>JRYD01000554.1_pt1 | contig 196644 bp, 187 predicted proteins | sample 235311 | NCBI WGS metagenome assembly JRYD01 (sample SAMN03074213, study PRJNA261472) | activated sludge metagenome | biome: Common Effluent Treatment Plant; feature: Wastewater; material: Activated sludge; isolation source: activated biomass in a lab-scale reactor treating industrial wastewater... | reverse complement strand
GCCACTGATATTGTACACCGGTAAAACTATTTGCTGTTAGTACAACAGAACCCGGACTACAAAAGGAAGTAGGTGTAGTATGAGAAATAGAAGGTGTAGGGTTGTTAATCTGATTACCTATCACGCTGTTTGTTGTTACAGTACAAGACCCCGATGTAATGACACAATAATAGGTTCCTGATGAACCAATATTAATAGAAGAATTTGTACTTGAAAGCAGCACATTGTTTCTGTACCATTGATAAGTAAATCCCGGACCGGAAGTAGCATTTAATGTGGCATTAGAGCCTGCACAAAAACTTACTGTTCCTGATGGGGTAATTTGCCCTGTCATAGCACCAATGCTTACGCTAACTATTGCAGAAGTACTGCTGCAAAGGTTTGAATTTGTAACTACTACAGCGTAGTTGCCTGTTGCAGTAGCACTATAAGTTGGATTGTCAGCACCTGAAATCACATTACCATTATTGAGCCATTGATATGTTAATCCTGTACCTGTATTTGCAGAAAGCACTACTGGTCCTGCACAAACATTAATGGTACCGGAAGGTGAAATCACTGCTGTTGGCGTATCACATAAAGTGGTAAAAGGAACAGTACTACTCCATGGAGAAACGGCTAATCCACAAACCAGTTGTACCTGCCATTGATAATTAGTGTTGGGTTGTAAACCGGTTAACGTATATGGAGTAGATACATTATTTAAAATTGTCCATGTTGAATTGCTTGCTTTCTTATACTGAAGGTTTAATGCACTACCTGCAGAACCTGAAGAATATAAAACTGCCGAAGTACTGCTTATAGAAGTGGTATAATTGTTTTGTGGTGTATTACATGGTTGTGCTGTTGTAGAGAAAGGTGTTGATGCAGAAAAACCTGATGTTGTTCCACCTGCACACACTGTCTCCACCTGCCATTCGTAATTGCTGCTGGCTGTTAATGAATAAACAGAATAACTGTTTGCTGTAGTATTGGCCGTAGTCCATGTAGAAGCTCCAACTAAACGGTAACGAACATTATAACTAACCGCACCACCTACTGCAGTCCATGTATAGGTTGCACTGGTAGCATTTATGTTGGTAGTTACAGTGCCTGATGGTACATTGCAAGTAGTTGGTGGTGTAACAAATGTGGTTGAGATAGTATAGATTGATGTTCCTCCGGAACAAACTGTCTGCACCTGCCACTCGTAGTTGCTGCCCGGTGTCAGTCCTGTAGCAGTGTAAGGTGATGCAGATGCTGTTGCAGTAGTCCACGTTGAAGTACCAACAACACGATAACGAACAACATAGCTTGAAGCACTTGCTGCTGCTGTCCAGTTAAAAATTGCAGATGTGCTGGTGATGGATGAGGTATTCATTCCCGGAGGAGGCATACATGCCATTCCAATACAGGCAGTCAAACATGCACCACTGTTATATTTATTAATGATTACAGCTTGTGGCTGCGAACCAAATCCTAAAGAAAGATTGATACCTACGGAATTCAAATGACAATAGCTCATAATAGTTCCACCACCGGAAGGAATGGGTGCGCCACTACAACTTCCTTCATAACCATAACCTGCAGCAGGACCACAACCATCAATGGCTGTGTTGTTGCCATTCCACACACAGGCATGTGTATGTCTTGACCCCATTAAGTGACCTTGTTCGTGAGTAACAACCATAACACTCCATGAATATGTCGGAAAATTGCTGTAAGAGGAGTTGATGCCACTATAACATTTACTGGAATTGATGTTTGAAGCACAAATGCCACTGAAACCGGCTGCTATGCCACCACCACCACCATAACCAAGCAGGTGACCTAAATCACCATTAAAGCTTGTACGGTATGTCTGGAATTGACTCAGATAGTTTGAAGAGGTTGTTCCTGTATATGGACTCACAACATCCCAAACATAAACTTCACTCAATTCAACAGGAATATTGTCATTGGTATAAATAATTGCACTCTGATTAAAAATTCCTGTCACATAGTTTGCAGCAGCAGTGATGTTTCCTTTACCTTGAAAAATATTATAATTTACTTCCCAATACAATCTGATACAGTTTACCATCATACCTCTGTTGGCAGGCAACTGTAATTCCTGTGGTGTATAAGTTCCATTGTCGGCAAGTGTTGCACATTCCATTGCAGGTCGTGAGGTCAGGTCTGCATCGTTATAAATTACATGTAAGTTAGAACGATTGTTTTCTAAACGGCCAATCACAAAATTTCCGTCAGCCGGTGTAGAAATCAAAGCCATCACTTCATCATCAAAAATGCTGATGGCTGCTATGGAATTGTTATCACCATTAATAATACCCTGATAATGTAAACCGGGAGTATAGTTCACAGCCCCGCCATTGCTGCCTGCCGAAGTAACACTAAAATCAGGAGTAAAAATGTTTGCTTTATACAAATCAACCTGCACCACATTGTTGTTAATAGGAATACGCAGCGATAAATAATCAGGCTGCTGACTCATTAAAGTTGCAATTGCCGACTTATTCAACTCAACAAAAGTTGCTTTAGTGGCAGTAGGTGCATATTGTCTGTTCAGTTGTTCATTGTCCGGACTAATAGTAAAAAGATTCTCTGTTGCAAACACTGCCTGCTGTTGCTTGGCAGTAAATATTTTTTGTGCTACAGGTTTAAGATTCTGTGCCCACAACATCATGGGCGTAAAAATCAATAATAAAAAGTAAAATCGTTTGTTCATAAATTTGAGGATTATAAGATTCCAAATATATTGTGTTTTTCTTAATTTCAAAATATATTTGTAATAAATGTTGCTGTCAGATGAACACTCGTATTAAAAGAGGCATACTGATAATCTGTCTGCTGTTATCAAAATCACTTTTTGCACAGAATCTATATTTCCCACCATTAACAGGAAATAATTGGGATACACTTTCACCATCAGCTTTAAACTGGTGCCAGCCACGCATTGACTCATTGTATCAGTTTCTTGAGGACAGGCATACAAAAAGTTTTATCATTCTTAAAGACGGAAAAATTATTCTCGAAAAATATTTCGGCACCTACACTGCAGACTCCATTCACTATTGGGCATCGGCAGGAAAAAGCCTCACTGCTTTTCTTACAGGCATTGCACAGGAAAAAGGTTTCGTAAACATTCAGTCACCCGTTTCACAATATCTCGGCACAGGATGGACAAGTGCACCACCTGCCAAAGAAAATCTTATCATACTACGGCATTTACTAACTATGACAAGCGGGTTAGATGATTCGCCACCACCACCATGCGATGTAAATGATTCATCAAAGACATGCCTTAACTACCTTGCCGATGCAGGTACACGTTGGGCCTATCATTCCGGTGCATATAAACATCTGCAAGACGTAATCAGCGTAACAAGTGGTATGTCTTATAATGCTTTTACCACAAATTATTTGAGTTCTAAAATTGGCATGGGCGGACTTTGGTACGATGCAGTTTTTTATAGTAAGGCCAGAGGCATGGCACGTTTTGGTTTACTTACATTGAGTAAAGGAATCTGGAATAACGATACCATCTTAAAGGACACATCATATATTGCTGCCATGAGCAACACTTCGCAGAATTTAAACAACTCCTATGGTTATCTGTGGTGGCTCAACGGCAAGGCATCGTTTATGATACCTCAGTTGCAAGTAGTTTTTCCCGGAGCGTTGTTGCCCGCTGCTCCACCAGATTTATTTGCTGCACTGGGAAAAAATGATCAGAAAATTTATGTCGTACCTTCAGAGAATTTAGTTGTTGTTCGCATGGGTGACTCTGCCTACAGCAGTCAATATGCGGTTACTGTTTTTGATAATGAACTGTGGACCTATATTGACAGTTTATCATTCTGCCCGACATCACTCAACGAAATCAATACAAACCAGCATACATGGATTTATCCCAATCCGGCAAACAATTTTTTACAATTAGACTCAGAAACATCCACCTATTTTATTTACAACATTCAAGGCCGGTGTTGTTTGCAAGGCAAGCCTGATGCACAAAGAAAAATTGATATTTCAATGCTTCAAGAAGGAGTCTATTTTTTAAAAATACAGACTAAGAATAATCAGCAGTGGTATTTTAAATTTATCAGAAAAGAATAAAAACTACAATTGCCATAGGCCTGTTTTGCGAAGATGATTTTCCAAAACATCTAAGCGTGCGCTTCCCGTAACACCCATCAGGTCTTTAAGCTGCGAAAGTTTTAGCTTCCACATTTTTGATAAAGCAATCAACTCTTTTTTGTTGAAGGGATTGATCGTTTTCTTATTAATGAAATGTTTCATATTACAAATACATTATGCAGTTTGTACTGTAAAAATTATGCCAAGGTTACAACAGCACACTGTTATGGGGTTATTCATTTCGGTTTCATCAAGGCTGCATCAAAGCTAAACGCATAAGATGAATAGTTGAAGGCTGCCATCCTACAATCTTTAACTGTGAGGAAGTTTAAAAATAGATAACATATAAGTTAAATCTGTAAAATTTATATCCAAAAGCAGATTAATTTTCACAAGCATTATTTTATTGACTTTTATATTGAACAGCCGGGGAAAGTGCAGGGAAAAAAATGAAAATTAATTAGCCATATATTTATTTTGAAAAAGGAATGTATTCAAACAATTTTTATGATTAAAGACAACACTTTATTAATACCGGATTACTTCAATTTTTAAGATTAAAAATATTAGTCCAAGAAATTTTTAAGCAATGGTTTTTTATAAGCAATCCCACTACTTACTATTCGCAACATCTTCTTTTCCGGCTTTTACTATTTCGCCATATTGCGTTTCGTCACCATCAAAAGATTTTAGTTTTATGCGGTAGTAGTTTGTTGTACCTGCATCAGTTCTGTCAACAAAAGAATAGTAGTTTATCTGATTGTTACGGTTGGCTTTTACCAATCCGGCTTCACTAAAGTCGGTTCCGTTAGCAGAGCGCTCTACAATAAAATAGTTATTGCTATCATTAGTTTTGCATTTCCACACCACACTCGATGTGTTTGCATGTTGAATAACTTTTAGTTCAGGGTCATCATCTTTTGATATTGCAATAATAGCAACGGCACCCTCCGTCAACCTCCATGCACGGTCAACCCCCAACGATTTTAGAACAATATTTACTTTCAGTACGGGTGATTTTTCACCTTCAACTTCGTATTTAAATTTTTTGCTTTCTGTCATATCGCTGCCTTTAACAACAAACGATTTTGCAATAGCTTCATTTTGCATAATATAAATAATACACTGATCATCGGAATTGAGCTTACCATCTGCAGTTAAAGTTACTTCTACCTGATAGCGATAGTTTCCTTTTTCATTACACAATCTGTTATTTGAAGTGAATATGGCAGAGTCGTTGCGCACTTCCCAATATTCAGAGTTAAAAACACCACCGGAAACTTTAAAGGTTTCATTCTTTTTAAAGTTTACCGAATAAATAACTTTATCACCCGCCAGCAGACAGGTTGTTAGTGTCATTAACAGCAGTGTTCCAATAGTCTTTTTCATTTTCATGAGTCCGATTTTTTCTTTATACAAATATTGAAGAATAAGGGTGTATGTTTATGCTACTTTTGCCATACTTTTCAAATGGCAGGTGTTTATATCCATATTCCGTTTTGCAGGAAGGCTTGTACCTACTGCGACTTTCATTTTTCGACTCAGCTACAAAACAAGAACGCATTTGTTGAAGCCTTGTTGCGCGAGATAGAACTGCAGACGCACTATATTATTGAACCTGTTACAACAATATATTTCGGTGGAGGCACACCATCGCTACTCACAGCAGCAGAGATAAACACCATCATTGAAAAGTTAAACACTGTGTTTAAACTTGATGTTAAAGAAATTACTTTAGAAGCCAATCCTGATAATCTGACAACTGTATATTTGAAAGAGTTGCAGACAACAGCAGTAAACAGATTGAGTATTGGTGTTCAGTCGTTCGAAGAGCAGCGTCTGCAATGGATGAACAGAAGTCATACTACACAACAGGCAGTTGAAGCTATTGAGTCTGCTCTGCAAATTGGATTTAATGTAAGTGCCGATTTGATTTTTGCATTGCCTGAAATGTCAAATGATGAATGGCAAAGGCAGTTACAGAAGATGATTGGTTTAAAGCCGCATCATGTTTCTGCCTATAGTTTAACACTGGAAGAAAGGACGGTTTATCATCATCAGGTTGCGAAGAAAAAAATTAAGGAGCTAAACGATGTTCAATCAGAAGCGCAATTTATGCTGGCACATCAGTTGTTGAGCGAGGCAGGATATCATCACTACGAAATATCGAACTACGCAAGTGATGGACACGTTGCCGTGCACAACAGCAGCTACTGGAAAAATGAAATATATTTAGGTCTTGGCCCATCGGCACATAGTTTTAACGGAAAAACGCGCCAATGGAATATCAGAAATAACACAGCTTATATTAAATCATTGCATGAGGGAAAACTTCCTTTTGAAAGCGAAATGCTGACAGAAGTTGACAGTTATAATGAATATGTAATGACACGCCTGAGAACTGACAAAGGAATTGATGAAAAACAGTGGTATAAATTAATGCCTGAAAATCATAAGGAGAATTTACTGGCGGAAATGAATGAGTTGACAGGTCAGAAATTTTTAGTACGTGACGCTTCTCGTATATTTATCCCCTTGCAACATTGGTACAAAGCCGATCAGATAATCAGTAGATTGTTTGCAACAGAAATTAGCTAAAAGAAATGATTGTACATTTAAAAATAGGAAACCAAGAGTATTCAGCAAAGCTCAATGAGCCAATAGATATTTCTATTCCATTGCACTCCGGCAATGATAATGTTAATGCATGGTATGCTCCTCCACCGGAAATTGTTCCTGTGCGCATGGATAGTTGGGTGGGAGAAGTAGCACAGGGTGCAGCAGTAAATTTCAGAAATGTGTTTTTTAATCCGCATGCTCATGGCACGCATACAGAGTGTGTAGGACATATCACCAAAGAGTGGGTTTCATTAAATAAAGTATTGAAACAGTTTTTCTTTTCAGCAAAACTGATTACGGTACTACCTAAGATTTCCGATGGCGATAGGATTATCACCAAGGAAGATATAGTGCAGGCATGGGAAAACTGTGGTGCAGAAGCATTAGTCATCCGTACCCTACCTAATGACAACAGCAAACAATGCAGACATTATTCAAATACCAATCCGCCTTATCTGCATCATGAAGCAGCAGCGTGGATGGCAGAACAAAATATCAAACATCTGTTACTTGACCTTCCTTCGGTTGACCGTGAGCAGGATGGAGGGAAACTACTAGCCCACAATGCATTCTGGAATACGTCAAAAAATGTTCGTTATGGTTGTACTATTTCAGAAATGATTTTTGTGCCCGACCATATTGCCGATGGACTATATTTGCTCAATATTCAGATTACTGCATTGGAGAATGATGCAAGCCCTTCTAAACCACTATTGTTTCAGTTGACTAAAAAATAAAATGTGTTGAGATGAAAAAACTGCTTAATTATTTCTTTCAGGGATTGTTGGTTGTTGTACCTATTGCAGTTACCATTTTTGTAATCTATAAAATCATAACATGGATTGACAACCTGTTACCGTTTCAGATTCCGGTTAAGCTGCCCGGCATTGGCGAAGTGAGCATTCCCGGACTTGGTATTCTCACCATAGTTGTTGCAGTAACAGCCTTTGGATATTTAGCTAAATTTTTTGTTGCCAATCCGTTTTTTGTTTTACTTGAACGTATGCTGGAGCGAACACCGTTGTTAAAAATTATTTACACTTCAGTAAAAGATCTGATAGAAGCCTTTGTGGGAGAGAAAAAACGATTTAACCAGCCTGTATTGGTTACGGTTGATAAGGTGTCGGGAGTACAGCGCATTGGTTTCATCACACAAAAAGATTTATCGGTGCTTGGCATCAGCAGTAATAAAATGGCAGTTTATCTTCCTTTCTCCTATGGCTTTAACGGTCAGCTGGTGATAGTGCCTGCAGAGAATGTTGAGAAGATAGATGCATCAGGCACAGAGATGATGAAGTTTGTAATTTCAGGAGGTGTTACAGAAGTAGATTAAACAAGGAGCTATGAATATTTTTCGGTTTGCATTATTTGCGACAATGTTAATTTTAATAGGGTCAGGTGTTTGTGCACAGGATTATTTTATTCCGCTAAACAGAGAATGGAACCTGCGTTATGAACCCTTTCTTCAGACTACAAAGAGCAATAAACTACATACATCCATCAGGCCTTATCGTAATGATGAAATTATTGCTGTTGCAAACATTGATTCTATTGACACGGCTAATTTTCCGATAACTCGTTTTTCAAAAACCTTGGTCGGTCGAAAAATTTTTAAAGAACATTTAGTACAAATCAAGGATGATGATTTTCTGATTCATGCCGATTTTATTTTTGAAGGCAGAATAGGTAAAGACCTTCCCGAAACAGAAACATTGTTCACCAATTCAAGAGGATTTTGGCTTGGCGGAACGGCAGGGAAAAGATTTTCTTTCTCTACAACATTTTTCGAAAATCAGGCAAGGTTTCCTGCTTACATTGATACGTTTGTTACACACTACAGTATCATTCCCGGTGAGGGGCGCATAAAAAAACAGTATGGCAGTTATGATTATTCCAATGTTACAGGAACCATATCATACACCATCAACAGACATTTTAATGTACAATTTGGTCACGATAAAAATTTTATTGGTGATGGTTATCGCTCTTTGCTTTTGTCTGACAATGCCAACAGCTATCCATTTCTTAAAATTTCAACTACGGCATGGAAGGTTAAGTATGTAAATCTGTTTACAGTACTTACCGATATGCAGTTTCCTGCACCTAACGATATTGCTTTCAAAAAGAAATATGCATCATTCCATTATCTAGACCTTAACATCGGCAAACATGCATCTTTCGGAATTTTAGAAAGTGTTGTCTGGTCTGGAGACTCGGCACGCGGGCAGGGTTTTGATATTAACTACATGAATCCTTTTGTATTTATCCGACCTGTAGAATTTTCAATAGGTTCGCCAGATAATATGATGCTGGGTTTTAACCTGAAAGTGAAACTGTTTTCGAAATTGGTATTTTATGGACAGTTGATGTTGGATGAATTTAAACTTTCAGAAATAAGAGATGGTAAAGGATGGTTTGCTAACAAACAAGCATTTCAGTTAGGATTAAAGAGTTACGATTTGCCAATTAAAAATCTTGATGTGCTGACAGAGTTTAACTATGTAAGACCTTTTACCTATTCGCACCGAACAACCTTTACAAACTATGCACATTTCAATCAGTCGCTGGCACATCCCTTAGGATCAAACTTTATTGAGTCGGTATCCTTGATCAACTACAAGTATAAAAATTTTATTTTCCGCTTTCAGTTTAACTATGCTGAAACAGCAAGCGATACAGGTAATGCAAATTTGGGTAATGACATTTTCAAGAGCTATGAAACCTACACTTTTGCCTATGGCAACAGAATGCTTCAGGGGCAACGTCACAACCTGATTTATAGCGACATCAGAGCAGGGTATTTGATTAATCCACGAACGAATTTATGTTTTGAAATTGGTTATAGCTTTAGGAGAATGACAATGGCTAAAGAAGCAGCCACAACAAACTGGGTTTATGCAGGCATAAGGACAACACTTTTTAACCGCTATCATGATTTTTAATTACGCCTATATTTAAAGTTGTTTTACCTGAAAAAAACACATGTTGGCAAAATAATACCTTTGTGCTGATTTAACAAAGATACATTTGAGCCAAACAGATTACGCACCATGATTAATATTGCTTTTAGTTGTATTACCGCTTTTATTATTACTTTTCTTGCCATACCATCAATTATTAAGGTTGCCGTTATAAAAAACCTTTTTGATGAGCCGGGAGGACGCAAGGCGCATAAAGCCAGTGTACCAACATTGGGTGGCTTAGCAATTTTTGCAGGTGTTGTTTTTGCATTTACATTTTGGTCAGCAGGGTTTAATCTTCAGGACACACAATACATCATTGCTGCTTTGATTGTGATGTTTTTTATCGGAATTAAAGACGACATAGTTGAACTTCCTGCAATGAAAAAACTTTATGGACAGATAGTAGCGGCTGTTATTATTGTCTTGTTTGCAAACATTCGCATAACAGGTCTTTATGGTATTTTCGGTATTGATCAAGTGCCATACTGGTTCAGTCTTTTGTTTTCAATGTTTACTATTCTGCTTATCATCAATGCTTTTAACCTGATTGACGGTGTTGACGGATTGGCAGCAGGTATTGGCGCTATTGCTGCATTTACCTATGGAATTTACTTCTACAACTACAATGAGATAGCTCTTTGTATTCTTTCGTTTTCACTTTTCAGTTCGCTGTTGGCTTTCCTGGTTTATAATTTTTCTCCTGCCAATATTTTTATGGGCGATACCGGATCGTTAATTATTGGGTTGATTTTATCTATCCTCACAATCAAGTTTATTGAAATGAGTTTTGCACCACGTCCTGAGAACTTCCCATTTCAGAGTAGTCCGGCTATGGCTGTTGCTATTTTGGTGCTGCCATTGTTTGATTTGCTCAGAGTTTTTATTGTCAGAATTTTAAACAAACGTTCACCTTTTGAGGCTGACAGACAACATATCCACCACCTTTTGCTGGATATGGGATTAAATCACCGCGAGGTTTCCATTACACTTTACTTGGTAAACATAGGCTTTATACTTGTGGCATTGGCATTACGTAGCTTTGGTGCATTGGCATTATTATTCATTATCTCTACTTTAGCCTTGATTTTGAGCTTGGTGCCCTACTATTTAAAGTATCAGGCAGGCCGCTCAGGAGCCGTTTCGAGGTCGCATAAGTAGGGCGTTGATACCCTAATTGCCGCACTTACATGAAAAATTGATATAATTATGTAAGCATTTCCCAAAAAAGTAAACATTTTTTTTATTTTCGTCCGAACTTGAATGACAGGCATTTTTCCGGACTCTCTGCCTGCGAAAATTATTATCATGCGACTAAAAAAATTGGTTTACTCCATTGCTCTTTTATTGCCGTTCATAGGTAATGCTCAGGTAGTTGAAAATACACAACCCCAATCCGGTGACCCTATTGCTGCCATGCTCGACAGTTTAGTGTCTATTCGTAACGTTGTGCGACTGAGCGAAACAAACCTTCAACAGCCTCCTGTTTTTAGTGAAAACGATGCTGTACTTTCTGATGCTTTTATTCAGGAGAGGATTTCAAAAATTTCTACACCTATACCGTTAACCTATAATTATCAGGTAAAAAATTACATATCCCTTTATGCTTCACAACGGGCACAGTTGACTTCGCGGGTACTTGGTTTGTCACGATTATACTTTCCTTATTTTGAACAGATGCTGGATAAATACAACCTACCTGTTGAATTAAAATATCTGGCTATTGTTGAATCGGCACTTAACCCAACAGCTGTATCATCGGCAGGTGCAACAGGTATCTGGCAGTTTATGTACAATACGGGAAAGCTTTATGGACTGAACATTAACTCCTATATAGATGAAAGAAGAGACGTACGTCTGGCAACAGATGCAGCATGCCGCTACTTTCAGGATATGTATGCTATCTATGGCGATTGGTTGCTGGTGATTGCATCTTACAACTGTGGGCCGGGAAATGTTAACCGTGCGATTGCCCGTGCTGGCGGCAGCAAAAACTTTTGGGAGATAAGTCGTTTTCTTCCTGCAGAAACAAGAGGATATGTTCCTGCCTTTATTGGTGCTACCTATGTGATGTATTATGCTAAAGATTACAACATCACACCTACAACGCCTACATTCACCTATTTTGATGTTGACACTGTTGGCGTGAAAAATAATATTTCGTTTCGTCAGTTGAGTCAGACACTAAACATACCTTTTGATGTTATTGCCTTTTTAAATCCTGTTTATAAACGTAACATGATTCCGGGTGAGGGTAACAGACTTTATCTGCCAACAGAAAAAATAAGTTTGTATCTGGCAAACGAAGAAGGTCTTTATGCATCAAGCGGCACTGAGTTGCAACCATCATCATTTGCAATTGCTGATGATGTTGGCTATGTGCAGGTGAAACAACATGTAAAAGTTCGTAAGGGAGAAAACCTTTATTCATTTGCAAAAAGAAATTACTGCTCTGCAAAGCAGGTGAAAAAATGGAATCATTTACGATCTAATTATCTGAAAGCCGGACAGAAGTTGGTTGTATATACAACTATAAAACAAAAACCTGCACCAGTTGAGACTACAACTGAAACCGCAGCAAATGATAAAACAGATTCAGCTAAGGTGAATACAGCAGTGAAAGCAGACACATCAGCAAACACAGAAACCGGTGCTGTTACTTCTGAGGGCAAAACAACACAAGTTAACCAGACACAAAGTGCTGCATCAAAATGTATTATTCATTTAGTGCAACCGGGTGACACACTTTGGAATATTGCAAAACGATATGAGGGTGTTACTGTTGAACTTTTGAAAGAGGTAAATAATTTTACACCCCAATCAACACTTAAAGTAGGAAGCAAAATAAAAATACCTACTGTAGGCTAATTTTATTTTCGTGTTTTATTAATGTTTGTCGTCTTCAATATGCTGACGGAATTCGTTTTTAATATCCTGCAGTGCAGGAGTGAGAAATGTTGAAGTTTTTAGAACAGGGTCATAGAGTTTGGACTCTTTTTTAGTCTGTGAATTGATAAAGTTGAGATGTGGTTCGAGTGATTTGAGTAACCACAGGAATACACTCAACACCAAAGCATATTTCAGTAAACCAAAAACACCGCCAATAATTTTATTGAAAAGATTGAGGTCACCGGCTTTGAGAATACCTTCGAGCAGGCGTGCATAAAGAATAAACACTGCCATAATTATACCGCTAATAATAAAAAAGCCTACCCATGCAGGCAGGGCACTGTCTTTGTTTACTAATTGAAACAGCCAGCCTTGCACAACTCCCGAAAATTTGAATGCAACATAGAGTCCTGCAATGAGACCGAGTATCATGGCAATCTCATAAATAATGCCGCGGGTGAAACCTTTATAAGCACCCCACAATAAGGGCACGGCTAAAAACAAATCGAGAATATTCATACTGTGGAATAGTATGCTCAAAGTAAGCGATGCCGTTGTAATCTAAAAACAGCATCAGCAGAAAATACCAAACAATAAATTGTTGAAAGGTGTTGATTAAACCAATGTAATATCAAACTGAACTAAGTCAATAAACTCCTGAATGCGTTCGTTGAGTTCATCACTATCAAGGTTCATGATTCTTTCTGTGCCGAATTTTTCTACGCAGAAGGAAGCCATTGCAGAACCGTAGATGATGGCACGTTTCATACTGCTGAAAGAGATGTCGCGGGTTTTTGCAAGATAGCCAATGAAGCCACCGGCAAAAGTGTCGCCAGCACCTGTGGGGTCAAACACATCTTCTAGTGGCAGTGCAGGAGCAAAAAATACTTCGTTGTTGTGGAAGAGGAGTGCGCCATGTTCGCCTTTTTTGATGATGAGATATTTTGGTCCCATATTTAGAATTTTCTTGGCAGCTTTTACCAAAGAATATTCATTGGTGAGTTGTCGTGCTTCGGCATCGTTGATGGTAAGCACATCAATCATTGAAATGTTTTTGAGCAAATCGTCCATTGCCATATCCATCCAGAAGTTCATGGTGTCCATGACGATGAGTTTTGGGCGTTTGCGCAAACGCTCAATTACCTGCAACTGGATTTTTGGCATCAGGTTTCCAAGCATGAGGAACTCGCAGTCCTGATAGCTTTCGGGAATAATGGGGTCGAAGTTGGCAAGAACATTGAGTTGTGTGTCTAAGGTGTCGCGGCTGTTCATGTCTGTATGATAACGACCACTCCAGAAGAAAGATTTTTCGCCCTCAATTATTTGCAGACCTTCTGTGCGGATGTTGTGGTTGTTAAAATCTTGAATGGTGCTTTGCGGAAAGTCATCGCCAACCACTCCAACAAGATTTATTTTAGGAGCAAAGTAGGATGCTGCAAGTGAGGCATAGGTGGCAGCACCGCCAATTATTTTATCGGTTTTTCCGAAGGGTGTTTCTATTGCATCAAAGGCAACGGTTCCAACAACGAGTAATGACATGATGTGAGTTTGAAAATTTTGCGCAAAGCTAATACTATTATCGGTTTTCGTGATGGTGTTTTAGAAATACTGCTTTGTGGCAATTGCGATAACAGCAACAATAACTTCTTCATTAAAATTATAAACAGATACATGTATCTTTAGATCTTAATCTTATAATACATAAAATCATGTTCGAACAATTATTAAATCTTGTAAAAGAAAATGCCGGAGAGGCTATCATTAACAATCAGGCAATACCGAATGAACAGAACGATGCAGCTATTAATCAGGCTACGGAAGGGATTATAGGCGGATTAAAATCGCAATTGGCATCAGGCAACATCAGTGAGGTGGCACAACTGTTAGGCGGACAGAATAATGCAGCAACATCAGGTGTTACAAATGCCATTTCATCGCAGGTATCGCAGGGGCTAATGGAGAAGTTTGGTTTATCAGGAAACAGTGCAGGTTCTATAGTGTCGTCACTGATACCTGTTGTGTTGAGTAAGCTCGTTTCGAAGACGAATGATCCGAACGATAAGAGTTTTGATTTGAATAGTATTTTTAATCATTTGAGTGGCGGCAAAACGCAGGGCATGGATTTGTCGAGTATATTGGGTTCTGTGACGGGTGGTAATGCAAGCGGAGGCGGAATAGGAAATGTGCTTGGCTCTGTGATGGGCGGAGATAAAAATTCTGCACTTGGGGGATTGATGGATATTTTTAAGAAGTAGGATAAAAAATACATCAGTATCAAAAATTATAAAAATCCCTTTGGTTCTATCAAATTGATTTTGCTGAAGGGATTTTCTATTACTAAACTTTTAAAGCTTCAAGGCAACAATTCTTAAACCAAACTTTCCAACTTTAAAATATTTTAATTCTCCATACTCAAACCTTTAACTGCAAACGTCCAATGGCAATGGTCATTCTGCTGATGCAAACAGGTTGATTTTTTTCGTTTAGAATTTCTATTGTCCAGACTTGTGTTTTTTTTCCAAGATGAAAGGGTTTGGCAGTGCCGTAAACGAATCCTTCTTTTACGGGTCGCACGTGGTTGGCATTGATTTCCATGCCAACAGCAACATATGTGTCGTCTTTTAATGTTAGAAATGCACCAATGCTTGCTAACGATTCTGCAAGTGCGCAAGAGGCACCGCCATGTAATATACCCATGGGTTGACAGGTACGGTGATCAACAGGCATTTTTCCTTTAACAGCATTGTTGTCAATGGAAGTTATTTCGATGCCCAGGTGACTAAGCATGGTATTGCTTTCTAATTTTTTTACATCTTGTAATGTATGGTTGCCAAAAATAGAATTCATTATTTGCTTTTTTTAGATGGAAAAACTGTGCGGTAAATTTCATCCACAAAAATTTTAAGTCTTAGAATATATATTGGTGATGATAAATTGTCTTTTAGCTGTTTGTTGTTTTTGAGCATGACGCGGTAGCCTACGCCAAAGCCTATGCCAACCCAACGGATGAGTTTATAGTGTCCTGTGATGGCGGGTTCAAAGAGTATGATGTTGCCTTGCAAAGCTTTGTTGTTTGCTTTTTTTCCGTCAGGATATTCGTAGTAGCTTGTGCCAAAGCCAAAGTGCATGGGTACGTTTACTTGCCATGGACCATTGCGGTAGAGCACATATTCAATGCCTGTTGTAAAATAATTGCTTCGCACTTCGCCACGATAATATTTGTTTGGTTTTATCTGGACACTGTCCACAACATCGGTAAACAGTTTCATGTAGCCCATGCTGAATTTTACACGTTTGCCGAAATCCAAACCTGTTTTGAAACCAATGGCATTAGCACCGCGGCTGCGAACGAAGGAGTTGTAGCCATCTAACTGAAAAAAAGGTTTTGGTCTTTGCTTAAGTAAATAGGCCAGCGAGTCGCGCAGTTGTGCATGAACATTGGTGCTGCATGAAAGCAGTACAAACATTGTAAGCAGCGTGTATTTTATTTTTTTGGAAGACATTGAACCGACAAAACAAAAATATAGATGTGTACTGTTTTATTTCTGAATAATTAATTTGCTTACTAACAATTGCATTTGAATTACGAAACTGATGCAGGTCAGTGTGTTTAGATGTAAAAGTGTGTTTATCTTTTATAACTTTGCACAAAGCGTAATTCTCGGTAATCAAAAGAAAGCTGAGTATTAAAAAAAGAAGATAATGAAAGTAGAGATTAAAGTTCCAAGTCCGGGTGAAAGCATTACGGAAGTACAGATTGCACGTTGGATAAAGAAAGATGGTGATTATGTTGAGCGCGATGAAGAGATTGCAGAAATAGATTCAGACAAGGCAACACTGTCGTTGGTTGCAGAAGCTGATGGTGTTTTGAAAACACTTGTTGCCGAAGGTGAGAATATTGCAGTTGGCTCTGTAGTTTGTACGATAGATACAGATGCAAAGCCTCTTGCAAAGGTAGAACCTAAGAAAGAAGAAAAGCCTAAAGAAGAGAAAGCAAAAGAAGTTAAGCCTGCTGCTACTGCTATTCCTTCAAAGGCAGAAGGCTATGCTGCAGGCACACCGTCTGTTGCAGCTTCTAAGATAATGAAAGAAAATAATGTAAAGAGTGAAAGTGTGCAGGCAACGGGCAAGGGTGGACGTATAACAAAAGGTGATGTATTACAGTCGCTGCAAGCACCGGCTGCTGCACAAACGGCACCGCAGGTACGTGAGCAGCGAAGAGAAAAGATGACGATGTTGCGTAAAAAACTTTCGCAGCGTTTGGTTGCAGTAAAACAAGAGACAGCAATGCTTACAACTTTTAACGAAGTTGATATGAGTGCCATTATGAACATAAGAAAACAATACAAAGATGTTTTTAAAGAAAAGCATGGTGTAGGATTAGGTTTTATGTCGTTTTTTACGAAGGCTGTTTGTGAGGCTTTAAAATCTTTCCCTACAGTGAATGCACAAATTGACGGTGAAGAAATTTTGTATCATAACTATTGCGATGTGGGTATTGCAGTGAGCGCACCAAAAGGATTGATGGTTCCGATTATCCGCAGTGCTGAAAAATTATCGCTTGCACAGATAGAACAACAAGTGATAGACCTTGCCACCAAAGCCCGCGAAAGCAAACTGACTATTGATGAAATGACAGGTGGAACTTTTACCATTACTAATGGTGGTGTGTTTGGCTCTATGTTGTCAACACCTATTATTAATCCACCACAGAGTGCAATTTTAGGAATGCATAATATTGTTGAGCGTCCTGTTGCATTGAATGGAGAAATAGTTATTCGTCCTGTAATGTATGTTGCCTTGTCGTACGATCATCGAATAATTGATGGCAGAGAGTCTGTTGGATTTTTAGTTAAAGTAAAGCAGATGCTTGAAGAGCCTGCAAAAATGTTGTTTGAAGGCAACGACCCAATTAAAGTATTACTACATTTGTAACCACTTTTCTTTTACCAATAAACAAAAAGAGGCTGCCTGAATCAGGCAGCCTCTGCTATTTTATTTAGTGTTGTAGTTACTCAACAACTTTCATCTCGTCAACAATGTGTTTGGCTCCACCAAATTTGTCAATACAAAACAATACGTATCTGATGTCAACACAGATGGTGCGTTTGTATTCTTCGTCATATTTAATATCACCACTCATAGCTTCCCAGTTGCCATCGAATGCAAGTCCGATGATTTCGCCATTGCCATTGATAACCGGGCTTCCGCTGTTGCCACCTGTAATGTCGTTGTTTGTGAGGAAGCAGGTGTTTAATGTTCCATTGCTGCCATAACGACCATAATCTTTTTTGTTGTACAGCTCAACTAACTTTTCAGGAACTTTAAACTCTGTAGAACTGTTATCCATTTTCTGCATGACACCTTCAATGGTAGTAAAGTAGCTGTACTTAACAGCATCGGCAGGATCGTAGGCACGCACAGAGCCATAACTTAAACGCATGGTGCTGTTGGCATCGGGATATAGTTTTTTCTCAGGCATCATTTCGCGCAGACCTTCAATATACAATCTGTTGTTGGCAGCCAATGCTAAATCAATGGTGCGAATTGGAGCACGGAAGTTGTCATCATAAAAGTTCAACTGTGTGCTTATGAGTTTAAATGCAGGATCGTTTTTAAGTTTTTTCGCAGAAGGGTCTTCTAAGAATGCAAGTACTTTGTTTTTGTCGGAGAAAATACTCTTTGCAAAAACTGCTGCAGCCATTTTGTTGTAGTCGCCTTTGTATTTCTTAGCCATTTCTGCAAAGATGGATGCCTGCTGATCTTTGGCAACGTCATCGGCAAACGATTTAACAAGAACAGCAAAAACTTTTTGGTCAACACCGGCATCATACTCTTCAAAATAATCTTCCACTCTTGATTTAAGCATTGCTGCTTTTGCTTTTATATCATCGGCATTAGGTTCTTTCTCGCTAAGAGCCTTGTCTAAAGCAGAAAACGAAAATGCATATCGTAAAATTTCTGTTCCCATTAATGCTTCTGAAGTGTAAACACGCAGTTTGGCATATTTTCTTGCATTGTCATAAGATTGCTGAAGGTTGCCCATCACAAATCCATAATGCAATCTTCTCTTTTTATCTGCATTAACCCAAGTGGTGAATTGATTTTCGAGGTTGCGTTTTTGTTCAACAACTTTCATTCTTTTTAATTGCTTCTGCTGACCGATAAAATATTTCCAATAGTTGCTTACCTGATTGCGCTTTGCCTGATATTTTATTCTTATAGCATCATTATCTGCCATTGCATTGTTGATGACATCTAATCTTTTAGTGCGTAGTTTCACCAATGAAGGACTTGTAATATCAAGACCATTTTCAATACTGTATGATGTTGCATAACGATCTGTTCTTCCGGGATAACCCATAATCATGGCAAAATCTCCTTCTTTAACTCCTTTAATACTTACAGGGAAATAGTATTTCGATTTTAAAGGAACATTTTCTTTAGCATACTTGGCAGGCTTTCCATCGGGTGAAGTGTAAATACGGAACATAGAAAAATCGCCTGTCTGACGTGGCCACATCCAGTTGTCGGTGTCGCCACCAAAGTTTCCAATACTCATTGGAGGTGTCCCAACCAAACGCACATCTTCATATCTTTCGTAAACAAATAAATAATATTCATTACCACCATAAAAAGCACGCACATCGGCTGTATAAAAATCATTTCCTGCAGTTGCTTCTTTAGTAAGCTTAGAAAATATTCCGGGTAATTTAGCTTGTAAATCTGCTTCGGAAAGTGAGTCGCTGAGTTCTGCTTTTACCTTTTGTGTTACATCTTCCATGCGGATAAGGAATTTTACGGAAAGACCGGTTGCAGCAAGTTCTTTATCGCGAGCAGTTGCCCAAAATCCATTTGTAAGATAATCATGATCTATACTGCTTAGTGATTGAATGTAATCAAGTCCGCAATGATGGTTGGTGAGAATTAAACCATCAGGAGAAACAATTTCGCCTGTACATCCGCCACCAAAGTGAATAATGCCATCTTTCATTGAAGATTTGTTGATGTTATAAATATCATCAGCCGTGAGCTTAAAGCCCATTTTTTGCATATCTGCCTCATTAAGTTGTTTTAATGTTGACAGCAGCCACATACCTTCATCGGCATGCAACATGGTTGTAAAAAACAGCGCACAGGCTGTAAAAAACAGTCGTAATTTATAATTCATAATTTAAAAGATTTTGAGTGGCGAATATCAGTATTTTTATTTTCATATTAGTTAAAAACTTGTTAATGACAGAGGAATATAATCCGTTCACAAGTTTATTCTGTTATATGCCGATAATTTAACAATCAAATCTTGACAAAAGCCAATAATTTTTTTTCAAAAGCCACGAATCGTTTTTTCGCAATTCTATCGTGTTGAAAAAGGCAGAATTAAAATTTAATAAAGTAACATCTGAGTTATATATTTGGATTTGATTGATTAAATTTGACAACAAATGTAAAAGTAAAATTCCGGTTATATGAATAAGCTAAAAATGTTTTTTATTGCAGCTGCAATCACGTTTGTTTTATCAGGGTGTGGAACAAAACAAAGTAATAACTCAAGTGTAGAGAAAGTGAGTAAGGCTGTAAATGATGAGCCTGTACAGTACGACCCTGATGAAACCATAGAACTGGATAATGGACAGAAGTGGAAGGTGAATGAAGAGATGAAACCTTTTCTACTAAAAGGAAAAGAGATCTTGAATGAATATATCCGGAACGAGGATAACGACTATACAGGTTTAGCAGCAGCACTCAGCGAGCAAGATAATAAGTTGATTGAAAGCTGTACAATGGAGGGTAAAAGCCATGAGGAATTGCATAAGTGGCTGCATCCACATTTAGACATAATATCAGATCTTGAGAGCACAAAAGATACTGCACAAGCAAAAAAACTTGTGGAACAATTAAAGACTTCCTATGTTGATTTTGAAAAATACTTTCAGTAAGTACAGAAAGTATCTTTCATTTTTTTATTTACCCGATAAACTGAAATTAAAAATAGGCTTTACTGAGTGTATAAACAAGAAATTAGTCGCTGTTTTGTACAACAGTTGTTACTGAGCTATACCACACAACTCTATTCTTAAATAATTGGACGATAATATAAATGACAGAATTTTTTAATCAATTACTTCACGAAATTGAAAGGCCACTTACCAATCCGGTACTGATTTTTTCTTTAATACTATTTATTATTTTACTTTCTCCCATTTTGCTGAGACGATTAAATATTCCCGGAATTATAGGACTCATTATTGCGGGAGTAATTATAGGGCCACATGGTTTATATATCCTCGAAAAAAATTCAGCTATCAATCTGTTTTCAACAATAGGTTTGCTGTACATTATGTTTATTGCCGGTCTTGAACTTGACCTGAATGAGTTTAAATCACATCGCAATAAAAGCCTTGTGTTTGGATTTTTTACTTTCATTATTCCTTTGGCTATTGGATTTCCTGTCTGTCATTATTTGTTACATTATGATTTTAATGCAAGCTTTCTCACAGCAAGTATGTTTGCAACACATACGCTGGTAGCTTATCCGATTGTCAGCAAGTTAGGTGTTTCAAAAAATCAGGCTGTTGCCATTACTGTTGGAGGAACAATTTTAACAGACACTGCCGTACTGATTATGCTGGCCGTTATCATGGGCAACAGTCAGGGAAATCTTAATCAGGAATTCTGGATTCGTTTAGGTGCTTCATTGATTATTTTTTCTGCTATCATGTTTATTGTTATACCACGTATTGCCAAATGGTTTTTCCGAAAACTGGAAAGCGAAAAACATTCGCATTATATTTTTGTACTTTCAGTGGTGTTTTTTGCAGCCTTTCTTGCCGAGGTTGCCGGAGTTGAGCCAATCATAGGAGCCTTCGTTGCAGGATTGGCTTTAAACAAACTGATTCCACATTCATCAGCATTGATGAACAGAATTGAGTTTATTGGCAACTCTTTGTTTATTCCGTTTTTTCTGATTAGTGTTGGCATGTTGGTTGATGTAAGCGTAATTATGAATGGACCAACAGCACTCATCATTGCGGGTACGTTGACAATTGTTGCAATAACAGGCAAATGGCTTGCCTCTTTTCTGACACAAGTTATTTTTAAATATTCATCATCACAACGGCAGCTAATTTTTGGACTCAGCAGCGCACATGCTGCTGCAACACTTGCAGTTATTTTAGTCGGCTTTAAAGCAGGTATTCTTGATGAAAATATTCTTAATGGTACCATTATTCTTATTTTAATTACATGTGTCATTGCTTCTTTTGCAACAGAGCGAGCGGCAAAAAAAATTATAGTAGAAACAGAAGATGACAGCAGTGAAATTTTAAATAACAGCAGTGCTTCAAACGAACACATTTTACTTGCTGTGGCTAATGTCAACAAAATGGAAAAGTTGCTGGACTTTGCCATTTTAATAAAGGACAAAAAATCTGTGAATCCTGTGTCTGTTCTTTCAGTAGTTTCTGACAATAGCGAGGCAGAGAAAAATATTATAAAGGCAAAAAATAAATTAGAAGATTTTGTAAAACAAGCATCGGGAACAGAAACAAAGGTTAATGTAATTACTACAATTGATCACAATGCATCAAGCGGAATTACACGTTGTTCAAGAGAAATTATGGCTGACATTATTGTTTTGGGATGGCCACAGCGTACAGGATTTCTTGATAAACTTATTGGTGAGAAAATTGAAAGTATATTAAACAACACGGATAAGACAACATTAATTTGTTTTCTTGAAAAACCTCTTGAACTTCATAAGCGTATAGTGGTTGCCATACCGCCTCTTGCCGAACATGAAAATGGATTTGGTTTATGGCTTACTAAATTAGCAAAACTGGCACAGGAACTCAGCATTCCTATTCATGGCTATTGTAATGAAGTAACTGAAAAATCAATGAGAAGATTTTTTAATAAAGAAAAATTATCAGCATCACTCCATATAAGTTTGTTTAGCGACTGGGATGATTTTCTGGTGCTGGCAAGAAATATCCATGCCGATGATTTTGTTGTACTGGTTTCTGCCAGACGTGGTGCTACTTCTTATATGAGTATATTGGATGGACTCCCATTAAAGATAGAAAAACATTTTAGCGTCAATAGTCGCTTGATTATTTATCCTCAACAATATGACGGAAATACTAATCTGGAAAACTACAGCGAAGTTTCAGCAGAAACTTTAAACAGAGGTATTGAAGTGGTACAGAAAATTGGTAAAGAAATTGGCTCTATGTTGAAAAAGAAAAATCAGGAGTAGATTTTTTCTGATATTTCATTTCGATTTATAAACCGGAACGGTAGAACAAGGTTCGCCATACATAATACTTTTAACAACAGGTTTTAGTTTTTGTGTCAGCAACATATAAACACCAGGCGAAAAGTTTTCATCACCACAGCCTTTAATAACAATACGTTTGTTGCTATAGTTTTCAATATTTATTTTTTCTATTGCATCAGTGGTTAACTTTTCCTTGAGTTGGATTATGTTACCAAAAAAAATGGTGGAAGCATGCAGCTGCAATGCCTCGCTAATGAGCATATATGCCCATGTTGGAATAATGGCATCAGCAGAACAATAAACAGCAACAGCAGCATCATTATACTGCTGCCAGTTATGTTGTCTGATATGCTCTCTGAAATCTTTTTCTTTAAGAATCATTTCCTCAAACAACCATCCTTTAATGTCAAGTTTGATTATTGTAGTGGCAGGTATAAAATCTTTTGGATCTATCTGTATTATACCACTGTCGGCAACTCGGTTTTTAATTTCCTGTTCCATGATTACCACATACCAAGTTCCATGCGTGCCTCTTCGCTCATCATGTCTTTATCCCATGGTGGATCAAAAGTGAGTTCAACTTTTGCATCGTTTACATCAGGAATACTTTTTATTTTTTGTTCAACTTCTAAAGGTAATGACTCTGCAACCGGACAAGCAGGTGAAGTCAGAGTCATCTTTACATGCACATCATTTCCTTCAATAATCTTAACTTCGTAAATCAATCCCAGCTCATAAATGTCAACCGGAATTTCCGGATCATAACAGGTCTTTATTGTTTCAATAACCCTGTCATATAATTCTTTTGGCTCTTCCATAAGTGCAAATTTAATGGATTTATTGTTTTCTTGATTTTATGCTGCTTTATTCTGATTTTACATTCTATAGAATATTCAAAGTAAATTCATGCACTACAGCAATAATAATCCCATATTTGAAAACTTTAAAGTCAGATAAAAGTTTAAAAAATTAAAATAAATATTATGAAGCAGTTTTTAGTCATCCTTCTTACCGTTGGTCTTTCATTATCAACATCAGCGCAGCAAAAAACAGTTTTGGAAGCAAATGAAAAAGCTGCTATAATCAGTTTTGAAAAAACTGAACATAATTTCGGAAAGATCAAAGAAGGTGATAAAGCAGAACATGTTTTTCTTTTTAAAAATACCGGCAACACTCCTTTAATTGTTACTGATGTGAGTGTTACCTGTGGATGTACTGCTGCAGAAAAACCTGATGCACCAATCATGCCCGGTAAAGACGGAAAAATTAAAATAGTATTTAACTCTGCGGGTAAAGTTGGTTCACAAAACCGAACTATAACAGTTAGCACTAATGCAAAAAATAAAATTACCTATTTGAAAATGGTAGGTGAAGTGAGTGAAAAATAATTGCTGCTAAATCAGTTAAACTCTTTCTCCAAACTCCATTAAAAAAGCTTTCATAAACTCATGCAGTTCTCCATCCATTACTGCTTGTAAGTTTGATGTTTCGCAATCTGTACGCAGGTCTTTCACCATTTTATATGGATGAAAAACATAGCTTCTTATTTGTGAGCCCCATTCAATTTTTTTCTTTCCGGCTTCTGTTGCTGCTTTGGCTTCATTGCGTTTGCGAAGTTCAAGTTCATAAAGTTGCGAACGCAACATCTGCATAGCTCGCTCGCGGTTGCCACTTTGCGATCGTTCTACCTGACACACTACAACAATGCCTGTGGGTAAGTGTTTGAGTTGAACCTTTGTTTCTACCTTATTTACATTTTGTCCACCTGCACCTCCTGAACGAGAAGTCTGCATTTCTATATCAGCATCTCTAATTTCTATCTCTATAGTATCGTCAATCAAAGGATATGCAAATACACTTGCAAATGACGTATGACGTTTTGCATTAGAATCAAAAGGAGAAATGCGTACTAAACGATGTACACCATTTTCGCTTTTTAAATATCCGTATGCAAAATCACCCTCTATTTCTAAGGTAACAGATTTTATTCCTGCAACATCACCATCTTGCCTGTCAATTTCATTTATGCGATAGTTCATTCTTTCGGCCCAGCGTATATACATTCGCATAAGCATAGATGCCCAGTCGCAACTTTCTGTTCCTCCTGCACCGGCATTTATAGTGAGCACTGCGCTTAATGCATCTTCTTCACCGCTGAGCATGTTTTTAAATTCAAGTTCTTCTAATGATTTTTGAACAGACGTATATTGCTCTTCTACTTCTTGTTCTGAAGCATCGCCTGTTTTTGAAAAATCGAATAATACGCCTAAATCATCTACAGCTTGCTGTACGGCAGCAAATGTGTCGGTCCAGTTTTTTTTAAGCTTGATGGATTTTAGAATCTGCTCTGCCCTTGTCGGGTTGTTCCAGAAATCCGGTGCATGGGTAAGCTGTTCTTCTTCTTTTATTTTCAGGAGTTTGACATCAATGTCAAAGGTGCCCCCTCAAAGCGTCAACGCGCTCCTTACATTCTGTTAATTGTTCTTGTGTCATACGGGCTGCGAATTTACGAATTAATGCTTAACAGCTTTTTCTGACTATGCAGTTTTCATCAGCTTATAAGCTTTGGCTACATCAAAAATCATAAACAGAAAATAGGCCATCAAAAAACTAACCGCAAAGGGTATAGCTGTATCAGGGTTTAAAAACATATAGCTAACAATAACTGTAAGCATCAGAAATAATTTAAACGCTGTTGATGCCATAAAAAATCGAATGGACTCATTACCTTTACTCTTGGCAAGTCGCATATAATGTATTGCAGAAAAAAGTATGAAGAAAAATATCCCGCACTTCCACCACGAAGGGTAGAAACGTGCAGCCAGAAAATCTTTCATCAGATAATAAAGTAAAATATACAGCAGGGTTATGCCGGCAAGTTGCAAAATGTAGGTGATGAAACCTTTGTTCATTTTTTCTTATGTAAAAAATCTTTCAATGTTAAGTAAAGAGCAGCAGCAACAGCAATTAAAGCAAAAGTAACAGTGAATAGAGGAATTTTGTTTTGGCAATATTTGTCTAAGCGGTAACCTCCATAGGTACCAATAAACATAATAGCACCCATTTGAAATCCCATGGATGCATACTGGACATAATCGTTAAGCTGATTTTTCCTGGAGTTTGGCTTCTGATCTTTCGACATTTTTTATGTCTTTAACCATAGGCCCCATATTACAGTTGCCTGTAAAACTTGCCCCAACTTCAACTACTAATTTACCGGTGTTAATGTCGCCATTGATTTTTGCAGTTGCCTTTAGAAACAACATTTCAGTAACGGTAGAAGTTCCTTTTACTGTTCCTGAAACATCTGCATTCTGGCAAACGATATCGCCATCCACTACTCCTGTTGTGCCAACAACCACTTTAGCTTTTGAAAATACTGAGCCTACAATGTGTCCGTCAATACGCAAGTCACCATTCGACTTAATTTCACCTTCTATTGAAGTTCCGGCAGCAATTAAGTTAATTGAGCCTGATGTAGATTCACCGGATTTAACGGTGGTGGTTTTGTTCTTCAAATTTTCAAACATAGTAATAACCTTTAATTAAGTATTGCAGCAAAGATAAAAATAAAAGTTATTAACAAATGCAAAAATTATGGATAATTAACACGGTAGAAATCAAGGTATTTGCTCAAGTCTTTATCTGTAATGAACTTGTTGAAATTTTTTTCTGTAATAGGGAAAAGGGTAAAAGCACTTTTATCCATACCCTCAAAAACAGTTTGGTCAGAGTCTAACCCTTGAATATATTCTTTGCTTTGCGTGTGGTCGGGGAATGAACGCACCATCATATAATTTTTGTCATCAACTCTTAACTCAGTCACATTCAGGTTTTTCTCTTTGTAATTACGTTGGTTAAACTTATTTATTTTTTCTTTTAAGGTTGTGCCATAAGGTAACTCAGCAGAAAAAATAATCAGCACATTGTGCGGTTTGTCAGGCATAAACTCATAGATAGAATTCAGCATCTTATTACCTTCAGCAGTTTGTGTTGTTGCCGACTCACTGATGGTAGTATCTATTGGAGTTACGTTATTCATTTTGTCGAGAATAGCTTTTGCCAATATACTCACAGAGTCTCTTGGGTATGCAGCAACTATTTTTTTTAGCGAGGCTTCAAACTGCGGGCGAGGCTGTGTATATCCGATAGACAGTGCCTGAAGGTAGGCAAACTTTGGTGCTAATGTACCTCCGGGAAACAATGAGTCTGCTGCTGATTTACGCTCTATAACATCTGTATATTGACGATTGAGAAAAGCCTTGTATGTATTTTCGTAAAACACCTGCATTATGGCTGTCTTGCGCTGTGCATCTTTAAAATAGTTGGGGTTGGTTATGATGCGTGCATATTCCGAATCGCCATAGTCATTCAGAATAATTTTTTTATAATACTCAGCTTTGGGTTCATCAAATAATGCCAGATAACAACGATACAGATTGTAATAAGCAGGTAGCTCATATTTATTACCCGGATATCGTTTCATCATCTCTTCCATATCGTCAGCAGCAGGCTTTGGCTGACCTAAAGCCTCTTTATAAATGATTCCTGCATTGTAGTATGCTTCTAATATTTTAGCATTGCTTTCTTCTTTTTGTTGCGTAGTTTTTGGGATATTGTTAAAGTAAGCTTTTCTGCGGGCATCGCTGTTCAACTGTCTTATGCTGTCGTTTAATGCTTTCTGTGCCTGCTCTAAACTGTCGGCACGAGCTTGCGCTTCGGCTTCTTCTTCACTGCCAAAAGTTGCAATGGATTCTTTGCTGCTTCTGCGCCAGTTGTCTTCGAGTTTTCTGTTACCCCATTTTTTAGCAAACTCCGAAAACCCAAAACTAATGGCACTCTGATTATAAAAATACCATGAGCTACCGGTTGAGTTACCGGGCATACCATCTTTTCCCGGTTGATTTTGAAACTGGCTGAACTGCATGTTGGATTGCTCTTCCTGCTCTTTAGCTTTGGCTGCTTCCTCTTCCTGTTTTTTACGTAGTGACTCAGCTTCTTCAGCAGCAATGATATCATCTATGCGAGAATATTGCTCTGTTTCTGAAAGCGCTCCCAAGGTAAGCAAACTGTCTTCATGTGAAATTATATTCAGGTTTTTTATCAATCGTGAAAGATTGTTTTTCTTATTCTGAATCAATGCATAATCCGGATAGTCAGAAGTAATGTTGGTGGCAGCACTGTCGTAATATAACTGTGCGGCACGGAAGTCAAGTTTGCGGAAACTTATTTCGCCCATTTCCAAGTATGAAATACCTTTCTGATTAGCGTTGTTTGTGCTCGATGCAACGGACTTCTTTAAAAATTGAAATGCCGCTGTAGTATCTTTTTCGCGCATAGAAATTCCGCTCAGCGCATAGTAAATCTGATCAAGATAATCTTTGTTTTTTTCATCCTTCAGCATCTTGTTCAACTCATCTTTTACTTGTTGCGCATCTGCACTGTTTACATCAAACGAACGCGCTCTGTTGATTTTTGCATTAAATGCCATTTCATACTCAGGATTCATCTTGATTACTTTGCGATAAATTGCAAAAGCTTTCTCGTTCGAATCAACTTTCTGATATATCTGTGCAAGAATATAATTGTAACGGATTTTGTCAGCTCTCTTAGTAGCCAACTCCGCAGCCTTGTTTAACTGCTCAATAGCTTTAGGATAATTTTCTTTTTTCAGATAAAAATCTGCAGCAACAGCAGCAAAGAGGGGTTTGTATTTTGATGATAGTTGCTTTTCATTTTTTAAATAGTCGAGCATATATTCAGCATCGGCCATTTTGCCCAATTGCATTTGCGTTTGCATCTGCCAAATTAAACCATCAAATCTTTTTGGATTATCTTTATAGGTAGAGGCAACATATTGAAAGGTTTCTAATGCAGTCCAGAAATCATGTTTAAGAAATTGTGCTTTGCCTATTACCATGTAGTTGTCAGGTATCCAACGACAACGTTCCTTGCCATTGATAAACATCGAATGTCGTTGAATGACTATGGAGCTTTTTTTAATGGCTTCATCCATGTCAGGATAAATGGTTTTGGCTTTGTCGTCAGTAGCATATTTAAAAACATCAAGTACCCGGTCGTAATGATCAACATGCAATGAAGCTAAAGTTTTTGTGCCTTCTTTCACTCTTTCGCGGGCATTAAAATAGCCGTTGTAGTGTGCGGTAAGGTTATGATATGCCCTGTTAACGACAGTGTTCTTTTGTGTAGAACATGCTGATAGAAACAGCGTAAGGATGATAAAATATTTTAAGTGATTGGATGATTTCAAAACAATATAGTTGTTGCGATAAATATTAACTTTTTCCAGCGAAAATTATTGCTCGTTTAATTATTACGATATTTGCCCGATTAAGAAGGCAAACATAACAATACTTTTTTGTTTAAACAACGCATGGCCAAGGCATCAGGCAAAGAAAAAGTCAAACTGAGCACCAAACTCCGCAACAAGTTCCGGTTAGTTATTATGAATGACGAAACGCTGGAAGAAAAAGCATCCTTGCTGCTCTCTCCCATCAACGTGGTGGTGGTGGTGGGCGTTGCCATCATTACCCTCATTACAGCCACAACCTATATTATTGCCTTTACACCACTGCGTGAATATATTCCCGGATATACAGACGTAAAAGTAAAGCGGGCAGCCATTGAAAGTCTTATCCGTACCGATTCTTTACAAAAGCAGGTGTCAGCACAGGATTTATACATTCAGAATCTGCAAAATCTTATTACCGGTCAATCACAGAAAACCGTTTCGCTTGACACGGTTTCTGTGCCACAACTATATGATACCATAAAGCAACTACTTCATTCCGAAGAGGATTCTTTGCTGCGAAGTCAAATAGAGTCGCCACAGGATTACAATTTAACGTTGAACGCTGGAACCACCAAAGGCTCTATTGCCAACTTTTACTTTTTTGCTCCATTAAAAGGAGCCATAACAACACGGTTTAATCCAACAGAAAAACACTTTGGGGTTGACGTAGTTGCAGGTCCCGATGCTGTTATAAAAAGTGCCATGGACGGAACAGTGGTAATTGCAGAATGGACTTCGCAGGCAGGTTATGTCATAGCCATACAACACAGCAACAACATGTTTTCTGTTTATAAACATAATTCTGCACTGCTTAAAAAAGTAGGTAATGTGGTGAAAGCCGGAGAAGTTATAGCTATTGTGGGCAACTCGGGCGAATTGAGTAACGGACCACATTTGCATTTTGAACTTTGGTACAATGGTGCGCCTGTTGACCCTACAGATTACATAGCTTTTGAATAGTTATAGCAGATCAAAATAGTTATTTTCAGAAAGTATTTTTTCGATCAGTCTTGGATGTGGAAAATTGTTTTTAAAATCATCGGCATCAACTGCTTTTAACTCAGGAAATTTTTTTGGTGATATAGGTTTGCTTAAATGTGCAACAATATATGATGCATGAATGTGTTGATGTGTCAGTTTATGAATATGTGTTTTTCCTGATTCATATTTTGTGACACCATAGTTTTTTGCAAAATTACTGATAGAGGCTGATGATATTTTTGTTTTGGTTTCTAGCAACGGAAATTCATAGAGGTTTTTCCAGATGTCGTTTCCATTACGTTTCCGGATGTAAAATTTGTTTCTGTAAAGAAGGATTATAAAACAAAAGTGTCGCTCTTTGATTTTAATCTTTTTACTTTTTACCGGAAAATTTAGTTGTTGCTTTTGTTGATATGCCAAACAATGACTTTGCAAAGGACAGATTTCACACTTTGGATTTCGTGGTGTACAAACCAAAGCACCAAGTTCCATCATTGCCTGATTGTGCAAGCCCGGAAATTTTTTATTGCCTATATTATCTGCTAATTGCTGAAATATTTTTTTCCCCTTCGTAGTGTTAGGGATGGTTTTTTCTGCAAACAATCGTGACAATACACGAGCCACATTACCATCAACAGTAAAGACAGGCTCATTAAATGCCATTGACGCAATTGCTGCTGCAGTGTAATCGCCTACACCTTTTAGTTTTTTAAGCTCAAGATAATTTGAAGGAAATTTATTGTGAAGTATTTTGGTAATATGTTGTGCTGTGGCCAAAAGATTTCGTCCTCTTGAATAATATCCTAATCCCTGCCACAACTTGAGTACTTCGGTTTCTGATGCTTTGGCAAGATGTTTCACTGTAGGAAATGACTCCAAAAACCGATTGTAATAAGGCAATCCCTGTTCTACTCTTGTCTGTTGAAGAATAACTTCACTCAACCATATTCTATAAGCATCCTTTGTGCTGCGAAAAGGTAACTCGCGCTTGTTGCGTTCATACCACAAAATAAGTTTGTTTGAAATATTCATTTGCTTTGGCAAAGAAAGTCATTATAAAAAATAGTTACAGATTTAATTTACCCGACAATTCAGCAACAGCTAAATTTACTTATCATTGCCTTCGCTATTTGTTATGAAATTAATTAAGGACATACACACACTATCTCAAATTGTTAGCAGCAAGAAACACGAGCATATCAGCATTGGTTTTGTACCAACTATGGGGGCATTGCACGAAGGTCATATTTCATTAATTAAACAATCGCTGCTTGAAAATGATTTCACTATTGCCAGTATTTTTGTAAATCCATTGCAGTTTAATAATCCTGACGATTTAGAAAAATATCCACGTACGTTAGACAGAGATATGCAGATGCTTGAATCGGCAGGCTGTAATGCTTTGTTTGCACCGGAAACATCAGAAGTCTATTCAGGTGATGAACAACCCTTGCAGTTTGATTTGGGCAATCTTGCAAACGTTATGGAAGGCAAATTCCGTCCGGGACATTTTACCGGAGTAATAACTATTGTTCATAAGCTGTTTTCATGGGTTAATCCTGATGTTGCTTATTTTGGAGAGAAAGATTTTCAGCAACTTGCCGTCATCAGAAAAATGGCTAAGGCATTACATCCTAATATTATTGTAACAGGCTGCCCTACACTTCGTGAGCCCAATGGTCTTGCCATGAGCTCACGCAATGTCAGATTAAACCAAACCGTACGACATAATGCATCCATAATTTACAAGGCTATGCAACATGCCCGACAACTGAAAAACGTACTGCCCGTTTACGAAGTTTGTTCAAAGGTGAGAAGTATGATTGAAGAAGTAGCTCCTTTTAAAGTTGAATATATTGAAATTGCTGATGCAGTAAATCTACAGCCTTTACAACAATGGTCAGACACACAGTCGGCACGAATTTTTGTTGCTGTTTTTGCGAATGATGTAAGACTGATTGATAACGCAGCGCTGTAAAAAAATTATACCGTGCAATGCCTTGCAAAGACACCTAATGGAAGTCTTGCTCCTGCAGTGCTTTGCAGAAAAATTTCTCCCGTCTGTCGTTTGATGTTTTTACTAAAATGTTCGTCAAGAAGGTTATCTAAAATTATTGATGAAAAACCAAGTGAATAGGTGTTGAGGACAAGAAAGTGATTTTCTTCAAGCAGCAACTTAACGTTGGCAAGCATTTCATTTATCTCATCTTCTAATTTCCAGTTTTCGCCATTTGGCCCATGACCGTAGGCAGGAGGATCTAAAATAATTCCCTGATATTTTTTCCCGCGTTTTACTTCTCGTTTTACAAATGTCATGGCATCTTCAACCAACCAGCGTATGTTATCCAACCCACTCAGTGTCATATTTTCTTTTGCCCAAGTAACAACCTGTTTTATTGAGTCAAGATGAATAATGTCGGCACCGGCAGCTTTAGCAGCAAGAGTAGCTGCACCGGTATAGGCAAAGAGGTTGAGCACTTTTGGTTGCACTACATCTAATTTTTTGACGGAATGATAAATAAAATCCCAGTTTACTGCCTGTTCAGGAAAAACGCCTACATGCTTAAATGATGTTAATGCCAGCCTAAGTCGAATTTGTTTTGCATCAGGCAATGCATAGGAAATATGCCATCGGTCGGGAATCTCTTTAAGTTTTTTCCATGTACCTGACGAGCTGTTTTTAGCTACAAACTTTACATGTGCTTCTTTAAGCCAATCAGCCTCTTTTTTTTGTCTGTTCCACACGGCCTGTGGTTCGGGTCTGATGGTAATGTACTGACCAAAACGTTCTAACTTTTCGAAGTTTCCGCTATCGAGCAGTTCATAATCTTTAAAATTTTGCGGTGTAAGTAATTCCATACAGAAGTTCATTTAAATGCCTAAAAGTAATTTAATAGCAACCTTTTTATTCAACCAGCGTAAAACAAGGCAATATTAAGTCTAAAAAATGATAATCAACACATCAGAGCTGTCGGGTCGTAGCATACAAGCCACAGACAAAGCACCATTAAAAATTCTATTAGTTGATGATATTCCGGCCAACTTGTTAACCCTCGAAGGCATTCTAGAAGATGAAAGCAGAATACTTATAAAAGCTTTTTCAGGAAATGAGGCTTTAAAGTTACTGATGGAAGAACCTATTGATTTGATATTGTTAGACATTCAGATGCCTGACATGGATGGCGTTGAGGTGGCACAATTGCTTCGCGCTAATCCCAAGACAAAGCATATACCCATCATTTTTGTTTCTGCCATTGCCAAGAGCGAACGCCCCTCGCTCGAGGAGTTTGAAACCGGGTCGTTTGATTTTATTCCAAAGCCATTAGATATTGAAGAGACACAGAAAATAGTTTCAATTTTTGAATTCGGTTGCCGCTATAAACTAAAATACAGAGAGCAGGAAGAAAAACTGAAAAGACTGAACGATCATCTTGATAAATTTCTTTACATCCTCTCGCATGACTTAAATGCACCATTGCGTGCCATTGAGAATCTTGTGCAGTGGCTTGAAGAAGATTTGCAATCACAGATTTCTGATGAGAGTAAAGAAAACATTGGACTGCTTAGAAACAGAGTAGCCAAGATGAAATTACTTCTTGATGGCTTGTTACGATATGCACGTTCAGGTAATACAAAACATCATCAGGATATGATTTCACCTGAAAAAATGATCAGACAAATTGTAGCTGAGCTGCAGGGTGATAGAAAAGTATCTCTGAATATTGATTCTTCAGTTTTAGAGATGCAAACAGACAGGACAGCATTGCAACTTGTGCTGAAAGAGCTGATTCAAAATGCCATATTTTTTAATCCTTCCGATAAAAGTACTATTGACATTTCTGTTTCAGAGAAAAATGATTCTTATGAATTTGTTGTTGCTGATAACGGCCCTGGAATAAAACCACAACATCAAAAAATTATTTTCGAACTTTTTCAAACACTTCCAGCATCGGTAGTACCCTCATCAGGTGTAGGTCTTAGCATTGTGAAGAAGGTGGTTGAAGAATATGGAGGAACAGTGTGGTTTTCTCCAACTGTAAAGTGTGGTACAGAGGTTCACTTTAACTGGAAAAAATCTAAAATTTAAAATCCTGACAGCCGTGCTTTTATTGTACTTGCACCAACGGTAAAGAGAACAAGACTGATAGTGCTAATAGGCATTAATATAGCTGCAAACAATGGCGAAAGTGTACCGCTGACAGCAAAGGCTAATCCAACAAAATTATAGAGTAAAGAAATAATAAAGCTGATGATAATTATCGTTACTGCTGATTTGGATAAATTAATCAGTTCCGGTAGTTGACGTAATGCAGTAGCATCCATAATAGTGTCGCTTGCAGGAGTAAAGTTATTGGTGTTGTCGGTAACGGAAATTCCGGTATTTGCTGCAAGCAGAGCACCTGCATCATTCAAACCATCACCAATCATTAGCACATTTTTCTTACTGTTTATTAAATCAATAATGTAGTTTCTTTTATCTTCAGGTTTTTGATTAAATCTTAATTCGGCATTACCCAATAAGCTGGTCAGGTTATTTCTTTCACTTTCGTTATCACCTGTAAGTACCACTAAACTATGGTTGTGATTCAGTTTATGAGATATGGTGTTCAACCCATCACGATAAATATTACTGAAAAGAAATTTACCCTTTTTAAAGTTGTCAATATTGATAAAAACTGCTGTTGCATTTTCCTCATTTTCATTATTTACTTCTGCCCAGTCGACTGTTCCGGCTTTAATGTTTTTATTATTTATTACTGCACTAACGCCTTTACCGGCAACTTCTTCAAAATTGTTACATGGATAAAAGTTATTGACTTGCAAATGTTGTTGCAGTAATTTGCTTAACGGATGTGATGATTGTCTGAATAGCGATAATAGCATTATTTTGTCCACATCATCCAGCGGATATCCATGATAACTTATTTCAGAAACATTGTTCTTGGTTAATGTTCCTGTCTTATCAAAAACTATAGTGTCAGCATCAGCAATTTTTTCGAGTACACGATAGTTGCGCATGTAGATTTTATTTCTACCCAAAATGCGCAGGATGTTTCCATAAGTAAAAGGTGCAGATAAAGCCAATGCACAGGGACAGGCAATTACAAGCACTGCTGTAAATGCATTAATGGCTTTATGAACATCTGTATTCCACCAATAGATAGCAGCAGCTGTAGAAATAGAAAAAGTTACTACAATAAACCAACGGCTGATGGCATTCACTAACTTTTCAAACCTGCTTATATCTTGTTTATTCCAGTTGCTATTCCACAATTGTACTAAGTAGCTTTGCGAAACTTCTTTCATCACCTGAAGTTCAATCATGGCACCAGCCTGTTTACCACCAGCATAAATATATTCACCGGCTGCATGTGAAACGGGTAGCGACTCACCGGTTACAAAATGATAATCTACCGAAGCATTGCCTTTAAGTAAAATACAATCTGCCGGAATAATTTCATTGTTTCTGATAAGGATTCTGTCATTAACTTTCAAATCATTAATCTGTACTTCTTTTTCGTGGCCATTTTTTATGGAAGTAACTGCTATAGGAAAGTACGATTTAAAATCTCTGTCGAAAGCTAAACTATCAAAAGTAAAATCCTGAAACCAGCGACCAATGAGCATAAAGAAAACAAGTCCACTGCCGCTGTCAAAAAATCCTGAACCTGTTTGTGTAATTATTTCATAAGCACTCCGTAAAAAAATTACTGTTATACCTATGGCAATAGGTAAATCTATTGAAGAGGATTTTTGTTTAAGTGCTTGCCACGATTTAATAAAGAACTCGTTTGCACTGTAAAAAAACACAGGCAATGCAAGTATTAAAATCAGATAGCTGAATAGAGTTTGTAATGAAGCATCAATATTATTTCCGGAAGAAAAGTATTCAGGAAAACTGAGCATCATAATATTTCCTGAGCAAAAACCGGCAACACCAATTCTGATAATACGACTTCTGTTGGCTTTTTTTGTTTTTTTCTTTTCAATAGCATCAAGTTGCAGTGCCGGTTCATAGCCTGTTTGTGAGAGTTTTTCTGCTATTTTTCGGAGTGAAGTTTTATGATGATTGTAAACCAAACGCAACTCTTTTCGAACAAAATCAACTCTTGAAGAAAGTACTCCTTCATCCACCTTCTGAAAATTTTCGAGCAGCCAGATGCAACTGCTGCAATGCATAGCCGGAATGTAAAAGGTGATGATGGTTTCATTTTTATCTCTGAAACTTATCAATTGATTTTCAATAGCAGGGTCATCTAAAAAGGCTAATCGCTTTTGAAGAATATCAGACTGTTTAATGCCCGGATTGTTGTTCAGGTTGTAATAGTTACACAAATTATTTTCACGCAGAATTTCATAAACCAACTTACAGCCGGTACAACAAAAAGTATGCTCATCGCTTGTGATAACCTGTTCATCACAGTCATCACCACAATGATAGCATTTCACTTTATTTACAGTATCTGTATTGCTCATAGCCTCCAACCTAATTTGCCTGACAATATTACAATTGATAAAGAATGTAGGTGTTGATATTAATTCTTGGTAAGAATGACTAAAGTCATTTCAGTTGTTGTCTCGAAATAAAACATTTGCCACATTCAAGTCACTATGCAAATTAAGCAATTTTATAATCAGGGTCATTCACAATTCAGCTATATTATTTCAAGCGGAAAGGAAGCGGTTATTATTGACCCGGTCAGAGACATAGAACATTATTTGTCATATTTAAAAGATAAAGAACTTACTTTAAAATATATTTTTGAAACGCACATACATGCCGATTTTGTTTCAGGTCATTTAGAACTTGCCGATAAAACGGGAGCAACAATAGTTTATGGACCTCAGGTGCGAGTGGCTTATCCCTCATACAGTGCAAGACATAATGAAGGATTTAATCTTGAAGGATGCAGTATTAAAGTTTTGCATACACCGGGACATACCATGGAGTCGGTTTGTTATTTATTGAATAATAGCATTGGACAGCCAATTGCAATTTTTACAGGTGATACATTGTTTGTTGGTGATGTTGGTCGTCCTGATTTAATGAGCGGTAATAAAAATGCAGTTGAATTGTCAGCGTATTTATATCACTCTATTAACGATATTATTAAATCATTGCCTGATGAGCTTGTAGTTTATCCCGGACATGGTGCCGGTTCGTTCTGTGGAAAAAATCCGGGTAAAGAAAAGTTCACTACCATTGGCGAACAAAAGAAGAGAAACTATGCTTTAAAAGATATTTCACTCGAAAAATTTACCAATGAAATAACAACAGGTCTGAGTGTGCCACCGGAATATTTTTTTAAGGTCATGAGTATTAATATTATGGGTTGCCGACCAATGAAAGAGGTGTTTCGTAACAATCTGAATTTTCTATCACCGGTAAATTTCAAAGCAGAAACACAGCGTGCATTGATTGTGGACACAAGAAATGAATTAGAGTTTTCGAAAGCCTTTATTAAAGGTTCTGTAAACATTGGTCTTGATGGCTCGTTTGCAACATGGGCAGGTATTTTACTCGATCCTGACCATCCGGTTTTATTAGTCTGTGACAATGGTAGAGAAAAAGAAGCCATAGGTGCTTTAGCACAGATAGGAATAGAAAATGTGAGAGGTATTTTACAAGGAGGAATAAATGCATGGAAAGATATAGGAGAACCGGTGGACAGTGTTGAAAATATTGATGCAGAAGATTTTTATTTTTTGTTTGAAAATGAAGGGTACATTTTGGTTGATTTAAGAAGCCATCAGAACTTTAAGGAACAGCATATAAAAAGAAGTCTGAGTATTCCATTAGATGAGTTACCTCACCGTCTGAATGAATTTAGCTCAGACACTAAATATTTATTAGTGTGCAAAGGTGGATATCATAGTATGATGGCAGCATCAATTCTTAAACGTAATGGGATAAATCAGGTAGTAAATATTTCAGGAGGGTTTGATGCAGTAAGTGCATTTCAGCCACAGTATGTGGAGTCGGTATAGTCTGAACAGAAGTTTATTGGTAATATAATAAGAGATAGATAAAAATTAGTTTTGTTCACATGGCTTTAAATTTATGACAAAAGTCGCTTTATGGGTTGCTTAAAGTCATTTTTAGATTATAATGAAGGAAATACTTTTACATTGTTAATTAAAAGGAAAGCAATAAAATTCCGGTTTGAAAATACGCTTCCGGGTTAAAATAAAAATATTTGATTTAGTGTTAGGGTTGCAAAACCGGTTTGCTTAGGCAACCGGTTTTTGCTTAATAGGTATATCGAAGAAAAATAAGTATGGAAAAGATTGTTGTTACTACTGATTTCTCGGAATGTTCTGAAAATGCTTTGATATATTCTTTGTCGCTGTGTAAAGAGTTGAATGCATCATTGTATTTGCTTCACGTTTTTCATATTCCTGTTCCTGTAACCGACATGCCCTATATTTCAGTTTCATCTGAGGCGGAAGAAAAGAATATTAAATTAAGATTGGAAGAATTAATTACCCGTGTAAGGCATAAAACAGGTTATGAGGGTATGATTCATACTATAACCGATTTTAATTTTACTGTTGATGGTATTCTGAATGTCGTTCGTGATACAAATGCAGATTTGCTTGTAATGGGGCAGCGTGGTAAAACAACATTAGCCGACAGGCTGTTTGGAAGTACTGCAACAGCAATTATTAATCTTGCATCTTGCCCGTTATTGCTTATTCCCGAAGGATGTAGTTTCAGAAAACTTAAAAAAATAGCAATCGCCTGTGATAGAAAAACGGGTGACAATAAAAATAAGGTGTTTCATGTTGCTGAAATGATTGCTACATTAAAATCAGAAATACTTCTGTTTAATGTTGTGCAGGAAGAAACGGAGAAAGATAAACTTAGAATAGATGATTTTTCTGAAATGGCCGGTAATGATGTAAAATTATTTTTCCCTGTACATCATGACATACATGAGGGTATTTTGCAGTTTGTAAGTGATAATGATGCTGATTGGTTGTGTATGTTTCCACATCGCCATAACATTTTCGAGCAGTGGTTTACCAGACTTAACTCGGGCAACATTTCGCAGCAAGTAAAAATTCCATTATTGTTAATTAACGAGTTGGTACACTAAACATATTGCTGCAAAATACTTTTAGTAAAACAATATTTTTAAATATAACAGAGAAGTTATTACGATTCAATTTAAGATATGAAGCATAGGTTGACTATTCAGGCAGAGGATACTATTTTAGATTTTCAAAAAAAATTCAACAGGATTTATCCGTTTCTTAAAATTGAATTTTTTGAAAAAGCGCATATAGCAAAGCAGGGTAGTCATAAAAGGGAAATGATTACATCAAATAGGATGTTTCATGGATTGATTGGACGAGGTAAAACACACATCATAAACTTTAATGACGATTTTAGTATTAGCGATTTTGAAATGTTACTGAAGAATCAGTGTCGGTTATATGCACAGGTTTTTCGTAAATCAGGAAAGATTTGGCTTGAAACAACAGCAACAGATTACTGGACATTGGAGCAACAAAACGAAGAGGGCAAAAGTTTAGCCAAGCACTTTAAAATAACGTCTGAAAATATTAATGATATTGAACCTTACTAGCAAGGGTATTTACCATATCTATGGTGTTTTTACATAGGTCATTGCTCAATAACAGAAACTACGACAATCGCATATTATGTGAGATTATAACATAGATAAAACTTAATTGCAAACACCTACACCTGGATATATTTTCACATTGCGGTAGCATTCCTACATACTGCAATTACGATATCGCTCCTATGGAGCTATTGTGATATCGCTCCTACGGAGCTATTGTGATATCGCTCCTACGGAGCTATTGTGATATCGCTCCTACGGAGCTATAATAATTGTTACTATGATTACATTTTATTATGATTGCATTCTATTATGATATCGCTCCTACGGAGCTTTATGGAAGAAGAAATGAAATTTGTAGATAAAAAAACTGCTCCGTAGGAGCAAACCAACAAGCACAATAACCAAGCCCCATCGGGGCGAAATCCAAATAGAAAAACGAAACAACCCGAAACAAGAAGCCCTGTAGGGGCGAAATAAAAATAATGGCAAACACATACACCCAAATATATTTACACATTGTATTTTCAGTAAAAGGACGACTAAACCTGATTCGAAAAGACTGGAAAGAGGAATTGCATAAATACATTTGTGGCATTGTAAACGGAAAAGAACAAAAAGTTTATGCCATAGGAGGCGTTGCAGATCATATACATATCCTTGTAAGTATAAAACCCAATATCGCATTATCCGATTTGGTTAGAGACATTAAAGCCAGTTCATCAAAATGGATAAATGAAAAAGGATTAGTAAAAGGAAAATTTCAATGGCAAGAAGGCTTTGGTGCATTTTCTTATGCCCAGTCTCAATTAGATACCATTATTGCCTACATCAACAATCAAGAACAACATCATAAAAAGAAAACATTTAAAGACGAGTATTTAGAGCTGTTACAAAAATTTGATGTAGGTTATGATGAAAAATATTTGTTTGAATGGATTGAGTAATACCGCTCCTACGGAGCTATTATGATTGCGCTCCTACAGAGCTATTATGATTGCACTCTTACGGAGCAATTATGATTGCACTCTTACGGAGCTATTGTGATCATGCTCTTACGGAGCTCAATTTAATTTTAGAAAAACAAATAAACCAAGAGGTTTGCCAAGTCGCACCAGCCAACACGCAAAACGATAAAATTAAATGTTTGATTAAGCTTATTGTTCCTTAACTGTTATAAGCCCATTTAAGATAAACAGCCCCCCAGGTGAAACCACCACCAAAAGCTGCAAGAATCAGGTTATCGCCCTTATGCAATTGTTTTTCCCATTCCCATAAACAGAGTGGTAAAGTACCATTGGTTGTATTACCGTATTTCTGAATGTTGAGCATCACTTTTTCCATGCCAATGCCCATGCGATTGGCAGTAGCATCAATAATTCTTTTGTTTGCCTGATGTGGAACAAGCCATGCAATATCTTCAGCACTCAAGTTGTTGCGTTCCATAATTTCTGCACTTACATCAGCCATACCTTTAACAGCAAACTTAAATACGGTTTGCCCTTCCTGATAGACAAAATGTTCTTTTGCATCAATTGTTGCATGCGTTGGCGGTTTAACACTACCACCAGCTTTCTGATGCAGAAAATGTCGTCCGCTGCCATCGCTTTTTAATACAGCATCGTAAATTCCGTAACCGTTGGTATCCGGTTCTAATAAAACAGCACCACCACCATCACCAAAAATGATACATGTGGCACGATCGCTATAATCAATGATTGCCGACATTTTATCGGCACCTACCACAACAACTTTCTTATACTGTCCACTTTCAACAAACTTGGCAGCAGTGGTCAATGCAAATAAAAATCCTGAACAGGCTGCCTGAATATCATAACCAAAAGCGTTTTTAGCTCCTACTTTATCGCAAATAATATTTGCAGTGGCAGGGAATACCAAATCAGGAGTAGTAGTGGCACAAATCAGTAAGTCAATTTCGTCTGCCTGTATGCCACGCTTCTTTAATAGTCCGTTTACCGATTCAACACCAATTTTGGATGTGCCTTCACCTGCATCTTTTAATATTCTGCGTTCTTTAATTCCTGTTCTTGTTTGAATCCACTCATCGTTGGTTTCAACCATAGTTTCCAGTTCTTTGTTTGTAAGAACATAGTCCGGTACCCAGGCATTAACAGCGGTGATGGCAGCTCTGATTTTTTCCATCAAAAAAATTATAGTGTTTGATTAACTACGTTATTTTGAAAAAAAGTTGCGATTTTTTCTGCAAGGTGTGCTTCGGTAACTTCTTTGGCTAGCAATATCATGTTTTTTATGGCTTTTGATTTTGAAATACCATGTGCAATAATGACATTTCCGTTTACACCAAGTACCGGTGTACCACCATAATTTTCATAATCAAAGCGGTCGAAGTATTCATCTTTAATACCGCGTTTTTTAAGTAGCGTATAAAGTGATTCGGCTTCTTTAAGCATTACATTACCCGTAAAACCATCGCATACTATGACATCAGCTTTGTTGTTGAACAAGTCGCGCCCTTCAACATTACCGATAAAATTTATTTCTTTAGTGCTTTTAAGCAACTGATGTGCCTGCTGCGAAAGCAGGTTTCCTTTCTCTTCCTCTTCACCAATATTCATCAATGCCACACGAGGTGTTGCAATATGATAAACATGTTCTGCAAGCAGTGACCCGAGCAATCCGAATTGTTGCAATACTTCGGGCTTGCAGTCGGCATTGGCGCCAACATCGAGTAAAATTCCTGTTGAGCCGTCTTCCTGTGGTAAGATGGTTGAGATTGCAGGACGCTGAATACCGTTAATTGCTTTAACGCTGAACATGCTGCCAACCAACATAGCACCGGAATTTCCGGCACTGGCAAAGGCATCAATCTTTTTTTGCTTTAGCAGACCAAAACCAATGGCCATACCTGAGTTGGGTTTTTGAGAAAAAGCACGTGTTGCACTATCAGACATCTCAATCACCTCTGTGGCATTTACAATTGTAAATAACCTTGGGTTGACACCCTGCCCTTCAATTATCTCCGTTATTATTTTCTCGTCACCTATTAAAACCAGGTGTACTTCCTGAGGTGAAAGGTCGTTTAATGCAGCAATTGCACCTAAGGTAGTTTCGAGCGGAGCATAATCTCCACCCATAATATCAACTCCTATCCTTATCATATAGGAATAAAGGGATTAAACAGCTTTTTCTAAAACTACCTTGCCTTTGTAGTACATTTTGCCCTCATGCCAGTAGGCACGATGATATAAATGTGTTTCACCTGTGGTAGGGCAAACGGCAATTGTTGGAGCTTCTGCTTTGTAATGTGTTCTGCGCTTATCTCTTCTCGACTTGGAGTGTTTGTGTTTTGGATTTGGCATGACGTTTAATTATTTAATATCAATTGTTACTTACATTCTTTAAAATATCCCATCGCGGGTCGTTCGTGTTTTCATTCTTAACCATATACTTTTCAAGTGTACGAAGGGTTTCTTCATTGCAGCCATTGTCAGGATGAGTCACCTTTATGGGTATAGCTAATGAAACTAAATCGTAAAAATGCTGTGCAAGATGAATATCGTGGGCATTGTCAGCTAAAATGATGTTGTCATCATCCACTTCCTTGTCTTCGCCTGAAGTTTTAACGATAATTGCCTTGGTTATATCCAACGACATCTCAAACTCTTCGAGGCAACGATGGCACTGTACATGTACTGTACCGGCAGCTTTAATATTCAGAACCACAATGGTGGCACTCTTGTTTACGGTAAGATGAATAAGAACATGTGCTCCCTGAACAATAGGGTGTTCAAACATGTCGAAAAAGTCCTGATTCAGCAAGTAATCAAACTCATGTATCCCCTCTTTTAAACCGGCATAATGCAGGTTGTATTTCGACATCTTTTCCACTACGTACTTCCTATTTTGGGAACGAATGGGCAAAAGTATAAAAAATCGCTATTCCAACATCTTATTTTTGTTAATTATTCTTAAGAGCTATTGATTGTCAGGGGATAGAACCATCTAAGTATTAACAAAATCTGCCCGAATTAAGACAAAAAAATTCCATTAACATACTCAAAATACCATTGGTACAAAAAGCTATGGTAAAATACCTGATTAATGTTAACATTGTTGAGTCAAGTGTTTTTTAACTGAAAATGATTGTTTAGTCAGAAATAAAACCACAATAATTAAACAGGCTCAAAAACTTCAGAAGCATGGATTTTTTGTTCTACACACATGAAAGTAAATTATATGGATTAACCATCTTTGTTTCTATAGTTGTGTTCCAGATTGTTTATGTATTTGTGCAATGGCTTATCGAGCACAGAAGGGATTATCTGTTTTATATTGCATACTTGTCTTTTGTCATCGTTTTTGGATTAAGTCAATATGACAAGTATTTAAATTTTTATCCTTTTTCTGAAATTGCGGAGAAGTATTATGGGTATATAAAACTATCAGTACCGCTGTTTTGTATTCTTCTTTATTTCAGGTTTATGCGTGAGTTTCTGAACTTAAAGCATAGACGACCCGATATTAATGCAATGGTTAAAAAACTCGAAATTTTTCTGTTTGCTTATACGCTACTCAGTCTGTTCTTTATCTGGCTTTCTTTTGATATTATTGTCTGGCAAAGGATTTTTAACGTTGTTGCAATAATTACAATCACGGCCGGATTATTTATAATAATTAATTTTTTAAAGAAGAGTATCCCGCTCGACAGATTTGCCATGACAGGGGCATCATTAATTGCAGTAGGATCAATAATTGACATTGTTCTTAGCTTTCTTGAGTTTAGAGGATTTGATATTCCTTTTGACATTCATCTGCCATTGATGGTTTGTGTTATTGGCGAACTCACAACTTTTACTTTGGGACTGGCATATAAAACTCAGTTGGTAGAAAATGAAAAACTATTTGTAGAGAAAAAATTTCTTACTGAAAAAAGTGAAAAACAACAATTACAGTTAGATATTTTAAAACTTAGAAATAACCTATCGCGCGAACTGCACGATGATATTGGCGCACAACTATCACTTACCAGAATGTTAATGAGTAAGGCTCGTGTTGATGGAAATGAAAGGGTGGTAGATCAATCCATGCAACTACTTGAAGAGTCAATTAACAAGCTGCGGTCGGTTACTAACGAATTAGAAAATTCAACTTTGCAAAATGAAGGTTTTCAGAAGGCAACAGAAAAATTACTCAACACCATTTCGGAATTTCAGCCTATTCATTGTAACTTCTATACCAAAGGTGTTGAAAAAAGATTACATCTTGATGTTGAATATCATCTGTTCCGCATTACTCAGGAGCTCATCAATAACACTTTAAAATATGCTCATGCTTCTATTATCAGCATCATTGTTTTAGGAGATAGGGATAAATTTTATTTTATCTATGAAGACAATGGCTTGGGCTTTGATATAAAAGGCAACGGTCGTGGCAAGGGGCTGAATAATATCTTACAGCGTGTAGAAGAATTAGGCGCCAAGACAGAGTTTATTACACAACCCGGTGTTGGCATGCGATGTGAATTTAAAATTGACTATGAACATTCAATGCAAAAAGCATAATTATTTAAGATGGAACTAAGTAATCTTAAAATTTTAATTGCTGATGACCATAAACTTTTTGCCGAAGGCCTCACCTATCTTTTAAAGCAGGAGTTGTCGATAGAAAGTATTGATACAGTTTATAACGGAAAATCAGCTATTGGAAAAGTATTGAATACAGATTATAATATTATTATCATGGATGTTAATATGCCGTTGTTAAACGGAATAGAAACCTGTGCAGAGATTAAGAGATTCAGAACACAAACAAAAATAGTTTTTGTAAGTATGAAAGCAGATATGCTTACGGTTGCACAGGCATTAAAAGCAGGTGCCGATGCTTATTTATTAAAAGGCAATGATCATAATGATTTTATAAAAGCATTTAAACAGATTTACAACAATGAAATTTTCTTAAGTGAGCAAATTAAACATTATTTTCAGAATGATAATCCTAATCAAATCCGTAAGAATGCAATTGCCTATTTAGATTATTCCAATAGCCTGATTTCTGCACGCGAAAAGGAAATTATTAAATTGGTTTGTGATGGATTAACGAGTGATAAAATTGGTGAAGTGCTTTCTATCTCAACCAGAACGGTTGATACACACAGAAACAATATCCTCAATAAACTAAAATTAAACAACATTGCATCATTGGTTCGTTTTGCATTAGAGAATAAGCTGGTGGATTAATTTTTCTACAAGAAATAATTTCAGCTATTAAGATTAATAATTTAAAAATACGAAGTTTTACGTATTGCTTTCAGGAGTTTGCGGACTTACCTTTACACTATCAATTTCACAACAACAAATACAAAGGAAGTTAAAAAGTCAAATACAAATCATCAAACCAAACAGCATGAATTGATTTTTACACTGATTTATAAAATAACAAAAGTTGCATTAACAAAGAGAGGTAAAACTCTCTATCAATATACGTTAACCAACAAAATGTCTAACAGTTAAAAATTAGTCAAGATGAAAAAGCTGATTATTGTATTAAGTGTAGCAGCAACCTCGGTAATTATCGGTTGCAGTAAGGACGACCTCACCAGCCCACAGGCTCTACAAAACAAAAACACCACAGCGGCAACAACTGATGTAAGTGTAACAGACGAACGCCTCATCAATTCCAGCACTGTATTGGTGCCAGCACCTGGCCAAGGATATGTTAAAGTTTTTCTTTTTGGCGCGGCAAAACTTTCTGCAGACAAACCCGAAACATTTGTTGACATCAACAAAAGAGATGTATCACAACGAACATTCGATGCCAGTTTCAAAGCTATGTATGTAAAGTTTAATGAGCGTTGGATATATGTTCCCGGAGTAATTCCAAACTATGGCGTAGAAGGCAAACTAACTTATAGAACTTCATCAACACAAGCTGTTGACCCTGATACACCAATTCAAGTACTTTCCTGGCACCGCTTTACACTCACCATACGTAACCTTGACAACACACCTTACACAGGCAGGTTGATTTCTTTAAGCAACATAAAAGTTTTGATTATACCTGCAAAGAGTGACCCAAGTGGACACGACCCTGATTTAAGAAACTATGAAGCCACCATGACACATTTTGGCTTACCACTTGATTAGCGTTGAAGTTTTCTGAGAACGTAAAAGGTAATGGCTGCAATTGCAGCCATTACCTTTTTTAGTGAAACTACATCATGCGAAGCATGATAAATTCATTTCCCCCTGTCAAGAATTGAAATTTGCGGTGATTCATGCTACACTTCATATCTTTTGGCAATTGTGTTACTAAGCATGCTGTTATTAAGTAAGTCAAGATAATATACATAAAAATCATCTCCCAATTCCACAGATAATTCTAATAATAACACTTTTTCAGCAAATACAATTATCGAGCAGCACGAACTGTGCTTAAAGATTACCTGATATTTTGTTTCTGATTTTGTTTCAATCTCAATCAACGGAGTCTTGTTCTCTAAAATTTTAAACTCCATAAAATAAAAACACCCTTTAAAAAAACATAAAAACACTTAGATTATTCCTTCCTTAAATCTTTGCTTTATTTTTAAAACCTATTACCTCAATTTTAAAGGTTAATTTCATTTAATTTGATAAATAAAACCATTAGCAGGTACATCTACTTGAAAACTTATAATAAACCACATTTGAATTTGGCTCACAGGCCTAAATGATTTGTACATTAGCAAATTAAAGACTTATCAAATTGTCATCTTTGACAAAACAAATCTTAACCAACATGTAATTTGGAAGAGATGTTGTTGAAATAGATCACCAATTTCTTTGCATAAAATTTAATAAGAATAAAAATGAAGAAATTATTATTAACTGTCGCGTACATTTTAACAGGCACAACCCTGTTTGCACAACACGACACAGCAAAGGTTCAGGAAAAGTCAATATCCGACTTAGAACAAAAAATTTATGAAGTTGAAGATGCCTTGAAAGAGGTAAGAAATCTTTCTGTTTCAGGCTACATCCAAACGCAGTTTCAATATGGCGAAAAAGATGCCTCACTCAAAGTAGGTTCTGTCAACGAGAATAAAGAGAAATCTTATAACAGAGTTGGAATCAGAAGGGGAAGAATAAAATTTGCATACACTCGAGGCATCGGCACAGGTGTATTTCAGCTTGACCTGACTGAAAAAGGCCTTGGACTAAAAGACGCCTATTTAAGACTTTCTGACCCATGGTTAAATTCTATTTCTGCAAGCTTAGGTGTTTTTGACCGTCCTTTTGGCTATGAAATATCGTACTCGTCCTCTTTAAGAGAATCACCGGAAAGATCTACCATCTTTCAAACTTTGTTTCCGGAAGAACGTGATTTAGGTGCAAAAATAACTCTTCAGGCTCCAAAAACTTCGCCTTGGAGTATCTTGAAGTTAGATGTGGGTCTATTTGCTGGTAATGGTATTAAATCTGAAATTGATAACCACAAAGATTTTATAGGACAATTAAGCATCAATAATTCAATTAAAGATATAATAAAATGGGGTGCAGGAATTTCTTATTATAATGGTGGTGTATATCAAGGTAAAAAGTATATTTATAAAAATTCAGGCAATGGATTTATTGTTGATTCAAGTGCAAACAATTTAGGATCATTTGCCAAGAGAGAATATGTTGGATTTAACTTATATCTTACAGCATATAGTGCTATTGGACTTACAAAAATTACTTCTGAATATCTTTTTGGAACACAGCCCGGAGCAAAATCAAACAGTAAAAGTCCAAATGCTGCAACTTTACCTACCAACGATGTTTACATACGACAATTTAATGGAGGTTATGTTATGTTGGTTCAGGATTTTGGTACACTGCCGGTTTCCGCTATTGTTAAATACGACTGGTACGACCCAAATACAAAATCAAAAGGCGATGAAATTGGAATAAACAATACCGATGCTGGCGATGTGGCTTTTAATACCACAGGCTTTGGATTACAGTGGAAAATCAATACCAATTTTCGTTTAACCGGCTATTATGAATTAGTTCAAAATGAAAAATGCATTAATCTTAAAGGTTATGAAACCGACAAAAAAGACAATGCTTTTACCTGCCGTCTCCAATATAAATTTTAATCGTAATTGAAATGTAACAGCAAAGTAAGCCCATCACAACATAGGCGGTCTTTCTTTGCAAAAAAATATAGAATGAAAATGAAAAAATCAATTTTAACGGCAATAGTGATTATCCTTACACTATCCGGAAGTTATGCACAAAAAATCAAAGGGTCTGATACTGTTTTGCCACTAACCCAGGAAGAAATAGAGGCATATAAAAAAGAGAAACCATCTGCTTCAATCTCAGTAACTGGCGGAGGTAGTGGTGTGGGAATTACAGCATTATTAAACGGAACAACAGATATTGCACAAGCATCACGCAAAATAAAATTTGACGAGAAACAAAAACTCGCTGAAGCCGGTAAAGCGGTTAAGGAGGTGATTATTGCTTATGATGCATTGAGTATTGTTGTTCATCCGTCAAACAAAGTATCGCAACTTACACGTGAACAATTAGAAAAGATTTTTACGGGCAAGATTACAAACTGGAAAGAAGTTGGAGGTGACGATTTGAAGATAATACCTTATTCGAGAGAAACTTCTTCAGGCACTTACGAGTTTTTTAAAGAAAGCGTGTTAAAAAACAAAAACTACATGAATGGCATATTAAGTATGCCTGCAACCGGTGGCATCATACAGTCAATAAGCCAAACAAAAGGTGCAATTGGATATGTTGGGTTTGCTTACGTTACAGACAAAGTAAAAGCACTTAATGTTTCGTACAATAATGGTAAAACATTTATTGAACCAACAATAGCCAATGCAAAAAATAAAAGCTACCCTATTGTAAGACCCCTTTACTATTATTACACCAACTTAAGTGCAGAAGGAAAATCATTCATTGATTTTATTCTAACCCCTAAAGGTCAGAATGTAGTTTCTAAAGTAGGATATATTACTATCAAGTAAGTTTACTTTCGAAAACTGCACAATGAATAAAGTGTTAGAAAAATTTGTTGAGAGTTTACTTAAAATGAGCAGTGCTGTTACAGGGATAACAGTGCTGCTTATCATTATTTTTCTTTTTAAAGAGGGATTAGGGTTATTTAAATCTTCAACTGTGGAAAAAGGATATACATTAGTAGTTAATGCACAAAATCCTGTTAACAGGCTTACCGCTGTTGAGATTAAAGAAATATTTGATTCAGAGATTGAAAACTGGAAAGATGTTGGTGGTAGTAATGAAGATATTCGAATTTTCAGATTTGATGAAATCTTTACTATGTACTCTGATGAAGAATTGGGGGAGGACTATTCATTATTACCTCAAAAACTGGGAGAAATTATTCAATCCGATTCAACAATAATTGCGTTTTTACCTCTAAAATATGTTCCTAAAAATATGTCAGGCATAAAAAAGTTGAAAACAGACATAATAAGCATTTCTGATTTCTTTTTGGGTACTATCTGGCTGCCTACAGCAACACCTTCAGCATTATTTGGAATTCTTCCACTAATTGCAGGAACACTTTTAGTGAGTTTTATAGCTATAGTTATTGCCATTCCTTTTGGAGTAGGAGTAGCGATTTATCTATCAGAGATTGCAAGTGAAAGTATGCGAAAAATTATGAAACCTGCTATTGAATTATTAGCAGGAATTCCTTCTGTAGTGTATGGATTTTTTGGTTTAGTGGTAGTGGCTCCAATTGTACAAAAAGTTGGAGGTTTAACATTAGGAGAAACAGCATTTACAGGTAGCTTAATTTTAGCTATAATGGCACTGCCTACCATCATCACTATTTCAGAAGACGCCTTAAGAAACACCCCAAAGGCAATGCGTGATGCAAGTTATGCCTTAGGCGCTAACCGTTGGCAAACCATTTATAAAGTTGTTATTCCTTATGCATCATCCGGAATTTCGGCTGCTATTATTCTGGGTATAGGCAGAGCTATTGGCGAAACCATGGCAGTGTTAATGGTAACAGGAAATGCTGCTGTGATGCCCCACTCACTTTTTGAATCTGTTAGAACAATTCCAGCAACCATTGCAGCTGAGTTAGGTGAAGCCCCGGGTGGTGGTACACATTATCAATCGCTCTTCCTTTTAGGTTGCGTTCTGTTCTTAATCACTTTAATCATTAGCATAATTTCAGAAAAAATTTCAGGGAGAAAAATTATTAAAGAATGATTATTTCAAAAAAAACTAAAGAACAGATTGCCTTTGCCATATTCCGCATTCTGGGAATAATAACCTTGGGTGTACTTATTTGGATTTTAGGATTTATTTGCTTCAATGGGATAAGTGTGATGAGCTGGGATTTCATCTTCTCATATCCGGAAGAAGGAATGACTTCAGGTGGAATTTTTCCGGCAATTGTGGGTACGCTTTATCTTGTTATAGGCAGCATAATCATAGCTTTTCCACTTGGAGTAATGTCTGCAATTTATACTGTTGAGTATGCAAAAAACAATTGGGTAACTAAACTTATCCGTATAATGACCAATAACCTGGCCAGCATTCCTTCTATTGTTTTTGGGTTATTTGGCATGACTTTATTTGTAAACACATTAGCTTTTGGAGATTCTATTATTGCCGGGTCTCTGACACTGAGTTTACTCATTTTACCTGTGGTAATTCGAACCACAGAAGAAGCCCTTAAAGCAGTACCCAACACCTATCGTACAGGAAGTATGGCGCTTGGTGCCAATAAAATTCAAACCATTAAAAGAATAATTCTGCCAACAGCTTTTCCTAATATTATCACAGGCTTAGTGCTTTCCATTGGAAGGGTTTCTGGAGAAACCGCTCCCATTTTGTTTACTGTGGTTGCTTACTTTCTCCCAAAATTACCAAGTAGCATCTTTGATCAGGTGATGGCATTACCATACCATTTATATGTACTAGCAACAAGTGGAACAGATATAGAAAAATCAAGGCCTGTTGCTTATGGAACTGCATTAGTATTAATCATCATTGTTTTACTGATGAACACAATTGCAGGAGTTATTAAAAATCAATTTCAAAAAAACAAAAAATGATTGAAGCTAAAAATGTAAATTTCTATTACCATACATTTCATGCATTGAAGGATATAAACATGCAGATAGAAGACAATTCGGTTACTGCACTTATTGGACCATCAGGTTGTGGCAAATCCACTTTCCTTCGGTTGTTTAACAGAATGAATGATGAAATAGACGGTGCAAAACTAACCGGAGAATGTTTAATCAATAATGAAAATATTTATCACAAATCTGTTCAGGTTGATTTACTGAGAAAAAACGTAGGCATGGTTTTTCAAAAACCAAATCCTTTTCCCAAATCAATTCTTGAAAATGTTGCTTATGGTCTTAGAGTGAATGGAATTAAGAATAAACAATTGATAGAAGATAAAGTAAAAGAATCATTAACTGCAGCTGCATTATGGAATGAAGTGAAAGATAAACTTCACAAGTCGGCATTTGAACTTTCTGGAGGCCAACAACAAAGGCTTTGCATAGCCAGAGCATTAGCTGTGTCGCCCTCTATCCTTCTGATGGATGAACCTGCATCAGCACTGGATCCCATTTCTACTGCTAAAATTGAAGAGCTTATTTTTGAATTAAAACAACGCTACACTATAATTATTGTTACTCATAACATGCAACAGGCAGCCAGAGTAAGTGACAAAACAGGGTTTTTTATGTATGGTGAATTGGTGGAGCATTCTGAAACTAAAAAAATGTTTTTAGCCCCTGACAAAACAGAAACTCAAAACTACATTACAGGAAGATTTGGATAAACAACAATCCAAAAAAATCAAAAGAAATATTTAATATTAAAAAAATGAAACATACCGAGAAGGAAATTCAACTGTTGAAAGATGAGGTAAAACTAATGTGGAAACTGGTTATCTCACAGCTTGAAAATGCCAAAAAAGCCATGCTGAATAACGATATAGCATTGGCATCAAAAATAATCCGGAACGAAAATGATGTAAACACTTTTGAACTAAAGGTTGACAATCTTTGTGAAAATTTTATTGCCTTAAACAATCCTGTTGCCATTGACCTGAGGCTTGCTTTGTCCCTCATTAAAATAAGCAGTAGTTTGGAACGTATTGGAGATTTTACTGATGGCATTGCACGCTTTATAACCGACAAAGAATGTGAAACTATTGATCAGGACTTGATAGAACGACTTAATATTGAAAAAATGTTCGATATTCTACTGGGTATGTTATTAGATGGTTTTGTTGCCTTTGAAACAGAGCAAACTAAAGTAAGCGAAAAAATTATTTCAAAAGATGATCAGGTAGATGAAATTTACAATAATGTATTTGAAACATTAGCTACTCATATTAAAAACAATCCGGCTCAAACGATTTGTATGTTGAAACTATTACTCTTGATTCGAAAATTAGAACGAATAGGCGACCATAACAATAACATTGTAGAAGAAATTGTGTTTTTTGTTGACGCCAGAGTACTAAAACATTCCGGAAGTAACAACTTCTAAAATAAACTATTAATTATCTTTGACCACAGTTACCCCTCATAAATGAACGAGAATATTCTAATTGTTGATGACGACAAAAGTATTTGTGAAATTCTTGAATTCAACCTTAAAAGCGAAGGTTACATTGTAGATACTGCCTATTCTGCTGAAGAAGCTCTGATAAAACTCACCAACCAAACACAATTAATTTTGCTGGATGTGATGATGGAGGGCATGTCGGGTTATAAAATGTTGGAAAAAATTCGTCTTGATGGAAGTACAATCCCGGTGATTTTTTTAACTGCTAAGAATACAGAAAACGATATGCTGACCGGCTTCTCTGTAGGTGCTGATGATTACATTTCCAAACCTTTCTCCATTAAAGAAGTCAGTGCTCGAATTAAAGCAATTCTGAAAAGATTCAAAACTGCAGCAACAGAACAAAAAGAAACACTTGCATTTAAAGACCTTGAAATAAATACAAAAAACAAAGAAGCATTTATCAAAGGAAGACCTATTAACTTAACAAAAACAGAGTTTGAAATTTTGCAAAAACTTGCCAAAAACCCAAACCGTATTTTTTCAAGACAGGAAATTATTGAAAGTGTTTGGGGCAATAACGTGTTTGTTACAGAGCGTACAGTTGATGTACATATTACACGGTTAAGAAAGAAATTGGAAGATTATGGCAATGCTATTTCCAATCGCTTAGGCTACGGATATAAGTTCGACTTAATGAAACTATGAAACTTACTTTCAAGCAACGTCTTTTTCTATACATTTCCATTGCATTTGCATTGTTTGCATTAAGTGTTTTCTTGTTTGAGCAAACACGTGAAAAGAGAATCAAGGCCGAAGCTATTGAAGAAAAACTGGGAGCTTATGCCGATATTGTAAATGAAAGCATCGCAAAAAAAAATCCCGATCAGTACATTCTGATTTTAGATAATCTCTCTACGTTATTTCCAGCTAATTTAAGGTTAACAATTATCAATAGGAACGGCAAGGTGCTTTATGATAATTCAATTTTAGGATGGAGCAAACTTGAAAACCATTTAGGGCGACCGGAAATTGCTAATTCCATTAAAAACCGAACCGGAACCGACATCAGACATTCTCTCTCCACAGGAAAAGAATATCTGTATTTTGCAAAAAACGAAGGCGACTATTTTGTACGAGTAGCTCTTCCAAACGATGTTCAAGTGCAAAGATTTTTTAAGTCAGACAATGTCTTTCTTTATGTTACACTACTATTGTTTTGTATTTTGCTAATACTTGTCAATTGGATTGCAAATAGCTTTGGCAATTCTATCAATGAACTCCGTAATTATGCAGTTAACCCAAAGGCAAAAGCTGAATTAAATTTTCCTAAAAATGAAATTGGTGAAATAGGTAAGGAAATTGCTGAAAACTACAAACAACTAAGAGCTACCAAAAACAAAATTGAGTTAGAACGCGAAAAACTGCTGCAACACATCCAAAGCTCTCAAGAAGGAATTTGTTTTTTTACTGTTAAAAAAGATGCTGAGTTGTATAACGGATTATTTATTCAATACACTCATATTATTACCGATGAAAACAATTCAGACCCGAAAGTTATTTTTGTTGACAGTGCTTTTGAAGAACTGCAACAGTTTCTAAAGATTGATAAAGACAACTTTATTGAGTATAAAATCCAAAAACAAGGAAAAACATTCTCTGTACGGGCTATAATTTTTGAAGATAAAAGTTTTGAAGTTGTCATCAATGATATTTCTAAGCAAGAAAATGTAAAAATTTTGAAACAACAGATGATAAGCAACATAGCACACGAACTCAGAACTCCGATTACTGGAGTAAGTGGCTATTTAGAAACTGTTTTAGAAAAAAAACTTGATGCAAAAACACAGCAATATTTTATTGCACAGGCATTCAATCAAACAAAGGTCTTAACCGAGTTGGTTCAGGACATGAATCTGATAAATATGATTGATGAAGCCGGATATACCTTTAAAAAGAGTCCACTTGACATTTCTTTTCTCTTAAAAAAAATACAGGAAGAATATGCTCTGCTACTTCAAGACAACAACATTACGCTACACTTGAAGCTGCCTGAGCAAACCATCATCAATGCAAATGAAAGTTTAATAAAATCAATTTTTAAAAATTTATTTGACAATGCCATTCGGTATGCCGGCAAAAACATAAGTATCTTTTTAACGTTGCTTAAAGAAGATAAAAATTATTATTATTTTTCATTTGCCGACACCGGAGTCGGGATTTCGGATGAAAAGCACCTGCCTCGAATTTTTGAGCGGTTTTACAGAGTAGATGAAGGCAGAACCAGAGAAACAGGTGGGTCCGGACTTGGGCTTTCAATTGTAAAAAATGCAATTACCCTCCATGGCGGAACAATTTCTGCAAAGACCAGAAAAGACGGTGGCCTCGAGTTTATATTTCAGCTTCATAAGTAACATTACTTCTACGAAGGTGGGGTTTGTTAATTTTCTTTAACGGTATTAAATTTCTGATGATAGACGTTGTTACCAACTGTCATCTGTATATACTAAAAGGCAAAAATTAAGTAATGGCATGTTGCCGTGTACTCATTTTTGCTATATCTTTGTAGCTTCATGTCAGATATCCTTCATCACGAATGTGGCGTAGCCATGATAAGGCTATTAAAGCCCCTTGACTATTACCATAAAAAATACGGCACACCTTTTTATGCATTAAACAAACTCTATCTGCTGATGGAGAAACAACACAACCGCGGACAGGATGGTGCCGGTGTTGCCAACATTAAATTTGATGCCGAACCCGGAACACGATATATCAGTCGCTACCGTTCCAACGACAAACATGCCATTCAGGATATCTTTTCAAGAATCTACAATAAGTTTAAAGCTGATGTCAATGGTGACGAATCCAAACTGAGTGATACTGCATGGATGAAGAAACATCTTGCCTTCAGTGGTGAGGTGTGGATGGGACACTTACGTTATGGCACCTATGGTGGCAATGGCATTGAAGCCTGTCATCCTTTTCTGCGACAAAACAACTGGATGACACGCAACCTTGTTGTGGCCGGAAATTTTAATATGACCAATGTAGATGAGTTGTTTGAAAATCTGATTCGTATTGGTCAGCATCCAAAAGAAAAGGCCGATACGGTTACCGTAATGGAAAACATCGGTCATTACCTTGACGAAGAAAATGAAAGATTATATTATTCATTTAAAGAGAAAGGTTTTTCCAAACAAGATATTTCACCACTCATTGCCGAGCATCTTGACGTGGAAAGTATCCTTAAACAATCTTCAAAAAAATGGGATGGCGGCTATGTTATCTGCGGTATGATGGGTCATGGTGATGCCTTTGTGTTGCGCGATCCTGCAGGAATTCGTCCTGCATATATGTATGCCGACAATGAAGTTGTAGTAGTAGCCAGTGAACGTCCGGCCATACAAACAGCATTTAATTTATCGTTCAGCGACATTACCGAAATAAAACCCGGACATGCATTAGTAATGAAAAAAAACGGGAACATTTCAATGCCTTGCATTAAAGAACCTGTTGAACGCAAATCATGTTCGTTTGAAAGAATATATTTTTCAAGAGGTAGCGATGCAGAGATTTATCAGGAAAGAAAAGAGTTAGGACGCTTGCTATGCAAAAGCATTCTACCTGCTGTTGACAACGATTTAAGAAACACTGTTTTCTCCTTTATTCCTAACACTGCAGAAGTTGCTTTTTATGGCATGATGCAGGGCATGGAAGACTATTTGCGTGAAGTAAAGAAGAAAAAACTAAAATCTTTAGGAAAAGAAATTTCTGATGAAAAGCTCAATGAAATTCTTTCCATTAAACCAAGATTTGAGAAAATAGCAATTAAAGATGCCAAGCTTCGTACTTTTATTACCAATGATGATGACCGCAGCGATATGGTGACACACGTTTATGATATTACCTATGGCACCATCAGAAAAGGCATAGACAATTTGGTGGTTATAGACGATAGCATTGTGCGTGGCACAACATTAAAAAATTCTATCATCAGAATGCTTGATCGTTTAGGTCCAAAGAAAATAATTATTGTTTCATCAGCACCACAGATACGCTATCCTGATTGTTATGGTATTGACATGGCAAAAATCGGTGACCTGTGTGCATTCAAAGCAGCTATTGCATTGCTTGAGGAAAACAATATGGAGCATATTATTGAAGAAACCTACATGCATTGCAAGCAACAACTTGAATTGGGTGTAAATGAAATGAAAAATTATGTGCGTGATTTATATAAACCTTTTTCACCTGAACAACTTTCGGCAAAAATCACTTCTATGCTAAAACCTGAAGACTGCAAAGCTGATGTAGAAATAATTTTTCAGAAAATAGAAGACCTGCATACAGCTTGTCCGCATAATAAAGGTGATTGGTATTTTACAGGAAACTATCCAACACCCGGTGGTAATAAGGTGGTGAGCAAAGCTTTCATTAACTACATGCAGGGAATCAATACCAGAGCCTATTAAAAGGAAATTTAGGTTTCGGTATTATCTAAAATTATCAGTCTTACCTGTTCAATTTTATTTCCACTTACCTGTTCAACAGTTAGTTTGTAATTGCCAATGGTAAACTGCTCTTTCACATTCGGAATATCTTCAAGATGATTAAAAATAAGCCCAGCTAAGGTGGTAAACAACTCTGATTCCGGAAGCATAAGATTGTATTTCTGATTCAGATAGTCAACCTCAAGCCGTCCGGCAAATAAAAATTCTGTTTCAGAAATTTTCTGTTCCAGATAAACATCAATGTCATGCTCATCATCAATTTCACCAAAAATTTCTTCAATAATATCTTCAATGGTTACCATGCCTGAAGTAGTACCGTATTCATCAACAACAATGGCAACACTGCGATGGTTTGTGGTAAGATGTGTAAGCAACTCACGTGCGGGCAATGTCTCCGGAAAAATGGATACAGGCAGCAGCACTGACATAATGCTCTCGGGATTCTTAAACATTTCATAGCTATGCACAAATCCAACAATGTTATCTTTTGTGTCCTGATAAATCATTATTTTGGAAAGTCCTGTTTCAACAAACTTCTTTCTTAACGTTTCTACCGACTCCTTACTACTGAGGGAAATAATTTCATTGCGTGGTATCATGCACTGACGCACTTTCAAACTATCAAAATCGAGTGCATTCTGAAACATCTGAATTTCTTTATTGTATTCGCTCTTGCCACCTGAATTTTCACTAATTTCTTCAATAAAATTATCCAGGTCAACACGACCAAAGCCTGTTGCCTCTTCTATAAAATCTACTTTAAAAACATTGCGCAACAGAAAGTGGGCAAGTTTTAAAATTAACCAAACTAATGGGAATAGAATAATATAACTGAGCCAAATAAACCCGCTAAAAAAATTTAAAGTATCGTTTGGGTTTATGTTGAATAATATTTTGGGTAAAAACTCTCCTGCCAAAAGCAGAAAGAAAGTGGTTATTAATGTTTCGATTATCAAACGACCAATTTCACTATTAAGTTGTTGTGGCAACCACTTTTGCAAATAGGGGTTGAGCAAACCACTCATGTTGGTACCATAAATTACCAATGAAATATTAAGACCTACAAGTATGGTGCAGATAAAACGTGAAGGCGATTTGCTGAAATAGGATAAAATTTTGCCACTCCATTTGCCTTGCTTGCTGTCGAGCTCTATTTTAAATTTGTTGCTTGAAAGGTAGGCAATTTCTATTCCTGAATAAAATGCAACAAAAGCAAGTGATGCAACTATGGCAGGAAGAAAGTCGGAAATCATTAATAGAATTTAGTTGAAATTAGTGATGCAAAAGTAATTATCGTGATGCATTCTGTTTCTCCATTGAAATTCTTTGTTTTCGTCTTATCATAAAAAAAACAAATGCAATAATAGAAATTGCAAAAATAAATACAGCTTGGTTTAGTCCTGCTGAAATCAGTTTATAGATTCCGGCACATAATGAACCAATGGCTATTACCAGCCATGATATCTCAAGTATTCTCAGTATTTTCATTTTTCTTCAGGTTAATAATACCTTTGATATTAAATATTTTGTAGCGGCTGAAATCCTGATTTGACTCAAAGCCGTTGCCATAAATAATTTCATCGGCAGTAATTATCTTTACAAATTCTGGTGAGGAAATCAGTCCGGTTTTTTCATCCCATTTTAAATATTCAGTCATTAACTTTTCTCCTTTAACATTAACCACCTCTACGTTCTTTTTTGCCTCCATGTTTTTATCAAAATCGTCACGCAAGGCATAGTCACTTGTCAGTGTGGAAGTCACCTTCAGGTTATCATCAAAAAAATCAATCTTAACACCTTTAGGCATTTCTGTGATTGGCTTGGGTTGCAAATAACGATTCATTTCTCCGGCTGAAATGCGCACTTTTACTTTGCCCGAGTCGCTGTATAAAATTTCAAGTCCTTTGGCACTTTCAATAGGTTCAACAACATTCCCTGTTACTAATTTCACTTGCTCTATATCATTTTCGCACGACATCATAAGCAAAGATATTATAAAAAACACAGGTATGAACCTAAATTTCATGCGCCAAATTGTCTTAAATGATGATCGAGGTGTTTGTACTGAAGTGTATCCCACTCTTTGCCTGTCATTTTACCAAAAAAAGGATGTGGCTGCTGCGTTATGCCTTCGGGTCCGGCAGACTGAAATTTCTGAATACAGGCAATGAGGTTTTTCTTTTCTGTTTCAAATTGCGGATTCAGGTGATTGGTTTTAAATTCTGTTGCCGTAGGCAGGTTTTCTTTAAAAGGTTTATCACTCATGACCGATTTTTTTGCTATCCCTCCAAAAAGTTTAGCCACCAGGCTGCGTTTAAGTTTCAACTCTTCAAACGCCACTTTAAATGGTTGCTGGCAATGCAGCAACATTTGCTCCACCGACATAGTACCCCAATTAGGTTTTTGTCCCGATTGAAGAGTTGCTATGCGTTCAATTATTTTTTCGCCATCTTGCTTATTAAAAAGGCTGCTCATCAAATGTTTATTTTGCTTTTATAAAAAAGTGGTTTCTTAAATTTCTTCGGCATAAAAATAAGGTAAAAAAATCAGTTATTGGCAGCTTCCGGTGTTAATAAGGAATATGTCCTTTCGGCACGATAAAAAGGCAGCCAATGAACAAACGTTACATTACACCATATTTATTTATCATTGCAGAAAGAAATTTAGCATGAATATTTTACTGCTTGGATCAGGTGGGCGCGAACATGCATTTGCACAGAAATTGAGTGAGAGTGCATTGCTGAAACACTTATATATTATGCCGGGCAATGCAGGAACTTTGCAGTTGGGAACAAACATTTCGGGTAGTGTGAATGATTTTGACCACATCAAAAAAACTGTGCTTGAAAAGAAAATTGACATGGTGATTGTAGGTCCAGAAGAACCTTTGGTTAATGGCATTCATGATTTTTTTCTTAATGATAGCGAGTTAAAATCTGTTCCTGTAATTGGTCCTGAACGTTCAGGTGCCAGACTTGAAGGCAGTAAAGATTTTTCTAAAGCTTTTATGCTACGGAATAATATACCTACTGCACGATATGAAACTTTTGAATCATCGCAACTACAGCAAGGTTATACTTTTCTGAAAACACTTTCTGCACCCTACGTACTTAAAGCTGATGGTTTAGCTGCGGGTAAAGGTGTTATTATTTGCGAAACAGAAAATGAGGCAAGGGAACAATTGCATCATCTTCTCATCAACCAACCTTTTGGCAAGGCAGGAAACAAAGTAGTGATAGAAGAATTTCTGAATGGTATAGAGCTATCTGTTTTTGTTCTGACAGACGGCAACAATTATTGTCTGCTTCCTGAGGCTAAAGATTATAAAAGAATTGGCGACAATGATACCGGACTTAATACAGGTGGTATGGGTTCGGTTTCACCTGTTCCGTTTGCAGATGCTGCATTTATGCAAAAGGTAGAAGACAAAATTATCAAGCCAACCATAAATGGATTAAAGCATGAAAATATTTCATACACCGGTTTTTTATTTATCGGACTGATGAATGTAAATGGCAATCCCTTTGTTATTGAATACAACTGCCGCATGGGCGATCCGGAAACAGAAGCTGTTTTTCCAAGAATAAAAACTGATTTTATTGAGTTGATGAATAGTGTAGCACAAAAAAAACTTCACGAAGTTGAACTCAAAACAGATGACAGAACCTCTTTTACTGTTATGATGGTTTCGGGTGGTTACCCTGAAACTTATGAAAAAGGAAAAATCATTTCAGGACTTGAAAAAGTTAAAGGGGTAAATGTATTTCATGCCGGAACAATCTTGCAGGATGACAAAGTACTAACTAGTGGCGGACGTGTACTTGCAGTAAATGCGTTGGGTAAAAATCTGGCAGAAGCCCGCGAAAAAGTCTATGAACAATTGGCTGAAATTACCTACGAAAAGGCCTTTTATAGGAAAGATATTGGTAAAGATTTACTGTAATTCACTATGGTTTTAACATAAATCCTGAAAAGAAATCTACCCCATCACATTAATAATCAACAGTTAAGGTCAAATAAAGGTAGGGTAGTACTTTTTTAAAATTTTTCTATTGTATTGATTATTATGCCAATTATTTACTTACCTTTGCGCTCCCAAAACATTTTGAAATTATAATATGATTATTGTTCAAATTAAAGACAATGAGCCTTTGGACAAGGCTTTAAAGAAGTTTAAAAAGAAGTTTGAAAAAACAGGTGTTGTAAAACAACTGCGTTCACGTCAGGCATATGAAAAACCATCAGTTGCCCGCAGAACAGAAGTTAAAAAAGCAATACACCGCACAAAACTTCAGCGCTTAGAGGCCGAAGGCGCAATGTAATTCTTAACAAAAGGCTTTTTATAATTCATCTTTTCTAAGCCTTGTTTTGAACTGCACCTATTGAATATGCTTTTATATTTGGCATAAACAATATTATGCCTTACGCAAAGTTTCTGCGATTTCTTCAATACGAAAAACGTTTTTCGCAACATACTTTAACTGCTTATGGTACCGACCTTAAGCAGTTTTTTGATTTTATGGGCCAGACCTATCAGGCACAGAAGCCCGAAGAGATTACTCACTTTTTTATTCGCAGTTGGATAGTTTCTTTATTAGACCGGAAAATAGACTCACGAACCGTTAACCGGAAAATCTCCTCACTGAAAACCTATTTCAAATTTTTGATGCGTGAAAAAACCATCAGCCAAAACCCAATGCTGAAAATTGTTTCGCCAAAAACTGCCAAAAAACTTCCTGTAATCGTTGACCGCCAAAAAATGGATCAGTTACTGGATGGTGTTGCATTTAAAGAAGGGTTTGAAGGTATTCGCGACAAGCTTATTATAAATATGTTTTATCAGACAGGCATGCGTCTTGCCGAATTGATAGGACTTAAAGATAAAAACGTTGACCTCTACAATCTGACTTTAAAAGTATTGGGTAAAAGAAATAAAGAGCGCATCATTCCCATCACACCGGAAATGAAAGAGGCTATAGTTGTATATTTAAATGAACGAAACAACGTCATTGATGAAAAAATCAAGTCGGAGTACTTTTTTATTAAAAATGATGGTAACAAACTATACCCCAAATTCGTTTATAAGGTAGTTAATGTAATGCTCAGTCAGGTGACCACCAACAAAAAAAGAAGCCCGCACGTTTTGCGCCACACTTTTGCAACAGAAATGCTCAACAGCGGTGCACAAATAAATGCCATCAAAGAAATTCTGGGACATAGCAGCCTTGCTGCTACTCAGGTCTATACACACAACACCATTGATAAGCTGAAAAATATCTACAAACAAGCACATCCTAAGGCTTGATTTCGTATATTTACTTTTCAAAACAGAATATTTCCATGCCCAAAGAATATTTAAAACCACAAAACACCAGCAAAAGGGCAATGTGTGGGTTTTGTACTAAAAACAAAATAGAGTATGAAGATTAAAGTGCAGTCCATCCATTTTGATGCAGACAAAAACCTGATTCGTTTTGTAGAAGAAAAGGTTGACAAACTAAAACAGTTTTACGAGCACATAATAGATGGTGAAGTATTTTTACGTTTAGACAAAAACGTAACGCAGGAAAATAAAATAGCTGAAATTAAAATCAGCACACCCGGTAAAGTACTTTTTGCAAGTGAGCAATGTGCCACCTTTGAGCAGGCAGCCGATAAATCGGTTGAAGCACTGAAACGACAAATTACCAAACACAAAGAGAAACAAAGAGGTTCTTAAAGAACAGATAACTAAAAGCCGCTTCCGATAACCGAAGCGGCTTTTTTGTTTTATTAATACATTATATCGGCTTTTAGAACTATCCTGAAACACACTTTCAATAATCATTAACCTAAAAACAATTTTGAGTTTCTTAAAAAATTAATTGTAATTTTTTTTACTCATCAACCCAAAAACAGAATTGTTTTTTTGTTTGCATTAACACAGATTTTGATCAAAACTTTTGCACACAATTACCGTTTTAAGAATTTTTTTTACACTCAGGTTGTTGACATATTAACAAACACACTCCATTTCTTTTTGTGTATCATTATAAAAAATCAATGCTTATTAAAAATATTTTTTTTAATAATTACAACAACAACATTTATTTCCTCCTCTGAAAAATTGAAACAAAAAGTTTTTTATTTTTTTTCTGCGATTACTTTTTTTTCAAAATATTTTTTCTTATATTCAAAAAAGCAGTTAACAATTTTCTGTTGAAAAATATTAAGTAGCATGGTTATCAAAAATAAAATTGTGGTGATATTTCGGAAACAATTTTAAAAAGCAAAAGCGAATTTTTTTTTAGCATTTTTATGACAGATTTGTTTGACAAGATTAGTAAGAACCGTGGCCCGTTAGGTATGCATGCCAAAGAATCGCACGGCTATTTTACTTTTCCAAAACTTGAAGGAGAGATTTCGAACAGAATGATTTTTCGCGGAAAAGAAAAGTTAGTTTGGAGTTTAAATAATTATCTGGGATTGGCCAATCATCCTGAAGTTCGTAAAATTGATGGCGAAGCATCGGTACATTACGGCTTGGGAACACCAATGGGCGCCCGCATGATGAGTGGTGAAACCGACAGACATACATTGTTAGAACAACAACTTGCCGCTTTCGAACAAAAAGAAGACGCTATATTATTAAACTACGGATATCAGGGAATGGTTAGCGCCATTGACTGTTTGGTTGACCGCCATGATATAATAGTATATGACTCCGAATCGCATGCCTGCATTATTGATGGTGTTCGCCTGCACATGGGAAAACGTTTTGTATATCCGCATAACGACATTAACAACCTTGTAAAGCAACTTGAGCGTGCTACCAAACTTGCAGAAGAAACCGGTGGTGCTATATTAGTTATTACAGAAGGTGTTTTTGGTATGAGTGGTGATCAGGGGAAGTTAAAAGAAATAGTAGCCCTGAAAAGCAAGTTCAGCTTCAGACTATTTGTTGACGATGCACACGGTTTTGGTACCATGGGAAAAACAGGTGCCGGAACAGGTGAAGAGCAAGGAGTTCAGGATGGTGTAGACATTTATTTTGGAACTTTTGCAAAATCTATGGCACTCATTGGCGGATTTATTGCCAGCGATGCACAGATAATAGAATATTTTAAATACAACATGCGTTCGCAGATTTTTGCAAAAAGCCTGCCTATGCCTTTAGTAGAAGGCGCTATTAAAAGACTTGAGCTACTAAAGAATCAACCACAGTTGAAAAACAATCTTTGGAAAATTGTTAATGCCCTGCAGAACGGACTCAAGCAAGCAGGATTTGATATTGGAAAAACACAATCACCGGTGACACCGGTTTATCTTAACGGAACTATTCCTGAAGCTACAAAACTTATTTACGACTTACGCGAGAACTATGACATATTCTGTTCAATGGTTGTGTATCCCGTAGTACCTAAAGGAATTATTATGCTTAGGTTAATACCTACAGCAGTTCATACATTAGAAGATGTAAAATATACAATTGAATCTTTCGGAAAAATAAAATCGAAATTATTAAACGGTGAATATAAGGCAGAGAAAATTGTTGACGTAAACTAAAAGTGTAACTTATCGGCAAACTCTGAGTATAACAATATCAATAACCAATAAATAAATAATCATCATGATGAACAATTCAATGATTGAAAGCACTACAGGTGCTGAAATGGTAGAAGCTAAAAAAGCTGCTCCAAAAAAGAAAGCTGCAACTAAGAAAAAAGCAGCTACTAAGAAGAAAAAGTAATCTTCTGAAAATTATAAAAAAGCTCCTGCATAGGAGCTTTTTTACTTTTAATTCTGTCGTTAATCGTGCATAGGCACATCAGACTCCTGAATAAGAAGCTGCCTGTAGAAAGTAAATATCTTAGACTTAGAAACAAAACCTGCATAAACCCCTTTTTCAGTAACCGGAAAATTCCAGGCTTCATACTCTTCAAATTTTTCTAAAACACGTTCCATATCTTCCTCAATGTCCAAAACCAACGGTGGTCTTTGCATCAGTTCTTTGATTCCTGTGCCATACTGCGACTGATCAAACATAACACGCTTTACATCATCAAGTAAAATAATTCCCTGTAAGCGATTCATGGCATCAACCACAGGAAAAATATTGCGTTTACTTTTACGAATAGCCTTAATTAAATCACCAAGAGTTGCATTTATTTTAATTATTTCCAAATCGGTTTCCAAGTAATCTCTTAATTTCATTTTGCTGATTACCTGCTTGTCTTTACTTAAATTGATAAGTCCGCCTTTAAGTGCCAATTGTTTGGTATAAACAGAGTGTGGTTCTACATATCGTGTAGCCAAATAGGTTATTGATGTTGTAATCATCAACGGAACAAATAAGGCATAGCCTCCTGTAATTTCTGCAATCAGAAAAATTGCAGTTAGCGGTGTTTGAAGTACACCACTAAGTAATGATGCCATTCCTATTACAGTAAAATTTATTTCATTCAACTCTGCCCAGCCCATAAGATTTACTACTCTCGAAAAAGTAAAACCCAGCATAGCACCTGTAAATAATGATGACCCAAACATACCCCCATTTCCTCCACCAAAAACCGTAAACGATGTTGCTACTACTTTAAGAAAAAACATCAGTAGTGCTGCAAGTATTGGTAGCCACAAGGCATTGGCTTCAAAAAAGGTTATGTTCTTAAAAATTTCACCGGATTGGCTGTGTAATAACAATTGAACGCTGTCGTATCCTTCACCATAAAGTGGAGGAAATAAAAATATCAGCAACCCCAGTAAAGTTCCGCCAATAAGTGCTTTTACAAATACATTGGAGATTTTTGAAAATATTGAGCTGATGAAAAAATATATTTTAATACAGTAGATAGAAAGTATAGCAGCCAATGCAGCTAAAGCGAGATAATAGAGTATGTGACTTGAATTCCATGTGTCGGTTATGAGAACAAAAGGCTGACCGAGATTAAAATAGCGCGATAAAAATGCAGCAGTAGCACTTGATATCAACAAGGGTATGACGACAGGCACAGGCATATCAATGAGCAGAAGCTCGAGTGCAAACACCACACCTGCAATAGGTGCATTAAAGATAGCAGAAATGCCTGCCGCTGCACCACAGGCCAGTAATAGTGTTCTTTCTTTGGTAGAGAATTTTAATTTGCTTGCAATAGTACTTCCAATTGCTGAGCCGGTAGATGCAATAGGAGCTTCAAGACCTGCAGAGCCACCAAAACCAACAGTAAAAATACTGCTAACCATTTGCGAAAACAGTTTATGCTTGGCAACTACACTCGACTGTTTGGAGATGTTATAAATTACTGCCGTCATTCCCCTTCTTTCATTCTTGATTTTTATCAGTTTCCAGAATGTAACTGTAAGCAATATTCCTGTGGCCGGTAAAATTAAAAACAACTGATGATAGCCTGAATCAAAAACCAAATGCTCTGCAATATGTTCCATCAGCATTACACCTTTCTTTAATAAGGCTGCACATAAAGTAGTTAATGCACCAATCAATACACTGATAAGAACCAAATAAGTTCTTTTGCCATAAATCGAAAAATTAATTGACGGAAATTTCATTCAATCAAAATGCTAAACATTAACTGAGCTAACAAATATAATTGAATTCATATCAATGAAGATTTTCAAAACGGCTAACTTTAAACAAAAGACTTCAATTCTACAACTGTCAAAAACATAAATAAAAATACGCATAAGCGAATGTTGTTTAAAACAATTTACTGTTATACTCAATACAATAGCATATAAACATAAACTTAAAAAGCAGATTTCTTTTTTGGTAGCGGCAATTGATTTACATTTGAAGCATAGCCGCTTTTTATGTCAGCAAATCAAGCATTAATAAAATCGAAACTTCCTAAAACCGGAAACAGTATTTTCAGTGTCATGTCGGCACTTGCCAACGAATGTAATGCCATTAATCTTTCTCAGGGTTTTCCTGACTTTGCCATTTCGCCCGAACTGATAAGTCTGGTAAATAAGTATATGAAAAAGGGCATGAATCAATATGCACCCATGCCGGGTATTATGCCGCTGCGAGAAGAAATTGCTGCTAAAATCGAAGCACGTTTTAGTGCGAAATATAATCCTGAAACAGAAATTACTATCACTGCAGGAGGAACACAGGCTATTTACACTGCCATAGCATCTGTAGTACGCGAAGGCGATGAAGTAATTATTTTTGATCCTGCATACGATTCCTATGCACCTGCTGTTGTTCTTGCCGGTGGCGAACCTGTTCATGCAGAGTTAAAAATGCCAGACTTTCATATTGACTGGAATGAAGTGAAAAAGCTCATGAACCAGCGCACCAGAATGATTATGATCAACACACCGCACAATCCTACAGGTGCTATCTTAAGTGTTAAAGATTTTCAGATGCTCGAAAAAATCACAGCAAAGACAGACATTTTTGTCTTGAGTGATGAAGTATATGAGCATGTTATTTTTGATGGCTACGAACATCAGAGTGTTGCGCGCTTTCCAAAGCTTGCCGAGCGTAGTTTTATCGTTTATTCTTTCGGAAAAACTTTTCATACCACAGGGTGGAAAATGGGTTACTGTCTGGCACCTGCAAAGCTTTCGGCAGAATTCAGAAAGGCACATCAGTTTATGGTTTTTAGTGCCAACACACCCATTCAATATGCCTATGCAGAATTTATGAAAGATGCCAAAAACTATTCAGGCATTGAAAAATTTTATCAGGAGAAAAGAGACTACTTTTTAAAGCTGATTCAAGGTACTGCATTTAAGCCATTGGCTTGTTCAGGTTCTTACTTTCAACTACTCGATTACAGTAAACTGAGCCGTGAAAAAGATATGGACTATGCTGTAAAGCTTACAAAAGACTATGGAGTTGCATCCATTCCGGTTTCGGCTTTTTACAGAAACGGTACAGACCATAAACTTTTAAGGTTTTGTTTTGCCAAATCTGAAGAAACACTTGAAAAAGCTGCTGAAAGATTGCATAAGGTTGAAAAATAATCCCTTTTCTGCAATTTTAAAATATAACTTTGCCTGAACCAACAACATCATACCATGAGTACTCTAAGAGTAACAACCGTTCAGACAAAGCTGCACTGGGAAAGTCAGGTAAAAAACATTAAACATTTTACTACACTGCTTAAAAGCATAAAGGCAGGTAGCACCGATCTTATTGTGCTGCCCGAAATGTTCAGCACGGGCTTTAGCATGAATGCAAATGCACTGGCAGAAAAAAGTGATGGCTATACCATGCAATGGATGCAAAAAATGGCAGAAACAAAAAATGCTGTTGTTTGCGGAAGCCTCATCATTGAAGAAAATGGACGCTTCTATAACCGTTTGATATGGATGACTCCCGGTGGTTCTCATGCACACTACGATAAGAGACATTTGTTTACTATGGCAGGCGAGCAAAAATTCTATCATCCGGGAAACAAAAAATTGATTCTGCTTTACAAAGGATGGCGGCTTTCGGTTTTTGTTTGTTACGACCTGCGGTTTCCTGTTTGGATGCGCAACCAAAATGAATATGATTGTGCCATTGTTGTTGCCAACTGGCCTGAGAAACGCAGCTTTGCCTGGAAACAATTGTTAACCGCACGCGCCATAGAAAACCAATCGTTTGTTGTTGGTGTTAATCGTATTGGAAAAGATGGCAATGGCATTACCTATAGCGGTGACAGTGTAGTGCTGGATCCATTTGGAAAAAAAATCAGCAAAACAAAATCTGATACAGAAAATATAGAAACTATAAAACTCGACTTTGATGTTTTGGAAAATGCAAGACACATTTTTCCTGTGGGCAACGATGCTGATAGTTTTAGCATTAAACTGTAATGGAAAAAATAGATTTCAAATGTCTGTTATCAGAAGTGGTATTGACATACTCGCGCAGTTCAGGAAAAGGTGGGCAAAATGTAAACAAGGTTTCTACTAAGGCTGAGCTTGCCTTTAGTATAGATAGCTCTGCATGTTTAGATGAAGAGCAAAAAAAGATCATTTCAGAAAAGCTATACCGAAGAATCAACGATGAGGGTTTCATAAAACTACAAAGCAGCGAAGCACGCAGTCAGTTGGGAAATAAAGAACTGGTATTGAAAAAATTCAAAACGCTGATTGAAAAATCTTTGCACAAGCCAGTCAAACGCATAGCAACAAAATTACCTAAAAGTGTAAAAGAAGAGCGGCTGACGAGCAAAAGAAAAACTTCTGAACTTAAAAAGCTCCGTCAGAAAATATAAAACACTGTATGATTGTCTTTTATTTTTAAGCATGAAGTAAATAGGGCAAGTAGTATCACTCCTGCAATTACAGTTAGCTTTTTCATTCTATTTCTGTATTAATAGTTTTATTGATTTTGTTTCCTGACCATTGCTTAGTATAACGGCATATAAACCATTGCTCAGGTTAAGTGGGGTTAAATTTATGGGCATTATGTTACTGCCGCCTGCAACAGTGGTTCTGTAAACAACTGCTCCAAAAACGGACGTAAAGTATAACATTTCAATTTTTTAATATGATTGATAACTAATTAATATCAACAACCACATTTTCGTTTTCACACGGTGTTACCGTAACTTTTTTAAGACTATAATTAGCCGTATTAATTTTATATCCAACATTTATATATCCTACGCCATTATAAAAATTATTATTTTTATAAGTCATAGTATATAAATTAAATACACTTGAATATAGTGTTTGGCTGAAAAAAGGTCCCGGTATTACCAAATCATTTGGTAAGTTGTTATAATCTGTAATGTGTAATGTATCATTAACCGTATGCGGATTAATAACATTTAAGCTCACCTGAATATTGGTGGTAGGATTCAGATACAACACAAGATTTTCATCGGTAGTTTGTTTGGGTATTTCTTCCATAATGCTGTTATACCCCGCTCCTGCTTTGTATTGTATTTCCATTACAGAGCCTCCATCATCTTTATACTTAAATTGAAAATAGCCATTGGCATCGGTGGTAGCATTTGCCAGTATTTTGCCTCCATAGGTGGGGGAGATTACTCCTCCTGAAACGCTCTGATAAAGGACTATTTCTTTATTTGCAACAGGTGTCATGCTACAATCGTTAAACAAATGCCCGCTAAGGATGTATATATGATCGTCTTTTATTTTTAAGCATGAAGTAAATAGGGCAAGAAGCATCACTCCTGCAATTACAGTTAGCTTTTTCATTCTATTTCTGTATTAATAGTTTTTATTCACTTGCTAATTTATATCGCACGTTACAAAAATAGTGTCGTTGCAATGTTTAGTAACCTTGAAATCATTTATAGTGCTTCCTGTGTTAGTATTTTTAAAATACCAGCCAACAGACAATGTTTTCCCACCATATTGCATGTTTATTGTGTTGTAGTTATAATATTCCAGAAGCTAATGGGCAAGGTATCTCTATTGGATTAAATGTAAAATTACCGATTACTAATGTATCATTAACCGTATGCGGATTAATAACATTTAAGCTCACCTGAATATTGGTGGTAGGATTCATATATAACACAAGATTTTCATCTGTAGTTTGTTTGGGTATTTCTTCCATAATGCTGTTATATCCCGCTCCTGCTTTGTATTGTATTTTCAATACAGAGCCTCCATCATCTTTATACTTAAATTGAAAATAGCCATTGGCATCGGTGGTAGCATTTGCCAGTATTTTGCCTCCATAGGTGGGGGAGATTACTCCTCCTGAAACGCTCTGATAAAGGACTATTTCTTTATTTGCAACAGGTGTCATGCTACAATCGTTAAACAAATGCCCGCTAAGGATGTATATATGATCGTCTTTTATTTTTAAGCATGAAGTAAATAGGGCAAGTAGTATCACTCCTGCAATTACAGTTAGCTTTTTCATTCTATTTCTGTATTAATAGTTTTATTGATTTTGTTTCCTGTCCATTGCTTAGTATAACGGCATATAAACCGTTGCACAGGTTAAGCGGAGTTAAATTTAAATGTTGTGTTTTCATAATAATTAAGTTTTAAAAATTTGGATTATTTTTAAACTACAACAAGTATAAATAAATTTTTGAAAAAAAGTGTCTTTTTAAAGAATTTTTATATCCTGCAATCACTATTAGGAAAAACAAACGTTCTCAATGATGAAAATCCATCACGATAATTTGAAGTACAGTTCGTGTTGTTACTACCAATAAAAAAATAGTTATTTTATCAGACTCACTTCCTTACCAAACTGACGCGCAAAATTTCTCATCTTATCGGCCATGTCTTTATTATTAGTTGCATTTTGGAAAGTATCGGCCATACTCATATACATTTCAAAAAAGAACTGTTGCATTTCTTCCACCATCATCTCCTGTGTCCACAAATCAATACGCATGGTAGTTTGATCTTTCTTATCAAACAGTGCAAGCATCATGGCTTTACACTCTTTGTCACCCTGCATGCCACTGTCTTCGGCATTCCAATGCAAGGCCACAGGCTTGTTGTTATCGTCTAAGCTGACTGTAAATTTTATTTCTGATTTTTTCATCTCTCCGATTGTTGTTATTTTTACTTTGAACTAAGGTTTATATCCTGATTTCTCCAGAATTTTCTGTGCATCTTTTTCTGCTAGCAACTCTTTTAATTTCATGCTGTTGTTTTTCATATAGGCGCTTACAATTTTCCATCCCAGCCACTGTGCTGTACGTGATGGTGCGCCTTCAGGAAAACCTTGTGTGGCATGACCATCTGCAATGTATTTCATGTATTCCATTTCGCGGGTAGAATAAAAAAGTTTGTTCTCTATAAAAAATGCCCACATCTGTTTGCTGTTGTTGTTGCACCACTCCAATTGCTTTTTACTGTATCCTGTCAGAATAGAGTCTTGCATTTGTGGCACCATAACTGAAGTAAAATACAGTTGCTTGCCATAATAAATCATGCGGCTGAGGAAATCATTTTTCTCTGCATCAATATCATGTTCACTCTGATACCACCCTTTAATGACATCACTTAAAATATAGTCTTTAGAAAAACGCTGATAAGCATACTGTGGAATTCCAATAGAAGGATAGAATTCACAATCGCTGCCCAAATACATGTCGAGACCAATGCCAATAGTACTGTCAGCGGTTATAACAGCATAGTTAAATGCAGAAAGAAAAGTTACCAGATGCTTTACAGGTTGTGTGCCTAACTCATTTTTATAGTTGCTTAAAAAAAATTCTATTTCAGAAAACAATTTATCTTTATCGGCAGAAGAAAAAACTTTTTCTACCCGTGCATGAATGTCTTTTACATCTTTATCACTAACAAATTTTTGAAGATTTAATGCAAGTGCAGCACTATCTGTTGGTGGCAGATGTATGATTCTATTTACAAACAAATTAAAAAAATAAGGATAATGTTGTTCCCATTGTACCACATGCAGTGGGCTAATGCTGTCAGCAGAAAACAGCACTTCATCAAATTTCAAATGTGTGGTTATTGCTTCTTTAGCATGTTTATCTCCACGTGGGTCATTCTGACAGGAAAAAACCACCATAAGTACTGTTGATAGTAAAAAATAAAATAGATGTCTGACTGTGAAAAATTTCATTAATTTTGTCTCGAATTAAAAAACATAAAATAATGAGAGCAAAAGTATCACTAATTGCAATAGCCTTTGTAGCTGCTTTTCAATTTGTAAAAGCGCAGGACAACAAATTTAATTTCGGACTTAAAATTTCGCCAACAGTAGCCTGGTTTAAGGCCAGTGATAATTTAGATAATGATGGCAGTAAAATAGGGTTTGCCTATGGACTGATTGCCGATATTAATTTTACCAACAACTATTCCTTTGAAACCGGAATAGATGTAACATACCGTGGCGGCAAATTGAAATATCTGGATACTTATAAAATGAAAACAGTATTACAATATATTGAACTTCCTTTAACCTTAAAGTTGAAAACCAATGAAATTGGTTATATGACTTACTTTGGTAAAGTTGGATTTACTACAGGTGTTAACATCAGAACAGATGGAGATTTTAAAAAGTCTGACATTAACCCATTGAATTTGGCCTTAGTAGCCGGTATTGGAACGCAATATTCATTAGGTGGAAAAACAGCCTTACTTTTAGGTATAACTTTCAATAATGGTTTTCTTGATGTAGTAAAAGAAAAACATTCAAAAGCTACATCAAATTTTTTAGCTGTTGATTTGGGCGTGATGTTTTAAGTAAAAAATAAAAATTCTATAAAAAGCTACCCTTTGAGGTAGCTTTTTATATTTGAGCTATGTCATACCTTGAAGATTAGATTACTTTAGAAAAAGATTATTAAGAAAGACAAGGCAACATTATTCATATAAATATACCTTTGCCTGATAATTTCTAAATATGCGCATTGCACTTGCCCAACTCAACTTTCATGTGGGCAACTTTGAGAACAACACCACAAAAATTATTGAGGCAATCAAACAAGCCGAAAAATCCGGTGCAGCACTGATTGTATTTCCTGAACTTGCAATTACGGCATACCCTCCACTTGACTTTCTGGAGTTTGATGATTTCATCAACCGCTGTTATAACAGCATTGAAAAAATTGCAGCACACAGTCAGAATATTGCAGTTATTGTAGGTTGCCCATCGCGCAATGCCGTCCCCGAAGGAAAAAGCTTGTTTAACTCAGCTTGGTTTATTCATCAAGGTAAGGTGCAGTCAGTTATTCATAAAGCATTATTACCAACTTACGATGTTTTTGATGAGTACCGCTATTTCGAATCCGGCAGAATATTTCAATGTATTGAACTCAACGGAGAAAAAATTGCTTTAACCATTTGCGAAGATTTGTGGAATGTTGAAGACGATCCACTCTACATACATTCTCCAATGGAAGAGTTGATAAAAGAAAAACCTTCTTTCATCATCAACATTGCAGCTTCGCCATTTGATTACAAACATGCGCATCAGCGGAAAGCAATTTTACAGCGAAATGTAAATCAATATAAAATTCCATTGCTATATGTCAACCATGTTGGAGCACAAACCGAAATTATTTTTGATGGCGGTTCATTAGCCTATGATGCCAAAGGCAGATTGGTGCATGAAGGCCCTTACTTTAAAGAAGAAATTATTTATCTGAATACAGCAAACACTTCGCCTGTGGATGAAAAGCAAACCGAAAAATATGAATTGATCTATCAGGCATTATTGATGGGGATAAGAGATTATTTTTCTAAGATGGGATTTAAAAAAGCCATACTGGGTTTGTCAGGCGGTGTTGACAGTGCCATTGTTACAGTGTTGGCTGCCGATGCTTTGGGTGCAGAAAATATTTTGCCTGTTATGTTGCCTTCTGCTTTTTCAAGCGGACATTCAATCTCAGACTCTGAACAACTTTGTCAAAATCTTAACATCAAAGTTGATAAAATGGAAATAAATCCATTGTATGAAACATTTTTGAAAACACTTAAACCTTTATTTGGTGATAAGCCTTTTGATGTTACAGAAGAAAACATTCAGGCACGCATACGTGGAACCTTGCTGATGGCACTGAGTAATAAATTTGGCCCGATACTTTTAAACACAAGTAATAAAAGTGAACTTGCCGTTGGCTATGGAACTTTGTATGGCGACATGTGTGGCGGGCTGAGTGTGATTGGTGATTTGTACAAAACAGAAGTTTATGAACTGTGCAATTATATCAACCGAGATAAAGAAATCATTCCTGAAAATATTTTAAGTAAGGCACCAAGTGCAGAATTGCGCCCGGGACAAAAAGATAGTGACTCTTTGCCACCTTATGATATACTCGATAAAATTTTATTTGAATATATTGAACTGCGTAAAGGCCCTAGAGAAATTATTAAAGGTGGACATGATGAAACAATGGTTAACCGAATTTTGAGTATGGTTAACCGAAATGAATATAAACGCAAACAATTATCACCTGTATTGCGGATTTCTTCTAAAGCATTTGGCTTAGGAAGACGCATGCCCATTGTAGGGAAATATCTTTCTTAAAAAAATACGTCTTAGTCTTCTGTTACCGGTACATTAACAGTCACCTCTGCATCATTGTCAGGAATGGTTACCGGCACTCCTCCTTTTACACGCTGAGAAATAGCTGCATCCCAACCTACACCATACAGGTAATAATCTCCGCATTTTAAGTTTGGAACGGTCAGGAAGTCAACAGAAGTATCGCTGTTTACGACATAGTTATCAAAGTCAGAGAGAGCGGTACCCGGAAGATCGCTACTGCCGTACTTAATAAAAAGTGTATCCGGATAGTTTGATTGTGGCGGAATAATTTTTGAATGATGCTTTAAATAAACTTTTAAAGAATTTTTTCCTCCTGTTCCTCCATCACAGCCATCATCTTTTTCGCATGATGCTATGGAGAAGAATACAATACTTAGTACAATAAGTTTTGAGATTATTTTTTTCATTTCAAATAAATTATTGATCTGTTAATACTTTTAGAAAATTTACCAGGTCTTCTTTTTCCTGTGCAGTAAGGTTCAATGGTCTGATGAGGAAACTTTTATTAAAATTTGGTTTGCCCCCTGAATTATAATGTTCCACAACTTCTTCAAGCGTAATCATGCTGCCATCGTGCATATAGGGTGCTGTCAGTGCCACATTGCGAAGTGATGGCACTTTAAATTCTCCCACATCATCATGCAAGGTTGTTATACGAGCCCTGCCCGAATCTGCATACACTTCGTAAAGTCCGTTGTTCTTAAAGCTAAAATCAGTAAAATTAAATCCACCATGACAATGGAAGCACTCTGCCCGCTCACCAAAAAACAAATCCATACCTCTTTTTTCTGAAGCTGACAAAGCATCACTTTTTTTCTCATACTGATACTCATCATACTTTGATTTTCCTGTAAACAATGAACGTTCAAAATTTGCAATGGCTCTTGTAAGAGTAAATGCAGATGGGCCACTGTTATATGCTTTTCTAAACAAGTCAGGATATACAGCATGGTTATTTAAACGTTCAACAACTTTCATCACATTAAAATCCATCTCTTCATGCGCTTCTATGGGTGCAGACACTTGTGTTTCTAATGTTGGTGAACCTCCATCCCAAAACATATTGGGTTGATATGCAACGTTGAGTATGGTCATTGAATTACGCAAAGTTTTTCGTCCGTCAATGCCCTCTGCAACAGCAAGTCCATCTGTAAATTTTTTATCGGCATGATGACAGCTTGAACATGAAATACTACTGTCACGTGATAGTATGGGATCAAAAAACAACATCTTGCCTAATGCAATTCTGTTTTTTGTAGGTTGATTATCTTCAGGTATGTGAGGATATGGAAATCCTAATGGTACTTGCAGTTCGAGCACCTCATTTCCTGTGTCAATGGCATCATCTTTACGACAAGCTGTAAAGCCTATTATCCAAAAAACAAAAATTGAAATAATAAAAAATTTAGACTTCTGTTTTTTAATCATGGTTCAATGGTGAAAGAATTAAGCCAGTTATTTGCTATCCTTTCTGCTAAATCCCTGCCTGGATTGGTGTGCGTAATACTTTCTGTTGCCAAATCTATACCGCTTAGCATTTTAAGCAGATTAAATTTAATGTTTATGGTATTGGTATTGCCATTTACAGAAAAAATATGATTAAAATTTATCACCCGTACCATTGGATCACTTCCAATATCATACGAAATAATTCCATTTAAATTTCCGGTAGGAATAGTATCTGTATCTACATTGCCTTCAACCTTCATAAAAATATAGCCAAAGTTCCAACCCCAATGCATGCTTACAGGCTGATAGCTTAACGGATTAGAAGCATCATACAATGCAGGGTCAAGGTGATTGGTAGCAGAATCAATACCAACCATAAATCGCAAACCCGAATAATCTCCTACAGGAATTTCACCCAATGAATATTGTTCTGTTTCATTGTCAACCAAAAGCACTTTTCCACTAAGGGGCAACTCCTGACCGTTTGCTTTTAATAAAACAATATTTGAAATATAATAGCGCAGGTTGGTAATTTTAAACTGTCTTCCGGAGGTATCACTGTACACCTGATTGTAAGCAATTCTATTGTTGCCAACATATTGCTTTAAGTTAAAGCTAAGTTCTCCGATAGTATCTGTGTTCGGAATTTGATTGTCGGACGAATCATCTTTTTTGCAAGAGCTAAGAGAGAAAATCAAACCTGCAACAGCAGCAAAAAATACGAATCTCAAAATATTCATGATATAAAATTTTCTACCCCAAAGATAGCAAATTATTCAATGCTGTAAGCACCTTGCCAGTTGTTGGCAATTTTTACAGCCAGTGGCATATTATCCATTGTATGTGTACCAAACTCTGTGCGCATATCCACATTATTGAGAACTTTTTTCAGGTCGAAAAGAATGCCTATTTCGTAATCGCTATTTGAAGAAACTTCAAAGGCTGATGCACTAAAATCAATAGTACGTTTTAGGTTATCCATGCCTACATGGTAGAAGAAATCGGCATCCGGTGTGCCATTGGCAGCAAAAGTGGAGTCGAATTTTCCTTGAAACTCCATGAAGATGTAGCCATTGTTCCAACCCCAGTGTATTGTTGGGTTCTGATAGCTCAAAGGATTAGTTGAAGGATAGGAGGCAGGATCAGCATGATTGGTAACAGAATCTAATCCCATCAGAAAACGAAATCCTTTGTACTTTCCTACTGGTACTTTTCCGAGGTTGTACTCCTGAACGTTAGGGTTGGCCAGCAGCACCACATTTGTCAGTGGATAATCTGTTCCGTCATCTTTAATGAGTACAATGTTGCTGATATAGTATCGGCAATCATCTATTTTAAATTTTCTTCCTGTATTGTCAGAAAAAACATCATTATAGTTAGCAATCGTGTTTCCAACCAAGGTGTGTAGATGAAAAGACAGCTCTCGCTCAGTTGGTTCGTTGTCTTTATCTTTTTTACATCCGGAAATGCAAAACCCTATTATTGCAATTGCAATTACAGCAATTATTGTTGTATTTTTTTTCATTTTTTTATTTTATTATTCGTTATTTTTTTAGTTTAATGTAAAAGAAAAGCCTGTTAGTACTTTAAAAGAAATTTCTGCCTGATTTCCATTGAGTGTTTTGAGTATTGGTAGCTGAAACGCAGCATTCAGAGCAAATCGTTTATAATAGATGTCTATTCCGTTATGCAGGTAAGAAATGTTACCACCACTGTTTCCTTGTTTTTCACTCAAGTAAATATCTTTGGCTGCATACTCCCAGTAAAATCCGATGTTAGGATAGATGTTAAACCTTTTAGAAGTAATCTGATAAAAACCTGTAACATTAGTATTTAGTTTATTTCCAGAGCGAAAGTTTTGTTTGTTTTTTGTTGTAACCATATATGATAGGTTTGCCATTAAACCTGAACGTTTGTACTTCACAAGATATATCATACTTATCATAGGATCCCAGCTACCTGTTCCAGGTTGGTGTACAAAAGTATGTGATTCGCTACCTTCGGGAACATCACAAATTCCGGTAGGTAATTTTATACCCGGACCCACCATCAATCGTTGACTGATTTTATCTTCTTCTGTAGAGTTTATATTGAATACTTGATAGTGTGAAACCAACACTACATCACCAATACCTTGATAGGTATTTGTGGCTTCTTTTGATTCATGGTTTAAATTATGATGTGTCACACCCATAGCATGTGCTGCTTTATCACTCATACCATCACGGTTAAATACATAGGGTACAGATAAAATAAGTTGTAGTTTTTGGGTGGGGTAATATTGTGCAAATAGCTCATAGTTAACCCTGGTTTCAAAAAAATCTTTTTTGGATAATCCCATGCCATCAAGTTCTGTTGCCGACATTTCGGTTCCCTTGAAGAACCTACTTTGGTTTCTTATTGAAACACTGTTCTTTTTGAAATGCGGATTTAACCCTAGATAGCCATTGCAAAAGTCACATGACTGTGCATAATATGGTATTAGAGCCAATAATATAAATACTATTTTTCTCATAATTAATAATTTATGTATTCAACTTAAGAAGCCATCAGCCTATTGCTGAGGTTTCGAAATAAAAAATTGAAGAATAAATTATACAGCTGGTGGATGGAATATGGTCTGAAAATATCCTTCAGGTTCTAAAAATGGTTTAAAAACCACGAAAATTTGATCGGTAAAAAATTCAGAGAAGCTAAAAGGTTCTTCTAATTCAAAATACTGCACAATTTCATTTTTCTCTTTAAATGAAGTAAATGGAATTTCTGCCGATTTTTCTTGCTGTTTTAGTTCTTTTGCTAATCGACAATGACCATTACAATGCATTTCCTTCTTGGACTTATTTTCGCACAATACCGTAGCGTAATATGTTCTATTGAAAAAATAGTGCGCAAAAATTAAGCTTTGACAGAATATACTACAAAGAAAAGCAGATGTAAGAATAAATAAAATGGCTCTTTTCACAATTGCAAAATTAGTACATTGGCAAATATGATTTATGAGAAAAATCACTTTTCTAAGAATCGAATTGTCACATCAACCAGCAAATTCTGTTAATTAAACAACATTATCTATACTCGCCAAACACTTTCCTCAATGCATCAGAAATTTCGCCAAGAGTTGCATAATGCTCAACACACTGAATAATAAAAGGCATCAGGTTGGTATTATCTTTAGCGGCTGTTTCCAAGTTGTTTAATGCCTGACCTACCTGTTCATTATTTCTCTCTGAGCGCAGTTGTACAAGCTTCTGCACTTGCACTTTTCTGATGGTATCATCAACAGAAAAAATATCATCAAAGACCGGTTCTTCAACCTGAAACTTATTAACCCCAACAATAACTTTTTCACCTGTTTGAATCGCATTTTGATAATTATAAGACGACTCTGCAATTTCATTCTGAATATATCCTGCTTCAATAGCTGCAACAGCACCTCCCATGTCATCAATTTTTCTGATGTAATCCCAAGCCTTAGCTTCTACTTCATCAGTAAGAGATTCAATATAAAAAGAACCACCAAGAGGATCTACTGTTTGAGTGACACCGCTTTCATAGGCAATCAGCTGTTGTGTGCGCAATGCAATGCGTGCAGCATTTTCAGTTGGCAGCGACAGTGCCTCATCAAAACCATTGGTGTGCAATGATTGGGTTCCACCGAGGACTGCACTAAGTGCCTGCATGGTTACCCGCATAATATTGTTTTGTGGTTGCTGTGCCGTTAATGTACTGCCTCCGGTTTGTGTATGAAAACGCAGCATCATAGCCTTTGGGTCAGTGGCACCAAGTTCTTTGGTGATAGCTGCCCACATTCTCCGTGCTGCACGAAACTTGGCTATCTCTTCAAAGAAATTATTGTGTGCATTGAAGAAGAAAGAAATTCGTTTCGCAAAAATATTTATATCCAATCCTGCTTCGATCGCTGCTTTGAGGTAGGCTTTGCCATCGGCTAAAGTAAATGCCAATTCCTGCACGGCAGTACTTCCTGCTTCGCGAATATGATAACCGGAAACAGAAATGGTATTCCACTTTGGAACTTCACGACTGCAGAAATCAAAAATATCAGTAATGATGCGCATGCTTGGCTTAGGTGGATAAATGTAGGTGCCTCGTGCTGCATACTCTTTCAGAATATCGTTTTGTATAGTTCCTGAAATTTTAGAAAGGTCTGCCCCTTGTTTTTTTGCCAGGGCAATGTACATACTCAACAATACTGCTGCTGTTGAGTTGATGGTCATAGATGTTGTGATATTCTGCAACTGAATACCGTCAAACAACACTTCCATATCGCGCAATGAGTCAATAGCCACACCGGACTTTCCTACTTCACCTTCTGAAAGTTCATGGTCTGAGTCGTAACCTATTTGTGTTGGCAAATCAAAAGCTACTGACAAACCGGTTGTGCCCTGATTGAGCAGATAGTGATAACGTTTATTAGATTCTTCCGCAGTAGAAAATCCTGCATATTGCCGCATGGTCCATAGTTTGCTTCTGTACATATCGGCCTGTACACCACGTGTAAATGGAAACTTTGCAGGCAGTTCGTTCATTGGTTTGCACGATGTATAAACCTGCTTTACTTCAATATGGGAATCGGTTTGAATTTTTGGGATACTATCTTTTTCAGCCATAATGCAAAGATGCTAAGAAAACTCTACTATTTGAAATATAATTAAATTTCATTGCTCAACCCTTCTCTTTAGAATAGCTTCGCAATTACTTATTAATTATCTTAGCTGCATTATGAAAATGTTTTTCAACTTGGAATTTGATTTATGAAGTTGCCTAAAGGTATATCGGATTTATTACATGAAACGGGACAACTGTCAGCTTTTGTTATACGTTTTTTCAAAGAAGGATTTAAGCCACGCTATGAGTGGGAAGAACTTTTTAAACAAGCATTTATAAACGGCTACAAGTCGTTACCATTAGTAGGTATTACTGCATTCATTATGGGTCTTGTTCTTACAGTACAATCACGACCCACATTAGCTGAGTTTGGTGCAACATCATGGCTACCGGCAATGATTGCTATTTCAATTGTAAGGGAAATAGGGCCGGTAATAACTGCTTTAATCTGTGCAGGTAAAATAGGCTCAAGCATTGGAGCAGAATTGGGCTCCATGAAGGTTACTGAACAAATTGATGCTATGGAAGTTTCAGGTACAAATCCTTTTAAATTTTTAGTCGTTACACGTGTTTTGAGTATTGCATTTATGTTACCCATACTGGTTATACTAGCTGATTTAATTGCTATTTATGCCTGCTATATTGGTGTTAATTTTAAAGACGTAGTAAGCTGGAAATTGTTTTATAACAAGGTTTTCAATTCACTTGAATACAGTGATTTTATTCCGGCTTTAGTCAAATCATTCTTTTTCGGTTTAACCATTGGACTGGTAGGTTGTTTTAAAGGATACAATTCTCAAAAAGGGACAGAAGGTGTAGGACATGCTGCAAATTCAGCTGTAGTAGTAGCTTCATTAATAATTTTTATTCTTGATTTAATTGCTGTTCAGATTACTGATTTATTAGGCTTGAACTGATTATGGACAATACTAATATCATTCTGAAAATAGAAGGGCTTTGCAAAGCATTTGGCAGTAATGTAGTACTGAACAACTTTAATCTGGAATTAGTTAAAGGAGAAAATATTGTTGTATTAGGAAAATCAGGCTCAGGAAAATCAGTACTGATAAAATGTATTGTTGGATTATTGAAACCGGATAAAGGAAATATCCATGTCTTTGGCACCAATATGCTTGAGCTAAATCAGGAGTCGTTAGATAAGATTCGCACTAAAATTGGATTTCTTTTTCAGAACAGCGCATTGTACGACTCAATGACAGTTAGAGAAAATCTTGAATTCCCAATGCGGAGACACTGGATTTCTTTAACTTCTACTGAAGTAAAAAACCTTGTTGAAGAATCGTTGGATAATGTTGGGCTTCTTCATGCCATCAATATGATGCCTTCAGAATTATCAGGAGGTATGCGTAAAAGAATTGGAATTGCACGCACACTGATTATGAAGCCGCAGCTCATTCTTTATGACGAACCTACAACAGGTCTGGACCCAATTACAAGTAGAGAAATTGTGCAACTCATGCTTGACTTGCAAAAAAAGTATCATACTTCATCAGTAATAATTTCGCATGATATGTCAGTTGCAAAACTCACAGCCAACAAAATTATCGTTCTGCTTGATGGCAGGAACTATGCTGAAGGAACGTATGATGAACTAAAAAAATCATCTGATAAAAATATTAATCAATTTTTTGAATTTGCATCATGAGTAATACAAAAGCAAACAATATTAAGTTAGGATTCTTTGTAATAGCGGGATTGCTAGTGTTGGTAATTGCCCTCTATATGATTGGAAGCAAGCGCAGTGTTTTCAGTAAAACAATTGAGATAAGTGCAGTATTCCATAATGTAAATGGATTAATGCCCGGGCACAATGTACGTTATGGTGGCATTGACATTGGCACTGTTCAGAAAATTATTTTTGAAAGTGATTCAGCCATTACAGTAAAAATGATAATTGAAAAGAAGATGGCTCGTTATATTAAGAAAAATGCCATTGCCAGTATTGGAACAGATGGGTTGATGGGAAATAAACTTGTCAATATAAACTCGCTGCCTGAGCAATCTGCACCAATAGAAGCTGGTGATGTTTTATTATCGCTGCGTCCTGTCGAATCCGATGAGATGATACGTACATTAAATAAAACTAATGATAATCTTGCTGCGATTACATCTGACCTAAAAGGCTTGGTTCAACGTTTTAATAAGAATAACAATCTTATAACACTTATCTCTGATTCCACTGTAGTTGAAAATTTAAGACAATCTATTCAATCAATTAACTCGGCTACAAATAACATTGATAATTTTACAAAAGATATTAATAATATTACCAAGGATGTTCAAAATGGCAAAGGAGTATTGGGTAAACTTATTGCAGACAGTATTTCAGAAAATCAATTAACAGTTTTGCTTACTAACCTGCAACAACTTTCCGATTCGTTAATTGAGGCAACAAATAACATAAATCAGTTTTCCGGTCTGCTCGTCAATGGACAAGGAACTGTACAGGCTTTGCTGACTGACACTATCATGAAAAATGATTTTAATGAAACATTAAACCAATTAAAGAAAAGCTCATTTCTTCTTGAAGAAGATTTAAAAGCATTACAAAAGAATTTTTTGTTTCGAAAATATTTCAGGCAAAAAGAAAAGAAGAAATAATTCTTTTTTCATTACAATCATTCTTTAAACAAAGTCAATATTTCCAAAAGGTGATAAAACAAAAAATTATCCTTACTAAACTAAATACAAAATGTAGGATAAATTTTTTATTCCTATCCTGATTAAAAAATCATGCAAACCTATGTGCAGAGCGTTTCAACTCTTCCGGTGGTAGCGACTTAAAATATTCGTAAGTAATCTTTAAACCTTCTTCACGCGAAACCTTTGGTGTCCATCCCAAAATTTCTTTAGCACGTGTAATATCGGGCTGTCGTTGCTTAGGATCGTCTTGGGGCAGTGGTTTGTAAACAATTTTTTGTGTTGTGCCTGTAAGCTTGATAATTTCTTCGGCAAATTGTTTGATAGTTATCTCCACAGGATTTCCAATATTAACGGGTTTGGCATAGTCGCAGTGAAGCAAACGGAAAATACCTTCTACCAAATCGTCCACATAGCAAAATGAACGTGACTGACTGCCATCACCAAACACCGTAAGGTCTTCGCCACGTAAAGCCTGCCCAATAAATGCAGGCAATGCACGACCATCATTGAGTCTCATGCGTGGGCCATAGGTGTTAAAAATTCTAACAATGCGTGTTTCTAATTTATGGTAGGTATGATAGGCCATGGTAATGGCTTCCTGAAAACGTTTAGCTTCGTCATACACACCACGCGGGCCAATAGGATTGACATTGCCCCAATAATCTTCGTTTTGTGGATGCACCAATGGGTCGCCATAAACTTCTGATGTGCTTGCTACCAATATGCGTGCTTTTTTTGCCAATGCAAAACCAAGCAGGTTATGTGTTCCTAAGGAGCCAACCTTTAACGTCTGAATAGGAATTTTAAGATAATCTATCGGTGATGCCGGTGATGCAAAATGCAGAATGTAATCTATCTTTCCGGGTACGTGCACAAATTTTGAAACATCGTGATGATAAAAATCAAACTCACGGAGTTTAAAGAGGTGCGAAATGTTTTTTAAATCGCCTGTTATGAGATTGTCCATTCCCACAACCTGATAACCTTCCTGAATAAAGCGGTCGCAAAGATGTGATCCTAAAAATCCGGCTGCACCGGTAATTAAAATTCTTTTTGTCATGGTTTTACCGTTTGGCGGCCAATGCTGTTGTAATAATATCCTGCTTCCTGCATTTTTTGTGGTTCGTACAAATTGCGTCCGTCAAAAATTACTTTGCTTTTTAAAGTTGATTGCATTTTATCAAAATCAGGTGTTCTGAAGGCACTCCATTCTGTTGCTATCAACAAAGCATCAGCACCTTCTAATGCATGATACTCATCGTTAGCAAACTCAATTTTATCTCCTATCAGTTTTTTTACATTGTCCATTGCCTCAGGGTCGAAAGCTCTAATGGTTGCACCTGCTTTTATAAGCATGTCAATAATATAAAGTGATGGTGCTTCGCGAATGTCATCGGTATCGGGTTTAAATGCAAGACCCCACAATGCAAATCGTTTACCTTTTACATTGCCACCATAATATTGCAATACTTTTTCTGCAAGCAACATTTTTTGTTTGTTGTTTACATTCATCACCGATTGCAAAATACTAAAGTCATATCCATACTTGCCGGATGTATGTTCCAATGCCTGCACATCTTTTGGAAAACAGCTTCCACCATAACCAATACCGGCAAATAAAAACCGCTTACCAATTCTGTCATCAGAGCCTATGCCAATTCGCACTGCATCAACATTAGCACCAACTTTTTCGCATAGGTTGGCAACCTCATTCATGAAAGTAATTTTTGTTGCCAGAAATGAGTTAGCTGCATACTTAGTTAGTTCTGCACTGCGCTCGTCCATAAAATAAATGGGGTTGCCTTGACGCAGAAAAGGTGCATACAGTTCTCCCATAATTTTTTTTGCTTTCTCTGAACGTGTTCCAATGACAACACGATCGGGTTTCATAAAATCATCTACTGCAAAACCTTCACGCAAAAATTCAGGATTAGAGATGACATCAAATTCGCCTTTATAGTTTTTAGCAATAGCATCTCTCACTGCTTCTGCCGTACCAACAGGCACCGTACTCTTGTTAATGATAATTTTATAACCATCAAGCATTTTTCCTAATTGGTCGGCAACACCCAGCACGTAGGATAAATCTGCAGAGCCATCTTCACCGGGAGGAGTTGGTAGGGCAAGAAATATAATGGATGAATGTTTTACTGCATCTGCAAGCTGTGTAGTAAACGACAAACGATTTTGTCTGATATTCCTCTCGAACAACACATCGAGATGTGGTTCGTAAATAGGAATTTTTCCTTGCTTCATGCTGTCAACTTTTGCCTGATCAATGTCCACACAAACTACATGATTGCCCATTTCAGCAAAACAGGTTCCGGTAACTAAACCTACATAACCTGTACCTACAACTCCAATGTTCATATTAAAATACTATACGGATAAAATTATTTTCTATTTACAAAATTCAAGTACTGCACGGGTAATATATTCCAATTGCTCTTCATCCAACTCTGTATGCATCGGTAATGACAATACATTGGCACAAAGTTTTTCTGTTACCGGAAAATTTCCTTCCTTATAACGATCGTCTTTATATGCCTTTTGCATGTGCAATGGAATAGGATAATAAATCATAGCGGGAATTTCCTTCTCTGCTAAATATTGACGCAATTCATCGCGGTTAACACCATTAACCACTAAAGTGTATTGATGAAAAACGTGAGTAGAGTTTTTGCTTCTTTCCGGTGTTGTTATTTTTGAGTTACCGCTAAATGCCTTATCATAATATGCTGCTGCTTTTTGTCGTGCTGCTGCATAACTGTCAAGATGTTTTAATTTTACTCTTAAAATTGCTGCCTGAATGCTGTCAAGTCTTGAGTTAACTCCAATTTCGTCATGTACATACTGAACAGACTGACCATGATTGGCAATCATTCTTATTTTCTTTGCAAGGGTATCGTCATTGGTAAAAAGCGCCCCACCATCGCCCATACAACCTAAATTTTTACTTGGAAAAAATGATGTACAACCAATGGTTCCGATGGTGCCGGCTTTCTGTTTTCTGCCGTCAGAGAAAGTGTAATCTGCACCAATAGCTTGTGCCACATCTTCAATTACATAAAGTTTATGTTTTGCAGCAATTTGCATAATAGGCTCCATATCGGCACACTGTCCGAATAAATGTACAGGCACTATTGCCTTTGTTTTTGGTGTGATGGCTTTTTCAATGGCAACAGGATCAATAGAAAATGTTCCGGGAATAACCTCTACTAACACAGGTTTTAATTTTAGTAATGCTATTACTTCAGCAGTAGCCACATAAGTAAAACTTGCTGTTATCACTTCATCACCGGGTTGCAGATTAAGAGCCATCATGGCTATCTGCAGTGCATCAGTTCCGTTTGCACAATTTATTACATGACCAACATTCAAATATTTTTCTAACTCTGCCTGAAAAGCTTTAACCTCCGGTCCGTTTATATAGGCCGATGATGTTACAGTATCTGAAATAGCTTTATCTACTTCGGGTTTTATTTTCTGATATTGACTGATCAGGTCAACCATGTGGAGTTTTTTCATCTCATTACAAATTTGAGGCAGCGAAGATACTATTTAGCTCTATTATTGCCTATTAACAGAAAGCTAAGGTTGCAAAAAAGAAGGGCCATTTTTAAGTCATTGTTGTAAAAGTGATTATTCTTGCTGACTTTAGCCCACAAGCATGAATTTGATTATTAAAATAGCATCTCGTTATCTGATTGGCAAAAAGTCACACAATATTGTCAACTTAGTCAGCCTGGTTTCTGTTGCAGGTGTTTTTACAGGTACTATGGCATTAATTGTAGTGTTGAGTGTTTTTAATGGCTTTGGCAATCTGGTAATTTCTCTTTACGACACCTTCGACCCCGACATTAAAATTACAGCAATTGAAGGAAAATCTTTTAATACCGAATCAATCAGTCTTGATAAGATAAATGCGATAAATGGAGTACAATATGCAGCTTTTACCTTAGAGGAAAACTGCCTTGCCCGCTATGGTGAAAAACAGGACATAGTTACCTTGAAAGGTATGGACAACGAGCTGATGAAAAAAACAGGGTTGAACAAAGCTGTAATTACCGGCTTGCCGATTCTGAAAAGCGGAGAGCGCAACTTTGCCATTGTAGGTAGTGGCGTTGCATACGCATTGTCTGTAAATATGGACACAGGCAACGAGCCACTGATGCTTTACCTTCCTGATAAAAACATTACCTCTCCCGGTGATTTTGAAAATGCATTGCGACAAATGAACATTTCAATTGGTGGGATTTTTGCCATTCAGCAGGATTTTGATTCTAAATATATTCTGGCACCCATGTCATTTGTTCAGGAATTTATTGCTGCCGGAGGAAAAGCATCAGCAATGGAGATTATGATGAAACCCGGTGTTGATGAGACTGCTATTATTCAAAAAATAAAAGAAATTTCCGGTCATGAGTTTACGGTTAAAAACCGCGCACAACAACATGAGTTTCTCTATAAAATCCTGAGCTCAGAAAAGTGGGCAGTGTTTCTCATTCTCTCATTTATTATGGTGATTGGTATTTTTAATATTCTGGGAACGCTGACTATGCTTGTGATTGAGAAAAAGAAAGACATTATCATTCTTAAAAATTTAGGTGCTGGTTTTGCAATGGTTAAAAAAATATTTTTCATGGAGGGACTTTTAATCACACTTGTGGGTGTTGTTGGTGGCTTACTTGCCGGTGGCATCATTTGTTTTCTGCAACAACATTTTCATCTCATCAAATTAGGTAATGCCGATTCTTTTGTTGTAGAAGCCTATCCGGTTCAAATGCAGGTAACTGATTTTGTAAGTGTCTTTTTAGTGGTTTTTTGCATCGGTGCACTTGCTTCCTATTTTATTGCAGCACATTTAGTAAAAAGGCAATATGCAGAAACAGGTAAGGTGTAAATAAATTTAAACTTCAACCCTCGTATAGGATAATATCAACAAAAAAGGCTGCCTTTTTGTGACAGCCTTTTTCAATAAAGTGCTATTTAAGAAATTATTTTTTTGCTACACCTTCATGTGCATTTCCACCAAGGTCAATTACAATTGGTGTAGAAATACAAAGTGAGGAGTAAGTTCCGATGATACGTCCTATGAGGAGTGCAAAAATGAAACCACGAATTACCTCACCACCAAAAATAAAGATTACAATCAACACGAAGAATACAGTTAATGTAGTGTTTATGGTTCGGCTTAACGTGGCATTTAACGCTTCGTTAATTACATGTTTGTCATCTGCAGTGTGATGATGTCCGAGGTATTCACGGATACGGTCGAATACAACTACAGATTCTGTCATGGTATAGCCCATTACAGTAAGAATAGCTGCAATGAAATGCTGATCTATTTCAAGTGCCACAGGAATAACTCCTGACAGCAAGGTAAAGAATGACAATACAATTAATACGTCATGGAACAAGGCAACTACTGCACCAAGTCCATATTGCCACTTTTTGAATCGGATAAAGATGTAAACAAACATCAGCGCACATGAGATCAATACAGCCCAAACTGCACTTTGCTTTATGTCATCTGCAATGGTAGGTCCTACTTTTTGCGATGAAATAATATTCTTTGTTTTGAAAGTTTCAAAATCAGGTGCTGCACTGTAAAGTGGTGTAAGTCCTTTATAAAGTTTGTCAACAATAACATTCTCTACATTGCTTGCGGTATCGTGAATAAGATAGGCAGTTGTAATTTTAAAACGGTCTGTTGTACCTACTGATTTTACTTCAGGTGCTTCTACAAGCTGAGGCTCTAATGCCATTCTGATGTCTTCAGTAGAAATACTCTTATCCATCTGAATGGTGTAGGTGCGTCCTCCTTCAAAGTCAACACCATAATTCAAACCTTTTATTGCGAAAGAAACAACACCTGCAATAATTACTATTGAAGAGATGATGTAATATTTCTTTCTATTATCAACAAAGTTGAAGTGAATGTTTTTGTAAATGTTATTAGAGAACTCATTACCGAAAGAAATTGGTTTGTTCTTATCCAGCATACCTTCAAAAATGAGTCGTGAAAGTAAAACAGCAGAGAACAATGATGTGAGTACACCAATAACCAGTGTAGTAGCAAAACCTTGTACCGGACCGGAACCAAAAATATAAAGCACGATACCCAGAATGAGCAAAGTGATGTTGGAGTCGAGGATGGAAGGCATGGCATGTTTAAAACCATCAGAAACTGCAAGTCTTATGCCCTTACCTGCTTTTAACTCTTCTCGCACACGCTCAAAAATAAGAATGTTGGCATCCACAGAAAGACCTATGGTGAGTACGATACCTGCAATACCAGGAAGTGTAAGTACAGCACCTAACGATGCAAGTACTCCCATGATAAAGAAAATGTTGGCAAACAATGCAATGTTGGCTACCCAACCTGCACGCATATAATAGAATCCCATAAACAACAGGATTACAACAAATGCACCAGCAAACGACATCCAACTGTTTTGAATAGCTTCCTCACCTAATGAAGGACCAACAATTGCTTCTTCAACAATTCGTGCAGGAGCAGGAAGTTTACCAGCCTTTAGAATGTTAGCCAAATCCTGTGCTTCTGAAATTTCAAAGTTTCCGGTGATGGAAGAACGACCACCTGCAATTTCTCCCTGTACATTCGGGAAAGAATAAACATAATTATCGAGAACGATAGCAATACTTTTTCCAACGTTTTCGCCTGTAAGTCTTTTCCATGTTTTAGCTCCTTCAGGATTCATTGACATAGAAATTTCAGGTGAGCTGTTAAACTGACCAAAATCCTGTCGGGCATCTGTAATTACAGAGCCATCCATTGGTGCTTTGCCATCGCGGCTTTTTACTTTAATGGCTACTAACTCTAAGAATTTTGATTCTTTTGTTGGTGGCTTGGCTGTCCACAACAAACGCAAATCGCGTGGAAGAATATTTTTTATTTCGGGGCGTTCCAGAATTTCACGCAGCTTACCTGTATCTTTAATAGCAGCATAACCCACTACCGGTCCTTTGCGGTATTCGCTTTGGTTTTGTGCATTGGTAAAAATTGCAGGTGTAAGCAGTGCAAAAAGAGGGTTCTCTTTAGAGAATTTTGCGAACTGTGCACTGGAAGAAGTGTCTTTAGAAGCAGCAGTATCACTCTCTAATTTGCTGAGTAGTGCAGGTTTTTTCATTGCACCTGTATCTGCAGCGGCAGTTAAAGAATCACCGGCAGCAGCAACAGTTGTATCTGATTTTGCAGTAGAGTCTGTTGGTACTGGAGTTTCAAGTGCAGCAAGTTTTTTATTTACTGCTTCTAACTGTGGAAACACTTCTGCATTATCATAGGTTTCCCAGAATTCCAGTTGTGCAGTTCCTTGTAACAGTTTACGCACACGATCCGGCTCTTTTACTCCGGGTAGCTCAATCAAAATACGTCCTCCGCCTAACTGTTGAATGTTGGGTTGCGTTACACCAAATTTATCAATACGTGTGCGAAGAATGTTGTAGGTACGGCTGATAGCAGCATCTGCTTCTGATTGAATAACCTTTATTACTTCGGCATTGGTAGAGTTAAAATTTACTCTGCTTTGCAAATCCATGGTGCTGTAAAGCCCTGCTAATTTTGCTCCCGGATTGTTGCGTTCAAAGGCTTCGCCAAACAATTGTACCAATCCTTTCTGGCTTGTACGTTGTGCCTGATGGGCATCATCCAGGGCTTTCACCAACATTGGGTCATTAGGATTGTTGGCCATATTGCGAATCAGGTCAGTAACACTAACTTCCATCGTTACGTTCATACCTCCTTTAAGGTCAAGACCAAGGTTGATTTCACGCTCTTTACATTCCTGATAGGTGTATTTTTTAAAGCCCAGATTATAAGCTGTTAACTGACTGATAGAGTCAATGTATGCCTTGTATGCTTCGGGGTTGCCATTAGTTGCCTGATGTGCCTTGCTTTCTATACGGTTTGTAACTACTGTAAAAGACAACTGAAACAGACAGATGATTGTAATCAGAATGGCTAAAAATTTAATTGCGCCTTTGCTTTGCATGAATAATTGATTTTTTCGGTATTTTTTTAAGAGCGGCAAATATAAAGGTTTTTAACAAACCTAAGGTCGTATGTAGGTCCTTGTTTTTCAGATAGCTATACATTTTCTAAGACTGCCGGTTATAAACAATCCGTTCTGCCAGGTATATATCTTTCTCCAAGCCCGAAAGGGTTGCTAAGTGCAAATGCCATAGCTCAAAACCAAAACAATATGTGGTGTTTTGGTGATAGCGCAGGGATTGATTTTAGTAGCGGAATTTCAAGCACGTTTTCTTCACCTGTATATAACAGAGTGGGTTTGGTTTCAATTTCCGGCAGCATCGGCAAACCTTATTTTGTAGGGCAACAAACTCAGAGAGGTGACATCTATGCTGTAAAAACCAAACTCCTGCACCACCTTTCCGGTGATGCGGTAGCAACCTTTGCCGCGAAAGGGATATTGCTTCACTACGTTAGGAAAGTGTGTGGTGTCAATCCACTGTCCGTTGTGGTCTAAAAAAGTACCAAAAGCCATGGGCTGTCCATGCTTGGTGCGTGTGGGTTTGCGTGTCACAAAATAACCGGCAATAGCAACGGTTCTGCCACAATGCTGCGGCAATTCCGAAGCCAGTGTAATAATATTTTTTTCATTGCATGGGAGCGGCTCTGCCATGAGCAAATCAAATGGCGAGCCTAACGGAAAGCCCAGCATTTCTATTTCATCCCAGGTGTCGTCTGTTTGGCTGCTATGCAACTCTGGCAGTGCAAAATGTTGGTGTTCGGCTTCAAATAATTGCCTTGCCGTACAGGTTTTTTTTTCATGACCTATCATTTCGTGAATGTCCCAAAGCAATTGCTGCTTAGTTCTGCCCGTAAAACGTAAAGCATTTATGCGTATGAGCAGCCGCAACTGCTCCAATGAAATTTCTACCCGTTGCATAAAACCTGCCAGCGAAGTAAAAGGGCCTTCCTGTGTTCTTGCATTCAAAATATTTTCAGCCGTCTTTGTTTCCAGCTCACCCACCAAATGAAATCCGAGATAAACATTTTTTCCGCTGATGGTGGTTTCATAAGCACTGTGGTTTACATCGGGTGCCAGAATAATGCCTCCGTTCAGACGGGCCTCATGCACATAAAATTCAGCTGCGTAAAAGCCTCCACCGTTGTTGATGCATGCCACCATATACTCAAGCGGAAAATACGTCTTTAAAAACATACACTGATAGCTCTCTACGGCATACGATGCCGAGTGCCCCTTGCTGAAGGCATAGCCGGCAAACGATTCAATCTGCCGCCACACCTCAGCAGTAGTGTCGGGCGCATGTCCCTTTTGTGCGCAGCCTTTAAAAAAAGCATCTTTCACTTTCTCAAACTCTGCACGGCCACGGTATTTGCCACTCATCCCTCTGCGTAGCATGTCGGCTTCAGTAAGGGTAAGTCCGGCAAAATAATGTGCTACCTTAATCACATCTTCCTGATAAACCATCACCCCAAAAGTTTCGCGCATCAGCTCCTCCATCATCGGATGTATGTAGGTTCTGCGGCTCTCATCATGAAAGCGTAAAATATACTCGCGCATCATGCCGCTTTGTGCTACCCCGGGACGGATGATTGAACTTGCAGCCACCAAGTCGAGATAGGTTTTGGCTTTTAGCTTCTTCAGCAACATACGCATGGCAGGACTCTCCACATAAAAACATCCCATCAGGTTTGCCTGCTCAAGGTTGTGCCTCACAGCCTCATCTTCTTTAAACCGTTTGATGTCGTGAATATCTACTTTTACCTGTCGGTTTTTTTCAATAATCGCAACAGCATCTTTAATCTTTCCCAGTCCACGCTGCGACAGGATATCAAATTTATAAAGACCTAAATCTTCTGCTTCGAGCATGCTGAACTGTGTAAGTGGAAACCCCTTGGGCGGATTATCTAAAGCGGTATAATATGTCATGGGTTTTTCTGAAATAAGTACGCCCCCTGCATGAATACTCAGGTGCGAAGGCAGGTCTATGATGCGCTGCGCATATTGCAACACTAAGTTACTGATGTGGTCGCGTTTGGCATTTCCACTTTCAAAAAACGAATCAATCTCTGCCTTGGGTAAGCCAAAAACTTTTCCCAACTCACGGATGGCTGCATCGCGCTGAAAGCTGCTGTAGGTGGCCAGCAGCGCAACATGTTCTCTGCCAAAAGTACTTCGGTTAAAAATGTAATCAATCACATCATCGCGTTCGTTCCAGCTGAAATCAATGTCAAAATCGGGAGGGCTGGTGCGCTGCGGATTGATAAACCGCTCGAAGTACAAGTCGAGGTCTATGGGGTCAACATCGGTAATGCGCAGCAGGTAGGCTACCATGCTGTTGGCTCCACTGCCACGGCCTACATAAAAATAATTCTTACTTCGTGCATAGCGCACAATGTCGTGGTTGATGAGAAAATATGATGAGAACCCCAACTCACCTATCATCTGAATCTCTTTTTCAAAACGGTCAATGATGGTGTCGTCAGTATTCGGGTAACGATAACTTAAACCCTCATAACAAAGACTCATCAGTTTGTGATGATCGCGTTTTGCACTGCCCAAAAAATATTTTTTGTTTTTGTTTTTTCCGAATTCAAAATCTATATAACAGGACTCCAATAATTTTTCTGTGTTGTAAATCAGTTGTGGATATTCTTTGTAAATGTATTTCATCTCTTCCGGTGAATACATAATTTCATCTGCCGGTGCCTGTCCGGCAACGGGCAGTTTGCTGAGCAGCGTATTGTAGCTGATGGCACGCAGCAGCCGGTGTGAATTAAAATCTGTCTTGTTGCGAAAAGTTACCGGTGCAAGAGCAACCAGTTTGTGTAACTTATTTTTCCACTGCGAAAAGTTTAACTGAAAAAGTTCAGTTGGTTTAATGCCTACAAATTCGTTTTCGAGCAACTGTTGTGGTGCCGACAACAATGGATAAACTATCCATGCCTGTTGGAGTGCCGGAGTTTTGTCTGAGAATCTTTCTCCGGAAAATAAATATTCTGATAAAAGCTTATTGAGCTCATGAAACCCTTCGCTGTTTTTTGCAATGCCGATAAATTTTTGCTCCACACCATTTCTGAAATCAATGCCTGCCACAGGACAAACATTATATCGTTGTGCTAAACGAAAAAAATCGAGTATGCCCGAGGTGTTGTTGATATCGGTGAGTGCCAGCGACCGAATATTTTTTTGTGCGGCAAGGCATAACAAATCTTCCGGACTAATGGTGCCGTATTTTAAGGAGAAGTATGAGTGACAACAGAGGTGCATGGCAATATATTGAAGCAACCCGATAACTGCTGCTACACACATACAATATGTTTACATTGCAATCATTTGGTCGGTTGTAATATAAACATTAAGAAAAACTGCAACAAAATTTCTGAAAGAAAGTAAATTCAAAAAACAGTGCAATCAGCACTGTAGTACCCAGTTAATACCAAACTTATCTTTAACGGAACCTATCACTACACCATAAAAATTTTTCTGAAGCAACTGTGTCTTCACTCCACCTGCAGAAAGTTGCTTATACAGCCGCTTTAAATCCGATTCGCTATCACATTGTAAGAGCAGCGAAAAACTATTATCAGGCAAATAAACAGATTCGTTATTCAGGTCTGTTCCTGCTAACTGAAAATGTTTAGTTTGTAGTAATGCTGTCAGAATACTCCTTTGCATAAAGGAAGGAAGTGACTCTGACTGCGGCAATTCGCTAACCGTTTGGAAACTCAGTTTTCCACCAAGACACTTTTTATAAAAGGTCATTGCTTTTCTGCAATTACCATTAAAATGGATATACGCACATAATTGCATGGATTAATTATGCTCGGTACAACTTTTAAAATTGCTCAGAATAGCCTGCCATCATGCCTCAACAAAATTCCGGTTAACAATAGGGTTGGAATGGGTATAGTAATCCCACACTTTAATTATTGAATTACTGATAGAGGTGCTCACAGCAATTTTATTCATCCATTATTGAATTTTATAGTTCCGCTGAAATTTACTTGTTTTCTACTAAGTCGGCAATGATAATTTTTTTCATTTTCATCAATGCTTTGAAAGCATATTCCTGCTTGGCTTTGTTTTTATGATTTTCTAATTTGAAATATTGCTCGGGGGCAACTTGCCATGACAGGCCGTACTTGTCTTTGCACCATCCGCATGGGCCTTCGCTGCCACCATTCTTTGTTAATGCCTTCCAGTAATAGTCAATTTCTTTTTGGTCTTTGCAGATGATAACAAAGGATACTGCTTCGCTAAATTTAAACAGAGGTCCTGCAGCAAGAATCTGAACATCCATTCCCAGAATATTAATATAAGCAATATCAAAATCGCCACTGGGCGTACCGGAGTTTTTATATGCCTTATAGGAAAGCATCTTGCCATCCTTAAATATTGAGAGGTAATATTTAGCAGCTTTTTTAGCATCCTTTTCAATCCATAAACATGGAGCTATTTTTTTCTTTGCCATATTTCTTAATTTTATAGTTTGTTATTTATCCGGGGAATTTACTCATATCCATATAGAATGGTTCCCAATTGTGCCCATCCAAATCTTCAATAAAATATTGTTGCATAAAACCATAATCACTTGCTGATGCATATTCTCTGCCTCCGGCCTTGACGGCATTATCTGCAAATGTTTTCATAGCCTCAATACTTTCAAATGACAGTGCATTTGAAACACCTACTGATTGTTTTGCATCAATAATTTGTTTGGATGTAAACTGTTTAAATTTAGCATGCGTTAAAAGCATTACAAAAATAGTATCACTCCAAACCATGCAGGCAGCAGTATGATCTGTAAACTGAGGATTGTTTGTGAAACCAATTGCTTCGTAAAATGACATGGATTTTTCAAGATCCTTTACAGGAAGATTAATAAATACTTGTTTTAGCATAATGATTGTTTTTTAAAAATTGTTATTATATTGATTTATGTTTGTTTAAATTTAATACAGAAAAATCAGGCATCAGGTATATTAGGTTCGACCAATCTTTTTAGCTTGTCCAATGAATCCTGCCATCCTAAATAACACATCTCTGAAGGTATAGCTTCGGGAATTCCTGTTTGCGAAATATTCACTTCAGTACCACAACTCACTTTCTTAAATTGAATAGTAGTAATCATTTCACCGGGTAGGTTTGGGTCATCAAAGCGGTCTGTAATTTTTATGAGTTCATGGGTATTAATTTCTAAAAACTCTCCACCAAATGAGTGAATAAAACCTGTGGTGAAATTAACAAACGACATTTTATAACTGCCTCCCTTTTTAAAATCGTACTGATGGGTTTTGGCAATAAACCCATACGGTGGCAACCATGTGGAATAGGCATCGGCATCAGAAAATGCTCTGAACACTTTCTCTATTGGAGAAGCAAATACCCTGTGTAGATTTACATTATTTGTTTGCATAATTTTTTGTTTAAAATTGAATGATTGATTTAGCATTACAAAGATGAGCAACAGTTACAACAGCTAAAGGTGGCAGAAACGACAGTTTTAAGGTGTGATAATGACAAAATGTTTTAACTTTACCAAATAAAAATTGCCGGAATGTTAATTTCTGTTTATGTACCGCATCATGCAGCTATAGAAGCCATAACACCGGCATACAGATTATTCAAAACTGCAAATGATATTCTTATAGCCTCAGGTAAAAAACCAAAGTTTAAAGTTGAGTACGTAGGCTTGCAAAAAAGCATCAAAGCCAATGATGGTGAATACAGCATTCGTATTGATAGGCATATAAGTAATGTCAATGATTCTGACTTAATAATTATTCCTGCACTTTATGGTGACGTAAAGCATTCCTTAAAGAAAAATTCTGCTGCCATTCCATGGTTACAAAAAATGCATCGCCAGGGTTCAGAGGTTGCAAGTTTATGTATCGGTGCTTTTTTATTAGCGGCTTCCGGATTGGTTGACGGTAAAAAAGTGTCAACACATTGGGCTTATTTTAATGAGTTTAATGATTTATTTTCAGATACAGATGTAGTTGATGGCGCTATCATTACAGAAGCGAGTGGTGTTTACAGTAGTGGTGGTGCAAACTCACTGTGGAATTTGCTGTTTTATTTGTTGGAAAAATATTCTGACCGTCATACTGCTATACTTGCTTCAAAATACTTTGCTATTGATTTGGATCGAAACAGTCAGGCGTCATTTGCAATTTTTAATGGTCACAAAAATCATACGGATATTGAAATTTTAAAAGCACAGAGTTATATAGAAAAACATACTGATGTACGAATAACAGTGGACCAACTTGCTGACTTTACAAAGATGAGCCGAAGAACTTTTGAGCGAAGATTTCTGAAGTCAACCAATCATTCAGTCCTGGAATATATTCAACGAGTAAAAATTGAAACTGCAAAGCGTAAGTTTGAAAGCAGCAGAAAAAATATTACTGAAGTGATGTTTGACGTAGGCTATACAGACACCAAGTCATTCAGGGATTTATTTAAAAAACATACTGGTGTTACACCTTTAGAATATAGAAACAAATACAGCAAAATATCTTTTAATGGTTAATGGTATTAAGTTTTTCATCAGAAAGTTTTTATAAAGCTTTCTTAATTAAGCTTAGGCACCTGAGTTTAACTATTGATATTTATAATTAAAACTTAAGACCGTTAAAGCAAATATTGAATTTTGTTTTGTCAAGGCATTATTATTCTACAACTTTTTGATTTTTTAGATTATTTACCATCTTTTAGTCCCTTAGGTGTTTTACTCAACCCATCAAACGGATTGAATTGTGAGGAAAAAACAGCACTGACTTCAGACAGACAAGAGCGCCTTTTAAATTTTATCATTTGTTACTTGGGGTTTGGATTTTTATCGTTTTATCACCGCCTTTACGCTGGAATTGCTGCCTTTCCACCTCAGTTTACAAAAATAAATTCCATCTGACATTTTTGTTAAGTCAACTCGCTTATACTGACTCCAAGGTGCAACATAATCTCTAAAAACCACATTACCCATCACATCATAAACGTAAAGTTCTCCGCTCGCACCATGAACCGGAAACTGCAATGTAAAATTCCCATCGTTTGGGTTTGGGACTGCCTTTACCCCCCTCTCCTTTGGAGAGGGGCCGGGGGTGAGGTTCGTCAAACACGGCCCGCAGGTAGTATCACAACCCAAAAAATAGTTTGGGTGATTAGGCAAAGAATTAAAATAATAAAACGGCAACTGCACACCCATTGGAATAAAATTACAGGTAGAGCCTGCACTATCCGGTTGGTCTATCACATGCAAAACAAAAGTGCCATTGCCGGTACTCACATAAATTTTTCCGTCCGGTGCTAATTGAGCGATATTAAACAACGCCTGCAATGATAACAACGGCCCTCCTTGTGGCGGAGAATACATAGTAGTATCCCAAATAGCTATTGTAGTTTTCGTTGCTGCAATGTTTGCAGCAGTAACATCAAACTGATAAATATATTTTGTTGACGGAGCATACAAGTATTGAGAATTTGGCGAAAAGGCAACACCTCTGCCGAAAGCTGAATCATTAATTGCGAAGTGAGTCAGGTTACTGAACATTCCGGTACATCTGTCAAAGTCCAAAATGTCCATTTCAGTTACTATAGAAAAGTACGCAAGTTTTTTTCCATCTGGTGAAAAGCAAAATTGCCCTCCATCATAAGAACGATTTGTTCCAACATGTTGTGTATAAGGTCCGCTCAGTCCGCTTGGAGTCAATAAAAATTTGTAGTACATGTCGCTAAAAGCCCTATGACACACAACCCACCAGTCTCTGCCATTGGCATGTTTACATGCCGTAATTTTTCCATAATTGAGCGAATCGTTAATTAAAACTTGATTCTTCGTAGTTACAGCGCCTAAACCGCCATTCAAATTCATATCAATTATTGACAGGTATAAATAAAGCGATGAAACTTGAATTTGATAATCTATTGTGCTATGAAAAAGATAATAGATATTGTTGCTACTTGGGAGTGGTAAAATTAAAACCCCTTGATTTAAATATAAGCCTTCTGGATTTTGAGAGGTATAATTAGATGGATTTAAACCACTACCATTTTGCATTATAATACCATTAGCATCAGCAACATTAACTCCGTTACAATAAAAAAGCAGATTACCGTTACTGTCGGCAATATTAGCATTCGTAGTGTAAATATCTATGTACCTGTGCGTAGTATCAATGGAATATGAATTATTCTGAAAGTTTAGGTTATAATTACCCCATGGGTAACCAGCAGAATCCGAATATCCCATCATCCACAAGTTATTTATGCCTTGAGAAAAGCTTACTCTTGACACCACAAAGAAAAAACTAAAAACAAAAAAGAGCCTGAAAAAACAGGCTCTTTTTTTTATCAAAACTATCATTTGATAACAGCTAATTTACCGTTACCAACTTCTTCTCCGTTACTAATTACCTTATAGTGGTAAATTCCATCAGCAAGACTTCCGGTTGTAATGGTAATTGCATTATCATTTGCTTTTAGCTCCTGCGTTTTAACTAACTGACCAAGGTAATTGCTTAAATACAAAACTCCAGTTTTATTCTCATCAAACTTGTAAAACAACGTTGCACTTTGTTTTGCCGGATTTGGAACAAAATATGGTCTGAAAATTTCCTTTGCTTTTTCTTGCAATCCTGATTCAATATTGCTTGCAGCATTTCTTAAAACAATTCCCTGTGCTAAACATGTTGCAGGGTCATCATACGTTTTACTCTCATCAATCATATCATAAAATCCTCTTGCTACAGGAACTGCCCTACCACCTGCCTGCGGACATTGCTCTGCTATACCTAAGATGGTAGAAGCCTGTGAACTTGTGAAAGTAAAAATACCTTTTGCAATAGTTGCAAAATAAATGGAGTTTATTTCTTTTTCGTTTTGCTCAATAATTTCACTTGTATATAAACCATCATTTACAACTTTAGTATTATCCGCATTTAAAATTCTGGTTGTTGCTGCAAGTCCTAATGCAGTTTTATTATAATTCAACAAATTTGAAATGCCTATTTGAAGCGCACTTATATCAGCTTTTATTGAAGCAATCTGTGCAGCAGTTAAATTAGTAGCACGAAGTTGTTCCATGTCAGCATTCAACTGTGCAAGTTTTTGTTCAAGCAACAGTTTATTCTGATTTAAATTATTTCTTACAGCAGCATCCAAATAAAACAACGATTCATTTACGTCTTTAATATCCTTGAACTGACCAAGTAATTGTGTTTGCGCCTGATTATAAAAATTTGTAAGCGTTGCATCACCGGTCATTAATGACTGGTTTTCATCCAATCGTTTATACAAGTCTCCTTTAAGCATCCACTTGGTTTCATCGGTAAAAGGATTATTTTGTAAAGAGCCATTTGCAATCTGATGTTCAAAGTCTTGATTACCTCCACCGGAAGTAAAAAACTGGTTGCAATAACCACCATTCTGACTACATTCAAAATTATTTCCTGCATTTGGAATTATCCAACCTGTAGGCGCAGAAGTCATAGGCACTGGATTACTACCCGGAATTGTTACCGTTCCGTCAACCTTCCACGTATAAGTCAAAGCATTTAAGGCATTGTCATAAACCGCATTTACTCCCGTACCCACCGCAGCCTGATACCATAAATTACCTCTGTAATCCTGATTTCCAATAATGGCTGAATTATCAAGATGTACGCCATGCACATGAGTATGTATATTATTTCCTTTTACATCAGTATGATGATTGGGGCCGCTAAAATAAATGCCGTTATAAGTTCCGTTAACCGTGTTACAAGCAACTGTTGGTCCGTCATTCATAGTAACAGTAATTGCCGATTGATATTTGTCGGTGTAATTATTTGATGAGCCTAAAATATCATTGCAACTTATTTCAGTACCAACCGAACCAAAAGAATAAATGCCCTTTGAGTTGTAAAGGTTATTAAACATCGTTAACGTGTTCTCTGTAACCTTGTAATTTGCAGCCGAGTTTAGGTAAATTCCATTTCGTGCATTCGTACTGTTCACATTATAAAAAATATCATTGTCATGAATAATAGAATATGGATTGTCTCCATTCTGTTCAATCACTTGTATCGCACTATGACCTTTGGTGCCAACAATTGATGGGTCTCCAAAATGTATTTCATTGCGTTCAACAATTACATGCTCTGCAAAATCATTATAGCGTAAATCAATTCCATTCATCTTGCTCCAAATCAAATTGTCATTAATGTCTATGCTCATGTAGCTGCTATAATCAATCCTGTAACCCATATCCATATTGGTCATCTTGTTGTCAGAACTTCTTAAATTAATGTCAACTCCTGTAATTCCATAATGGCAGTTATCAAAAGTTGCCTGTGCAGCATTTTTTCCAAAACCAACCTGACGAACAGAAAAATATCCATGTCCGCCTCTGTCAGTAACACCTGAACCATTAAATGTTGTCAGATTATTATAAGCAGTTACATTTTTGATGTCCTTAAACAAACAATTTGTAGCATCAAGTTCAAGCCTGCTTCCAACAATACCGTTACTCATATCCTGAAAAATATTCGGCTGCATTCCGGGATTAGATAAATCCAAAACCATATCATGCAATTGTATTCCGGCAAATGCTTTTGAAGAAGGCGAAGGATATTGTCCTGTATAAGCACCAACCAATCCGCTTCCGCTCTTAAACGTATTCTCTGCAACATATAAATTGATGTTATTAAAATCAACAGGGCTTTGTGGTGCATAAATTCCAACAAAATTTCTTTCAAAAGTGTTATTCGTAATCCATGCAGTTGAACCATCTTGCAGATTAATGGCATATTGCGCATCAGCCAAATTTGAAAAAATCACTCTTGTTGAAGCATCAGCCTCCACTTTTATTCCCTTCCACATATTGCTGCAAGCAGATAAGTTTGAATGGTCAACATCCAAATTCCTGCCACCCTGCACAATAATTTCAGCCGAAGGTTCCATAGTTACGGTTGCATTCGCAAAAGAAAAATCTTGGTCAATAATAAAATCTCCTTCAACATCAACCTGCCCGCTCAATGAGTTAACCCCTAATCCGGTTACAGTTGTTCCATGTGTAATTTTAACCGGAGCAGTGCAGCAAGTTGGTGAAAGAACTACTTGCTGTGTTGCCGTTGAAGAAGTTCCGGTAATCAAATCAATTACGGTGTGTGTTATAGTATATGTTCCCGGTGGTGCAGGCGGTATAGGCGGTAAATTATAAGGTGGCTGGCAAAAATTGTAAGAAGTGTTCTGACAAATCGGGTCATAATAATTATAAGTATAAGTTGCAGCACCATTTATTGCAGTTGTCCTGTTATCACCCCAAGTCCAGTTATGAATAATCCCCGGAGCATTGTAATTTGCATTTACAGTAACACCACCTAAAGGGTCGCAGGGGACTTGACTGATACTAAACGAAGCATCCAAAGGTGTAACACCCGGGCAATCGCGCAACATCAAATAATTTGCGGCAGTCCATGCACCGCCTGTAATAATTTGATTCCCTCCAACAGCATCAAGGGCATCTGTGTGATAAAGCCCGCTTTGAGGAGAAGTAACAAAAATGGGGAATACATTTTGCCCGGCAGGTACTCCATTATTATTAATCGTAAAAGGAAGTTTTAATATCCAGTTATAAAAATTAGGGGCAGTATAAACGCTAATTGGGTTCTGAGGTATAATCTCCAATCTTATTCTGCTATAACCGGATAAAGTTGGTACGCCAGTCCAAGTTCCCAAATTAGTAATTGTGCTTGTACCGTTAACAATTTCATTGTTAAATTGACCTGTTTCATTTGAAAAATCTATCGGAGGAGTTAAAAAATCAGGAAACACAATATCAAGATTCATCTCATAAATATTTGGCACAGGTGTATGTCCGGTTAAATTAACTGACACTACATCGTTAACATTGCACGTTCCCGTTCCCCAAAGCATAAACGGGCAGCCCATTAAAACATCAACGCAAACATTAGCTTCCAGTTGCGTTTGTAAAAGAGGATGATTTAATGTCACACGATTGTTATGGTCAGGATAGGGACACAATCCAACTGTACTAAAATACCCATACATATGTATAGTTGTACAAGGTGCAGCAGCGGGTAACGGAATCTGTGTGCCCGCAGGTAGTAAATTTACCCCTGAAAAGAGCGTAAAATCATTTGGAAGAAAATCTTCAACCAATACCGTTTGGTCAACACCTGTATTATTACAAATTACTATTTCAAAGTCAACTGGTGCCCCTGCGTACACTTGAGATGGAGTGGCGGTTTTTGTGATTGTAAAGCCATTACATAATATAATTGGTAATTGATTGGGCTGACTAATGCAAACATTTCCACCGGAAAGAATAGAAGTAAGTATTGTTCCGCTTAAAGCACCGGCTGTTACATTAATCACCAAGGTGGTGCAGGTCGGTAAAGTAATTGTTCCCGGAGCTAAACTGAATGTATTAAAATCAATATCCTGCCCATTAATAACATACCCTGCCGATGGAATACCAACAAAACCTGATGGAAGCACCGACTGTATATTAATATTGTTAACAACATTGGCTGTATAATTACAAACATCAATACTTACCGTAAAGTTCGTACCCGGACATGGATTAGGAGGTGATGAAGCAGAAGTTACAACCAGTGTTTGCGGATTAACTGTAAGCGTTGTTGAGTTTTGACTATTGTTTGGCAAACATCCGCCTGATGCAGGAATTACTGTGTTTGTTAAACTTCCAAATGAAGCATTAACCTGCGCATTTAACGTATACGTTGCACAAGCACCAGGCGCTAAGTTACCCACATTTTGAGTGGGAAAAGTGAATGTTCCACCCGCTACTGCTGTCATCCCAGTAGGCAATACATCAGTCAAAGTAACATTATTTGCCACAAAATTTGAGGCATTGCACACCTCAATGTTATATTGCATAATATCACCTGGACATGCAGAAGTAGGTCCTGTTTTAGTAATATTTAGATTCGGTGTATTTTTTATACAAGACACATCATCAATAAAAATTGGATATATGTTTGGAGCAGTAATTGAATATGCCTCAGAATTTATTAACAAATATGTCAAATTTACCCCAGTTACATTTTGATATGTAAAAGTAACTTGCTGCCAAACTGAAGTATTCCCTGCCAAAGGTCCAGATGATACTGGGACTGATTGTATTAGTAAAGGACAAACGTTTAAAAAGGTATTGTTGTTACATGGTTGAAAATTGGTAAACCTAACTTGAAGTCCGCCATTACATGTACTATTGCCCATACGGGTCCATAAAGTAACAGTAGCAGTTTCAAGAGGTAGAAGAGGTTGACAGAGTGGTAAAGATGGACCTTCTGGTTCATTGCCATTAAAATTTCTAACAACCATTGCAACATAATTGTTACCAGTATTTGCAACAACATTTACCCAAGGCGAACCCGGACAAACAGAATATAATGGAAAATTTTGGGGAGAGTTTCTAAAATCTGGGCTATTATCGGGTCCCGGACAACAAGGATAAAAACTAAATGCATTCGCAATACCTGCTGCAAAACTTCCTTGAGTATATAAATCATATTGCAGTTGATTTTGAAACTCTTCAAAACCACCATAGCAAATTAACTCGCATGAACCCGTATTACAACATTCCGGTAAAGGAGGCGGCAAAACCAAAATAAAAACATAAGTTATATTTCCTTCCATGCCATTTTGAGAAATACGAGGAATATATTTTAATATAGCAAACCCTTGATAGTTCGCTGTGGGAGTAAACGTAATATTGACCCCTGTTCCACCAGATGTTAGACTTACAGAACCCGAATTATTTACAACTTCTAAGCAATCAAAAAAAGCCGCGTTTTCATCATTATCTAAAATGTCATTGCTGTTTAATACAAAGTTTGTATTGAAGGGTGTGGAAAAATTCACACCCGGTGCTGCACTTGTATAAGTTGCAAAATCATTAACACCCGCTACCCTTGTTCCACAAATTCCGCTTGAAGGGTAAGTATGTGTTGCCAATACCCCACTGGTTGAGTATCCTAAATCACACAAGGTAGTTACTTCATCAATATCATAAAACCTTCTTGTTACTCCCGAAGCTAATCCCGGGTTCATTACATAGTTGCCTGTATTCCCGCACTCACCAATACTATAATGGCTTAGGCTAGTTCCTCCAAACCAAGGTGGATTAGTGGTAACGAAAGTTGAATTAGTACCTGCAAATTCAATCGTACAAGGTGTAATTAGATTTGAAGTAGCAACACTTGGATTGTATGTTTGAGTGTAACAGCCTCCATCAATAATTAAATTGCTTCCTGTTGAGTTTTCTTTCAAAAAAGTATCATACTTACTGTAAATCCCCGGAGCAATTTTACTTGCACCATTGGAATTAATCAACGAACCAAAGCCAAGACCGTGCATAGCTTCATGCAAAATCATAGTATAAAAATCGTATTCATTTGCGGGAATTAATGAAGGATTTGCACCATAATAAAATGGATGTCCAAAATTCACCTGTAATAAGCCATGATAAATTCCGAAATTACCCAGATTTGTAGCATTTGTTCCAAACCAAGAATCTATTCCTGAATTAATTGTTTGCCAAACTGAACCGTGAACAATGCCGGGTGAACTTTGATAATGATACTGTCCACAACTACCTAATGTTGGATTACCTGCATTATTCCATGATGGACGAACCTCAATTTCAACATAAGCACCGTTTCCCAAATCAGGAATACTGGTGTAGGGGCTATTTGCTTCGTTTAACAACTGGCTTATGTCGGTAAAAACCTGACAAGCTATTACATTGGCTTGTGGAAAAAGTGGGTCATCAAATCCCAATCCCGTTCCGAAATCAGCAAAATGTAATCTGAAAATTCCGGCAGTGCATGTTTGTGGAGTAGTTAAACTTTGTCCTCCGCCTCCATTTACTGGTTTCTCAAAAATCAAATCACTCACACGGTACTGATTACCCTCTCTGTCAAAAACAATCATATCAGGTCCGGTATATCCTGATGAATCCGGCCCCGGCTGTACAAATGTATTTGGAAGCAATGGGCCTTGTGCATAGATGTTTACTCCTATGAATAGAAGAAAAATAATTAGTTGTAGTTTTTTCATGTTGGTTTGAATTAGACTATTTTGAGTTATTAATTATAATCAATTTTATAACATTTGTTTTATCAGATAATATCTGTAGCAAATAAACTCCGCTTGACACCTCAGAAACATCAATTCGTAACTTCTCTTCAATATTATCAACTGCTCTCTTTAATATCTCCTGTCCGGCCATATTAAGCAATTTCACTTCCTTTATTTTTTCTTGTGATGAAACATCAACGTTCAAATTATTTTTTGCTGGATTAGGATAAACAAGAACAGAATTTTTAAAAAAATTAGTTATTGTTAAAGGAATAGTACTTACCAAAGTGTTTAAAGTTTGGTTGGTAACAATTGGTGAATTCATATCAAAATAAATTGATGCCTCATTTGTAATTTGTGTACTATCAGCAAGATTATCTAACGGGCTTATTTCAAATTCAAAAAAGCCTTTGCTTGCTGCTTCATTCGTTCCTGAATCCGGTAAAAGAATATTTGGAAAAGCAGTTTCCAATTCCCTTGTAAAATTGTTCAATGTAAAGTAAGAATAATGACTGCTGCAAATAAATTCAAACGATGCTAAATCCAAATTAGCATCTATATAATCTGTTATTCGCACACTAAAAGCAGTATCATTTCCGGTATTTTGAAAATTTATGTGGTATCGCAGTCTTTCATTTTTTAATGTATAATGTAAACTATCAGCACCCTGAGGCAAAACAGATTTATCATTTGGGTCAAAGGAGCATCTTACTGTTTCACCAATTGAATCATTGCTTAACAAACTTAAGTTTGAATTATTGTAAAGGTTTACTAAATCCTTAAAAGGAGTAAACGCAGGAGCATTCACAAACTGATTGACAATAAAAGAAACCTCCTTACTTGGCATTAAGTTATCAATGTTCCAATAATATTTCGCATTAATAATACTATCGGCACCAGGAGTGGAAACGATATTTACAAAACTACTATCAGGTATATACTCTAACAAACAATTCATGGTAGTTGTGCCTGCATTAAAAACTTTTATCCTGGACGAATTCCGTCTGAAACAACCAACCCTTTGAGTTGATATAAAAACAGCCAACGAATCTTTTTCTATTGAAGGATTTAAACCAAAATTCAAACCTGAAATCAACTGATTTTGAAAAGTGAAGTTGTAAGACAACGAATCAGAATTTATTTCCCACAAAGAATTAATTAATGGATAAATTGAATAATTGCCTGTTGATAAACCAAAATAGAAATTGCCGAATGAATTAGTGTAGGATAAAATACTATCAGGCATTAAGAGAATTGCCACATTATTCATTCCGTAATCTCCGGGTGAAAAAATTCCGTTACTATCACTATCAAAAAATATACTCCCTGAAACCAAATCGCTTAGAGAAGAATCTGATTTTACTTCTTCAACAAGGTAAGTATCACACCCTGCACTATCAACCACATGACAAGTATATATTCCAGTATCAACCCCGCTTACAAAATAATTTTGTTCATTATTACTCCAATCAAAAGTAAAGGGAGCAACACCATTTAACGGAGATAAATAAATTGCACCATCATTGCAGGAAAAGCAAGCGGTGTTAAAAACAATTTGATTTGTAGTTATATTTCCAAGATAAATACTATCCGCAATCTGACAACCAGCAGAATCAGTAACAAACACAGTATGCCAGCCTTCGTTAAGATTATTTGCCGTAGGAGTTGTTATTCCAGTGGGCAACCAAAAATAACTTCCATTAAAAAACTGCCCGCTGACATTAGCACTCAATACACCATCAGCAACACCGGTACAACTTGCAGGATTTATAACTTCAATTTCAATATTAAAATTGCATTGTGCTTCCACTGAAATAAAAAACAGCGTAGAAATAAAAGTTAGTAATGCAATTTTCATAGAAAAACGTTATTACTTATTTTGAACCGTAAATGTATATGAAAATTTTACTAAAAAATCAAAAAGTTAATAAATATTTTTTCGCACTCATTTATTGAAATAAAAAACGCTCCGATTTCTCAGAGCGTTCTTTTAAACAGTATTACTTTTTCTATTCGTAAATTCGTAACAGATTCGTTATTCTTTGATAATTAGACTTTCGGCACCATCACAAAATTCTCAACCTTAATCTCACCTGCCTGTATCTTCGCACCTTCAATAACAAAAGTGGAGTTCCCATCTTTGTGTGGACAAAAAAGATAAGCCCCTGTAGATTAATTTTAACGTATGAAAAGAGAAAGAACAACTTACAGCCGGGAGTTTAGAATCAAAGCTGTAGAATTAAGCAACGAGCGTGGAGCATTAGCCTCCGTAGCTCAGGAACTAAACATTAGTAGAGACAATCTTAAACGCTGGAAAAAAGAGTACAGCCAAGGGAAGTTTAATACTGATGTAACCACAAGGGTAAAGAGCCAGAACGAATTGGAGTTGATTAGGCTCAAGAAAGAATTACAAGAAATTAGATTAGAGCGCGACATCCTAAAAAAGGCGGTAAGCCTCTTCTCCAAGAGTGGAATTCCTAGAAAAAAGTGGACAATAATTTATAACCTTTTGTAGCATGTTTAGTGTTGTCTAATAATTGTTGATGCTTTAGAATAGTTAAGTTCTTTAACTGTTTGTACCTTTCAACAGTGATATAAAAAGTTGCAATATACTCAAAAATGGAAAGCTCGGCTTGTTGCCTGATTTGGTATTGATGATAAATTAATTCTACTTTTTAACATCAATTCGCCCTTCTTAATATTTAACACGCTTCCGGATTTTATTTGCTTTCCGGTTTTTTACTCAACCCATTAAACGGATTGAAGCCGCGCAGTGAAAAATTCATAGCAGCGGCACGTTGAATTTTGTCTTCGCCAAAGCGCAGGCGCAGGTTGTCCATTGCCTGATAGAGGTTGATGATTTCTTCGCTGTCTTCAAACAGATTGATTTGATGTCCGCCCCCCACCAGGTGGCTGAACTTTACGCCCACCAGACGAATGAGCAGTCTGCGGTTATACAGTTTGCCGAACAAATCTTTAACATGTTTGATGATGATGTGGTCGCAGCCGGTGTAGGGAATACGGCATTGCATGGTATGTGTGTCGAAATTGCTGTAGCGTATTTTCACGGCAACGCAGGAGGTGACCTTATGTTCGCTGCGCAGGCGGAAGCATAGTTTTTCTGTCATGGCAATGAGGATGTGTTGCAGACGTTGCACGTCAATAGTGTCCTGCTCAAAAGTTTCTTCTGTGCTCATGCTTTTTTGCTCGTGATAAGGCTCTACGGGGGTGGTGTCAATGCCGTTGGCCTTTTTCCAGATGGTAGTTCCGTTTTCGCCCAGCACACGCTCCATCAGTTCAACAGGCATTTCCTGTACGGTTTTTACTTTCTCTACACCCATGCTGCGCAGCAGTGTGTAGGTCTTTTCGCCCACCATAGGAATTTTTCGTACCGACAGCGGAGCTAAAAAAAATTTTTCTTCGCCACAGTTCACCTGCATCTGATTGTTGGGCTTTGCTTCATCGGTAGCAATTTTACTTACGGTTTTGTTGGCACTCATACCAAAAGAAATAGGCAGCCCTGTTTCGCGCATGATGCGTTGCCTGAGTTCTGTGGCATGTTTATAGCATCCAAAAAAACGATCCATGCCCGTTAGGTCTAAGTAAAATTCGTCAATACTGCTGCGCTCATACAGCGGCACACTTTCGCAAATAATCTCATTCACCATATCGGAATGATTGCTGTAAGCATCATAATCGCCACGAACAATAATAGCTTCCGGACACAGGCGTTTTGCCTGCTTAATGGGCATGGCAGAGTGCACACCAAATTTTCTGGTTTCGTAGCTGCATGCAGCCACCACGCCACGCTCGCCACCGCCAACAATTACCGGCTTATTGTTTAGTTCCGGATGCAACAGCCGCGATACGGATACAAAAAAACAATCCAAATCCATGTGTGCTATGACACGGTTAAGCTGTTCCGACATGATTACAATACAAACATTCTGATGGCTACAATATAAGCACTTTTATTACTTCCTTATTTTTAAAATAAGCATTTAACTTTTTATGTAATAAATTAAACACCTTGCCCCACAAAACAGGAGCTTCGCGGGAATGAGGGAAAGAGAATAGTCCTAAAAAAAATTTTACATTGTATTACTTATACAACCTTTGCAGGCCTGAAAAAACACTACATTTGAAACACAATGCAAAAAAGTTTTCTCATACTGTGGTGCTTTTGTTTTACATTATCACTGAAGGCACAACAAATAGAATTAAGAACGATACAATTGCCGGTTCAGGTAAGTATTCGTACCCTGCAGGCAGTAAACGATAGTGTGGTGTGGTTTGCGGCTAACAAGGGTGTTTATGGCTATACCCGCAATGGTGGCAATACGTGGCAGATAGATTCTGTTGCCGTTGATGGAAAGTATCCTGAGTTCAGATCTATAGCTGCTTTAAACGATTCAACAGTATTGTTATTGAGCATTGATTCACCGGCATATCTATTGAGAACAAATAATTATGGTGCATCATGGCAACGTGTTTACAGCAATCACAGCAAGGGTGTTTTTTTTGACAGCATGACATTTAAAGATTCTTTGCAAGGCATTGCCATAAGCGACCCCATAGATGGACATTTTATTATTATTAAAACAACCGATGGCGGCAACAACTGGCAAGAGCTAAAAGTTACATCACCTGCAATGAAAGGTGAAGGTTGCTTTGCTGCAAGCAATACCAACATACAATGGATGCAAAACAACGTGATTTTTGCTACCGGAGGAAGCACATCAAGACTTTTTATTTCTGAAAATAACGGTTCATTCCTTCCGAAAAACACACCTATGATTAGCGGCAGCACTATGACAGGAATTTTTACCATGCATTTTGAAAACAAACTCAATGGCTTTATTGGCGGAGGCAATTATCTGCAATCAGACACTACAACAACCTTATACCAAACAAACGATGGTGGCAAGACATGGCAACCCATAAAACTTCCTGATGGTGCTTTTGTGTCATGCATCAAAACAATAAAAACAAAAAATGACAACTACCTGATTGTAACCGGGCATAATGGCACGTATATGGTTGACAGTCAGCACCACATTAAGGATATTAAAAACGCTGATGGACAGTCGCTAACATTTTACACTATCAGTATAACGCCTTCACAAAAACAGATCTGGATGGCCGGGAAGTCAGGAAAAATGGCCGTTTTAAAATTTTATTGAATATATCAGAATTAATGCCTACTTTTATATGCCGCTAAAACTCTGATGTATCAAAAATCACTCAATATGGAACTCACCATCATTGCTAAAGAAGATTTATCTGACTACCATTTTGTTCAACACGAAGTATTATCGAATGAAATTGATCGCGCAAGGCGAAAAATCCTGCTCGATGGCGCCATGGCATTAGGAAACGATTACAAACAAAAAGTGCGTATCGTGTTTGAAACCACTGAAGGCACTTGTGCGGTAGAAACAACGGTTTGGGCTGTCACCAACGATCATGTGGAATTAAAAGCAGGAAAAGATATTCCTATTCATGTCATACAAGAAGTAGTGCTTTAATTTTTTAAGATATTTTGTGTTTATTTTATGGAATCGCTTTTAGCAGGGCATCCTACCATTAATCAGAAAGTAAAAATTATTTATGTGGCTCATCCGGAGTAAGGATAAGAATGCGCTTAGCGATGAAGAGCTTGTGTTGCAATATCGTCAGCAAGGTGATAAACAAGCTGTGGGTGTACTGTTTAACCGCTATTCTCATTTAGTATTTGGTGTGTGTATGAAGTATCTTAAAGATGTTGACGACAGTAAAGATGCCGTATTGCAGATTTTTGAAAAACTTTATACCGATTTATTAAAACATGATGTACAGAAGTTCTCGTACTGGGTGCATCGTGTGGCACAAAACTTTTGTCTGATGCAATTGCGCAGCAAACAGGCAGCAAAAAACAGAGCAGACATTTACAACCGCGATGAAATTGCTGCAACAACAGACTTTGTAACAGAAAATACTGACCAAGTCTATGAAAAAGAAAAAGAATTGGTGATGCTTGAAGAAGCAATAAAAACATTGAATGAAGAACAAAGAATGTGTATAGAGTTATTTTTCCTGAAAGAAAAATGCTATAATGAAATATCAGAGCTAACAGGTTTTGATTTCAAACAGGTGAAGAGTTTTATTCAGAATGGGAAAAGGAATCTCAGAATTTATATGGAGAAAAATAATCATGTCAAGTCGTAAAATTGAAATATTTAAAACCTCTGACTGCATTGGTAAAGAGAGATTGACAAAATATGTGCAGGGAAAAATGACGGATGCCGAAAAGCATGCCATTGAAAAGCACCTGACAGACTGTGAGCTGTGTTCCGATGCAGCAGAAGGCCTTGCCTTGTTGACCTCTATGAAACCGCTTGATGAAACCATCAGACAGGTGTCGGATAAATATTCTCCTTCTGCAAAGCAAACACCATCAATAAACAGATGGTATTATGCTGCAGCATCTGTTGCAATTTTAATTGCTACGGGGTGGATTATTTCAAACTATTCTTTCAAACAAGAAAACACAGCGGAACATATTAGCACACCTGCTGCACAACAAAAAATAAATACAGAAACACCGACAGCCAACAGTGATGCTAAATTGAATGAATCTACCATTCAAACTCAACCTCCACCTCCTCCGGTAGAAGAAAAAATGCAACAGGCATCAAAAAATATAATGGCAGCACAAAATGCAATGGTAGCAAAAGCAAGTACAGAAGATAAAGCCTTTGCTGCAACTGAATCTGTTCAGGAAAATGAGGCAGTTGCCGAACCACCGTCAGTAGATGTTGCAGCACCCATCGCTACTGAATCTGCATCGGCAGGTGCAGTTGCTCCTGCGAAATCGGCAACAAAAAATATTGAGGGACTAAAAGTGTATGACTATTCCGGTGAGTACAAACGCGAAAAGAACATAACAAAGGAAGACAATGGCATTCCTGCCCGTTATGAATCGAGAAAGGATATGGAAAAATCCAAAACGTTAAACAACATGCAGTCTCGCACAATAGCATATCAGGACTTTTTGTCTGAAGCATTGGCTGATTACAACAATAAGAAATACGCTTCTGCGATTAACAAACTGCAACTCTTACTTTCAGACAATCATAGCGATGTAAATGCATTGTTTTATACGGCAATGTCTTATAGCGAAAGTAAGCAGTATGATAAAGCACTTCATTTCCTCGACCGTTTAGATGCACAATCAAATAATACATTTAATCAGGAGTCGGCATGGCACAGGTCTTTGCTGCTGCTGCAAAAAGGTGAGATGGATAAAGCAAAAGAGTTATTGCAGAAAATAATTTCGGCTAAAGGATTTTATGCCACAGCGGCTCAGCAAAAACTCAGTGAGATTAAATAATAAAATTATTTGTTAGCTTTTTTCAGATACTGCTCAATAGCCATTGTCATACTTGGTGCCTGCGGAACAGGTGCTTCAACTTCAACTTTTAACTTAGCATCTTTTGCAGTTTGCGATGTGCTTACGCCAAATGTTGCAATTCTGGTATTGCCTTGTTTGTATTTAGGAAAATTCTTCAACAGCGACTGAACTCCCGATGGGCTGAAGAACACAATCATATCAAACGATTCAATATTCACATCTGAAAGATCACTGCTAACAGTTCTGTACATGGCAGCAGTAATAAAATTAAGGTCGCCATCTTTTAAGGTATTAATGATGTCGGGATTCATTACTTCGCTGCAAGGCAGCAAAAACTTTTCTTTCTTATGTTTCTTCAATACATCAGTCAAATCGTTGATGCTGTTATTGCCATAAAAAACTTTGCGTTTGCGGTAAGTAATATATTTCTGGAGATAAAAAGCAGTTGACTCAGACACGCAGAAAAATTTCACTTCATCAAAATTAGTCATGCGCATTTCTGTAGCCATTCTGAAATAGTGGTCGGCAGCCTGACGACTTGTTAAAATCACTGCCTGAAATTCTGCAACGTTAACGCGGTCTTTGCGAAAATCTTTTGCAGGTATTCCTTCAATCTGAATAAAAGGACGGAAATCTATTTTTACATTGAACTTTTTTGCAAGATCAAAGTATGGATTCTTTTCCGTTTCGGGCTTGGGTTGCGTTACGAGTATTGTCTTTACTTTCGAATTTCCGGCCATGCTTTTTTAATCACCTTGTTTAATTACTCCGATGCAAGTTTTATTATCAATACAATCGGTACAATTTCAAGGGTGCAAAAATATAAAATTAAATAATACAAAGAATAGCCCTGCACAGTCCGTGAAATCAAAAATGCCCTGTACAATAAAAAAATAAATGCCAGAGAAAGAATTCCTAATACCAGATAGACGTAATTTATCAGACTCATACCGGATAAGTATGCCATAAATGAAGTAATCAACACCAGTAAAACGCCCAATAAATTGTTGGTTAAAAAAATGGAGAAAATAAAAACAGCTACTGGTTTATCAAGATTAAAAATTGCTCCTAAAAGTTTCAACAACAACATTTTTACAGTAAAAAAAACTGCTGTCACGAAAGCAAAAAATAAAAAACGCAACAATCCTTCATTTAAGATTGGATGATTCCAGTTGTAGCGCACGCTAATCCAGTAAAAAAACAAACCGGAGCTGCAATAAAAAATTACATTCAGCAAAACTGAAGCACGTTGCACTAACAAATTTTCATCGCGCACGACCTGATTGGTAACGGCAAAACTGTAAACAGCTTCAACCAACTGCCTGAAAATATTCTGATAAAAAACTTTTACTGTTGTAATGCCCACAATCAGAAAAAAAAGAACTATGGCAAACCAATCCGGAACGGTCTTATTAAATAATTGTGGAGATAAAGATTTTACCTCAAGCTGATGCTGCCTGAAATATGCCGAAGATGAAATAAATTGTTGATCTGAATTGTTCAGTTCATCATTTTCCTCATCTGTAAAACGAAACAATCGCGACATATCTGCAACTGAAGAATCATTGGCAGGTTGAACACTATCGTTTGCTAAAGGTTTTATTGTATCTACAACCGTGGCAGTAACTTTTAAACTATCGGTTTTTATAGGGAGATTCTGCTTCACAACCTTCTTGATTACTTTATCTGACTTTGGCTGCTGTGCAGACTCTTCCTCTGTCCTTTTGAAAGGAGCAAAAGGAAGCTTTCCACTTCGGCTGCTGTCAGTAACAAGAAGTTGTGGCCATGACATGGCGCCAAAGTTATTTAATTAGTTTGATGCAAATAGTATTGATCATCAAAATGCTGCTAACAATACATTTCATCATATTACTTCTTTTTCTATTCACAAAATGTGTTTTATATTCGCTGCCTTATCATGCCATCATAGAATGAATATTTACTGGAAGTTTAAACCGTTTAATGATCTTACAGCACATGAACTGCATGATTTTTTACAACTCAGGCAGCAGGTCTTTATCGTGGAGCAAAATTGTCCTTATAATGATATTGACAAAACCGACAAACTTTCTTTTCATCTGATGGCTTTGGCAAATCAACAAACTGTTGGCTATGCACGAATTATTCCTCCCGGTGTTTTGTATGATGAAGTTTCAATTGGGCGCATTGTTACACACCAACAACTGAGACGAACAGGTTTGGGAAAACTTGTGGTTGAAAAATCATTAGATGAATGTAAGAGTCTATTCCCAAACAGCCCAATAAAAATTATGGCACAAAGTTATCTTTGTAAATTCTATGAGTCATTTGAATTTACAGCCATAAGTGAAGAATTTATGGAAGATAATATTCCGCACATTTATATGTTTAGAACATAATAATTAAACAATGAAAAGTATTTTATTTTTAATGCTAATACCATTTGCCATGTTTGCTGATAAACCGGGAGATGAAAGAGGAGTAAATATTAAAGATGCACACTCTTACTCCAACCCTGCAGAAATTGTTGTGCAGCATCTTGATCTGAATCTTAAAGCTGATTTCTCAACTAAAAAATTAGTTGGATTTGTGGACTTGCAAGTAAAGAATCTTACCGATGCCGACACATTACGTTTAGACACCTACAATCTGAAAATAGAAAGTGTAAAAGTCAATGATGCCCCTGTTAAATTTATTTTGAAACCTGCAGATGAAATTTTAGGCAGTGAGCTTGATATTCCTGTTACAGCAAGCACAAAAGTGGTTACTATTAATTATGAAACATCACCCGATGCACGTGCATTGCAATGGCTATCACCTGAGCAAACAGCAGGTAAAATATATCCGTTTTTATTCACACAATCAGAAGCAATTCTGGCACGCAGCTGGATACCGTTGCAAGATACACCTGGAATAAAATTCACATGGACAGCTACCATTCATTGTCCTAAAGAGCTTATGGCATTGATGAGTTGTCCGCAAAACCCCAAACAAATTGGCAATGGCAACTATTCATTCAAAATGCCCTTGCCTGTTCCATCATACCTGATGGCCTTAAGCATTGGCGACCTTGCTTACAAAGCCTACGACAACCGTTGTGGCATTTACGCAGAACCTGTTATGTTAGGAAAAGCTTTTCATGAGTTTTCAGATTTACCTGCCATGATTGCATCTGCTGAGCAGCTTTATGGAAAATATCCCTGGATACAATATGATGTTTTAGTGTTACCACCTTCCTTTCCTTTTGGTGGGATGGAAAATCCATGTGTCACATTTGCGACACCAACAATCATCACAGGTGACCGTTCATTGGTTAGCCTTATTGCGCATGAATTGGCACATTCATGGAGCGGTAATTTAGTGACCAACGCTACATGGAACGACTTTTGGCTAAATGAAGGTTTTACGGTTTACTTTGAATCGCGCATCATGGAAAAAATTTATGGAAAAGATTATGCCGACATGCTGAACTTGCTTTCGCAAAATGAACTGAAACATACCGTTGCCGTTATGGGTGATAACAATCCGGATACTAAACTTTTTCTCGACCTCAAAGGCCGCGATCCTGATGATGGCATGGGTGATATTGCTTATGAAAAGGGAAGGTTTTTTCTGATGGCACTTGAAGAAGCAGCCGGCCGTGATGTATGGGATGCATTTCTAAAAAAGTATTTTGAAGAGCATCGATTTCAAACTATGACAACAGAGAAATTTGTAAAATATTTAGATGCCAATCTGCTGCAGGAGAATCCACTCATAAAGCAAAAAGTAAATGTTGATGAATGGGTTTATGGAACAGGATTACCTAAAAGTCTTCCTGTAATTAAAAGCCGTTATTTTGATACGGTAGAAAAAGCTGCAGCTGCATTTATAAAAACTTCTGCAATACCTGATACTACAAGATGGACAACACATCATTACCTGCATTTTCTGCGTACTGTTGCTCCTGAGATGACCTACGAAAAAGCTGTTGCTTTGGATAATCATTTTCATTTCACGCAAATTCAAAATTCGGAAATTGCATTTGATTGGTTTATGATAGCTATTGCCTGTCATTACAAGCCTGCATATCAAGCATTAGAAAATTTTCTAAACACAGTAGGGCGCAGAAAATATATTGCCCCACTTTACCGAAAAGCGGCAGCAGATACAACATTAAAACCATGGATAGAAAAAGTTTATCAAACAGCACGTCCGGGTTATCATGCTGTTGCTGTAAAAACTATTGACGAAATTTTTGAAGGAAAGTAATTATCCTGAAATTTTCTCGATACTAAAAGGAAGTTTTACGATGGTCTGATAGTCATCACCGGCTTCCATAATGTCTTCATCATCTTCCTCATAAAGCCATTTTACATTTACTTTTCCTTTGCCTGAAGAATGAATGTTTTCAAGTTTCCTGAACAAGTCGAGCAAACATTTAGAAGAGCTGGTGTTAAAATATTCTAATTGCACTGTCAGCAAGGTTTGATCTTTGGGCTGCGTTGCATAAGTATCGAGCCAATCGTAAACCGGCTTATAAAATTCAATTGAATTTTCCGGAATGGATTTACCTTTAATTTCAAGACTTCCATTGGCAGCGTCAAAAATAATGTGAGGTGTTTTTATGCCCGGTTCAATAATCAGCTTATCCATTTTCTTTGATTTAATTAATTGTTACTTCAAGGGTAAAAAAATTAACAGTGTCGGTTACTCCGTCAAAACTATAAACTATTTTATGTCCCGACTTTCGGGCAATGTCAATCATTCCTAATCCGGCACCGCCTTTCTGCGAAAGCTCTGTGGTGCTCAGCGTTTCAAGATAATAGGCTCTTAGTTCTTCGGTGTTCATAGAATTAATTTTCTCAAGCTTCGATTTAAGGTCTTCCGATTCTTCTTTCTTGATATAGTTTCCGGTAATAATTCTGTAGCCCTCACCTTTTGCTTTGGCAATGATAAAAATTGCAGAGCCATCAGAAATTTCATCTAATTCTGTCACATTTCTGAAATCTTCCATGTGGTGATATACATTCTGAAGACACTCGACTAAAATGTGATAAAATCTTTTCTTTCTCTTGGAATCAGTCTTGTCCTGATCCATTCTCGACTCCATAATCTGATATACAGATGCAAGCAAATCCTGAGTAATATCTCCTTTGAAAGAAAGGATAATCTTATCCCTTTCCATGCTCTGAAACAATGAGAATGTGTGATTCATTGAATTGACGAACCTATGTTATTACGGCAAACGTACATTTTTTATTTTAATTCATAAAAACCAACTTAACTACATTTGCAGCATTTCTGATACAAATAAGATGAGTTATTCTCAAACAAAGGCCATGCTGGCTATTGCAAAAGCCAGTTTCAGGTCAATCACACGCAGCCCCAGTGCAGTAGTTTTTACCCTGGTTTTTCCGCTAACCTTTATTTTGGTTTTTGGATTTTTATCGGGTACAGGGCTTAAAGTCAAATTATTTCTAACCCCTTCAAGCGATCATCAAAATCCGATTTATGAAGCCACAAAAAACATTGATGTTATCAATTGGGTTGAAGGCGATTCTGCAGTAGCAAGCAAAAAACTTCAGCAAGGAAAGATTGATGGTATGTTGGTTATCACAAAAAATGTTACTGAAGGCAAAACTGATTATACGGCAAAGCTTATAAGTTCCACCGCTGCACCTGAAGGCGGAGCACTATCTAAAAATATTTTAGATAATCTTATAAGCAAAATAAATTTATACGATGCACATGTGGCACATCCATTAGCACAGTTAAAAAGCGAAGAAATTGCGGGACGTGAATACAAGAAAATAGATTTTATACTTCCTGGCCAGTTAGGTTTTGCGCTATTGTCAACAGGTGTTTTTGGAACTGCATTTGTTTTTTTCAGCCTCAGACAAACCTTGGTCATAAAACGATTTTTTGCCACACCTGTAAAACGTATTTATATTGTTCTGGGCGAAACATTAAGCCGAATGGTATTTTCATTACTTGGTGCTTGTTTCATCATAGGCGTAGGGAGATTTGCATTTGGCTTTACACTCATTAACGGCATAAGTACTTTTCTTACCATGCTGCTTATCTGTGCTTTTGGACTTGTTGTTTTTATGGGCTTTGGCTTTGTGGTTTCAGGAATAGCAAAAAGTGAAAGCACTATTCCTCCCATTGCCAACATCATTACCATGCCACAGTTTTTGTTGTCGGGAACATTTTTTCCGATTGATGTTTTTCCAAAATGGCTGCAACCGTTTTGTAAAGCATTACCTTTAACCTATCTTAACGATGCTTTGCGCAAAGTTGCATTTGAAGGTGCAGGTTTAATAGATGTCGTATCACAGTTATTGGTATTGCTGCTTTGGGGTGTTATTATTTACATTATAGCTGCCAAAACATTTCGTTGGGAGTAATTCATTCAATAATAATCATAAAAAACACTGACAAAAATGCAGGTTGTGTATATTTGCACACTGTTTGATTGTAGTTACAAATAATTAGTAAAAAAGCAGTCTAAAATTTAAAAAAATCAATAAATGGGAATATATCTTATAGTAATTGTTTTTATGCTTGTTGGGTGGTTGGTAAGTGCCCAGTTAAAGCGAAAGTTTGAACAATACTCGCATGAAACTTTAGGAACAGGTCTTAGCGGTCAGGAGATTGCAGAAAAAATGCTTCGTGACAACGGCATAAATGACGTAAAAGTTATTTCTGTTGAAGGTCAGTTGACAGACCATTACAATCCGCTTAACAAAACTGTTAATCTGAGTCAGCCTGTATATTATGGACGTAATGCTGCTGCTGCTGCCGTTGCAGCACATGAATGTGGCCATGCTGTGCAACATGCCAGAGCCTACACCATGCTTCAGGTTCGTTCAGCATTGGTGCCTGTAGTAAGTTTTGCTTCAAAATGGGTGCAGTGGGTATTGCTTGGCGGTGTATTACTCATTAATGTTTTTCCATCGCTGCTACTTGCAGGTATTGTGTTGTTTGCCATGACAGTGTTGTTTAGTTTTATTACACTTCCTGTGGAGTTTGATGCAAGTAAAAGAGCATTGGTTTGGCTTAACGATAGCCGCATGGTAACAAGCAGTGAACATGCAAAAGCAAAAGATGCTTTATGGTGGGCTGCCATGACCTATGTTGTTGCTGCATTAGGTGCCTTGGCTACGCTGATGTATTATGTTTTGATTTACTTAGGCGGAAGACGCAACTAAAAAATAATTTTCTGAAAGAAGCCATCCTTAGTGGGGTGGCTTTTTATTTATATCAAATTCTGTTTTAGCAAATACTCTGCAATCTGAATAGCATTGGTAGCTGCGCCTTTTCTGAGATTGTCAGATACAACCCAAAGGTTTAATGTTTGTGGTTGCGATTCATCGCGTCTGATTCTTCCTACAAAAACATCATCTTTTCCTTCAGCAAATGTGGGCATCGGATATTGAAGTTGTGAAGGGTCATCAATGATGGTCACACCTGTTGTATGGGATAAAAGTTTTTTTACATCACTCAATTCAAACTGATTGTCAAACTCTGCATTGATCGCTTCGCTATGACCTCCAACCACCGGCACGCGCACAGTTGTTGCTGTAACTTTTATTTCATCCGATCGCATTATCTTTCTTGTTTCATTAACCATTTTCATTTCTTCCTTCGTATATCCATTATCTAAAAAGGAATCAACATGTGGCAACACGTTCATGTCAATTTGATATGGATAGGCCATAGCACCTGAAATCCCTTTGCGTTCATTCATCAGTTGATCAACAGCTTTTTTTCCTGTTCCGGAAACTGACTGATATGTTGATACAACAACTCGTTTGAGTTTGTATTTTTTATGCAGCGGATTAAGTACCATCACCATCTGAATGGTAGAACAGTTTGGGTTGGCAATAATTTTATCTCCTTTAGTTAATACGTCAGCATTTATTTCAGGGACTACCAAAGGGCATTTTTCGTTCATCCGCCATGCCGATGAGTTATCAATAACAGTAGTTCCAACCTGCGCAAATTGTGGTGCCCACTCTAAAGATGTTGACCCTCCGGCAGAGAATAAGGCAATATCAGGTTTCAGGGCAACAGCATCTTCACAGGTTACCACCGTATATTCCTTATTACAAAAAGTTATTTTTTTTCCGGCAGAATTTGCCGTTGCAACAGGTATTAATTCCGACACCGGAAATTTTCTTTCTTCTAAAATACGCATCATGGTTTTTCCAACCAAGCCTGTGGCACCAACTACAGCTACTTTCATAATATTTTATTCCTACCTCAAAAATGAATAAAAAACACATTACTTAAACCTGTTTCAATTTAATTATTTTAAATAATGGGGTTTGCTTATCTTCACTGCCTTATATTTTTTATTGGCATGAAGCATATACTACTTTTTCTTGCAATAATTCCATTTTTTGGTATTGCACAAATTACAGACAACTTTTCTGATGGAGATTTTACTGCTAATCCTGCCTGGAGTGGCGACAACAGTCAGTTTATTGTCAATGCCTCGCAGCAACTGCAACTTAACAGCACCGGTGCAGCAACTTCTTATCTGGCATTGACAACAAGCCTGCCCATGCTCGATAATACTGAATGGCAGTTTTATATTAAGCTCAATTTTGCACCCTCTTCAAGCAATTATGCGAGAGTTTATTTGGTGAGCGATCAACAAAACTTAAAAGGAGTACTCAATGGCTATTATGTTCAGTTTGGCGAAACGGGCAGCAATGATGCAATCGAAATTTTTAAGCAAACAGGTACAACATCTGTATCAGTAGCACGTGGCACTAACGGATTTATTGCAACCGCATCAACCATCAGTGTAAAAATAACAAGAGACAACACAGGTCTTTGGAGTATTTATGCCGATGCTGCGGCAGGAACAAATTTTACTTTACAATCTTCGGGTACTGATGCAACAATTAACTCAGGAAGTTATTTTGGTGTGAGCTGTACTTACACTTCATCCAATGCCACAGGTTTTTTCTTTGATAATTTCTCTGTTCCATTTATTGCAGATGTCACACCACCAACATTAACTTCGGCAATACCGTTATCGAATACTGCTTTAGATGTAAAATTTTCTGAACCTGTTGACCTGAATACGGCACAAACTACAGCAAATTATGCAGTGCAGGGTTTGGGTACTCCGTCCACGGCAGCACGCGATATAAATGATTTTTCTTTAGTACACCTGACATTTGGCACTCCTTTTACAGACGGCACGGCATACACGCTTGTTGTAAATAATGTAGCTGATCTTAATAGTAATCTAATTGCTGCGGGAAGCACCATAGGCTTTACATGGAATGCTCCTGTAACAGCACAGCCCTTTGATGTTGTAATTAACGAAATATATTTTGAACCTGTTGTATCGGCACCACTGCCTAATGCAGAGTTTGTAGAGCTATACAACAGAAGCAACAAATTTCTTTCTCTCAATGGCTGGACATTATCTGATGGATCAACCTCCGTAGCAAGCATTGGCGCAGTAACATTACAGCCGGGGGCATATATCATTATCTGTAAAAATTCTGACACAACATCTTTTATCCCTTATGGTAATACAACAGGAACGAGTTCATTCCCTTCGTTGAATAATGATGTCGGTGATGACCTGAAACTGACTGATAACAATGGCACATTGATAGACAGAGTAATTTTCAGTGATGATAACTACAACGATGACAGCAAAAAAACAGGAGGATTTACTATTGAAAGAATTGATGCTGATTTTACTTGCAATTCAAGATATAACTGGCATGCATCAAATGATGCACAAGGCGGAACACCGGGAAAAGTAAACAGTGTTAAAGGTACTTACAGTGACACCACACCTCCACAGGCAGTTGATGCTTATCCTATTACCACAACATTGATTAGAATAACATTTAGCGAGAATCCTGACAATGTGATAGCTTCACAAACATCAAGTTATACTATTGACAATGGCATAGGACAGCCTGCATCGGTAGTGCTTTCAGACAATCATGCTTTTTTAACACTAAACAATGCATTACAAACAGGAATAGTTTATCATGTAAATTTAAACTCATCTATTGCTGACTGCCCCGGAAATAAAATAGCAGGAAACCTTAGTTTAAAAATTGGTATTGCAGAAACTGCTGTTGCCGGTGATCTGCTGATAAATGAAATATTGTTCAACCCAAAAACAGGTGGCAATGACTTTGTGGAACTATATAACAACTCTTCAAAAATAATTGACCTTAAAAACATTAAGGTTGCAACAACTGACGACAACAATCTGATAACAACAAATTACAGTGTCAGCGATGGCGGATATCTTTTGTTTCCTCAGGAATATATAGCGCTCACCAGTGATGTTGCATCTCTGCAAAGTTTTTATCCCGATGCTGCAGCCAATAATTTATTAAAAGCATCGCTCCCGGGTTTTAATGACGACATGGGCGTTTGTGTTATTACTGATTTTGCATTGAACAGACTTGATCAGCTTAGCTACAATAAACGTTGGCATTTTCCACTCATTGACGATCAGAATGGTGTTTCATTGGAAAGGATATGGTTTAATAAAAGTACACAGGATTCTACCAACTGGCATTCGGCAGCAGAAGCTGTAGGTTATGCAACACCGGGCTATAAAAACTCACAAAGTTTAAACGAACAATTTCAGGAAAATGATTTTGTGATAACACCTGAAGTTTTTTCTCCTGATAATGATGGATACAATGATGTGATAACTTTTAGCATTAACATGAATGAACCGGGTTATGTGCTGAATGCAAAAATTTATAATGAGGCAGGACAATTGGTTCGCAACTTAGTTAAATCAAAACTATTGGCACCGGAAGATAATTTTATGTGGGATGGCATTACCGACAAAAATGATAGAGCGGCTATTGGTATTTATATTGTTTATGCCGAAGCATTTAATACCGGAGGAAAAACTAAAAAGTATAAGAAAGCTTTTGTGGTAGCTTCAAAACTTTAGTGACTAAAGTTAAACAGGAAATATAAAGTGCGAACAGCCTCTTTTCAGAGGCTGTTCGCACTTTTGAAGTACTAAACAATTTTATTTTTTCAAATCATATCTGTCAGCATTCATCACCTTAACCCAGGCTTTCACAAAATCTTTCACAAATTTTTCTTTGTTATCGTCCTGTGCATACACTTCTGCGTATGATCTTAAAATTGAATTGGAGCCGAAAACCAAATCTACTCGTGTAGCTGTGTATTTTGTTGCTCCTGTTTTTCTCTCAACAATGTTGAACAGATTTTCAGAAACCGGCTTCCACTCGTATTTCATATCAGTAAGGTTTACAAAAAAGTCATTAGTTAAAACACCTTCTCTGTCTGTAAACACGCCATGTTTGCTTCCACCAAAGTTAGTTCCTAAAACTCTCATACCACCAACAAGAACAACCATTTCTGGAGCAGTGAGTCCCATCAACTGTGTTCTGTCTAACAACAATTCCTCTGAAGAAACTGCATAATTTTTTTGCTGATAATTTCTGTATCCATCATGTAAGGGTTCCAGATCAGAAAAAGAATCTACATCGGTCTGCTCTAATGTTGCATCACCACGACCGGCAGCAAAAGGAACTTTTACTGACATGCCTGCATCTTTTATTGCCTGTTCAATAGCAGCGCTGCCACCCAACACAATTAAATCTGCAATACTTACTTTCTTACTTAATCCTTTTTGAATTTCTGTGAGTTTATCCAACACTTTTTGCAAGCGTTTAGGCTCATTGCCTTCCCAGTTTTTCATTGGTTCAAGACGAATTCTTGCGCCATTTGCACCACCTCTGAAATCTGACCCACGATATGTTCTTGCAGAATCCCATGCAGTATTAATCAACTCTGTCCTGCTTAAACCTGAGTTTAAAATTTTTGATTTTATTTCATCTGCTTCAGCATCTGACAATGTGTAGCTAACGGCAGGAATAGGGTCTTGCCAAATCAAATCTTCTTTTGGCACATCGGCACCGAGGTAACGCGACTTGGGTCCCATATCTCTGTGGGTAAGTTTAAACCATGCACGAGCAAAAGTTTCAGAAAAATATTTGAAGTCATTATAAAATCTCTCTGATATCTTTCTGAATTCAGGATCCATTTTCAATGCCATATCAGCATCTGTCATCATAGGATTTCTGCGCACCTTAGGATTGAAGGCATCAACAGGCTTCTTTTCTTCCGGCATATTGGTTGGCTCATATTGCCATGCACCTGCAGGACTTTTTGTCAATGCCCAATCGTAGTTCAACAGCAAATCAAAAAATCCATTATCCCATTTTGTTGGATCTGTAGTCCAGGCGCCTTCAATGCCACTTGCCATCGTTTTATCTTTATTGCCGGAACCATCAGGATTAAACCAACCCAATCCCTGATGTTGAATCTCTGCAGCTTCCGGAACACCACCTAACACTTCTGCTTTTCCATTACCATGTGCTTTGCCCACAGTATGTCCACCGGCAGTAAGTGCAACAGTCTCTTCATCGCTCATTGCCATTCTTGAGAAAGTAACACGAATGTCTTGCGCTGTTTTTAATGGATCCGGTTTTCCATCAACACCTTCAGGGTTAACATAAATCAATCCCATCATTACTGCTGCTAATGGATTTTCTAAATCTCTTTCACCGGAATAACGTGTGCCTTCACTACCTGTTGGAGCAAGCCATTGTTTTTCTGACCCCCAGTAAATATCTTTTTCAGGATGCCATATATCTTCTCTACCGCCACCGAAGCCAAATGTTTTTAATCCTGCAACTTCATAAGCCATATTGCCTGCTAAAACAATCAAATCACCCCAGGAAATTTTGTTACCATATTTTTTCTTAATTGGCCAAAGTAATCTTCTTCCTTTATCGGTGTTCACATTATCTGGCCATGAATTGAGAGGAGCAAAACGCTGATTACCGGTGTTAGCACCACCACGTCCATCAGCTTTTCTGTAAGTACCTGCTAAGTGCCAGGCAGTACGTGCAAACATACCCGAATAGCTTCCATGATCTGCAGGCCACCACTCCTGACTTTCAGTCATCAATTTTTTCAGGTCAGCTTTTAACGCTTCTAAATCTAATTTTTTAAATTCTTCAGCGTAATTAAATTTTTCGCCATTAGGATTTGTCTTTGTATCATGCTGATGCAGGATATCTAAGTTCAATGCTTTGGGCCACCAGTTCATAACACCTGTACTTGCTTCAGTGTTGGCTCCATGATGAAACGGGCATTTGCCGCTTTTTGTGTTGTCCATAATATGTGTGTTTTATTTTTTTATTTGAATGTTCCTGTAATCTGTAATTTAATGTCCTGTACTTTGAAGTTTTTAATTTTCTTTTTCTTAAAATATTCAGTGATAAACTGATCTAACTGCGGGTCTTCAAAATCTTCTATACGATCGGTTTCTGAACAATACAAATGATGGTGATGTGACATGATTGCATCATACCTCATAATATCTTTTTCGTTTTTTACTTTTCGCAGCAGATTGTTTTCTACCAATGAGTCGAGAACTTTATACACTGTACCTACAGAGATATTCGGATGATTGGTTTTAATGTACTCAATAATATTCTCTGCAGTGGGATGGTTGTGCAAGGCAACAACAGCTTCGTAAATAGCTACACGTTGTGGTGTAACTTTTAGTCCTTTTTGTTTTAACTGCTCACGAAACAAATGGATGTGCATTAAATTATCTATTTATAACAATTCTGCAAAGATAATTATTCTCCTTTAGAAATTATGAATGTTTGTTGAATTGTGATTGGAGGAATCTTAAATACACTTTGGTTATTGGAAAGCTGTATCAAAAGTTTAAGATTAGAAATGATTTAATATCCTTGTTTACTTGGAATTACTCCTCTTACTCCTCCTCTTGGCTCTTTTACATCACCTTTGTAACGAGGAATCAAATGAATGTGAACGTGATGAACAGTTTGTCCAGCTTTTTCACCAATATTAATTCCAATGTTAAATCCATCAGGCTTAAACCTATCTGTAACTATTTCCTTAACCTTGTTCAGCATAAACATACAAGCTGCTTGTTCCTTAAAAGTTAATTCGAAATAATCTTCACAATGTCTTTTTGGAATGATTAATGCGTGCCCGACATTGACTGGAAATTTATCATAAACGGCATAAGAAGTTGCCGACTCAACGATAAGTTCCATTTCTGATTCGGGATTGCAAAACGGGCAGGTTGAATTTTCTATTTGTTTAATTTGATTAAAGTGTTTGTATTCATATACTTCACAATTTTCATTTTTAAAAATTGATTTGTAGTTCAAAATAACATTGCATTGATAAGTTGGTTTCTGATGAACCTTGTGAGTTCTGAATCCTTCGTATTGCAAATCTCTCCGCACTGCAAAATATGCTTTACCTGTTGGTTTTAAGAGTTGTGAAATTTCCATTAGAACACTTGCTTGTTCTTCTTGCATCAATACATTCAGAACATAAAAACAAATGATTGTATCAAACTTCTTAGTCGGATATTTTGGAAAATAGTGTTTGTCGTAGCCAACAATATTTTTTCCCTTTGCATTCAACAACTCAACATCTTTCCCATAGCCACAACCGAAATCCAAAACATCACCAACCAACAAACTTTTGTTCAACAAAAGTTTTGCCGGAAAAGAAAGTGATTCTCTTTCTTTCGCTGTTAGATAATTGTATTGATTTATTTGTTTCATTTCATGAATTCAAATCCATTGTTTGATGCAATGGTGATTAGTGGTTGAATTCTTCCTCTGAATTTTTCTTTAGAAAAATTCTTATCCAAGTCGGGAAAGATTGTCAAGTAATCTTCAAGCAACTTATTTTTAGGGTTTTTGACTTTCACAATTTCAATTGCAGCTTTTTGCAAAGCAAAAAATGAATTGAAATACTTTTCAAGAGGTGGTAGTTTGTCACTCTTTGAACTGTTAAATGATTTGTCAGCTGGAATTAAATTCCAAATTAAATCATGTGAAACGAAATTGTAAGGAATGAAATGTTCAACTGCATAATTTCCAATTGTGAGTTTCTCTCCCGTGTAAATACACTTTACGGAACCAAGTTCTTTTACAACCAAATCCCAAAACTGTGTTCGCTGTTTTGTCAAACTGTTTCTTTCAGCAGGTTTAATTAATTTGTTTGGAATGTCAGGAACATTTGGATTCTTTGATTGCAGAAACAAAGCAAGATTCCAATAGCAAAAATCTTTTAGCACTCTTGCGTTTGAAGTCAGATAATTTTCCCAACTGGGATTGATTTCAATTTCATCTTCATACAAAGCATATAAACAATTTTCACTGAAAGATTTTGATGCTTCATAAATTTCTTTTCTATCCTTCTTCTGAAACCAAGGACTCAAAAACCAGTGAGGAACATTTTTATTGAAATGCCAAAGCTGTCTTTGTGTTTGCCTATTTGTAGTTGAAGAAAGTTTTTGAAAAACTAAACTTAGCTTTTCGTCAATTGGAATTTTCTCAATTTCATTTACAACCTTTATAGTATTTTGAATTAAATCTTGCTTACCAAATGAAACATGAAAATAGTTTACAGTGAACCAAGCATTGGAAATCATTCTTGCAAACAGATTCCTTTTGGAAACCCTTAGGTTTCCATTTTCAACCTCTTGCAGAATGGAGATTAGCCAGTAATACTTGTAAGTTGCAGAAGTATTATTGAAACATGCTGCCAAAAGATTAACAGGTAATCCATTTGCCTTAGGTAGTAGCATTCAATTCTCTTCCTTTTTCTTTGATTGTTTTCTCAGCAAGTTTGTCTTCAAGTTGAGCAATCATCATTTCAACATACTCTTTTGTAACAACAGAGTTTTTTGGAAACTCTTCTTTAGCCACCAAAGATTTGTAATGCTTTAATGATTCTTGAAGAAGATAAATTTCAAAGCCACCAAGTTTCAGATTTTTCATAACGATAAATTTAATGTGAGACTGTTGTTTGCATTAGGGATAGTATTGGGGAATGACTCGTCCAGAAAAAAGTTTGCATTTAATTAATTCTGCAATAAGTTTACAATTCATTTTTAGTCTTACAATTGGTTTACAATAGTAGGACTTTTTCGATAATAATTCTTCCATAGTTTGTCTGTTTTGATTTTAGCTTTTGAATGATGAATACTTTTTGGTGTAAACCTATTTTTTGACAAGTCACATATACATAATATGACGTGCGGTATTTCTTTTCGTAGTCCCAGCAGGAATCCCCGCCTGAATGACTTCAGTCGGGCAGGGAACTGCCATCAAAAGTTTAGGAAACTTCTATTCCCCGCCAGAACGTACCGTTAGGTACGGGCGGGTATCCGTTGCATCTTCAATTGAAAATTTTTTATGTAAAAACCTTCTTCCTGCCGCTGTCTTAAAATATTTTTCTCTTGATACTGCAAGTTCTCTGGTTTCAAAAATTTCATGATATACCAACTCCCATGCATTTGCATGATGGCTTGTGGTTTTGGTCTTTGACTGTGAATGCTCTTTAAGACGTCTCTCCAAATTTTGTGTCTGACCCTTGTATAGCTTTTTTGTCACGCTGTTCCTTAGCACATAAACATAGTAAGGCATGTGGAATTTCTTTTGCTAGTCCCAGCAGGAATCCCCGCCTGAATGACTTCAGTCGGGCAGGGAACTGCCATCTTTTTTATATTTCGTAGTCCCAGCAGGAATCGAACCTGCATTTAAAGTTTAGGAAACTTTCGTTCTATCCATTGAACTACGGGACCATTTTTTCAAAGCACAAAAATAAAGTATTTGCTCACTTTACTTTAACATAAATTCAATTGTTGCTTTATTTTATTCTCAGGAAACTTCTATTCCCCGCCCGAACGTACCGTTCGGTACGGGCGGGTTTCCGTTGAACTACGGGACCATTTCTTGGTGAGCAAAAATAAATTAATTGCTCACTCTTTCGGAACAAATATATTATTGCTTTTATCTATGTCTGCATCATAAACATCTCCCAATTCCAACTTGGTAATTGCCTGTTGCGTATCAATAATCACATCGGTGATGTTTTTGTTTTTCCATATTTCAACTGTCCGGGTATATTTCTTCTTACTTCCATCGGCAAATGTAGCAGTAAGATGAATGGGTACTGGCTTGTTGCCAATTGATTTAATAGTTACAGTGTAACTATAGTTAAGACGGTTAATACCAATAATTCCTAAATCGGGATAGCCTTGTTCAAAATACCATGCCTTCCAAAACCAGTTTAAATCCATTCCGCAACTTTGATTCATGCTGTAAAAGAAGTCCCATGGTGTAGGGCTTTTATCCATCCAGGTAATGATGTATTGCTGCAGTGATTTTTTAAATAAAGAATCGCCTAGCATTTCCCATAAATATAGAAATGTGAGCGCAGGCTTTGGATAACTGTTAATGAATAATGATTTCGTTAGCTCAGTAGAATTGGTAATCATGGGTGCATCCCAGTCTTTACCCAAATCAGAATTAATTCTATCCATTCCGTAATCGTCCACTATGGTAGTATCAATTAGCGGACTGATATACCACTCGCCCAGTGTTGCCCACCCTTCGTCCATAAAAGCATACTTGGTTTGATTGGTAGCCATCAGAAAAGGAAAAATCTGATGAAAGACTTCATGTGTTGTCAATGTAATTCCATCAAATCGTGTTGTTGTTGGATTGTCATTAATCATCATTGGATATTCCATCTGATCTCTGCCATCAACTACGGTTAAATGACTGTAAGGATATGCCACTCCGGGAAAATCAAAACACATTACTTCAATAGTTTTTGCAGTGAAATCATTCACCTCAAAAAAATCTTTATGAATGGGATTAAATGCTGTTGAAATTAATGCCTTGCGCATGGTCAGGCTGTCAACAACCATGTTTCTGGCTTGCCATAAATAGTGATTGCTCAATGCAAAAACAAAATCAGGTGTTGTGCATTTAAACTGAAAAGTGTTGAATTTTTTATGCTGTGTAACAGTATTGTTTCGAATATCTGCACTGTCAATTAAAAATACCGGTTTGCTGCTTTGTTGTGCCATAGTCCATTTTTTAAGTACGGATTCATGCAGCACTTCTGCCGGGTTTTGCAAATCACCGGTTGCCCACACCATAAAATTTCTTGGTACGGTTATGTGAACATTAAAACTGGCATTGTCAAAATAGGTTTCTTGTTGTCCGAGGTAAGGGAATTCATCCCATCCATCAACATCATCATAAACAGTAATGCGTGGAAAGAAATAAGCAATGAAATAACTGCCTATATCAATCACTCCGGTTCGTTCATGCGAGTTCAGGTTGAGTTTATAATTCCAGTCCATCTCAACAGTTGTCCTTCCACCACGAGGTTCAATTCCTTTAACCTTAATTTCCATTATGGTTCCTTCGTGTTTTACCTGCAAAGGATTGTTAACATCAACTTTGTTTGCATCAATGATACAATTAGTAAATTTTACGCCATCGGTAACATCGTCCGCTTCAATAATGCGATTGCGCTCATTTCCCTTTTTATAAAAGTCAGGAGCAATTCGAAATACTAATTTTTTTAAAGTATCAGGCGAGTTGTTGTAGTAAGTTATAATCTGTTTTCCTTCTAACATTAATGTTTTAGGGTTAAACTTTACCTGAATAAAATATTCAGCAAAGTTTTTCCAGAATTTTTTTCCGGGAGTACCTGCTACCGTTCTTGTATTGTTCTGATACGCTTTTTGAATATTACGGGGAATAAACAATTCATCCTGCTGTGCATTCACCTGAACAGCGGATAACAGCAGCACTGCAATAAATAATTTTCGGATAACAGATTGCATTCTTTTTCTACAAACTAAATTTTCTGTCACAAGCTATTTTGATTTCTTTTTTGTTTTTTGTTTTTGATTCAGAAAGTCCACAATTAATGTTGGTGGCCTTCCTATGACTGCATGCGTGCCGTCAGTAATTATAGGTCGCTCAATTAATATTGGATTCTTATGCAAAATCTTCAGCCATTGCTTATCAGAAATTTTTTTACCTTCATACTTATCTTTATAGAGTGACTCTTTAGTTCTGACTAAGTCAAAAGGTTTAACTCCTAACTGCTGTGTTAACTCCAACAGTTCTTTTTCTGATGGTGTATCAATCAGATATTCTACCATTTCTACCGATACATCACATGCTTTAGCCAGTTGCACTGCAGTACGGCAAGTGCTGCAGGTTGGCTTAATATACATTTTTATCATACTGCAAAAAACTAATTTTTATTTCCGTAATGTTTTGCTACAAATCCCATACACCTCCACGCTGACGGTGAATGAGTTTTCGGAGATTCATCCAGAAACCAAGTACCATATACACAACTACCGGTGAACCGATTGTCAGAAAAGAAAGATAAATGAAAAACAACCTGATGACTGATGATCTGATTTTTAGACGTTCGCCCCAATATTCACAAATACCGAAAGCTTGTCGCTCAAAAAAATTTTTAATACTGTCAATGATCATTACTCTTATTATTAAGTATTTTTACTCCAATAGCACAACTCAAACATTTTTTCTTGCTGCAGTAGAGATTCTTCAACTGAATTAATGCCTGTGTATGATAAGCATGTTTAGCTGTAATGCCTGCACTCTTCCATTGTCTTATGATTACATTATTCTCCGGTTTGATATGTTCGAGCAAAGATAATGCTCGTTCGGTTAATTTTTCATTATCCTTGATTTTACCGTAAAGAAATAAAAATGGAGCAATGGTGTTGATGATAATATTATCGGCAGAATCGCGTCCAAAAGTTTTTTTATTCTCGGCAGATTCTTTTCCAAAATGAAAATGTTTGTCCCAATAGGAGGAAGGTGTGAAACTGAAAAGTTGAATAAGCGATTTAACATCTTTCTCTTCCAAAATTTTTGAAAAAAGATGTGTGCTGTTATGAATGAGTGAGGCAAACTGTGCAATTCTTACAGAAGGAAAATTGCGCGGATGCATTCGTGCAAACTTCCATAAGCTATTGTTCATTGGCTTCATCTGAAACTTGCCTGCAAGAAAACGATATTCTCGTCTTAAAGATTCAACATATTCGTCAGCATGTTTATCACTGAGGAATCCGGCCTGCCCAAACAGCAATGCTTCAATCTGCAATAGGTTATTTTTATGCCGTGCAAGTGCAGTCATGGGAATAGAACGTGCAAGCATTTCAAACGGCAGTGCATTGGTCTTGAATCCAAAATTACGAGCAAGAAAAAAATAAAATGTCTCTTCCCAGTCAAACTTATTTACTTGCAACATGTCATGAATAGCAGCAGTTTTTTGTTCTAACCGTTCTATTATCATTCTTTCAAGCCATGTGTTTAACGTTATATCACTGATTTGCTTGATTTGTTTACTGCACGGTATGGGCAATGGCGACTCTTGTAAATGATGGAATGTTCTGACAGCGCCTTCATCCATAAAATTTTTAAATTCCAAAACAGGAAAACCATGATCTAATGGTTTATTTAATTCATAAACGATGTGCAGTATTAGTTTAGAATAATCTTTATTGATATGATGTTTGTGATTATACCAATCGGCACTTGTAGGATCAATTTCAACATTGCCGGCCCATTCTGTTCCATCAATAATTAAACGGGCATTAAAAAAATCGGGGCCTGAGTCCGGATTGAGCTCTCCGGGTTTAATAACTTCAATTGTCTTACCATCAATAGTTGTTAGCGGCATTGATTTAAAAAGCCTGTACTTCCACAGATGATAAAGCAACGCTTCATTCATGACAGTTGTTTCTTATAAAACCTAAAGATAGAACTTACTACAATAACTCCAACCATCATAGCACCGGAAAATGCAACAAGAATAAAACGTGGCTCCTGCGGTCGGACAAAAGGCAGCCAGTGAATGATAGTGAGAACAGAGGCAACTAAAAAAACCAATGGCCAGAAATTCTTATCAGGCTTGTTGTTTTCTGCCTCAACTTTGCTGACAGGAAAATTCAGAAAAAATCTGATAACTACGTAAAGGCCAACAACGGTGCTAATGTGCCATATCAATCGTGTAACCGTTAATGTCCCAATAACATTCTCTTGTAAAAATGCCGAACGTCTGACGAAATATCCTGTGCCATGCGAAACAGAGTCCCAAAGCAAGTGTAAAATAATTCCTGCAAGAAGACAGAGAAAATAGTTCAGAAAATTTTTTCTGAAATAGTGAAACCAGTTTTGATTGGCATAAGGAGCAAGTCTGTAACGAATCCATGCAGGTAAATTGTTGGTGAGCGCTTGTTTAACAAATCCGTGATAACAGAACGTCAAAAAGATGGCTACCGGCAAATCAAACATCCAGATACCCCTTTCAGTGTGACTGATGACACTTCGCGTTACTGTGTTGACACAGTACTCAACATCGGGCACCATACTCCCAATAATTAAACCCGTCAGTGACAGACGCTCTTTTAAGAGTCTGTAAAAAGGAATTACTATTGCAGGATGCGCTAATGTAAATGGCATCAACCTGTAATTTTAAATTCAACAAGTATTTGTTTCATCTGTTGTTGAATTTGTTTTGCCTGTGAGGCTGCTTTCTCATCAAAATCAGTTCCGCTACCTGCATAAATTATTTGACGTGAAGAATTAACTATTAAACCTGTATTGGAATTGAGTCCGTAGCGGCAAACTTCTTCAAGACTGCCACCTTGTGCACCTATGCCGGGTACCAGCAGAAAATTATCAGGAGCATGTTTTCTTACAATTTCAAAATATTGCGGGCGTGTGGCTCCAACAACAAACATTACCTGCTGTGATGTTGCAGCAGTACTGAATGTTTTTAAAATTTTTTCAAACAGATAATCCTCATCTATTTTAAGCATTTCAAAATCATCTGCACCCGGGTTTGATGTCAATGCAAGAATAATGCTCCACTTATCTTTATGCTTTAAGAATGGCTCAACGGTGTCGGCACCCATATATGGAGAAAGTGTGATGGAGTCAAAACCATATTGATTGTAAAAAGCATGAGCATACATTTCTGCTGTGTTGCCAATATCACCACGCTTTGCATCGGCAATTGTAAATGCCCGGCCATTGATGTACTGTATTGTTTTCTCCAGACTCTTCAATCCTTCAACACCCAATGCTTCGTAAAATGCAAGATTGGGTTTGTAGGCTATTGCATAATCTAATGTGGCATCAATAATTGCTTTGTTAAATTCAAATACAGGATCGTCTGCCTTTTCTGTGATGTGTGGAGGAATTTTTTTCAGGTCTGTATCTAAACCCACACAGAGAAAAGATTGTTTTCTTTTTATTTCACCAACTAACTGCTGATAGTTCATAGTTTAACTTAATGAAGCTTCTTTCATTTTCTCTGCATTCTCGGCCAGCTGCAATGCATCAATAAATTCCTGAATATCGCCATTCATAAAAGAAGATAGGTTGTAAGATGACAAACCAATGCGATGGTCTGTTACTCTGCTTTGCGGATAATTGTATGTTCTGATTTTTGCAGAGCGATCACCTGTTGACACCATTGTTTTGCGTCTGGCAGCAATCTCCGACTCATGTTTTTGTAACTCTATTTCATACAATTTGGTTTTGAGCATGTGTAATGCTCTCTCACGGTTGCCATGCTGCGAACGTTCAATCTGACAGGTAACCATTATGCCTGTAGGTTTATGTGTAAGCTGAACTTTTGTTTCAACTTTATTTACATTCTGTCCACCTGCACCACTTGAACGTGCTGTCTGATACTCCAAATCCGCAGGATTTATCACCACATCTACATCATCTGCTTCGGGCAACACTACCACTGTAGCAGCAGAAGTATGTACTCTACCCATAGTTTCAGTATCGGGCACACGCTGTACGCGATGAACACCGCTCTCATATTTCATAATGCCATAAACATCATCACCACTGACTTCCATAATAACTTCTTTGAAGCCACCTGCTGTTCCTTCGTTCTCATCAATAACATCAACCTTCCAGCCTTTTTTCTCAAAATAGCGACTATACATTCTGTAAAGATCACCTGCAAAAATACTGGCTTCATCACCACCGGTGCCTGCACGAATTTCAACCACTGCATTACGTTCATCAATAGGATCTTTTGGAATCAGCAAAAGCCTTATCTGTTCTTCAAGCATGTTTTTTTCTGCTTCCAATGTTTCCATTTCTTCCCTAGCCATCTGCTTCAGGTCTGCATCTTTTTCTGTATTTAATACATGATATGCCTGATCGTAATTATCAATAACTTTTTTATATCGCTCATAGGTTTCCACTACCTCCTGCAATTCTTTGTACTGCCGGCTCATCTGCTGAAAGCGTCTCATATCTGCTGTGGCAGAAGGGTCGCTCAACTGCTGACCAATTTCTTCAAAACGATGTTTCAGCGCCTCTAACTTTTCTAATATTTCCTGTGTTGTCATTGTGTCTGCAAAAATAAGCATTAGCCGCTGATGCCACTATAATCTGCTTTTCATCATTTTTTTAGAGATTTGCGCCATAACATTAAGCATTATGTTTAAAACACTTTTGACCATTGCTCTTGGAATATCATTTTCATTTGCGGGAGCACAAACTGCCAAGCAAGATACTGTGATGACTCCCGAACCCGACAAAGCCGGTCTATATGACTGTAGGGTAAATTTTCCTGACGGAAGGGCACGTGCAGTAGGTAAAATGTTAAATGGTAAAAAAGAAGGCCTATGGCGATTTTATGATACTAAAGGTAAAATAGAGCTGCTTGAAGAATTTGAAGCTGATGTACGCAACGGGTTGCATCTGCATTTTAATGAAAATGGTTATATTGAAGATGAGGAATCATATCGCAAAGGAATATTACATGGCCTGCGGAATGTTTACAAATATGGTGTTACTCTAATTACCTCAGAAAATTATAATAACGGAAAATTAGACGGAGTGCGATTTGATTATTACGAAAATGGTAAACTGAAAGAAAAAGCAACTTATAAAAATGGAATTCGTGATGGTATTACCATCTGGTTTAAACAAGATGATAAACCAACCATACAATATACCTACAAGAATGGTGATTTAAACGGTCCTGCTATTTTTTATGCTAATGGTGAAATACAAAGTGAAGGCAACTACGTAAACAACAATGAAGAAGGCGAATGGAGGGTTTACGAAGATGGTAAACTTCTTAAAACCATTTTATACAAAAATGGAAAAGTAGTAAAGGAAACAGCCGCTAAGAAATAGAAAACAGAATCAGGTATTGACTGAATGGTCAATGTTTAATTCTTCAACTCCTTTAACTTATTCTCATTAATTAAGACAATCTTACCGTCTTTTACCTCAATGAGTTTTTCTTCTTTAAAATCGCTTAGTGTTCTGATGAGTGATTCTGTTGCAGTACCAACAATGTTGGCTAAATCTTCTCTGGAAATAGACATGCTGAAACGTTCATCACGATTGGCTTTGTACTTATCGGAAAGTAAAATCAATGCTTCTGCAACACGCTTTCTCACAGAACTATATGCCAATTCTATCAGGTAATCCTGCTGCTCGTTGAACTTTTTGTTTAATATCAGCAGGAATCGTTTTGCTATTTCACGATTTGAAAAAAGAAGATTCAGGAAATCTTCCTTTGGGATAAATACCACTTCTGTATCTTCAAGTGTTTGTGCGCTTTCCACATAATCGCCTTCTTCGATGAGAGAAGTGTAACCAAAAAAATCACCTTCTTTAAGCAGGTTAGTGATTAACTCTTTTCCATAAGCATGGCTTTTATAAAGTTTTACTTTCCCATGGTTGATGTAATACATGCCACGCGGATAATCGCCCTCTTTATAAATATTTTCTTTCTTCTTGTAGGTTCTGATTTTTCTGTTTTCAATAAATGCCTGCATGTGGTCTTTACCACCAACTTCACCAATAAAATTAGTCAGCCCTTCAAGATCTTTTGAATATTCTTTCTTTAATGCTTCTACTTTTTTCAGACGGCTTTCAATTGCATTAAGCAGTTCGAGTTTATCGAATGGCTTTGTAATATAATCGTCAGCACCCATTTCCATCCCTTTTCTGAAATCGCCTCGCTCTGTTTTTGCTGTCAGAAAAATAAATGGAATAGTTGATGTCTCAGGATTTTTACCCAGCAAATGCAGCACACCATATCCATCTAATACAGGCATCATAATGTCACAAATAATTAATGCAGGTCTGTTTTTATGAACTGCTTCAATACCTTTTTTGCCATCGCTGGCAGTAGTAACTGTGTAGCCTGCAAGTTCAAGAATCTCTGCTGTGTTTTCTCTTACTTCTTTATTATCCTCAATGAGTAGAATGTGCGACATAATCCCTTCTGATAAATTTACTGAGCAAAGATAAGATGTATTGGACAATATTCCGGTATTTGTGCCGAACTGCTATTTTTACATTATGGATTATTTAGATTTAAACAAAAAACTCTGGAATGAACGTACAGTTGTACATGTAGATTCTGCATTTTATGACAATGAGACATTTCTAAAAGGCAAAAATTCTTTGAATGAAATTGAGCTCAATCTGCTTGGTGATGTTAAAGGCAAAACCATTCTGCATCTGCAATGTCACTTCGGACAGGATAGCATTTCTTTAGCGCGTTTGGGTGCACAGGTTACTGCTGTTGATTTTTCTGAAAAAGCTATTGAAACAGCAATAGAGCTAAATAAAAAATCAGGAACAGATTGTAAATTTATCTGCAGTGATGTGTATAGTTTAAATACTGTTTTAGATCAAAAATTTGACATTGTTTTTACCTCTTATGGAGTAATTGGATGGTTGCCCGATATGCAAAAATGGGCTAGCCTTATTTCATCGTTTCTTAAACCGGAAGGTGTTTTTGTCATAGCAGAATTTCACCCAGCTGTTTGGATGTTTGACAATGATTTTAAATATGTGCAGTACAGTTATTTTAAAAGTGAACCCATTATTGAAACTGATGAAGGAACCTATGCAGATAAAGATGCAAATATCACAACCACATCAGTTACCTGGAATCACAGCCTGAGTGAAGTAATGAATAGTTTACTAAGCAACCGGTTAAGAATAGAATCTTTTTATGAGTTTGATTACTCTCCCTACAATTGCCTGAACAATATGGTTGAGGTGAGTGAAAATCGTTTTATGATAAAAGGCATGGAAAATAAATTGCCTCTTGTATATGCAATACGTGCCTTAAAACAGTAATTTATTTTTTCAGATATTCAGCAAGAAAAGCTTTCATGTCCATCCATGATTTTTTATCGGCTTCGGCATTATAACTAATTGGCATATCAAACTTTTTTCCAACAGCAGTGGCTTCAGGATTGGTGAATGCATGTGTAGCACCCGGGTAGTCAATAAATCTGTAACTTACTTTTACTTTATCCATCTCTGATTTAAAAGCAGCCACTTCATCTGCAGGTACAAAATTGTCGCTGCCACCATGACAAATTAATATTTTTGGTTTTATCTCTGCCGGATTGGCAATGCCTTTTAATCCGCCATGAAAACTCACAACAGCCTTTACCGGTAAATTAGCACGTGCTGCATTTAGTGCCATACTGCCTCCAAAACAATATCCTATGATAGCCATATTCTCAACATCGGCCATAGGAAAATCTTTTAGCTTTTGAATAGCAGCGTCAATGCGCTGCATTGCCAAAGCATTATCAGTATAAAATTTTGAGGCTTTTTCGCCTGCTTCTTTTGGGGTTGGTGCAATATAACCATCACCATACATATCAACAGCAAAAGCAAAATATCCCATAGAGGCAAGCATGTCGGCGCGCATTTTAGCATATTCATTACAACCCCACCATTCTGGTATGACCAATACAACAGGCATTTTTGGAATATGTGCATTATAGGCAACATATCCTTTGCAATTGGTGTTGCCCGATTGGTAAGTTATCTGTTTGCCTTCATTGTGTGCGTACACTGCAAATGTCATCAAGCTAAAAACCAGAGTTACTGCTACTACTAAAGTTTGTTTTTTCATTGTTTGTATTTTTAAATTGCTTGTATAAAATATTTTTACTTCATCAGATCATTGTCTTTCTTTTTCATAAAATAAAGACCTATGCCGCCAACAATCAGCAATGAGAAAAACAGATTGGTTCCTAACCAAAGATAGTCCATTTCGCTTAAGGCTTTCCCTTTGTTTTTCATTAAAAAAATAATGACAGAAAGACCCATGCCAATAGTAACTGAAATGACAATCAGAAAAATTCTACGTTTATTACTCATAACCTTAAAATATTTTTTTTACAATCCGCTCTCTTATCCAACGTGGCAAAATTAATGCACCTACAATAAGGTAAGGATAATAACTTATCAACCGCCATAAAATTCCTAATGTAGGGGCCAATCCTTTGTGAATAAATTCACCCAGAAAATCGGTAAACATCAGTTCGGCAATGCCACTACCGCCAGGAGTAGGGCTTAGCAAAATAATGATTCCCATAATAACCTGCTTACCATAAACAATCAAATCAGACAATGCTGTCTGCCCGTGAAATGCATGAATCAGACAATTGACAATAGAGTATCTTGCAGTCCACGAAGCAAATGTTGCCAGTAATGAAAGCATCCAGTATTTCAGGTTTTTATCTTTCAATCCGTTTGATGCAATGATAAGCTGATCGCCTGTTTCAATTGCACCCTTTCTAAATCTTTTCAAGACTGGAAAAGAACAGATGCCCGTAAGTATTTTTTTAATCAGATAGGGGTTTACAAAAAGTGCATAAGCGATAAAAAGTTTATAGGCAAGAATGATAAAATATACTACCCAGAATGAATAAAAAATGCTTGTGCCCAATGATGTTTGACCCACATTTACTCCCGAAAACAAAGCTTCCTTGCCTACCAACAAATAAACTACCGGTGCCATTACAGCTAAGAAAACACCATCAAGAAAAGAGGTAAAGGTTATGGTGGTAATACTCTTGCCGAGGTTTATCCCTTCACGGTTAAGAATAAAAATGGCAAATAGAAATCCGCCACCGATAATCCCCGGTGCTAATGCAGAAGAAAATTCCCATAACATGATTACTATAAAACTTCTGTACCAGGTGAGTTCATTATCTGTAAGTACTCTGATACGAATCATGTAAGCCAAATCGCGCACAAATACAGAGAAACCTGCAAGAATCATCCAGAAGGTGCTATGCCATGTCCAGTCTATCTGCGAAAAAACTTTGCTGTCGTAATTATCATAAAACAACCAACCTGCCACTGACAGACCAATAAGCATTGGCCAAACTATTTTTGTCGGATTCAGCCTGCGCAGGACATCTTTACTCTCTATCTGCATGCGTAAACAAATCCTGAGGTTTCTGCAGTATAAAATTGTTGAATCCTTCACCAACGTTGATACTTACTTCATGTATCTGCAGCAAATCGAGTAAGGCAAGAAAAATAAAAACTGCATGTATCTTGCTGGTACAACTCTCAAACAGTTCTTCAAAACTTACACTAGCTTTAGTACTGATTTTCCTGATGATGCCTTCTTTTTCCGATTCTAATGTAAAAGGATATTGCACAACAGTATGCCTCAGGTCGAGTTGCGAGAGTTCGAATCTTTGCAACACACGCTGATAGGCTGCAATAAGTTTATACATTGTTAGCTGATGCAATTCACTGCTAAAGCCACTACTGTCTGCAACTACTGCAATCTTTGCGGCCTCCTTAGCCAGATTACCACGTACAAACTTCATGGCACGCTCTTCTTCCATAAAACGGAATTCTTCTGCTGCGGCTTTGTACTTCTTATACTCGAGCAACTGTTGCACCAAATCATGCCGAGGGTCAATTTCATTACCTTGTTCATCAACCTGTGGACGAGGCAATAAAAGTTTTGCCTTTATGCGCATTAACGTGCTGGCAACTAAAATAAACTCTGCAGCTACCTCAATGTTTAATGCATTCAGGTTATGAATATAGTTCAGAAAATCTTCGGTAATTTTAGAAATGGGTATGTTGTGAATATCCAACTCATCGCGTTCAATAAAAAACAACAACAAATCAAATGGCCCTTCAAAGGCTGGTAACTTAACTTCAAAATTTTCTGATGACATAGATAGAAATGTCTGGTTTTTTCTCTTGTCAAAGAAACGAAAAAACAGCCTATGTTTGGAAGGATGAAAATGATTTATTTAGATTTCATCTCCAACAAATTGTATAACCCTCTGCAGTTAAAACTACTGATATTTTAATAAAATTAGATCTGCCGGGAAAAATCAGAGAATTATTTTACTACTATGCGTTGCGTATAAACTTTTTCATTGCAAAAAACTTTCACAACATAAACGCCTTGTTGCAGTGTCGTTGCATCAAAATTTACAATTCTGTCTGTACTAACATAAGTTTCCATTCTGTTACAAAGTTTACCAAGCATGTTGAAGACCTCAACTTTAACAGCACCGTTTTCGGTATTGTCAGGAAGTTGAACGGTAGCTGTTCCTGAAACAGGATTTGGAAATATACTTATTGATGCAAAAGTTTGTCCTCCATCCAAGCGAGCCATAGGATGACCGCCATTTACCGGTGCAGGCAAAGTGTAAGTAATAGTTAGTTTTGGCCTGATGGCTGCCGTAGCATTATCACTCGATGCAAAAATTAATTTTTTAAATTTATGTTCTTGCTGCAGTCTAAGCATAAATCCAAAACTTGTTGAAGGATTGTTTCTCGAATCAATAATAAGTTGCTTTACATTAATATTTGTAAAACTTTGTGTTGAAGATGTGGTACCTCCTAATGAAACTCTGTTTTGTGTTGTTGTTGTTGGCTGATTGTTCCATGTCACTGTTGTTTCGCTCCAATTGGAAGTGATGCGTTCTAAATAACTTGAATTGCTATGTGGGAAACAATAGTGTTTGCCTTCTTCTGAGGTTGGATTAAAATATAGCGATAGTGTTGCACTGTTGATAAATGCATTGGCAGGAATGGCACTCAAATCAAACTGAATAAGTGAACGCACATTGGAGTTGTTGCCATTTTTTGTCCAGGCAATAGCATTCAGGTCGCGTTTTGTACCATAGTTATTGCCGGCATATCCGCAACTAACACAACTAAATATTTCTGCATCCTTGCCATCGGCAGGTCCGGGTTGTAATACAATGGTTGTTTGTGCAAATGATGTTGCTGCCATAAGGCAAAGTGCAACAAGTGGGGTAATTGTTCTTTTCATAATAATGGTTTTTGTAATTGGTAACAAAGTAAAGACTTTTTTTGAAACTAACTGCACTTTTTTGACTTATTTTAATTATTTTTGATTTTCCCTTACCATAGCATTTATCCTCATTAAACACTAACACAAATATGACGAGTAGCCAACCGCTTCACACAGATAATGATTTTCTCCGACTCATAACACATTGCACTTCTGCCGATGAGGTAAAACAGGTGCTTTCATCACACAACATTGCTGATGCAGAATCAAAATCGTCAGAGTTATTTAAAAAGTTATGTTGTATAAAGCGACAAACTAAAGGTATTTATCTGATGGCCGCAGGTGCTCTAATGGGCTTTATAGGCTGTCTGCTTTCTATAGTTAATCCAATACCTTTTTTGTTTGATATTGCACTTTACGGACTCACTCCGGGGGCCGTAGTTGTAGTACTTATTGGGTTATACTTGTTTATTGAAGGCTGAATTGCTGAAACAACATTGCTTACTTTTGCTGTATGGATAATATTGCTGAAACGCTTGAATTCAAATCATCACCTGCACTTCGCGAAAAATTGATTTCGTATGGAACAATAAAAAAATTTAATGCTGGCGATGTAATATTAAACGAGAATGCCTACATACGTTCCATTCCTATTGTACTAAGTGGCTCCATCAGAGTGATGCGTAATGATGACGAAGGAAGAGAAATTTTACTTTACTATATTAAAAGTGGCGAAAGTTGTATCATGTCTTTTCTGGGCGGCATTCATCAGGATACAAGCAAGGTAAGGGCTGTTGCCGAAGATGAAACAGAAATTTTATTTGTACCTGTTGACAAAGTAATTACACTTATTCGCGAGCATGACGACTGGCTTGACTTTATTTTCAGATTGTATCACAAACGTTTTGAAGAACTTCTTGAGGTAGTGAATGCAGTAGCATTTAAAAAAATTGATGAGCGATTGATTTTATTACTTCAGAAAAAAGCCGAACTTTCAAAGTCTAAAACCATTACCGTCACTCATGAGCAATTAGCCAATGAGTTGGGTACTGCACGCGTAGTTGTTTCGCGCTTGCTGAAACAATTAGAAGTTGATGGTCGTGTGGAGCTGGGACGAAATAAAATTACACTTCTGCAATAATTCAGGTGTAAGGATAAAAAGCATCTTCAATAAATTTCAGTTCATGTCGGCCATTGTAAATTGTAATGGAAACAATATCATAACGGACCTCCACATCTAAATTTTTTGAGATAATGTAGTGGTCGGCAGCTGTTGCCAGAAAACGTTCTTTGGCTTTGGTAACCCCTTCTTCAGGCTCTCCAAAATAATCTCCCGTTCTGGTCTTTACTTCGACAATGCACAACAGGTTGCCTTTAGATGCTATTATATCAATCTCCAATTTTCCGAAACGCCAGTTACGTTCTATTATCTGATAGCCATTGGCAACCAGATATTCAACTGCCATATTTTCGCCTTCGCGTCCAAGCTGATAATGATCTCCTTTATTTTTCTGTTCCATACCAGTTGATCTTCCGCGACAAGTACATTACCAATGCAAGCACAATAAACAAACCCAAGCTTCCGAGCAACAATGCATAGTCCTGTAACTGTATGATTGAAAACACAAATGCATACAGAATTATCAGTACCAGACTAAACAACAGTGCTAAGCGCAGGTTATTAAATATTGTTTTTGCATACAGGCTTATAAGTAAAATAATTGCAGTTGCAGATAACAGATACGATAAATTAAAACTGATATATTCTGAGACTGACAATAGCAAGGTATAAAACAAACATAAAGCAACACCAACTAAAATGTATTGAAACGGATGTATGCGTTTTCTGTTTAACACTTCAATAAAGAAGAAAAGTGTAAACGATAGGGTGATTAAAAGAATAGCATACTTGGCAGAGCGGTATGTTTTCTGATAATTGTCAACAGGAATAAGCAGCTTAACACCAAAAGAAGATTCTTGCAATCCGGTTGGCGTACCTCTGAATTTTTGTCCGTAGTTTCTGTTGAGATGAAATATTTTCCATTCTGCATCAAAGCCTTTATCGGTGATGTGATGTGTGTCGGGCAGGAATGCGCCATCAAAACTCGGATTTGTCCAGTCTGATTTTATGTTAACAGTAGTTTCCTTTCCCAATGGCATAAAATACATTTCCTTGCTGCCATTGAGTTTAAAAGACATGTCAAATTTAAAATCAGGTTTATTGAGTGAATCGGCTATTGGTAAACGTATGCTTACACCCGATTCATGCACATCATTATTTTCTACTCCGGGATTAAACTCAATAGGATTTCCATTCAGATTGATGGTAAGACGTTGTTTGATTCCGCGCAAATCAGAAATACCTAATGATAGCGTAGTCTCTTTCCACAGAATATCCGATGGAGCAATATTCCATTCAGCAAAATCAGGAAAACGAAAATATCCCTTTAGCGAAACATCTGACTTATACACTACAGCCTCGTAAATGCCGCGATGCCGCATTTCAGGCTCCAGTGTTCCTGCAATTTTTAATTCTTCAGGTAAAAAATGAGCATATTGAATTTGCGATTTTCTTTTTCCATCTGCATCAACAAAAAAACTTTGATAAGGCACATTAATCACAGGACCGCTGAGGTGTTGCTCGAAGCCCCACTTCGATGAAATTTCGTCTAATGCACTGTCATGTGTTTGTTGTCTTTCATTTATCAAACTTTGCACCATTTCTGATGGTATAAGTAATAATAAAATTAAAATTCCCATGCTGATGAGTTTCACCATGACAGAATTTTTTATCCATTGATTGAGTCGGTCGAAAAAGGAATGCGAGGTGTTTTCCATAAAATGATGTTGGTTATTTTCTTTAAAACGGATATAAACAAAGATATTTTAAATGTCTTTCATTTTAACTTTTGTTAAACAATTTATTTTTTGTCAGTAATCATATTCATTCTCCCACCTTGTTTTTAAAAATTGTTGAAACTCTGCTTCTCGAACATTTTTTCCGGGAAAATAAATTTTCTTGCCTTTTAATTGATTGGGAAGGTAGTTTAGTTTCACAAAATTATTTTCATAACTATGCGCATAAGCATAATCCTTACCATAACCAATTTCTTTCATCAGGTTAGTAGGTGCATTTCGCAGATGCAGTGGCACAGGAAGGTCGCCTGTTTTGGCAACTAACTCCAAAGCTTCTTCAATGGCCATATAACTTGAATTACTTTTTGGCGAACAGGCAAGATAAATTGCTGCCTGCGATAAAATAATCCTGCATTCAGGAAAACCAATTTTATGTGCTGCATCAAAACACTGATTAGCAATGAGCATGGCATTAGGATTTGCATTACCTATATCTTCCGAAGCAAGAATGAGCATTCGTCTTGCAATAAACAACGGATCTTCGCCACCATGAATCATCCTTGCAAGCCAGTAAACTGCTGCATTGGGGTCGCTTCCTCTGATGCTTTTAATAAATGCAGAAATCAAATCATAATGTTGTTCGCCTGTTTTATCATAAAGCGCCATCTTTTGATGAATGGTTTGCTCTACCATTTTATTGTCAATACAAATTTCGTCTTGTTGATTTACCTGAATGACTAATTCAAGAAGGTTGAGTAATTTTCTGGCATCACCACCACTGAAGCGTAGCAATGCATCATCTTCTTTAATAGTAACTTTCTGTTCTTTAAGTACGGAATCGTTTGTTAGTGCCGCATGTAAAATAGATTGGAGATGTTCAGCAGTAAGTGCTTTTAAAATATATACCTGACAGCGCGACAACAATGGTGAAATCACTTCAAACGATGGATTTTCTGTTGTTGCTCCAATGAGTGTAATTATTCCTTTCTCTACAGCGCCAAGTAAAGAATCCTGCTGCGATTTGCTGAAACGGTGTATTTCATCAATAAATAAAATTGATGGTTGTTGTACAGATTCAAAATGTTGCCCTGCCGTTTCAATTACTGCACGCACTTCTTTAACACCACTGTTGATGGCACTCAGATGATAGAACTGTCTGCTTAATGAGTTAGCCAATATAAAAGCCAAAGTTGTTTTGCCCACACCCGGTGGCCCCCATAAAATCATGCTGGGGATGGTGTTTTTTTCAATGGCTTTTGCCAGCACTGCTCCAGCCTGAGTGAGGTGTTCCTGGCCAATGTATTCATTCAGCGATTTTGGCCGCATGCGCTCTGCTAATGGTATCATTACAATCAATATTTATAACCCAAATTAAATAATAATTCTTTGCTGTTATACTAAAATAAAAACCTGTTAATACAATTAATCTATTTTTGCAGCTATGGATACAGTAGTAAGCGGAATAAGATCAACAGGAAACCTGCACTTAGGTAATTATTTTGGTGCGATAAAAAATTTTACAGCCATGCAGCATGAATACCGCTGCTTTTTTTTTATTGCCGACTATCACTCACTCACCACACACCCTACACCTGAAAATCTTCAGCAAAATGTAAAAGCAGCTTTGGTTGAGTATTTAGCTTGTGGATTAGACCCGGAAGTATGTACGATGTACATACAAAGCGATTTGCCTGAAACAGCAGAGCTATATCTGCTGTTGAATATGAATGCTTACGTTGGTGAGTTGGAAAGAGTAACATCATTCAAAGAAAAAATCAGAAAACATCCTGATAATATTAATGCCGGACTATTGACGTATCCTGTTTTAATGGCTGCCGATATTTTAATTCATAAGGCAACAAAAGTTCCTGTTGGCAAAGACCAGGAGCAGCATCTTGAAATGAGCCGCACATTCGGAAATCGTTTTAACCGCTTATATAAGACAGAATATTTTGGTGAGCCTATGGCATTTAACTTTGGCAATACATTAGTAAAAGTTCCCGGACTCGATGGTGCAGGAAAAATGGGTAAGTCGGAAAGTGAAGGCAATGCCTTGTTTCTGAAAGATGATGCAGCCACCATCAGAAAAAAAATAATGCGTGCAGTAACTGACAGCGGGCCAACAGAGCCTAACTCGGCCAAGCCCGAGGCAATAGAAAATCTTTTCAGTTTGATGAAATTGGTTTCTTCATCAGATACAATAAGCCACTTTGAAACTGCATATAATAATTGCAACATCCGTTACGGAGATCTGAAAAAGCAGCTTGCCGAAGACATGGTGACTTTTATGGCTCCCATTACCCAAAAAATCCTTGACATTGAAAAAAACCACGATTATGTAAAAAAAGTGGTTCTTCTTGGGCGCGAAAAAGCTAAGGCAAGTGCACAAAAAACAATAGAAGAAGTAAGGCAAATCATCGGAATAAGAAGGTTTTAGTACCCTGTTTTGAAAAGTTAAAAAATTGTTGTCTGCCCGATAAGTGTGTATGTGCCTCTTATTCAATTAAGAACAATTAATTATGTTGGGCAAAATATTTTTGAAAATCAGTTACAAAACCATTTAATTTGCGCTCTAATTCAAAACTTTATATAAAATGTCAGACATTGCATCCAGAGTAAAAGCCATTATTATTGACAAATTAGGTGTTGACGAAGGTGAAGTAACTAATGAAGCGTCATTTACAAACGATTTAGGAGCTGATTCGCTCGACACAGTTGAACTGATTATGGAATTTGAAAAAGAGTTTAATATTGCTATTCCGGATGATCAGGCCGAGAAAATCTCAACCGTAGGACAAGCTGTAGATTATATTACTGCTAACGTAAAATAAGCGTCCCTTACATGGAGCTCAAGAGAGTTGTAGTAACGGGATTAGGCGCCCTTACACCATTAGGTAACTCTGTTTCAGAATATTGGGACGGCTTACTCAACGGTGTAAGCGGTGCTTGTCAGATTACCAAGTTTGACGCTTCAAAGTTTAAAACACACTTTGCCTGCGAGGTTAAAAATTTTGACCCGCTGGTTTATTTAGAGAAAAAAGAAGCACGTAAGCTAGATCCCTTTTCGCAATATGCTATTGCAGTTTCCGATCAGGGAGTAAAAGATGCAGGCTTAGACACTGCCAAAATTAATCATGACAGAGTAGGTGTTATTTGGGGCTCGGGCATAGGTGGACTTCGTACTTTTCTTGATGAGGTTATTGCTTATGCTAAAGGTGATGGAACACCACGTTTCAATCCTTTTTTCATTCCTAAAATGATTGCCGACATTGCATCGGGACATATCTCTATGCGTTTTGGTTATCGTGGTCCAAACTATACTACAGTTTCTGCATGTGCATCATCAACCAATGCTCTCATTGATGCATTTACATATTTGCGTTTGGGCAAGGCCGATATTATTATTTCAGGTGGCTCCGAAGCTTCTGTTAACGAAGCTGGTATTGGCGGTTTTAATGCCATGCATGCACTTAGTGAGAGAAACGACTCACCTCAAACAGCATCACGCCCGTTTGATTTAGACCGGGATGGATTTGTTCTTGGTGAAGGTGCCGGTTGTATTGTTCTTGAAGAACTTGGTCATGCACAAGCACGCGGAGCAAAAATTTATGCCGAAATGGTTGGCGGTGGTATGAGTGCCGATGCCTATCATCTCACTGCAACACATCCTGAAGGATTAGGTGCTTTTAACGTAATGCAATCTTCGCTTGACGATGCAGGAATGACTTCAGCCGACATTGATTATATTAATGTGCACGGTACAAGCACACCTGTGGGCGACCCAAGTGAGATTAAAGCCATTCTAAAACTTTTTGGTGATGATGCATTTAGGTTAAACATCAGCTCTACTAAATCCATGACAGGACACCTATTGGGTGCTGCCGGTGCTATTGAAGCTATTGCTTCTATACTTGCAGTTCAGAATAATATTGTACCACCAACCATCAACCATTTTACAGACGATCCTGCCTTTGATCCACGGTTGAATTTTACATTTCATAAACCCCAACAACGCAATATCAGAGCCTCGCTGAGCAACACTTTCGGCTTTGGCGGACACAATGCCTCTGTAATTTTTAAAAAATTCACTCCCTGATAATCAGTGAGATTTTACAGCTTCTTTCCTATCAATATTTTATTTTCAGCTGATCGCAAAACATACTTTTCGCTGCATAATATTCTTGGCTTTTATCCTATAAAGTTATCGTTGTACAAGTTAGCTTTTAGCCATCGTTCGCAAACAAAAGAAATTACCAATGGTATAAAACATTCAAACGAGAGATTAGAATATCTTGGTGATGCTGTGCTTGGTGCCGTTGTAGCCGAAATGCTTTTTAAAAAATTTCCATTCAGGGAAGAAGGTTTTTTAACCGAGATGCGAAGCAAGATTGTAAGCCGCGAAAATCTAAAACATCTTGCCTTCAAACTTGGCATAAATCATTTTATTAAAAAAACACATGGGCCCGATTCGTTTCGCAATATTTATGGTGATGCATTAGAAGCACTCATTGGTGCTATTTACATTGACAGAGGCTACGACAAAGCCCGTCAGTTTATTCTCGAAAGAATGATTAACCACCATGTTGATTTGGAATCGTTGGAAGCAACAGAAATAAATTTTAAAAGCCGCATACTCAACTGGTCGCAGCGAACAAAAAACACTGTTGCCTTTGAAACTATTGAAGACGAAAAAAGCAACGATAAACTTATAAGAGTGCGGTTGATGATTAACGGAGAAGAAGTTGCAACAGGAATGGATTTTGTAAAGAAAAAAGCAGAGCAGATTGCAGCAGAAAAAGCTTGTTCAAAGCTCGAAATATAATGCAGGCTGTTAACAAGCCATCTGAAAAATAAAATCTAAACGTTGCAGTACATCATCTAATGATGACCTATATTTGAAAGAAAATAAAGCATTGATTTTATCGGATAAAAGATGGAATTTTCTGAAATCAAATTATTAATTAATTTTTTTGCGAAAAACCGTCATGATTTTCTTGGTGTGCCTGATGTTTATTTTGCAGATAAAAATTATCCTGAACTGTTATGGTTTTATAAAGAAATTTCAAAAGGCAGCATCAACAACGACCAGGAAGCTGCCGAAAAACTTTTACAAAGTACAGCAACAAATCCTGCCTATCAACAGCTGAAAGCCGAACTCGAAGATCGTTTGGTGAATTTGGTTTTTGGTTTAGACCCCGAAAAACTGATGAACTCCATGCTGGGGCGAAGTTCTTTTCGTGCTTATATTTATTTTGGTGCTGCCATGATATTACGTCAGCAAAATGCCTCCGCTTTTTTTTCTGACCATTTCTTTAAAAAAGCAGCAGACTATGCAACGTTTACAAACGATGGCATGATTGGTTGCCTTACCGACCTGATGCTTGCCGACAGGATGGCTATTAAAAACAAACCTGACGATTTTTATCATTATCGAAACCGTTTTAAAAAGTCTATCAAACAGTTTGAATTGGAAGCCGAGTTGATATTGATGCAAAGAGAACTGGATATTTTTCAGGTGGCTTCAAATATTTCGCAGTATAAAAATACTGCTAAAGCTAAACGCTATTACCTGAGAGCTCAAAAAATACATCAGCAACTGAAAACATTCAATTCAAATTTCTATTACGGCAACATTGCTTTTATTTATGGCTATTTCAGCAGTAATTTTGAATTGGTAGAAGAAGCCTTGAATGAACGTGAAGCCTTTTATCTGAATCATCCGGAGTACTATTCCGACTTTCAAAAAAGCTTTATTGCGCTTTCAAGAATGTTGGCCTACATCCACCTCAGGCAGTATGATAGGGGTAAGGAGGAAGCACGTATTTTTTTAGGTAAGTTAAGTGCCAACTCATCTGACTGGCTGCATGCACTCGAGCATTATTTTATTCTTTGTATGCACTCCGGAAATTTTGAACAGGCATTAAACATTTATTACGAAGCAACACGAAGTGAATATTTTATCAACTCCAATCAGGAAGTAAAAGAGCGTTGGCATTATTTTGAACCTTATCTTAATTTTATTTTACCGGGACATTTTCCAAAAGAAAGTATAAACCTGTTGGGTTTTTTAGATGAAATCAGCTACTACACAACTCATAAAGAAGACAACAACATTATTATCATGATAGGTCAGATAATAGTGATGATTGAAATGGGTGATTATGACAAGTTATATGACAGAACAAGTTATCTGGAATCCTATATCAGAAAATATGTTGACAGGAGAATTTATCCGCGTACATCTATTTTTCTGAATATGTTACTCACATTATTCAAGAACAACTTTCAAAAAACTAAGTCACAGAAACAAGCTGCCATCTCCCTGGAAAAACTAAAGCCTGTTGCCGGGAATAAATTTTTTAATACAGAAGGGCTTGAAGTTATTCCTTATGAAAAACTTTGGTTAGCCATTTTAGAAAAATTAAAAAGGCACTGATCTTTTGAAGTCAGTGCCTTTGATATTCTTTTGGAGATGTTAATTACAAATTACCACTGCCGACAATTACAATTCCGTCACATTTAAAATTTGGATCTTTTGAAAGTGTTTCTGCTTTATTTATTTGTTCAGAATTTTTAGCAACAAAATCTTTATTTTGAAGATCAGCCGGTGTAGCATAAACACCTAAGTAAAGTAAAATTGAGATTAATAAGTCCATATTGTTTTTTATTTGAATTTGTATGGGTAATTACAAATCAATTGCCGCTACTCAACATTTTCTGACATCGAAATGGGCATTCTTTCTTTTGTAAGAAAATTGAGCTAACCGTAAGGACTTATTTCATCTTTCAGAGGAGAGACATGTTATAGACTACCGTCAAGCTTGAAAATTGCTTGTAAGAAAAAATAAGAGATGATGGAAAAAAAATAATAATGATGAGTGCTTTATAACTTAATACTGTTGTTTGTTCACATCAATAGAAGAATGCTGAATCTAAGGATATGGAAGAGTCTTAACTTCTGGCAGAATTTCTTCCGAAATAAAATAGTTGGATACTGGATCTCCAATTTCACCTTATGGCAACTACAGGGTTTTAAATTTTATTTTTATTCCAAAATTATAGAACAATGAAAAAATATTATACTTTTGATGCAGTAAATAAAACACCATGAGAAACTTTTTTATTTTTTTGATAGTTTTGTTTTTGAAATTTTCTATTGCTTCTTCACAAACCCTGCAATGGGCTAAGCAATTTGGGGGTGCGCAGCCTGATGCAGCTTTGAGTAATGCCATAGACTTTACTGGTAATATTTACATTACAGGTTATACTGATACTGAAATTTTTATCAATAAAGTAGATTCCAATGGTAATACTCTTTGGAGTAAAATAATTGGTGGCCCAGGTGTAGATGAAAGTTTTCATATAACTACTGATACTATTTGTAATGTGTATATATGCGGTTCATTTAGTGATTCTGTTGATTTTGATCCTGGGCCTGACACCTGCATGCTTATTTCACACGGTTATGATGCTTTTTTACTAAAGTTAGATTCTGCAGGTAATTTTATATGGATAAGGCAGCTTGGAGGTGACAAATCTATTGATGATGATCACTCTCGGTCGTGTATAGTTAAAGATAACATTGTTTATTGGTGTGGAATTTTTACAGACACCCTTTTACATCTGGCACCAAATATTTCTTTACCCATAGCAGTATCTCATGGATATGAAGATGTTTTTGTACTCAAAATGGATTCTAGTGGTAATATTCTATGGTCGAAAACCATCGGGGGTATTCAAAGAGAAGAAATTGCAGCAATAGCTATAGATAACACTAACAATCTTTTATTAACAGGTATGTTTAATGGACTGTGTGATTTTAATCCTGATACTACAGTAAATTTTAATTTGACTTCATTTGGGCAGTTTGATGTTTATGTTTGTAAATTTGATAGTGCTGGCAATTTTATTTGGGCTAAACAGTTTGGAGGAGCGCAACACGGTAATGGAACAGATATTTTATCTGACCAACTTGGTAATGTAATAATTTCTGGCTATTTCTCTGGAATTATGGATGTCGACCCAGGTAGCACGGTATTTAATTTGTCAAGCCATGGGAATCGTGATGTTTTTCTTGTAAAATTAGATGCTAATGGGCAACTGATTTGGGCAAAAAACTTGGGGGGTACAGGAACTGATATGGGAATGAAACTTTCTCTTGATTCATCTGCCAACATATATACTACTGGACGGTTTGCTGATACCGTTGATTTTGATCCAGGTGTAGGTGTTTACAATTTATTTGGAAATAGTTCAGGGGACACGTTTGTTAGTAAAATAGACAGTGCCGGTAATTTCGTGTGGGCAAATCAATTAACTGGGACAACTGATAATGTTGGAACATCAATAGCTTTAGATAAGAATCAAAATATATATGTGGCTGGTGGTTTTCATGGTTATTGCGATTTTGACCCTTCAAATAATTCATTCAATCTGATTTCATCAGGTATTGATGATGCTTATATTTTTAAATGGAGCCAACCTATTACGGGTTTACATGATAATTATACAAACACACTCATAAAAGTATTTCCAAATCCTTTTGCTGAAAATGTACAAATAAATGTGATTGAAAAAGCAACGGTAACAATTAGCACTATAACTGGTCAGGTGATTTTAAAAAGCAATTTGTCAGCGGGTTTACACAGTATAAACCTTTCTAATCATATTGGGGGCACCTATCTATTAAACGTATTAACGGATAAAAGCAGCAGCAATGCTGTTATTGTTAAAAGCAATTAATATAATTAAATTTTATTTAACTTTTAAATCAACAAACGTTATGAGAAAAATTAAAATTATTATTGTTCTAATGCTAACCGGAAAACTACTATTTGCCCAATGCGAGTATATTGAAGATTCTACTGCATTGCGTGTTATCGGAAGTGCTTCTGCACCCTCATGCAATAGCAATTTTACTTATTGCAGTAAAAACGGATACAGTATTTCACCTTATGGCAATTACAGGGTTTTAAATTTAATGATCAACATTATCTATGATCAAACACCGGCCGCTGATCCTCTTGCGGGCACCTCCAGTAATTATTGGAACCCGGGAACTACCAATACTGTAAATTCTAATGTACCATCTAATTTAAATAATTTTATGGATGCAGATTTTACAACCATCCCTCCACAGGGCATATTCACCAGAAAGTATTACGAATCGAGCTTTGGAGCTATGCATGTAGTAGGAGATTATGTAATAGTTGATGTAACTCAAAAGTATGTTAATGATTTACAGCTCCTCCCTCCCGCTAGTAATTTTAGCTATGGTCCATTAGTCAGAGCGGCAATTGATATAATTAATAATAGCGGAGGCTTATCTACAATTTATGGCCCCCCTCTGGCGCAAGTCTTCGGACTTGTGCCGTACTATCAATCAAGCAGCACCAAGTCAATAAGCCCTTTACTGCCACAATAATCTGATGCACTGCTATAAACATAGCCTTCAGGATTATAAACCATTCCTGCCCGCACTGGATTTTCATGTATGTAATTTAATTTTTGCTCTTGCATTTTTACATCACTTAATTCAATGGGATGATTATCCTGTTGCCAAAATTGCCAGTTTGTATTATTGGAGTTCCTTTCGCCTGCACGTTTAAAAAGATTAAACATCCATTCGCGCCTGCTTTCCTGTGAGTTTTCCATAATAGCACCTGTAATTTTATAAGCTGTAAACTTTTTAAGGTCGCGTATTATATCAGGCAATACGCAAGTTCCGTTTTTAGAAATTATCACGTGTACATGATTGGTCATAATAACCCAACCATGAACTACCAAGCCTTTTTCTTTTTGACAATGTTTTATGCTGTCAATTAAAATATCTTTATAGAGGTTTCTTGTAAAAACATCAATCCAGTATATTTGAAAAGGTAACGAAATATATCGCATCAGGATTGTGAAACTTATACTTGGAACTCATGGTTACAAATGTGCAATTTTTAATGACAGTACGGCACAAGTCCGATCCCGATAGTTATCGGGGTGCGCCAGAGTGTGAATGGACATTAATCTGAACGCATAGTTGGCTATAAAAAGAATGCAGTTGCACTGAATACAGATACAAGATAAGATTTAAGCTTGTCTGTTCAATATAGTGACACAACTTGTCGTTAACAAGCAGTTGCATTTGCTATTTTTAGCACTTCAAAAGTATGATTCGGCTGCCGCTTGTTTTTTTTCTTTATCTGAGTGTTACACTTGGCTATGGACAGTCGCTGAGTAATCTGCGAATTGCAACCATAGGTGTTAACTCGGATACACTGCAACTTGATTCACTTTCCATTGTGCCCGGCTCATTTCATTTAATTGATTCCGTTGCATGGGATATATCGTGCATGAAAGTACTATACGAAAAGGGGATTTTGATTATTAATAAATCGTGCAAGCAGAAAAATTTAGATTCTTTAAGAATATCTTATCGTGTTTTTCCGGTTAATTTCAGTAAGCCACATAGCAACAGAAACTTGAGTGTTATTAAACAGAAATATTCTGGGCAATACAATCCCTTTGCTTATGACAACGCTGAAAACAACTCACAAAGTATTTTCAATTTTGATGGGTTAAACAAAAGCGGAAGTATTTCAAGAGGCATCAGCTTTGGCAACAATCAGGACGTTATTGTCAATTCCGGGTTAAATCTTCAATTGTCGGGAACATTAAGCGACAGGGTAGAAATTCTTGCTGCAATTACCGATAACAATATCCCTATTCAACCTGAGGGGAACACACAACAACTACAGGAATTCGATAAAGTTTTTGTTCAGCTTTCGCGCGACAGTACACGATTGATTGCCGGAGATTTTGAGATTTCTAAGCCTTACGGATATTTTATGAATATGTATAAAAAAGCACAGGGTGCAATGGTGTCCTCGTCATTTTTTATTGATCAAAAAAGTATGTGGGTGATGAAAACTACTGATGCCGCAGCTATTTCAAAAGGAAAATTTGCTCGTAATGTGTTTAATGGTATGGAAGCCAATCAAGGCCCATACAGACTTACGGGGGCTGAGAATGAAACCTACATTATTGTTTTAAGTGGCACAGAAAAAATTTATCTCAATGGTATTTTGCTGACAAGAGGCAAGGAAAACGACTATGTGATTGATTACAACACTGCACAAATAACATTTTCTGCAAGACGACTTATCAACAAAGACTCAAGAATAGTAGCAGAGTTTCAATACTCAGATAAAAACTATGTGCGCACACTTCTGTATTCCTCTAACATCTTTGAGTCAAAGTGGGCAAAGTTTCATGTCAACTATTTTACGGAGCAGGATAATAAAAACCAACCCTTATTTCAGGATTTGAATGAGGATAAAAGACAGGTGTTAGCCAATGCAGGTGACAATTTGCAGAATGCTTACTTCCTCAATGCCGACAGCGTTGGGTTTAACCGCAATGAAGTTTTATATCAAAAAGATACTGTAACAATTGATAGTATTCAATACATTTATTTTACCTATTCCATAGATTCAACAAGGGCGTTCTATCGGTTAGGATTCAGCAATGTAGGGCAAGGCAGAGGTAATTACCGTCTGCTAAACAGCAATGTAAATGGAAAAGTATATGAATGGATTGCTCCGATAAATGGTCAGCCACAGGGCGACTACGAACCGGTGAGATTGTTGATAGCACCAAGACGACAACAATTACTGACAGTAGGAGGAGACGTTGCGCTCAGTAAAAACACGAACGTTTCTGTTGAAGGCGCCTTCAGTAAAAATGATGTTAATCTGTTTTCCCGAAAAGATAAATCTAACGATGTGGGATATGCATTACATGCCGCTCTCAATCATTCAATGCCTGTTTCTAAACAAGATAGTTCATGGAAATGGGTTTCTGTAGTTTCTGCTGAATTAACGGATAGAAGATTCAGACCACTGGAAAATTACAGAGATGTTGAGTTTGTTCGTGACTGGAACCTGACCTCTGCTTTTGACACATTGAATGAAACTTTCTTATCCATTAAAACCGGATTAGAAAAGAATGTTGCACAGAATATTTTTTATCAACTGAAATATTTTACAAAAGGAAATCAGTACAAAGGTTTAATGAATATGATCAGCTCCAATTACAATTGGAATAAATATTTTATTCAATATAATGGCAGTTTACTGAATACAACAGGCGCACAGTCAAACACTGTTTTTTTAAGAAGCTATGTTGATGGCGGAAAAAGTATTAATAAACTTAAAGTAGGGTACAGGCAGGAGAATGAGCGTAATAAAATGAATGTGCCGGGAATTGACAGTTTGATGTCAAACAGTTTTGGTCATGACAAAGCAGGAATTTATTTCACATCGGCTGATACGGGTAAATGGTCGTATAAAGCAGAAGCATCGCGCAGATGGGACTATCGGCCTAGTGATAATGATCTTAAACTTTCCACTACTGCCGACCAGGCTGATGCTGATGTTGCATTTATTGCAGGCAGAAGAAAGAGAATTACTTTAGGCAGTACGTACAGAACCATTCTGGTAAACAGAAAAGAAATAACGACACAAAAAAAAGATGAAAGCTTTCTTGGTAAATTAGAAATAGCATTACAGTTTTTAAATGGTGGAATTACAAGCAATACCTATTATGAGGTAGGTGCCGGACAGGAACAAAGACAGGCTTATTCATTTATTAAAGTTGCAGCAGGTGCCGGTGTTTTTGAATGGAACGACTATAACGGTAATGGTATTGCCGAACTGAATGAATTTGAAGTTGCTGCATTTCAGGATAGAGCAGAGTATATAAAAATATTTACACCAACAAACGACTATGTCAGAATTCAAACCAATCAGCTAAGTGAAGTGATTGGTGTCAATCCTTCGGCATTCATAAAAAACAAACAGGGTAAAACCAAACTGATAAACCGGTTTGCCTTGCAGTCGGCATTACGATTTGACAACAAACTGCTTTCCGGAAAATGGGCAGACGGACTGAATCCTTTCGGTTACAACATTAACGACACATCTTTACTCATCACCAACTCTACTTTGCGAAACACATTATTTTTTAATCGCAGTTCATCGGTGTTTGCTGCCGATTTTAATTACGATAATATCAGCAATAAAAGTTTACTGGCCAACGGCACAGAAGGCAGAAACCTGACTTCATGGTTATTAAACACACGTACATATTTTAAAAGAGTGTATGGCCTCACAACAGCGTTGAAATATGAAACCAAGCAAAACAGTTCGGTTTTTACAAATAGAAATTATGAAATTGCAGGATATGCCATCGAGCCACGCTTTAGTGTGCAACCGGGAACAGTTTTCAGAACTACGCTCATCTACAAGTATCAGGACAAACAAAATGTAATTGAATTGGCTAATGAACATGCAACAATCACTACCATAGGTGCAGAGTGCAAATACAGCAGCTTTAAAAATGGTGTTGCCTCTTTAGGAGTGAATATAATCAGTATTGGATACAATGCTGATGTCAATTCGCCATTAGCTTTTGAAATGCTTGAAGGTCTTAAGAAAGGAAGAAATTATACATGGGAAATAAGCCTTCAGAAAAATCTTACAGGCAACCTGCAAATCAATATTGGTTATAACGGACGCAAACCGCAGGGCGATAAAATTATTCATACTGCCAATGTGCAGGCAAGAGCAATTTTCTGATGAAAAGTTATTTCAGAACCACTGGAGTAGAAGCAATCAGGCTTCCTTCGCAATAGGCCTCAACAGTATATTTTCCGGGGCTGAAGGCAGTTCCTTTTTCCCAGTAAACACACATATTCATTTCGCGGTTCTCATAGTCAAACGACTCTTTTAAAGAATACAACGAAGTCTGACCGGCAACAGTAAATGTTTCAGTGTTATTGGTCATCACCACACCATCAGGGCTCATAATCTTAATATAAATATCTTTTGATCCTGATGTGGTTACGGTGTTTTCAAGTATCGTAAAACAGGTTTTTATCTTTTGTGTAGAAGAGGCTTTGTTGGTTTCTAACTCCTTACCACTGCTCTTATATTTTACTCCTGATGCTTTAATGGAAGTAGTCCTGAGTACTGATGCGGCAGCAACTCGTTTTGTCAGCGTTGAATTTTCAAGAGCTAATGCAGTAGATTTATTTTTTTCTACTGTAATCATGTCATTCAGCGACTCATTTTGTGAAGCTAATGCAACATTGGCATTTCGCATAGAGTCTAACTGTGCAACATACACCTGATTCATTGATCTCAGTCGTTCTAATTCTTCGCGTGCAACCTTCAACTGTGTAGCATCACCCGACTCAATCATCCTTCTGATCTGCGCCATTTTGCTTTTAATCTCTTCGTCCTTACTAAGCAACTGAGCCTGCAGACTTGAGTTCTCCTGATTTATTTTTTCAAACTCTGCCTTTACCTGTTGTAACTCTGCTGACAAGGCATCACGTTCTGCAGAAGTATTGTCAAGAGTACGGGTCACCTCTTCCAAATGACTCTTTTTATCAAAAAACTGATACAACAACAATCCGTTAACCCCCAATAATATGGTGATTACAACAAATACGAGTGCTCTGCGTGAGTTTTGCTCACGGTTATCTGCTTTGGTATGTTCATTCACTGATTCTTCCATCTATCTGAAATGGGTTGTTAAACGGTGCAAAATAATGTAATTAGATTTTATAAGCAAGTAAAAAGCATGAAATATTGTGTGTTTCTACGTAAAATGGCATTTTGGAGTTTCTTTGGCCACCGCTCATTTTCACTTTTTTATTCGGCAGACCTTACATTTTTTAAACAAAAGCATATATTTACTTCTTGATTTAAAACCGCCACATGTGATAAAAGATTTCTTTAAATTGTTCTTCCCCGACAACTGTCCGGGCTGTGGACAAAGCTTTTTGAGAGGCGAAAAGCATGTTTGTCTGCAATGTTTGTACGGACTTCATAAAACGCAATATCATAATGACCCGGAAAATCCCATTGCGAAAAATTTCTGGGGCAAGACTGATTTTGTAGCTGTCACAGCAGTTTATTTTTTTCAGAAAGGTCAGGTGCTGCAAAGACTTTTACATCAGCTAAAATACAATGGATGCAAAGAAATTGGCATCATGTTAGGCAGACAAATGGCTATTGAGTTGTTTCAGGCTTCAGCATTCAGCAATGCTGATATTATTATTCCTGTCCCCCTTCACCCCGGAAAACTTTTGCAGAGAGGCTACAATCAAAGTGAGATGATTGCCTTAGGAATAGCTGAAAATTGGCAGAAAGAAGTTCATACAGCAACCTTGAAACGAAAAAAATACACGCAGTCGCAAACACATAAAGCACGCTATGAAAGATTTGAAAATACAGAAAGTGTATTTGAACTTGACGATGCAAAGCCTTATGAAAACAAACATGTTTTATTGGTTGACGATGTAATCTCAACAGGCTCAACCATCATTTCATGTGCAGAAGCTTTTTCAGGTATTAACGGTTGTAAAATATCCATGGCTTCTGTTGCTGCTCCTCATCGTTGAATTTCTGATATTTGCACGAAATTTTTAGGAATGTCAGAGGCCATAGTTATAGATACTACACTAAGCAAACAAGAAAAGTATGCACAGCTTTTACCACAGGCAGAAGCATTGATTAAGGGAGAGGTAGATGCTGTTGCCAATGCGGCCAATATATGTGCCATGCTCAAGCAGGTTTTTGGTTTTTTTTGGGTAGGATTTTATTTTGTGAAAAAACATGAAGGAAAACAACAGTTGGTGTTAGGTCCTTTTCAGGGGCCTGTGGCATGTACGCGCATTGAATTAGGAAAAGGAGTGTGTGGCGCAGCATGGCAACAGAAAAAAACTATTGTAGTGCCTGATGTAAACAATTTTGATGGACACATTGCATGCAGCTCTCTGAGCCGCTCAGAAATAGTAGTTCCTGTTTTGAAGCATGATGTTGTTGCTGTTATTGACATTGACAGCGAACACCTGAATCATTTTGATGAAACAGACAAGTATTACCTGGAAAAAATAAGCTCACTTTATTCAGAAACATTTTCCTATGCCGCTGAATAAAATAATTTCTTTTAAAAGTATTTTTCTTTGGACTGCCGTACTCCTAATGTTAGGTGCATGTGCCTCTGTTGTAGCACCTACGGGAGGAAAAAAAGATGAAACACCTCCAAAGCTAAAAGTAGTAGTCCCTCCTGAGCAAACAGTAAATTTTAATAGTGAAAAAGTGGTGTTTACTTTTGATGAATACATTCAGTTACTTGACAAAGACAAGCAGTTAGTCATTTCGCCAATTATCGAGCCTGCGCCAACATTTGAAGTTAAAGGCAAAAAGCTGACTATTACTTTTAAGAAAAAGTTAAAAGAAAATACTACTTATACCATTAACTTCGGCAATGCCATTGCCGATTTGCATGAGTCGAATCCATTGGCAGGATTCAGATATGTTTTTTCTACAGGCACCTATGTTGATACACTTTTTGTTAAAGGAAATGTAGTGTTTGCGGAGAATCTAAAAAGTGAAAAAGGCATTCTCGTAATGCTTTATACATTGGACGATGATTCGCTGCCCTATAACAATCCACCTTCTTATTTTACCAGGACTGATGAAAGCGGAAATTTTTCAATAAAAAATATTGGACAAGGTCCGTATAAAATCTTTGCATTAAAGGATGCTGACAACAACTATAAATTCAATCAGTCTGATGAATGGATTGCCTTCGATAAAACTCCTGTAAGCGGAGGCGACTCTACACCTGTAAATTTAAGAATGTTTAAAGAGGCTGATAAGAAAGTTTACGTTAAAGAATCCAAAACAATTAACGCTTTTGCATTTAGTGTTCTGATGAACAGACCTGTTGGCGTATTAAATATTGAACCACTTCAGACAGCAGACAATATCAAATTAATAAACCGCAGTAAAACTAATGACACCTTGATTGTGTGGTTGAAAGATTCCATCAGCGATACGTTAAGTTATAAACTATCAAGCGAAAATAATTGGACTGATACATTGACAATATCAAAACCGCCAAAAGCGCTCAGAGGGCACTTAAAACAAACCATCAGCTTGCTTTCAGGTACAAATATTTATCCCGGTAGTGATGTGTTACTTAAAACAATTATACCTGTTGCTTCAGTTAACAAAGAAAAAGTTTTGTTGAAGCGTGATAGCACTACAGCACAACCTTTTGAAATTGCTTTTTTTGATTCTGCATCATCATTCATTACAATTAAAGCAGGAACTATTGAAAAGAGCAATTGGAATTTAACTTTACAGCCGGGAGCGGTAACTGATATTTACGGCAACAAAAATGACACAACCAAACTAAATTTTCATACCAATGCTTTTACCGACTATGGCAGTGTAAAAATTAAAGTAGATGGTTTATCGGGATCAAACTATATACTGCAGGTGGTTGACGAAAAAGACATGGTCATTTCAGAAAAATATATTGGTGGTAATGGAAGTTATTTGTTTGAAAGAATGCTTCCTTCAAAATGCAAGATTCGTATTATTAATGATGCCGATGGAAATAAAACTTTTACAACAGGAAACTATCTTTTAAAACAATTGCCTGAGCTTGTATATTACTATAAAGAAACACTAACATTACGAGCTAACTGGGATATTGAATTAAATTGGAACATTAAAGAAATAAAACAATGACAGAACAACAACGAATTGATTCAGGGAAAGCACCGGAGCCTGTAGGGCTTTATCCACATGCAAGACGTGTAGGAAATTTATTGTTTTTATCAGGTGTAGGTCCGCGAGAAAAGGGCAGCAAAAAAATTCCCGGTGTAGTGCAGGATGCTGCAGGTAACATTGTACAATATGATATAGCTGAACAATGTCATGCAGTATTTAAAAATGTAAGATACATTCTGGAAGACTCAGGCAGCAGTTGGGATAAAATTATTGATATAACAGTTTTTCTTACCAACATGAAAGATGATTTTCAGATTTACAATAAACTATGGGCAGAATATTTTAAAGAGAATCCTCCGTGCCGTACAACAGTTGAGATAAATTGTCTGCCAACACCAATAGCTATTGAATTGAAAGTTATAGCCACCATCTGATTATGTATCTCATTACAGGTGCTTCCGGCCTGGTTGGTTCACAACTTGTCTTTGATCTGATTTCCATGGGTAGACCTGTTAGGATTTTGTTGCGTAAATCATCGTCCACAGCGTTAATCAAAAAAAAGTTTAAGTCATCGCCCGAGCTTTTTGATAAAATACAAATTGCTTACGGTGATGTGTTGGATATTTTCAGTATTGAAGATGCGCTACAGGATTGCACGCATGTGTTTCACTGTGCAGCCATGGTGTCTTTTAATCCGCAAAAACGGAAAGAAATGTATAAAGTCAATGCTGACGGAACTGCCAATGTGGTTAATGCCTGTTTGGAAAAAAGAAATATTAAATTGGGCTTTGTAAGTTCTGTTGCAACATTAGGTCGCGGTACACAACAGATGATCAATGAAAACGATTGGTTTAATCAGAATGAAAAAAACAGCTATTACGCTATAAGTAAATATGCTGCAGAAAGAGAAGTGTGGCGTGGCATAACTGAAGGATTAAATGCTGTCATTATTAATCCGTCTGTAATATTAGGTGATGGTAACTGGCGGTCCGATTCATCATCGTTGTTTAACACCTTGTACAGCGGACTGAAGTTTTATACTCAAGGCGTTTCAGGTTTTGTTGATGTGAAAGATGTTAGCCGCATCCTGATAAGTTTGACAGAAAGTGAAATATCAGGTGAGCGTTTTATCATATCATCAGAGAATAAAACTTACGAATGGTTGTTTAAGACAATGGCAAAGGGTTTAAACATAAAACCACCAACCATAAAAGCAGGAGTTTTTCTTTCCCAATTGGCCTGGCGGTTAGAGTGGCTTAAATCTGTTTTTACAGGAAAACCGTCCTTAATCACCAATGAAACTGCATATACATCACAGCAGATTTACAATTACGATAACAGTAAAATCACTGAACAACTCAATTATCGTTTTATTCCCGTTGAAGAAACAGTAGAACGGGTTTGCAAAATATTTATCGCACAAAAGCAATAAAGTCCATAGGCTCAAAAGAGTTTACTCCGGCCTGCCGAAGCATGGTAACCAACTGACCACGGTGGTAGGTGCTGTGATTAAAACAGTGCATGACTATTTCTTCCAACGGTGTTTGATGATCTATCCCCTTAGTATTTTTATAGGATATGATTTTTTTAAAATCCTCATCATTCAGATTAGAAATGTAGTTAATCCATTCCTGAGAACTTTCAATAAGCAGTTTTGAAAACTCATTCAAGTCACCTTTAAAATCTTTGCTCGGAGGCCAGGAATACGGTTTGTTTTGAATGCGCATAATCCAGGTATGCTGCGAGTCATAGATATGATAAATTGTTTTGCGCACGGTATTGAAACTGCTTTTCATTTCTGTATCTGCAACAGTTTCTCCTGCACTCACTATGGCATTGGTAATTCTTTGGTTAGCCCATTTATTATAATTGGCATATCGGAGCAATAGATTTCCACTCATGATTTTTAAAATAAATTTGAATCAAATATAATATTAACAGAAATAGTATTAATTTTATTCCCAAAGATTATCGGATATGATTATCAAACCACCATCACCGCAACAACTTTCGGAATATTATCAAGGCTACTTAAAATATCTTCCGGAAGAAGACATGTTGCTCACACTAAAAACAGCTACTGATGAAATGGAAAGTATGCTTGAGCAAATTCCTGTCAATAAAGAAACATTTAGTTACGCACCCGGAAAATGGATGCTGAAAGAAGTTATTGGTCATCTGTGTGATACAGAAAGAATTTTAACCTATCGTGCATTATGTTTTGCACGTAATGACAAGACAGAGTTGCCGGGTTTTGATGAAAACGAATATGTGGCAAACGGAAATTTTAAAACAAGAGCAATGCACAGCATTGGCATTGAATATCTTATTGTGCGCGAAGCTTCATTAGCATTATTTAATTCGCTTGACGCTGCCGATTTTGATAAAACAGGAACTGCTAATCAAATAAAATATTCTGTAAGGCACATGCTCTATTTCTGCATTGTACATCAACGTCATCATTTTAATATTATCCGCGAAAGGTATTATCAATAGCCTTAGGTTAAACTTGTTTTTTTAGGACAATACGGAAAGTTGTTCCATTATTAGGTTCAGAGTTTTTTACAAAAATGTGTCCGTTATGATACTCTTCAACAATTCTTTTACTCAACGAAAGTCCTAATCCCCAACCACGGGTTTTAGAAGTGTAACCGGGCTTAAAAACTGTTTTAAATTTTGATTTGGGAATACCTTTTCCACTATCGGCAATATCTATATATACAAACTGCAACTGATCGGTAATCATAACATCAATTTTTCCTTCGCCATCCATAGCATCAACAGCATTTTTGAAAAGATTTTCAAGTACCCATTCAAATAGTGGAATGTTTAATGGCGCAAGAACCTGATGTGGCTGTGCTTTGTTGAGACTAAAAATTACCTTACTCGATGTGCGCGAACGTATATAGGAAATAGTGTTTTCTATAACCAAATAAACATCTTCCTTACGGAGTACCGGTGCTGATCCTATTTTTGAAAAACGTTCTGTTATGGTATTTAATCTTGCAACATCTTTTTCAAGTTCTTCCACATGATTCTGATCTTGTGCCGTTGACTTAAAATATTCTATCCATGCCATGAGGCTGCTTAAGGGTGTTCCCAGCTGATGTGCAGTTTCTTTTGCCATACCCACCCAAACCTGATTTTGTTCTGCTTTGCGCGAAGTGCTGAATGCCAGATAGCTTACTAATAAAAACAAAGCAATAATTGCTAATTGAAAATACGGGTAGTAGCGAAGTTGATACAATAAACCGGAATCTTCATAATAAATAAAGTTTTTCTGATTGTTGGCAAAAGAAATTTCAATAGGCTCATGTCTTTCTTTCATTTGCAGGAGCATTTCCTGAACATATTGATTGTCATTAACTTTTGCCGTATCAAGATTGATGTGCGATAAAATATTTCCGCTCTCATCGGTTAAAATAGCCGGTACAGTATTGTTATCCTGCAAAACCATGAGCGAAAAACTGATGTCGCCTGCTTCGACAGAAATATTGGCAAGTTGCTTGGATGCTTCGGCCCAGAGCTGAACTTTTTTACGCTCTTCTTCACTTAACTTTTTTACTAAATTATTGGTGTACCACAATGACAATAGCCCTATGAGTATGGCTGAGGCCAAAAGCAAAAGCTTCCATTGTTGTTTTTGTGTGTAAATATTCACCCCTTTAAAATAAATCGTACTTACAGTTCAGGTAAAAGTCTATCTATATTCGGATGAATTAATTGGATTACAGGTGCAATAATACTTCTTTTCTTTCAAAATAACAGCAATTCTTTTTACAAAAAATTAAAAGTGATGCAACCCTTACCCCTACTTTTGCATCTTTAAAGATAATAGCAGAAATGCTCAATGAACAAATCATACAAGGTTGTAAAGACAAACAAGGCAGCGCACAACGTCAGCTTTATGAACTTGTGGCAGGACGCATGATGGGAGTTTGCCTCCGTTATGCCAAAGATGATGAAGAGGCTAAAGACTTGTTGCAGGAAGGGTTCATTAAAGTGTTTCAGCAGATTGACGCCTTTAGAGGCGAAGGTTCTTTTGAAGGTTGGATTAAAAAAATCTTTATTAACACAGCGTTAGAGAGCATAAGAAAAAAGAAATTGCTTACGCAACCGCTGGAAAATGAAGAAGATGCAAGTGACAATTTTCTGATTCAGGAAAATAAACTGGAAGCCAAAGAGTTGCTTCAGATGATCAGAAAGTTGCCCGATGGTTACAGAGTGGTTTTCAACATGTATGCTATTGAAGGGTTTAATCACAGAGAAATTGCACAGCAGTTGAATATTACAGAAGGAACCTCAAAGTCACAGTATGCTCGGGCAAGACAATTTTTGCAGAAAATGCTGACAGAAGAAAAAGTAAAGTAATTATCCGCAAAGGATTGAAAATGAAAGAAGATAAAAACATAGAACAGATTTTTAAAGATGCGTTCAGCAACTTTGAAGTGCCTGTTGATTCTTCTTTATGGCAAGGAATAGAAAATTCATTACCTGCAAATCCTGCTCCTTTAACAAAGGTGTCGTTTTTAACAAAACAAGCTGCATATCTGAAAATTACAGGTGCAGTAATTGCAGTTTCAGCTGCCGTTACAGCGGTGTTATTTTTTTCAAATAAGAATGAAAAAGGTACTGTACAAAACGCAATTCATATAAATAACGAAACCGCTAAGGCAGTTGAAGTGGAAGCACAGAAAAGTGTGAAGCAAACCACAGAAACAACTTCAAAGTCAGAAAAAATAAATACGCCTGAAGAGCCAAAAACTAAAAAGCCTGCAATTGTTGCGCCTGATAAGACTGAGCAATCAGACAAAGTTGTTGAAAATAAATCTACTCAGATTAATACTGTTCCGGCTACTGAAGTGGAGGCAATTATACAGCAACCACAGACAGATAAACAAATGATATCCGGCCCCAAAACCAATGTAGCTGCTGAGCCAACAAAAGAAACTGAGGTTAAGAAAACAGAAATGAAGAAGCCCGAAGCCAAAACATCAGTCAGCACAGAAAGTAAAACATTACCTTTGCCCGGTCTTGGCAACATGGTTTTTACACCTAATGGTGATGGCATAGGAGATTGGTTTGAGTTTGATGACAGCAATCTGAGTGAAGTGTCTGTTAAGATTTATTCACTAAAAGGATATAAATTGGTGAGTGAGTGGCATACACACGGTGGCAGATGGGATGGCAATCTTCAAAACGGAAATCCTGCCGAAGAAGGAATTTATTTGGTGATGATTCAGGCCAAAGGTATTGATCAGACTAATTATAAAAACACAATAAAACTGCAATTAAGAAGAAATTAAAATAAACAAAGTATAAAAACTAAACATCAAATAATCATGAGTAAACTTTTAACCAGATTAACAGCATTGATGCTGGTAGCAACAATGTTTGTACCTGTCATCAGTAAGGCATCACACCTTGCTGCAGGGGATATTTATTATACCTACACAGGTACCCCAAATACATTTTTGATAACGCTTCGTCTATACAGAGATTGTGCGGGTATCACCATGTCTTCATCAGAAACAGTTTGCTACACTTCAGCATCCTGTAATATCAGTCAGTCTATTACCGTAAACTTAGTTCCCGGATCAGGACAACAAATTCCACCATCTCCTTGTGTGCCTTCAGCAGGTCCAACAACCTGTCAGGGTGGTACAGCTTATGGTATTGAAGAATATCTGTATCAGGCTGTGTTGGTAATGCCTGCACAATGTATTGACTGGAAATTCCAGTATGAAACATGTTGTCGTAATGGTAATATCACAACGCTTAATAATGCTGCTGGTATGGGTTTCTATCTGGAAACCACAATGAATAATCTTGATTATCCGACAAACAGCTCACCACACTTTAATACTATTCCTGTAACACAGTTTTGTGTAAACAATCAGTTCTATTTCGATCAGGGTGCTACTGATCCTGATAACGATTCAATAACTTATTCTCTTATCAATGCACAGGATGCATCCGGTTTTTGTCCTTGGACAGCATTCGATCTTCAGTACAATGCACCCTATTCAGGAGTATATCCAATTTCATCAGCTAATGGTGTTACAATGGATTTGTTGACCGGTGTAATTGCTTTTTTACCGAATTTATTACAGAATGGTGTAATTGCAGTTCGTTGTTTTGAGTACGACCGCATAACAGGCTTATTAAAAACAATCGGCAAGCGCGAAATTCAAATCAACATCGTTTCAACTTGTACAGTAGTAACCCCCAGTTTCGACAGTGCACAGGTTGCCAGCGGTGTAAATATTGTTATTGATGGTATTAATAACGTTACTTGTGACGATACAACTTTTTATATTCAGGTAAATCCACCTGTACAATGTGGTTCAATCGTTCCTTCTGATATCCGTTTCCTTGACCCTAGCGGACTTCCCAATCCTGTAACTTCAGCAGTAGGTATTAACTGTGTTAACGGTCTTACAGATTCAATAATGGTAACCGTACTTAACCCGATTCCAACGGGTACATCTTATATATTTACCAAAATAGGTAATGATGGAAACACTTTCCTGAGTGAGTGTGGCTCGCCTATGAATGAGTTCGACACTTTAACTATTAATCTTTATGATTCAGTTCCCTACGCCTTTGATGTAACTGACACATTGGATTGTACTTTCGATTCATTATTTATTGTGAGTAATCAATTGATTGACTGTTTCACCATCAGTGCAGATGGTTCGGACTTTACTTTGGTTGATGCTAACGGTACTCCAATTACGATTACCGGAGCAACTTGCATGGGTACTAACGGTGGTCACTTTGGTACTTCCTTCCTGATTACTACAGTTCCTACAACCAATGCCGCAGGACCATTAACCTTAATAGTCAATACCGGTAGCGACTTAAACACTATAGCCAATGGTTGCGGAACCATGGTATTACAGGATGATACTCTTGGAACCATTCAGGTTCGTAATAATATTACATTGAGTTTAGGTCCAGATATTACAGTTTGTGCCAGCGACCCTGCACCTGTTTTAAATGCAGGTAATCACCCCGGTGCAACTTTTGACTGGTTGCTCAATGGAAATTCTACAGGACAAACATCACAAACCATAACACCAACAGCAAGCGGAACATATATTGTAAATGTACAGTCCTCAGTTTCATGTTTTGGTAGCGATACAGTAGTGGTGAATCTGATTCCTTCACCTTCCGTAAACATAGGTAATGATATTACACTTTGCGCAAATGATCCTTTCCCAACATTAGATGCAGGCAATCCCGGTGCAACATACCAATGGTATCTTAACGATACATTAATTGCAGGTGCAACTTCACAACAATTTACACCTACAACTGCGGGTACTTACTATGTTGAAGTGAGCACAGGTGCTACATGCTTAGGACGTGATACAATTAATATTTCACAAGTACTTCAATTGAGCGTTTCTGTTAACGATCTTTCTTATTGTAGCGGTAATGCTGTTACGCTTCAGTCAACATCAGCCAACAGCGGTGTAAACTATGCATGGACTTTGAACGGTAATCCTATTGCAGGTCAAACAGGAGCATCTGTCCCTGTTACCGGCTCAGGCGTTTACGCAGTAACCATTTCAACAGGATCTTGTTCTGCAATAGATTCAGCTATAGTAACTGAAGTAGAACAGCCTACTGCATCATTATCTAATATTTCACAGTGCGATAATGTAACACTCCCTGTTCTGAATCCGGGATATGTGCCTTCTGCAGGTACTAACTCAGTATTCAGCTGGACATTAAACAACAATCCTGTTGGTGGAAATGATCAGACTTTAAATACTGCCACAACGGGTGCAGGTAATTATAATGTTACCATCACAAACACATCAAACGGATTTACTTGTACAGCTACTGCTTCAATGACGTTAACTATCAATGCAACACCAGCTGTTGAGATTGGAAATAATGTTACACAATGTGCAGGTGCTACTCCGGCAACACTTGCAACAGCAAATGGTACGGGTAACACTTATCAATGGTCACTAAACAACAACATCATAGTTGGTGCTAATGATACAAGCATAACAGCAACGTCTGCCGGTACCTATAGTGTTTTAGTTACCAGTGCAGGCGGATGTACCAATACAGATAACGTTGTGGTTTCTATCAATGCATTACCAACTCCTGAAATTCATGACGAATTGCAGAAGTTAGATAGCGTACTTTTCTGTGCAACACAAAACCCTGCTCCGGTTTTAAGCTTAACAAGCAATGTGTTCATTCAAAGCTACAACTGGACATTGGATGGCAACAATTTATCTACCAATGCAAACGTAACAGTGGCTGCAATCGGTGAATATGAGGTAACAGTAATTGACTCTAATGGCTGTAGCAACACAGATGTTATCCGTGTAATTGAAGCACCATGCGACCTTGAAATATTTAACGTTATTACACCAAATAACGATGGTAAAAACGATGTGTTTGAGGTTAAGAATTTAATGGATTTCAAGACACGTAAACTTACAGTATTCAACCGTTGGGGTAAGAAAGTTTATAGTGCCGACCCATATAACAACGATTGGGATGGCGGCAATCAGGCTGCCGGAGTTTATTACTTTATTCTGGAGTATGACAATGGTATCAAATCCGGTGACAAAAAAGGATCGTTTAATATTATTCGTTAAGTTGCCGATAGTTTATAATTTTGCAGGAGCGTTCTTTTCAAGAACGCTCCTGTTTTTTTAATACTGTTGCAAATATTTTATGAAAGTAACCGATCATTTTAAGAAGTCAGACAAGACCTTATTTAGTATTGAAATTCTACCACCTTTAAAAGGGAAAAGCATTCAGTCTATTTTTAATGCAATAGACCCTTTGATGGAATTTAAACCTCCTTTTATTGATGTTACATATCACCGCGAAGAGTTTGTTTACAAAAAACGTGAAGGTGGTTATCTCGAAAAAATTTCAATAAGAAAGCGTCCTGGTACCGTTGGTATTTGTGCAGCCATCATGAATCATTATAAAGTTGATGCTGTCCCCCATATTATCTGCGGAGGATTTTCACGCGAAGAAACAGAGAACGCATTAATTGACCTTAACTTTTTGGGAATAGATAATGTTCTTTTGCTAAGGGGTGATTCGGAAAAACATGAATCGCATTTTACACCTGAGCCCGGTGGACATGCCTATGCTCTTGATTTGGTTGAGCAGGTAGTAAATATGAATTCAGGCACATTTTTAGATGATGATCTTAAAGGAGTAGAACCAACAAAATTTTGTATTGGTGTGGCCGGTTATCCCGAAAAACATTTTGAAGCACCAAACCTGAATACAGACATCTCTTTTCTGAAGAAAAAAGTTGATGCGGGAGCTCAGTATATAGTTACGCAAATGTTTTATGACAATCAGAAGTACTTTGATTTTGTAAACAAATGTCGCCAAGTAGGCATTAATGTGCCAATAATTCCGGGGCTTAAACCTATTTCAACGAAAAAGCAAACTGCTATCTTACCTAAAACTTTTTTTATTGATATACCTGATGACCTGATTCAGGAAATAGAAAAATGCAAGAGTGATGATGCCGTAAAGCAAGCGGGTATTGATTGGGCAGTGACACAAGCTAAAGAGCTTATAAAATTTGGTGTACCCTGTCTGCATTTTTATACAATGGGCAGTCCGGAGAATATCAGAAAAATTGCATCACAATTGTTTTAATGTTTCAGGTATCCATAAATAAGGCTGAAACTTTTAAACACGACAAGTGTTTATACCACAAACCCCACTCCGTTGAATAGGTTTTCGATTAAAGACATAGAAATTCTTACAGGAATAAAGCCGCATACCATTCGTATATGGGAGCAGCGTTATGGTATTATCAAGCCACAACGAACGGCAACCAATATTCGCTATTACACAGAGAACGATTTGAAACTGATGCTCAATGTTTCTTTGTTGAATAAGATGGGATTTAAGATTTCGAAAATAACTTGTCTTAAACCGAATGAAATCGAGCATAAAGTTTTGTCGTTAGTAGAACAAGCCAATGATGCTGATATTAACCTCAGTGCATTGTTGAATTGTATGGTCAGGCTTGATGAGGACACATTTGAACACCTGTTAAATAAATATCTGGAGACAAACGGACTGGAAACTACAATGACAAGAATTCTGTTTCCTTTTTTATACAGAATAGGATTGCTTTGGCAGACAGGCTCCATCACACCTGCTTATGAGCATTTTTTTACCAATCTTGTGCGCCAGAAAATTATTGCTGCAATAGACAAGCAAGTATTGACACCACTGCCTGATGCAAAAAGATTTTTACTCTTTCTGCCTCCAAACGAACCTCATGAATTAGGACTTTTGTATGCACACTATGTAATCAGACAACGTGGTCACAGATCAGTTTATATGGGGCTCAATTTACCGATTGAACATATCATTTGTGCTCACGAATGTTGTCAACCCGATTTTATTGTGACTACTTTAACATCTTGCATTAAGATTAACGCCATTGAAGAATTTATTGTACAGATTTCAAAGACATTTTCAAAAAGCAAGATATTACTTTCCGGTGCACAGGCAGTAAACAAAAGTTTACATCTGCCACAAAATGTTCAGATAATCTCTGACTTTGATGATTTTATTCAATACATTGAAAACAGGGTCAATTAATCAATACTTTATTTTATTCATTGCTGTAAAAAGTGTAGCTTTGTTTTAAATCCTAATAGAATTATGTTTATTCAACAATTATATACAAGTTGTCTTGCCGAAGCAGCCTATTATATTGAATCCGATGGGCAGGCTGCAATTATAGATCCCATTCGTGAAACAACACCATATCTTTCACTATGCGAGCAGCGGCATTCTAAAATCACACATATTTTTGAAACACACTTCCATGCCGATTTTATCAGTGGCCATATAGATCTGGCAAAGCAAACAGGAGCAAAGATTGTTTATGGCCCTGAAGCACACACCAACTATCCTGTTTATAATGCAAAAGATGGTGAAGAGTTCAAAATTGGAAAACTAACCATCAAAGCTATTCACACACCCGGACATACTTTAGAATCAACATGCTATTTATTACTCAATGAAAATAATCAACCACATTGTATTTTCAGTGGAGATACTTTGTTTGTAGGCGATGTAGGCCGACCTGATTTATTAGATGGCAGTGGTATTTCAAAAGAATTTTTAGCAGGTAAATTGTTTGATTCTTTGAATACAAAAATTAAAGTGCTGCCTGATAACGTAATTGTTTATCCGGCACATGGACCCGGATCTGCTTGCGGAAAAAATATTGGAAAAGAAACATGGAGTACCATAGGTCAGCAAAAACAATCCAACTATTATTTAAAAGAAAATAACAAAGAGGCTTTTATTAAAAATCTGACAACGGGCATAATGCCACCACCCATGTATTTTTTTGAAGATGCCCGAATCAACAAACAAGGCTACCAACCTATAGACGAAGTGGTGTTGCGAAATGCCAAACCATTGTCAATAGAAAAATTTAAAGAACACATTCAGCAAGGAGCATTACTACTCGATTCAAGAAATGCCGATGATTTTGAGAAAGGGTTTATTCCTGATGCAGTAAATATTGGGCTCAATGGTCAGTTTGCCAACTGGCTTGGGACATTAATTCCCATAAAGCAAACGGTAGTGTTACTCACAGAAAAAGGAAAAGAAGAAGAAACAGTAATTCGTGCTGCACGTGTAGGCTATGAAAACATTGCGGGTTATCTTGAAGGAGGAATAGAAAGTTGGAAAAATAACGGACAGGAATTTCATACCATCAGTTCTGTTGATGCAGCTACATTTACCAATTTGCTAAAGACAGGACAATATATTGCTTTAGATGTACGAAAGCCCGGTGAGTATGATTCATCACATGTAAAAGATTCAGTCTTTGTTTCGTTAAGTGACATTCCACAACACTACAATAAGCTGGATAAATCAAAAACGTATCTGATTTTTTGTGGTGGAGGTTATCGCAGTATGATAGCGGCATCGTTGCTTAAAAAGAATGGTTTTGAAAATATAGTTAATGTATATGGAGGCTTTGGAAAGATTAAAGATTGCAACATATCATTAGAAACTTCACAACCTGTGATGTGAATACAGTTCATGAAATTACAGCATCCAATACAAATGTGCTGATAGATTTTTATGCCGATTGGTGCGAACCATGTAAGTGGCTTAATCCTGTTTTGGAAGAGTTAAAGCAACAGCTTCCCGACTTATATATCCATAAAATCAATATTGACCAATTTACTGAAGAGGCTGCTGCATTTGAAATAAAGAGTGTACCTGTGCTGATGCTTTTTGTTGACGGAAAACAGGTATGGCGTATGAATGGATTTAAATATTCTAAAGAATTAGCTAAAGAATTAAAGGAGTTTTTAAAAACCTGAAATCTTACATTAATAGCTGTTGAAAACATTTATTTTTTAAAGTGTAGATTGTCTAACGTCTGTTTCACTACACGTATTTTTACAATCAAACGAAAACATGTCAAAGAAGAATATAAAATTTACAAAAACACAACTTGAAAAGTTAAAACAAGAACTTCTTCAGGTCTTTCTGCAACACCCGCGTGCTACCTTTAATCCAAAACAGGTTTGGCGCAAAGCAGAAATAAATTTGCCCGAAGAATATATTTCAATAGTGTTGCTTGCTGATAAACATTATTTAGATGAAACAATACAATCTTTAATTTTAGAATTGTATGAAGAAGGAGAATTGCTGGAGGTTCAACAGTTTCGTTATAAGTTATTACCGGCAGAAAGGTTTATTGAAGGAAACATACAGGTAACTTCCAAAGGAGAAGGTTATGTGATGAACGATGGTTTTGAAGAAGACATACAGATTCCATCACATCTCATGTCAAATGCATTGAATGGCGACAGAGTTAAAATTAGTCTATTAGCTCATCGCGAAGGCAAAAGACAACAAGGAGAAGTTGTTGAAGTTATCAGTCGCAGCAGAACGCAATTTGCCGGCACTATACAACATTCGGGAAGTTATGCATTTGTAGTATGCGATGATTCTAAAATGCATGTAGATATTTTTATTCCCGGAAAACAACTCAACGGTGCCCGCAATGGTGATAAAGTAATTGCAGAGATAACATTATGGTCTGCCGATGCCAGCAATCCCGAAGGAAAGGTTGTTCGTATATTAGGTGCTCCCGGTGAACATACTGCAGAAATGAATGCTATTATTGTTGAGTATGGGCTTCCGGAATCTTTTCCTGATGAAGTAGAAAAAGAAACATTAAAAATTTCTGATACTATTTCAAAAGAAGAAATTAAAAAACGCAGAGACTTCAGAAAAGTAACTACCTTTACCATTGACCCTGTTGATGCAAAAGATTTTGATGATGCATTAAGTATTCAGCAGCTGCCAAATGGTAACTGGGAAATGGGTGTGCACATTGCAGATGTTTCACATTTTTTAAAACCGGGCAGTGCAATGGATGAAGAAGCCTTCAACAGAGCAACTTCAATTTATTTGGTTGACAGAGTTATTCCTATGTTGCCCGAAAAATTGTCAAATATGGTTTGCTCTCTAAGACCTAATGAGGAAAAACTTTGTTACTCTGCAGTTTTTGAGATGAATGAAAAAGCAGAAGTCTTGAATGAGTGGTTTGGAAGAACAGTAATTTTTTCTGATCACCGCTTTACTTATGAAGAAGCACAGCAGGTTATAGAAACCAACAAAGGCCCTTTTGTTAAAGAAATAAGTGTCTTTCATCGGTTAGCACAGCTACTTCGCAAAGAGCGTCACCGTAAGGGAGCAATCAGTTTTGAAAAAACAGAAGTAAAGTTCAGGCTTGACGAAAAAGGAAACCCTATTGGAATATTTCTTAAAGAGAGTAAAGACTCCAATAAACTGATTGAAGAGTTTATGTTACTTGCCAACAGACGTGTTGCAGAGTTTATTGGTAAAGGAGTTGCAAAGGGAAAGAAAGAGAAAACACAAAAGACTTTTGTTTACCGTATTCACGATGTGCCTGTTGAAGAGAAACTGAGCGACTTCAAAACTTTTGCAGCACAGTTTGGCTATAGAATAAGCACTGCATCAGGGCAAGAAACTGCGCATTCGCTCAACAAAATGCTGAAGGATGTGGAAGGCAAAAAGGAACAGAGTATGATTGAACAACTGGCAATACGCAGTATGGCTAAGGCAGTTTATTCAACTGAAAATATTGGTCACTATGGTTTGGCATTCGACTTTTACACCCACTTTACTTCGCCCATAAGGCGGTATCCGGATGTGATGGTGCACCGCTTGCTGGATTATTATATGAGTGGCGGCAAGAGTGTTTCGCAACAGGAGTATGAAGAAAAATGCCGTCACTGTACGGAGCGCGAAATTAATGCTGCCGATGCAGAACGTTCATCAATTAAATACAAACAGGTTCAATACCTTGCAGCACGTAAAGATGAAATATTTAAAGGTGTAATTTCCGGTGTTACGGAATGGGGTCTTTATGTGGAGTTAGAAGAGAATAAATGTGAAGGCATGATCAGGCTGCGCGACCTGAATGATGACTACTATGAATACGATCAGAAAAACTTTTGTATTGTAGGACATCGCTCCCGCAAAAAATATTCATTGGGCGATGAGCTGATGGTAGTCATAAAAAGTACAGACATCATTAAAAAACAAGTTGATTTTATGCTCTATGACAAGGATCGTTTACATGAAGTTTCTCCATTTAAACGTAGTGATAAAAAAAGATTCCCTTCATCAGGCAAGTTCAAAGGTGATAAAAGGAAGAGCGGCAAAAGAAAAAGATAATTTTTTCAAAAAAAAATTTAATCATCATAATTTCAAGCCATAGCATTGTGACGTTTTTTAGATTTGTGCCATGTTAAAAAAGATACTTATTACAGTCTGGATAATTTCCATGACTACAAGCCTTCAGGCACAGCAAAAGAAAAGCTATCAGGTTGGTGTTATTGCTTTCTACAATTTAGAAAACCTGTTCGATACCATTAATCAACCCGAAGTGAATGATGAAGAGTTTACCCCTACCGGTTCTAACAACTATACAGGTAAAGTATATCTTGATAAGTTAGGTAAACTTTCTGATGTATTATCACTGATTGGAAAAGACGAGTCACCTGACGGATTTTCTGTTTTAGGATGTGCAGAAGTAGAGAATGAAAGTGTTTTAAAAGATTTGGTTAATGAACCCAAACTAAAATCACGCAACCTTAAAATTGTGCATTACGACAGCCCTGACAAACGGGGTGTTGATGTGGCATTGCTTTATAATCCTAAATATTTTACTCCCAAGTTTAGTGAGCCTTTGTTTATTGACTTGCGTACTCCGGAAAATCCTGAATACTACACCCGCGACATTCTCTATGTTTTTGGCATGTATCTGGGCGAGCCTATCCATATCCTCGTTGGTCACTGGCCATCACGCAGAGGAGGCGAAGAGGCTTCTGCACCATCACGTGCTAAGGCTGCTGCTGTATGTAAAAACAAAATTGATTCTATAACAAAAATAAATGCCGATGCAAAAATTGTTCTCATGGGCGATTTAAATGATGATCCTTTAAGCCCAAGTGTTACAAAAGTAATTAAGGCTGTTGGAAGTAAAGACAAAGTAGAACGCGGAGGAATGTACAACCCTTGGGTTGATTTTTATACCAAAGGAATAGGTACACTTGCCTATAACGATGCATGGAATCTTTTTGATCAGATTATGATTTCATCAGGTTGGTTAAATAAAAAACAAGATGGATTCTTTTTTAAAGATGCCCATATTTTTAAACGTGAATTTATGTTGCAAAAAAGCGGACGTTATAAAGGATATCCACTTCGTACATTCGACTTCAGCAGATATATAGGTGGCTATAGCGATCACTTTCCTACCTATCTGGTATTTTTGAAAGAAGTAAAATAGATTGTTTTAATATCTTAGCTACCGATGAAAGGTACATTATTTGAGATTGGACGCTATTTTGGTTTTATAAAAAACCTTTTTTATAAACCCGAAAAATTGCCGGTATATGTACGTCAGGTTTTTCGCGAAATGGTTAATCTGGGTATTGGTTCATTGTGGCTGGTGGCGCTTACTTCTGCTTTCATGGGTGCTGTTATAACAATTCAAAGTGCTTACAACCTTGTGAACCCAATGGTGCCTTTGTGGGCTGTTGGAATTGTTGCTCGTGATAGTATCATCATCGAATTTTCTCCAACTATCATCATGCTTGTGCTTGCAGGAAAAGTAGGTAGCAGTGTTGCATCAGAAATTGGTACCATGCGTGTTACCGAACAGATAGATGCACTTGAGATAATGGGTATAAACTCATCAGGATATTTGGTGTTACCCAAAATTATTGCAGCACTATTAATTTGTCCCGTTGTTGTAATCATCAGTATGATTGTTGGTATTACAGGTGGATGGGTTGCCGGTGATCTTTCCGGTGTAGTACCTTCGGCAGATTATTTAAAAGGAGTACAAAACCAGTTCTTACCATTCAATGTAACTTTTGCTATGATAAAGACAATAGTATTTGCATTTATCATTACTTCTGTGCCGGCCTATCATGGTTATTATACAAGTGGTGGCGCACTTGAAGTTGGCCAGTCAAGTACAAAAGGTGTAGTTTACAGCAGTATTTTAATTCTGATATTTGATTACTTATTAACCCAACTCATTCTTGCATGATTGCCATAGAAAACATATCCAAATCATTCGGCAATAAAAAAGTGCTTGAAGATGTTTCATGCGAATTTGACAAAGGTAAAATCAACCTGATTATTGGCGGTAGTGGACAAGGAAAAACTGTGTTGATGAAATGCGCTGTTGGTTTGTTTGAAGTTGATAAAGGAAAAGTATTATACGATGGCAGAAATTTTTCGGAGATGACTTTTGGCGAACGCAAACCCATTCGTCAGGAAATTGGCATGTTGTTTCAGGGTGGTGCATTGTTCGATTCATTAACTGTTGAACAAAACGTAACCTTCCCGTTGAAAATGTTTACCAACATGACCAGTGCAGAAAAGCGAGATCGTGCCAACTTTTGTCTGCATAGGGTAAACCTCGAAAATGTTAATCATCTTCTTCCAAGCGCTATCAGTGGTGGCATGAAAAAACGTGTAGCCATAGCAAGAGCTATTGCTATGAATCCGAAATATTTATTTTGTGATGAACCCAACTCAGGGCTTGACCCCAAAACCTCCATTCTTATTGACGAACTCATTAAAGAAATTACAGAAGAATACGATATTACTACTGTCATCAACACACATGACATGAATACCGTGATGAGTATGGGCGAAAAAATTATTTTTATTTACAAAGGCAAAAAATTCTGGGAAGGCAATAACGAAGATATTATGCGCTCTGAAAATAAAGAGTTGAACGATTTTGTTTTTGCCTCACGATGGATGCAGGCAGTTAAGAAACATTTTTGATTTTACCGATTTCAAAACCGTAAATCCAAACCTGCACCAAGCATTAAAACATCGTTGTTTAGTTTTGCCTGAACCATGTTTGGATACATCGCCTCAATGTTTACATTTTTATCTTTTTTGTAAAACGCTTTGGCTATACCTACATTCACTCTGAATTTTTCTGATAAGTCAATTGCAAAACCGGTGTTTGCAGTAAGGTTGTTGTAAGGTGCTGTTTCAAAAGCTCCTAATGTTGTGTAGTAACCTGCCATGTCATTAAAATCGAGCATGGTATATACTGCACCCGCACTCCAGGTAATATACTTTGACCACATCCACTCAAAACCACCGCCAAAATTCATGGCATCGCCTGCAAGGGTGTTTATTCTTTTTCCATCGGCACGTTTGCCCCAGTCGGCATGTTGCTGAAAGTAGTAATTCATTTCTGCTGTCAGACGAAAAGCTTTACTGAATTCGTAGCCTATACCAATACCTGCTAATCCAGGAAGGTCGCGTCTGTTTTCTGCACCATCGGTAACTAACTCTGCCATGCCACCGGACGATTGTTCCAAATCATCAACCTTTTGTTTGGTTTTAAAATTCAGTTTTGCATTGGTTTCTATTCGGACAGCGATGTTCAATTTTTCCACCGGCCGTGCATTGAGGCTTATCACTGCGGCAATGCCACTTGCGTTATCTTTCTGCTCCATGTTTACAGGCAAGCTGCCAAAGTCGCCTATTAACTCCGTTCCTGCCTTTGTTTTATTGGTGGCGTTAATGTAGCGCATACCTAAAGCAGCAGAAAACTGTTCGTTAATAGCGTAAGAGAATCCAACAGTTCCTGTAAGGTACATTGATGATGCTTTAAGATATTCTTTTCCTGTGGTGGTGTAAGCGCCCTGAAAAGCATCTAACAACATTAAGCTGATTAAGTCGGTGTTGAGAGAGCCTTCAGGATAGTTGGCCGTAGCACCTCCACCGGAAATATATACACCACCCCAAACAGCCCATTTGTTTTTATTGTACGACAAATAAATATTCGGTACCAGATAGTCGTTGCCATCTTGCTCTCTTTTTATTTCGCCCCAGCCCAAATCATAACTGTGTGAGGGTTTGCGCATCAATATCTGATTGCCAATGCCAACATGAAATCCTTGTTCTAATCGAGTCAGCGTTGCAGGATTATACACTACCAAATCGCTACCTTTTACTGCTGCATTTCTGCCACCGGTACGTATCCATTCCGGACTCATATTGCTTAGGTTATCAATCTGTGCTTGTGCCCATCCGCTACTTAACATTAAAAGAATAATGATGTATAGTTTTCTCATACCCTATATAATTTTTGTATGAGTAAAAATATTTTTCATTTATATTGACCTAAGGAGCAAAACAGAAATTAATAAACAATGCTTTTTTAATAAGTGTTGGGGTGTAGTTGATATGACTTGTCTTGAAATAGGTTACCAGAATTGTTAACTTTATTTTGCTCAAAAAATACGTCAAAAAAAGAAAGACAAAAGAGCAATTTGTTGCCGAATACTAAACTGCCAAAAAAAAAGCTAAGCAAAGAATTAAGAGCATGTTAATTTTTATCTAAAAACCACAGGCTGTTTTCTAATGACATCTATCTTCGTGTCATGAAACTATTGAATTACATTAACGGACAAATGGTGGAGCCCATTGGCGGGCAATGGATAGACAATGTAGATCCATCAACCAATACCGTATTCTCTCAAATTCCCGATAGCGATGAAAGGGATGTAAGCAGTGCTGTTGAGGCCGCTGCCGCAGCTTTTGATACCTGGTCAAATCTACCTGTAAAAAAGCGCTCAGACCTCTTGTTGAGAATAGCTGCATTAATTGAAAAAAACCTGCAACGTTTTGCCGAAGCAGAAAGTCTTGATAACGGTAAACCTGTGTGGCTTGCCAAACAAGTGGACATTCCACGTGCAGCCGCAAATTTTCATTTTTATGCTACTGCAGCATTACATCTTGCTGCCGAAACACATGCCATGGAAAACACGGCAATTAATTATACTTTACGTCAACCAATAGGTATTGCAGGATGTATTTCGCCATGGAACCTGCCCTTGTATTTGTTTACCTGGAAAATTGCCCCTGCCCTGGCTTCAGGAAACTGTGTGGTGGCAAAACCCAGTGAGATTACTCCCGTAACAGCATTTTTACTTAGTCAGTTTTGTATTGAAGCCGGCCTTCCTGCCGGAGTGCTCAATATTATTCATGGCACAGGGCCACGTGTTGGCAGTGCCATTGTATCACACCCCAAAATACCGGTAATCAGTTTTACAGGGGGGACTAAAACAGGTGCTGATATTTCAAGAATTGCTGCACCGATGTTTAAGAAACTTTCTCTTGAATTAGGAGGAAAAAATCCCAATATCATTTTTGACGACTGCGATTTTGATCATGCTGTTGCCACATCTATAAAATCATCTTTCAGCAATCAGGGAGAAATTTGCCTTTGTGGTTCGCGGATATTTATTCAACGCAGCATTTATGATAAATTCAAGGACGCATTTATCAGCAAAGTCAAAGGACTTAAGGTTGGCGACCCAAAAGATGATTCAAATTTTCTGGGTGCTATAGTCTCTCAACCGCATTTCGAAAAAATACTTTCATACATTGATATTGCCAAACAGGAAGGTGGTGTGATTTTAACCGGTGGCAAAGCCATAAAACCCGAAGGGCGCTGTAAAGACGGATTTTTTATTGAGCCTACAGTAATTGAAAACCTGCCTTATAATTGCCGTACCAATCAGGAAGAAATTTTTGGTCCTGTAGTGACACTTACCCCTTTTGATACCGAAGAAGAAGTTTTAAAGATGGCCAACAGCACCAATTACGGACTGGCAGCCACCGTATGGACTACCCACCTGACTAAAGCACATAGAGTGGCAGCAGCCCTGCATAGTGGTATTGTGTGGATAAACTGCTGGCTTTTACGTGATTTACGAACTCCTTTTGGAGGTATAAAACAGAGTGGCATCGGACGTGAAGGTGGTTTTGAAGCCTTGAAATTTTTTACCGAAGAAAAAAACATTTGCATTAAGCTCTAAGATGTTACTTTTGCCGCCATTATGTTTATAACTGTATTGAAATCGAAAATTCATCGGGCAAAGGTCACACAGGCCGAGTTGCATTATGTGGGCAGTATTACCCTTGATGCAAACCTGATGGAAGCAGCAGACCTTATTGAAAATGAACAGGTGCAGGTGCTTAATATTAATAATGGTGAAAGATTTGTTACCTACGTAATCAAAGGCGAACGCAACAGTGGTGTGGTTTGCCTCAACGGTCCTGCAGCACGGAGAGTGCAGTTAGGCGACATCGTTATTGTTGCTTCCTATGCCATGATGGAAAAAGAAGAAGCCAAAAATTTTAAACCTGTTTTGGTTTATCCTGACGAAAAAAATCAACCTGTAAAATAAATACCGTCTAAGGTTGAAAAAAAAAATAGTTTCATTAGTTAAGTATACACTGTTTCTGGCTGCCGGTGTTGGCATGCTTTGGCTTACATTCCGTAATCAGGATTTTACTCAGGTAATTCAGAAAATTGAAAATGTACATATCGGTTGGCTGCTGGCATCTGTTGTTGCAGCAATTCTTGCACATCTTAGTCGTGCCATTAGATGGAATATGCTCATTGTTCCTTTAGGTTATAAACCCAAACTGATTAATACTTTCTGGGCATTGTGTGCAGGATATTTTGCCAATCTGGCTGTACCTCGTCTGGGCGAAATCACGCGTTGCGGCATGCTCACCAAAGCAGAACAAGTACCGTTTAACGAACTGTTCGGAACTGTAATTGTGGAACGCATCATGGATGTTCTGATGCTGTTTTTGTTATTGCTTGCAGTCGCAGCATTAGAGTTTCATCTCATTGGTGGTTTTTTGTATGATAATATCGCTGCACCTTTGATGAGTAAATTTCAAAACCTGAATCTTCCTTTAGTAATAGGTGTCATGGTTGTAGGCATCATTGCAATTTTTACCTATTTTTATTTCTCTAAACATTCAGGAAAGAGCAAAGTTATTTTCGAAAAAATAAATTTATTGCTTAAAGGTGTTGTTGACGGTATTAAGTCAATAGCGAAAATGAAAAACAAATCGTTGTTTATTTTCCACACCTTGTTTATTTGGGTGATGTATTTTTTTGCTTCCTATTTGTGCTTCTTTGCTTTGGATTCCACAGCGATGCTTGATGCCAAAGCAGGACTGTTTATTCTTGTCATTGGAGGATTAGGAATGTCTGCACCTGTGCAGGGCGGCATTGGTGCTTTTCATTTCATAGTTTCGCGCGGACTGATGCTTTATGGTATTTCTGAAACAGAAGGAATTGTATATGCAACTATTGTTCATGGCTATCAAACCATTTTAGTAATAGCTTTGGGTGCAATAGGATTCTTTGTTTTAATGGCAACAGGGAAAAAAATTAAAGCCAACAATGGATTATAACGAGATAATCAGCAAGAAAATTCTAAATGAACAGGCATTAATGCAGCAGCTTAGTGTTTGGCGATTGCAAAATCAAAGTATTGTTTTTACCAATGGCTGCTTTGACATCCTTCATTTGGGGCATACACAATATTTATCTCAGGCAAAAAATTATGGCGATAAATTAATTCTTGGCCTCAACTCCGACAAGTCAGGTGCATGTAAAAAAGGTGAGGGAAGACCTGTAAATAATGAAACAGCACGTGCCTTTGTACTTGCTTCTTTGCATGTTGTTGATGCCGTAGTATTATTTGATGAGGAAACCCCCTATAATCTGATAAAACTCGTTCAACCTGATGTGCTGGTAAAAGGTGCTGATTATGAAATTGAAAAAATTGTTGGCTACGATATTGTCATACAACGTGGAGGCAAGGTTGTTACAATAGATTTAACACAAGGATATTCCACTACAGCCCTGCTAAAACGCATAAACAATAAAAATTTTTAAATAAAGTTTTTGAATTTGATAGGTTTGTTGTAAATTTACCTTTCAATTTATAGAACTTATGAAGCCGGCTGCTATAAAAATTCCAATTGTTGCCTTATCACTACTACTATTAATGGGTTGTGAAAGCAATCATTTCTTTAAATCAGAAAAAAAACTAAAAAGTGATATTGTTGGTACTTGGGACAGAGTATTATTCGGGCAACAGAATGAAGAAACATGGATTTTTGTTGATGGTGCAATAAAAATTTATCAGCCCAATCGTCATGGAGATTCTGCTGATGTTGGCACATTCTCAATAGATGCTACATTAACATCACCCTATTTAAAGATAGAGAATACAACCTATTTAAATCAAAATCCCGGTGGCGATACCTACAATCATAAATGGTCAATAGTAAAACTTGATAATAAAGTATTGGAAATTGCCACTGAAAGTCCGTTGGGAGGAGTAGCACAGATTGAATTTATCAAACAGTGATATCTTAGCGTCATCATTTTTTTTCAGACGCTGTAATGGCTAAAGTAAAATCGGTTTTTGTTTGTCAGAATTGTGGCGCACAGTCACCCAAGTGGATGGGCAAGTGCTCGTCATGTGGTGAGTGGAATTCTTATGTTGAAGAACTTATCACCTCCGGAAATTCTTCTGTACAGGCAAATTACAAACGAAGCAGCAAGCCTGAAAAAATTACAGAAATAGAGCTGCATCAGGAGCAACGCATTGTGTTGCCTGATCAGGAATTAAATCGTGTTCTTGGTGGCGGATTGGTACGAGGGTCTCTCATTCTCCTTGGTGGTGAACCCGGAATAGGAAAATCTACACTTTTACTTCAGCTCGCTGTAAGATTGAAAAATCTGAAAACAGTTTATGTTTCCGGAGAAGAAAGCGGTCAGCAAATTCGAATGCGTGCCGAACGACTAAATTCAGACCTGCACAGTCAATGTTATCTTCTGACAGAAACATCACTTGAAATAATTCTACAACACCTCAATGCATTGAAACCCGACATGGTTATTATTGATTCTATACAAACCATGTTTCATTCACAGATTGAATCATCACCCGGAAGTGTTTCGCAAATACGAGGATGTGCAACAGAGCTGCTGCGGTTTGCAAAAGACAGCGGATGTCCGGTTTTTTTAGTAGGTCACATCACCAAAGAAGGAGTTATTGCCGGACCCAAAGTTTTGGAACATATTGTGGACACGGTGCTTCAGTTTGAAGGTGACAGACATCATATTTACCGTTTGTTGCGGAGTCATAAAAATCGTTTTGGTTCTACTGCAGAAATTGGTATTTACGAAATGCAGGGTAATGGTCTGGCAGAAGTATCGGACCCGTCACAGATTATGCTTTCGCAACGAGAAGAAGCACTCAGTGGAATTGCCATTGCCTGTAATCTTGAAGGCATGCGCACCATGTTGATAGAAACACAGGCATTGGTAAGCAGTGCAGTTTATGGTGTACCACAACGCTCAACAACAGGTTTTGATCAAAGGCGACTAAATATGTTGCTTGCAGTGCTTGAAAAAAGATGTGGGTTTAAGTTAGGTGCCAAAGACGTTTTTCTCAACATTACCGGAGGGTTAAAGGTTGATGATCCTGCAATTGATTTAGCTGTAATTTGTGCTATACTTTCAAGTAACAATGACATCCCTCTTGAGCAGCTGACATGCTTTACAGGTGAAGTTGGTTTGTCAGGTGAAACACGTCCGGTAAGCCGTATTGAACAAAGAATAAAGGAAGCCGAAAAACTGGGTTTCAAAAAAATCTATTTCCCCGCACAGAACCTTGCCGCATTCGATAGGGGTATGTTTAAGCACATTAAACTTTATCCGGTTGAACGGGTAGATGAAGTTTTTTCATTGCTTTTTGGATAGTTTTTTCTGAAAAGACTTCTTTATTCAAAAAATCCATTATATTTTAGTCGGTAAATATTTCATTCTTTAAATAGAAAAACAATGAAAACCTTAATTTCAGCAGTTATAGCTATGGTTGCATTTACCATGGGCACATCAGCACAAAGCAACATTGAAATTGGCATTTCGGGTGGTGCAACAAATTATTTTGGTGATTTGGGTAATAATGAAGTACTGCAATCTTCTTCAACACGACCCGGTGGTGCAATTACTATCCGCAACTTTTTAAATAGCCCTGCCAAGACGGGTTATCAGTATCAGCCATTATCTGTTGAAGCACGTTTTAGCTGGCATCGTATTGGCTACGATGAAACAAAATCTATTGGCGATAAAAAAGGCTACCAACTGCGTAATTACGGTAGGGGTTTAAGTTTCAGGACTGATGTTTATGGTGTGTCAACACATGTAAGCTATACCTTGTATGCCAATAAAAGAAAACCACTATATGCACAGGGAGCAGCAATGTATTTCTATGCCGGTGTTGGTATTTATTATGCACGACCAAAGGCAGATTTATTTAATGGAAGTATTGACATCAATAACCGCTACTATTTTTGGAGTGATGGCACCATCAGAGATCAGGATGAAAAAAGCGGACAAGGCAATGTAATAAAACGTGATGGTAAGTTCGAAACCAATCTTGATGAATGGCGCACAGAAGGACAAGGATATAACAGTGAGTTGGGGCAGAAAAAACCATACAATCTTATGCACATAGGTTTTCCGCTCGGAATGGGATGGCGCTGGGGTGTGACTAAGAATATTATCTTATCGGCAGAGTTGAGCTATATTAAATTTATTACCGATTATTTAGATGATGTAAGTGACCGCTATGCTACCTACGAAGAGATAAAAGCAAACTTTCCCGAAGAATATAAGCAAGACTTGGCAAAGTATATCTCTGACCCATCCGGTAAAGGTACAAATGGTTTTGAAGGTGTTGCAACATCACAACGTGGCAACCACAGAAAAACAGATGGATATGCATTTCTTTCTCTTGAAGTTGCTTACAGACTTGATTTTAACTGGGGAAAAATAAAATCATCCTTCTAAGAAAAAGTACTTTACACATTTTGTATCGTTTAATCATTGTTGCATTTTTGCAGCAATGCAGTTAACAGCCATTCCTTTTCAACTTCGTTTTAGGAAGCCATTTGTTTTAGCTTCGGGAACAAGAACTCACACATCAGTAGTTTATATTAAAGCTGTACAAAATGAAATTGCCGGTTGGGGCGAAGCTGCCATGCCACCCTATGTAAAAGAAACACAAGATAGCGTAATGCAGTTTGTTCAACAATTGCATATTCCTGTATTAAACACTTTAGATGATTTGAATTTATTTTTTGAAAAACTATATCAAACATCTGGAAATTATTTTGCCAAAGCAGCCATCAACGCAGCTTTACTCGACTGGTGGACAAGAAAAAATAATCTATCCCTTTCTGAATTTTTTGGAATTGAAAAAAATTTGCCAACGCCTGATTGCTGTTATACCATCACAATGGGTGATGATATAACACATTCAATTAAGCAAGCAGCAGATTTTAAGTTGCTTAAAATAAAAGCAGGCTTTGATGGTGATGTTGAGTTTATAAAAGAAATTGCTGCATTTAGTGGGAAAGCGATTTGTATAGATGCTAATCAGGGTTGGGTAAACGTAAATGTTGCTTTACAAAAAACAGAGCAACTGAAAAGTTTGAATATTGCTTTTATTGAACAACCACTTCCTGTTAACGATTGGCAAGGTATGCAGAACCTAAAGCAACATACAGCATTTACTTTTATAGCAGATGAGTCATTTCAGACTATTGATGATTTGAAGAAAATAATGGATTGTTTCCACGGTATAAATATCAAACTGATGAAATGTGGCGGAATATCAAAAGCTTTTCAAATTGTTAAGTCAGCACGACAGCTAAATGCTAAAGTGTTATTGGGCTGCATGAGTGAGAGCAGTTGTGGTATAGCAACAGCTGTAGCCATACAACAATTGTTTGACTGGGTTGATCTAGACGGACCCATATTAATCAGTAATAATCCTTTTGTCGGAGTCAGATATAATGAAGGGAAAATTTTTATTGAAAACAATGTAGGCACAGGGGCATTGCCTGTTGAATCTACTTTGCAGTCGCTTTAAACACCAACTCCATTAGGTGCACATCAACATAGTTTCCGAATTTAAAACCTACTTCTTTCATTATACCAATGTGGCGAAAACCAAAAATGGTATGCAAATGAATGCTGGCTTCATTACCTGAAGCAATTCTTGAAAGCAAATAGTGCAATCCTTTGCTTTCGCCTTTATGAATTAATATTTCTAAAAGAGCTTTACCTATTCCCCTGCCTCGATGTTGTTTATGAACATAAACAGAAACCTCAGCCGTACCATTATAAGCACAACGGTCGCTCCAGGCTGTCAGTGACGCCCATCCGCTTAGTACACCATCATTTTCAGCAACAATTATGGGATGATTGCCGTCATGATTATTAAACCAAAGCATCCTGTCTTCAATACTTTTTACTTCTGTATCAAAGGTGGCAGTTGTATTTATAATAGCATCATTATAAACCTCAGTAATAAACGGAATATCGTCAGCAGTTGCTGATCTTATTTCAATCATAAATTGTGGTCTGGCAATACAAAAATATAAACATTACGATATTTTTCAATAGAAGGTGATTTTTAGATAATAAAAACTATTGCTGAGGTAAAATTCTTACAAACGTCTTTTAAAATGAAAACAGTCTTTGTTTTTGTTTTTACAGAGATAAAACGTTAAATTATATTTTCAAAAATTAACGAATCTTTTAAAAAAACTTACAGTAGTAAGAGTTGGAATTTGGAGACAAAGAAAACACATATTGTGGTAATGGATTTGCAAATACCCATACAAATTCAAAACAAAAAATTATGGACTTATTACTTGCAATCTTAATTTCAATGGGAATCAATGTAACCCCAAAAGATTTAACTAACAAAGAGTTTATGCTCAAAAATCAAAGTGCAATACAACATGCACAGGCAATTTTAAAAGAGCGTCAGACAGAGTCAACGCGCATTACATTTAAGGCTGCCCCACAGACAAATATTTTTAAGCAATCTAAAAATTAATTTCTGTAACATCTTTCACTGATATAAAGCCACCCCGATTGTTCGGGGTGGCTTTATTATTTTAAAAATTTAGATTGGATGGGAATTCCAATAACCGTCAAATTATTCACTTGCTCATAGTCTGATGGATATAAATCTGCCGGGTTATTTGGAAATTAACGGTATAACTCATTTGTGAAATTCCAACTGCATTCTTTTTATAGCCAACTATGCGTTCAGATTAATGTCCATTCACAAACTTCATCAGTGTTCGTTTTGCCAAAGGTAGAAAAGTTTCTTCCAATGGCAACATTAACTCAGACTCTATACTATAAGTTGCCGGATTTGGAAATACTTTCCGATTAGCTAATAAATCACCCTTGATATTTTCAAAATTCTGCGACAGATTTTTTTCATACGAACAAATATACTGTGTACAAAGCGCTCGATACTTCTCATCCGGATTTTCGAAAATGGTTATCTGATATTCATACACTCTTGTTTCGCGGTTTTGTGTGGTTGAAAGAAAGAAATAACCCGCATTAATCTGCAAGGGAATAATACCAACCGGACTGACTTTAATTTTCGATTCAATAAAATCATAAATTTTTTTTCCTTCAGAAATATGTTTTTCAAACTGAGGAATACTGAATAGAATGATACTCTCAACTTCCTGCATCAGGCTGTCATCTTCAACAATCTTTTCGTACATGAGTTTAAAGTTGTTAAAATCGGCAGAAGAAAGCCGATCCGGAAAACTGTCGTAAAATTGTTTTTTATTATCGCGTAGTGCAGTTACATTACGATAGTGTTTCATCAGTTCGCTTAATGGCGGATAAAGTTTGTTTTCTGTAAAGCTCTCTGAAACGTGTTGTAAATATGCAAGTAACATATATTTTTTGTACTCAAAGTCTATATGTTCTTCTGTAATCCAATTATCATTGAGTGTTGCCATAATATTTAAACTTTTTTTATGTGGTTTAATTGTTCAAAAATTATACCTAACGCACCTATTCTTTCAAAAACGCAAAGCGCCAAACTCTTAATTTTGGGCACTATATTATAATTTTACTTAATATTCAGAAACAAAGTTTCAATAAATTTAAACACAACGAAAATGAACAAGAAATTTTTAAATCTAGTAGGTGTGATTACTGTCATTACTGCATTGGCTTCATGTGTTCCAGCAAGACAATATGATGAGATGAAAATGAGAAAAGCCACTTGTGATGAAGAAAACAGCAAGCTACGCAGTGAAAACACCAATTATGCTACCCAAAATAAGGAGCTAACCTCTTCTGTTGCAGATTTAAAACGCGAAAAAGAAAAATTAGAGACAGACACTACTACATTAGGTACTGCACAACGCAGACTGACATCGCTTTACAATGAGTTGAACGACTCTTATGAAAAACTCCTTCGCAACAACGACAGGATGATGAAAGATAAGAATGATGAGACTAAAAAGGTAATCGGTCAGTTACAGATGACACAGGAAGAGTTGATAAAAAAACAGGACGAGCTGACAGCTAAAGAAAAAAGATTGAATGAACTGACAGAAGAGCTTAAAAAACGCGAAACAAAAGTTAATGAGCTGGAGGCTGTATTGAACAAGAAGGATGAAGATGTTAATGCACTGAGAAAAGCGGTGAGCGATGCCCTTGTTGGGTTTGAAAATAATGGACTTACCATCACTAAAAAGAACGGCAAAGTATATGTCAGTATGGAGGAGAAATTGTTGTTTGCTTCGGGAAGTACTGTTGTTGACAAAAAAGGTGAGGAGGCATTGAAGGAATTAGGCAAAGTGCTTGAAAAAAATAAAGACATCAACGTCTTGATTGAAGGTCATACTGACAATGTTCCCATTTCAGGAGGTACAATGAAAGATAACTGGGATTTAAGTGTATTACGTGCTACAAGTGTGGTGCGAATTCTTACCAAAAACGCTAATATTGACCCTACGCGATTAACCCCTGCAGGAAGAGGACCTTATTTGCCTGTTGATACCGGAAACACTGCCGAAGCACGAAGAAAAAACAGACGCATAGAAATTATCTTAACCCCTAAACTTGACGAACTTTTTAAAGTTATCGGAGAGAACTAATCAGATATTCTCTATATTCTGAAAAATAATTTTTGGCTGCCCTTCATCATTTACTAAAATGAATGTTTGAAGGGCAGTTACTTTTGTACAGACAACTTTGTATTTAATATGCAGCTGGTTAACGTTGCTTACGGGCTCTTTCTTTACTTCAGCCAATAGCATTTCGAAAGAGACTATTGGTCCCATTGCCTCGCGAAGTCTTTTAAATTTTTCAATTTTAGTTTCTGTTGGTTCGCTGGCATTAAACGAATCCATATAGTATTTATCAATATCGGTATAGTTTTCACTTTTTAAGTCGCTCAGCAGTTGTGTTGTAAGGTCAACACCTTTTTGCTGATCAATCTTTCCCAATGAACAACTTTCTGCTACTACTAATAGTAATAGTAAAAAAAATGGTTTAAAATTCATAGTGTGATACTTTATGCTTATCAATATTTGAAACTCCTAATGTGATTTGTTTTTGAAATCTAAACCACAAATTATTTGAAAAAATTGTAATCTATCTGATTAAATTATTAATCGAACAAATCGTGTAGCCAATGTTTCTTTTTATACTTATGGTCATTGTAATGTTGTGGTTTCTGATAGTGTTGTTGACTACTATCGTTTGATACGGCTTTATCAATAATTTTATCAAGTTCGCCTCTATCGAGCCAAACACCTCTGCATGTAGGGCAGTAATCAATTTCAACACCCTGGCGTTCTGACATTACTAAGTCTGTAGTTGTACAATTAGGACATTTCATTTTTCGTTGTTTTTATTATTAGCAAAGTTAATGTATTACAACAACAAAGATATTCAAATGTTTACTGTATTAACGGTTTTTCAAACTTGAGCATTTCTTTATCGCTTCTCAACTCATAAAAACATGCAATTTGCGCTTTAACGACTATTCAAATTCATTTTTGAGCAAATAATCTAACGGTGGTTTACTCCTCGCTTTTATTAGACCGAATGAACACAAAACTATTCCCATTATATTGAAACCATTTCGAATTAATGTATATATTTGTGATAGTATAAGTACCATGAAACCTCCATATAAAGTTACATCAGTAATTTTAAAATACATTACTTCGATTTCGGAAAAAATTGGAGAAGTAAATGCAAAATATTTATTCAAAGCCAATCCGACTTTAAGAAAACAGAATCAAATTAAAACGATTCATTCTTCTTAAAGCATTGAAGGCAATGTGCTAAGTGAAGAGCAGATTACCGCTACGTAAATTTAAGTTTAAGCTTTTCAACTATCTCCGGATATCTAATCAGATTATCAATGAAAACAGCAGATTTCATCTTCTTAACATGTTAATTAAAAAAGCCGAAGGTTTTACCTTCGGCTTTGCTCCCCCTCCTGTCCCGATAGCTATCGGGATCGAACCATTAGGTAAATTTAAGTTTAAGCTTTTCAACTATCTCCGGATATCTAATCAGATTATCAATGAAAACAACAGATTTCATCTTCTTAATATGTTTCTCAATTGCAAAAGCTTGCGTACTGTTTAATCCTCCAATAACAAATTTTAATTCCCAAGGAATTCCTTTTGCAGAAAACGAGTCTGGAAATTCTTGCTTGTTATGTTGTTCCAACCTTCTTGCAACATTATTAGTAGTGCCTATATAATGCACGCCAAGCTTGTTAGAGTAAAGAATGTAAACAGAATAAACCATGGTTATAATTAAAAAAGAGGCTGTCTCA
>JRYD01000028.1_pt1 | contig 219155 bp, 166 predicted proteins | sample 235311 | NCBI WGS metagenome assembly JRYD01 (sample SAMN03074213, study PRJNA261472) | activated sludge metagenome | biome: Common Effluent Treatment Plant; feature: Wastewater; material: Activated sludge; isolation source: activated biomass in a lab-scale reactor treating industrial wastewater... | reverse complement strand
TTTTTTTTTTTTTTTTTTTTTTTTTTTTTTTTTTTTTTTTTTTTTTTTTTTTTTTTTTTTTTTTTTTTTTTTTTTTTTTTTTTTTTTTTTTTTTTTTTTTTTTTTTTTTTTTTTTTTTTTTTTTTTTTTTTTTTTTTTTTTTTTTTTTTTTTTTTTTTTTTTTTTTTTTTTTTTTTTTTTTTTTTTTTTTTTTTTTTTTTTTTTTTTTTTTTTTTTTTTTTTTTTTTTTTTTTTTTTTTTTTTTTTTTTTTTTTTTTTTTTTTTTTTTTTTTTTTTTTTTTTTTTTTTTTTTTTTTTTTTTTTTTTTTTTTTTTTTTTTTTTTTTTTTTTTTTTTTTTTTTTTTTTTTTTTTTTTTTTTTTTTTTTTTTTTTTTTTTTTTTTTTTTTTTTTTTTTTTTTTTTTTTTTTTTTTTTTTTTTTTTTTTTTTTTTTTTTTTTTTTTTTTTTTTTTTTTTTTTTTTTTTTTTTTTTTTTTTTTTTTTTTTTTTTTTTTTTTTTTTTTTTTTTTTTTTTTTTTTTTTTTTTTTTTTTTTTTTTTTTTTTTTTTTTTTTTTTTTTTTTTTTTTTTTTTTTTTTTTTTTTTTTTTTTTTTTTTTTTTTTTTTTTTTTTTTTTTTTTTTTTTTTTTTTTTTTTTTTTTTTTTTTTTTTTTTTTTTTTTTTTTTTTTTTTTTTTTTTTTTTTTTTTTTTTTTTTTTTTTTTTTTTTTTTCATCGTCATAATAGTGGTTATGAAAAATCTACATCGCCATATGTGCCATGGAAACTACTTTGTAAAATTGAAAAGCCAAACAGGTCTGAAGCAATGATTTTGGAACGGAAGTTGAAAAATTTGAATACAGAAGACTTAAGGAAGTTTATATTGAAGTATGGCATTTAAACTTTCGGGCGGTCGAGAGGTGACTGATGTCACTCTCGATGGCGAGCAAGCCTCGCCATCAAGAGGTTATTGTATCACTCTCGATGGCGAGCCAAGCCTCGCCATTCGAATCCCTCTCTCTCCGCAAAAAGAGGCTTCCGACAGGGGGCTTTTTTAGTTTAAAGAAATAAGATATGTTTTTTGTTTACCTATTGTATTCTGAAAAGGGGAAAGTGCAATGCTCCCCAGTATGCTCCCCAAATTCATTTGAAACAATTTGTGTGTTGTGTTGGGCGTCTATATGATTGATTCCAATGTATATCATATGACTTTTAAAAGTAGTTTAAATCGTTCTTGATGCGTTTGAAAAGTTATTTTTTTGTCTTTGAAAACAATAGGGTAATTTATTGATGGACTGCTGTTGGGTGTAATTATTTGTCAAGAAATTTTTCGACATCGGACTTTGACTTAACACGAAAAACAATAGACTTTCCTTTTTTTTCCTCAATGAGTAAATTTAATTTTACTAAGTGCGACAAATCCTTTCTAGCTGTTTGGCGGACTATGTCGTGTTTTATCGCATATTGCTGAAGAGAAACTGCCGCACTCTCCTTGGAATATAAATACCCTAATAAGTCTGCTTGTCTCTTAGACATCCCTTTTTCAATTAGTCTGTAAGCAATAACAGATGCCTGTTCCTTGTCAGCTTTTTTCTTATCTCTATACCGTACAAGATTTTCAAATGCTACGCGTAGACTTTTGATTGAATATGTAATAAAATAATTCAAATCATTTTGATCATACTCTGTTTTTAAAAACGCCTTATCATATTGAATCCTTGACGATAGAATTGCTCTTGAAATCGAAATATTTTTTATTAGGGTGTATCCTTTTTTTAACAAGTACCAATAAAACAATGCTCTTGCCGTTCTTCCATTTCCATCTTTAAACGGGTGAATGTATCCGATGAAAAAATGAATCATTGAAGCTTTTATAATGGGATGCATAAATTCTTTATCTGAATTTGCAAAACTGCAGAGACTATCCATTAAGCTTCCTAGTTCGTTCCAATCTGGAGGAATATGAGCAATTTCACCATCAACATGATCTTGAACAAATATCTCTCCTTTACGGTAATCTCCCCCACAATCTTCAGCAGTTGTTTTTACGGTCATAATTTTATGTAACTCGATAATAAAAGCCTTGTCAATATTTTTATTTTGATTCTCTTCTATATATCTTATAGCTCGCAAATTATTAAATATCATTTGCTCTGACTCATTTCTTGGGTTCCTTCCTGACTTCAGCATATCCCAGGCAATTTTGGTTGTTGTTGCAGCACCTTCAATTTGCGATGATGCAATTGCTTCTTCCATCAAAGAGTTTTTTATATATTCTGCTTTTTCAAAATCTGTTATCGGATTCTGATATAATCCACCTATCATCTTTAAATCAAATTCATGTAAATCTTTTTGAATTTGATAAGTCAAATAATACTTAAAGACGTATGCTCCAATATTTACACTCTTAGAATTAAGTGCTCTACTCGTTTTTATTAACCTCCATGACTTGGCAGGGTCGAAAGGCAAATCCTTCCTGTTTTTAACTTCATCCCAGTACAAATACCTGGACTCTACAGTTTGGAGAAAATCTTTATACTGCTCATCTATAATCAGTTTAACTATTTTAATATCAAATGTTTCATCAACAGGTGGCTTCTCGAACTTCATGTATAACGTGTTAAATTGTGATGCAAATATAACACATATAACTTGTTCACAAATAATAATATTTAACATGACATGCCAGCTATCAGATAGACTTGGTCATTGCCTGTAAATCCCATAGGCTGTAATTGTCCACCTTGCAATGCTAAGGGTAAAGGTTTCTTCTTGACCTGAAATAAGTTTATACTAAAAAGAATAAAACATCATCCACACATTCCTTTTGCACCGGTTTTTAACTTCAGAAATGTACATGTGGGGATATAGCAGCAAAACAACTGCAATACACAGCCACATGCGTACCAAGTTTCCTTGTAAATAAAATCACGTTGAAGATTTATGTAAGTTGATATTGAAGTATGGCATAAAATGAAAAATCCGTCCCGAATCATCAGGACGGATTATCTAAAAACCAAAATCTACAATTACTTCTTATCGTCTTTTACTTCTTCAAAGTCAACATCAGTTACTTCGCCTGCAGTGTTGTTTTGTGTTTCAGCATTTATATTTGCATCGGCACCACCTGCTGTTGTGTTAGCTGTGTTGTTGGTAGCATTATACATTTCTTGTGAAGCACCTTGCCATGCTGTGTTCAACTCATTCAGGGCAGTGTCAATATCAGCAAGGTTTTTCTCCTTATGTGCATCTTTGAGTTTGCTCAATGCACGCTGTATATTTTCTTTATTGCTCTGTGAAAGTTTATCGCCATATTCAGTCAGCTGTTTTTCTGTCTGGAATATCATGGTGTCGGCCATGTTAACTTTATCGGCTTCTTCTTTTGCTTTTTTATCAGCTTCTGCATTAGCTTCGGCTTCAGTTTTCATACGTTTGATTTCATCATCACTCAATCCGCTGCTTGCTTCAATCCGTATTTTTTGTTCTTTGCCGGTGCCTTTGTCTTTTGCTGTTACATGCAGAATGCCGTTTGCATCAATATCAAATATTACTTCAATCTGTGGAACACCACGTGGTGCAGGTGGAATACCATCTAAGTGAAAACGTCCGATGGTTCGGTTGTCTTTTGCCATGCTGCGCTCACCCTGCAGAACGTGAATTTCTACTGATGGCTGATTGTCGCTGGCAGTACTAAACACTTCACTTTTCTTAGTCGGTATGGTTGTGTTAGCTTCAATAAGTTTGGTAAACACACCACCAAATGTTTCAATACCGAGTGACAGAGGTGTAACGTCAAGTAATAACACATCTTTCACTTCTCCGGTTAAAACAGCACCTTGTATGGCTGCTCCAATAGCTACTACTTCATCCGGGTTAACACCTTTTGAAGGTGACTTACCGAAGAATTTCTCTACTGCTGACTGTACACCGGGAATACGTGTTGAACCACCAACTAAAATCACTTCGTCAATATCAGAAGGTTTTAATCCTGCATTTTCTAATGCTGTTTTACATGGTTCAATGGTACGCTTGATTAAATCATCAACCAATTGCTCAAATTTTGCACGTGTAATGGTTTTTACCAAGTGTTTTGGAACACCATCAACAGGCATAATGTATGGCAGATTAATTTCGGCTTGTGTTGAACTTGATAATTCAATTTTAGCTTTCTCAGCAGCTTCTTTTAAACGTTGCAAAGCCATAGGGTCTTTACGAAGGTCAATACCTTCATCACTCTTAAACTCATCAGCTAACCAGTCAATTATTCTCTGGTCAAAGTCGTCACCACCAAGGTGTGTATCACCGTCAGTAGATTTGACCTCAAACACGCCATCACCTAATTCAAGCACAGAAACGTCATGTGTACCACCACCGCAGTCGAACACTACAATTTTCTGATCTTTATTTTTCTTGTCAAGACCATAAGCTAATGCTGCTGCAGTAGGTTCGTTGATAATACGCAACACTTTCAGACCTGCAATTTCACCGGCCTCTTTTGTTGCCTGACGCTGTGAGTCGTTGAAGTATGCAGGCACAGTAATAACTGCTTCTGTAACTTCATTGCCCAAATAATCTTCTGCCGTTTTTTTCATTTTCTGAAGTATAATGGCAGAAATTTCTTGTGGTGTATATTGGCGATCGTTAATTTTAATTCGTGGCGTGTTGTTATCCCCTTTCACCACTTCGTAAGGTACGCGGTCTTTTTCTTTGCTTGCATGATCATAGGTTTCGCCCATGAAACGCTTTATAGAATAAACCGTATTTTTTGGATTGGTGATAGCCTGACGTTTAGCAGGATCGCCAACTTTACGTTCGCCATCTTTAATAAATCCAACAATGGATGGGGTTGTTCTGCGACCTTCGCTGTTCGGAATAACCACAGGTTCGTTACCTTCCATTACGGCAACGCATGAGTTGGTTGTTCCAAGGTCAATTCCAATAACTTTTCTCATCTTCTTAAATACTTTTAGAGGTTTTTTATCCTATTGTCAAGCCTTGTGCCAATGGGCTATTTATGACATTTTACTGTCATTACAGTCAAATCACTAAGGTAACTAATTAAAAATATGACAAAAAGACACTGTTACTGAAAGCCTAAATCCTTGGTTATGGCACCATTGATAAGCGAGTCCATTGAGGTTTGAGACAAAGATTTATGAGAAACAATATCAGTATATTTACTACTGAAAATGCCAATGCCTCCTTCAATATTGGTGTATTGCGGAATAGATTGATTGATGCCTGTTGGCGGGCGGTTAACCTGATAATAAGTGTATAACTCTTCTGCACCACCAACCAATACAAAATCCAGTGGTTCTGCTTCGCGTTTTACAAATGGATTAACCGGAATTAATCTCCTCAAAGCAGAATAAAATGTAGTATAAGATACTGGGATTTCAAGGCTGTTGTTACTTTGTTTTTCAACACCATCAACTCTGAAAAAAATTGATTTCATCTCAAAATTAGAAGGGTTTGCAATTTCAATCTCTTTATAATTAAATTTTATGTTTAAATCATAGTATTTTGCCTTATCACTGGAGGAAAATTTGGTTACAAATGGGTTGGCAGGATCAGCAAAATTTACATATCCATAAAGGGAAGAAGGATTCGGGTTAATTATTGAACCGGCCTTACTCACTACAGCAGTCTTTGAAGTAACAACATTTCCGGTTTGTGTATTGGTAACAACAAGTTTGTATTCACTGTCCTGATAAATAGAGTCGAGACCTGTTGTGCGATACAGATAATTTGGTGCTGAAGCAAAAATGCCGTCCTTTAGTGGAGGACCTTCAAAACGCTCTAAGTTGATGGCGCCTGCAAAGTTGTTGTTTTTATAGCGTTCTAATTTAACATCCAACACATCGGCATATTGAAATGAATCTGCTACCTGTGCAAACGTATAGGCATTGCCTTCGCCAAGAAAAGCTTTGTTGATTCTGATATATTGAACACTGTCGGTAGGGTCAAGAACACCGTAAATAACCATCACTTCCTTATAGGGAGCTAATAAATCCACATCAGTTTTGCACGATGACAGAGACAGACAGAGTAAACAAAAAGATATTAATAACTTATTCATGGGGTCAAATGTAGAAGATGACGGCTGATAAAAAAAATATGTAATTTTCACCACGCAAATTTTAACATATCGTTATCATAAAAATCACCATTGCCTGATGTATAAATTGCTTTTTCTTCTGATGTTTACTGCTGTAGCTTTGTCAAAATTAACACCGGTGCAGGCGCAAACAGTAAATGAAAAGTTCGACCGCCTCGATTTAAGTGAAAATTTCGATACCAGCAGTGGTATATGGACGTTTATGTCAAACTCAGAGAATCTTTTTTTAGTACAGGAAGGCGAATATATTCTTAACCGCAAAGCACCTGAAAAACCTTATGCCATTATTGCCAACTACGACTACAATCAGCCGGCATTTAAGATGATTACCTCACTGAAAATTGAAAAAGCAAACGATCAGAATGGCTCTGTGGGTGTTATGTTTATGGCTCAGAATGATGGCAATGGCGGATTTATTTTTGAGATAAATACCTTGAAACAATTCAGGCTGCGTCAGATAGTGGCAGGCAGTTATAGATACCTCACCGGTGATGCCAAAAGTGGTGGCTGGGTAAAGAGTAATTTTATCAATAATCTGAATGTTTACAATCTTCTGGAACTTAGGTTCTCACAACGCAACTACGACATTTATCTGAACAACAACCTGCTGATGTCGTTTACTGAAATTGCCTACAAGAGTGGACGCTTTGGTTATATAGTTGGTCCGGGTTCGCGTGCCAAGATAGATTTTCTTTATTTGTTTTCTGCATCCGGTAAAAGTGAGTCAACAGCAGGTAGTAGTAACAACAATCAGCAAGAGGGAAGTCCTGATGTAATTCAACTTGCTGAGTCTATCATCAAACTAAAAACACAAATCAATAAGTTGCAGGCAGAGAATGAAGAGTTGACACGCAATTTAGAGTCAGTGAAGTCAGCCGACCAGGAAGATGAAAATGAAAGAAAGTTAAAAGATAAAACCATAACCGATTTGCAGAAGCAAATGACAAAAAAAGAAGCATCATTCGATTCGCTTTTAAAAGTAAATCAGACTTTGCTGAAGTATAAAGAGATGGTTGCCGGAAACGAAAACGCTGATTTGATTATTACACTTAGTAAATCTGTAAAAGCAGAGAAAGAGAAAAACAAACTACTCTCTGATTCGTTACAGATATTAAAAACTGAGTTGATGAAACAGAAAGGTACAAAAGCCGCTCCGCCTGCAGAGAAAAAAGAACCTCAGAAGGTAAATACAGAGTTTACACTTCCAAAGGAAAATTAATTTTATAAGTATGTCGGTACACAGCGAAGTAAAAAAAATAACCACTCACGTTTTGCAGGAGATGAAACGCAGTGGCGAGAAAATATCTATGCTCACAGCTTATGATTTCAGCCTTGCAGGTATTATTGATGATGCAGGTATTGATGTCATTTTAGTTGGTGATTCTGCATCTAATGTCATGGCAGGACATGAAACCACATTGCCTATCACACTCGATCAGATGATATATCATGCATCAAGTGTTGTGCGTGCAGTTAAACGTGCCTTGGTGGTAGTTGATTTACCTTTTGGATCCTATCAGGGCAACAGCAAGGAAGCACTTCAGTCTGCTATTCGCATCATGAAAGAATCGGGTGCACATGCAGTAAAACTTGAAGGCGGACGAGAAGTAAAGGAGTCTATAGAAAGAATTCTGACTGCCGGTGTTCCTGTGATGGGGCATTTGGGTTTAACACCGCAATCTATTTATAAGTTCGGAACCTATGTAGTTCGTGCTCGCGAAGAAGAAGAAGCAAAACGCCTGATTGAAGACGCACATATTTTAGAAGCTGCAGGATGTTTTGCTATTGTGCTCGAAAAAATTCCTGCTGCACTGGCAACAATAGTTTCACAAGAAGTAAAAATTCCTGTCATAGGTATTGGTGCAGGCAATGGTGTTGACGGACAAGTGTTGGTGTTGCATGATATGCTGGGCATCAACAATGAGTTTCATCCGCGCTTTTTAAGACGTTATCTCAACCTCTATGACGACATAAAAGCAGCTACGGCAAAATATATAACAGACGTTAAGAGTCGCGATTTTCCCAATAGCAAGGAGCAGTATTGATGGAACAAATCCGATTTAAACAACCGGATATTGGAAGTCAGGTATTGTTTGAAGACAACCATCTTATTGCCATCAACAAACTTCCCGGGCAGATAACACAAGGTGACATAACCGGTGATGTACCATTAGGCGATTGGGTAAAGCAATATTTAAAAGAGAAGTACCAAAAACCAGGCAATGTATTTTGTGGAACCATACACAGACTCGACCGCCCTGTTAGCGGTGTTGTGTTATTTGCTAAAACAGGAAAAGCACTTGAGCGTATGAATGAGCAATTTCGTGAGAGAAAGGTGCAAAAAACTTATTGGGCAGTGGTAAAAAACAAACCTGCAAAAGAGGAGGACACCTTGGTTCATTACCTGGTGAAAAACGAAGCAAAGAATAAAAGTTTCGCTTCATTACAGGAAAAGAAGGGGACTACACGTTGCGAATTGTCGTACAAACTGCTGGCATCTTCCGATCATTATCATTTGTTAGAAGTAAATCCACTCACAGGCAGACACCATCAGATAAGAGTACAACTTTCTGCCATAGGCTGCCCCATCAAAGGCGATTTAAAATATGGTGCCGACAGAAGTAATGCCGATGGTTCCATACATTTGCATGCCCGAAAGCTGACCTTTGTACATCCTGTAAAATCCGAACCTGTAATCATTGAAGCCAACCCACCAGATGAACCCTTGTGGAATTATTTTATTCTGTAATCATATACCCCTGACATGAATCATTCAACTTTTAAAGCAGCTTTAAAGCTTAAATGTCCTAAGTGCGGAAAGTCCGATTTATTTAGCGACCCCAACCCTTATCATTTCAAAAAATTGGGCGACATGCCTGTTGTTTGCTCCAATTGCTCATTGCCGTTTACACCGGAGCCGGGTTTTTACTACGGGGCCATGTATGTGAGCTATGCGGTAACAGTGGCACTGTCTGTTTTTAATTTTATCTGGGTATATTTAATTTGGGGATTTGTAGTGGTGCCCTATTTAGTCATCAACAGTATTCTTTTGATAGTGTTCACGCCCTTGGTGTTTCGCTACTCCAGAAGCTTTTTTTTAGCAATGGTTTTTGGTGTGGAAGAAGCAGCCAGAAAAAAACAACGACATTAATTTTTTCTGCTTGGTGATAACTTATTTCTAAGTGAAAACCTACCTGAAATCATCATAGCAAATTTAGTATTTCACAAACCTGCCTTGTAGTTTTTCTTTGTCGGTTTGAAAGGTTACAAAATAGATTCCATTGCTAAAGCTCCGGCAATTTACATCAAGAGTGTAAAAAGGCGGAGTGGTTTTGTTTTGACTGTCATAAACCAATTTTCCATTTACATCAAACACCTGCAACAAACAGCTTGAACCTTTAATATGATGCCCGTTCACAAATAGTTTTTGCCAACCCGCATCAAAATACAAATTCAATTCACCCTCCTTAGTGGGCAGGGATGGTGTGGGAACTATACCTGTTAGTGTATCGCAAGCACTACCCGCCAAAGCACCCAACCCATAGTTAGGATTATTTGGCAACCCATAGTAAGTACGGTTGCCACCTAAGTAAAAACTGTACGGTTGAAAGTCACAATCTGCGCCCATGCTATCAGGATAATTAACTACACTTAAATAAGTGTTATACATATTATATGTTGTGTCCGGGTAAGGAAAGAAAAAATTAAACCCATCAAAATAATATTTGGAAACATATATTTTACCATCAGGTGCCAATCGTACATCGCCTCCAATTTGTTTTGGAAATGTTTGTGTGAATAAAGTATCTGCTGATGCAGCAATATTTGCAGCGTTTAAATTAAACTGCAATAAATAATTAGTATCGGGGTTAGCAAGCGTTTGCATGTAAAACTTTGTTTCATCAGGCGAAAAAGCTCCACCTATAAAATTAGTAAAGTAGGTGTTTTCAGAAAATATAGTTTGTGTTAAACTCAAATCGCCAGTACATCTGTCAAAGGAATAATACTCAAACAAACCATTGGGATGAAAGTAAATCATTTTTTCACCGTTTTTAGAAAAGATAATTTTAGAAGCATTATAGTTTGTTGGCTGGCCTACCGTTTTAATATAAGGCCCGTTTATTCCTGTTGGCGATATTAAATAAACATAATAATCTGTAACAGGCACGCCAGTAACAAGCACATTGCTTTTTCTTGTTATCACCCACCAATCCCTTCCATTGCCATGCTTAACCGCAGCAACACAATCAGCCATAAAATCAGTAAGCAGCATGTTGTTTTTACTTACCACTTTGCCTAAGCCTCCATTGTAGCTCATATCAATGATGCTGTAATAAAAGCCTTGTGTTAATCCAGCGTTGGTAACTGCCAATGTAAATAAATAATAGCGATTGCTATTTTCTGGATCATTAACTGTTGTTATTTCCTGATACCAACCCTGCCCAATAAGTGTATCGCCATTATCCATAAGCTGATGGTTTTTGTTATAAACAGCAGTCAGCTTAAAATTGCCTCCTTGTATCCAAAGTGGATAATACAATGTTTGCCCGTAAAACAATAGGCTTCCAGTACTATCTGCTACACTAAGGCAAGAACCGCGACCTTTAATGCTACTTGTAAACGTAGTTGGAGACGAAGTGTTAAAATCAATACCGGCACTGTCGCCAAAACACCAGATGTTGTTTTGTTGTGCAAAGGAACCGGCAGCAGTAAATAACAGAAAGAGTAAAATTGATAGCTGTTTTTTCATTGCAAAAAAAGCAGCAATAGCCAGTTTGCTATTGCTGCATAAAAATATATTATTTAACAATACTGATTTTTTTGGTTTTAACAGAATTACCCATTGTGGTTCTGATAACATACACTCCGCAAGGTAGTGTTTTTTGTAAATCATCAAAATTAAATTTATAACCAACCTTAATTTTAGCCCCCAAATTATCATAGACTTCTGTTTTAACAAGTTTGTTATCAAATATTTTGGGAGGAGTTTGGGTGCTTGAATTAGACAATGATGGGTTCATTACACGCAAACTCATAGCTTGATCGTCAACCTCTAATCCTAAAATAGCGCGGGCATTTAACACACCATCACCACCAATGTAAAGAGGTGTGTAAGCAATGTTTGTGAGCTCATCGGTTTCTGCTTGTGAAAGTACGTAATCGGGGTTTATGTCCATGTTTAAGGCAACTTCAAGGGTGTAGGCTTTGTATTGCTCCATTAAATTATCAACCGATATACCATTTAGTTGCATCAAAGCATTTGTATAATCGCCAGCTTGTTGCAACAATTCAACATTGCTAAACTCTCCTATGTTTTCTTGTAACGTTTGGTTATAAAAAGCCAAAAGGCTTGAATCGTTGTTGCGGTAGCTTTCATGCTCACGTAAATATTCAAAGGCTGCCTGCCTGTCCTTATATTCATCTTCGGTTTCATAAGTTCCTTCATAGTTTACATTTTCTGCAATCACATCATCAATATGGTCGAGCATGGCTTCTTCATCATCACCAGTGTAAAGATTGCTGCATGGGCCAACATTGCTATTCGGAAATGGAAAAACAAAAAAGCCAGTAGTTGGGAAAGGGCTAAAAATAGTATAATTAGCCGAGCCTGGCATGGAAGTGCCTTGGTGGTACCAACTAACTTGTGGAGGATTAGCTCCAATAGGACATGAGGTTCTGAAATTTGTTCCAAAGTTTACCCATTTATTATCCCATGCCTGTCCTGTGGCTGGGTTGCCTTGTGTGGTAACTATAGTAGTGGCATCATTTAAAAACACGCCCTGCAAACAGGAGTACATATTGTTGCATTGCATTTGTGTATTGCTGCAATTATCCTGCAAACGTATGGCAGTGCCAAAGTTGGTAATGTCGTTTTGTTTTAAGTCAATACTCTGGCCTTTGCGAATATAAATGCCACGCATGGTTTGATCAAAGTTGGCTGGCGCAGTACTAATGGCATGACTTCTATAGATGTTTTGGTTGTCATGAATGTTCAGGTTGTTGCATCCATCAGCCCAAATCGCATAGTGCATACTTTGCCCAATTAAATTTGGAGCAAGATTAAAATACATGGGATTGTTTGTGATCTCAAACTTCGGTATTGTCATCAACTTATTTTTGTCAAGATTAGAGAGGTAAATTCCAATGCGGCAATTACTAATGGTATTATTGTTTATTACACCACGTACAGGAACTTTATTTCTATTGTAAATTTGTATGGCAGTATTTCCAAAACTATTGGAGTTATATGGAAAAACGGATGAAATGTTGTTGTTGTTAATAGATAATAAGGCATCCGTGCTGGATAAAATTTTAATGCCCATATTAGTTGCAACCATCTTGTTGTTTGTTATAGTAATATTACAGCCAGGACAGTTATTAATAAAAGCAGCTTCTTGTGCTATTACATTATAATCATTACCTCTAATGGTAGCATTAATATTTCCGGTTGTATAAGTGGCACGGTAGCAATTGGTAAATAGATTATCAGAATAGTTACCATATAATTTGCCAATTGTAGTAGTCATGTAATTAGTAGAATTATTTAAATTAAAAACAGCACTACCACTATAAGTATAAGCAATATAACCTGATAAAGGTTGTATGTTATTAAAAGCACAATTATGTATTTCTATGTTGGAACGAATGCCGGCAATACCGGAGTTTAAAAATGAAAAATTACTTCTTAAAGAAGATGTAACGGATTGTGGAATTTGAAAGTTGGCTACATCGTATAACAAGATTCCGCAAAGTGTTTTATTATTTATTAAGGCAGGCGATTGACCCATGTAGTTATTGAGTGTAGCAGCCTGTCCAGAAAAGTTAGCGTTGTCAAATGCGTTAACTACTATATTGTGAATGTTATCAGGAGGCAGTAGTGATGAAACATCAGGTGCATAAATAGAAACAAAATTTTTATTAAAATTACAACCACCAGATCCGATATGTAATGTACCACCTTTTTTAAAGTTAATAGCATATTGAGCATCTTCCATAGAACTTGCATTTGTTAGTGTAATACTATTTGCACCTTCTAACTCAATGCCCTTCCACATTTCATCACATCCGGCTAAAAAACGTGTATTCATCAATTTAATATTTACAGGGTTATAATAATCTTCCTTAACCTTTATTGCAGAGCCAGGTGCCATAAAAAAATTACTATTGATTATTTGTGCTGAGGAGTTTACGGTTAGTACTCCATTAACGGCAACATTTAAACCATTATATTCATAAAAGCCTAACGGATTCCATGTTTTTGGCATTGCACTGATATCTGTATCAAAGTAGTTGAACATTCCTGATTGCTCACAACATTTATACAAATAATAATCTACTGTTGAGCTACAACTAGGGGAGTTATATGTCACCGTAATTTTAATATCTGTAACATTGTTGTTTACAGTCAATCCTATATGAATATCTGCCACACTGAAAGTAGAAGGAATGATAGAGGCATTTACTGATCCTGAAGGCGAGGCACTAATAGAGTAATAGGATGGGTGCAGCCAGTCATAATTTTTTATTTGAACTACAGGTTGCCCCGGTGCAGCAGAGATGTATGTACACAAAGTCGTTGTACCTTCAATCATTACTGGACAAAATTGAGCATTAAGGTTAGTACTCCAGCCTAATGCGAGTAGCAAAAATGCTAATTGAATAAATTTTAGTTGTTTCATAAATTTAGGTGTTAATAAGTGAAGATTAATTTATGCTTCAAATGTAGATAAAAAAAAGAAAATGTGCAATATATGCCGTAATTTATTTATCTAACAAACAGCATCATTGCTTTTATAATGAAGCAAAGTGATGCGCATTTTGAAAAACAACTAAAGCTTATTGGACGGGCTTTAAAGGAATTGCGCATTAAGAATGGTTGGACAAGCTATGAGACATTTGCAGTTGAAAATGACATAGACAGAAAACAATACTGGCGTATGGAAGCAGGCACAAATATTACTTTAAAAACGCTGTTAAAAGTATTATCGGTTCATAAATTAACGCTAAAGCAGTTTTTTAATGATAATAAGGTGTGATTAGAAAAAGGAATTATTGCTTTTCAACTTTGCTTTTTCCTATGGTTATTTACCATACCCATATTGATATTGTGAAAGTATGTTTTCCATTCGTTGACGGTAATTTTTTTTCAACTCAGGCACATCGGCTTCCGTCAGCCCTTTTACCACAACGGGTACATCTATAATCACTCTGGCAATACCCGGTCTTCCGCCAGTAATTTTATGAGGGCAATCGGGCAACAGTTTCCAGTTATCAATGTAACAAACGGGCAAAATATTGATTTGATTTTCTACTGCTAATTTAAAAGCACCATTTTTCATGGGGCCTAATTGTGGATTACATTCCGGAATGGTGGCTTCCGGAAAAATAGAGATGCTGATGTTTTGCTGCAGGTCGTTGCAGGCACGCTGATAGGCTTTGTGCGAAGCCATGCGGCTCGAACGGTTTACACCAATGTTCATCTTTTTAAAAAAAATATTGAAGAAAGGAACACGCTCCAACTCGGCCTTGCCCATAAAATGAAAATAGTGCGGAAATGCTACGTATGTCAACACAATATCTAAATAAGAAATATGATTCGGACAGATAATATAAGTTTCATTCTCCTTGGGTTCATATTGGCGAATAACTTTTACTTTGATTCCCGAAAGAAATACTATGGTACGTGCATGGAATTTCATCAGTTTAAATGCCTGATGATAGGGGGCTTTGCCACGCAATGCAAGTAATAAGAATGGAAACAACAGAAAGAAAGTAACAACGGCTTCAAAGAAAAACCAAAACCGCCACAGGTTTCCAAGCACAATGCGCACAATTCTCATGCTGCTAAAGTATAAAAATACCTGCGTTAAGTTTTTATTGCATTAGGTTCAAGTAAATTCTATTTTATTACTTTGCATTAAAATTTCATGATATGTACAACACATTAAAACCCGTACTGGAAAAAGAACTTGAAGAAATTAGGTCAGCAGGATTGTTTAAGCAAGAAAGAATTATTTCCACACCACAGGCTGCCGCTATTACAGCTAACGGTAAAGAGGTATTAAATTTTTGTGCCAATAATTATCTCGGTTTATCATCACATCCAAAAGTTGTTGAAGCGGCACATGCTGCAATCAACTCTCATGGCTATGGCATGTCAAGTGTGCGTTTTATCTGCGGTACTCAGGATATCCATAAGACGCTTGAAGCTAAAATTGCATCATTTCTTGGAACAGAAGATACCATTCTTTATGCAGCTGCCTTCGATGCTAACGGTGGTGTGTTTGAACCTTTGCTCAATGAGCAGGATGCAATTATCTCTGACGAATTGAATCATGCATCTATTATTGATGGTGTCAGACTTTGCAAGGCAGACCGTCATCGCTACAAGCACAACGACATGGCAGACCTGGAAGAAAAACTAAAAGCTACAATGAACAAGCGTCACCGCATGATTATTACCGATGGTGTATTCAGCATGGATGGTACCATAGCGCAGTTAGATAAAATCTGTGACCTGGCCGACCGCTATCAGGCATTGATCATGATTGATGAATGTCATGCATCAGGTTTTATGGGCAAAACAGGCAGGGGTACACATGAACATCATGGTGTGATGGGACGTATTGATATTATTACAGGAACCTTAGGCAAAGCATTGGGTGGTGCAATGGGCGGATTTACTTCAGGTCGTAAAGAAATTGTTGAAATGCTGCGCCAGCGTTCAAGACCTTATTTGTTTTCCAATTCCCTGGCACCTTCTATTGTGGGAGCATCTATTGCAGTACTTGATATGCTAAGTCAGACAACAACACTGCGCGATAAACTTTGGGACAATACACAATATTTCCGTCAACAAATTTCTGAGGCAGGCTTTGATATTAAACCCGGTCAGCATCCTATTGTTCCGATAATGCTTTATGAGGCACAGTTAGCACAACAGTTTGCAGCAATGTTATTAGACGAAGGCATTTATGTTACCGGTTTCTTTTATCCTGTTGTTGCAAAAGGTAATGCACGCATCAGAGTACAACTTTCTGCAGGACATGACAGACATCACATTGACAAAGCATTGAATGCCTTTGTTAAAGTAGGAAAAAAATTGGGAGTAGTTAAGTAAGCTCTCTTTTTGAATTGAACAAGTCAAAGTTAATTACCTGCTTTTTGTTTTATTTTCTGTAATGAAGTATTGTTAGCTTTGCGCCCTATTATTGAATGCATCAGACATGCGAAAATTAGCAGACCGAATAGAGCGATTGCATGAATCGCAAACCATTGCCATGGCACGCCTCAGCCGCGAATTGCAGGATCAGGGACATAATATTATCAGTCTCAGCTTGGGCGAACCCGATTTTGATACACCAAAATATATTGGTGATGCAGCAAAAAAGGCGATTGATGACGGATTTACGAAGTATCCACCCATATCGGGATATGCAGATGTGCGCGAAGCTATTGCTCAGAAGTTAAAGCGTGAAAATAATCTAGACTATAAAGCATCTCAGATTGTTGTCAGCACAGGAGCAAAACAATGTATTGCAAATGCAGTGCTTTGTTGTGTAAATCCCGGTGATGAAGTGTTGGTGCCAACACCTTATTGGGTAAGCTACTCACAGATTATTCAATTAGCAGGAGGAGTACCTGTTTATTTGAATACCACTATTGATTCTGATTTTAAAGTAACACCACAGCAGGTTGAAAAAGCAATTACATCAAAAACAAGGATGTTTATTTTTTCATCACCATGTAATCCAACAGGTACTGTTTATTCGCACGAGGAGTTAAAAGCACTTGCAGCAGTTTTTGCAAAGCATGAAAATATTTTTGTGTTAAGTGATGAGATCTATGAATACATCAACTTTGTTGGAAAGCATCACAGCATTGCATCATTTGACGAATTAAAAAATCAGGTCATCATAATAAATGGTGTAAGTAAAGGCTATGCAATGACAGGATGGCGTATTGGCTATATGGCAGCACCACAGGATGTAGCTACTGCATGTGATAAAATGCAAGGACAGTTTACATCGGCTGCAAGCAGTATTGCACAAAAGGCAGCAAAAGCAGCTATCAGCATTAGTACACCTGACAGAGGTTTAATGGTAGAAACTTTTCGCAAAAGGCGCGACTTGGTTTTAAACCTGATGAAGGATATTCCCGGTTGGAAAACCAACACGCCAGAAGGTGCATTTTATGTTTTTCCCGACATCAGTTATTATTTCGGAAAATCAGATGGCAGCAGCACCATAAATAATCCGGAAGATATGTGTATGTTTCTGCTGAAAGATGCAAAAGTTGCCTTAGTAACCGGTGAAGCATTTGGCGACAATCAATGTATTCGTTTCTCTTATGCTACCAGCGATAAACTGCTCACCGAAGCTATTGCCCGCATAAAGGTTAGTCTGGCAAAACTGAAATAGTTTTTATTCTTTTTAGTTCGGGGCTTATTGTTATTTTCGTAAACCATAATTGCATACGCAATTTATTTTTGAATCAATGAAAATAATGAACCGCAGTATTATTTCTTTTCTGATTTTATTTTGGTTCTGTGGTTCAGCAAAGGCACAAACAGATACAACAAAAAATAAATCTGTTAATTTTTATCAGGGAGTTGAGCAGGTTTCAAAATCGAGTAAACTGCTTCGTAACATTTACAGAATGATTTTCCGACCTGTTACCTCCAAAGTTGTTGAGGTTAAGAAAAAACCTGTTGTACAGGAAATCAATTTCTCAGAATTTCAATGTCTGCCAATAGGAAATATTAATATTACCGTATTCGACCCGTTTGGTTATTCTTTACAGGACTCAGTTGTCAAACATCAACCTTCTTTAATCAATGCAGGAAATTTTTTGCATAATAAAACAAGTAGCAGTCAAATCAAAAAGTTAATGATTATTGAAACTGGAGATGAGTTTGATTCATTGTTAGTTTCAGAGTCGGAACGATTGATTCGTACACAACCTTATATACGCGATGCCATTATCATTCCACATAAAAATGAGTTAAATCAAACCATAGACCTTGAAGTGCGCGTACTTGACAACTGGAGTATTTTGATTGGTGGAGGCATGAGTGAGACCAATACAAAAATCAGTATTACAGAAAAAAACTTTGCCGGACTGGGGCACACTTTTGAAAACAGCTACCGATGGTATTACAACAAAAACGCTGACATCATTGAAAGTAGTTATGAGGTTCCGAATTTGCTGGGAACCCATGCAGATGCAAAAATACTTTATCATTTAAACGAAAGAGAAGGCGATGTTAAGTCTTTTGGAATTGAAAGACCATTTTACTCACCACTGACAAAATATGCAGGTGGAATATTGTTAGAACAACACTTCGTAAAGGCCATATATGGTGAGCCGTCAGAAAATTATTCCGAGCGATATAAGTACAACTTCGTAGATGCCTGGTCGGGTTATTCATTACGTTTGTTAAGCGGCAATAAGGTGTATCAGCGCAGTACACGATTGATTGCTGCATTAAGAGGCAGCAGCGTTCAGTATCTTTCTTTTCCCTCTGCAGGTTTTGATTCTTTGGGGTTATTGAAAAATCAAAATACCTATCTTGCAGGAATTGGATTTTCTTCAAGAGAGTATATTACGGAAAGGTATGTTTTTAAATACGGACAAAAGGAAGATGTTCCTATTGGTCGCACTTATGGATTAACAGTTGGCTATAGGGAAAGAGCTTCATCAGGCAATTGGTATGCCGGTGCCATGGCTGCATTCGGAGATTATTTTAGTTTTGGTTATCTGAGCAGTTTAGTTCGTTACGGTACATTTTTTTATAACGGCAATGCCAGAAATTCTGCATTTGAAATTCAGACTGTTTATTTTACACGACAAATGGCAATAGGCAAGTGGAGGCTTAGACAATTCCTGAGAGCAAATGCAACATTAGGAATTGACAGAATTACTAATGAATTTGTTTCGCTCGAAGATCAGATGAGTGGTTTCGATAGCCGCACCTCAGGCACCAAGCGAATTTTTATCTCTCTGCAGACACAAACCTATGCTCCGTATGATTTTTTGGGGTTTAAGTTTGGACCTTATGTCATTGCATCAGCAGGCTTCATTGGAAATCAACTTCATGGTTTTAGCAGAAGCCAAATGTATTCTGTTTTTGGAGTTGGGATGATAATTAAAAATGAATATCTGGCACTAAGCAGTTTTCAGATAAGTCTGGCATATTATCCTACAATTCCATATTCAGGGAAAGATGTGTTTAGAGTTAACCCACTTAGGAGTACAGACTTTCAGTTAGTTGATTTCGATTTAAAAAAACCTGATATTATTGAATTCAAATAGTAATATACTTGAGTAAGTCTTAGGTGTTTTGAGTATATATTGAAGTTTCTATCTTTCAGAACAAGAAAATTACCGTTTAAAGACAATGATTTTTTAAATTTTGTAGTCATTATTTAGAAATCAATTTTAGTATCTTTGTTACCTTTCCATCATATATGAAAAGCCACTTTTGGAAATTCTGTTTAGTTATTAATTTTTTATTTCTGTTTGCAGACAGTGTAAAGGCAACGCATATTGTAGGAGGAGAAATTTTTTACAGCTACCTTGGTAATGGAAATTATCAGGTCACAATGTATATCTATCGTGACTGTGCCAATGGTGTACCACCTTTTGATGATCCTGCAGCAATAGGCATTTACGATCAAAGTTACAATTTAGTGCAAGCATTGAATGTTTATGTTCGACCTGACTCTATTCTTATTCCTTCAACAATCAACAATCCATGTTTTATCCCACCTGTAAATATTTGTTACAGGCGTGCCACCTATATTTTTAATGTTAATCTGGCACCCTCTTCCGGTGTTTACTATATAGCCTATCAGCGTTGCTGTCGTAATAATACCATCAACAATTTAATTGGACCGGATGTGACCGGTGCAACCTATGTTGGTGAAATAAGAGCAAGTAGTTTCTTTAACAACAGCAGCCCGCGTTTTAAATTTCTGCCACCACCTTTTGTTTGTTTAAATTTCCCATTTGTTTTCGACCATTCAGCTACAGATCCTAATAATGATACCATTCGTTATTCATTATGCACGCCCTTAGTTGGTGGCGACACCTTGGATCCGGCACCAGTTCCACCGTTTTCTGCACCACCATATAGTAATGTAATATTTGCACCGCCATTTACGGTGAACAATATGCTCAATGGTACTCCGGGTGTTCAACCGCTGAGTATTGATTCAATAACAGGAGTGCTTACGGCCACTCCAAACACAATAGGTCAGTTTGTAATTGGTGTCTGTGCAAAAGAATATCGCAACAATGTTTACTTAGGCGAAACAAGAAGAGATTATCAGTTGAATGTAGTTCCCTGTCCGTCTTTGGTGGTTGCAGCATTTTTAAATCCAATAGTTTCTTGTGGAAGTAATACAGTTTCATTTAGTAATGGTAGTATAGGTGCTATTTCTTATCATTGGGATTTTGGTGTACCTAATCTTACTAATGATACATCTAACGCATTTAACCCTGTTTATACCTATCCCGATACAGGAACATATAATGTTACATTAATTGCTTATTCTTTATTTAATCCGGGTTGTGCCGACACCATTCAGGGTGTTGTAACTGTAACTAAAGAACTGATAACAGATTTTACATCTGACGTTCAGGCATGTACAACTGTAGCCTTATTTAACGACACAATTTTATCATCTGCGCCTGCTTCATTTTCCTATAACTGGAATTTTGGTAATGGCACAACATCAAATATAAGTCATCCACAAATTACCTATGGCGCACCGGGTAATTATCCGGTTACCTTAGTGGTTACAAGTTCGCTCGGTTGTAAGGATACAGTTACCAAAACTATTAACATACCACAATACATGGGTGCAACGGCATCCACCATTCAGAATGTACGTTGCAAAGACGAATGTAACGGTTCGGGCCTTGTCGCAGTAATAAATAATAATGGGCCATACACAATATTATGGAGCAATCCTCCGGGACAAACCAATGATACAATTTTTAATCTATGCCAGGGAACCTATTCAGGAACAGTAACAGATTCTGCAGGATGTACTTCAAATTTTTCTTTAAATATTACTGAACCACCACAACTTACTTTATCTGCAACTGCAACTCCTGATTATTGCAGCGGTCAATGTATTGGCACTGCCACAGCATTGGCAGGTGGAGGCACGCCACCTTACAACTTTGTCTGGAGTAATAGCTCAAATTCGAGTTCGCTCAATCAGCTTTGTGCCGGCAACTACACAGTTTCTGTAACAGACTCAAAAGGTTGTACGGCTTCATCTGTAACGGTAAATGTTTTGTTTTCTGATTCGTTGGCAACATTAGATATTGTGCCTTCTGTTGATACTATTTATCGCGGACAAAGTGTTAATCTTTCAGCAACCCAAAATACAGGCTACATCTACAACTGGCAGCCACCAACTTATTTAAATAGCAACAGTATTGCAAATCCTGTAAGTACACCACTTGTTGATATTGAATATATCCTTAGCATAACAGATGCATTCGGTTGTAAGATTAATGACACTTCAAAAATTGTAGTGATTCAATACCGATGCGAAGAACCGGAAATTTATATTCCCAATTCATTCAGCCCAAATGGCAATGGTGTGAATGATGAGATTTACGTTTATGGCGGACAAATAAAAGAGTTGCTATTCCGTATTTACGATCGTTGGGGGGAGAAAGTATTTGAGACCAAACAACCGGGACAAGGTTGGGATGGATTTTATAAAGGCAAACGTGTAACACCGGGTGTGTTTGTTTATTATGTTGAGGCTACTTGTTTTGACAATCAGAAATTCTTTAAAAAGGGTAATATAACCGTAATTCGGTAAGAAATGAAAAACATCCTGTCGGGCATAATTACAATTTGTTTGTTCTGTTTGAATGTAACAGGGCAGGATGTCCATTTTTCGCAGTTTGATTTTTCACCACTGCATCAAAGTGCAGCACAAACAGGAAACTTTAAAGGTGATTACCGACTGACTGCAATAAATCGCATGCAATATAAATCTGTAACAGTGCCTTACAAATCGTTAGGTGCATCTGTTGATATGAACATTGCAAAGACTGATGAAAAGAAATCATGGTGGAGTGCAGGGTTGTTATTTGAAAATGACGTTACCGGTGATGCAGATTATAAAACTACTATTGTTGATGTTTCTGTTGCCTGGAATTCTTTTTTAGATGAAAACAAAAAACATCAGCTCACCTTAGCCATTCAACCGGGATGGATGCAGAACGGCTTGAATTTTTCTGAACTGTATTTCGGTTCACAATATGATGGTGATATTTTTGATCCTAATCTGCCTACAGGTGAAAACCCCGAACGCAGCAGTTATTCCAATTTTAATCTTAATGCAGGTGCCGGTTATAGATATGCTTTTAGTGAAAACTCTGATTTGAATTTGGTTTTCGGTGCCAGCCACCTGAATCAGCCGGACATTTCGTTTCTGAATGATAAAGCAAAATTATTTACGCGACTCACAGGTATTGGAGTTTTAAACCTGATGCTTTCTGAAAAAATTTCTCTGCAACCACAAGTGCTATTTTATCGTCAGGGAAAATTCTCGCAATTAAATGGAGGTGCTAATGTTCAGCTACATTCTTTAGAGAATAATTTAAAAAATTTCAGATTTTCAGCAGGGCTGTTTTACAGGAATAAAGATGCCGTTATTGCCCGTATTGGTGCCGGCATTGGAAATTTAGATGCCGGTTTTGCATACGACTTTAATACTTCTGATCTTAAAAGGGCAAGTAACGGTAGAGGCGCTTACGAAGTTGCATTGTCCTACATCATCACTAAAGTAAAACCATTAAAGAAGAATCCACCATGCCCGGTTTATTAACATTAGTTTTTGGCAGCAGTAGGCATGTTGTTGCCAGGGTTGTAATGTTTGCCTGCTTGTTTTTTGCTGCACAGCAATTGCATGCGCAATCACCTGCAGCGTATGAACTTGCAGGTGACAAGGCTATGAAAGAGGGCGATTATTATTCAGCATTCACTTTCTATTTTAATTCTTATGCTAACAACAATACAGATTTAATTATTACTTGGAAATTGGCAGAATCATGCAGATTGTACAATGATTATGAGAATGCACAGAAATATTATAACAAAGCTTATGGATTAGATAAGCAGGGTCAGTTTCCATTAATCGCATTTTATCTGGCAGAGATGAATCAGCGCCAGGGATATTATGAAGAGGCTGCTTCAATCTACAATAATTATTTACAAATGTATGGACGCGACAATAGTTATTTTACAGACAAAGCAAAACGCGAATTAAACAATTGCCAAAACATTAAACTGTTGCTGAAAGACACAGCTAAGGTTTCAATTCAAAACTCAGGCACTGAAATAAATTCTGTTTATTCTGATTTTGCTCCATCATATTTGGATAGTACAACCATGTTGTATTCATCTCTTCGATTTGAGAATAAAGATAAAAAAACGAAGAAAAAAAATAAGTATATATCGAAATTGCTTATCAGCAATAATGAACGCAATACGTGGAGTAGTCCTGATAATTACAGTACACAGCTCAATCGCCCCGGATTACATTCATGTAATTCTGCAGTAAGTGGAAATGGAAAATTGTTGATATACACACAATGTCAGCGTGAAAAAGACAAATTGATGTGCACTTTGTATTACAGCACACAGAAAGATGGCAATTGGACTAATCCACTTCCACTAAACGACAGCATTAATTTTAAAGGATATACAGCTACAATGCCTGCTATCGGAAATGATGGACTATCGGGTTATGTACTTTATTTCGTTAGCGACCGTCCCGGTGGCTTGGGTAAGGCAGACATCTGGAAGTGTTCTATTACGCCTGATTTTATTTTTGGTAATCCTGTTAATGTAGGTGCACCGGTTAATACTGTTGATGATGACATCACACCATTCTATGACAATCAGCATTCAACTTTATATTTTGCAAGTGAAGGGCATAAAGGGCTTGGAGGTTTTGATATTTACAGTTATAAAACAGATGTCCCGGAACAAAACGTAGAGAACCTTCACTATCCGATCAATACAAGTTATAATGATTTGTATTATAGCAGTCGCAACAATAATTTTTTACTCTCATCAAACCGTCCTGGCTCACTCTATATAAAAGCAAGAACCTGCTGTTATGATATTTATGAAGGTGTATATTTGGATACGGTTAAGCATGTCAAGAAAGATACTTTAATGGCTATTGAGCCTTTTGCTAATGACATTTCACAAGATTCAATCACTAAGGAAGTCATCAGGCAAATAGAACCATTGTTGCCGATGAAGTTATATTTTGAAAACGATCAGCCCAATCCAAAAACAATGCTGACAACAACAAATACAAATTATGTTGACTTGTACCATACATATCTCACAAATGAGAAAAAGTACAGAGTCAATTATGTTGATGTTTTAACAGATGAATCAAAACGCACAAATGCTGATGCTGAAATTACGGCCTTCTTTAATCAGGTCGTTAAGAAAAGCTATCTTGACCTTGACCGTTTCAGCGACTTATTATTAAAGCAACTTGATGCAGGAAATAAGATTGAAATAATTGTGAGAGGATCTGCAAGTCCATTGGCAGCAAGTGGCTACAACAAGAATCTGTCTAAACGAAGAATCAGCAGTGTAATAAATTTCTGGAAAGTTTATAATGCAGGCAAGCTAAATAATTATATCAAGACAGGAAAACTTACCATTACTGAAGATGCCGTAGGTGAAGAAATGACCTCAACAAAAATTAGTGACGATCTGAAAGATAAAAGAAACTCGGTTTATAGCCCGGCTGCCGGTAGCATGCGCTACATACAGGTTATGAGGGTGATGATAAACGGTGTGGCTGTAGAATAGTGATTTTTATCACTTTATAGTGGCAAACCTGCCTGTTTATTCTTACTTTTGCTCCTGAAAACAGAAAAAATTGAATAGCGAAATTTCAGAAAAAGTAAGCCGTTTGCGTGAGCAGGCCGATGCACTAATGTCGGTAAATACTGCTAAGGCAATAATTCTTCTCAGCGAAGCCATGAATCAGATTGAAGCTGATGATGAAAAAATCAAATCGGAATGTGGATTGCAGTTGGCATTGGCTTATCACAAGGTGAAAGAAGAGTTGATGGCCATAAAAATAATTAACCAATGTCTTGAGTTAAAAATTAATAGTGACAGTTTAAAGAATCAGATTCCTTTTAATGAGCTGGCTGCAGAAATCTATACAGCAATTTCTATTTACGACAGTGCACTTGAACATTTGCTTAATATTGCTTCAGCCTACACATCAGCAAAGGACAAGCAGAAACTCGGTTTGGTTTTAAATCAGATAGGGGAGACACATAAATTACTCGGTGGTTATAATGAGGCAATTCGCCATCATGAAAAAGCATTAAAAATTTTTGAGGAACTTGAAAATAAAGAGCAGCTTTCAATAACCAATTTCTATATTGGTAATTGTTATAACTGGGCTGATGAATTGGATATTGCCTTCAATTATCTAGATACGAGTTTAAAACTTGCAGAAAAACTTCGCAGCCCTGAATTAAAGATAAAGACATTAGGTAGCTTGGCAATTTTATTTACCAAGCAGAATAAATTCGAGAAATCACTCGACTATTTTTTTCAAGCCATTGATAACAGCAACCTTGCAGGTAATGTACGTGTAAAGGCCGACTTATTAAAGAGCCTTGGTAATCTTTATAATCAAATGCACAGGCATGATGAGGCTATAAAAATTTTACTTGAAGCAGACGAAATCTGTCAATCTCTTAATATTAAACAGCCGCTACATCTGGTAAATTTGTTTTTATCAGATGCCTATGCTGCATTGAATAATTTTGAAAAAGCATTAGCACATCACAAAGTATATTATAAACTTTGTCGCGAAATACAAAGTGAAGATGTTAGTCATAGAACTAAAAACTTGCAGCTTAAATATGATCTGGAAGAAATACAAAGAGAGAAGAACAAAGCAGAAGAATCACTTTTACTAAAAGACACATTTCTTGCAAATGTTAGCCATGAGTTGAGAACTCCGCTTAATGGAATTATCGGTATGGCCGATTTATTATCTGAAACAGTAGCTACCGATGAGAACAGAAAATATGTTCAGACTATTCTCTCATCAGCGTTTCAATTATCAAATATTGTTGACGAAATATTAGACTATGCGCGAGTAAATACAGGTCAGGTTTGCCCGGTAGAGCATCCTTTTATTTTAAACGAAATGATAAAGGAGTGTCTCGAAAAATTTCTGTTAAAATTCCCCGGAAAGAAAGTTGAATCCGATACCGATTTTGAAGCTTGTGATGAAGTATTGCTTGATGAGGGTATTCTTAAAAAAGTTGTTTTTAACACGCTTGTTTTTGGTGGTTCATTTGCCAGTAACGATAAACTTGAGTTAGCATTATATCATTCACAGAACAAAATATTTATCAATGTAAAATTCAACATTGTAAATAAAAAGAGCTTTCCGCATCCTGATAACTTCTTTGAGCTCAACAATCCGCAGTTTTCTCAGAATGGATTGAATGGATACGGATTAGGTTTGTCACTGATCAATGCACGAGGCATGATTATGGCTTGCGGAGGAAAAATTTCAGTGAAGCTCGAAAGTTCAAAATGCAACTTTGTTATTGAGCTGCCTTATAAAGCTGTTAAGTCAGACAGAAAAAATATTGTAAATGAACCCACCGCTACAGAAGATGTAACAATATTATTGGTAGAAGACAATAAAATAAATCAGTTTCTTGCCAAAACAATGTTGCAGAAGAAAGGCTATAAAGTAGCACTGGCAACCGATGGTGAAGAGGCTTTGAATCTTCTTGAAAAAGGTAACTTCAGTATGGTAATTACAGATGTTCAGATGCCTGGAATGGATGGTTACCAACTGGCCGGGCATATACGAAGTAAACTATCCGGTCCTGTTAATGCAATCCCTATTCTTGCATTGACGGCTTATGAGTCAAGTGCAGAGAAAGAGAAGGCAAAAGCTGCTGGTATGTCCGGCTTTTTAACTAAACCCTACATGCCTGAACAACTTTTTGACCTCATAGCGCAACATCTTCCATTGAAAAATGATAAATTGAATGATGCAGCTGAATCGGAATCATCTTTTAATGTTAATGAAATTTATGAGAACCTCCTTGCTTTAATGGCAGGTGATAAAAAAGAAACAGCTTCCTTGATAAAGATGCTGCAAGTACAATTTCCTGAATTGCTCAGCGAAATGTTACAGGCCATAGAAGACAAGGATATGAAGAAACTGTATAAGGCAGCGCATAAAATAAAATCAAGTCTGAAAATATTCAACAACAATTCTGTAGGAGTATTAATAGATCAGGTAGAACGCAAGGCCAAAGACAATGAGTACTCGTTCGAGCTATCAGTAAAAGTATCAGAGCTTATTAAACAAGTGAATGTAATTATAGGCTCACTTGACCAACTGGTAAAAAAGTAAACAGAAAATTTTATTGGTTAAATGAATAGTAAGGTGATATCATCAGATATACAATCACGCCTGTTAATGTAACATACAGCCATATAGGAAATGAAAACCTTGTCAGCTTACGATGTTTTCGCACATCCATTTTTAGGCCATAATAAAATGATAACAGTACCAAGGGCATTACTATGGCAGCAAGAATAATATGAGATGCTAATATGAATAAATACAGTCCGCGCAGCGGATGGTCAACCGGATATTTGGTTTCATCAGCTAAATAATGATATAGAAAATATGAAACAATAAAAACAGCACTCAATAAAAAAGTAAGCAGGTTTATTTTTTTATGAATGTCTATTCGTTTCTTTTTGATAAAATAAAATGAAATCAGCAACAGAACAAAACAGGTTCCGTTTACCAAAGCATTTAATCCGGGCAGGTACTTCGTAAATTCGGGAGGCGTTTCAGGGCGTGGAAGCACTTTCTGACTCAGCAGCATCACCATTCCTAATACAACTACTGAAATAATTGCTACTACTCTGAAAGTAAGTTTCTCATTCATTAAAATCTGTTTCATCTTACTTTGATTTTTGTCTTGTTTCGTAACTAAGAATTTTTATATCGTCTTTCAACCGTTTCATCTCCAGCAAATCGGCACCATCATATATGCCACGAAGATGAAATTTGCTGTCAACCAAAAATACAGTGTTGAGGGCTGCATCGGTACTGCCTTTTAAGAAAAACGATGTGCGCATTAAAGAATCAATTTCCAATGAATCGCCTGTACATAACTGCCATTGTGGTGGATTAATACTGTTCATTTTCATTACTTGCTTCAATACCTCAATGCTGTCGTTTTTTGGATGTGTGGTTATCGAAAGCAGTTTCACTTTAGGTGCAGTTGCAAAATCTCTTGCCACATCATACATATTGGTAAAAACTTCCTTGCACGGATCCTGACAAGAGGCATTAAAAAACTGAAACACCCAATAGGAGGGGTCGGTGTTGCTGAGTGAAACAGTATTTCCTTCTGTATTTTTTAGTGAGAAATCAGTTAGGGTATGATAAATTGTGTCAACCCCATTTGTTGCAAGATGCTTGGGTCCATAATATTCAAGATATCTGAAATTATGCTTCCCTTCTTTCATCAGAATAAAAAAAAATAAAGGCATCAGAAGTATTAAAAAAACCGCTGCTGCCCTAAACTTTTTCAAGATAAAAATGGCTTATCCTATATGGAAAAGATAAACGCCTTCAATAAGACAAATTGCTATCATGTAAACAATCAGAAAAAAAGGTAAAAGAATGGTGTACTGCAGACTTTTCTTTTCTTTTCCAAGGTGCATAAACACACCTACAATGTATGCTGATTTAAAGATTGTTAAAGCAACAAATATCCACTGCAGCAATTCTTTATGCATAGGAATAAATGCTATTGCTACTTCAACAATGGTAGCAACAAGCAATATCCAGAATGTGCGCCAGATAATTTTTTTTGCTGTAGGATCGTAATGCTCTTCAACAAATTGATTGTGTATATCACCGGTGTAATAACCGTGTGGTTTATGCTCATTATGTGCGTTATGACTCATGATACTATATTTCTTTTAGAATTAGTTAAACAAGATAGAAGAAGGTGAACACGAATACCCAAACCAAATCTACAAAGTGCCAGTAGAGCCCCGACTTTTCTACCTGCTCATAATGACCGCGCCTTTTATAAACGCCATTCAGCACATTAATAAAAATTATAATGTTGATGACTACACCGCTGAAAACGTGAAATCCGTGAAATCCTGTTATAAAGAAAAAGAAGTTGGCAAATAATGGGGTATTGCCATATTCATTCTCAGTCATGTTTGCTCCTTTTATGTTGCGCACTGCAGATGCTTTTAGTTTTTCTGCTTCAGCACCTTCAACAACAGTTTTTTGATGGTTATGCCAGAAAAATAATTTTCCGGGTTCATAATCGTCTGTACGCGCAAAACGTCCATCAGCAAGAATATAAGTTCCTTCTTTTGAACCATGAATAAAGTGATACCATTCCCATGCCTGACTGCCTAAGAACATCAGACCTCCGACAATGGTTAATCCCATCCACATTGCAACACTTTTATGGTTACGCTGATGTCCGGCATCTACGGCAAGTACCATTGTTACCGAACTCATGATGAGGATAAAGGTCATTAATCCTACATAAGCTAAAGGTACATGCCCGTGAATAAAAGGGAAGTGCGTAAACACGTCACCCGGTGCAGGCCATATATCTGTAAAACGATGGCGCATGGTACCATAAGCCACCAGGAGAGTTGAGAATGTAAACGCATCAGATACCAGGAAAAACCACATAAACATTTTTCCCCAGCTTACATTGAATGGTGATATACCACCACCCCAGATGGATTTTGATTTTGCTTCAGTTGCTGTTGACATATTAAGTTAGGAGTCTTGAAATTATTTTACAGGATGCAAATATTTAATTTTTTTTCCAATTCATCAATTTATTGTAAAATTTTCGGCTATTTAACCATAATTCATTGACAGATTGGAGCAAAAAATGACCTATCAGGCTATGAAGGTCACAAATACAAAGAGATAAACCCACAGGATATCAAGAAAATGCCAGAAAATAGCGCCTAACTGAATTCCTAAATAGTTTTTGGGAGAATACTTTTCTTGAATTGATTTTACAGATATCACAATCATTGAAATAATTCCTCCTGCCAGGTGAAGGATGTGCATACCGGATAATACATAGATAAAAGAACCTGATGGATTACCTACTAAATGGATACCGTTTTCAACCATAACTGTCCAGGCATAAAATTGCATAAACACAAAAGCTATACCCAGTCCAAGAGTGGTTATTACTGCAATTTTAACCTGATTCAACAGATTTCTTTTAATGGCATAAACGGCATATTGAATAATAAAACTGCTGATAATAATAACAATGGTGCTGATGGTAAACATCTTTGGTAAGCTGAACTCAATCCAGTTACCTTCGTTTTTACGAACAATATAAGCACTTGTCAATCCTGCAAATAGCATAACCATACTGGCCATGGCTATCCACAATAATATTTTTGCTGTAGGAATGCCTGTGTAGTTGTTATCTTGTTCTGTGGTGGCAGTTTGCATTGTAATTAAATTTTATCAAGTAATATGGCAATTAATACTACGGGGAGATATATAAAAGACCCAAACATCAGCTTTTTGGCTGCATCTTCGGAACATGTTTTAAGTAAATAAAGACTTTGCATAAAGAAAAGAATTCCTGCAAGGGTAATGACTATTGCAGAAATAACGCCACTCATTCCGCTGTAATAGGGCAGCAGACCAATGGGTATAAGCGTGAAAGTATAAATTGTTGTTTGAAATGCAGAAGCGGAATTTTTACCACCTGCAGGAAGCAATTGAAAGCCGGCACTCATATAGTCGTCATAGAGTTTCCAGGCAATAGCCCAAAAGTGTGGAAACTGCCACATAAACTGAATGGCAAAAAGTATCCATCCCTGATAACTAAACTGACCGGTGGCAGCAACCCAGCCAAGGAGGGTAGGGATAGCTCCCGGAAATGCTCCAACAAAAACCGATAAAGGGGTAACACCTTTTAAGGGTGTGTAGGCAAAGGCATAACTTACCAATGCTATAAAACCAAGTATTCCACTGTAAAGATTAATGTAGTAGGTGAGTATAAACAATCCTATTACACCGGCAGAGATCGTTACAATAAGCGATTCTGTAAGCGACATTCTGCTGTCAGGCAGCGGGCGTAGCCTTGTACGCTTCATTATTTTATCGGTGCGTCTTTCGTAAATCTGATTCAATCCGTTTGATGAACCTGTAACTAAAAAGCCACCCAAAACAAGCAGCCACAGCTTTGTATAATCTACGGTTGTTGAGCCTATAAGAAAAGCTAATGCAGCAGAGAGAACTACTAACGAAGCCAGCCTTAGTTTAAACAACTGTCCATAATCAACAAGTCTGGCAGTAAAGGTACGTGGTGCAACAACCATTGTTGTCTTCAACATTTAAGCAATCTGAAAAAATTTCGGAAGGCAAAGGTATAAAATTGATAGGAAGGATTATTAAAAATGATAATTACTTATTGATAAGCAAAAAAAAAGGCAGCCTTTGGCTGCCTCAAATATTATTTTAAAGCTATGAAACAGTAGCGATTACTTACTCTTTTCTTTTACTTTATCTGCAAGATAGTTGCGGGTTTTTCCGCTTATTACCCTTTTTTCGTAGATGAGCCAATACAATAAGCCAATGGCAATTAAAACCATGAAAATAATATCTATTGACTTACCTAATGGTTTTGCCAGTTCGAAAATAAATTCAAAAAATGCTGCTATACCGTGCCAGAATGAGTTTAACATATTCAATAATTTTTGGCAAAAATAATAAAATTCAAATACAGATATTCGCAGCCTCAAAGTTGCTGAAAAAATGTTGATCATCAGGTTGTTTAAATCTTCGCAAACGCCACCACTGTTTTTAGTGCCGGTAATAACGCTGTTGTTGGTGCTGTTCAACATTTATACCCAAGGGGTTGTCATTATCAAAGACATGAATCATGGTGTATTATATGCCTTATTACTCGACAGTAAAATTGACGGTATAAAATGGGCAGTGCCTGCATTGATTTTTGTACTCATCACCATTCAGGCCTATTTATTTAATACACTCATCAACCGGTTTGAGGTTTTATACAAAAACAGCAACATTCCGGTCATTATTTTTATCATCCTCTATGGACTTATTCCCGATTTTTTATCCCTTAGTCCTTTTATTCTGGTAAATACATTAATGCCGCTTGCCTTATGGAAAATATTTGCATTGTATAAATCAGAACGTCCTGTTACCCGTGCTTTTGATACAGGCTTTGTTTTTTCGCTGATGATATTGTGTTATCTGCCCATGGCATTGTTGGTGGTTTTTATGTACTTGTGTATTGCCATATTACGGCCTTTCAACTGGCGCGAGTGGGTTGCTTCTGCATTAGGACTTGCAACACCAGCTATACTTTTGTTTACCATCCTTTTGGTAACAAACAAAATGCACCTGCGAATTACAGAAGTAAATACAGATACATGGCTACCTGTTATCAAACTACAATCACTTTCATGGCATTACATATTGCCTGCATTGGTAATAGCAGTAATTTTATTTTTATCCTTTCTGAAACTTTATGCCAATTACAGTAAGAATGTTATCCGCATGCGAAAATTTCAGTTATGCTTTATGTTATTACTTGTTTTTCTGTTACTGATAATATTAATTCCAGTGCAACAAAGTGCTGCAAGGTTTAGCCTTCTTATCCCTCCGATATGCCTGTTTTTAAGCTACTATTTTATTGCAATTCGCAAGATATGGTGGTTCGAAATCCTTTCAACGGTTTTTATTTTACTAATTGCCTTAGGATACGCTATTCTTTAAGCTTTTGATTTTTATTAAGGAATGATAACAATCAGTTTTTGGGTTTTATCTTTTTAAAAATAATTAATTTATTGATAATGATGTGATAATGTTTTTGGTTTGTCATAAAAGTTTCAAAATACTTTTTTGTGCTTGTTTAATTAATATCAAATGAATAATATTGAGGCCGATTTCTATTTCCGATTTTGCATTTAGATGCTATTCTACAAGATCCCAAAGGTCTTTTTTAATTGCGCTTTACAACTTCGGTTTAATTTAATGTAGTCGCAAAGTATTTTAATCAATTAATGTTTAACTAAAATCAAATTTAACATGGTAGAAAAAACCAAAAATCGAACACGAACGTGTTTATTCTTTTTATGGTGTTGCCTCATGTCGGCAATGCTATGGACAACGGGCGCACAGGCGCAAATAGCAGGTTACGGCTTCACTCAGGTAGCCGGATCTTACTCACCCGTAAGTGGTGGCACACAACTGATTGCTGCTGCTGTAGATGATGGAAGCTCAGCGGCAACCAACATTGGCTTTACCTTTAATCTGGCAGGCACCAACTATACACAGTTTGTTGCCAATTCAAACGGGAACATCAGATTAGGTGCTACAGCTCCATCAGCACCAACAACACCTATCTCTACAACCTCCAACACCGGAGCTATTTCCGGCTTTGGCAGAGACGGAAGGACCGGTGGTGCTGTTGTTTATCAACTTACAGGAACTGCCCCCAATCAGGTACTCACTATTGATTATCCTGATTTTAATCCAACTTACTCCAGTGCAACTTACAAGCAAAGTTTTCAGATTAAATTATTTGAAACTACCAATGTTATTCAAATAATTTATGGGCCTAATGCATCACCTACAACTTATACTTGTCAGGTAGGTATCAGAGCCACTACAACTGATTTTGCAAACAGAACAACTACTACTAGCTGGGCTGCCTCAACAGCAGGTACAGTTTCTTCAACCATGACCTGGAGTGCAACAGTGTATCCGGCTAACGGCTTAACCTACACCTGGACACCACCTGCATGTGCGGCACCGAGTGCTTTAGTTGCAACACCGACAACACCAACAACTGCCAACATCAGCTGGACAGCACCAAATCCTGTACCATCAAACGGATATGAATATGCAGTAACTACCAGTGCTGTACCTCCTCCATCAGGAACTGCCTTTGCAGGAACATCAACCAGCGTGACCGGCTTAACTGCACAAACCACTTATTATTTGCATGTTCGCAGCTATTGCGGAGGCAGTGATTATAGTGCTTGGGTTACCAGTACAGCATTTACCACACCTTGTACAGCTATAAGCAGTTTACCCTGGACAGAAGGCTTTGAAAGCGCAACGCTACCTAATTTGCCAAGTGCTTGTTGGTTAGAAGACCCATCCTCTGGCGATTGGGTAACTACCAATAATGGTAGCAGCACTTATGATGCCGATGCCCGTACAGGAAGCCAGTTTTTAAGAGATGCCTATTCTGCAACAAATGAATTTGTTTGGACTCCGGGCTTTGCCCTCACTTCCGGTCAAAGCTACGATTTCTCATTCTGGTGGGCCGGTGATACTTACAGTGGCTGGACAGGTGATGTTTTTTACAATACCGTACAAAGTGGTACGGGAGCAACACAAATGGGAAGTTCATTTGTGACTTCAGGAACAACAACTACCAAAACTTATGTGCAAGAAAAACGAACTTTTATAGCACCAACTACAGGAACTTATTATTTTGCTGTAAGGGTGAATGCTACAGGTGGTCCATGGTATTTGAGTTTTGATGATTTCAGATTTGAACAATCACCATCATGTGCAGCACCAACTGCCTTAGTTGGCTCACCAACTACTTCAACTACAGCCAACATCAGCTGGACAGCACCATTAACACCGCCATCAAATGGTTATGAATATGCTGTAACTACCAGTGCCACGCCTCCGGGTTCGGGTACAGCTTTTGCAGGTACATCAACCAGTGTGACCGGTTTAACAGCGCAAACCACTTATTATTTGCATGTTCGCAGCGACTGTGGTGGCGGTAATTTTAGCCCATGGTCATCAAGTACAGCATTTACCACACCATGTGCAGCTATAAACACCTATCCATATACGGAAAGCTTTGGTGCTACCATGCCAAATTGCTGGGCAGCATCTGAAGATTACCCCGGAGCTTCTTATCATTGGGCACCCACAACCAGCGATGCTTCAAATGGCGCAGCTGCTCCACAGGCAGGCACACACTTTATGTTTTTGTACGTTTATTTAGCAAGTTCAAGTAATAACAGCTACAATTTAACTACTATTCCTTTTGATTTGGGAGCTACACCTAAGTTTATGTCATACTACTATTTCTTGGGTGGCAGCGGCTACACTTCAAGTCCGGTACCAATGACTGTTAAAATCAGTACCAACGGTGGCAGTACATGGACTAATCTTTATCAGCATGATAATAACAATTCAACTTTTGGTGCATGGACGCAAAACACTATTGATTTAACAGCTTATGCCAACCAATCAGTACTGATTAGATTTGCCTCTAACTCCAATTACGGTTCAGGTATTTGTGATCAAGGAATAGATGAGTTTTCTATTTATGATGCACCAAGTTGTTTGCCTCCAACGGCACTTCTTGGCTCACCAACAACACCAACAACTGCCAACATCAGCTGGACAGCACCAAACCCTGTACCATCAAACGGTTATGAATATGCTGTTTCCACAAGTGCTACACCTCCGGTTTCGGGTACTGCATTTGCAGGCACATCAACTAGTGTGACCGGCTTAACTGCTAATACTACTTATTATCTGCATGTTCGCAGCGACTGCGGTGGCGGTAATTTTAGTTCATGGGCTACAAGTAGTTTCTATACAGGATATTGTCAGGTATCTGTAACTTATACAGGCGACAATATCAGCAACTTCAGCACAACCGGTGCTACAACCAACATTACCAATCCAAGTACCGGTACAGCAGCTTACGAAGATTTTACGGCACAAACGCTTTCATCTTATTCAGGACAATCCATTAATTTCAGTGGTAGTTATGTAGGTGGCAGTGCCGGCTTCAGCATCTGGGTTGACTGGAACAATAACCTGGTGTTTGATCCATCAGAGCTTATGTACAATGCATCATCAACTGCATCAAGCTGGACAGGAAGTTTTATAGTTCCTGTAGTTGCCGATGGCAATTACCGTATGCGTATTCGTGCACAGTATTCTACTTTAAGCCCACCTGCCTGTGGCAATATAACTTATGGACAGGCAGAAGATTATACATTTAATGTATATACTCCTGTAGCTTGTAGTGGCACTCCTGCAGCAGGAACTGCATCCGGTCCTGCATCTGTATGTTCAACTATTGGTTTTACAGTGAGTACAGCCGGCTCAACAATAAACGAAACAGGTATTTCAGGTCAATGGTATTCATCAACAGATGGTGGCACTACATGGAATCCTATCAGTGGTGCAACTGCTATAAGCTATAACGTTGCTGGCGGTATCACTGTGCCAACCATGTATCACTATGTGATTACATGCAGCAACAGTGGCTTGAGTGCAACGAGCAATGATGTTAGTGTGGCTATCAATTTACCGAGTGCTTGTTATTGTACTCCTTCTACAACAGGTGGATCAAGTTACTACATCAGTAACTTTACTACCACAGGCGGTACTACCAACATCAATCAGAGTGGGGGCGGTATTGCAAGTGGATATACCGATTACAGTGGCTCTGTTTTGGGCGAATTTGAACCCGGTGCTACTATTAACTTTAGCATGAGTGTATATGGTGGAACATTTGGTCATGCCATTTGGATTGATTTTGATGCAGATGGTATTTTCCAATCTTCAGAACAAATTGTTACCAGCAGCTCATATCTTTCATCGCCAATTACAGGATCATTTACTATTCCTGGAAATGCATCAACTGGGGTTAGACGCATGCGAATTTTAGCAAGCTATACTCCAAACAATCCTTCTAATGCCTGTACAAACAGCGGTAGTGGAGAGTATGAAGACTACAGTGTAAATATTACACCTCCTGTATGTATTTCTGCACCAACTGCACCATTGAATGCAGGCAGTGCCTGTGCCGATGTAATTACCAATACAGTATTGTTAAGCTGGCCTTCATTGACAGGAGCTACAGGCTATGATGTTTATTTCGATACTGTTAACCCGCCAACAGCATTGGTTTCAACCAATCAGGCAGGTCTTTCTTACAGTGCCGATGTTTCAGGTGGAGCTCCGGTTTATTATTGGATGGTAGTTCCACAAATACTCGGTGGAGGAAGTTCTTGTAATGTATGGTCATTTAGTTTATCACCATCACCTGTGCCAATTGCAAGCTCAGGAGGTGATGTTTGTCAAGGTAATGATATCTTCTTATCAGGAGACAATGCAGCTCCGGGCCAGTTGAGTGGCAACACTTATTCATGGACAGGACCAAATTCATTTGCAAGCACGCTTCAGTATCCATCAATCAGCAACCCTGATTCATCTTACAGTGGAACTTATACAGTTGTTGTTACCAACCAATATGGTTGTACAGCAAGCGAGAGTACAAGTCTGAATGTAAATGAAAATCCAACGTTAGGTATAGACTCATTAAAGAATGTAGGCTGTATTGGCGGTAGTGATGGTATTATTTACGTAACTGCTTCAGGAGGTTTATCTTCATATAGTTTTACTTCAGATTTTGTAACCTTTAATTCAACGGGAGTGATGACAAACCTTCCAACTGGATTGAGTACAATTTATGTGGCAGATGGCAATGGTTGTCAGGCGCAGGTTTCAGGTTCATTAACTTATACCAGTACTGCACCTCCTGCACAATCAGTTATTGTTCCAATGACAGGTATGCCAGCCTATGCATGTAATGGCACATCTGTAACCGTTAGTATTCCGGCAGTTGCCAATGCAACACAATATACATGGGATGGTCCTGCAGGAACTACATTCAATGGTAATCCATCACCTTATATTTCAACAACGCCAGTTGTAACAGTAGTGTTTGGTAATCCAAACGGCTCAGGCTACCGTATAGGCGTACAGGCAGGCAATGGCTGCGGAAGCTCACTGCGCAAGAGTCAGTGGGTGCGTAGTATTGTTAGTACACCTGCAGCAGTTAGCGGAGCAACAACAACTTGTGCAAGCACTTCAGGCACATATTCTATTGCAGCAGTTGACGGAGCTACTTCATATCTGTGGACAATTTCCGGTGATGCTACTGTGAATGGTAATGGCACAAGTGTAACTGTAAACTTTGGTCCTTCATGGACGGGTGGTACACTTTGTGTAAGTGCACAAACACCATGTTTCAATTCACCATCTAAATGCCTTGTAATCGGCACATCAGCATCTCCATTAAATACCATCAGCGGACCATTATCAGCATGTCCTAATGATGTATTGACATTCAGCGTTCCTGCATCAAGCGGAGCAGCAAGCTATGCATGGACAGTGCCTGCCAACAGCAGCATCACAGGAGGTTTAGGAACCAATTCTATTCAGGTAACGTTTGCACCTAATTATAACAACTTAGGTAATATCTGTGTCAGCGTAACAAGTGTTTGTGGTGTGACATCAGCCAACAAGTGCAGAACAGTAGCACCTGGCGTACCATCAGTACCGGCCAGCATAACAGGAGCAACCAATGGTTTGTGCGGACAGTCAATCAGCTACAGCACACCATTTAAACCGGGTACTACCTATAACTGGACAGCACCTGGCACTATTACCGGTAATGGTAGCAATGCTGTTAGCATAGCTTATGGTTCATTCACTTCAGGACAGGTATGTGTAACAGCCAGCACCGGTTGCGGCACAAGTGCAGCACGTTGTATAGCTATCAAAGGACAACCCAACTCTCCTGTTTCATTATCAGCAATACCAGCAAGCTGGTGTGCTAACACACAGGGTGTAGAGTTTACTGCTAATGTTAGTAATACTGCCGGTTCTTATACTTTATCATGGACCTATCCATCAGCACCTGTAGCAACCTATACAGCCGGTGGAGGAAACACCACATCATTAACACTTGACTGGGGTACAGGCAACGGAACAGTAATAGTTAGCGCAACCAACAGTTGCGGAACAGGTTCTAAGGCTTTTGTTGCAACAGTAGGATGTAAAGAAGGCGAGATGGCATCAGCCAACAAGCTGAATGTATATCCAAACCCAACAGCAGGGGTGTTGAATGTTGAGTACACAGCAGAAAAAGGCAATGCACAAGTAACAGTGCTTGATTTGAGTGGCCGTGTAGTGATGACACAGACCCATGCTAATGTAAGTGGTCAAAACAACATACAACTAGACCTGAGTAAGGTAGCTAAAGGAGCGTACATGCTGAATGTACAAACTGAAGGCAGCAACAATCAGGTGAGAGTAGTGGTTGAATAATTTAAAACTTACAACTTCTCAGAAGTTGTGGGTAGTAAAAAGCGGGGGGAGGTTAACTCCCCTCGCTTTTTTTTATAATGTTATTTAATCAAAAACATTACAACCTTTTAGCCGCCAGATACAAATAAGGTTCATAAAAGTGATGAACAAATATTTTTGTTTTGCTATCGGGAAATAAATCATAATATTTTTTGTCGGCAAGAAGCACAATAGTTGTTCCTGTTCGAACATAATCGCTGCTGTTAAGATAATCCGGTGATTGAAAATTTACTAAGTTTTTCCGAACAAGTTTTCCTGCAAAGCCACCTAAATATTTTCTGTATTGCCTCATAGCTTTATAGGGTGTTTTTTGCAGTCGGTTAAATATGTGCATGACAAATAAGTTGGCCGGAAATTTTTGTTTTCTGATACCTGCTTTTGCATTTATCAAGGGATTGGTCTTGTTAATGTCCTTAGTAGTTTGAATGGTTATTGGTGTTTCAGGAACCCAATCGGCAGAATTAACAACATTAAAAGCCCATCCGTTGCGGGTCATGTTTTCATATTCATAAGCAAAATATAAATTTCCGGGTTTTGGTGCTGCACTGCAATAGGTTTTAAATCTTAAGTCTGAAGCAATCTTGTTGTTCTTTTGATAATTATAAAGACAGGCTGTGACTAAAAATGCTATGGCACCACCCTGACTGTGTCCACTGACAATAAAATTGGTAATGCCTTTTTTATAACAAGAGTCAATGTGAGGAAGCATATCACGCATGAGGTATGCTGTAGCCAATGTCCAACCTGTATGTACTGCCGCTTTTGAATCATCAGCAAAATGATAATTAAAAGTATCACCGGGAGCTAAAATCAGCTGCCCTTTTGCAGGTATCATACCTGCATAAAAATTGGCAAGCCAGCTTGTACTGTTTGCTATTGTTCCTCTAATGCTGATTACTGCTACAGAATCAGCCCCAATCCACAAAGACCATTGATTCAGTAACCCCATTTCAGGTGATTTATACACTTCTTTAAAGTTGTGATAATGCATTGAGTCAGGATAAAGAGAATCCTGCTTATGAAATTGACTGAGTTGAAAACTCAGCAACTCCATGTATTCTTTAGGATTATAACCCGGCTGCAGTTTTGATGCTGAAAGACTGTTGGCCAACAGACTAACAAAAAAAATAGTTGTTAAAATTCTCCACATAATTAAAATATTTGGAGTAAAAGTAATACAACTTTAGAAGAAAGAATTTTCTGAATTAGCAAAGAAGTAATTTAAATACTTCTTCCAATGAAAAAGCAATTTGATGATGTGCTTATTTAAGTTGCTTCAATTTGCCGTCAGCAAAAGAAATTATTGTTCCATCAATAGTTGATAAGGCAACATTGTGCAGACTAACGACCTTGTCAGGAAATGCAGTTTCAGTAACTTTTATATTGACTAACGAGTCTGTTGTTGGAATTTCACTATAAACAAAAATAGAAATGTCTTTTCTTAAACCACGAGGAGAAAATTCTTTTTTGAGAAGAACATTTCCCTTGCTGCCTTCTACTTCAACAATAATAGGGCTTCGCCTTTTTACTATGGGCTTTAGCGACTGCATTTGTCTTTGCTGATTTGTGTTTACTCCCTGAAATTCTGTTGGCGATGAAATATATTTGAAGTTCAGAACCAACAGTTTTTCATCTCTATCAAAGAATGAAAGTTTGGTATTGCTGAAAAAGGGCATTATTAAAAAGAAAGCACAAAGAATCAGTGCTGCTGCAATATGATTGGTTTTAAAATAATCCAATACCTTTATTGTTGCTTTTCCATCATTAGGTTTTGCAGATGCAAGTGAGTCTGTAAATTCTCTTATAGCTTTTTCAGAATAGTGATTTGTGGTGATGAGTTGAATTCTGTCGCGTGATAATTTCTTAGCCAAACCCGGTGGACGTTTTCTGTTGATTCTTGCAACAGCCAGATTTCTTCCATAACGATAGTAGCAATCTTCGCAGCCTAATAATAAAACACCTTTCGATTCTTCGTTAAGCATTTGCTCAACTTCATGCATGTGTAAATCTCCAAGACAAGGCAATGATTTCTTTTTATGTGTAATACCATCAGGAATTTTTACATCGTCAAACTGCGAGCAGGAAACAATACTCAGTTGGCTTTTCTGTGCAAAATTTAGCGGAAGCACATTGTGTTCAGGAATGCCGGGCATTGTAATGGCATGCTCTTTACAGGAAGCAAGACATATTCCGCAACTGATACATTTATCAGGATCTAAAATTGCCTTTCGTTCACCTTTATAAATGAGCATATCAATAGCACCATAAGGGCAATCTTCTGAACAAATATTACAAGCATCACATTTATCTAAATCAATTGTGGCAGGTTTGTTTTTCTTTTTAAATAAAAGTGGAACCAATGCTAATCCGGTTCCGGATACGAGCATAATTACCCAGTTCATAGGAACAGAAACAACTTTCATAAAAGAGTAACCGAAGAAATAGTACCAATCGAAAGTTGTATTGTAAGGTATAAATCGCTCTTGTGCTGAAGGGTCGCTCTTAACCGGAAAAACCAAACAAACTAAAACCAATGCAATCATGCTGTAAATCCAGATGATGCGTGGTGAAAATAATTTTGGTTTGGCAATGCGCATTACATGCAGCCATAATACAATGACTAAGAAAATGGAAAAGAAAATATGTCCGAAAACAGAAACTTTAAAGAAGCCACCAATAACGTCAAGGTTGTTTGAAATAAATGAACCGGCTATTGAAGGGTCGAATAGTGGAATCGCTGAGAAAAATTTTGCAGTAAGGTAACCGACTAATTTTCCTTTTTCGTCCCAGACAAGAATAAAGCCTGTTACACCAATGATGAGCACTACCATCAAAGAAATAATTCCACTTACCCATGAAAGAATTCGTTTGAATTTTCCGGTCAGTAATGTTTGAAGAAAGTGGAGTACGATAAAAATAACCAACAAGTCGCTGCTGTAGCGATGAATACTTCTGATAACAGCATTAAACGGATTGGCCGAAATTTTTTCTACTGATTCGTAGGCATGTGCAGGATCAATATTATAAAACAAAAAAAGATAAACTCCACTGATACAAGCTACAATAAACATAAGTATAGCAATGTCGCCAAGGTGGTAAAGCGGATTTAACTTTGAGGAATAAATACGGCTGAAAATGCCGGCAAATCGTTGAAAAAGCCAATGGCTTGATTTATTATTAATCATAATTCTGCACTGTCTTCAGTGTTTTTGGAATATAAACTTTTAATGAGAAAATAACCTACAATAATGATGAACATCATTCCGGCAGAAGTTTGCGAAATAAACTTCCAGTCGAGGTGATAAGATTTTGTTGCAGGGTTAAATGTAAAACAGCGAATGTAAAGTGTTTTAAAAAAATTGTTTAATGAGGTTTTTTCAACTTGTGCTTCCATGATTGCAAGTTCAAGGTCAATTGTTTTGGGTTCAACGCCATAGATGTATCTTGAAATTCGCCCACTGGGTGTAATCACCACAACTAAGTTTGGATGCAGATATTCCTTACTTTTCTCATCATATTCATATTGATAATCTATTGACTTTAATAGTGCATCAATGCCTGCTGCGTTGGAGGTAACAGTTTTCCAGTTTACACCATCCATTTTCCAGCGCGCTTCAAATCCTTGTAAATCTTCTTGGGTGTCGGTTGAGTCAAACGAAAATGAAATGACTGTAAAGTCTTTTCCTAAAGTACCTAATTTTTCAATGGAGGTTTTTAATCCATTGCTGATAAGTGAACAGGCCATTGGGCAACGCGTATAAACCGGTGACAATACAACCGGCTTACCCGTGGGGTTATCGAAAAGTTGCACGTTATTTCCCTTAGAATCAAGAATAGTAATATTCTTTACCTCCCGTCCAATGAATTTTTTCTCATCAGGAATATCGAATGATGTTAAGGAAAAAAACAGGCTTAGTAAAATTACTAAGCCTGTAAGTTGAATTTTAATTTTAATCACGAACCAATAATTAAAGTATTGAAAGTTATTTCACCCACCATGTTGCAGCAAGCCATTTCCAATTAACAAAGAAGAGTACTGCAAAAGTGGCAAGGAATAACAGTGTAAGAATTAATGTTCCGGGAGCCTCATAACCTTTATGTTCTTTAGCAGCAGGAGCTAGTGGTGAAAGAGGCAGCTGCATGTCTTCAGGTCCGTTTACTTTGGGTCCGAAGAAAACAGAAACAACAACCTGCAGAACCCAGATGAGTGCAGCCAGAAATGCTAAAGTACCGCCAAGCATCATCAATGTCCAGAAGAAATCTACAGATGGATTAAACTCATGAGTGAAAGGACCTCCGCTGAATGTTGAATCCCAATGTCTGCGTGGAACACCTAATTGACCAAGTGCAATCATTGATACAGAGAGGATGGCTACACCAAAGAAGAACATCCATGGTTGTAGCTGTGCGAGTTTGAATGCTACAATTTTCCTTCTGAAGATGAGTGGAATCAGGTAGTAGGTGATGCCCATGAATGTGAGTGTTGTACCAATAACTACAGTTCCTTTAAAGTGACCGGGAATAGCAATGGTGTTGTGAACAATAATGTTTGTCTGTTCCATTCCGAAAATTACACCGGTAGTACCGCCAATAAAACCAAAACCAATACAAGCCAGAACACATGCTGCAAAAGCCGGGTTTGACCATGGTGCTTTAGAGAGCCACTCAAATAATCCTTTGTTGAATCCCCATCTGCGTTGTGCAGATTCAATGGAACTGGGAACGGCAAAGGCATGAATCATTGATGCTAATACAGCAAGGTACATTGCATAAGAAGTGTTCCATACTTTCCATGCTGATGATGTTGCAGGATCGGTTAACAAGTGATGCGCAGAGGCAAGACTGATAAAGAGAATGTAGAGGAAGAATGCTGTTCTTGAAACTCTTTCATTAATTGATGTTCCGCCAAGTGCAAGGAAGGTAACCAAATACCAGATGCTGACCATGGCAGCCACATTTATCTGCTGCGAAGAGTGACCAAGTCCCCACCAAATTAACTTGTAAACGGCAGGATCTACGGAGTCAATGAGTCCTAAAGACCAAAGGAAAGTAGGAATGTAAATGATAGCGCCCGATGCTAAGGTAATAACAGCAAGAATTGCAGCTGTCATTAAACCATAAGTAAATAGGGGTAAAGTTTCACCAACATTTCCATCTCTTTTGGCATTAACAATATTGGCAAAAAACAAACCAACACCCATTAAAGCACCTACAGCAAAAAGAATTATACCAAGGTAATATAGTGGATGAGCTTTTAGTGGAACATAAGAGGTCAACATGACATCTGCTTTTCCCATCAATACCATTACGTTGGAAAGGACCATGCCACCAACCATTAGTATGAATGTTAACCATCCTAATCTTGGAGAGCAGAATTTCTGATTTAATACTACTGTTGATCCGAAATACAAACCTGCAATTTCGAAAAATACAATCCAATAAATAAGAGCATTCAATCCATGAAAAGTTGTTAGTCTGTAGTACCACTCAGCATCTAAAAGATGCACAGGTTGGTAGCGTGTAAACACAAGCAAGATAGCAGCTGTAATTGCTAAGAGCAATGAAACTACTGCCATGACAGCATTTAGTCTGATAAATTTTTCCGATTGCAGATCTACTTTAAATCCGGTTATATCGCATATTCTGAACATAAGCTTTAGATTTTATTTAATTGATTTAATGTAGGAGATTACTTGCTTAATTTCATTGTCCGTAAGGTTCATCTGAGCCATCGGTGTTTTTTCAAATCCTACAACAATTTGTTTTTGCGGCTCTCTGATAGACATGGTGATATAGTCATCATCAACAACCATTTCTTTGGCATTGCCATCTTCTTTTACATTAACCTTACTGCCATAAATGTTGTTGAAGGCAGGACCTATTTCGGAGGTGCCATCTGTTTTGTGACAAGCCATACAGCCTTTCAGATTATAAACCATTTCACCACCTTTGATAAGCTGTTCTTCACTCCAACCGGAAATGTCTTCTTCGGCAGTTCCTTTGCCTGTGCGTGCAGGTGGCGCACTCAGATTGTTGTAACCGAATTTTGCCAGATCAGCATCATTCTCAATGACAAGAATTTTTCCAATCATGGTGTGGTGGCCAATACCGCAGAATTCATTACACAGTACTTTGGCTTCACCGGCAACAGTGGGTTTAAATTTCAAAACATAATCATAGTCGGGATATACCTGAAAGTTCATGTTTGAAGGTTGTAATGAAAAACCGTGTACCAAATCTTTTGAAGAAATGTGGATGTTATACCATTCATCTTTCTTTAAAATAAGTACAGGTGACCAGCGCCACATTTGTGCCATAAGAATGACATCGCTGCCGGGCTCCGGTTTTACAATTGGGATCCCATTGTCCATGCCCACCATGTTTCTTTTAACATACTCATCATGTAGTTGGGCAAATTCAATAGGGTTAGTTTTATACGTGGTGTTTGATGGGTTCTGGCGACCGAATACGTGCCATAGTACCATCCATGCAAAAAGAAAAATACAAACTACAAACGATATGATTATCCACATTCGCTCGTCTTTTGAAACCTTCTTTTTAAACCACCCTTCGGTAGGTGCTATTAATGTCATAAATAGATTGTTTTAGAGATTTTACTTAAGTATAGATTGTTTAACTGATTCAGGAATATTAGGTACTGTGGCAATCTCCATTATTCCCCAGATGATGTAAAAAATTGCGTAAATAGTTACTCCAAGAAAAAGAAGCAGCATAACATCATCCATGACTACCTGAAGTCCGGAAGCCTTTTTTTTATTCTCTTGTTCTTCCATATAATTTTTGGTTTTTAATTATTTATTAATCGGAATTTTACTTTTCGATGACAAGATTATTTCAGGAAAGCTCTTTTAAATATGACTTGTGTCATAAAAGAAAATGATTATTGAAAGTTTAAGCAACTTAGAAGTTGGATAAACCTTTCTTGTTCATTTCATTTGTTGAATTGTTTTTTTTGAAGATTACTTTTCAGTTTCTTTATACTGAATACGTAGTTATTTTTAGATTTTGTTTTTAAAGTCAGTATGTAAAAAATGGCTTTAAAAATTTCAAACGAAAAGTTTTATTGAAGAAAAAAGTAAAGTTCTGAGCAAATAAAAAAGAGGTTAGCTTTTTATAAAGCTAACCTCTTTAGATGAGTATGCAATGTGTTTATGGAATCAGAAACTTATATCTGTCAATATTTTTAAGTGCAATACCTGTACCACGAACAACTGCACGAAGTGGATCTTCGGCAACGTGAACGGGAAGTTTTGTTTTCATGCCAATACGTTTATCCAATCCTCGTAGTAAAGCACCACCACCGGTTAGGTAAATACCGGTTCGGTAAATATCTGCTGATAATTCCGGAGGTGTCATTTCAAGTGCTTTTAAAATAGCTTCTTCTATTTTACTGATACTTTTATCAAGTGCATGTGCAATTTCTGAATAAGTAACGGTAATTTCTTTTGGAATACCGGTCATCAGGTCACGACCATGAACTGCGTAGTCGTGTGGAGGGTTGTCTAATTCAGGCAATGCTGAACCTACTTCAATTTTTATCATTTCAGCACTTCGCTCTCCAATAAGGATGTTGTGTTGTCTGCGCATATAATCCCATATATCCATCGTAAATCCGTCACCGGCAACGCGAATAGATTGGTCGCAAACAATTCCTCCAAGAGCAATAACTGCAATTTCACTGGTGCCACCACCAATGTCAATAATCATGTTTCCCATGGGCTCTTCAACATCAATGCCAATACCTATAGCTGCTGCCATTGGTTCATGAATGAGATAAACTTCTTTTGCCCCGGCATGTTCTGCACTGTCACGAACTGCACGTTTCTCTACTTCTGTGATGCCTGATGGAATACAGATAACCATTTTAAGTGATGGCTGAAAAAACCTTCTTCCCGGGTTGATCATTTTAATCATTCCGCGAATCATATTTTCTGCAGCATCAAAATCGGCAATTACACCATCTTTTAATGGACGGATGGTTTTAATATTCTCATGCGTTTTACCATGCATCATCATAGCTTGCTTGCCAACAGCAAGTACCTTACCTGTCATACGGTCAATAGCAACTATACTTGGCTCATCAACCACAACTTTATCGTTATGAATGATGAGTGTGTTAGCCGTGCCAAGGTCTATGGCTATCTCCTGGGTCAGAAAATCAAATAGTCCCATTTTTCTTTTATTGTTAGTGTTTTCCTTTATAGTTTCTTCGACTATGAGAACTTCAAGCGTAGGCTTTTTTTTCATTTTTTTCTGTTGTTGCAGACATTTTTAACCCTTTGTCTGCCAACAGACTCAATGCTTGAAATGCCTTTTACCTGTTAATACCATAGTCATGTTATTTTTGTTACAATATTCAATAGAATCTTTATCTTTAATACTTCCACCCGGCTGTACAACGGCCTCAATACCAGCTGTTTTAGCTATCTCTACACAATCCGGAAAAGGAAAAAATGCATCACTTGCCATAACACTATTATTCAGCGTAAATCCAAAATTTACAGCTTTTGCAATGGCTTGCTTCAATGCATCAACACGAGATGTTTGCCCTGCACCACTTCCAATCAACTGCTTGTTCTTAACCAATGTAATAGCATTGCTTTTTAAATTACGGATAACCTTCACAGCAAAAAGCATATCTTCTGTCTCGGCAGTTGTTGGCTTTCGCAAAGTAATGTTATTCCACCCTTCTGTGTTTAATATTTCACTGTCAGTTTCCTGCATTAAATATCCGCCCAAAGCAGACTTGATGCTTTGCTTGGCAACATGCTGATTTTTTAATTGAAGTATAATTCTGTTTTTCTTTTCTGAAAAAACTTTTATCGCTTCTTCTGTAAAAGATGGTGCAATTATTACTTCAAAAAAAATAGCATTGATTTCTTTGGCAAGCGATTCGTCTATATGCTGATTAAAAACAATTATGCCACCAAATGCAGAAACAGGATCACCGGCTAATGCTGCCTGCCATGCATCGGTTGCTTTTTCTCTTGTAGCAATTCCACAGGCATTGTTGTGTTTGATAATTGCTGCAGTAACACCCTTTTCATTGCTGAATTCAGCAATGAGATTAATTGCTGCATCGCAATCGAGCATGTTGTTATAGGAAAGTTCTTTTCCTCCTAATTGTTCAAATGTTTCCTTCAGGTTACCGAAATAAAAACCACGCTGATGTGGATTTTCGCCATAGCGTAAGGTAACTGCATTGTTGAATTGTAAATTTAAAACAGGCTCTGATGATTCATTCTTGCTGTAGAAATAATTAAAAATGGCAGAATCGTAATGACTGGTTATTGCAAATGCTTTTTGTGCAAGTTTTTTTCTGAATGACAAATCAACTTCACCATTTCCCTGATTGTATGTTTGCAAAAATTCTGTTACATCATTTGCAGAAGCTATGATAGCAACATCATTAAAATTTTTTGCTGCAGCACGAATCAATGACACACCACCAATGTCAATTTTCTCAATAATATCGGACTCTTCTGCACCTGAAGCAACTGTGGCTTCAAAAGGATACAAATCCACAACAACTAAATCAATACAAGGGATGTTGTATTTTTCAACTTCCATCACGTCATGAGCATCGTTTCTGCGATTTAATATTCCACCAAAAATTTTAGGGTGCAATGTTTTTACCCTCCCACCGAAGATGGATGGATAATCAGTCACATCTTCAACAGCAGTAACAGGAATATTCAGTGATTGGATAAAATCAAAAGTTCCTCCTGTTGCAAATAAAGTTACTTGTTGCTGATGCAGGGTCTTGATAAGTGGTTCAAAGCCATTTTTATTATAGACAGAAATAAGCGCACTTTTAATCTTCACTTCCCGGAATTCTTTAAATTGATGGAGAGTTGGCAAAAATAGGTAAGTGAATCAATTAAAATTTGTTAAACTGAAAATAAATTCAGAGTAAATCACCACATCTTTATACTTTTGTTGCAATGAACCGATTACGGATTTTTCTGAAATTGTCAGGTGAAAGCATAGCATTTGCATTGCATGCTTTGAGGGCAAATATGCTCAGAACGATTTTGTCCTTATTGGGAATCTCCATTGGTATTTTTGCCATTATCAGTGTTTTTACTGTGGTTGATGCCATGGAAAAAAATGTACGCACCAGTGTAGAGTCATTGGGGGACAAGACTATTTACGTTCAGAAATGGCCTTGGGCCTTTGGAGGCGATTACCCTTGGTGGAAATACTGGCAGCGCCCGCTACCTTCTGTAAAAGAAATGCATCAGTTGGCTGCACGTTCACAGAGTATAGAAGTTTTTACTTTCGAAGCATATTTGAGTGGTAAAACAATTAAATATCTGAATAATAGTGCAGAAAATGTAACTGTGGCTTTGGTGTCACACGATTTTGATAAGGTAAAATCTTTCGAATTATCAGCCGGTCGTTATCTTACCGAAATGGAATCTAACTCCGGTAGGGCTGTTGGCATTATAGGCAGTAATGTTGCTAACGGACTTTTTGGAAATGCAAGTAACGCTTTAGGGAAAGTTATTGAAGTTATGGGCCGCAAGGTGGAAGTGATAGGTGTTTTCAAGGAAGAAGGCAAAAGTCTGCTTGAGACAGAGATGGATAATACTGTGGTTTTGCCATTGAATTTTGGTCGTAATTTCGTTAATATACGGAGTGACAGAATAGACCCATTCATAAAAGCAAAGGTCAAGGAAGGGGTTCCTATTCAGTTTGCTAATGATGAATTGAAATCCATCATGAGAAGTATCAGAAGACTGCGACCGGTGGAGGAGGATAATTTTGCACTCAACCAGTCAAGTTTGTTAAGTAATAACATTACCAATATTTTCAGCTCACTGAATATGGCAGGGTCAATAATCGGAGGCTTTTCAATTTTAGTGGGTGGATTTGGTATTGCTAACATAATGTTTGTTTCAGTGAAGGAACGAACCAGTCAGATAGGTATTCAGAAATCTCTTGGTGCAAAGAATTATTTTATTCTGATGCAGTTTTTATTTGAAGCTATCGTGCTTTGTCTGATAGGAGGATTGATAGGTTTGAGTATTATATATTTTTTAGCCATGTTTGTTTCTCATGCCTTTGATTATCCACTAAGTCTTACCGGGCATAATATTATGCTTGGATTGTTTATTTCCGCTTTAATAGGGTTGGTTTCAGGATTCATCCCAGCGTACTCAGCATCACAACTCGATCCGGTAGAAGCCATCCGTGCAAACGGCTAATTTGCAGTATTTAGGATTATATTTATATTTGTCTTAAATTCTTCAAAATCAAATAACAATGAAAAAATCAGTTCTTACATTAGCGGTAGTGGCAGCAGCATATTGCGCCAATGCACAAACCGAAAAAAAGACACAAGAGCAACCTGTAAAAAGTGAGCAAGCCACAACACCCCAAAAGGAGGTAAAGCAAGATGCACCGGCAACAATTCAGGCTGCACCTGCAAAGCATGAAGCTGAACCGGCTACACATCCTGCCGATAAAGCTGCAACTAAAGAGTCACCTCAAAAAGACGCTCACAAGGCTACTGAAATGGAAAAACCAAAGGATACTCCTAAGCAGTAAAACAGTAGCAAAACAATGTTGATGAAAGCGGTTGTCTCTAAAATGAGGCAACCGCTTTATTTTTTGATAAGACTATTAAGAATTCTTAAAAACTCCTCTTGTTTTTGTGTACCGATAATATAATTCATACCATCTTTATCAGTAACTTTTATTGCAGAACGACCTGAAGTATAAAAATAAATACTACCATTTCTGTGCAGGTTATAAACTGGGGTATTCATAATGTAGTTGCTGTACGGGATTTTTTGAATAGCAACAATTGTACTGAGATCAATTTTTACTTTACGCATTGTCCAAAGCCCATCCAGTTCAATGCAAGTATCATAGACCCGTGTATGCAGATGTTTGATAAACATAGAAAGTAATGAAATTACCATAAACGCCACACCACCAAAGAAGAGTAACTCTGCATTATTTTCACGGTTTTCTGTCACAAAGTAGGCTACAAAGCAAAAAAGTGCCAATACCATGCTTCGCAGCAGACTATAGTGGTTTAATCCCAAATATTGTTTTTCTTCAAAGTGTATGGTTCGCTGTGTCATACTTTTTTTTATTAAAATGTGACATCTTTTTCAACAACTTCATTGCCTCTCTGAACTTTTACTTTCACCTTGTCACCTTTCTTGAATTTACTCAGTGCTTTCATATAACTCATCATATCAGCAATTTTTTCTTCGCCCATCTGTATTACCACATCACCTTTTAAAAATCCGGCAATTGCAGCTGGTCTTCCTTCTGTAACTCCGTCAATGCGCATTCCGCTACCTTCAAAAGCATAATCGGGAACAACACCTAACGTTACTTTAAAACGTGGCGCATCTTCATTACTTGAATCATTGGTTTTTGTAAAGGTAAGCTTTGGTAACTTGTTTGTTTGTTCAATCAGGTCGTACATAAAATGAAAAATTGAAACCATACCATTGTAATTAATCAGAGGCTCATCATCGCTGGGTTTATGATAGTCGCTGTGTGTGCCACTGAAAAAATGCAGTACAGGAATTCCTTCCAGATAAAATGAAGTGTGATCACTTGGACCTACACCGGAGGCTGTAGTTTTTATTCTGAGAGAATCTACTTTGATATTATTTAATAAACTATCCCATGAAGGTGAAGTGCCGGCACCATTAATAAGTAAAACATGTTCTTCAGGTTTCAATCGGCCAACCATATCCATATTCAACATATAATTAACTTTCTTCAAATCAATTGTAGGATGTTTTACAAAATAGTTTGAACCAAGGAGTCCTTTTTCTTCTCCTGAAAAAGCGATAAACAGATAGTTGTATTTTTTTAATGATGATGATTTTAATTTTCTTGCCAGTTCAATTAATGTTGATGTTCCGCTTGCATTGTCGTCAGCACCATTATGAATAGCAGGAGTACCTCTATAGAGTGATTCATGTCCGCCATAACCCAAGTGGTCATAATGTGCTCCAATCACAACTGTGTTTTCTGCATGGTTATCAATGTAACCAATTACATTATGACCGGAGTGCATTATTTTTTCAATATCAGTTTCTATAGTTATCTGCTGATCATTTTTTAGCATTGCAGCTTCAATTGATTTTACAAATACAATAGGAATGGCAAATGGTGTGATTTTTATTTCCGAATTTTTTTCAGGATTTTTTATGGAATCATTTGAATTATAAATAATCAATCCACTAATGCCTTTTGATACTGCAATTTCTATTCTTTTGCGTAAGTCTGATGCCTCAGCCCATTTACTGTGTGGATTATCTGCCTCCGGAGTAGCATAATCCATCACTGCAATTTTACCTTTCAAATCAGTAAACCCTTCATAATCGTTTCTGCCAAGTTCTTTTGATAACAATCCACTTCCGATTTTTATTGATTTGCCCGATGCAGTTGAGTGAAGTGCAGAATAAGGTAACACATAATATTCAGTATCTGATTTCAAACTTTTTCCGGCTATATTCAATTTGTTTTTTGCTCCACTTTTTGTTCCGGCAGAAAATTCAAATGACTGTAAATAATCATTGCTGCCTAATGGTTGCAAACCAATATTCTTAAATTGTTGTGTAATGTATTCATACGATAAACGTTCGCCTTTGGTGCCCGGCTCACGTCCTTCAAATTTATCACTGGCTAATATGCTGATATGTTGTTTCAGGTTTGATTTCAGTTCTGCATCTGATTGTGCATTTACAGTGGTTGAAATCAATAATAGCAAGAGAAAGTTTATAATTCTACTATTCATGTCTGACTAATAATTTAATGATTGTTTAAAATATAATTAATTACAATTATTGGTTGATTTTGTGATTATCCAAATGTGACTCAATTGTTCTTTTTAGCAATATATATGTACTGTCTTGTTGTTGTTTAAAGATGGGTTCTGTAAATACAAACATAGAACGCAGCATAAAGTTGTTGCCACTTGCTTTTGTTTTTATAGTCATACTGCACTGAAGAGAATCACCTTCAAAGATTATGGTGTTGGTTGAATTCAGCAATATGTTTTGTGCATGAAATTGATATAATTTCGGATAGCTGTAATCTTCAAGCGTTTCGGTAATCTCTATTTTTTCGTTGTTGAGATTTAAAACCAATAATTGTTTAGAGCCTTTAGTGTGTATTTCTCCTTCTAATGGTTTGAATGACACAAACCCGGGCATCCAGTGTTTCATCATTGCAGTGTCTGTAAAAATATCAAATGATTTTGCAATGGATGCGTTAATCTGTACCCTCGACTCATATTCTATTTCAGGATGAATAATACCTAAGCTTATAAATCCTAAAATAACTGCGGCAATGCCTGCCAGGGTGTATTTAACGGCTGTATTCATAATACAATACTACCAGTCTAATATCCACGCAAACATCAGCGGTGCAACAATAGAAGCATCACTCTCTACAATAAATTTTGGTGTGTCAATATCTAATTTGCCCCATGTGATTTTTTCGTTTGGCACGGCACCACTATAAGAACCATAACTTGTTGTGCTGTCACTAATCTGACAGAAATAACTCCAGAACGGTACATCATGCCATTCCAAATCCTGATACATCATGGGCACAACACAAATCGGAAAATCACCGGCAATGCCACCACCAATCTGAAAAAATCCAACACCTTTTCCACCTGAATTCTGACGATACCATTCACTCAGCCATACCATATATTCAATACCGCTTTTCATGGTTGTTGCTTTCATTTCTTTTTTGATGACGTAGGATGCAAAAATATTTCCCATGGTGCTGTCTTCCCAGCCGGGAACTACAATTGGAATATTTTTTTGTGCTGCTGCAAGCATCCATGAGTTTTTTGGATCAATCTCATAGTATTGTTCCAATACGCCACTCAATAGCATTTTATACATATACTCATGAGGAAAATAACGCTCGCCTTTATTTTCGGCATCTTTCCATATCTGATGAATATGTTTTTGCAATCTTCTGAAAGCTTCTTCTTCTGGAATACAAGTGTCTGTTACACGGTTAAAATGGTTGTCTAATAATTCACGCTCTTGTTCGGGAGTAAGGTCACGATAATTGGGAACTCGCTTATAACTATTATGTGCTACAAGGTTCATGATATCTTCTTCAAGATTTGCTCCTGTGCACGAAATAATATGCACTTTATCCTGACGAATCATTTCTGCAAGCGAAATTCCAAGTTCGGCTGTACTCATAGCACCGGCAAGTGTAACCATCATTTTTCCACCTTCGCTAAGATGTGTAACATAAGCTTTTGAAGCATCCATCATAGCAGCAGCATTAAAATGACGATAGTGATGCTGCATAAATTGCGATATGGGTCCTTTTGACATAACTAATTTTGATTTTAAATTAAATTTTTTGAGAGTGCAAAGGTAAAAAGATAAGCTAAAGAAACTCAAAACACCGTTTTGTTTCTTTGCTGTAAAATCAAAAAGCCATCAGTATTTCAGTGATGGCTTAGTGGTAATTATTACAATTTTTTTACGGAAAAAAATTAATCTTTAAGCAAAACAAATTTACTGCGTTCTGTTCCGTTTGGTGTTTGTATTTCGGCAAAGTATGTTCCATTGCTGCATGTACTGAAATCTGCTTTTATAATATTGCCTTCAATACGGGTATTTACAAAAACTTCTTTTCCCGAAATGTCAGAGAAATGGATTTTATAATCAGAATTTTGTGTCTTGGTTCTGATAGTTACAATGCCTGTTGTTGGGTTTGGATACAATTCAAATACAGTATTCGCAACTTCATTAATTCCTGTTGATAACGAAACATTCACATTGTCAATATAAGCATTGTTGCCATAACCACTCACAGCATTGAAACGAATAAGTACATTATTGTTACCTGCATATTGATTCAGGTTCACAGTTTCAGCACTCCACTGTGCTGCTGTTGTTGGTGTAAATGCACCGGTCTGATAACCTGTAACTGTTGCAAGTGCAGCACCTGCCTTAGCCCATTCTGTATTCCAGGTTAGTCCGCAATCTGTAGATACCTGAACATTTATTGCATCAATATAGGCAGCACTATATTGACGGTGTGATACATCAAAGGTCATTGTTGCGCCAGAGGCACCACTCATGTCAACAGGATACACATAAAGGTTGTCAATGTGACCGGTAAAGCTGCTGTAAAAATCAATTTTAGCAGAGCCATTTCCTGCAGTCGAACGTAACCATCCGGTATTGTTTCCATTCTGATCTACACGAATCCAGTTAGCCGGTGGAAAAGTTGATAGCGCAAAATCCTCTAAAACATTACCTGCAACAGCAGCCACCGGAACTCCGAAGTATGCAGTTTTGCTGTTGTTTAACATATTATTATCTGTAACACCACCATTCGGATTAACTGTAGTTAAAGTAATACTGTGACTTCCGTTTCCTGAAACCGGAATTGGTGGCAATGAAATGGTAGTATTTGTAAAACTAGGTAACAATCCCATCCAGGAATATGTCTGTGCAGGGTTATTGTCTACTTTATATTGTATGTCTAAAGTTGAAATGTCAGTAATGCCATTATTTGCAATCGTAAAAGTTGGGGTAATATTACCGGTACATGTAACATCCTGCATTCCTGTTATAGCTTTTGCTTTTGGATCCATAGGGACTTGTGCACGGCTGAAACCTGCCTGCAATACTTCTTTATTGCTATTCTCTTGCACAAATGCAATAACTGATAACTGATAATAAACAGGAGATGAAAGTGCAGCAGGTGTAATGTACCATGAATAATTTAAAACAACAGAATCACCTGCATTCCATGATTGTTGCAATGGTGTTCCAGATGCAGAAGGCAACATTTTACGAAGTACTCCCTCGTAGTGCGATTCACCATTAGGTGATGTGTATCCAAAAATATCACGTTCGGTAACTGCAATCTGTGCTACCAAGTTTGAGCCGTTATAATTTTGTGCTGCTTTTATTATTACGGATGCATAAATAGTGTCATTGGCTGCACTGAAAGTATGTGCAACTCTGACTTCAAATGGTGATGGTGTTGCATAACGAGGGTTGATGATAACAGGATCTAAAGCGCCTGCATTATCGTTGAACTGATTGCCATCCATAATTCCCTGAGGGGAATAAGAATTGCTGTAATAGGTCTGACGTGCTACAATATCCGTTTGTGCATAAGGCCAGAATCGTGGACCTGCAGACGGTATGTTGTTTTGATACTTAATAGAAACAATTTTGTCTGCTTCATCATTCAACATTTCATTGAGTGTTGGATTAATTTGTGCACATGGCGGGCAGGTTTCACCTGTAAATTCCTCGAAGAGAACAAGGCGTTGTGTTTGTGCTGAAACAGTGGCTGTGATGCACATTGCAGCAAATAGTGTAGAGATTTTTCTCATTTGTTCGACAATTATATTTTGAACTACGAATATACGTAGCTTTTAAATAGCTGAGAAATCTATTTAACTATTGCGTCTTTTAAACAGATAATAGATGGGTAATCCGAGTATTACAATAAGTAAGCCCTTACCGGCCACTGCTGTCTTGGTATATAGTAAAATGGAGCAAATTGATAGTGCCAAAATTATATAGAGTGCTGGTAAAAACGGATAACCGAATACTTTATATGGCCTTTCTGCTTCAGGCTCACGTTTACGTAAAATGAAAATACCGGAAATAGTTATAACATAAAACAGGAGTGAGGCAAATACAGTGTAGTCAAGTAAATCACCATAGGTGCCGCTAAGGCATAATAAACTTGCCCATATAGCCTGCACCCACAAAGCTATTGCAGGAACACCTTTTGAATTGAGTTTTTTTGCCTGCTTAAAAAATAGATTTTCCAATGCCATTGCATAATAAACTCTGGCACCGCTTAAGATAATACCGTTGTTGCATCCGAAGGTTGAAATCATGATGAGTGCTGCCATGATATAAACACTTGAGTCACCAAAAATCATGGAGGCTGCGGCTGTACCTACACGATCGGTATCACCACCGGCAAACTGAATACCTTGCCCCGCAACTGTTACAGCGTCAATACTGCCTTTTAAAGGTAATAATGCAAGATATGCAATGTTGGCTAAACAGTAAAGTAAAGTCACCATCGCTGTACCCAACATGAGGCTTCGTGGAATATTGCGGCTTGGGTCTTTTATTTCACCGGCAATAAATGTAACGTTGTTCCATGCATCGCTGCTGAATAATGAGCCTATGATGGCAGTGCCAAGCATTAAAATTATTGCAAAGCCACTGATGTGTTGTTCAATCCAACCGGAATCGGTTTTAATCATTGAATTAACGCTCCATGCATTGTCGAAGTTGGCTGACAGGGTGTTGGTTTTTAGTCCAACCCAAAGTCCGGCTACAATCAGGATAAAGAGGGCAAGTAACTTTGCGGATGTAAAAATGTTTTGAATGGTTTTACCTCCTTCAATACCATAACTGTTGAACCATGTGAGTACAGCAATGAGAAAAATAGCCAGCATTTGTGCAGCAGATATACTTATTTCTCCTGCCTGAAATAAAATATTACCTGTGTTAAAATAAGGAAAAAATACAGCAGTAAATTTTGCAAATGCTACAGCCACTGCTGCTATAACTCCTGTTTGGATGACCATAAATACTGTCCATCCGTATAAAAATGCCAAGCAGTTTCCCCATGCCCGTCTGATGTAAACAAACTGACCTCCGGCTTGCGGCATCATACCTGCCAGTTCGCCATAACAAAGTGCTGCTATTAGTGTGATAACACCACTAAGCAACCACAAAAACAGTAACCATCCTGCAGAACCTGTATGCCTTGACATGTCGGCACTTACAATAAAAATTCCGGAGCCAATCATTGAACCGGCTACCAGCATGGTGGCATCCCACAGTCCTAATGAACGGTGCAGGTGTGGTTTGTCGTTGTGCATATAATTTTTAAGAAAATATTTTATTTCGGATTACGTAATTTACTGTGCTTAGCACTATAACCAAAATAAATAACGAAACCGAGAGCCAACCACATTAATAAGCGTGACCAATTTGGCCAACCCAGACCAAAAATCATGGCTCCGCAAACAATAATTCCTAAGATGGGAACCAATGGAACTAACGGTGTTCTGAAAGTACGTTTGGCATCAGGATTCGTTTTGCGCATAATGATAACACCGGCTGCAACAAGCATAAATGCAAACAATGTTCCAATGCTTGTCATATCACCAACAATATCTCCGGGCACAAATGCAGCAAAAAGTCCGACAAAAACAAAAAGAATTAAATTCGATTTATAAGGTGTGCGGTAAACAGGATGTAGTTCAGAAAAAACTTTAGGCAACAATCCATCACGACTCATAGAATAAAATACACGTGATTGTCCTAAAAGCATTACTAAAATTACAGAGGAGAATCCGGCAAGAATTGCAACAGTTACAAGTTTAGCTAACCAATCATATCCATGCATATAGGTTTGAATGGCATAAGTTACAGAGGCTTCTCTACCCTGCGTTCTGAAATCTTCTACTGAGGCAACTCCTGTAAGTACATGGGCAAACAGAATATAAAGAACAGTACAGATAACCAAAGAACCTAAAATCCCTTTTGGCATATCACGTCCGGGATTTTTTGCTTCCTGTGCTGCTGTACTCACTGCATCAAAGCCAATAAATGCAAAGAACACTACTCCGGCAGCACCCAGTATTCCCAAAATTCCTCCATAATGATGTGGCACGCCCATGTGGTCGGTAAAGGTACTTGCGGCAGGAATATAAGGTGTGTGATTAGCAGGGTTAATAAACTGCCAGCCAAAAACAATAAAGAGAACAACAATAGCTACCTTGGTAATAACGATAACATTATTTACAAAAGCACTTTCTTGAGTTCCTCTGATTAATAGCAAAGAAAGAAGGACTAATATTAAAAGTGCAGGAACATTCATAATACCATAAACACCATCTAAACTATGTTCAAAAGGGGAGTGGCTCCATTCATAAGGTATGTGCATGCCCAGATAATTTAATAGTTTATTCAGGTATTCGCTCCATGCAATACTTACTGTTGCTGCACCGAGTGCATATTCAAGTACCAAATCCCATCCTATAATCCATGCAATAAATTCACCCATGGTGGTGTAACTATAAGTATAGGCACTACCGGCAATGGGAATCATACTTGCAAATTCTGCATAACACAATCCTGCAAAGGCACAACCCAAACCTGCAATAACGAAGGCTAACGTAACAGCCGGACCTGCATTGTTTGCAGCAGCTGCAGCAGTGCGCACAAATAGTCCTGCACCAATAATTGCACCAATACCGAGTGCGATAAGACTGTTTGCAGTAAGTGTTCTTTTTAAACCTTTTTCACTGTCTTCGGCTTCAGCTAATAAACTATCGAGAGGTTTCTTTACATGTATTCCTTTGGACATATCTTTATTCTTGAATTTTAGTGGAGTTCAAACCTACATGATTAAGATTAAATTACCAAAAAAATAAAACAGGATTTTGAAACCGAAGATGGTATAGATAGAAATCAATAAAATTTTACAGCAACAACAACCAATAACCATTGTACGATTAGCAAACTGTCAACCCCAACCTGATAGAATTTAAAGTTTGAAAACGGTGGCGCTGTGATAGCGGCAATAACTAAAAGTAACGTGCTTATTATAAATGCTGTTGCCATAGGTGCACTAAAATGTTCATGACGATAAAGAACAGAAACAATTAAAGTAAATAATGCTGCAGATGCAATAACAATATACCGGGTTACTGTTGTACCTAAAACCACAGGAAGTGTCAGGTGGTTGCGGGTTTTGTCTTTTGCAGTGTCGCGGATATCAAACAATAAAGAAATGCCGAAAACATAAATGAAACGGAGTAAAAAAACCTCTTTAATTATTGGTGATTCATGCCCTAATGCAGCCATCGGTAAGAGCACAGTAATTAAAGCCCAACTTAAAGCAAGAAAAATATTTTTAAGCAGAAAGATATTGCGAATTCCTTTGATGCGTTTGCCCTTATAATTAAAAGGCATCATATAAATGAGACAAGCCAGAATAGCTGTCAAAAAGAGATTTATGGCAATATAATTATAGTTGAAAATCAATATTGCAGTAGCCAGAATCGAAAAAAGGCATATCCATGTCCGTGAAGTCAGTGGCATCTGCACTGGCAGACGTGGAAAATTATAGATAGCCAGTGTAGCAAAGAATATAGTTGCAATGAGCACTACATTGTTTGGTTCGTTTATTCTGAGAATGGTTAAATGACTTGCTGCACTTGCTGCCAGAGCAATGAGTAGATTATAGGAAACAGCTTTATGAGCAATCTTCCTGAACAATCAGTTCCGTTCTATTAGTGTGAATGCAACAATGCCAACAGCAAAACCTATCATACCTGAAATAAATCCTTGTCTGATCCGCTGATTACGTCTTTGCTTTTGATAGCCTGAAATAAATCCTTCGCTGTTTTTCATTTCAGGTGAAATATCTGGAGCGTTGGGTAATGCAGGACTATGCCGCCCTACAGCAATGGCATAAATTGCAGGTACCGGAATACCATAAAAAGTTAAAAGGCTTCCTGCACCGCCTGCAGCTATTCCACCTACTTCAGTAAAGTTTAGTCTGCGGTGCCATTGATTATCGTGTTTGTTAAAACGTTCTCTTTTATGCAGAATTCCATATTGCTGTCCTGCAATAAAATCGCGCACCCAAGGAATATCCGGGTCGTCTGATGTGCTGTCGGGTTTATAAAGAACTTGCTCTGTGCCATCAGCTTTTTTAATGGAGAATACTTTATAAATATCAACTTTTTTAACACGTGAACTGCCTTGCAGTTTTACATATCTCACCCAGTCGGGGTCATTGAGGTTAAAAAGTTTTACGGGTTTGGTTTTGCCATTAAGTAGCAATAAGGTGTCTTGTGCGCTTAATGTTGTAACGCTGAAAAGAAAAATAAGGGATGTTATAAAGTGACGTAAGGTCATATCAGTTATTTGATTCAAAACTATAAAAAATGTATGTAATATGCAGCATTTGTTAAAAATTTGATAATGTGTTGTAATATGGATAATCGAATCGGAGGAGAAAAGTTTTTGTTTTGGAGATGTTTTTTTGCTTTAGGGATAGCAACGTAAAGCCCGCATACTTCCGCAGGAAGGAGCGGCCTTGCAGTGTATAGCCCGACAGCGCCACAGGCGGTGACAAGCCCAGATTTTAGAAATATTGAAATATCAACATGTGTTAGTAATTTTTGTACTAAAAAGAGTATGTTGCTTGATGTAAATCATGATGAAGGCTTACAGAAATTCATTTTTTGACGTTCTAATTATTTACTTTTGCGCCAAAATCCAAAGTACATGTACTATTCTTTTGCCGACAGGCACATTGGCCCTGATGATAAGCAGGTTAAACACATGCTTGCCACCATTGGCGTAAAATCCGTAAACGATCTTATTGCTAAAATTATTCCTGAACTGATTCGCTTGCAAAGACCATTAAACCTTCCGGAGGCGATGAGCGAATTTGAATATTTAAATGAGTTGAAAGCAGTAGCATCGGAAAATCAACTTTTTAAAAATTTTATTGGCATGGGGTATTACAATACCATTGTGCCTGGTGTTATAAAAAGAAACATTTTCGAGAATCCGGGATGGTACACAGCTTATACTCCTTATCAGGCAGAGATTGCACAGGGCAGGATGGAAGCATTGTTGAATTTTCAGACTATGGTGTGCGATTTGACAGGAATGCAGATTGCAAATGCATCGTTGCTGGATGAGGCTACTGCTGCTGCTGAAGCAATGGTGATGTTTTATTACACCCGCTCTAAAGAGGCAGAGAAAAAAAATGCAGTTAAGTTTTTTGTGTCTGAAAACTGCTTTCCTCAAACCATAGATGTGTTGTGTACACGCAGTAAACCATTGGGTATTGAATTGGTTGTTGGCGATGAACAATTGTTTTCGCCTGATGACAGTTTTTTTGGCGCATTACTTCAGTATCCTGATGCAATTGGTAATGTGTTGGATTATAAAAATATTGTTAACATGTGTCACAGGCATGATGTACGTGTTTGTGTGGCGGCAGATATTTTAAGTCTTGTATTGTTAACGCCTCCCGGTGAGTGGGGTGCCGATTGCGTGGTTGGATCTACCCAACGTTTTGGTGTACCAATGGGATATGGTGGGCCGCATGCTGCATATTTTGCAACACATGATGTTTATAAAAGAAATCTACCGGGAAGAATTATTGGTATGAGTGTGGATGCAGAAGGGAATCCGGCTTTGCGTATGGCATTGCAGACACGCGAGCAACATATAAGACGAGATAAGGCAACCAGTAATATTTGTACTGCGCAGGTGCTGTTAGCTGTGATGGCATCAATGTATGCAGTGTATCATGGTGCAGAAGGATTGAAGGCAATTGCTACTACTGTACATAAACGTACTACTGCACTTGCAGAGAGTTTAAAGAAAGCAGGATTTAAAGTGGTGAATAACTCCTGGTTCGATACATTGACTGTTGAGGTAGATGATGCAGAGAGTGTTCGCGATATGGCGGAAGCCAATCTGATAAATTTCCGTTACAATGGAAATTCAGTTGGTGTTAGTATTGATGAAACAACCTCTGACGAAGATTTAAAAGACATTTTACGTGTGTTTGCTGCAAGTATTGGTAAAAAGTCAATTGCTGCCGTAAGTCTTAATGGTAATGCTATACCTGCTGCGCTATTACGCAGTTCAGAATTTCTGACCAATGCAGTATTTAACACACACCACAGCGAAACAGAAATGTTGCGCTACATCAAGCGTCTCGAGAATAAAGATCTTGCCTTGAATCATTCAATGATTTCATTAGGTTCCTGCACTATGAAACTGAATGCCACCAGCGAGATGGAGCCACTAAGCTGGCCTGAGTTTGCCAACATGCATCCATTTGCTCCGGTTGAACAGGCACAAGGTTATGCGCATATTATAACAGAACTGGAAAATTACCTGAAAGAGATTACAGGATTTGCAGCAGTGTCGTTACAGCCTAACAGTGGCGCACAAGGAGAATATGCCGGTTTAGTTGTTATTCAGAAATATCATAATGACAGAGGACAGAATTATCGCAATGTAGTATTGATTCCGCAGTCTGCGCATGGAACCAATCCTGCCAGTGCTGTACTTGCCGGATTAAAGGTTGTTGTTGTTAAATGTGATGATGATGGAAATATTGACCTTAGTGATTTAAGGCTGAAAGCAGAACAACATCAGGAAAATTTATCCTGTTTGATGGTTACTTATCCATCAACACATGGTGTGTATGAGGAGAATATTAAACAGATAACAGCAGCAATACATGCCAACGGTGGTCAGGTTTATATGGATGGTGCAAACATGAATGCACAAGTAGGTTTAACATGCCCGGCATTGATAGGTGCTGATGTTTGTCATTTGAACTTGCATAAAACATTTGCCATACCACATGGTGGAGGTGGCCCCGGTATGGGACCTATTGGTGTAGCAGAACATCTTGCACCATTTTTGCCTTCGCATACTGTTGTGCCCACCGGTGGGCGTAAGGGCGTAAATGCCGTTGCCGCAGCTCCTTGGGGCAGTGCATTAATTTTGTTGATTAGTTATGGATATATAAAAATGCTAGGTAAGTCAGGTGTACAACGTGCAACAGAAATAGCAATGCTCAATGCCAACTATATTAAAGCACGATTAGAAAAACATTATCCTGTTTTATATAAAGGGAAAAATGGTTTTTGTGCTCATGAAATGATTTTGGATTGTCGTGCATTCAAAGCTGTTGCCAATATTGATGTAACTGATATTGCCAAGCGACTGATGGATTATGGTTTCCATGCTCCTACAGTAGCATTTCCTGTTGCAGGAACACTTATGGTTGAACCAACAGAGAGCGAGCCATTAGAAGAGATAGATCGTTTTTGTGATGCAATGATTGCTATCAGACATGAAATTATGGAAGTAATCAATGGCGAATACAGCAAGGAAGATAATATGCTTGTGAATGCACCACATACTGCACTCGAAGCAACAGCAGATGAATGGAAGCATAGCTACTCACGTCAGAAAGCAGTTTTTCCGGCACCTTGGGTTGCAGGAAATAAATTCTGGCCATCGGTTAAGCGGGTTGATAATGCTTATGGCGATAGGAATTTAGTTTGTACTTGTCCTGATGTTTTGTCTTATGAAAATGCAGAAGCAATATAAATGATTTTTTAAATCAGTTCTTGTTCTCCCATAGCAGCTTCTTTCCAAAGCCAAGTGTGTTATCGGTCATTTTAATGTAGGTTAATTTTATTAGCCACAGGTCGCCCGAAATTCCTAATGCCAAAGGAAATTTACTGTAATAAATTTTCTTCGCCTGCTCCAGCATGTCATCTTGTGGCGTAAGGAAAGTTCCTGAAAACTGTATGCCCTTGATGCTTCCAATCTTACTTATGTCAGGCAATATTGTGCCGGCCACTTTATTATTTACAAGTGCATGAGAAACATGACCGGTAGTTTTTTTTGATTTAAAAATCAAATTAGCACCGTTCGGCATGAAAGCATAAAAGCAATTAGCACATTCAGGTGTGTCGTTAACAGAGGTGCATAAGGTCATATTCTTTTGTGCACTGATAAAGCTTTCTATTATAGAATCCATTTATTTCCTTTTTACTTTAATAATGTTTACCGGACAGTTTTTTGCTGCCTGCAATGCTTGTTCATATTCATCATCATTTATAACAGCGATGTAGATGCCTTTATTATTTTTTCCACCTACCAATGTGCATTTTCCGTCTTTGCGCGACATACGCCATCGTGTTGCTGAAGCTTCAACACAGGCATTGCAGCCAATACATTTACTCCTGTATTGTACTATTTCAATCATTAATGATTTTATATAATTTGTCTGATGGTTTTATTTTTTCGGTAACCGGCATTGAAAACACATCGCCTTTTTTTACTGTTGTAACCGGTAAATCATCCATTCGCAATTCCTGAACCTTGGTCATAATAATTCCTGTTGTTGAACCGGTAATCATAATATCATTGTCAACAGAAAGTGTTCCTGATTCCAATTTAAATTCACCTACTTTATTTTTTGGAAAATATTTAACTCCTTTGCCAACATAAATCTTTTTGGTAGTTGCCTGCGAGCCTCCTGTATTACTCCATTCACCCATAGTTTTTCCAAGAAAGTAACCACCCCAGAAGCCACGGTTAAAAACTGTTGCCAGTTCTTTTTTCCAATGTTCAACATTTGTTGCGGTATAGCTGCCATTGTGATAACTTTCAACAGCTTCTTTATAACATTTTGTTGTAGTATAAACATAATCGGCAGAACGACCTCTGCCTTCAATTTTCAAAATACTGATGCCCGTTTCAATGAGTTTGTCAATAAAATCAATAGTGCATAAATCTTTTGACGACATGATATATTCATTGTCAATTTCAAGTTCAACTTCGTTTTCTTTATCCTGAACAATATATTCACGTCTGCAATTCTGAATGCATGCACCACGGTTTGCTGAGGCATTGTGCGAGTGAAGACTCAGATAACATTTACCTGAAACGGCCATACATAAGGCACCGTGTGCAAATACTTCTATTTTTATTAATTTACCTGATGGTCCTTTAATTTTTTGACGTTTTATTTGTTTCACAACATCAGCTACCTGATGCAATGTTAATTCACGAGCCAGCACAATTGTATCAGCATAAACTGCAAAGAAGCGAACACTCTCAATATTGCTGACATTTGCCTGTGTTGAAATGTGTACAGGCATGCCAATTTTTCTGGCATGCATCAACGCAGCATGGTCAGATGCTATGACAGCATCAATATCATTTTTCTTAGCTGCATCTATAATTTTTTTCATCAGCATAATGTCATGATCATACATTACGGTGTTCAGTGTAAGGTAGGTTCTGACATTTTTTGCATGACAAATCTTTTTAATTTCAGCAAGATCATCGAGTGTAAAATTATTGGCTGCACGTGCACGCATGTTCAGTTGCTCGATTCCAAAATATACTGCATCGGCACCACCTTGTATGGCTGCTTGAAGCGACTCGAATGAGCCGGCAGGTGACATTATTTCTGTCATTATTTATAAAGTAAAATAAAGGTGTGCAAGATGGCGGAAACAGATGAAATATAAAATGATTTGCATCAGCAAACTTTTGTTGAGTTTGCATCTCATTACTCTCGTCAGGGAAATCAGAATTTGAAGTATGGAATTTTTATGGATAGCATTGCGCATATTGCCGGATGTTTAAAAATGTAGTAAAGACTATTGATAGCAATTAATGCAACATTGAAATATTTTTTTAATATTGCTTCACAAAAAAATGATAACATGAATAAAACATTTACGCTCATTGCCACACTATTTTGTGCTGCTGCAATTAAAACAAGTGCACAACTCGTTACCATCTCTGCAACACATCAGTTACCTGCTATTGGTGATACCATACGATATGTTGATGCCAACACATTTGGGTTCAATCAAAACGGTACAGGACCTGTTACCAATACGCTTTGGGATAATGCACTGCTTATGAATGCAGGCACCAACTACATTTTTTTCTATGAAGATCCGGCAACTATAACAGGGAATGGTGTTGACTCTTTTCCCGGTGCAACATTAGCACGTGGTGAGAGTGGTGCAGCCGGTTATTTTTATTATCAGAATACTGCAAATGACATCAACCGTATAGGCTGGTATAGCAGCGCATCTAATTATGGTGTTTATAATGCCGGTACTTATGCCACAGAATTTCATTTTCCAATGACAGCAGGGCAAACAGTTAACTCATCTTACTCCGGACGCTATGCACCATTTGGGTTGGGCGAAGATTCCTGCACTCTTGAAAGTGGATCACTTGCAATTAATGCCGATCAGCAAGGAACTTTGATTTTACCTACAGGTACATTCACCAATGTGTTGCGTATTCATGCTATTGAAACATTTCATATAAAAATTTATATGATGGGTGTCCCTGTTATAGATTATTTGGTTTCTGATGATTACTACTATTGGTTTCATGATACAATCAAGCAACCTTTATTGACATATGGTATTACAACTATTGATGGAACTGCACAAACACCTGTTTTGCGCTATCAACCAATTTCCGGGACAACAGGGCTAAGCCAACTGGCACAACAAAATGAAATCAATATTTCACCAAACCCTTCAAGTGGTCAGTTTTTAATTAGCGATTTTAGTTTAACGCAAGCCGGCAATATAGAGATTTATAATGCCGTTGGGCAAAAGGTGAACTTCAACATTACATCAGTCGGAAACAATACGCTAGTTAAACTTTTAAACAATACAAAGGGTGTGTACTTAATTAAATTAATGAATCAACAGTCTGTTCTTACCAGAAAAGTAGTTGTGGAGTAACTATTCTACAATGTTTTAAACATGTTGAAAGTTTATTAACCAATTCAAAAGCACCATCAGTAATTCTATTGATGGTGTTTTTATTTATTAGCAGGATGATTTGCAAATTGAAAACAACAATTCATTACTGACGGAAGCGTAAAGTTGATTCATTACCGTTTCACCAAAATCCATTGCAGGTAACTAAGCTATGACTTTACAAGACAGGTGAAATGATGTGCCAATTCCGGAAAAATGGTTTACACTTGGCTTCAAGTATAATTGGGAAAAAGATAAAGTTTATCTGATGGCTTTTACGCTGAAAGTAAAATGTAGTATCATAGCAATCCTGAAATTAGTTGAGGGGCTATTCCAAGCAACAACGATAGCACTGCGCAAATGCCTAATACGGCAAGGTCAGATGGCCTTTCGCAGTAGCCTGTGTTTTCTGTTTCGGGCTGTTGAAAGGCTGCAATAATAACTTTAAAATAAAAATATATTCCGATAAGCGAACTTAATATTGCAATGAGAACCAGCCACAGAAGATTTTCTTTTAGTGCTGCAGTAAACAAATAATATTTCCCGAAAAATCCTGCAACAGGAGGAATACCTGCCATACTCAGCATACAAATAGTCAGCATGATTGCTGATACCGGGTGTTTATAAAACAAACCTTTCACAGCTTTGATTCCTTCGTTTCCTGTAACTTTATGTACAGAATAAAGTAGGTTAAATGCCCCTAATGCAGAAAGTGAATAGGCTGCCAGATAAAACAACAATGCGTTTTTGGAGGCAATGCCGGGTGCTGCTAATGCCATGAGCATGTAGCCTGCATGTGCAACACTGGAGTAAGCAAGCATACGTTTCAGACTTGTCTGATAAACCGCTGTGATGTTTCCTGCCAGCATGGTTATGGCTGATAGAACAGCGAATACCGGAGTCCAGAAATCATAGATAGTTATGAAGCATGACACAAATAATCTGTAGATCATTGCAAAAGCTGCAATCTTTACTACCGATGCCATAAACGCTGTCACTAATGTTGGTGCACCATCATACACATCAGGTGTCCAGAAATGAAAAGGTGCTGCAGCAATTTTAAATGATAAACCAATCAATATCATCAACACACCAACTTTAAAAAAAGCAGGTAGTGCATCTTTGTTTTGTTGTGTATAGTTTGCAATTTCCTGAATGTTGAACGAAGATGTTGCACCATAAATCAATGTAATGCCAAAAAGTAAAAATCCTGTTGCAAACGAACCCATGATAAAATATTTCATTGCAGCTTCGTTACTCTTGATATTGGTTTTGTCACTTCCGGCCATAATATAAAGTGAAAAAGAAAGTATTTCCAGTCCAAGAAACAGGATAGACATATTAGAAAAAGTAGTCATCATTACACCACCGGTAAGTGCAAAAACGATAAGTGCAAAATGTTCACTCATACTACTCTCACTGTTGAAGTAATTGCGCGACATAAGCATCCACAGCAATGTTGTTACAATCATGAGTGATGAAAAGACTACAGAGAAACTATCAACCATTACCATTTGATTGAAGTACGAACCGAAATTAGTCCAATCGTTTATTGAGAAACCTAATGCAACAATTAAACCGGCAATTACCAGCGAATACATTATGCGCTTCAGTTTAAAAACTTCTGAAAGCATGGCTGCAATGCCGACTATAGATAGTGTAACGATGGTATTCACAATGAGATTAATTTATTTTTAAACATTATCCTGCATTAATAATCATTAATAGCGATTTTATACTTGGTGCTGCTGCATTCATCAGAAAAGATGGATACACACCTAATAAGATAACCAAGAATGCTATTGTTCCTAAAACTGTTTTTTCGCTCAATGTCATGGGTTGAAACTCTCCTTCATTCAGATGACGGCTACCCAACATAATAGCCTGATAGCTTCTGAACATATATACAGCACCGAGTATAATAGTTAATCCGCCAAATAATGCCATCCAAGCTTTAAACTGGTAAATTCCTGTAAGCAACAGAAACTCTCCAACAAAACCATTGGTTAACGGAAGCGCTATTGTACCCAATAATACTATCATAAACAGAACTGCAAACAGCGAATTGTTATTTGCAATGCCACCCATTTCACTCATGTTATGAGTTTTTAATCTGCTCATCAGCATGTCGGCAATAAAGAATAAACCAACAGCATTAATACCGTGACTGAGCATTTGGAATACTGCACCTTCAAGAGCTTCTACTTTTAATGTGAATAATCCGGCAGTAATTAAACCCACGTGAGCAATGGATGCATAAGCAATCATCCTTTTAAAATCTTTTTGAACAATGGCAATACACGATGCGTAAACAACACCAATGATTCCCAGTAACATTACAATGAAAGCGTTATCTGCTGATGCAGCAGGAACAACAGGCAGTAACCATCTTAATATGCCATAAAGGCCCATTTTTAGCATGATACCGGAAAGTAACATCGTGCCTTGTGTTGGTGCATCAGTATAAGTGTCCGGTTGCCAACTGTGTAATGGAAATACAGGAATCTTTATTGCAAAAGCAACAAAAATCAACCAGAAAACTAACGACTGTTGTTGTGATGAAAGCGTTAAATCATAAAACGCCTGAATATCGAATGTGTGGCTTCCCGGTGTTTGCAGATAGAGGTAGATTAAACCTACAAGCATTAATAAGCTTCCGCTGATGGTGTAGATGAAAAATTTTAATGTGATACGTATTCTGTCTTTGCCACCCCACAACAGACAGATGAAATAAATTGGTAATAGTGCAAGCTCCCAGAATATGTAAAACAAAAATGCATCTAAGGAAATAAATACGCCAATCAATGCAAATTGCATCAGCTGAATGAGTGCATAAAGACCTTTGGGATTTTCTATTCTCCGACCAAAAGATGATAGAATAATTAATGGAGATAGTACGTTGGTCAGTAATATCATCATCAACGAAATACCATCAACACCTATTTTAAAATTAATTCCTAAATCGGGCACCCATGCATAATTCAAAACTTGTTGCATGCCGCCATTCGGGTCAAATTGAATAAACAAGCAAACAGAAAGCAATAGACTGATGAGAGAAAATACTAATGCTGTTTTTCCTGTCGCTTCACGTGAAGGCAGCAGCGACAATGCCATACCGGCAAGTGGTAAAAATAAAATTATGAGTAATAAATTATTCATCTACAGCAGCATTTTAAATACAAAAATCAAAATGATTCCTATGACCATACTCACCAAATAAAATCCAACACTTCCGTTTTGTAATAATCTCAACCCGGAAGAAGTAAGGTTTGTGGCTCGTGGGATAAAATTTACAATTCCATCAATGATACTAATGTCAAAAATTTTATAGAACAATTCGCCAAATGCTTCTAACGGTTTTCTGATTATCAATTCATACAGTTCATCAATATAATATTTGTTGGCAAGTACTTTTTGGAATGATTTTGTTTGACTGTCTTCTTCCGGAACGGTGTTGTTTTTTACATACATGTTCTTGGTCAGTGCATAGATTGCCAGTAGTGCAACGATGGTACAAATCAGTAAAGAAAACTCAAAAGTGTGCGACAGGATAAACTCCTTAGGCGAATAAATTATTGGATTAAGAAACTGCGTAAACACGTGGTGCGTTCCTAATTTTTCATTAATATATTCCGGCATGCCAATATAACCACCAATTACGGAGAAAACAGCAAGGATAATTAATGGTATAGTCATACTTGAAGGCGATTCATGTAGATGCTCTTTCTGATGATGTGTGCCGCGAAAATCACCGTAAAAAGTTAACCAGTATAAACGGAACATATAGGTTGCAGTTAGTACTGATGTAATAGCTAAAACGGTAAACATCACCGGTGAATAGGTCCAGGTTACTGCAAGAATCTCATCTTTAGAGAAGAATCCGCTGAATAATGGAACACCGCTAATCGCTAATACTCCCATCAGGAAAGTAAAATGTGTTATCGGTAAATATTTTTTCAAACCACCCATACGTCTGATATCTTGTTCACCACTCATGGCGTGAATTACACTGCCTGCGCAAAGGAAGAGTAATGCTTTAAAAAATGCATGTGTTACTACGTGAAACAAAGCAGTGGTATAAGCACCTACTCCCAATGCAACAAACATATAACCTAACTGACTTACGGTGGAGTAGGCTAGTACCTTTTTAATGTCATTTTGTTTAAGACCTATTGATGCTGCCATCAATGCAGTTACTAATCCTATTACAGCCACAATCTCTCCTGCAAAAGGTGCAAGCGTATAAATCACATTGCTTCGAATAATCATATAAATACCGGCAGTCACCATGGTTGCAGCGTGTATCAATGCTGATACAGGTGTAGGTCCTGCCATAGCATCAGGCAACCAGGTATAGAGTGGTATTTGTGCGCTTTTTCCTACTGCACCAATAAACAGAAACAATGCAATTGCAGTCAGCGTTGCGTCACCAGAAGGATAATTTCCTGCAGCAGCAAAAACATCTTTAAATTCTAATGATGAAAATGTTTGATACATTAAAAACAAACCAAGTAAAAATCCTAAATCACCAATACGATTCATGATGAATGCTTTGTTTGCAGCTTTATTGTAGTCGTTGTTTTTAAACCAGAAGCCTATCAGCAAATAAGAGCAAAGTCCAACACCTTCCCAACCGGCAAACATTACTACATAGTTGCTTCCCATTACAAGTAGCAGCATGAAAAAGATAAACAAATTCAGATATGACATGAACCTGGAGTAATCCTCATCATGTTTCATATAGCCAATAGAATAAACGTGAATCAAAAATCCTACACCGGTAACAACTAAAAGCATGATTACCGATAAGCGATCTATTAAAAATGAAAGACCTAAATTCAGACTTCCGGCATTGATCCAGGAAAATACAGAATAGTACGATTCCTTTATAGTGCCATTGCTGATTTGAAAAAAGAGATAGCAGGAAAATAAAAAAGAAATCAGAACAGAGCCGCTCGCTATAATGCCCACAAGACTTTGCGGCATTTTTTTATTGATTATGCCGTTAAGCAGAAAACCGATGAGCGGAACAAGAGGAATTGCTGATACCAAAAAATCCATTACCTACCATTTAAGTTTATTTAAAACATCTATATCTGTTGATTTAACGTTACGATAAATCATAACCAGAATAGCTAATCCTACTGCAACCTCGGCAGCGGCTACGGCCATAATAAAAATCACAAACACCTGACCTGATGCATCATTATGCTGATTGCTGAAAGCTGTCAATAGCAGATTCACAGAGTTAAGCATAAGTTCAATACACATAAAAATAATTATGGCATTACGTCTGAACAATACTCCGGCCACGCCAATACAAAAAAGTATGGCAGAGAGCAGCAGGTAGTGATTTATATTAATGGGTTCCATTTATTTAATTTCTTTTTTTCCAAGCATCACCGCACCAATTAATGCTGTGAGCAGTAATATTGAAACCATTTCAAATGGCAGCATATATTCATTGTATAACACATGTCCAATGGATTCTACTAAACCAATATCTGTATGTTGATTCAGTTTGCTTACTTCCACATCTGCATGTTTGAGTACACTAACAATTACAATCAGCAACAGGCCACTGGAAATGACGGCTGCAAATTTTGAAACAATATTTTTATTGGGCTCAATTTCTTTATTGAGGTTTAACATCATAATCACAAACAAAAACAAAACCATGATGGCACCAGCATAAACTATTAAATGTACTGCAGCCAGAAACTGCGCATTAAGCAGAATATAATGGCCGAATAATGTAAAGAAGAAGAATATCAGATACAATACACTGTAAACCGGTTTTTTGGAAAATACGGTAAACAAGGCACTCATTACCGAAAGTGCTGAAAGTATGTAAAATGCGTACTGGCTCACGTTAGTATTATAGAATGAAAAACTGGTGCGAAATTATTGTTTTAATTGATTATTTGCTATTGATTAATTTGTTTTTTCCGGGCAATGATATATGTCAGTCACAACTACATGTACAGTGTAATTGGGGTAAAACATACTTGGCGAATCATATTCGTATTCTTCTTCCTTGAATTTATCGTCTTTGAAATCTTTTTCCTTATCGCATTGCTGTTCAGTTTTTACGGTATCACCCGGAATAATGTATGGCGCCAGAGCAGTGTCGGTATAGGTACACAACATTGAGCGAACCAAATAGCAATCCCGGCATACATCTTTATCACAAGACATTAATGCAAGTGATAGTGTGACAATAACTCCTGAAAAAAGTTTTTTCAAAGAACCCATCATTCTACTTCTTTTCTATGTGCTCTTGCTCTGTAGCTTATATCTACTCGTTCTTCCGGTGCAATACCTTCAACCAATTTGTCTTTACCATAAATAAAGTTATCGCGCAAAGTGTCCGATGGTGTCATGCGGTTGGTTAAAAATATTGCTTCTTTAGGACATGCTTCTTCGCATAAGCCACAAAAAATACAACGCAGCATATTTATTTCATAAACAGCAGCGTATTTTTCTTCTCTATATAAATGCTCTTCTCCTTTTTTACGTTCAGCAGCTGTCATAGTGATAGCTTCGGCTGGGCAGGCTACTGCACACAATCCGCAGGCAGTACAGTTTTCTCTACCTTGCTCATCGCGTTTCAAAACATGCAGACCGCGCCAAACTTCACTAATTGGCTTTTTTTGTTCCGGAAAATTAATGGTTGCTTTTTTCTTGAAAAAATGCTTTATAGTAATCATCAAACCTGCAACAATTGCAGGAATGTATATCTTCTCTGCAAAGGTCATTTCTTTATTGACTACTACTTTACTCCTGTTGGTTAACATGATAAAATCAGAATAATTACAAATGTACTTATATTTTTTTTCTCTTTTTGAATGGTGATTTAGTAGTAATTGTACCATCAGGTAGTTTGTAAAAGACCATATCCATAATCCCGAACACGGTTGGAATGTTTCTTTTTTGAGAATCAATCATTGCTAGTTGTACCCCTCGGTTACCAATGGCGGCAAACTCCAATGCTTCTTTAAATAGGTTATTGTTCTTGTATTTTTTAAACTTAATGCTTTTCATTTTTTAATATCTTTTATGAAAAATTCAAACAATGACTGATTTACAATATCAAATTTATTCTTCTCTCCTGCTGCTATTAGCTCAAACCCTGTTTCCGTATTATTAAACAACTTCCAATCTTCAACTATACTTTTATAAATATTCCAGAAATTATTTTTACCCCTTATAAATCTTCGTCTCACATCATCATCAGGAACAAAGTGCCCTCCAGTTACTACTCTGTGTTTTATTCTTTCTATACATTGTTCCGGTGAATTTAAAACGATAAAAATAATTTTTACATTATACTCATTCTTCTTAAATTCTTTAATCAGCTTAATTAGAAACATTCCTGATAAAGTTGATTCCAGAATTATGTTTTTGTTTTTTGTTTTTAATTTTTCAATTCGATTAAAGTATTCTTTTCCTGCAGAAATATTTCCTGCCTGATAACCATCTTCTGATAATTCATTAGCAATTTCATCTGCATTTAAAAACTCATAATTATATTCATCCAGAAACGATTTCGCAAAGGTTGTCTTTCCGCTTCCGTTTGGTCCACCTACTATTAATAATTCTTTTGTCACCTTTCATTTTGTTTTTTTAAAAATGAAACAATCCGTTTTTCCATAACAAGAATACGCCAGTTAACAGAACATTAAGTATAGATAATGGTATGAGCATTTTCCATCCAAGGTTCATCAACTGATCGTATCGGAAGCGGGGTATTGTCCACCGAACCCACATAAAGAAAAAGATAAAGAAGAATATCTTAATAAAATAAAATAACACGCCTAACAATGTCAATACATTGTGCGACAATCCAAGTTCACTGATGAATGGCATGTTGAATCCGCCAAAATAAAGTGCAGAAATTACAGCAGATGAAATAAACATATTGATGTACTCGGCAAACAAATAGAATCCAAGTTTCATCGAAGAGTATTCAGTGTGATAACCACCAACCAACTCAGTTTCGCACTCCGGTAAATCAAATGGTGTTCTGTTACATTCGGCAAAAGCACAAATCAGAAAAATCAAAAATCCTAATGGCTGATAAAATACATTCCAGTGAAAGCCTTGTTGCTGGACAACAATTTCGCGAACACTCAAAGTACCGGTAACCATTATCAATGCAATGATTGACATTCCCATTGCAAGTTCATAACTAATCATTTGCGAAGAAGCACGAACGGAACCAAGCAGAGAGTATTTGTTGTTTGAAGCCCATCCACCAATCATTATTCCGTAAACACCAATAGAAACCACCCCGAAAATATAAAGCACCCCAATGTTTACATCAGTAATATGCATAAAGTATTCTTTTCCATTGATGATTAATGTATCGCCCCATGGAATTACCACACCTGTCATACAAGCGGTAAGCATCATCAGGCTTGGACCTAAAATAAACAATGCTTTATCGGCATGTGATGGAATAATTTCTTCTTTCATAAACATTTTTACACCATCGGCTAATGGCTGAAGAATACCAAATGGCCCTGCACGGTTAGGACCAACTCTGTCTTGTAAAAATGCTGCCACTTTTCTTTCTGCATAGGTCGAATACATAGCTATAAGCAATGAAACCAGAAAGACAGCAATTACAAAAACTGTTTTAAATATTAATACCGAAACTTCCATTTCTTAAATTTAATTATGTGCTTTTTCTCCTAATTTTTTCTGACGTGATAAATCCTGCTTCAGTTTTTTCAACTCTTCGTAGTGATTTTGTGAGATTACAGAATGGCGGTCAATATGTCGTGGCCCTTCAATAACCCAGTCACTTGTTTTTTTCTTGTCAAAACGACATTCATTACAAATAAATTCATCAACTTCTCCCCATTGATCTTTTCTGCCTGTAACGCGAAGCACTTCTTCTCCCTGATACCATAATACAACTTTTCCTGAACAGGTTGGGCAGTTGCGATGTGCATCTACAGGTTTTGTAAACCACACACGGCTTTTAAAACGAAAGGTTTTATCCGTCAATGCACCAACAGGGCAAACATCAATCATGTTTCCGCTCCATTCATTGTCAACAGCTTGTTCAATATAGGTTGATATTTCAGAATCCCATCCTCTGTTTAAAACACCATGCACTCTTTCAGGGCATAGTTGTTCAGCAACTTTCACGCAGCGATAACACATGATACATCTGTTCATGTGCAGTTTTATTTTATCACCAATATCAATCATCGGGAAAGTTCTTTTTCTGAAATCAAGTCTCGACACTTCATGTCCATGCTCATAGCTAAGATCCTGAAGATTACATTCTCCTGCCTGATCACAAACAGGACAATCAAGTGGGTGGTTAATTAATAAAAACTCAACAACTCCTGCGCGTGCGTCTAAAATTTCAGGCGATGTAATATTTTGTACTTCCATACCATCCATTACGGTTTGTCTGCATGATGCAACCGGTTTTGGCATTGGCCGCGGATCTTTTTCCGAGCCTTTGCTTACTTTAACCAAGCAAGTACGGCAATAGCCACCTGATGTTTTCAATTTGGAATAATAGCACATAGTTGGTGGCACAATATCACCGCCAATTTTTCGGGCTGCTTCCAGTATGGTTGTTCCTTCAGGAACTTCGATGGTGTGACCATCTATCGTAACTTTTGGCATTATGCTTCTTGTAAATTATTTAATCTGTAATAATGTTTCACGTCTTTCATTCCGTGATTGTTAATATATGCTTCAAACTCACTTCTGAAATGTCTGATAGATGAAGCAACCGGCCATGCTGCTGCATCGCCTAAAGGACAGATTGTTTTTCCTTCAATGTTGCCTTGAATGTTCCACAACAAATCAATATCTTTCATTTCACCTTTGCCATTGAGAATTTTATTTAATATCCTGTACATCCATCCTGTTCCTTCACGACATGGCGAACATTGTCCGCAACTTTCGTGATGATAGAAGTGTGCAAACGTCCACAGATTTTTTACTACGCTGGTATCTTCATCCATCACAATAAAACCACCAGAACCAAGCATGGTACCTGTAGCAAATCCACCATCGGCCAGACTTTCATAAGTCATGAGTCTGGGTTCACCGGCAGCAGTTTTTAAAATGAGGTGTGCAGGTAAAACCGGAACAGAAGAACCTCCGGCCACAACAGCCTTTAGTTGTTTTCCGTTTTTTATTCCTCCACAGTAGGCATCACTATAAATAAATTCTTCTACAGGAACTCCCAATTCAATTTCATAAACACCGGGTTTATTGATGTGCCCTGATGCTGATATTAATTTTGTACCTGTGCTTTTTCCGATACCGATTTTTGCATACTCTTCACCGGTTATTTTTATTATTGGTACAACTGCGGCAATGGTCTCTACGTTATTCACTACTGTTGGGCATCCCCACAAACCTTTCACTGCTGGAAATGGAGGTTTAATTCTTGGATTGCCTCTTTTACCTTCTAACGATTCTATCAATGCTGTTTCTTCACCACAGATATATGCACCTGCACCACAGTGTACATGCAGATCAAGATTAAAGCCGCTTCCTAAAATATTTTTTCCGAGATATCCTGCTGCATAAGCTTCGTCAATTGCTTTTTGAAGAATGTGAAATACATACATCATTTCACCTCTGATATAGATGTAGGATGTGTTTGCACCTAATGCAAAGCTTGAAATAATCATTCCCTCAATTAAAATATGAGGTTTGTGTTCCATCAAATACCGATCTTTAAAAGTTCCGGGTTCGCTTTCATCGGCATTACAAACTAAATAGCGAGGCACACCTTCGGGCTTAGCAATAAAACTCCATTTCATTCCTGTTGGAAAACCTGCACCACCCCGTCCACGCAATCCTGATTTTTGTACTTCACTTACAATTTCTTCAGGCTTCATTTGTAATGCTTTGCGCAAAGCTTCGTATCCGCCATTGTCGCTGTAGCCGGTTAATGACTGAATGCCCGGCTTGTCTAAGTTATCTAAAAGTAATTTACGTGACATGTTTTATTTTTCAGGGTTTTACTTTATCTTTTTCCCAGTGCGTTCTTCTGTTGCCTTGGTTTTTATGATCGTTTAAAATAGCATCAACTTTTTCTAAGGTCAGATTTTCGTGATAGGTTTCACCGATTTGCATCATTGGCGCTGTGCCACAACTTGCTAAACATTCAACCGTCTTTAAGGTAAACATACCATCGGCAGTTGTTTCGCCTGCTTTAATTCCTAATTTCTTTTCTATGTAACGAACAACATCTTCTGCACCCATCAACCAGCATGGTCCCGTGCGGCAAACTTCTATCAGACACTTACCTACAGGTTTCATGTTGAACATGGAGTAGAATGTGGCTACTTCATAAACTTCAATAGACTGTATTTTCAGTAATGATGCTACATAATCCATTACTTCAGGACTTAACCAACCGTCAAATTCTGCCTGTGCAATATGCAGTATGGGCAGTAGTGCAGATTTTTGTTTTCCTTCTGGATATCTGTTAATTATTTTCTGAACTAACGCTAAAGCATCGTCCGAAAATTGTATTTTTTTATTTGCGCTCATGTTACATTATAAATTTAAGCATCCAGTTCACCGGCTATCACATTCATTGAACTCATCGTTAATATTGCATCACTTAGATATGCTCCTTTTATCATTTCAGGATAAGCCTGATAATAAATAAAACAAGGCCGCCTGATATGTAAACGATAAGGAGTGCGACCGCCATCACTGATAAGGTAATATCCTAATTCACCGTTTGCACCTTCAACACAGTGATACACTTCGCCTTTAGGTACAGATGTTTCGGCCATGATAATTTTAAAGTGCCATATTAATGCTTCCATTTCATTATACACTTCATTTTTAGGAGGCAGATAAAATTCAGGCACTTCGGCATTATAAGAAGTTTTATCTTCCAGTTTATCTAATTTTTGCATGGCTTGTTTAATAATGCTCATGCTTTCTTTCATTTCTTGTTCGCGAACCATAAAACGATCGTAGGTGTCGCCATTGGTTCCTAAAGGAATCATAAAATCAAACTCTTCATAAGATGAGTATGGATTCATGACGCGAACATCATAATCTATACCGGCAGCACGGAGATTTGGTCCTGTGAAAGAATAGGCTAAAGCCATTTCAGCAGAAATTGGTCCGCAGTTAATTGTCCGATCCATGAATATTCGATTGCGTATCAACAGATCTTCAAATTCTTTTAATCCTTTTGGAAGTTCTTTTAACAGCTTTTCAATCTTCAGCCATGCAGTCTGTGAAAAATCACGCTCTAATCCACCAATTCTGCCAATGTTTGTTGTTATTCTGGCTCCACATATTTCTTCGTAAATTTCATAGATATGTTCACGAAACTGGAAAACATATAAGAACCCGGTCATGGCACCACTGTCAACACCAATTACAGAGTTGCAGATAATATGATCGGCAATACGCGCAAGTTCCATGATGATAACACGTAGATATTCTACTCGCTTTGGAAGTTTAATTCCTGCCAGTTTTTCTACTGTCATGTGCCATCCCATATTGTTGATAGGCGAGGAGCAATAATTTAAGCGATCGGTAATAGTGGTAATCTGTCCATAGGGTCTGCGCTCAGCCAGTTTTTCGAATGCACGATGAATATATCCGATGGTAGGTGTTGATTCAATAATTATTTCACCGTCCATTTTAAGGACATTCTGAAAAATACCATGTGTTGCCGGATGTGTTGGCCCAAGGTTTAGCGTTGTATATTCTCTGCCGATAAGATCTTGTTTGATTTCTTCTTTCATTTTTTCAATTAAATTATCTTCCAAACATTTTATCATCTTTATCAAATCGTGCCTGGTCTTCAAGCGGATATTCTTTACGTAGCGGCCATCCCTCCATACTGTCTTCGTTCAAAATTCTGTGAAGGTTTGGGTGACCATCAAAACGAAATCCAAAAAAATCATAAGCCTCACGTTCCATCCAATTAGCTGCAGGAAAAATATCTGTCAGTGTTGGAAAATGTGGCGGATCGTTTTGTGTAAAAGTTTTTATCCGGATGCGCAGGTTACGTTTAAAATCGTGCAGATGATAAATCATCCCAAATTTTTTTTCTGCAGCAGGAATATGCAGGCCATTGCAGGAGGTTAAAAACTGAAAACCTTGCTCCTTTAAAAATAGAATTACATTTTTTATCACATCGTGTGATACTTCAGCAACAGTAACATCGTAATGTTTCTCAACTAATAAAATTTTTTCTGCAAACTGTGTTTTAAGTTGCTCAAAAAATGCTTCAGGTTCAATCGTGTTAAACATCAGTACAATTATTATTACTATTTTATTCCGTAACTTGCCATTAACTCTGCATATTCAGGAGAGTTTCTTCTGCGTAATGATTCGTTGTGCACCAATTCCTGAATTTTCATCACACCTTCTAAAATTTGTTCGGGGCGTGGTGGGCAACCCGGTACATAAACATCAACAGGAATAATTCTGTCTATACCCTGTAAAACACTGTAGGTATCAAAAATTCCACCGGAACTTGCACAAGCACCAACAGAAAGCACCCATTTTGGTTCGGCCATTTGTTCGTAAACCTGTCGCAATACAGGTCCCATTTTTTTTGCAATGGTTCCCATTACCATCAGCATATCTGCCTGGCGCGGTGAAAAGCTTAAACGCTCTGAACCAAATCTTGCCAGATCATAGTGTGATGCCATTGTAGCCATAAACTCAATGCCACAACAAGATGTTGCAAAGGGCAGTGGCCATAGTGAGTTTTTTCGTGCAAGACCTACTGCTTTGTCTAATGTGGTAGCTAAAAATCCAGGCCCTTCATAGCCTTCTAATCGTTCTACCTTTTGGTTTATGTTGGTTAAATTTTTGTCGCTCATAGCAATTTTTTTATTCCCATTTTAATGCGCCTTTACGGATTATATAGATAAATCCTATCAGCAGTAATGCAAGAAAGAGTAGCATTTCAAGAAAGCCTACCATACCAAGTTTTAAGAAACTAACTGCCCAGGGATACATAAAAATCACCTCTATATCGAACAATACAAATAAAATAGCAATTAAAAAATATTTGATTGAGAAAGGCAGACGTGCATTTTCTTTTGATTCAATACCACATTCAAAGGTGTCGAGTTTGATTTCTGATTTTCTTTTTGGTCCCAACAAGTGAGTAACAAAGATGGTGGTGAGTACAAATCCCATTGCTACAATAAACATGATGGCAATTGGCAGATAATCTATTGGTGTGCTTAAAAGTACCATAAAAATATTTATTCTTTGGCAAAATTAGCCTTTATATGATACAATAGCAAAGCAAAGCATTTTGTTTTGTAACATCATATAAATCAATAAGGAGGCCAAAAGCCTCCTTATTGATTTAATTAAAAACTAAAATTAATTATTTTCAAAAAGCAGCCTTGTAAACATCTGACTGTTAATGGTCATCTTAACTGTATAAACACCGGCAGAAAATCCATATTTTTTAGCGTTGAAAGGATACTGATAAGTTCCGGGTTCCTGAATACCTTTATGCAGTGTGGTTACTTTCTGTCCAAGTTTATTAAAAACTTCCAGTGTTACTTCAGAAGTTTGTTCTAACTGATACACAACATTGGTTTGTTCAGAATAAGGATTAGGACTAACATTAAAAGATATGTTGTTATCACTTATTGATGCGGCAACTTTTTTACTGATATCAAATATACCATCAAAATCAATCTGCTTAAGACGATAGAAATAGGTAATTCCTTTTGAAACATTAATATCAGTATATTGATACATATTCATTAAGTTGGTTGTACCATGACCATTTACCCAACCGATTATTTCAAATGATTGTCCGTCAGTACTACGTTGTAATTCAAAACCTTTGTTATTCTTCTCGCTGGCAGTTGACCATTCTACTTTAATAGTGTTTTGTACACCTTTAGCTGTAAGCGCAAGGTATTCAACCGGTAGCGGTGTAAGTGATTGTGCAGTACCTAACATTAATGGTATAGTTATAGATGCAGGCTTAATTGCTGCCCACTGCATATTTGTTCTTGAAACAGGTCCGGGAATAGACGTTCCGCTGATACAAGCACTTGCCGGAAGTGGATTTAATAACCAATCGGCAGCAATTGCAGGATTACCTATTTTGTTGAACATTACTGTTTGTCCGCCAGCACCATTACCATATCCATTTTCAGTTAGTGAGATATCTAAAACTCCTGCAGTTCCTGCAGCAGCACTTCCTGTGATAATTCTCCATAAACCATTATTCAAGGCTGTAGCTCCCATTGAATGGTATTTAACACTGCACTCATCCGGATTGCTACCTGTAAAAGCAGTATTTGAAGCAGGCACTGTATTGTCAAATCCAACAAGAAAGAAGGCAGGACTTGGTGAAAGCAGTGTTTTAACATTAAATGATAGGTTTGAGTATTTTGTACTTGTTCCTACCGGTAAATCATAAATACCAATTGCACCTGTAGTTGCCTTTTTAAGTGTATATATTACCGGAGGAGTTCCTGTTCCGGAAATATAGCTGTTGGTATTCATACCTGTAATAGTACCCGGCAAAGGATTTTGCATTTCCACATAACCTTTGTTTGATGTAGGTACTCCAGCATTATTAATCGAACCATTGACTACTATTTTTCCTGATGCAAAAGTTAATGTTCCTGTGGTACTTAAAAGCATGTGACCAAATGCTGTTCCACCATGTGGCATCACTGTAATAGTAGAGGGAACAGTTTGATTTACAAAAACACTACCAAGTGAATTTCTGTTCATATAGTCTTGGTTTGCGGAGCCGGTAAATTCCAAAACAGAGCCACCTCCGGTAACAAACGCTGCTGTACCACCGGCATCCTGATATACAAGAAAATTACCACCAACTTTTACATATTTTCCACTACCACCAGGTTGTGTTAAGAAATTTGTCAAACGGTTGGTAGCTGATGTACCGGAATTATATCCAACTTTTAAATTACCAAGAACATCAAAATCCTGATTTGCCAATACCTGATCAGCCATGGATGCTTTAAAAATATCCAGATGGTAGAAAGCATTAGTACCGGTAAGGTTTCCATCAATATTCTGATCACCTGTATAGGTGCCTGTTGCAGGTCCATCAAAAATTACTCTTGAGCCGGCCTGAGCAACAAAATTTCCGTTGTTTTTATAGTCTTTACATATTTCAAGCACTCCTGTTCCGGCAACTGTTAAAGTAGCTCCCGGATTGATAGTTAAGTTCCGGCAACTTACTGTTCCCGTAATAATAGGAGGATTTACATATAAGGCTGGAATCAAGGCATCGGTTTCACCGGTGCCACCGCTACAACTTGGTATGGCACATCCACCCCAGTTGTTTGGATCTGTCCATGATGAACTTACAGTTCCTGACCAGATAATAGTTCCACCATTAGAAACACTGGAAGAAATTACAGTTGTAGGACTTGGTGTGGTATAGGTAAAGTTTAAAGAAAACCCTGCAGTACTGTTACTGTAGTTACTAACAAAAATATAATAGGTTTCACCGGCAACAACGGGAATTCCGCTTTCATAAGCGCCATTAAATCCAGGGTATAATGGGGGGGAATTACCTACATTGTAACAGCCTGTGACACCCAAGGCACTGTAATTACATCTAACTAAACCCTGTGTTTGTGTGCCTGAATTTGCGATGGATGCACATGTAGCGAGTGTACCTGAACCTGCCATTTTCCACACTGCAAAGTCATAGTCTGTTGCTGTTGAACCATTAAAATCATTTGGTACAATATCGAAATTTAATGTGCCAGGAGCAATAATATTAACCTGATACCAGGCACCACCTCTATCACCTGAAAGCAGGCAATTGCCTCCGCCACCTGTAAAATCACAAAGTGATCCAAATCCCTGATAACCGGGGTTAGGAACAGAAATTGAAGATCCACAAACAATATTTGGTGAAGAGCAATCTGCCCCAGGAGTAGGCGGATACTGATTGGTACATCCTACACCTCCATCCATAATAAAGAGGGTAAAAGTTCCTACCTGACCATTTTTTCCATCTACGGCTATGTAATAATCATATCCCGGTGATAAGCCGGATTGGGATATTTCAGAGTTGAAATATTGACTAGAACCACAAGCTGCACGATTGTCATTACAACTTACATAAGTTAATGTATTTCCAGATCCACAAGGTACAATTCCTGTTAATGGTGCTCTGGTATATAATGCAATTTGAGTATCATATAAAGAACCTCTTTCTGTGCGGATTTTTACGCATCCACTACTGGGTGCCCGGAAACGAAACCAAACCGTATTGACTTGGCCAGCACCGCCAGTGTTAGTCCAACATCCGGGTGCACTTGGTTCGTCTGCATTACTTCCACATATATTACTACCGGGAAGATATAATCCTGCAACAGATAATGGCGGAATAAATGTTGCTGTACAAGGTGCGTCATTTACAGGTCCACCGGTAGATGTTATGCTGATATTATCAATGGCTGCTGGTGGCTGTGTTCCAACAGAACCATCGTTTCTCCAGCTAAATACCAACCGGAATTGCCTTCCTGATAAAGCATTGAGTGAGGCCGTAAAAGTAGTATAACTTGATTGTCCGTTTATAGGTCCTGCAATTCGAACTGGGTTAGATAAATTGGGTAATACTCCTCCAACTGCACCACCCGGTATTCCTACACCGGCAGTTGGAGTATAAGAAACTGGTACTGCAAATACATCCAGCCAGTCATAACCATTTTCTCCAGCACAGCGGTAAGAAAATGCCAAATTGATACAAGCACCACCACCAGTAAGGTCAATAATAGTGTTGCTCATGGCATGTGTAATTGATGATGCATTTACCGTATAAGCATTGGTGGCACCACCATTATTAGAAACATACATTCCTCTGGTACCACCCGCACTTGTGGCGTTACCAATGTGCCACTGATTGGCTAATCCTCCGTTGTACATGGTCCAGTTTACACAACCTTCAAAGTCTTCATAATAGGGAGGCACACCACTCACAACGGGGTTTGTACCTGTTGTAAATGAATAGCGAAAGAGATTACAGCCTGCTGTATTAGCACCAAATGAGTTTACCGGAATGATATACCAATAGTAAGTAGTGCTTGCTGCTAATCCTGTTAAATTGTAAGTGCCTGCATTAGTAGTCCCCTGCATTGTATAGGGGCCTCCAAATGCTGTAGATGTCCATACCTGATAACTGGTAGCACCATTACAACCTAAAGAATGGTTCCAGGTCAATGCAACGTTACATGGTGACAAACCGGTTGCACCATTGCTCGGAGAAGTATAAGTTACACATGCCGGCAGTGCAGTTGCTGCCTGTCTTGTCAGCAATACATCATCAATAGCCACCGGTGGATTGGCACTTGCTCCAACTAAGCCATCAGAGGTGAAGACAAATGCAAGGGTATAGTTTACACCACTGCCCGAAAACTTAGGATCAAGATTTAAAGTTACGGCATTCCATACATTGGAACCATTGTACCAAACAGAGCCAATCTGATATTGCGACTGAATGTCGTTTGTTGTAATAGGACCTGCTTTTGGAATAAAATATACCTTGAAGTTATCTAAGTCGTTATTACTTGCATCATTTTCTCCCATACATTTCCATTGAAAGCTCAAGGTAATGCAAGATTGAGCGACAGGAATACTTACCGGTAAAGTCCTTGCTAAAATCAAAGAGTCAACCGTAGTAAACGTGTAGTTATAAGGCGGCACGCCTGCTGCAGGGTTAGACGATACGTAGGCGGCCTGTGCTCCTGATGTGGAGCCGGCAGCTGTACTAATAACCCATGCATCATTAACAGTAGGACTAATGTTGGAGGTAGCTGCCCAGCTATTTCCAGCCATACCACCGGCTAAATCAAAGTTGCCACCGTTAGCATTACCTATCATTGTTGTAACTTGAGCAATTGAAATATTACTAACTGCAAGACACAACATGAAAACCAATAATCGAAGAGTTTTTTTCATGTTAAATTCTTTTGTAGATGTTATTCTAATATATTATTTATATCTAAAGTTATTAATTGCCAAATTTACTATGCTTATTTCAAAAATGTATGTTTTTTTTAAAAATAAATTAAATTATACGCATTATTTATAGAAATGTGACAAAGAATCACCCTATTTAATACACCATAGAACGGAAAAACGAAAAAAATCGCTCAACAATTCCAATTTCAGGGTGAAAGGCTATGTTTTGTCGGTAATGAGCTAAAGTGTTCTTATGCCCAATTCCTTAAGTTGCGTTTCGTCAATGGCAGAAGGGGCATCAATCATAATGTCACGAGCAGCATTATTTTTTGGAAAAGCAATAAAATCACGTATTGATTCCGAGCCACCAAACAGAGAACAAAGTCTGTCGAAACCAAATGCAATTCCACCATGCGGTGGCGCACCGTATTGAAAAGCATTCATCAGAAAACCGAACTGCTCCTGAGCTTTTTCCTCTGTAAAACCAAGTATTTCAAACATTTGAGCTTGCAGCTTTTTATCAAAAATCCGTATAGATCCACCACCTATTTCAACACCATTGATAACCAAATCATAAGCGTTGGCACGTACTTTTCCAGGATTGGTTTTCAGCAAAGAAACATCCTCAGGTTTTGGTGATGTAAATGGATGGTGCATGGCATGAAATCGCTCTGTCTCTTCATTCCATTCAAGCAATGGAAAATCATATACCCACAAGCATGAATAATTGTTTTTATCTCTGAGTCCTAACCGGTTTCCCATTTCCAGACGAAGTTCACTCAATGCTTTTCGGGTTTTATTTTCAATGCCGGTAAGAATCAGAAGTAAGTCTCCTGGCATGGCATGTGCATGTTCAAGAATAGTTTTTAGTTCTTCCTGAGAATAGAATTTATCAATACTCGACTTAATACTTCCATCTGTGTTATAACGTATGTAAATTAATCCTCCTGCACCAATTTGCGGACGCTTAACCCAATCTGTCAATTCATCAACCTGTTTACGTGTATATTCTGCACAACCTTTACAAACAATTCCTCCAACATATTCTGCTTCATCAACCACTTTAAATTTTCCGGGTATGATAAATTGCTGACAGCTTTCATCTTTATAAGCAACAATTTTCATGTCAAAACGCATATCCGGTTTATCATTACCATAATATTTCATGGCATCGGCATAACTCATTCTATGCAGTGGAGGAATTGTAATATTTTTTACCTCTTTGAAAAGATGGATGACCAATCCTTCAAACACAGCTAAAATATCTTCTTGTTCAATAAAACTCATCTCACAATCTATCTGTGTAAATTCAGGTTGTCTGTCAGCTCGGAGGTCTTCATCACGAAAGCATTTTACTATCTGATAATAACGGTCAAATCCTGCCACCATCAGTAGTTGTTTAAATGTTTGCGGTGATTGCGGCAAAGCATAAAACTGACCGTTATGCACTCTTGAAGGCACAACAAAATCACGTGCACCTTCAGGGGTAGATTTAATAAGAACAGGCGTTTCTACCTCAATAAAATGTTGCTGATCTAAATAATTCCGAACTGCCGAAGCCATTCGATGTCGCAATTCAAAATTAGCTTTTACATTCGATCTGCGCAGGTCAAGATAACGATACTTCATTCGAAGTTCGTCACCGCCATCTGTGTTTTCTTCTATGGTAAAAGGAGGAATTTCCGAGCGGTTGAGAATGACAATTTTTTCAACTATAATTTCAATTTCACCGGTTGCAAGTTTGTTGTTTTTACTGCTTCTTTCAGCAACAACACCGTGGCATTGAACTACAAATTCACGTCCGAGGGTACGTGCCTGCTGACATAATTCAGCATTGCTATCCATGTCAAATACCAATTGTGTTAATCCGTATCTGTCGCGCAGGTCAACAAAGGTCATTCCGCCAAGGTCGCGCGACCGCTGAACCCAACCACTGAGTGAAACTTGTAGGCCTTTGTGAGAAATATTTAGCTCACCGCAAGTATGTGTACGTAGCATAATGTCCTGAAATTAAAAGAGTGCCGAAATTAGAGAATTTAGTGCCTTCTGAATTATGAAACAGTATAATATTTCTAGGCCCATTTTTAACGCAGGTATCCCAATACTTTTAATAGTTAAGCGATTAGTGACTTATAATTGACATAATATTTTCATTTTCACCAAATAAAGATTACTTTTGCGCTCCCATAAAAACAAATTGATATTAACTTTAAATTTTATATAAAATGACAAAAGCAGAGTTGGTTAACGAAATTTCGATTAAAACCGGTATTGAGAAAATGGTGGTTCAGAATGTAGTTGAGTCCATGATGAAAGTAGTGAAAAACTCTTTAGTACAGCAAGACAATGTGTATTTGAGAGGTTTTGGTAGTTTTATTGTTAAAAAAAGAGCGCAGAAAACTGGTCGTATCATAACCAAGAATACTGCAATTATTATCCCAGAGCATTTTATTCCTGCCTTTAAGCCTGCAAAAACTTTTACTGATAAAGTAAAGAACGCTTATAAGAAAAAAGAGTCGCAGCCACAGCTGTAATCTGACTGATGAGTTCATTTTCGAAAAGTACACTTATTGGTGTTTCTGCTGTTGTTCTTGTTGGTTTATTATTTCTTCTTCCAAGACATAAAAAAAGTGACCACGCTGCCGAAATTCCGGCAACAGAGGGTTTTAGTATTGATCAATTTGAACAACAGGCAAAGCTTTCACTTGATACGACTCAACATCATCAGATTGATGAGTTTAGCAGTCTCAAAGAGCCTGAGCGATTTGACTCAGTAGCAGCTTTTTGGGACAGAAATAATGTGCCTGGATTGGCTGCACATTATATGGAGTTGTTAGCAAAGGGAGCACCGACAGAAAAGTCATACATTAATGCAGCTTATCGCTATTTTGATGCATGGAAACAGGTACAGGATTCCTTAGGCAGAGACTATTTTGTAAATAAAGCAATTGCAAGTTACTCGGAAGTGTTAAAGATTAATCCCGAAAATCTGAATGCAAAAACCGATTTGGGAATATGCTATGCTGAGGGTACAAATAATCCAATGCAGGGCATCACCATGCTGAAGGAAGTGGTTGAAAAAGACCCTAATCATGAAAATGCATTACTCAATTTAGGGTTTTTGTCGGTAAAGTCTAATCAGTTAGATAAAGCTTTGGAGCGCTTTAATAAAGTGCTGAAAATCAATCCATCACGAATTGACATGTATGTATTTATAGGTCAAACTTATGTTCAGATGGGAAATAATGAAGAGGCTATAAAGAGTTTTGAGACTTATAAATCGCTTTCCAACAATACCAAGGCTATTGCCGAAATAGATTCTTATATAAAAGAGTTGCAAACAAAGGCTGCTAAATAAAAAGAATATATTACTTTTGCACACCTTAAAAAACACTATAACAATAATTTAAATAAAAAATATTAAAATAACATGCCAAGCGGTAAGAAAAGAAAACGCCATAAAATGGCTACTCACAAGCGTAAGAAGAGATTGAGAAAAAACAGACACAAGAAAAAATAATCAAGTGTTTGCAGATTTAACAGGGGTATATAATCTCAGTTAAAATCTGTTTTTTGGGGTTATACACCCTCTAATCAATTAAAATTTGCGTCTTGAGCAATGATTTAGTTATAGACTCAAGTCCATCGGAAGTACGTATTGCCCTCCTTGAAGAAAAAAAGCTGGTTGAATTAAACAGCGAAAAGAAGGACAGAAGTTTTGCCGTTGGCGACATTTACCTGGGCAAGGTAAAAAAGCTCATGCCTTCACTCAACGCTGCATTTGTTGATATTGGCTATGAGAAAGATGCCTTTTTGCATTATCTGGATTTAGGTCCACAGTTTCAGTCGCTTTTAAAATTTGTAAAAGACACACAAAGTGGAAGGCAGACCAATGCCACTTTGAATAATTTTGAACTGGAAAAAGATATTATTAAAACCGGTAAAATAACTCAGGTAATGAGTTCCGGTTTGTGGCTTCCTGTTCAGATTGCGAAAGAACCCATATCAACCAAAGGACCAAGAATTACTACAGAGATTTCCATTGCAGGACGCTACTTTGTAGTTTCACCTTATTACAATCACGTTTCAGTTTCATCAAAAATAAAAAGTCCTGAAGAGCGTAATCGTTTGAAACGACTTGCCCTTAGCATTAAGCCAAAAAATTTTGGTATCATTGTAAGGACAGTTGCAGAGGGAAAAAAAGTTGCAGAACTTGATAAGGATATTCAGGATGTGCTGATGCGCTGGAATTTATTTTATGACACGTTAAAAGTAGCACAGCCGGGACAAAAAGTGTTGGGAGAGATTGACCGCACTTCATCTATCCTGCGCGACATGCTCAATCCGAATTTTAACCATATTCATGTTAATGACAATCTTCTTTATGATGAGATTAAGTCATACCTGAGAAGCATTGCACCTGAGCAGGAAGAAATTGTTAAGCTATTTAAGAACAAGCAACCCATCTTTGAACATTTCGGAATTGATAAACAGATAAAATCTGACTTTGGCAAAACCGTAGCCATGCAGAATAGTGCTTACTTAGTGATTGAGCATACTGAGGCCATGCATGTTATTGATGTTAACAGTGGAGGTCGTAACAGAGGCGATAGCGACAGTCAGGAAAAAAATGCTTTTGAAACCAACTGCATGGCAGCAAAAGAAATTGCCAGACAATTGAGATTGCGCGATATGGGCGGTATCATTGTAGTTGACTTTATTGATATGATTAATCTTGAACATAAGCGTCAGTTACATGAAGTGCTAAAGGAAGAGATGAAAAAAGATCCTGCACGCCATACTGTTTTGCCGCCAAGTAAATTCGGGTTAATTCAGATGACCCGTGAACGTGTGCGACCGGAGATGAAAATTTCAACCACTGAAAAATGTCCGTCATGTAATGGCACAGGTGAAATTAAAGCAAGCATTTTACTTATTGATGAAATAGAGAACAACGTTCGCTATTTTGCGCATGAGCAAAACGAAAAGAAAATTATTTTGCATGTACATCCATATATTGAAGCATATTTGAAAAAAGGATTCATTTCAATAAAATGGAAATGGTATTTACAGCATAAAATAAAAGTTAGCATAGAGGCAATAAGCTCTTTTGCGGTTACACAGTTTGCTTTTTATAATACCAAAGGCGAAGAGATAAAGATTTAGTAAGATTGGAATGTTTGACATTCATAAAATCTTATGAAATATATTCAGGGATAGATTTTAAATGCACTACCTTAGCATTCCTTAAAAACCATTCAAAATAATGAGAAAATATTTCATTTTGTTAGTTGTTATTTTCTGTATGAGCAACACTATATCATTTGCAGGTAATGAGTTAACCAGCACAGACAAACGTTTTGATTCTTTTAAAGAAAGATTTATAAAAGACTTGTGGAAACATAATCCAATGTGGGCAACTGAAATAGGATATCATGCATACGATTCCATTCTTGAAGTTAATAATGAACAATATCGTAATGGACAAGTAGCTTTTTCAAAATCATATCTCGATTCTTTAAAAACATTTGATAAAGCGACATTGAGCAGTTTAAACAGAATGGATTATGGTCTGATTGAAAATTATCTCAACAGCAATATTTTTTACATCACAGAAATGAAAGGATGGCAATGGAATCCTTCATCATACAATGCAACAGGCAATGTAGCATTTATGTTATCCGAAAATTATGAGCCACTCAATAAACGACTTATAGATATCGGCAAAAAACTTTCACAATTTAAATCATATTACGAGGCAGCAAAAAAGAACATTGCAAACCCGACTAACGAACATCTTAAGTTGGCAATAGAGCAGAATGCAGGTGGCATTGCCGCACTTGAGACTGACCTTTCAGACTCTCTAAAACAAGCCACACTAAAGGCCGGTGTTAAATTAAACATTACGCAATCACTGACTGATGCAAAAAAGGCAGTTGAAGATTATATTGTGTTTCTGAAAGACTTTAAAAATGCTAACCCAAGAAGTTTTAGGTTGGGAAAAGACTTGTATGCAAAAAAGTTTGAATACGAAATTCAAAGTCAATACTCCTATCAGCAGATTTATGACTCTGCAATGCAGCGAAAGTCTTATCTGCATCATGAGATGTATAAAATATCAGACAAGTTATGGCCAAAATATTTTGGAACAAAAACTAAACCAGCTGATAGTTTAGTAATGATTAAAATGATGATTGATACTATTTCTTTTAATCATGTAAAGCCGGATGAATTTCAGTCAGCAATAGAAAAGCAACTTCCTGAATTGGTTAAATTTATCAATGAAAAGAATCTGATTTATATTGATCCTTCCAAGCCTTTAAAAGTAAGGCGAGAACCAGCATATATGGCAGGTGTAGCCGGTGCATCTATCAGTTCACCCGGGCCTTATGATAAAGGAGGTAATACATACTATAATGTGGGTTCACTATCAGGCTGGTCTGCTGAACGTGCAGAAAGCTATTTAAGAGAATATAATCATTACATTTTGCAGATTTTAAACATTCACGAAGCAATACCGGGACATTATACTCAGTTAGTCTATAGCAATAATGCACCAAGTATCATTAAAGCTGTATTTGGCAATGGCGCCATGATTGAAGGCTGGGCAGTTTATGGTGAGTTAATGATGCTTGAAAATGGCTATGGTAACAATGAGCCTGAAATGTGGTTGATGTATTACAAATGGAATCTGAGGACAGTTTGCAATACCATTTTAGATATTTCAGTTCACACCAAAGAAATGACAGAATCACAGGCTTTAAATTTGTTGGAGAATGAAGCATTTCAACAAAAGGCAGAAGCACAAGGTAAGTGGAGGAGAGTAAGTGTAACCAATGTTCAGCTTACAAGTTATTATACCGGCTTCAAAGAAATTTATGACCTGCGCGAAGAGTTGAAGAAGAAAATGGGAAGTAGTTTTAATCTGAAAACTTTTCATGAAAAGTTTTTGAGTTATGGAAGTGCACCGGTTAAAATGATTCGTCAGGAAATGCTTTCGGAGATTAAATAACATGATTCGTTTCGAACGCTTTTTAACTTTAATTAAACGACAGTTTTATATTTATTTAGGCGGACTCTTTCTGCTACTTTCTATTCGTTTGTTTTTTCTTTTTCGTTTATTCAGTATTGCTGATATAAGGTTAAATATTGCTGATATACTACATGCGATTCTGGTAGGATTTAGATTCGATACCATGGTGCTGATGTATGGAATGGCACTACCTGTTTTATTAAGTATTTTTTCTCTGATTATTGGTACTGCAAAAAGCAATGGCATGGTGATGCGTTTTAATAGGATTTATGCAATGATCATGTTAATGCTTTTTGTGATTGTTGGAATTGTAGATGTTTATTATTACAATTATTTTCAGTCGCATATCAATGTGTTGGCGTTTGGTTTGTTCGATGATGATACTGCTGCAGTATTAAAATCTGTTTGGACAGATTACCCGATTATTAGTGTTTTAATTACATGGATAATTGTTTTTTTTCTGATCAGATTATTCGTAAATTATGTTTTTAGTGATAAGGTAAAATCTGTTGTAATTAAAAAAGCATGGCAAGGTGTTGCTTGTAGTTTGTTTGTATTGGCCATGTTTTTTCTTGGAATGCGTGGTTCAATCGGAACATTCCCATTGCAGATTGATGACTCTACTGTTTGTAATAACAGTACAGTAAATCTGATTCCGATTAATGGTGTGTTTGCAATAAAAGAAGCATTTCTGATGCGAAGCAAGCAGATGAGTATTGAAGGCAACATTACCTTTTTAAAAAAACTGGGTTATAGTAGTGAAACAGAAGCTATTGAAGATTATTATGGTCAGGCGCCTGATAAGGATTTAGGTAAATCATACTTTACAATAACAGCCAATAAGACTTCCGGATTTAAGTATCCGAATGTGGTTTTTTTTCTGATGGAAAGCATGAGCAACAACAATTTGTTTTATCATTCAACAACACTTAATCTTTATGGTGCATTGGAAAAGCACCTTACAACTGACTATTTTTTAAGAAACTTTTTACCCTCAGGCAATGGTACCATCAACAGTTTAGAAGGCATAATGGTCAACACACCTGTAACTTCATTGGCACAGTCAGAACATAATTCTGTTTCATACAACAGCTCTGTGGCACTTCCTTTCAGTAATGCCGGATATGAAACAACTTTTATCACAGGCGGTAAGTTTGGATGGCGAAACATCAATGAGTTTATTCCACATCAATATTTTCAACATGTAGAAAGTAAAGATAATGTACTGAAAGAAATTGCTGGGTCAACAGAATGTGAATGGGGTGTTTATGATGAATATCTTTTTGATTATGTTTTTAAGAAATTAGAAAAGGCTACAAAGCCACAAATGATTTTTGTACTCACCACAACAAATCATACACCTTTTCATCTGCCGGAAACCTATAAACCGTATCCGGTAAAACTGACTGATGAGATAAAATCAAAATTGCTTACTGATGAGAATCTTGCAGTAAAAAATCTTACTAATCTGCAATACTCCAATGATTGTTTAGGTAAATTTATGGATAAGGTTAAGCAATCCAATTTAAGTCAGAACACAATTGTTGCAGCCACCGGAGATCATAACAATTTAATGTTATTTGATTTTAATGAAAGTCAGATGTACTATCAACGGAGTGTTCCACTGTATATGTACGTACCTGAAACAATTCAACCGCATGTGACAATCAACAAATGGGGTTCACACAAGGATATTTTCCCGACTTTAATAAACCTTGCATTGCCACAATCAACCTACTTTAATGCCGGTGATAATTTGTTTGACACATTACAAAGCCGCAATAATATTTTTGCAACTGACTGGATGAGTATGGAAGCAATGAATGAGTTTGGTGCTGTAAAGTATGGTGAGTCTGTGAAATATTTTGATTGGGATAAAAATAAAATGCTGAAAGAAACTTCAGCACCATCAGCCGATTTGCAGAAATTGCTTCAACGTGCAAGAGCACATTATGCTGCAATGGCTTATTTTATCAGAAATGAAACTTTAAAAACCAAACAAGGAAAATAGTTTTTTTAATGCAATGGTTTCGATAAAAGAAGTTTAAAGATTGATATAAGTGAAACCAATGCCCATGCAGCCTCAAGAATAATAAATGGCATATAGTGAATTAAAACAGAAGCAAGGCATGCTAGAGATGCGCCAATAAAATTCAGAAGAAGATAAAAGATCTTATCAGGCTTGATTACTTTGAAAAGATGAAGAAAATATGCCACTAAAAGGATGAAAACACCAATAAATCCTATAAAATCTTCCATAAATGTTTAAATTAACGATAACCAAAGGTATGGCAATGGTTGTATAATTTATCTTCGCACGTTTAAAATTTATAACAATGAAATTCGCAACTAAGGCACTTCATGCAGGTGTTGAGCCCGATCCAACAACCGGTGCCATTATGACACCAATTTACCAGACATCAACCTATGTACAGGCATCACCTGGACAGCATAAAGGTTATGCCTATGCAAGAGGAAAAAATCCTACACGGTCGCAGTTAGAAAAAAATATTGCTGCATTGGAAAATGCAAAATACGGATTATGTTTTAGCAGTGGCATGGGAGCTACTGATGCAGTGATGAAATTATTAAAACCTGGTGATGAAGTAATTTCCGGTGATGATTTGTATGGTGGAACATATCGTATGTTTACTAAGGTTTTTGCAAACTATGGAATTAAGTTTCATTTCATAAACCTGACTGAGGCTAACAATATCAGTAAGTATATCAACTCAAATACAAAACTTATTTGGGTTGAAACACCAACCAATCCAACCATGCAGATTGTGGACATTAAAGCATGTAGTGCAATTGCAAAAAAGCACAATTGCATTTTGGCTGTTGACAACACATTTGCATCACCGTATTTGCAGAACCCAATAGATTTAGGTGCTGATATTGTTATGCATTCAGTTACTAAATATTTAGGTGGGCATAGTGATGTGGTAATGGGTGCATTGTGTATGAGTGATGATTCATTGTACGAAAGACTTGCCTTTATACATAACTCATGTGGTGCCACTCCGGGTCCAATGGATAGTTTTCTTGTATTAAGAGGTATTAAGACATTGCACCTGCGTATGGAACGTCATTGTTTTAATGGAAAACAGGTTGCTGCATTTCTTCGTGCTCATCCAAAAATTGAAAAAGTTTACTGGCCGGGCTTTGAAGATCATCCAAACCATAACATTGCAAAAGCACAGATGCATGATTTTGGCGGCATGATTTCTTTTGACCTTAAAAGTCATTCGCAGGAAGAGGCTTTTAAATTAGCTTCGTCCGTAAAAGTGTTTTCATTGGCCGAATCTTTGGGTGGAGTAGAGTCTTTAGTTAACCATCCTGCATCAATGACACATGCCAGTGTTCCTGCTGCTGAAAGAGTAAGAGTTGGCGTAACCGATTCATTATTGAGATTAAGTGTTGGTGTTGAAGATATAGATGATTTAATTGCAGATTTGAAACAAGCAATTGGATAGTGCCATCACAAAAAAATTACATTGAAAATACGTTCAAAATACATCATTTTATTACTTTTGATTCATTATAAATAAATTAAAACAATGCTAAAAAAATCTACTAATTTTTTATTGCTGATGATGGCCATGATTACAACCATTACAGTCAATGCACAAAACACACATTGGTGTGCTACTGATGAGGTTACCAATGCTGCACTTCAGAATAGTGCTGCTGCCCGTGCTGCACAAAATCAGTTAGAGGCGTTTACTCAACAGTATGTACAAAACTTTCAACCAAGTTATTTCAGAAGTACCGGAACAGCAGTGTACGTTATTCCTGTTGTGTTTCACATCATACATAATTGGGGTCCGGAAAATATTTCAGACGCACAGGTATATGATGCTATCAGAATATTAAACCGTGATTATAATGGACAAAGAACTGATACAGCAAACATCATCCCTGATTTTAAAGCATTGAATGCTGACGTTCAGATTGAATTTCGTCTTGCACATAAAGACCCAAACGGTAATTGCACTAATGGAATTGACAGACAACAATCGTTGTTGACTTATGATGCCGGTGATCAATCGAAGCTGAATCCATGGCCTTACAATAAATATTTAAATATCTGGACTATTTCATATTTTGGTTCTTCGCATGCAAGTGCAGCAGCGTATGCCTACAAACCCGGTACAGCACCTCCCGGTAAAGATGGAATCATTGCATTACACAATTATGTAGGAAGCATAGGAACAGGTAGTGCAACAGGTCAATATACACTCACACATGAAATTGGTCATTGGCTTAACTTAAATCATACATGGGGCGGAACCAATCAACCCGGTGTAGCTTGTGGTGACGATAATGTAACAGATACTCCGGTTACAAAAGGTTATACTAGTTGCCCATCACCTTCAAATGCTGATGTATGTAATCCGGGCATAATTGAGAATTATCAAAACTACATGGACTACAGTTATTGCTATTACATGTTTACACTGGGACAGAAAGCACGTATGTGGGCAGCACTTAATTCAGGTGCAGGTTTACGTAATCAGGTGCATACAGCAACTAACTTAGCTAATACAGGTACCGATGGGGGCACGTATATCTGTGCACCAACAGCAAGTTTTTCACCTGTACAAAAAGTAATTTGCGAAGGTGGTATTGTGAGCTTTAATGACGCAAGTTTAAATACAGATACAGTGGGTATAACTTATCTGTGGACTTTTAATGGCGGAACACCATCTACCTCAACAGATAAAAACCCTGACAGTATAGTTTATAACACTGCAGGCATTTACGATGTGACATTAACTGTTACGAATTCTGCAGGTTTTGATACTTATACAGGTATTGAAAGTGTAGTGGTAAGACCGCAACAGGTTTCTAACTTTGTTCCTTATTCAGAAGGTTTTGAGAACGTATTGTTCCCTTCTGTGGATTGGATTGTTAACAATGAAAATGGCAATGCATGGGAATTGAATTCTGTTGCCGCACATTCAGGATTTAATTCTGTACGAATAAATAATTTCAGTGGAAATGTTGCCGGAACCAAGGATGTGTTTATTACACCGGGCTTTAATTTAACAAACACCACGCAAACACAATTTACCTATTGGCTTGCCTTTGCCATGAAAAGCAATGGCAGTTCTGATGTGTTGAAAGTGTATGCTTCCAACAATTGCGGTCAGTTGTGGAATTTGCGTACCACAAAAACAGGTTCGCAGTTGGCTACAGTAGCTAACGCTGTTATGTCGGATTTTATTCCTAATGCCTCACAATGGCGTCAGGAAACAGTGAGCCTCACCTCCGGACAATATTCAACAAAACCTAATGTATCATTAAAGTTTGAATATACACACGATTTGGGTAACAACATTTATATTGATGACATCAACCTAACAGGTACAGTAGGCATCAGCGATTATGCAGTCTCAGCAAGTGATGTAACGATTGTTCCAAATCCTGCTTCAGAAAAGTCAAACGTTAATTTTGAATTGCTTCAGCCGGAGAAAGTATTGATAACTGTAACAGATATGCTTGGCAAGGAAGTTCATCGTATTGCTGAAAATCGTTTAGATGCAGGAGAATATCAATATGAAATAAACACAAATTGGGCAAAGGGTGTTTATACTGTTCGTATTGCTGCCGGAAGTCAGATTATCAGTAAGAAATTAGTAGTAGAATAAATTAAATAAATAATAATTAAGCCTGAAGCTGAATTTGGTTTCAGGCTTTTCTTTTTAATGGTTATGAGTGAAAATGAGTTTTCAATTGAAATGAATTATGTGGTGTATGCTAAACCGGGAGAGGTGTTTAATGCATTGACAAATCCTGATATCATGAAAGAATGGATTGAGGGAAGTTTTGTTTTTGAATTGAAAAAGGGGGGTAATGTTGAATTGTTTGATGGTTGGGTGAAAGGTGAAGTACTTTCATTCGTCAACAATGAGTTGTTGAGTTACAGCTGGAAGCCGAACACATGGGATAAAAAGACAAAAGCTTCTTTAGTGAAAATTGAACTGAAGCCTGATGCTGCCGGAACCAGAGTTTTCATTCATCACAGCTTGTTTCCAAGTAATGATGATACAGATAAACACAGACATGGTTGGATAAACTTTGTTCTGGATCCGTTGAATGATTATTTTATCGGGTTGATGAAGTGATGCGGCATAGTTTGATAATCTAACATTATTTGTTATTTCACCTGTCAGGGGCGCAAAAGGGCGCGACCTGACAGGGGAAATGATGGGAAGTTACTGTTTTGCCACCTTAACCTGTTTTACATTATACCCATCTGCCACCAGTACGGCAAGGTAGGTGCCCGCAGCATAGTTTGTTAAGTTAAGTTGCACTGTGTTGTTGCCTGTTTGTAACGGTTGCTCTAAAAGCTGCTTGCCGCGCATATCAAACAAAATAATGCTTGCACCTTTTTTACCTGCGCCTGTGTTGTTGGTTTGTGGTACGGTGGCTGTAATAGTACAATAGGTTGTTGTTGGATTAGGATAAACGGTGAGCGTTGCAGCTTTAAAAATGGTTTCTTCCTTTATGCCCGTTACTAATAAGCCTAAGCTATCTGTTTTTACCAACCAAAAACAAGTGCCTCCATTGTTATTGCAACCACCGGTTTGCCCACACATTATGTAACCACCATCGCTGGTGGTTTTAATATCCCAAAAATCGCTGTAGCTGCTTGAGCCAAATTCCCGATACCACAAGCTGTCTCCGTTTTCGTCTAATCGGTGGATATATGCCTTTACATAATTAGTTGTGTTGTCTGATAAACCAGAATATATGTATCCACCATTAAGTGCTTTGGCTACAACTAATGCACTACCGACACTATTAAATGGCAAATAGTTTTTTTTCCAAATAATGCTACCAGTAGAATTAATTTTTACAATACTGTTTATGTATGGTTGAATAGATCCGGAACTAAAATTTTCTGAACCAATCATTACAAATGAATTATTGTTACTTTCAATCAATTCACAAAAAGCACTATTTCCAAGAGTTGGTATTGTAAAAACAGCAAACTGATTTCCTAATGAATCAACATAGAAATAAAAAGCATCTAAGTCTCCATTAATTGTGTTTATGTTATTTCCTGTACACATAAAACTATGATCAGGCAATTCTATTACATCCCATATTGCCTGAAAAGGCCCGGGATTATTATAACTTTTATACCATTGAAAATTGCCTGCGCTGTCAACCTTGTATAAAAAGCCATAATAATTTGTAAAACCAAGATTGCGCTGTTTGCCACATATTAAAAAACCCCCGTCATTAGTTTGAATAAGACTTTGAGGTATTAAGCTTGTGTCTGTATTTGAATGAGTATAACTTTTTGTCCAAACGGTATCAAGGTTAAAATTTAATTTAACAAGCCAAATATCATAATGATAAGTATTATTTGGGTTAAATGCCTGACTCCTGCCTAAAACCATTAAGTTACTGTCTGAGGTCATTATAATATCAGGAAAATTATCATCAGGATCTTGATTGTACAAACTCCAAAAAACAGAATCATGAGTTAACAGATATAGTGTTTTAATTGTATCTCCATAGTAATCTGTTTTGACAATTATATTGTTGTTAAAAATATTGGTATCTGAAATATTAGCACCAACTGTAATGTAGCCTCCGGGGATTTCAACAACTTTTAATCCAAGTGTAGCCAATCCGAGTGGATAACGTTTGTCAAATTGTATTTGCGCATGGGTGTGCATAGCTATTAAATAAAATAAAAAAAAGAGTTTTATTATTCTCATAGACTACATATTTAAAAAGCCTACCCAAAACTATGGGCAGGCTTTTATCCCTTTAGTTTTTAATCAACAATAATTTATTTCTTCCTACCCTTGTGCCGTTTATCTATAGCTCGGCCACATAGCTTGCCCTGCTCAATTTGCTTACATCAAGTTGCATTTCATATTGCCCAATGTCGGCTTTTCTATCAAACACTTTTCTGCCTTGCATATCGGTTATGGTTATGGTAGCTTCATCGGTTTCATTTATTAAATCAAAGGTTGCCGTTACATAATCCTTTGCCGGATTGGGGGCTAAGGCAAAATTAATGGTTTCTGTACCCAATTCTGTTTCATAGACACCGTAACCATACCTTCCGTTGCCTGTGTCTATGGGTGTTTCTATAAATTCCTCGTTAAAAACAAAGGCTAATATACTTTGTGCCTGTGGTGCCGATGGGGTGTTACTGTTGGCTACATTTGTAATAATATCATGTTCTTCAGTGGTCATACCAACAGGAGAAGTGCCATTTTGAGCCCAATTTATCAAGATTGATTGTAAAGCAATGTAGTTTATACAGTCATTATCCGTGCATCCTTGTAATTCTGAATTCCATCTGTCAGGTCGGCCATTTCGCCCCCTAACAAGTAATGACATTACACAGAAACAAAAAAGGGAAGACCTTTTGAGCCTTCCCTTTTTGTTTTCTTTCTTACAGGAAATTAAGAAAGGTGTTTGCTAACGAGTTTAGTCATTTCAAACATAGAAACGGTTTTTTTGCCACCGAAAACTTTTTTCAAGTTGTCATCAGCATTGATGTTGCGTTTCTCTTTAGGATCCTGTAATTTGTTTTTCTTAATGTATTCCCAAAGTTTTTTAACAACTTCAGTACGTGGAAGTGGCTTGCTTCCTACAACTGGATGCAATGCTTCGCCAATTGTCATAGCTTTCATGAATGCAGCATTTGGAGTACGCTTGGTTTTAGCTTTTGCTGCTGCTTTCTTTTTAGGAGCTGCTGCTTTTTTCTTTGGAGCAGCTTTCTTTTTTGGGGCTGCTTTTTTAGCAGGTGCCTTTTTAGCTTTTTTAGTTGCCATTTTGAAATTTGTTTTTTTTAATTTGTTGAGCAAATGAAATACATAATTTTCGCTTTGAAGCAACCATACACATGAATTTATTAACAGCTGTTTTCAGAGGGTAAACAGGTAAATTTGCATCATCAGTCTCACGGTGATATTAAAATAATGTTTTATCATAACAAGCGTTTTCTCCTCTGAAAAGTGCATTTTTACCTATGGAAAATCAATGTATTTTATTGTTTTTACCTCTGAAAATACCAAGTAATTATAGGTTGTTGCATTGTTAATAACCGAAGTGGTTAACCACGTATTAGAATTTTTGTAAGGTAAAAGTTGTTGATTTTCGCTGATTCTTACAGCTAAACTTACATTATAAATAGTAGTAAGATTATTATATTATAGACTCAACCATCTCTAAGTCTTTAGCGTTTAGCAGCACATAACAATTGTTTTAACTAATGAAAAAAACAATAATTCTTATGTTCACATGTGTTGTTTGCCTTTCAACAGTAAGGGGTCAGGACATGTGGGGGATAGCCAATAGTAATTATGCGGGAAACTTTGCCATAGATATAAATCCATCTTCAATGGCTGTTTCACCAATAAAGTATGAGTTAAATATACTTTCGGGGAATATGACTTTTTATAATAACTACCTCTATTTGCCTAAAGGAAAAATGTCTGTAGGCAAGTTTTTTAAGGCAGACTATTTTAATTACGACTGGCAGGATCAATATACAGGCAAGGATAAAAATGCATTTCTTCAAACAGGCATTAAAGGCCCATCGTTTTTTCTTCGTTCCGGTCAAACAGCTTTTGGCTTGCATACAGGACTAAAAGCAATGGGAAGTGTAAGGAATGTTGACTTTGAAATGGCAAAGTTGTTTTATGAGAATTCTACCTACACACCTTTGCAGCATACAGAACTTGAAGCCGGTAATAATAAGTTGGCTGCTTTATTATATGGTGAAATAGGTGCGAGTTTCGCACAGCAGATTGAGGCAGGACCCGGAAATAGAATTGCAATAGGTGCTACCTTTAATTATCTGCTGGGCTTTGATGGATTTTATGCACATAACGACCACATGCAATATCGTTTTGACGATGAGTCAATGCTGCATGTTAGCGATCTTAAAGCAGAATATGGTTTTGCTGTTCCACAAGACGGTGAGAGCGATTATTTTAAAGTTCGCGGTAAAGGATTCAGTACTACATGGGGTTTTCAATATATACATGGACTGAACCCCGAGGCCTATAATGTTTATGCAAGCCGACTGAAGTTTAAGAAGTATAAGTATAAAGTAGGAATGTCGTTGGTTGATGCCGGCAGTATATTGTTTGCAAAAGATACTCGTACCGTTAAGTTCGACAATAATAATATAGACTGGAGTGGATTTGATACAACCGGAGTTGAAAGCATCAGTCAATTAGGAGAGCTTATTAGGTCTAAAGTATTTGACGACTCCTTGTCGGGATATGTTGCAACGAAGTATCGTGCAAAACTTCCTACTGCTATCAGTTTTCAGTTTGATTACTGTCTGACCCATTTTCTTTATCTAAACACGTCTATAATTCAACCTGTCACCAGTAAGTCAACAGCTATCAGGCGACCGGCACAGTTGTCTTTTACACCAAGATTGGAAACATGGCGTTATGAAATTTCTTTTCCTTTAACATGGTATGAATATGATCAGCTAAGGCTTGGAACATGTCTTCGTTTAGGTCAGGTGGTTATTGGTTCTGATTATCTTACTTCCATGCTTGGTTTGTCTAAGTTTAATGGGTTTGACTTTTTTGTTGGAATAAAACACAGCAGTTATGCAATGGATAAATTGAATAAGCGTAAGAAGGAAAAAGCTAAAGACACTTATACCGGAGGCGATATTTAAAAACTACTCTTGCCTGCCATTTTTGCCGTTTAAGAAAAGTAATTCACATTACTTACTTTTGCCCTTCAATTCTACTGGCGTGAATATTAAGCAGACTGAGCTGTTTCTGAAAAAGGTTAAGGGAATGCATACCTTAGTTATAGGTGATGTAATGACCGATGCTTATCTGTGGGGTCGTGTGGACCGTATTTCACCGGAAGCACCTGTTCCTGTAGTGGCTGTTCAAAAGCGCGAAAGCCGCCCCGGTGGTGCTGCCAACGTTGCAGTAAACCTTCATGCCTTGGGTGCAGTACCTTTTATATGTTCTGTTGTTGGAAAGGATAATGCCGGAGCAGAGTTTAAAGAAATGATTGCCAAAAGCGGAATGCCTGTTGATGGCATACTTACTTCTTCAAATAGAACTACTACTATCAAAACAAGAGTAATTGGAAACAACCATCAGCTCATGCGTGTAGATGCAGAAGTTGCCGAACCACTTTCGCAAGCTGACAGTGACCTGCTGATAAAAAAAACAGTAGCGTTAATCAGGAAAAAGAAGCCAACAGTAATTATTTTTGAAGATTATGATAAAGGAGTTCTCAATAAAACTGTAATCGAGGCTATTGTTGAAGAAGCACAGAAACATAATATTCCTACAACAGTTGACCCTAAGAAAAATAATTTTTTCCATTATCGTAATGTCACACTTTTTAAACCCAATCTTAAAGAGTTGCGCGAAGGACTAAAGACCGATTTGGAAAAACCAACGGCAACAGCACTTACGAAGTTAGCACATGATTTTGCAGTCAAACAAAAGATTAAGTCATTGCTCATTACCTTATCAGAACACGGAGTCTATTATTATTCAAAGAATGAGAAAGGAATTATCCCTGCACATATTCGTAATATCAGTGATGTTAGTGGTGCAGGTGATACAGTAATCAGTGTTGCATCTTTGGCAATCGCTGCCGGGTTTTCATGTCAGGAAATGGCTGCAATCAGCAATCTTGCAGGCGGCTTGGTTTGTGAAAAAGTGGGTGTTGTTCCTATTGATGGCAATCAGTTGTTGAACGAGGTTAAAAGACTTTCCGGAAAATAAAATGGAAGTAACGCCTTACAATACAGGAGAATCAAAAAAAGAACAGGTGCGCCATATGTTTGATGCAGTAGCACATCGATATGATTTTTTAAATCACTTTCTTTCATTAGGCATAGATAAAATCTGGAGACGGAAAACGATTAATGAGATTGGTAAACTAAAGCCAAAGAAAATTCTTGACATTGCTACCGGTACAGGAGATTTGGCGATTGCAGCAGCAAGTTTAAGTCCGGAGAAAATAATAGGAGTGGATATTTCAGAAAAAATGCTTGAAGCCGGAAGAGTAAAAGTTGAAGCAAGGAGATTGAACAATATATTATCATTGCAACAGGGCGACAGTGAGCAACTTCAATTTGACAATCAAACTTTTGATGCAGTGATGGTAGCTTTTGGTGTTCGTAATTTTCAAAATCTGGAAAAGGGATTAGAGGAGATGCATAGGGTACTAAACAATAATGGAAAGGTTTTTATTCTGGAATTCAGTAAACCAACACTTTTCCCCGTTAAACAATTTTATGGCATCTATTCACGTTATCTATTACCACTTTTCGGCAAATTGATTTCCGGTGATGCATCTGCCTATACTTATCTACCTGAATCGGTAAAACATTTTCCATCAGGAAATGATTTTGCTCTTGTTTTGAAGCAGTGTGGTTTTACTAATATTGAAATTAAACCGATGACTTTCGGAATTGTAACTTTATACATTGCAGCAGCATGAAACAGAAGTTTATAGTTTTTTCTTTCTTATTTCTGCTGTTCAGTGCTGATAGTCTGTTCGCACAGAAACAAAAAATCCTTAACCTGCCTAAGTATGACAGGCAGCGTTTTCATTTTGGATTTATTCTTGGAATCAACAAGACCGATTTTGTGATTGACAGAGATGCTTCTTTTAGTTTAATTGATTCACTTTATACTGTTGAATCAAAGGGTACATCAGGTTTTAATCTTCAGATAGTAACCAACATGCGAATGGGAGAGCATTTTGATTTACGATTTTTACCCGGATTGGCATTTGCTTCGCGCAATCTGATTTATTCATTTGAAAAGGGCAGACCACTCAGCAACGTTGTGACCAAAAAGGTAGAGTCAACTTTTGTAGAGTTGCCTTTGGATGTAAAATTCAAGTCAGCACGATTGAATAATTTCCGTGCTTATGTATTAGGAGGAGTTAAGTACAGCATTGATATGGTGTCGCAGGCAAAAGTAAAAGCTAAGGATAAAGAATATGTAAAGCTTCAACGAAACGATTATGGATATGAAATTGGAGTAGGATGCGATTTTTATCTTCCCATGTTTAAGTTTTCTCCGGAGATAAAGATGTATCACGGTTTACGCAATCTTTTGGTTAAAGACGATTTGGTTTATTCAAAATCTCTTGACGGATTGTTTTCAAAAATGTTTACCTTATCATTGACATTCGAATAATAGAAGTTTCTTATTATGCAAACATTTGAACTTGTTGTTCTGCCCGAAGAAGCAGCCAGTGAGTCAGTAGTTCAACATATAGTTGCCAAGAAATTTGGCAGCAACAGATTGTTCCGTATTACAAAACGTAGTATTGATGCCCGATCCAAGACTGTAAAAATCAGATTGCAGCTACAATGGATAGACGAACAGAATCAAAAATCATTACCTAAAAACAGAATGTGGCAGAATGTTGCCAATAGCCAACCTGTAATAATTGCAGGATGCGGACCTGCAGGGTTGTTTGCAGCCATCCGCCTTATTGAATGTGGATATAAACCAATAATTATTGAACGTGGCAAAGACGTACGCAATCGCAGGCGTGATCTTGCTGCAATAAATAAACAAAGACAGATTAATCCGGAGTCAAATTATTGTTTTGGTGAAGGTGGTGCAGGCACCTACAGCGATGGAAAACTTTATACCCGCTCCAATAAGAGAGGCAACATTGCTTCTGTATTGAACACATTTATTGAACATGGCGCAGCTGCTGATATTGCTGTTGATGCACATCCTCATATTGGGACCAATAAACTTCCTGCTATAATTTCTGCAATGCGAAACAGGATTGTTGAAAGTGGAGGCGAAGTGTTATTCAATACAAAACTTATAAAAATTGATTTTGACCTGAGTGGTGTGAATGGCGTAGAGGTTCAGCAAGGATTGTCTCAATTTCATATTAAATCTAAAGCACTGATTTTAGCAACCGGACATTCTGCACGAGATGTCTTTTATATGTTGAACAATCAAAAAGTATTGATTGAAGCAAAGCCCATTGCTATTGGTGTTCGTGCTGAACATCAGCAGCAGGTTATTGACGCTGTGCAGTATCATTGCAGCAAACGCAGTCCGTTTTTACCACCGGCATCGTATGCATTAAAACACCAACACGATGGACGGGGTATTTATTCTTTCTGCATGTGTCCCGGGGGAATCATAGCACCAGCGGCAACAGGCATTGGCGAAGTAGTTGTTAATGGTTGGAGTCCTTCAAGAAGAAATAATTTTTTTGCTAACTCCGGAATCGTAGTAAGTATTACAGAGGACGATGTTAAACCTTTTGTAAAAGCTAAAGAGCTGCGTTTTTTAGAGTTGCAGAAGAGTATAGAAGAGAAAGCATATATCTGCGGTGGAAGTAATCTTGCTGCACCAGCGCAACGTATGGTTGATTTTGTGAATCAAAAAGTGTCTTCAAATCTACCTGCCAGTTCCTATATTCCGGGAATCAATTCAGTAAATCTGAAAGAGATATTTCCTGAATCGGTTACACGTTCACTTTCTGCTGCATTTGTTGCGTTTGGAAAAAAAATGAAAGGCTACTATACAAACGAAGCAGTGTTGGTGGGTACAGAGTCGCGCACCTCCTCACCGGTACGTATTCCACGTGATGTTGAAACAGCAATGCATGTTCATGTTCATGGGCTTTTCCCCTGTGGTGAAGGCGCAGGCTATGCCGGGGGCATTGTGTCTGCGGCTATGGATGGAGAATTTTGTGCAGAAAAATGTGCAGCATATTTGAAAAACAATAGTTGAAATAGTTACTTTTAAAACCACATTCTTTAACAATGGAAATCAATCAGCCGCCTTATTATATCAGAATAACAATTAAACTTCTGTTGGGGTTTTTAATTTTTTATATCCTGCATGTAGCACAGGATGTACTTATTCCACTCACGGTGGCTGTATTATTAACCTTTTTGTTGATGCCTGTGTCAAACAAATTAATAAAATGGAAATTTCCTCCCACTATAGCAATCTTATGTAGTATCTTACTTGCATTAGTAGTTGTAGCTGGGCTTTTTTATTTTTTCTATTCACAGATTGTTTCATTTGCTGAAGACTTGCCATTGCTGCAGGCAAAACTCCTTGAAAAGGTAGAGTTCTTGCAACACTTTGTAAACGAAACATTCAGAATTACCAAAGAGCAACAGAATGTTTTGGTAAAGTCAAAGTTGCAGGAAAATATTGCTGACAGCGGATTACTGCTACTTGATCTTTTTTCTTCAACCGGAACTTTTATTGCCAACTTTGCCTTAGTAACTGTTTATGTTTTTTTTCTGACACTATATAAGAAGAAATTTAAGCAATTTATTGAAGCTATAGTTATGGATGGTAAGCATAATTCATATTTTGAGATTGTAAAAAAAGTAGCAGGAGTTTCACAGAATTATTTGAAAGGTATTTTCTTAGATGTACTCATTTTATCCATCCTCAATTCAACAGGATTTATGTTATTGGGCATTGAACATGCTATTTTGTTTGGAGTGCTTGCATCTGTTCTCAACATCATACCCTACATTGGTGTATTGATAGGAAGTATTTTGCCTGTGCTTATGGCATTACTCACTAAGGATGAAATTGGCTATGCCATAGGTGCTGCCGGTGTTTGCGTTACTGTTCAGTTTATTGACAATAATTTTATTACTCCTTATGTTGTTGGCAGTAGTGTCAGTATCAATCCGCTCACCGCAACAATAGCTTTAATTATCAGTGCCTCGGTATGGGGCTTGGCAGGAATGGTTTTATGCCTGCCACTGACAGGGATGTTAAAGGTAGTTTGCGATCATGTTGAAGGCTTAAAACCTATAGGATTTTTAATAGGCGAGGAGGTGGACTATAGGAAAAATAAATTTAAACTTGGGCGAAAGTAGGCCTGTTGAAATGAAATGCTAATTTTGCATTTTATAGTGAATTGACAAAAGCCAATTCAGATTAAAATCAAGAGTAAAAATGGAGAATCTTAAACAGTATATTGAAGCATTAATTTTTACTTCAGAGCAAAGTATAACTGCAAATGAAATTGCTGCTGCATTGAAAGCAAGTTTCGGATGGGAGCTTTCTAATGAAAATATCAGACAGAGTATTTCTGAATTAATCAACAAATATTCTGCTGATGATTATTCTTTTGAGTTGGTAGAGATTGCCGGAGGATTTCGTTTTCTCAGTAAAAAAGAGTATTATGGTGTAGTAAACACCATGTTGCAGATTAATTCTAAAAAGCGACTTACAACGGCTGCATTGGAAACACTTGCAATTGTTGCATATAAACAGCCGGTCTCAAAATCAGAGATTGAAAACATAAGAGGTGTAAACTGTGATTATTCTATTCAGAAATTGTTAGAGAAAGATTTGATTACCATACAAGGAAAAGGTGATGGCCCGGGAAAACCGATTTTGTATGGCATTAGCCGCACATTCATGGATCATTTCGGTTTGAAATCTGCTAAGGATTTACCAAAGCTTAAAGATGTAATTCTTGATGAAAATGAGATTGGAACGCCTGCCGATATGCAATATGCCGAGGGTGATAATGCTGAAGATGTAAGTATTACTATAGGAACACAGGAAGACAATACAAAGAAGTCTGATGACGTTGCAGAATAATCAGTCTTTAATTGAAATTCATTATTGGAGGTGAAAATTTCTGTCCTTGGCTTGCAATTTGATTTGGCATTTAAAAATGTTTATAGCATGTTATCAATTGCACTCATTTGTTTAATGCAACCAAGTATTAGTGAAGGTCAGGAGAAACTACGTAAGGTAGAAAATCAGGCTTTTACATATGGTGAAGTGTTGGAGTATCGTGTTCATTACGGAATAATAGATGCAGGCGAAGCAAAACTTGCTGTGATGCCTGATAAAAAAACTATTGGCCCTCGTGAAGTATATCATGTTGTAGGAACAGGTCAGACTAAAGGTGCCTTCGACTGGTTTTTTAAGGTGCGAGACCGTTATGAAAGTTTTATTGATGCACAAGCAATTATTCCCTGGTTGTTTGTCAGAAGAGTTTATGAGGGTGGATATAAAATCAATCAGGATGTTAGTTTCAATCAGGTAAAGAATTTAGCAACAAGCAAAAAGGCAACCATAGCCACACCGCAGAATGTTCAGGACTTGATTTCTGCATTTTATTATGCACGCACTATTGACTTCAGCAATGCCCAACCCGGTGAATTGTTTGCTGTTGATGCCTATTTGGATGATGCCATTATTCCTATAAAATTCAAGTTTGTGGGGAAGGAGAATATAAGTACTAAGTTTGGTACTTTTCGTTGTCTGAAGTTTCATCCGCAATTGCTGGAAGGGCGTGTTTTTAAAAACAAAGAAGACATGACACTTTGGATAAGTGACGATGAAAATAAAATCCCCATACGTGCAGAAGCAAAGATATTGGTAGGGTCTGTAAAAATGGACATAAAAGGTTTTTCTGGACTTTCCAACGAACCATTATCGTTGTTGAAGAAATAGCGAGGTAATCCTCATATATGACGAAGTTATGTTTATGCATGACTTTATTTCGTGAAAGGCGTTGATGATTAGAAAATTTGATAGAAAGCTCGGCAATTGAAATTCAGTGAATATTTTCTCTTTTTACCCATGGCCCTAAGGGTAAAAATCTGGCGTTACTGAGGGGCAAAAATAAATTAGTGCAGCAACTGAACAGGGTGATTTGTGCAAGAGATCTTGTTTTTTGCAGATATTATTTGTCTGTCAGTGCATACAACCCAAATAAATGTCCGCTTTGATTTTAAATACTTTTTTCTCAGTCTTATGTAATAATGTCAATGCACTATCGGCATTTTTTTCGCTTTCATATATACCTGTTATTAGAGCAATAGTATTGTCACCTGCCTTCTTATGGTAAAAATTTAAATATTCTAAACTTAGATTTTCTGAGGGGAAGCGTCTTGGAAAATAGTCACCTGCATATAATTCATCTTTGTCATCATCTGGTAAGGCAATAAGATTTTTTGTTTTGTTGTAAAATCGTCCCATAGTGTCAATAGGGATATTGAATTGACCATTAAGGTCAAACATTTTTTTGTGAAGAAAATAATAGTCAGTACTTGTGTCGGCAACAACTACGAAAAACGTTGCATTGTCATAGTCAGTTGAATCCTCCATCTCACTTTTATTTGTTGAAACTATTGTGGATAGACCGGCAGATGTGTCAATTTTGTTTGATTGAATATCATTTCTATTGTTGTCAGAGGTAGCTGTCCCACAAGCGGTCATAATTACTGTCGCTACTGTGAAAATGTATTGTTTCATTAGTTTATAAATCATTACAGTCAGTCAGATAACTGTCAGGTTTAATACTATTCATCACATCAAAAGTAAAAAGAAAAGCAATTCCAATAGCCGGTTGCGAGTAGTTAGACTGATTCAAAAAATATTTTTTACTCTGAAAGAAATCAAAGCTTTAAAATTTTGTGATGTTACGATACAATGAAATTTGTATAAAATCAAATTCTTCCAAAGCCATGCAAATGTGAGAGCGAATTAAACCGTTTGTGTTGCTTGGTCTTTTATGAACTACCTGTCAGCCGACATACGCGAAAATTTCAGAGGATTAGCAGTAATCTCGTTTGTGATTTGTCGTTGTTTTGCAATGTCGCAGGCAAGATAAACAGCCTCGCGGAATGATTCTTCTGATGCCTGATTTTTTCCGGCCAGATCGTAAGCAGTGCCATGGTCGGGCGATGTGCGGATGATTGGCAGGCCTGCAGTGTAGTTGACACCGGTTGAAAAAGCCAATGCTTTAAAGGGTACCAATCCCTGATCGTGATAGATGGCCATGATGGCATCGAAACTCTTAAATCGTGAAGAGCCAAAAAAACCATCAGCAGGGTAGGGGCCGAATGCACCAATACCTGCATTATACAATTCGCTGATGGCAGGTGTAATGATATCCTGTTCTTCTTTGCCCATTAAACCATTGTCGCCTGCATGTGGGTTGAGTGCAAGTATGGCAATACGTGGCTTTTGCAGTCCAAAGTCGCTGCGAAGAGACTGGTGTACCAATTTTGTTTTTGCAATAATTTTTTCTTTGGTAAGCTGTGCGGGTACATCTTTTAATGCTACATGACCTGTAATGAGTCCGACACGCAGTTTATCGCTGACCATGAGCATAACGTGTTCGGCATTTCCGCAGAGCTTTGCAAAATATTCTGTGTGTCCTTTGAAAGGAAATGCATCGCTGTGAATGGTGCTTTTGTCAATGGGTGCTGTAACTATGGCATCAATTTTTTTATCGAGCACATCTTTGCCTGCTGCTTCGAGTGATTTGAATGCATAGGTGCCTGCAATAGCAGAAGGTTTGCCCAATTCAATTTTAACATCTTCTTCCCAGCAGTTGATGACATTGGCTTTTTTGTTACTGGCTTCTTCGGCAGAGCGGATGGTATTGAAATTAAATTCCTGCTGATGCAAAGATTTTCTGTGATATGAAATAACTTTTGAAGAACCATAGATGACAGGTATACAGCTAGAGAGCATTCTGTTGTCGGAAAAAGTTTTAATGATGACTTCTATTCCAACACCATTCAGGTCGCCAATGGTAATTCCTATTTTTGGTTTTATTTCATTTTCAGTTGTAGTTGACATAATCAGATTTTGTTTTTTAAAAATTCAGAAATTAACCGCACACCAAATCCTGTTCCGCCTTTACCACGGTAAGAATCTTCGGCATGAACAAATGCAGTGCCTGCAATGTCGAAGTGCATATAGGGGTAATCAATAAAATGTTCAAGAAATTTTGCTGCTGTTATCATCCCTGCTGCAGGGCCGCCAACGTTTTTAATATCGGCAACATCAGATTTTATCAGCTCGCCATACTCGTCCCACATTGGAAATTCTACCACACGTTCGTAAACATTAGCAGCGCTTTTCTTTAATGCAGTGTTTTGATTCTGGTCTGCCGTTGTTAAAAATGCACAGGCATATTTACCCAATGCACTTGATGCCGATCCGGTTAAGGTAGAAAACTCCATGACCAAAGCAGGATCGTATTTTTTAGCATGATGCAAGGCATCTGCAAGAATCATTCTGCCTTCTGCATCGGTATTTAAAACTTCAACAGTTTTTCCGCTGTACATTTTTATCACATCACCGGGAACATAAGCATTTTCACCGGGGCGGTTGTCCGTAGCAGGAATCAATGCTACTATATGTAAAGGAATTTTTGCTTTTGCTAATGCATAGATGGCACATCCTACAGCTGCAGCACCACCCATGTCGCACTTCATGTAGTCCATGCTGTTGGCTGTAGGTTTCAGACTTAATCCGCCTGTATCATACACTACGCCTTTGCCGACCAAGACAAATGGTTTTTTGTTTTTATGTCCTGCCGGTTTGTATTCCATGATGGTAAAAGTGGGAGGATCCTGACTGCCTTTGTTTACTGCAAGCAAACCACCCATGCCTGTTTTTTCAATTTCTTTTTTATTCAGAACGGTAACTTTTATACCGGCCTGTTTGCCCAGCTTAACCATTTCGTTTGACAACTGCGTTGCCGTAAGATAATTGACAGGCTCATTTACCAGATCGCGGGCTTTGCAGGTGGCATCAACCATAATGTTTAACCACAATAAATCTTTATCGGTTAATTTGTTTGAATGTAAGGCAATTACTTCCAGGCTGTTGTTGTTGCCTGAAGTTTTGTATTTCCTAAACTGATAGTTGGCTAAGGCAAGTCCTTCTGTAAAACACAATGCTTCCTGACGCAATCCGCGTGCTTCAATCAACACACTTTTTACATTTGTTTTATTCAGTAAAGCAGTCATCTGATGGCCTGCCTTGCGACATGATTCCATGTATAGCGATTGCTCTTTTGACTTATTTTCCAACAAACAGACATAGACCATGCGGTTATATTGGTTTACTGCAACCAAGCTTTTTTTATTTTTCAACTCATCTTTTACATACTTTATCTCATTGGCAGAAAATACTGAAGCATCAAATTTTGAAGCAGATGTGGTGAGGATTACCAATGAATAGTCACTGTTATTGTCGGCAAGTTTGTTTTTAATCATATCTTTAATGTATTGTTAATTAAAATGACAGAATCAACTTCTCATCTGCCATAAAATTCTATAAATTTACGCATTGAAAAGAAAGACGTTTGCGGCCGTGAAATTATAAAAACAAATCACACCGTTTGCTGTTGAGTAAAGTGAATTCTTAAAGTATGAATGTAGAAAATTTACTGAGTCGTGCACTGGATTTTGAATTTTTGAATGTCGAAGAGGGGATGCACCTTTTTCAGCATGCACCATTAACCGACCTGATGTTTGTTGCCAATGAATTGAGAAAAAAGCAGAAACCTGAAAATATTACTGAAACAGGAGAAGAGCTTGTTACCTGGATGATTGACCGCAATGTAAATACTACCAATGTATGTATTGCCAATTGTAAGTTTTGTAATTTTTTCAGAGTACCGGGGCATAAAGAAGCATACATCACCAGCATTGAAGAGTATAAGACTAAGATTGAAGAGATGTTTCGGTATGGTGGCGATCAGTTGTTGTTGCAAGGAGGCCATCATCCGGAGTTAGGTTTATCATTTTATACCGGCATTTTCAGTGAGTTAAAGAAGCTTTACCCACAGGTGAAATTACATGCACTTGGCCCACCGGAGGTGGCACACATCACTAAACTGGAAGGGATGACGCATACAGAAGTACTTAAAGCCTTGAAAGATTCAGGGCTTGATACCTTGCCCGGTGCAGGAGCAGAAATTTTAAGTGACAGAGTGCGCAGAATGATTTCAAAAGGAAAATGTACAGGGCGTGAATGGCTTGACGTGATGCGTGCAGCACATCAGCTAAACATTACCACATCTGCAACAATGATGTTTGGTCATATAGAAACTTTGCAGGAGCGTTTTGAGCATTTAGTCATGCTCAGACAGGTGCAGTCTGAAAAACCTGCACATGCAAAAGGTTTTCTTGCCTTTATTGCATGGCCATTTCAGGATGAGAATACAATTTTAAAGAGAGTAAAAGGCATTCGTAATAAAGTTACTTCCGAAGAGTTTATTAGGATGATTGCATTGAGCAGAATCATGTTGCCAAACATTATAAACATTCAGGCATCGTGGCTCACTGTAGGTAAGCAAACAGCACAAGTGGCATTGCATGCAGGAGCTAACGATTTTGGCTCTATCATGATTGAAGAGAATGTAGTGAGTGTTGCCGGTGCACCACATCGTTTTACATCACAAGGTATTCAGGATGCTATTCGCGAGGCAGGATTTATTCCACAATTGAGGTCACAACAATATCAGTTCAGAGAAATACCTGAAATGATGGAACAACAGGTTATCAACTACTGATTGTATGAGAAAAATTTCAATCTTTTTGTTGCTGCTCTTAGGTTTGCAAATAGAAGCATGGGCAACACACAATCGTGCAGGTGAAATAACTTTCAATCAGATATCATTGCTGACTTACAGAGTGCAAATTGTAACCTATACCAAAACAAGCAGCCCTGCCGACAGACCTATGCTCGAAATGAATTGGGGTGATGGCACACAGGACTCTTTGCCGCGTATAAGTAAAACTACTGTAGGCGTTGACATCAGCAGAAATTATTATGAAGGAGTTCATACTTTCCCCGGACCTGCTGTTTATACTGTTTTTTTTGAAGATCCAAACCGCAATGGTGGTGTGGTAAATATTCCCGGCTCAGTAAATATTCCATTCTATGTAGAGTCGCAGATAGTTATCAATCCGGTGCTGGGATATAATAATTCTCCCGTATTGTTACAGCCGCCAATTGATAATGGTGCTATAGGAAAAATATTTATTCATAATGCCAATGCTTATGACCCTGATGGCGATAGCTTATCGTATGAACTGATAAAATGTAAGGGCATTAATGGGCTTGATATACCTGGATATTTTTATCCGGCTGCAAGTACATCATTTACCTTAGATGCTGTTACAGGAGATTTAATTTGGAATACGCCAACCATTCAGGGTGAGTTTAACGTGGCTTTCTTAATTCGCGAATGGCGCAATGGTGTAAACATTGGCTATGTTGAGCGCGACATGCAGATTGATATTGTTGTAACAAATGATAATCCTCCTGTAATAAATGCATTAAATGATATTTGTGTCACTGCAGGAACATTAATTTCTCAGAGTGTAACAGCAACCGACCCTGATGCAGCGAATATGATCACTTTATCGGCAACGGGTAGCCCGTTAGACACCAACTATACACCCATAAGCCCTGCAGTTTTTCCTGTTGTAACAGATACCAACACAGTGACGGGAATATTTAGCTGGCAGACAGAGTGTGTACACGTTCGTAAGGCACCCTATCAAGTTTTGTTTAAAGCTCAGGATAATGTCAATCAGATAAATCTTGTTGACCTGAAGAGAATGAACATTACCGTTGTTGCACCGGCACCACAGAATCTTACTGCAACACCTGTGCAGAATACTATTCATCTTACATGGGATCAGTCGGTGTGTTTTAATGCAGAGGGATATCGTATTTACAGGCGAATTGGATTTTTTGGATATGTGCCTTCACTTTGTCAGACAGGAGTTCCGGCTTTTACAGGATATACCTATCTGGCAACGGTTCAGGGATTGGCGAATAACACTTTTATTGACGATAATAATGGTGCAGGACTAATACCCGGAAACGATTACTGCTACATGGTGATTGCTTATTTTAATGATGGAGCAGAGAGTTATGCTTCTAATGAAGCCTGTGCTAAAATTGTTCAGTCGCTACCCATTATGACCAATGTTAGTGTAACTGCTACTGATGTTACCGCTGGAACCATTTATGTGGCATGGTCTAAGCCTAAGGAAATTGACAGCATACAAACTCAGGGACCTTTTGAATACCGATTGTTACGCGGACAGGGTTTTGCACCATCATCGTTTACCACAGTTTCAACCTTCAACAATCTTGACGACACTACCTTTGTTGATATGGCTCTGAATACTGCTGACAATGCATGGACTTACAAAGTAGAATTTCATAACCTGACACCGGGAAATGTATTTAAAATAGGAGAGTCTCTTGCCGCTTCAAGTGTTTATCTGACTACCACACCAACAGACAATGCCATTCAGTTGTCATGGCAGGCAACAGTACCTTGGGCAAATAATGCAACTGTTGTTTACAGGAAAAACGCAGGTGGCACTTACGCAGTTATAGATACTGTTTCAGGAAACACCTATAACGACACAGGCTTGGCAAACGATACTTTGTTTTGCTACAAAGTTGAAACAATGGGAGGCTATTCATCACCGGGTTTTATCTTTCCAATTCTGAATTTTTCACAAGAGAAATGTACCACACCAAAGGATAATGTTAACCCATGTAACATCAGCAGTGCAGCAGTGTCAGGTTCATGTTTGAATAGTGAAGTTGTTTTAACATGGCAAAAGCCTGATAGTACATGTGGTGATGACGTGATAACTTATGAACTGTATTATGCTCCTTCAAAGAATGCAACACCTTATTTGATTGCTTCTCTGGATGGAATTAATCAAAATACATACACACGCAACATTCCTGACAGTACAAGTGGTTGTTATTTTTTTATGACTGTTGATTCAGCAGGTAATAAAAGCAGCCTCAGCGAGCCTTATTGTGCGGAGACATGTCCTGTTTATACATTACCCAATGTGTTTACTCCCGATAATGATGGCAAAAACGATTTGTTTGTTCCATTTCCTTATCGTTATGTTGATCATATTGAACTCACCATCTACAACCGTTGGGGAAATAAAGTTTTTGAAACACATGATAAAGATATTTTGTGGAAAGGAACCAAAGATAATGGCTCAACAAGACTGAGTGACGGTGTGTATTACTACATTGGAAAAGTGTATGAAATTTTTATTGACGGCATTAAACCACGCACCATCAAAGGTGCTGTTAACCTGATTGGAGGTACTAAATAATGTTTACAGGAATTATTGAAACTTTAGGCATTGTAAAGAAAATAGAAAATGAAGGCAGTAACCGTCATATTACTGTTGCATCTTCTTTTGTTGATGAATTAAAAATAGACCAGAGTGTTGCACATAATGGCGTTTGCCTTACTGTTGTAAATATTAACCACGAAAAGGGAACCTATAAAGTTATTGCTGTTGATGAAACATTGCGTAAAACTAATCTTGGCGATTTTGTTGAAGGCGATGAATTAAATCTTGAAAGAGGCATGTTGTTGAATACACGTTTAGATGGGCATATTGTTCAGGGACATGTTGACAGCACTGCTGTTTGCACTTCTGTAACCGATGAAAATGGCAGTTGGAAATTTGTTTTTGAGAATGATGGCTCAGCACGTAATTTATTAGTTGAAAAAGGCTCTGTTACTGTCAATGGTGTAAGTCTTACCGTTGTTGATGCCGGTGACTATTCTTTTTCTGTTGCCATTATTCCTTACACCATGCAGCATACCACATTTAAAAATCTTAAACGCGGACATACAGTAAATGTTGAGTTTGATATTATCGGAAAGTATGTGGCAAGGCTGATGGAAAAATCAGTCTGATAAATTTACTCCCGTATAATTTTCCGGTGTAATTTTCAGTAATTCAGCTTTTATGGTATCGCTAACCTGAAGTGTATTAATGAACTGATGGATATCCTGTAAAGTAATGTTTTCTTTTCCACGAGTTAAATCCTTTAATGCTTCATAGGGATTAGGGTAACCTTCGCGTCTAAGAATTGTCTGAATTGCTTCAGCTATAACAACAGCATGACTATTAAGGTCGGCAGAAATTACCTGAGTGTTTGGCAAAATTTTATTCAAACCTTTCAGTAAAGATTTCAGTGCAATGAGTGTGTGTGCAAACGGAACACCTGTGTTGCGTAACACAGTGCTGTCCGTCAAATCACGTTGAAGACGTGATACAGGAAGTTTGGCTGAAAGATGTTCAAACAATGCATTGGCAATGCCGAGATTACCTTCAGCATTTTCAAAGTCTATAGGATTAACTTTATGAGGCATTGCAGAAGAACCAATCTCACCGGTTTTAACAGTTTGAGAAAAATAATTCATGCTGATGTAACTCCATACATCACGGCATAAATCCAATAAAATATTGTTGATTCGTTTCAGGTTATCGAATAATGCTGCAAGGTTGTCATAAGGTTCAATCTGTGTTGTGTATGTGGTACGTGTAAGTCCAAGAGAGTTTACAAAATCATCAGCAAATGAAATCCAGTCAACAGCAGGATATGCCACTGCATGAGCATTGAAGTTTCCTGTAGCTCCGCCAAATTTTGCACTGTGAGGAATTGACTTCAACATTTCTAGCTGTGCACGAAGTCTTTCACTGAAAACTTTCATTTCTTTTCCTAATCGTGTTGGGCTTGCAGGTTGGCCATGTGTATGCGCAAGCAGGCTGATGTTGTTCCAGTCCTGTGCCTGACTTTCAATTTTGTTTAACACATCTGTTAATGCAGGCAACATTACTTCGGCAATGCCATGGCGGACAAGCATTGGTGTTGCTGTGTTGTTGATGTCTTGTGAAGTAAGCCCAAAGTGAACAAACTCTTTTGCTTTATGTAAGCCTAATGCTTCTAATTTTTCTTTTACAAAATATTCAACAGCTTTCACATCATGATTGGTAGTTTTTTCTGTCTGCTTAATCTGTTCTGCATCGGCAGGTGTAAACTGTCGGTAGATGCTGCGCAGTGCATCAAATTTCCCTGAGTCAATCTGAAGCTGTGGCAATTGCAGTTGAGCAAGCGCTATAAGATATTTGATTTCCACTTTTACTCGCTCACGAATAAGTGCATATTCAGAAAAATATTCTCTCAGCGGACTACAAACAGCGGCATAGCGTCCGTCAACAGGCGAAACGGCAAAAAGGGCATCAGACATAGCATAATATTTAGTGCTGCAAAGGTAGATTTTAAAAATTAAATGCTGATTGTGATTTGTATTTTATCCTATGACACCAAATATTACTGCAATTGATATGGAATGTTTATTTTAGCTCTCTGAAATTTATCTTATCAGCATGGCAAAAGCAGATTTACGTTTTCTCAACCACCTGCCACCGGTAGATCAGGTTGGGGTTGAAGAGCGCGTTGCACGATTAAACAAGCGTAGTATAAAAAATGAGTCTAAGATGGAAGCATTGAAGTTAGCCATTTCAATGATGGATCTTACCACACTTGATGCAAAAGACACTCCCGGAAAAGTAAGACAGCTTTGTGCCAAAGCCATTAGACCTCATGAAATGGAAGGTATCCCTTCGGCTGCCGCTGTATGTGTTTATGCCAATTTAGTGTCTGTTGCCAAACAAGCATTAGAGGGAACAAAGGTTAAAGTAGCTGCCGTGTCAACGGCTTTTCCTAGTGGCATGAGCAACAGAAAATTTAAGCTTGACGAAACACGTTATGCTGTTGCAGAAGGTGCCGATGAGATTGACATGGTTATTTCGAGAGGAGAATTTTTAAGAGGCGAGTATAATTTTGTTTTTGATGAAATAGCTGCTGTGAAAGAGGCCTGTGGCAAGGCACATCTGAAAGTGATTTTGGAGACCGGAGAGCTATCCACATTAGATAATGTAAGGAAGGCAAGTGAATTATCAATTGCAGCGGGTGCAGATTTTATTAAAACATCTACAGGTAAGGTGCAGCCTGCAGCAACATTGCCTGTAACCCTGGTGATGCTTGAATGTATTCGAGATTACTATTACAGAACAGGAATAAAAATAGGCATGAAGCCTGCAGGTGGCATTGCAACAGCAAAGTTAGCATTGCAATATTTGGTGATGGTTAGAGAAACATTAGGGCAGGAGTGGTTGAATGCCGACATGTTCCGGTTTGGTGCAAGCTCATTAGCCAATGATTTGCTGATGCAGATATTAAAACAAATTACGGGAGCGTATCAAAGTGCCGATTATTTTTCGAAAGATTAAAAAAAAGTTTATAGATAATAACAAACATCTGATATGAAATATAAAAGAATATTATTGAAACTTAGTGGTGAAGCACTGATGGGCGAGAAAAATTTTGGGATAGACAACAACAGACTTACCCAATATGCGGAGGAAATAAAAACTATTGTTGACAAAGGTGTTCAGGTTGCCATAGTAATAGGGGGAGGTAATATTTTCAGAGGGTTGCAGGCAGCAGAAGGTGGCATGGATAGGGTGCAGGGCGATTACATGGGCATGCTTGCTACTGTCATTAACAGTATGGCTTTGCAGGGCGCATTAGAACATAAAGGCATAAACACACGTTTGCAATCAGCCATTACTATGGATGCTATCTGCGAGCCTTTTATCAGAAGAAGAGCGGTTAGGCATCTTGAAAAAAACAGAGTAGTGATTTTTGGTGCCGGAACAGGTAATCCGTATTTTACTACCGACACAGCAGCTTCATTACGCGCCATAGAAGTGGAGGCTGATGTGATTTTAAAAGGAACCAGAGTGGATGGCATCTATACTTCCGACCCTGAAAAAAACAGCGATGCTGTACGCTTTGAACATCTGACCTTTGATGATGTTTACGAAAAAGATTTGAAGGTAATGGATATGACAGCCTTTACCTTGTGTCATGAAAACAAATTGCCGATTATAGTTTTTGATATGAATACTCCCGGCAACCTGTTGCGTTTGGTAGAAGGCAACCATGTAGGTACGTTGGTGGATGTAGAGTAGGCTTAAAGTAGTTTTTATTTCATTGAAATGCAGGTTAAACCATATTGATAGTTCTCAAGTCATTTGTAGCGTTAATTCTAAAATTCCACCTTTTTTTAATTCCCACACATCCTCGTCCCTTATGCGCGTACTTGACTTCAGACGAGGACGAGAGGGGTAGTTTTAGTAAAGGATTAAGTCGTAGTTGTATTTTTATTAAAGATTGCTGTTGTTGACTTTAATACAAACAGGTTTTAGATTATTACTTTAGTTAAGGTTTTATTACATAGTTTTCATAAAGAAAATTTATGATTTCGGATTTGGATTTTGCATTATCACATTTTTCAGCAATAATTTTTAGGCGCCTTTTTAAAGTGGCAATAGAGATGTTGCATTTTTGAGCAAGTGTTTTATTATCACTAAATTTTTTCAGCTTATAAATAATATCCAATTCATCATCAGTGAAAAGAGCAGTTTGAAGTATGTTTGACAACTGTTTATTGAGTACACCAAGTTGTTCAAATATAGCATCCTCATTACTTTTTACGGGCAGTAATATTTGACTTACCTCTTTTAATATTTTGGCAGCCGGAATTTTTAAATCAATAATTTTGAAATTGCATTTTAAGGGGTAATATTGAAAACACTCCGGTTTTTCCCAAAGAAAAAAGATGATGGAAAAAGCATTTGATGCATTTTTACATTTATTGTTGTTTTGATAAAAATCTAAAACACTTGATTGGTGTATAAATAAACTTCTGAACTGAAACACACCGATTAAATCTGCGGACTGAATATGCTTTGCAGAAATATTAGAAAACAGAGGCTTAAGTTTTTCTACCATCACTTCTACAAACAATGTGTCCTTACTAAGGATGAGCACATCAAAATCTGTTTTTCCACGATGAAACATAAAGTAATTTTAAAGTAAGGCAAGTTTAATATATCAAAACGGAGAAAACAAGCTTTGTGAATAAAATGAGCCAAACGGCTCAAAAAAAATGAGCCAAAAGATATTTTTATGAACAGGTATTGGCATTTATTTTTGTGGGGAAAATAAAACAAAGAGATATGAGAAAAGCAATTAAAATACCATAGTCTTCTAAGCATCTTTTTTCGGCCTAAAAATTAATTCATCATATAATTCTTTAAAAAATAAAAAAATGAAAAAGCTAATAATAAATGTAACAATTGTTGCGTTACTCATGGCAGTAACAAATTCATTCGCTCAAATGATTTATTGGACTACTCCGCCTTACAGGATTAATACATCCACATCCATTCCAACATCATCGGCATTGCCGGGTGGAGGCGGTGCTTACTCAGTTGCCAATGGTGCTTATGACCCAAGCGGCAACTTACTATTCTTTGTAAGGGATTATGGAATTTACGGGCCTACCGGTTCCAATGTTGGAACATTAGCTCCATACAATTCACAGGTATGTGCTGAAGAATATTCTATTTTATGTTCTGAAGTGGCAATCGTTCCCATTCCCGGCACCTGCAATCAATTTTATGTTATTTACAGTATGGATAATCCTGTTGGTTATTCGCCTGTGCTGTATGTAAAAGTAGATTGTTCGGGTGCAACACCTGTTGTAACTTACAACGGAAGTGTTTATGTAAATTGCCCACCTATCTTTGTAGGTTATAAGAATCAGGCTTTCTGGGTTTCTGGGCATGGTGGAGCTGACCATACTGCAATTGCCGTTTCTAAAGTTTACACGGGTAGCGGTTCAACAGCAAAGCGGTTTTTATTCTCTGTAAGCAATAACGGAATTGTAAGAAGTGATATTACCAATACCGGAATTTCTGCAGGTACAACCGTTGCAACTTATGCCACATTGGGATTGCCTGCTGTAGATGCCTTTGAGTGTGAAGTATCATGGGGCACCAACCTGCTTGCCTGGTCAAATATAAATGGAACAGTGCATGTAATTGGAATTGTTTCTACAACAGGGGCATACCAACCAAGCACACTCCAAAATTACAATGTAACGGCAGCAAGAGGCATTGAATTTACCAATGCAACTACCAACCCCAAACTTTATGTTAGCGGCTCAGGTGGCTTAACACAAATTCTAACGGCTACTCAGGTGCAATCATCAATTTTAACACCTGGATATAATTTTACCAACACCTATTTGGAGTATGGTAAGAATAACAGGATTTATGGTATTTCTCCAACATTTTCCGGCCCCACACTCACAGCAACCACATTTGCAGGAATCAATACATCGTCTAATACAATTAGTGCTTATAATCCCGGATTCGTTGATTCGCGATTTACCTACGGTTATCTTGGGCAATATACATGTTTTACATTGCCTAATCAGATTGACGGTGAAAGCTACGCTGTTTTTTCAGGACTGCCTAACGTTACCATTGCAAATTTTACATTAAACGGTTCCAGTGCATCAGGCAACTGTGAAACCACATCAATGCCTGTTTATTACAATTGCAATCCGCTTGTTTTTAATGCCACTTACAATAACGGCACTCCTACGCAATACAAGTTTGATATACAGGCAATAGATGGTGGGTGCCAGCTTACAACCGGAGGTGTTAACTATCACGGACTATGGACAGCCGGGCAACCCACAGCAAATCTTAATCTCTTTACATTAACAGGTACATTTACCGGAACTGTACAAGTTAAGTTTTCTATTCAAGATGCCTGCGGCAATGTGAGTACGCAGATAAAAAATATAAATATACTTGGTCCGCCACCGGCTGCAAACAGCGTTTTTAAATTGTATAATGGTAATGGCGGTTCGGCTTTTGCAAATGGCACTACCTGCACTGCACCTTATGCTCTTTGTCAAACATCAGATGGTGGCATTTATGCAAACTTTAGTACTGGAACAGTTTGCTATTATAATGTAAAATTAGAAAAACTGACAGGTGCTTGCCCAAACGGGTTTACCAATTTAGGCACTACGCCTAATTATAACGTTTCTGCTTGCAATCCGGTAAACATTACTCCTAAAACCATGAATGCCATAGGCAGTGACATGGGATTAGGGCTTGGCTATTTTGATATAGCCGGAAATTTAAACACAACCTATCGTATTACTCTTACCGTGGGCAATGCCTGTAGCAGCAATTCAGCCATTGGTTATTTTAATCCGAGCAATGCATCATGCAGAATGGCAAACCCAAATTCAAATACGGAAAGTCAAAATAATGTTTCCGGTATTTCTGTTTATCCCAATCCGGCAAGTGATAATGTAACAGTTGAATTTTCTGCAAGCGCAGATGATTATTATGAAATTGAAATAACAGATATGCTTGGCAAGCAGGTAATGCTACTTATGCCTTTAACAAAAATCAGTAAAGGTGTTTTCAAAAAATCGTTTGATATTTCAAAACTGAATAACGGAATTTATACCTATCGTATCAAATCCAGTACAGTAAATCAATCAGGTCGTATTTCCAAAAATTAATTTTAATAAAAACACGTATGGCATGTTTTGCCATACGTGTTTTATTCCATGAAAAAATTTATCAAATATTTGTTTGCATTAACTGCTCAATTATTAATACAAGAGGAGAGTAACGTAGTCTATGCTCAAAATTTAGTTAAAAACCCTTCGTTTGAAAATTATGTTCAATGCCCCGTAGGAGCAGGTTTATTTAATGGATATGTGATAGATTGGTTTGGGTTTAATCCAGGAAGTCCAAGTTTTTTTCATTCTTGTGCTACGGTTCCTATTAATTCATACGGGTTTCAATATGCTAATACAGGCGGTGGATATGCTTGTATTTTAGCTTACAATTGGAACTATGACCCTGATAAAAGAAATTATATTGAAGGTGATTTTATATACGCTTTAAAAAAAGATTCTATTTATTGCATTAATTATTTTGTAAACCTTTGTAATAATTCATATGGTGGAATAAAAAATGTTGATGCTGCAATTTCTGATACATTAATTAATTGGAATAATGGTGCAGGTAATTTTTTAATAAATATTTATCCTCAGATTAAATCATCAACTATAATAACTGATTCAGTAAACTGGACTTTGATTTCTGGATTATATAAAGCAAAAGGAAATGAAAATCACATTACTATTGGTAACTTTGAGTTATACGCTAACACTTCCTATCAATCATTCTATCCAGTAGGCACTCCTATTTCAATAAGCTATTACATAGACGATGTCAGCGTAACGCCAACAAATCTAACTGCTCCAAATCTCGGCAACGACACCATTATTTGCAAAAACACATTGCCATATAGTTTATACGCGCCAGTTGGATATGACAGCTATCAATGGAGTAATGGCGGCACAAGTAGCATCATTGCGGTTAATGATTCAGGAATGTATTGGGTAAAATGTATTCTTACAGGCTGTGGAGAAATAAGTGATACAGTACACATCAGTTTTAAAAATATCCACAAATTAAATTTAGGTAATGATACTATTGTTTGCGTTGGTAGTTCTGTTAACCTCACTGCGCAGCCCAATTTTATTTCTTATTTATGGAATACATCAGATACTTCACAAAATATTTTAGTTAACGATTCGGGCTTGTACATTGTGCAGGCAACAGATGTTTGCGGTATGCAAACAGACAGTGTTCATGTTACCTTAGATTCACTTCCAAGCATTACAATTGACATCGGGATAGATACAACTATTTGCAACCGCGGAACAAATGTTCCTTTTTTGCTTTCAAGTAATGTAACACTTCCAAATTATAATTGGAGCAACGGAGCCATTACATCTCAGATATCAGTAACAAAAAAAGGATGGTATTGGTTGCAGAGTAAATACAACTGCGGCACTATTGAAAGCGATAGCATTTTTATTGACGAATGCCCGCCTGATACTTTGTTTGGCTTGTATCTGCCCAATTCTTTTACCCCTAACGATGATGGGTTAAATGATTTTTTTACTCCACAATTTTACAATGTAACTATTACGAATTTTAAAATATTTAATCGTTGGGGTAATGTGGTTTATGAAGATAGCAATAATTTTTCATGGGATGGGAAGTTTGAAAGTAAGGATTGCCCTCTCGGTGTTTACGTTTATAAAATTTCATATCGTGATTTAAAAAACAACTATATTGAGAAGTTAGGAAGGATTACGTTGCTGCGATAGTATGAAATGCCCCCCCCCTCGTCCTCGTCTGACGGGTAGCGTTGTGTGCGAGAGACGAGGATGCGAGTAACACCTGATATAGAGCCCCCACTCGTCCTCGTACCATACGCACGTTCTTGACTTCAGACGAGGACACTTGGAAAAAGATTGATGGGAAATAAATGTAGAAAAATATTGATTTAATATAAAATTATCATACTTTTAGTCCTTGATTTTCCTATAAAACACAATGGACGAAAACTAAACTAAAAAAGTATGATACAGAAACTACTTATATCCTTCCTTTTATTATTTAATGGATTACTATTTGCGGGAAATGACGGTAATCAGGAATTGATTCTCCGTATAAATGAACTTTCAAATCAGAAAAGACATGCGCAGATAGACAATATCTTAAGTACAACAGAAGGCATTGTTTCAAAGGAATATTGTTATTCGCTTAATTGTGTTATGCTAATAATCAATTCTACTGAATATAACAGCAGAGAAGTTTTATTGAATAAACTGAAGAATGAAGGCTTCACATTTACAGAGCGCAATGGTGTCACCATATCGAGAGTGAAACAAGCTTGCAGGGATTCAAACAACAGCGATATGATAAAGAATCAATAATTGATTATGACGTAGAATAATTTTATTAACCTATCAAATATGAAACAACTCCTACTATTTCTGATTGTCGGTTATGCTCTGTTAGCTAATGAAAGCAGTGCACAATGCACAGGTGGTACTCTTGCCAGCAATTTAACACCGGGAGTGACGTGGAGTACCACCGGAACCACTGCCGTGGCAGCAGGAAAATATTATACATTTACGGCTACGGCAGGATTTGTATATTATTTTTCATTCTGTGCTGCTGATGGTGGAAATGCTACATGGGATACACAGATAACTATTTTGAATAATGCAGGTACTTATGTTGGAGCAGGTGGTTTTAGTGATGATAATTGCGGATTGCAGTCCTATCTCGCATGGACTTGTGTAACCACAGGAACATACAGGGTGTTGATTACAAAATACAGTTGTACTACAGGCGCTACAGGTGCAACAATGTCATACAAGTACAGTGCCCCTTTAAGTTGTCCTTCAAATCTTGGAACAGGCAACGTAGCCATAGCTTCATTGCCTTATAGCAGTGGTGCAGGAACTACCTGCGGTGCAGGCAATGATTTAACGTCAGTCAATACCAATCCTTGTGGCAGTACATTTTATCTTGATGGAGAGGATAAAGTTTTTATTTTTACTCCTGCCAGCACCGGAACTGTTACCATAACACTCAATGCACCTTCAGCAAGTTATACAGCATTAAACTTATACAATGGCTGCCCTTTAACCGGTCAACCCGGAACATGTGTTGCCAACAGTCAGAGTTCCACAGGAAGCAAAACGCTCACTGTCTGTCTTCAGGCGGGAACAACCTATTATCTGATTCTTGATACATGGCCTGCACCAAGTTGTGTTCCCTTTAATGATCTGACCATTTCTGCACCTGTGCCTGCCGGAGCCTGCGCAACAGGTAATGGTACAGTAAATGTAGCATCGTTGCCTTATACCAGTAACAGTCGAACTACCTGTGGTAAGACTGATGATTTTACGACTACCAATACGATTGCCTGCGGAAGCACTTTTTATAACGGTGCCGAAGACGAAGTATTTATTTTTACACCCTCAACTTCAGGACAGACAACTATTTCACTGACAAGCGCAAGTTCATGGGTAGGAATAACGCTGTTTGACGGATGTCCTTTGGTTACCAGTTGCAGCGGTACTGCCGGTACCTGTGTTGCTTTTGCACAAAGTTCTGCAGGAAGTCAGAGCATGTGTGTTAATGTTATAGCAGGTCATACCTATTATCTTGTAGTTGACCAGTTCCCATCTCCTTATTGTATACCTTCATATAATATCAGCATCAGTGCTCCTGTAGGTATGCTTCCCGGGGCTATTTGCAGCAATGCTGTAAATATAAGTGGACTTCCTTTTTCGGCTGCAAATGAAACAACAGCTTGTATGGGTAATGACTATACTAATGCATCCATAGGATCATGCGGTACATTATATGAGTCGGGAGAAGACAAAGTTTATCGTTATGTAGCAAGCGGCCCCGAGTGTATCTCTATAACTTTAAGTCAGGCAAGTGATAATTTAATAGGATATCAGGTATATAGTGGCTGCCCGGGAAATGCAGGTACAAACTGTATAGGTAATAATAGCGGAGCACTTTCCGGAACATTAAACGGCAGTGTTGTATTGCCGGCAGCAGGCACATATTTTATTATTGTAGATACATGGGCACCTCCAACAAGTGTTACTTATGATATCAGTATTCAATCTTTTGGTTCAGGAGCAGCAAATGATTTACCATGTAATGCAACTCCGCTTCCTATTGGTGTTTATCTGAACGGAAGTAATAACTGTTCAGGCTTGGCAGGTGAGCCTTCTAATCCATCATGTTGGTCAGCAGGCTCACGAAACACAGTTTGGCATTCTTTTGTAGCACCGCCTTCAGGTCAGGTAACTATAAGAACCGTGCCCGGATCATTACGTAATTCACAAATAGCTTTATATCAGGGAACCTGTGGTGCATCAATGACTTTATTGGCGTGTAATGATGATGCTCCTTCATGCGGTACTACCATTAATTATATGTCGCAGATAAATTATAGTGGTTTGACAGCAGGTACAACTTATTATGTTGTAGTTGATGGTTACAACAATGAGACGGGTAGTTATGGCATTATTATCGTTAGTGGTCCACCCACCAATATTCCTCCTGTATTTGGGCAGGAATGTAGTGTTCCAAACCCTGTTTGTAACCAGATTATATCCATCGGTGATCCGGGTTATCAGGCTTTCGGCTCATCTTGTGACTTTCCGGGCAGCGGTAGTAATTGTCTTTTAAGTGCTGAGCGAGGCTCTGCCTGGTATGAAATAAATATTCAGAATGCAGGTGTATTAGCATTCAACATTATCCCTAATGACTATGTTGCCGGTTTAGCAGGTAATGAAACAGATTATGATTTTGCAATTTGGAAGATGAAAGACGGAACTACCAATAATACTGTTAATACATGTGCAACCTTAGCGAGTGGAGCAGCACCCATACGTTGTAATTACAGCTATCTTGGAGTTACAGGGTTAAATAGCACTGTTACCAATCAGGCACCAGTTCCATATACACCTGATTATAATGCTGCCTATGATGCACAGATTAATGTTGCTGCAGGTGATGTTTACCAGATTGTTGTGAGTAATTTCTCCAATAGCACATCGGGGTTCACAATGAACTTTTTAAGCTCACCGGTTAATTTCACTCCCAATCCGGGATTTGTAGTGTGGTCTGGTGGTGTTGACAACGATTGGTTTAAAGCTCCTAACTGGGGTGGATGCCAGATTCCAAATTGTACAGTAGATGCTATTATTCCACCATCATCTGCAAACATGCCAATAATCAACGCTGCAGGTGCTTCTTGTAAATCCATTACGATAAATCCTTCGGCCTCGCTTTCTATCAATGCTGGGTTCTCATTACAAGTATGTCAGGACTATAATAATAACGGTACGCTCAATGCAGCAAACGGATCAAATGTATATTTTAATAACGCTTCGGTAAATCAGAGTTTAAATGGAAACATGGTTGGAGCATCTGCATTTGCTAATGTTGTTGTAAGTAAAACAGGTGGCATTGTAACTTTGGGGCAGAATGCCGACATGAAAGGTAATTTTATTATCACTTCAAGTACAAGTAATTTTAATGCCAATGCAAAAACACATCGTGTTGGAGGAGATTTTCTGAATTATGGTACCTACACACCAGGTATTGGTGGCACACTTGAGCTGTATGGAACAGCTGCTCAGAATTACTTAAACAATGGAGTTCTCAATAATCTTTCCATGAATCATTCAGGTACAGGCGTAACATTACTTTCCAATGCAACGCTTGGCAATAATGGAATGCTTTCGCTGACTAACGGAAAAATAATCACCAACCTATTTGAAGTTAAAGTTAATAACCGTAATAGCGGAGCTGTTACTCCCGGAAATATAAATAGTTTTATTCAGGGTAACTTACGCAGATACCTGAATACGCAAGGATCATACGATTTTCCTGTTGGTCATGCAACTGCAGGATATCAGCGAATGAATATTAACTTTAATGTTCCGGGAAGCCCTACAACTATTGATAATCTTCTTTCTTTCTTTAATACTTATTCTGTTATCCCTGCCGGAATAGGGGCTACTGAATGTAGTGTGGTTTATTCACAACCTGCGCTTGACAATGGTTACTGGAGTTTTACGGCAAGCAATAGTCCTTTGTCAGGAACCTATGATGCCACTGCCTATAATCTCAACTACAGCAATCCATTTATGGGATGGACTATTATGAGAAACCACGGTGCTGGATGGAATTTGTTTAATGGGATTTGTATAAACAGTCCGGTTACTGCCGTAAATAGAGTAGCGATGAATGGCTTTGGAACAGGCACAGAACTGTTTGGAATAACACAAGCTAACAATCCATTACCTGTAGAATTAATTGCATTCAATGCCTCACCTCTGGTTAATTCTATTATGGTAGCGTGGAGTACAGCAAGTGAAATAAACAGTGATTATTTTGAATTACAGCGTTCAACTAACGGAATTGAGTTTACAACTATTGCCAACATTACTTCGCAAGGAAACAGTAATGTAGTATCGGACTATAAATTCGAAGATAAAGATGTTGTCAAAAACACAATTTATTTTTACCGACTGAAACAGGTAGATAAAAATGGCAGCTATGTTTATACAGAAATTCGCAACGCAAAGATTGATGACGATTCAAATATTTTTGTTATTACCCCGAATCCATATAAGAATGAAACCAATTTTGTCATCTTCTTAAATAGTAATGCTGATGTAAGTATTGAGGTTATTAATGTTATTGGCGAGGTGGTTTCAACACAGATAAATGAAAAACTTGAAAAAGGAATGCATCAATATACCTTCAGTGCGAAGAAACTTGGTCTGCCGGCAGGTATTTATAATGTCAAACTGAATATCAATGGTGTAATTACTTCCAAGAATATGATAGAGTTAGAGTAAGCATTCTTTAAACATGATGTTAGTGTACCCCCACTCGTCAGACGAGGACGAGTAGTGTTGTGTGCGAGAGACGAGGGTGCGATTAACACCTGTTATAGAGTACCACACATCTGCATCCCTTACTCACGAACTTGACTTCAACGATGATGAGTGGGAGTGCAAGTGCAATTCGACATTCCTTTGAGTTTCTTTCTCTAATCTGCGGCTGGAACGTATGCCATTGAGGTAACCATAAAAATAAAGTTTAAGAAACACCTTAGACTCAAAAGCCGGCCGGCCTTCTTTATTTAAAACGGAAACATTAAATTTTAGCTGAGCTAAATCTAAATGCTCCACAAATGCATCAATAAGCCGAACTGCATTATTGGGAGCTACTGTGTCTTCCAGGCTGGTAAAAGTTACCTGTGCTCTGTTTTGTGGTTGTATATACTGCATGCAACAAAAATCATTAATGTTGTTGCTTACTTTGCTTTTTCTTCGTTATTTTTATCACTTAAATAATAACAATGTTGATAGGAGAAAAGAAAATGGTTTTTTCACAGACTGTCATTATCGGATATGCTTTCGCTCCGAACAAACTGTAATGCTAAATTCAAACTGATATGAAAAAACTCTCGTTATTAATTTTAATTTTGCTGATAGCTCAATTAGCAAACGCCCAAATTCCTTTCCAAAAAAGTTTTGGGGGAACTAATACAAGTTGGGGTAACTCAATTCAACAAACAAATGACAATGGATACATTTCTGTAGGAGTCACAGATGCATTTGGCGTGGGTGCTTTTGATGTTTTTGCAATTAAAACAGATTCATCCGGCAATCCAATTTGGAAAAAAGCGATTGGTGAAACATCGAGCGATTTTGCAAATGATGTTCAACAGACAAGCGATAGTGGATTTATTGTATGCGGATATTCCATTTCTTCTTTCAGCGGAGGTTTTTGCAGGTGAGAATATTTATCTGATAAAGTTAAATTCTAACGGAAGCATTTTATGGTCTAAAATTATTGGTGGAGTAGGAAACGAAAGAGCCAACTCGGTTAGGCAAACATCGGATGGCGGTTTTATAATTGCAGGAACAACTAATAGTTGGGGAGCGGGAGGTAATGACTTCTATCTTGTTAAAACAGATGGAAATGGTAATATTAGTTGGACAAAAACATTTGGAGGGGCATTAGATGATGTTGCAAACTCAGTTAAGCAAACTTCCGATGGTGGTTATATTGTTGCGGGTGAAACAAACAGTTTTGGTGCTGGAGATATAGATTATTATCTTATTAAAACTGATGCATTGGGTACTCTTACCTGGTCAAAAACATTTGGAGGAGGAGGCAGTGATTGGTTGTATTCTGTGGTTCAGGCATCGGATGATGGTTATGTTATGGGAGGTTATTCAATTAGTTTTTTAGGTGCCGGTGAAGCAGATGCAGTTGTAATTAAAACAGATATTACAGGAAGTATTCTTTGGAGCAAAACTTATGGCGAGCAATATGGAGATGTTGCTTCATCAATAGTACGAACAAATGATAATGGTTATGCTTTAGCCGGTGGTCAATCTTCTTTTCCTTTTTCAATGGTTGACAAAGGGCTTCTTTTCAAGATTGACAGCGTGGGTAATTTCATATGGGCAAATGCTTTTATAAATAGTAACGAAGTTCAAAGAGGTATTTGTAAAACAACTGATGGAGGCTATGCTTTGACTGGTGAGTGGTTACCTGTTTCAGGCATTGATTTAATCCTCATCAAAACAAATGCAAATGGAACGGTCGGATGCAATGAACTATCTACAACTTTGATATCAACAAATATTTTTCCGCAAATTTCAAATCCAGCAACTTTAAGTTCAAATGGAGGAGCAGCATTAACTGTGACTTCTTTATCAAGCAATGGAGGAATTGTTACAAACCCTTGCAGTTGCTCTTCTTATTTTACGCTATATGCTGATATAATCCCTCATAATTGGATTGCAGTAAATCAGGCAACAGGTCAACAACCTATCACTTATAGTTGGAACTGGGGTGATGGTTCAGCCAATTCTTCTGGTTCAACACCTTCTCACACATACAACACAGCAGGATACTATAACATTTGTCTTTCCATTACGGATTTTGCAGGATGCACAAGCATTTACTGCGATTCATCAACATATTTGTACAAAAGCAACAGCAACGGAACTATGGTTAATGTCAATGTAATATTACCAACAGGTATAAATATTCCTGAACCGAATGAAAATACAATTTCTTTTTTTCCAAATCCGACATCAGGAGTATTTATAATCTTCTTTCCTGAGAATTTCCGAAAAGGTAAAATTGAAATTTATAATGTCATGGGGGAAAAAATTTATATTGATGTGGTGGATGGAGAAAGCAAAAAAGAAATAAATTTTAAAAACATTTCTGCGGGAATTTATTTTGTGAAGGTGTTTGATGTAGAAAAGAGTTTCTGCAAGAAATTAATTGTTGAGTAAATTTGAATGGTAGAATTTCAAACAGGCAGTAGCACATCCGATAACATAAAGATTAAAAGAAATAAAAAAAAGAAGGGTCACGAGTAAAACCTCGCGATGGCGAGCTTCGCCTCGCCACTTGAGATACCTACTTTTTTTACTTCTTTAATCCCGCATCTGTTAGCGGATATGCTTTCCGCTTCGAATAAACTATAGTGCTAATTTGAAACTGAAATGAAGAAACTCATTTTAATTTTTTCTTGGAATTCCACAATTATTTATGCAAGTTTCTTATGGCATCAACATAATGTTCAACTGTGTGTGCTGTGCTAAGTTTAAAATCTCCTATTCGTGTACGGATGAGTGAGCTTAAATAAGAACCCGAATTAAGTGCTTTTCCAAAATCGTTGGCTAAAGAGCGAATGTAGGTTCCTTTGCTGCAAACTACACGAAATGAAACAACAGGCATTGCTATTTCTGTAATCTCAAAGTCATGTATATTTATTTTTCGCGGGGTTACTTTTACTTCTTCGCCTCTTCGTGCTTTTTCATAGGCACGCTCGCCCTGAATGATTACTGCAGAATGTGCCGGTGGCAGTTGCTCTGTTTCTCCAATAAAAGTTTGCGCTGCCTGATGAATTTGTTCAGTGGTGATGTGTGCTATATCAAAGGTTTTGTTTACCGGTGTTTCTGCATCATAAGAAGGTGTGGTAGCACCCAAGGTAAAAGTTCCTGTATATTCTTTTTCGAGACCCATTAATGTTTCAATGCTTTTGGTAGCCTTACCGGTGCATACAATAAGTAAACCCGTTGCAAGTGGGTCTAAAGTTCCTGCATGTCCAACTTTTATTTTTTTGTATGGTCGGCTTCCGTCACTAAGTTTCAAATGTTGCAAGGTGCCTCTTAGTTTGTTCACCACATCAAACGAAGTCCATTCCAATGGTTTGTCAACCAAAAGCGTTTCGCCCAGTAAAAAATCAGGCATTCCGACTAAAGCATTTTAAGTTCAATGCCTGCAAAGTGCAACAATAAAATGGCAGCACCAACAATAATTCTATACCAGCCAAAAATTTTAAAACCATGTTTGGTCAGATAACTTATAAATGATTTGATAGCAATGGCAGCTACAATAAACGCAACCACATTGCCTACAGCAAATAATTTTATTTCTTCTGTAGTGAAACCTCCGTTCAATTTATAAAAGCCATACATTTTGTATAGTGTTGCTGCAAACATGGTAGGCACAGCCAGAAAGAACGAAAATTCTGCAGCCGCTTTTTTGTTGAGTCCCTGAGCCAATCCACCAATGATGGTGGCTGCCGAGCGCGATACTCCCGGAATCATGGCAATACATTGAAACAATCCTATGTAAAATGCAGATTTGTCTTTTGTGAGTTCTTCGGATCCGCGTTCTTCAGTTTTTTGAAACCATTTGTCCAGAAGTATAAAAATAATTCCGCCAACAAGCAGCATGGCTGCAACCACCAATACATTTTCGAGCAAGGCATCAATATAATCGTCAAGCAATTTTCCTAAAATGGCTGCAGGAATAAATGCAATCAGTAATTTTTTGTAAAAATTAAAATCAATTACCAAAAACCTGCGCCAGTATAAAAACACCACAGATAAAATAGCACCAAACTGAATGGCCACGGTAAAAGTTTTGGTAATAGGTAGTTCGGCAATGCCCATTACGGACGAGCCGATAATCATGTGTCCGGTAGAAGATACCGGCAGAAACTCTGTGATACCTTCAATGATGGCCAAAATGATAGCCTGCAGTGTATTCATTAAAATATTTAGAAGTGTGTTTAATCTTTTGCGTTCACAACAATGGCTAATACTTCAAGGGCATAGCCAAGCACTACCATTATTGGAGCTACTGTTAATCGTTGTGTATCAAAAATGGCAGGATTAAAAACTTTCGGATCAGCAGAACCGCCACCACTCATAAGCATGTAGCCAAGCAGTATAAGAACAATGCCGCCAATCATAAGCATGTAATTTATTTTCCCGAAAGCCAATTGTATTTCCGGTTTCGATGCAGGCTTTGATGTGGTATTTTTGGTTATGGTTTTTTCCTTTGCCATGAATTTGAATTATTAAAAGATGTCTTCAGTTCGTTGGCGAAGATATTTATTTACTGCAAAATAGGTGCTGAATCCTGAAATAAAAATTCCTAAAAACACCACAATACCTAAAACGATGCTCAAATTCACCGGATTTTCAAATGCTATGATTTCAGGAATCTGCTTTTTGGCATAATAAAACACCATTAAAATCATGATATTGGCAATGACAGCACCAATGAAACCCTGTAAAATTCCTCTTACAATAAATGGTTTTCTGATAAAATTTCTCGTAGCCCCTACCAACTTCATACTTTTAATGAGCATTCTTTTTGCATAGAGTGCAAGCCTGATTGTGTTGTTGATTAATGCACCTGCAATAAAAAACAGTACAGCACTGAATCCAAGTATGATGAGACTGATATTTCTGATATTTTTATTGATGGCATCGAGCAACGATTCCTGAAAATAAACTTCTTTAACTATGCTGTTTTTAGAAATAAAATCTTTTAGCTGTGAAATATTATTTTCTTCAGTATAGTCAGGTTTAAGTTTAATTTCTATCAGGGGTAGCAATGGATTAAATCCTAAGAAAGTATTAAAATCTTCGCCAAGTTCTTGTTTTAACTGTTCTGCTGCCTGTTCGCTGCTGATGTACGATACTTCTTTAATAAAAGCATTTCCTTCTAATTGTTTTTTAAGATTCTGAATGTCGGCATCAGAGGCTTCCTGCTTCATCATTACTGTTAAGATTACATTTTCTTTTAAGTAATCAGAAAGTTGTTTGGCATTGATGAGCAATAACCCCAGCGAACCTATCAGAAATAGTACAAGTGAAATGCTAATTATGGTAGAAATGTTTGAACTGCGAAGTGCCTTGCGTGCCAGTTTATTATCTTCACTCATGGCAGCAAATTTAATAGGTATAGCACTGTAGTAAAGACCTTAAACAGAAACTATTCAACAAGGTTATTAAACTTTTGATAGTGGTGGAAGCCTGTGGCAATGTATTAACTTTGAAAATAATAGTCTGTGTTTTTTATTATTTCATTAACATCCATGTCATTCATGCAACGGAAATGCTTTTTAGGACAGGTATTATATCCTATTTTAGAACATGGTCTGCAATTTAAATTCTTCACTTCGTTGATGCTGAAAGGTACACTGTTTAAAGGCAGATAGGGATACATACCAAATTCAGGGACGGTATTGCCCCAAACGGAAACAATTTTTTTACGCAAGGCTGCAGCAATATGCATCAGTCCGGTGTCATGTGTGATGACTGCCTTACTTTGTTTGATGAGTGATGCCGACTGACCGATACTTGTTGTTCCGCAGGCATTAAAAACTTTTTCCGGAAATAATTGCTGAAGTGCTGCTCCCTTTTGTTTGTCTTCAAATCCACCAAGTAAAACAACCTGATGTTTCAGTCCGCTGATGACTTCTTTCATTTTTTCAAGCGGCAGGCATTTGGTAGCATGCTTGGCACCAACAACAAAAGCTATATATCCCTGACTAAATGATGCAGGTAAAAAAGTGTTGATATCAACTTCGTCAAGTGGGTTGATGAAATAGTCAAGCCCCTGCCCATCGTTTACCACACCCATTGGACTGATGGCATCAAAATAGCGGTCAACAATATGTTTATGCGGCAACTTGTTTATTTTGAAATTGACATAAATCCACTTTTCAATATTGAGTTTGTTAAAGCTGAATTTTTTTGCTCTTAATGCTCTTTTCACTTTCCATGAACGCATGTTGTGATGTAAGTCAACAATATAATCATAGCCGACCATTTTTAGCTGTCTGATAATTTCCGGAAGGTTGTTATCAACATAAAAAGTATTATCAATGTAAGGGTTGTTTGCCAGTACATCACTAAAATCCCGCTTGGTAAGAAAATGCACTTCTGTATTGGGCAATTGTTTTTTTATACAACGCAAAACAGGTGTCGTTAAAACAATATCACCAATAGAACTAAAACGGATGACTAAAACTCGGGACATACTGTGGTTTTCGAAAAAATGTCTAATGCCATTGTTGGCAAAGGTAAGCATTGGTTTAAATACTTAAATTCGATTTACTTTGCATCATGATTTTTACAGATACACACACACATCTTTATGCCAGTGAGTTTGATGCAGACAGGAATGAACTTATGCAACAGGCCATTGATACCGGTGTGAGTCGTTTTTTTCTTCCCAATGTTGATAAGTCAAGCATTAACGCTATGCTTGAATTACATAATCAGTTTCCCGGAAATTGTTTCCCTATGATGGGGTTGCATCCCTGTTCAGTCAAAGAAAATTATTTGGATGAATTGGCTTTAGTTGAGTCTGAATTATCAAAAGGAAATTATTTTGGTGTTGGAGAAATTGGTCTTGATTTTTACTGGGATAAAGGTTTTATCAAAAAACAGGAAGAAGCTTTTTTAAAACAGATTGCATGGGCATGTGAATTGAATCTTCCCGTAAGCATTCATTCGCGCTCAGCAACTGCACGTGCCATTGAACTTATACAGTTATCAGGGCTTAATGTAAAGGGTGTTTTCCATTGTTTCAGTGGAAGCATAGAGGAAGCAAAGGCAATAACTGACATGGGAATGTTTTTGGGGATTGGAGGTGTAATTACTTACAAGAATTCAGGGCTTGATAAAATTGTTAGTCAGGTAGCATTAAAGCATATTGTATTAGAGACTGATTCACCCTACCTGCCACCGGTGCCGCATCGTGGTAAAAGAAATATTCCGGAATATTTATTGCTGACAGCACAGAAATTAGCAGTCATAAAAAATTGTTCAGTGGCAGAAGTTGCTGAGCAGACTACAAATAATTCTAAAGTTATTTTTAAACAATGATAAAGACAGACAAGAAGAACCTTCTGGTAATTTATACCGGTGGAACCATAGGTATGATACATGATGAAGAGACAGGATCATTAAAGCCCTTTAACTTCGGCAGGCTCAGCACCGTTGTGCCTGAGTTGAAGAAGCTTCCCTGTAAAATAGACTTTCATTCATTCGACCCGCTGATTGACAGCTCCGATATGCAGCCTGAACGATGGATACAAATTGCAGAAGTCATTGAAGAGAATTATGGTAAGTATGATGGATTTATTGTGTTACACGGAACCGATACCATGGCATATACTGCTTCGGCATTGAGCTACATGTTTCAGAATCTGAACAAACCTGTAATACTCACCGGATCGCAATTGCCAATTGGTGAAATCAGAACCGATGCAAAATCCAATCTCATTACCGCTGCTGAAATTGCCTCTGGAAATGTTGTGGTACCTGAAGTTTGTATATGTTTTAACAATCAATTGTTCAGAGGTAATAGGGCAGAGAAATTTACTTCTTCAAAATTCGATGCCTTTCAATCTATAAACTATCCGTCTTTGGCAGAGGCAGGTACTGAAATTAATTACAACCACGATGCTATTCGTGAGGTTAACAACAATGTATTGAAAGTAAAAGCACACTTCAAAAATTCGGTGATGATTTTTAAATTGTTTCCGGGAGTAAATGAGAAAGTTTTGTCAGCAATTTTAAAGTCAGGTGCACTAAAGGGATTGATTATTGAAACGTATGGCTCGGGCAATGCGCCTAAGGATGAAAAGTTGCTTAAGCAATTAAGTGATGCTGTAAAAAATCAAATGGTAATTGTAAATGTTTCGCAGTGTAGCGGAGGTGTTGTGCAGATGGAAAAGTATGAGAATGGACTTGCATTAAAGCGTGCAGGTGTGGTCAGTGGCTATGATATGACTACTGAAGCTGCCATTACCAAGCTGATGTTTTTATTGGGTAGCGAAAAGGATTTTCAAGAGATAAAAGTGAATATGCAACTTGATTTGGCTGGAGAACTTAGTCGTGAATAAATGTGTTGATAACAAACTACGCATTGGCGCAGTTGTTCGGTTTGTCAACCTACTTTTGATTCGGTTTTAATCAATCTGTTGACAACGGTCAAAAGATAGGTTTGGTTTTAGGTTCTCAGCCTGTCGTATTTTTTTCGGCAGGCTTTTTCTTTAGCCATCATGTTAATTTGTTAGCTTTGCAGGCTCATAAAGGAGAGGTGTCCGAGTGGTTGAAGGAGCACGCCTGGAAAGTGTGTTTACGCCAAAAGCGTAACGAGGGTTCGAATCCCTCTCTCTCCGCAAAAATCATTTATCATTATGTTCACAGGAATTTTACACACACACACGCTTGTAGTTTCACTTTTTATTGTTTTATACCTCATTAAAGCAACCTTGTTAGTGTTGAACAGGCATGCTGCACTAGACAACTTTGTTAAGAAAACCAAGGTTGCAGAAATGATTATCAGCACATTGTTTTTGTTAACCGGAATTTATCTGGCTGTCAACACTGGCAACAAGGGAACATGGTTGTGGGTTAAATTGTTTGTTATTGCCTGCACCATTCCACTTGCAATAATTGCCTTTAAAAAGAAAAACAGCTCATTGGCATTGATTTCACTCATGGCATTGATTTATGCTTATGGCATTTCTGAAACCAAATCTATATCCATGAAAAAAGCAGATACTGCTTTAAGTACAGAAGGTCTTGAAGGTGTTGCGGCAGGTAAGGTTATCTTTGAAAGTAAATGCCAGTCCTGTCATGGTGCTGACGGAAAATTGGGATTGAGTGGTGCAAAAGATCTTACCCAATCTGCTTTATCTCCTCAAGAAAAAATTGTCATCATTACCAATGGTAAAAAAACAATGGCTGCCTATAAAGATCAATTAACACCGGAACAAATTACAGCCGTTGCAGAGTATGTTCAGACACTGAAATAATTTATTTCAGTTTAATTTATTGATGAAAGAAAAAACCGTTTTTAAGCCTCTTACAGATGTTAAGGAGCGTGCCGTTTTAGTTGGTATAATTTTAAAAGATCAGCCTGTAGAACAGGAGTTGGAGTATCTTGATGAGTTAGCCTTTCTTGCAGAAACAGCCGGAGCACAAACATTAAAGTCGTTTACACAGAAGTTAGATCATACTGACCCGCGTACCTTTGTGGGTTCAGGAAAACTGGCAGAGATCAATGAGTTTATCAAAGCGAATGAAGTAAACCTTGCAGTTTTCGATGATGAGTTGTCGCCTTCGCAGCAACGCAACATTGAAAAAATATTACAGATAAAAGTGTTAGACAGAACACAACTCATCCTTGATATTTTTGCACGAAGGGCACGTACAGCACAGGCACAGGTGCAGGTAGAATTAGCACAATACCAATACCTGATGCCACGCCTCACACGCATGTGGACACACTTGGAAAAGCAGCAGGGTGGAATAGGTAACCGCGGCCCCGGTGAAAAAGAAATTGAAACAGACAGACGTATTGTACGCGACAGGTTGAGTAAACTGCGCGAACGATTGAAAGAAATAGAAAAGCAAGGTTTTAATCAACGTAAAGCAAGAGGCAATATGGTGCGTGTGGCGTTGGTAGGTTATACCAATGTAGGCAAGTCAACAATCATGAATCTGCTTAGCAAGTCTGATGTGTTTGCAGAAAACAAACTCTTTGCAACCTTAGATACTACAGTCAGAAAAGTAGTGCTTGATAATATTCCATTTTTACTGAGCGACACCGTAGGATTTATCAGAAAGCTGCCACATCATTTAGTTGAATCATTTAAGTCAACACTTGACGAAGTACGCGAAGCCGATATTTTAATTCATGTTGTAGATATTTCTCACCCTAATTTTGAAGCACAGATAAATGTGGTGAATCAGATGTTACAGGAACTTCAATCTGCTGACAAACCTGTAATTCTTGTCTTTAATAAAATTGATGCATTTACTTATATTGAGAAAGAAGCTGATGACCTTACACCCCTGACTCGTGAAAATATGTCGTTAGACGATTTAAGAAAGACCTGGATGAATAAAGGAAATGTAGAAACAATTTTTATATCTGCTACAGAAAAAGAAAATATTACCGAACTACGTAGCTTGTTGCTAGAAAAAGTAAAGCGTATTCATTTGGTTCGTTATCCCAATAACAAAATCAAAAACGATTAAATTCGTTTCAGCTTAAATTTCCCTGATGGCTTTACTACCAAAGGAACATTTTCTACCGTAACAGAACTGGTGTCAAGTCCAAATGCTTTTGATTCCGGTAAGCTCAGCATTTTTAAAAAGTCATAAGCGTTAAGCACAAATTTCTCGTAAAAGGTGAGTTTGTTATCATAAGAAAGCGTTTTCTCAATAACAACAAAACGGAAATCACCAATTACATTCTTTTCTTTAAGTGAAGTGTAACGACTCGTGATGTCAACTTCATTATTTTTCACAAGTTCCTCAACAACCTGCCGAAACATCTGATTAATACGGGGCTCAATCCGGAATCCAAGACGGAAGTCAATATGTATTACTTTATCATTCACCATTTCTTCTACTTTATATTCCATAGTGTAGGGTTCATCAAGCACATCAACGTGTACAAACCAATAAATATCGGCACGTTTTGGGAACTTTTGTAAGAGAGAATACATCACTTTCGATTCTATTTCATCTCTGCGGTTGGCACTGGTCAGATACACCAGGTTGGTGGCATATTTTGGAATAGATTCGTCTTTACTCAGATTGGTTAATATTTCCAAAAAGTCTTTTACCTTGACAAAGTCCACAAACTGGTTTCTGATTTTTCTTGCTGCATACCAAACATACATGGTTACGAATAAAAACATGGCAAGAATCATGGTAACATATCCACCATGTTCAAATTTTATTGAGTTGGCTACCAGAAAAGCAATTTCTATAACAATAAATAATAAGAATGTAAGCGTTACTAAAGGTAGTGGATAGCGTTTCAGATACAGATAAAACGAAAGCAGGATTGTTGTCATCATCATGTTTATGATAATTGCTAATCCATAGGCACCTTCCATATTGGAAGAGTGTTGAAAAAACAGAATCACACCGATACAACCGATACATAAAACCCAATTTACGGTTGGAATATACACCTGCCCTCTGAGGTCGGTTGGATAAACAACTTTTAGTTTTGGACCAAAATTCAATCGCATGGCTTCGTTCACCACTGTAAATGCCCCACTGATGAGCGCCTGACTTGCAACAACTGCTGCCGTGGTGGAAATAATGATACCAATCAACAGAAACCATTCCGGCATTAACTGATAAAAGGGGTTCACATCTATGGTCTTTCCTTCAAACTTCAACAGATTTGCCCCTTGACCGAAGTAGTTTATCAAAAGGCAGAACTTTACCATTGTCCAGGTGACATAAATATTTTTTCTGCCTACATGTCCCAAATCGGAATATAATGCCTCGGCACCTGTCGTACAGAGAAAAACAGCACCTAAAATCCAAAAACCTTCAGGATAATTGACTAAAAGCTGATAGGCATAATAAGGATTAACAGCTTTAAGTACAGATGGATTTTGCATTAGTTGATGAAAGCCTAAAATAAATAACATCGAAAACCATAACAGCATTATAGGACCAAATGATTTTCCAACAAAGTTGCTTCCAAACTGTTGAATAAAAAACAAAAAGAAAATAATAGAGATGATAATAGGAATAGTAGGCAGGTCGGGGTGAAGAATCTGAATACCTTCCACAGCAGAAGAAACAGAAATGGCTGGGGTGATTAAACCATCGGCAAGCAAGGCACTGCCACCAAGAATTGCAGCGAACACCAACCATTTTACCTTGGTCTTTCTAACCAAAGCATAGAGCGAAAAAATTCCACCCTCACCTTTGTTATCGGCACGTAATGTGAGGAAAACATATTTAAAAGTAGTTTGAAGCGTTAAAGTCCAGAATATACAACTGATTCCGCCAAGAACTAACTCAGGGCTTATTACTCTGTCACCAATAATAGCATTCATCACATAAAGAGGTGATGTACCTATGTCACCATAAATAATTCCTAAGGTGACTAAAAGACCTCCAAAGGTTATTTTGTTTAACGGATCGTGGCGTGCAACCATATTTTTAAAATTGTGACAAAGGTATTATTCCTGAAACTTAACTTCAGATAGATAAAAATAATTTTTTAAAAGTGTGATTTTTATCGAGCTAAATAAAGTGGGCCCACCTGGGCTCGAACCAGGGACCCACAGATTATGAGTCTGTTGCTCTAACCGACTGAGCTATGGGCCCGAAAAGAATTATAATTTATATGAACTTTGAGGGCTGCAAAAGTATATTTTTGCACGCAATAAACAAAAGATAGAAAGAGAATGATTAAAAATATCATTTTTGATTTTGGTGGGGTATTACTTCCGATAAATACTGAAAAGACCGCAATTGAGTTTGCTAAAATGGGGTTGGATAATTTTGAAGAACTGTATTCAATGAATAAGCAAGCCAAGTTTTTTGATGATTTCGAAAAGGGACTTATTCCTGCCTCTGCATTTCGCAGCGAAATAAGAAAGCATTATAAACGCCCGCTTTCTGATGAAGAAATTGATTATGCCTGGAATGCCTTGCTTGGTGAACTGAATCCCGAGAGATTTAATTTCCTGAGCGAACTTGGTGATAAGTACAATATTTATTTATTGAGTAATACCAACATTATTCATCATGCAGCGTTTATCAAGAGTCTTAATCAGACATTTGGTAAAGACCGTTTTGAGAAACTGTTTGAAAAAACATACTATTCTTTTCAGATGGGAACACGCAAACCCGATAAAAGAATTTTTACTGATGTGATTAAAGACAGTGGTGTGGTTCCTGCCGAAACAGTTTTTATTGATGATAATCTGAATAATGCATTGGGTGCACAAAAGGTAGGCATGAATGCCATTCATCATGACAATGCCATGGAAATTGAAAAAGAACTGATGGCAATGCTCTCTGCTTTTTAAGATTTAATTTCCTGACACAATTCTACCAACACACCATTGGTTGACTTAGGGTGAAGAAAACAAACCAATTTATTATCTGCACCTTTCTTGGGCTCACTGCTTAGGAGTGTAAAACCTGATTGTTGAAGTCGTTGCATTTCTGCTGTAATATCATCAACAGCAAAGGCTATATGGTGAATTCCTTCACCGCGTTTTTCAATAAATTTTGCAATAGCACTTTCCGGTGAAGTAGCTTCTAAAAGTTCAACCTTTGTTTCGCCCGACTGAAAGAATGAAGTAATTACATTTTCGCTTATAACGCTTTCTCTTTTATAAGGTGGACAACCTATTAATGCTTCAAATAAAGGATCGGAAATTTGCAGACTTTTAACTGCAATGCCTATGTGTTCAAGATTCTTCAGTGCCATTTTTCTCGTCTGATTTTTTGTACGAATAAACAATTTTTAATGATGACTGTGGTGCATTACCATCATTTTCGTGGTCATCAAAGGGTTCATCATCATCATTCCACTCATAAACTTCCTGCTGCTGACCTTCTTTTCTGAAAACTATTGCACAAAGTATTCCGGATAGGGCGCCAAATAAATGCCCTTCCCACGAAATTTTTGGAACCACAGGAAAAAGTCCCCAAACTAAACTACCGTATAAAAAAACCATAAGCAATGAAACAGCAATCAGCCCTGTATGCTTTCTGATAAAGCCACTTAAAAATAAAAATGCTGTAATGCCATAAACAATATTGCTGGCACCAATATGATAATTTTCGCGTCCTCCAAGCCACAGCCAAAAGCCACTTAATATATAGATAAGCAATATTACCTTCACAGCCATTTCCCTGTAAAAATAAAATAACATACTGCCGGTCACTAACAGTGGAATAACATTGCTGAACAAATGCTCCCAGTCGGCATGAAGGAATGGAATAAATAATATTCCTTTTAATCCACTTATTTGTCTAGGTAATACTCCGTACACGCCTAAATCGGTATGCGATAGGACTTCAAAAACTTTTACACCAATCATTAAAAGTGATAAGAGGAGTGGTACAGTAAAGCTTTTAAAAATTTTTCGTGCTTCCGGATGCATGTATTTTACCTTACAAACAATCTGCCATTGTGATTAATCAAAAAAAATCTGCCTTAATTTCTGATGCTATTCCTTGTTTGTCAGTAAAATGTTGGTTTAATGACAATGTGCTTTGCGAAATTGAAATATCCTGAATGAATGTAACCCAAGAAGAACTATAGAATAATTTTACAATTGATCCACTCATCATCAAAAACTGTATCGTACTTTTTATAAAAATTAATTGCAGGCTCATTCCAGTTCAGTACCTGCCATTGCAACTGTTGGCAGTTTAGTAACTTGGCTTCTGCCGCAACGGCATCAAACAATTTCTGACCTATTCCTTTTCCTCGTAGTGATTCTTGCACAACAATATCATCTAAATAAAGACACTTTCCTTTCCATGTTGAATATTTGATAAAGTAAATAGCAATGCCTGCAATATTGTTTTCTGTTTCTGCAACTAACAAATCAAAAATTGGTTTTTCTCCAAAGCCGTCTTTAAGCATTTGTTCAACGGTGTTGATAACCTGTTCAGGAGCTTTTTCATATTCTGCCAATTCTTTTATTAGACGAAATGCCGGTGCAACATCAGCTGGAGTTCCTTTGCGAATGGTTACCATGTTTTTATAAAATTGAATTTAATAATATTTCTGAATATGTTGTAGGAGGGTTCTTAAATAATTTTTCTGTTTCTAAATAACAATCGGCTTTGCCATCTTTCATCACCAAAACATTATCACACATCTGACGGATAACTTTCAAATCGTGTGAAATAAAAATACATCCGAAATGAAATTGTTGTTGCAGATTGTTTATCAATTCAAGAATTTTAGCCTGAACAGAAACATCAAGTGCACTCACAGCTTCATCGCAGATAAGCAAATCGGGAGCAGGAATCAGAGCACGGGCAATGCATAATCGTTGCTTCTGTCCGGAGCTTAACTCATGTGGAAATCTATTGAAATGTTGTTCCGTTAATCCTACTTTTTCAAACCAGTCAATAATTTTGTTTTTAACAATAGTGGCATTTTGTGGTGAATCATGCAATTGCATCACTTCAGTAAGTTGTCTGCCCACCGTCATTTCCGGATCGAGTGACCCATGCGGATTTTGAAATACAGCCTGGATTTTTTTTCGCCATTCCTGTTTGGTACGAATCGGGTAGTGCGTAAGATCTTCTTCGTTTAATTTTATTTTGCCACTGTCAGTTTCAATCAATCGCAGTAATAGTTTAGCTAATGTAGTTTTTCCGGAGCCGGATTCACCGGCAATGCCTAAAGTTTCACCTTGTTTTATGGTAAAGCTGATATTGTCAACTGCATTTGTAATATATTTCGGACTGCGCAATAGTCCTTGCCGTTGGTTGTAACTTTTATTTAAATTTTCTACTGAAAGAATAATCTTTTCACCGATAACACTGTTTTTTTTGAATGTTGAAAGCCGGCTTTGTAATAGCTCTTTTGTATAATCTTGTATAGGATGTGCAAATAGTGTTTCTGTCTTTCCCTGTTCAACAAATTGCCCTGCATGAACCACAAGGGTACGATGTGCAATTAGTTTTACTGCTTCAAGGTCATGGCTGATGAAAAGCATGCTCATGTTATTTTCTGACTGTAATTGTTGCAGTAAAACAAGAATATCTTTTTGCACCGATGCATCTAAAGCTGTTGTTGGCTCATCAGCAATAAGGAGTGATGGATTACAACTAATAGCCATTGCTATGGCAACACGTTGCAGCTGTCCTCCTGAAAGTTGATGCGGATAACGCTTACTGATTTGTAATGGATTTGGCAGCTTTACTTTTTCAAAAAGCTGCAATACTTTTTCTATTGCATCATTTTTGTTTAATAAAGTGTGTTTTCGAATAGTTTCTACTACCTGATGCCCGCAAGTAAATAGTGGATTAAATGCCTGCATAGGTTCTTGCATTATCATAGCAATATGACGACCTCGAACGGCAGTTAATTGTTTTTCGGTTAATTGTAAAAGATCAACAGGTTGTTGCAAATTGAAAAAGGCATTGCCACTTGTGGCAACATTTTTATTATTCAACAATCCAAGTAATGCCAATGATGAAACTGTTTTTCCTGAACCTGATTCACCTACCAATCCTAATGTTTCGCCTGCCGCAATAGAAAAAGAAAATTCGTTTACAGCAACAACAGGGTTACTGTTTTGATGAAAAACAACTTTAAGATTTTTTACCTCAAGCATGGCTGCCAAGATAAAAAGTAAATGTCAATGTCTGAAAATTATTATAAGGATTTTACTTCCTTGATGTTATCCGCACTGTTCCTGTCAATCAGTTTATGCAAAGGGTCAATGCCAGCCTTTGATGGTTTTTCATCAACAGTAACAACAATTGTTTTTCTGCCACCTGTAAATAATTGTTTCTGCAAATATTGATAAGCGTGTTTTCCGTTGCCATCATATTTCATAATGCCAACATCAATCCAGTCATTAGGTTTAACACCTGATTCATTGCCCATGCTGTCTGCATAAACCTTTCCGGTCTCTAAATCCAAGGTAACCTCATATTTGTTACCTTTCTTTATATATTTAGATTCAACACATTTTAGGTCAAACAGCGTGATACGGTTAAACATATCCTCGACAACTTGCTTTAAACTGTCAGGTGTTGCATCGGCAATATACTGAACAAACTGTGGTGCTTGCACATAGGGTGGCGACTGAAATCCAAACGTTTTTATAAATCTGTGCAAGGCAGCATTAAGTGTATCTTCACCCAAATAGTCCTTCATTGCATACATTACCAAACTTCCTTTTTGATAGTGAATATATCCCTGACCATCATTTCTTGCAATGGGTTGTTCATTTATTCTTTCAGTAGAACGCCCCGATAAATAACCATCCAACTCGTATTTAAGAAATTTTTCCATAGCATCTTTCCCAAATTCTTTTTCCATCACCATCAGTGCCGTGTATTGCGCCATACTTTCTACCATCAAAGTTGAACCCTGACTGTTGGCGCCACAAACCTGATGCCCCCACCACTGATGTGCCACCTCATGTGACGTTACATAGAATGCATTATCTATATCTGTGTCTTCACTAACGTCATAAATAAATCCAATGGCTTCGCTAAAAGGAATGGTGTTAGGAAAAGATTGAGCAAAGGTTTCGTAGCGTGGAAATTCCAAAATACGAACCTGACGGAACTGATAAGGTGAAAAATTCTTCTGACAGTAAGCCAATGTTTTTTTAATGGCATGATTCATTTTTTCAATGTTCCATGAATGTGTTTTGTGATAAAATATTTCAATGTTAATTCCCTGAAATGAATCACGAAAAACTTCATAACGTGCACTTAGAAAAGAATAGAAATTTACCATTGGTGCATCCATTTTGTAATGGAAATAGCGCCTTCCGTTTTGTGTCCATTCTTTTTGAAGATATCCCGGTGAAACGGCAATCTGATCTGGAGATGTGCTGATAATACATTCATACCTTATCCAGTCTGCATCATTAGCTAAGTAAGTATTGTTGCGAGATGCACTGTCACTGAGCAAACGCATGGTGTGATTTTTTCTCGGAAGATTTTCTTTTTTTCTGTCGCTGTTATCTGTCAGCTCAAAAGATTCTGAATAGCCAAATGCAGGCAGATAGTTGTTGTTGATAAAAGTGCCGTTGTTGACCAACCCCAGTTCCTCTTCTGTATTGGCAAATCCTTTGTTGATATATTCAATGTCGAAATAAACTTTGGTAGAATCACCGGGATTTAATGCATGAGCTAATTTATAAATAACAAACTGCTTCTGATAGTTTTCAACTTCATCAGCCAGAATGTCAAAACCAAACCTGTTGATTTTTATATTCTCATGTGCCCATGTTATTAAAAAAGTATCAATCGGCAGAGCAGATTTGTTTTGTATGACATAATAACCTTTAATGGCAGCATATCTTTTTTCAGGGACCAAATCAATATTTACATTTACTGCTGTAATGCGTGGCTGATTAAAATCAAGGTATTTGTGAAAGCGTTTTTCGTATTCTGCCTGTTCATGTCTGACAGTTTTATCACTTTTAAACTCATGCAGGATGTTGGTGTTGTAAAAAATAAAACTTCCTGATACAAGAAAAAGTAAAAGTAATGACCAAACAATTTTTCTTCCTCTGCTGTACTGCCATTGCTGTTTAAAAATTTGCCACCGTGCTTTGATTCCAATTTCACTGCCATGACGGTGCAGCATTACTCCGAGGATAAAAAGCACAAGTCCTAAACTTCCCCAATAAAGCAAGAACATGTATTTTGGATAAAGAAAATGTCCGTACCCATTCATGTCTGAGTAAGGTGCAGAAGGAATGTTGCCATACCAAATCATTTTATGCGTTATCCCCATAGCTGCAGCTGCCATTCTTCCTACAAAATAGGCAATCATCAAGGTATGGCCGATAAATTTGTTGTTGACCATACTGTGAATGAAAAATGCAAGTAACACAAGCAAAATCAAACTTGGATACTGACTTACAAAAAGTGTTTTTAAATAAACATCAATGTCATAACGATAAAATCCTTTCAAGGTCTGAATTAAAATTCCCATAAACATGACAGTCAATTGCAGCATTGCCACAATCAGACACATGGCAAAAAATTTGGCTGTTATTAATGCATATCGTGAAACAGGCAGTGAATCTGTTATCAGATGAATGCCGCGTTCACGTTCTTTCCATACCAACTCACCTGAATAGAATGTGATAATTATCAAAGTAAACAAGGTGAAGTTTCCTGCTAAATCATCAATGATGGCATAGGTAACAGGATAGATGGTGGTGCCAAACATTTTGCCTATTTGTGGCATTTGACCAAGGATAAGAATCACTCCACATATCCAGATTGCAATAAAAAGAACTGAGCGTATGGTTCCAAAAAAATCAAATCGCACCATCTGAAGCCATTGCCGCAATCGTGTTGAAAAGGAATAGTCTTTTGAAGTTTCAGGAAGGTTGATGTGACTTAAACTTTCAACGTTAGTTTTTTCCTGATTTTTTCTGCTTCGCAAAACAAATGGACTGGTCTTTGAAAACTGAAACAACCTAAAGGTAACAAAAGCCCCGATTAAAGCAATTCCCATCCACAACAAACGATTCCACAACAGATAACTTTCCAATGGGATGGTCTGAAGATTTTTTTCAAAGGGGGTCCAGTAGCGTGTAATATAAAATGAGGGAGTGATGCCAAACACATCAAGCAAAGCAAACTTAGGATTGTTTTCAATATCACCTGTTGCAGAGGTAAGTACTAAATAAAAAATAAAGAAAACCATCCCTTGCAGATATATTGCCAATTGATTTCTGAAAAGCGATCCGGTAGCAAAAAACATTACACCCAGAATAAACACATTGGGGATGATGATGTATAGAAATGGAAGTACATAAGCATTCAGCATAAACGGACCAATCATTTCCTGATCAATCCAGGGCATCATTACACCGGTTAAGATGCCAAAAGGTATTCCCAAAAAAATAAAAAGTGAAGTAATGTAGGATCCTAAAAATCGTCCACCCAAATATTGTGCTTTAGATATGGGTGTGGTAAACATGATTTCATGAAAACGATGCTCGTAATCGCGATACACAGGCACACCCATTACTGCAGAAACAATCATGGTTCCAAAAAGTGTGAGAATAAGCATCACCTGATAAATGGTATATGGTGCATTCTTATGAATGTTACCTACTGCACCACCAATTGTAATAGCATCTGTGGTAGCAAACAAAAAGCTTATCAGAAAAAGAATAGCTAAGTAGATGTAAGTTGCAGGCCTTCTGAAACGGTACGACAACTCAAAAAGAAGAATTGACCACATGGCTTATGGTTTAAGATTACCATTAAGAACAGAAAAATATACATCTTCCAAAACGGGTTGCGCAGTGACGAAGTGATGGTTAAGCGGCTCTTCACTCCACACATGCAGTTCAATCAGTCCGGTGTTAAATTTTTGTGATATTACATTGTGTTTTGTCATCAGCTCTCGTGCAGTGGGTTTGTCAACCTGACAAGTCCATATTTTTCCCTGCACTTGCCTGATTGCTTCTGCCGGATGCCCGCTAAACATGACCTCGCCTTTATTGATAATGGCCATTTGTGAACATAATTCTTTAACGTCTTCAACAATATGTGTAGAGAGAATTACAATTACCTGCTCACTGATTTCACTTAACAGATTCAGAAATCTGTTTCTTTCTGTTGGGTCAAGACCTGCCGTTGGTTCATCAGCAATAATAATTTTTGGATTACCGATTAATGCCTGTGCAATACCAAAACGTTGTTTCATACCTCCGCTAAAACCACCTAAATTTTTGTTGCGCACCTCATAGAGATTAGTTTGCAGTAATAGGCTTTTCACTACTTCATCTCGCTCTTTTTTAAGATGTACACCTTTTAATAATGCCAGATGATTTAATAATTCCTGAGCAGAAATGTTTGGATATACACCAAATTCCTGCGGCAGATAACCCAATATTTTTTTTACTTCTTCCTTATCTTCAAGTACATTTAAATCATCTAAAAAAATATTTCCACTGTCTGCATTTTGCAATGTAGCTATTGTGCGCATCAGTGACGATTTACCTGCACCATTTGGGCCTAATAAACCAAAAAGGCCGTTCTTTATCTCGAGGTTAATGTTTTTGAGTGCCTGCACTCCGTTTGGATACGTTTTAGTCAGACCTTTTATGGTGAGTTTCATTAGCAGAAGTTTTGTTGTATTACATTATCTGAATGCACAAAAGCAAGCAAATACTATTGAAATTTATTAGCGGCTAAAGTAACGAAGAAAAGAAAACAGCGATGCAAAGGTTCTTTTCTGCTGATGTGACACCACATCTATTGGTGAAATAGTGATGGAAGCAATATAGTTGTTGCCATACTTTACTGCAGGATAAATTTGTTGGTTGATTTTATTTGCGGTAATAGTTACAACAGGTAATTGAACAGCTTTTTGTACAGTAGCATTGGGAGTGATGATAACTTCCGGAAGTTGTTGGTATGGCATCACCTCACCCTGACTGATATATGCAGGAACAACTACGGGTGGTTGTGAGTTTTGTGCAAATGCAGGCAATATAGCTGCAACTAAAATGACGGTTAAAATTTTAAAGCGTTTCATCTGTATATGTTTTTATTGATTATTGCGATGCAAAGATATATTTATAAGACAGTACTATGCAACACATAGTAGTATAAAAAATTGTATTATATTGATAATCAGTCATAAAAATTTAAACTTGATTATTGAAATATCGGTTTTATGCTTTTCTGAGAACCAATAACAAGACGATTCAGATGACTAAAATGTTACACAAGCAGGTTTATCAGGACATATAAAATAATAAAAAACAACGGACCTTTTATCGGCTTAGTACTAATATTGACGCAACATATTTACTCCATGCATCATTATTTATTTTCTTATGGTACTTTGCAACTTGAGCAAGTTCAACTTGAAAATTATGGCCGAAAACTAAAAGGCAGTAACGATTTCTTGAATGGCTATAGGATTGAAGACTTAGAAATTACAGACATTGAAGTAATTCGTAAAAGTGGTAAGCATATTCATCCTGTTGCTGTCCGTTCCGGAAATAAAAACGATGTCATTAAAGGAATGATTTTTGAAATTACTGAAGAAGAATTACAAGCTACTGATAAGTATGAAGTGTCTGATTATGTACGTGTGATGGAAAAATTTGAATCCGGAAAAGAAGCATGGATATATATTGGTAAAATAAAATCATAAAGCATCAATATACCCCACGAACCTTGATAGTCTCTTTGCTGTTTTTTAAATCGGAGATTAAACCTGAAGAAGCTTTTTTATCTATGTCAACAGCAACATAGCCAATCGTATTATTGGTTTGAAGGTATTGCCCAAGAATGTTTGCTTTATGTTTACTCATTATAGTATTTATCTCAGAAAGTACACCGGGCACGTTGCGGTGAATATGTAAAATGCGATGTGCACTTTGTTGCAATGGTAAATTCAATGCAGGAACAGAAACACTACCCATGCTGTTGCCTGTTTCAAGATAACGGATAATTTTTCCGGCTACATCAGTGCCGATATTTTCCTGTGCTTCAAGTGTTGACCCTCCAATGTGTGGTGTCAACAATACATTATTCAAATGTTGTAAGGGCGATTGAAAAATGTCACCTTTATGTTGCGGCTCATCACTAAACACATCGGCTGCAAGTCCTGCTAAATGTTTTTCTGTAATGGATTTTGCAATAGCAACTTCATCCATAACCTCACCACGACTCAGGTTTATCAGTACACTGCCTTTTTTCATTTTTCGTAAAAAAGACTCATTCACCATATTGCGCGTTGCCGAAGTTCCGGGTACATGCAATGTAACAATGTCCGATTGTTTTAACAAGTCATTCAAACTCTTGCAGGCTTTTGCATTTCCCAAAATCAGTTTAGGTTCTACATCATAAAAAATTACCTGCATACCTAATGCCTCTGCCAAAACAGAAACCTGACTGCCTATGTGACCATAGCCTATTATCCCTAATGTTTTACCGCGAACTTCAAAACAACCTGCACTGTCTTTCAACCATTTTCCGGCAAGGGCTGCATTACTTTTTTCAGGTATTCTGCGTAACAACATAATGCAATTTGCAATCACCAACTCTGCAACAGAGCGCGTATTGCTGAAAGGCGAATTGAAAACAGCTATTCCATTTTCTATGGCATCACCCATGCTAACCTGATTGACACCAATACAAAAACATCCTGTTGCAATAAGTTTATCTGCTTGTGCAATAACAGCAGCAGTGAGTTGTGTTTTTGAACGTATGCCAAGAATATGGATATTGTTTATTTTCTGCAGTAATTCTTTTTCAGATAAAGCACCTGTTGTGGTTTCTATTTGTGTATATCCTGCATCTTTAAACATGGCTACAGCAGCAGGATGAACACCTTCAAGCAAAAGAATTTTAATTTTTTCTTTCGGAAAACTTGTCAACGACATAAATCAATTTTGCTGCAATGATAGTTTGTTTTATCTGAACAATATTAAGCTATGTTGGACAAGTTATTTACATTCTGCCAGGAAATGATAAAACGAATTAAATTAGAGGAGAAATATAAAAATGATTTTATACAAAGTATGTTTTACTCCCTAACAATTTTCATTGTTTTAACTTCACCTGTAACAGTCGTTAACTTAATAAAGTAAATGCCGTTTGAATTTAAATTTGGTTTTACTTCATAAGATTGCTTAGGCATTAGTTTTAAATCTTCAGAAAATACTTTATTGCCTAACGTATTATAAATTTCAATTTTCGTTAACTTATTTTTAGCACTAATACTAAATGTATTGCTAAAAGGATTGGGTGCAATATCAAAATCGAAGTTATTTTCTAAAGCAGAGACTGATAATGCAGGGTCACAAACACCTATCTGAAACGGATGCAGATTATAGGCTGTGTCTGTTGCCATAGCCGTACTGTCTGTTAAGATTGTTCTGATGTAGGAGTTATAACTTATTATTCCTGAAGGCACATTCCATTGATAGTTGCCATTGTTAGGTGCTGTTGCTGCAACCGTTGACCAGGTACCGTTAAGGCCGGTTGAAGAAAATTCAATCTTTACTGATGTTTGATGTCCCGGAATGACACTGCTGTTCCATGTAATATTTCTTACTGCATTGGCAGGCATACATTCATATCCTTTTGGAAAAGTCTGATTGATGTTAAGTGTTGTTACCGGAGTAACTTCTCTGAGATAAACCAATTTATTAATAGTCGAAAACGGTCCGTTGTTGAATGTTGCCCAAACTGCAATTTCAGGGTAACCGTTTTGATCTGCATCAGCAATGGCTATGTCCTGGCAAAAAGTCATGTTGGTTAAAGGTATAGTTAAAACATTATTCCATACTGTTCCTCCATTACCTAAAAAAATAACAATACTGCCTGTTGTAGCAACTACTGCATCTGCAAAGCCATCATTATTTAAATCTGACAGTTTTATACATGATGCCAACCCGGATACAGTTAACCCTGCTGAAGAATTTACCCATTGTTGTGCAACGTTATCCCATTTATAAACATAAGGCACACTGTTGTTATGAATAAAGCCAAAATCATCGTCACCATCGCCATCAATATCTTTAAGAGAAATGTCATAAAAACCTAAAGGACCAATGGGTGGAAGGTTAAAATGACTGTTTGTGAAATTTCCTGTACCATCACCAAAATAAGCAGCACCATTCTGATGGCATGAAACAAAATCAAGATTACCATCATGGTTTATGTCACCACATTCAACATAATGTTCTGTGTTACCATTAATATATCCGAATGAATGATTCCATACTCCTGTCCCTGAGTTTAGATATACATGTGTGCCTGCACAACAACCAAACGAACCGGAAACAATATCGAGCAAACCATCATTATTAAAATCTCCAAAGTCCGTTCCAAACATGCCCCAAGTTTCGCCTGCCGTAGCAAGAGAGTCGTCCCATGGAGTCCAGTTCATTCCTGTGCCATCGCCTAATGCAACTTCCAGAAGTTGATCGCCAAAATCTGTTGAAGAATAATTGTGATGAATGCCATAACCTACATCTAAAAAACCATCGTTATTGACATCGCCAACTGCAATGCCACCATAACCAAAATCACCATTCTGATAAAGTGTCCAGCCGGAGCCTGTTCCATTACCAAAAAAAACGCTGATGCCATGTTGACTGGAGTTGATGAGTGGGCTGCCATGATCGCCAACAGTCAATAAATCTAAATGTCCGTCATTGTTTATGTCGGCAAATTCAATTTCTGTTTGTCCGCCTTCTAATGTTAGCGCACTAAAACTGTTGTAATCTGTAATGTATGATGGTATCTGCGCACGAACAGAAAATTGTACTGATACGATTGTCAAAAAAAGTATAAGTTTTTTCATAATGAATGGATTATAAAACAAAAATATGTTTTTAGTTTTAATGTAAAAGAATTGTTTTTTATTGACTCTGGTAAAAATTTTCAGACTTATGCCGGAGATAATAAACATTCCTGTTGCCTATCAGCCTTTTTCTTAATTTTGTAAACTAATCTGTAAAGAACTATGTACACACCAAAACGTGTTATCACACTTGGACAATTTATTATTGAACGCCAGTCGGATTTTCCTTATGCTAAAGGAGAATTGTCACGTTTACTTCGCGACATAGGTATTGCTGCCAAAATGGTTAATCGCGAAGTGAATAAGGCAGGGCTGGTAGATATTCTTGGCGACTATGGTAATACTAATGTACAGGGCGAAGAAGTAAAAAAGTTGGATGTTTATGCCAACGAGCAATTTATATCTGCATTGAGTAGTGGTGGAGAAACCTGTGCTGTTGCCAGCGAAGAAAACGAAGAGATGGTTCCCATCAATTCAGAAATTTCTAAAAATGCAAAGTATGTTGTTGCAATGGATCCTTTGGATGGCTCATCAAACATTGATGTAAATGTTTCTATTGGAACAATTTTTTCTATCTACAGAAGAACAACACTTTCAGGCCCCAGCAACCTTTCTGACTTTATGCAAAAAGGAACTGAACAGGTAGCTGCCGGATATGTTATTTATGGATCTTCAACCATGCTGGTTTATACTACAGGAAAAGGTGTTAACGGATTTACATTAGATCCTTCTATCGGTGAATTTTGTCTTTCGCATCCCGATATGAAAATACCTAAGCAGGGATTTATTTATTCTGTAAACGAAGGTAACTATGCACATTTTCCAGAGGGTGTAAAGAAGTTTATAAAATTCTGTCAGGAGGAAGATGAAAAATCCAAACGCCCTTATTCATCAAGATATATAGGTTCGTTAGTTGCCGATTTTCACCGTAATCTTTTAAAAGGTGGCATTTATATTTATCCCGCCACAGCCAAATCACCAAAAGGAAAGCTAAGATTACTTTATGAATGTAATCCATTGGCATTTATTGTAGAGCAGGCCGGAGGCAAAGCCTCTGACGGATTTAACCGCATACTCGACATTCAACCAACATCTTTGCATCAGCGAACACCATTATTTATCGGATCGCCAGACATGGTTTCAAAAGCAGAGGAGCTGATGATGCGATTCAGTCAGGTAAGTACATCTTGATTTTTCTAATTATTCAGACCTTTTTAAAGACAAAAAGTAATTGCTTACTTTTGTAAAAGTTAACATCACATTATGCGCGAAATACAATTCAGAGAAGCCCTGCGAGAAGCATTAAGCGAAGAAATGCGTAGAGACCCCAATGTTTTTTTAATGGGCGAGGAGGTTGCACAATATAATGGTGCGTATAAAGTTTCGCAAGGCATGTTGGATGAGTTTGGTGCCAAGCGTGTTATTGACACACCTATTGCAGAATTAGGTTTTGCAGGAATAGGTGTTGGTGCTGCCATGAATGGCTTACGTCCTGTAATAGAGTTTATGACTTTTAACTTTTCTCTCGTTGCCATTGATCAGGTTATAAACGCTGCTGCAAAAATGAAAAGTATGAGTGGCGGACAATACGGAGTTCCTATTGTTTTTCGCGGACCAACAGCTTCGGCAGGTATGCTCAGCTCGCAACACTCACAGGCATTTGAAAGCTGGTATGCCAACTGCCCGGGACTTAAAGTTATTGTACCATCAAATCCAAAAGATGCTAAAGGACTTCTTAAAGCCGCAATACGTGATGACGATCCTGTTATTTTTATGGAAAGTGAACAGATGTATGGCGACAAAGGTGAAGTGCCCGAAGGCGAATACCTGATGCCTATTGGTGTTGCAGACATAAAACGCCCAGGCAATGACGTAACCATAGTGTCTTTCGGAAAAATTATAAAGACTGCTTACAAGGCAGCAGAAGAGTTAGCCAAAGAAAATATTGACGTTGAAATTATTGACCTGCGCACAGTGCGTCCTATTGACTATGCAACAGTTATTGAGTCGGTAAAAAAAACCAACCGTATGGTAATTGTTGAAGAATCGTGGCCGCTTGCAAATATTGCCACAGAAGTTGCCTTTAAAGTACAGCGCGAAGCATTCGACTATCTTGATGCACCGGTACTGCGTGTAACCGGTGGCGATGTGCCATTGCCTTATGCCCCTACACTTATTGATGCCTACCTTCCAAACCCCGAACGTATTATCAGAGCCGTGAAGAAGGTGATGTATTTGGAATAAACAAATTTTGAACAACGTACCCCCATATTGGGAGTGTTTTAAGGCTTCTCAATATAGTTATAAAAATATTTTGAATTTATTGTTTTATAACTATATTTGCTTTGAATTATACTTCAAACTAAAATTATAAATGTCATGAAAAAGCTAACTTGTTTGTTTGTTTGTACAACATTAAGAGCACAAACACTTGATTTTGTATTGTCGGCAGATACAATTGCTGTTGGAGATACACTCGCGGCAAATAATATTTCTACTTATCCTTCTAATACTGGAATTCCACTATCTCTGTCTTTAATAAATTTGGCGCAGGGTGTATATCAGGTAAAGGCTGTTACAGAAACAGAAGAAAAATCAACCAAGCTAATAATTTTAAAATGAAAACACATCTAAAAAACTTGCTGTTGTTTTTAAGTTTACTTTTTTATAATAATGCAACAGCACAAAACCGTAACAGCGTTTGGATATTTGGCGACAGTGCAAGAATTGATTTTGTAAATGGAACTGCAACAGCAGGCAGCAGCGTTGTTCGCTCAAGAGGAACATGCGTGAGCATTGCCGACAGCACCGGATTGTTGTTTTATGGCTTTACTAAGCCTAGTACCGGATTTTATTCAGCAAAAATTATTAACCGGAACAATGTGCTTATGGATGGGGGCGACAGTATAGTTGGTAGTAGTTGGTACAATGAGTTGATGATAATTCCCAATCCGGCAGGAAATAACCGATTCTATATTTTTCACTTAACTGCCTCATTAGGGCTTGGGGGGGCTAATAATGGGTTGTTTTATTCTGTTGTTGACTTAAACTATAATAACGGCTTAGGAAAAGTAACCGCTAAAAATCAGCATTTGATAACTACCGATTATATGACCGATGCTATGGCAGCAGTGAAGCATGGCAACGGGCGAGACTGGTGGATGGTGTGCAAGCCAACCTATGTAGGAGCAAACCTAATTCCTTCCGATACGTTTTATGTTTATCTTGTAACGCCAGACAGCATACATGAGCCAATGAAGCAGCGCATAGGTACTGACAGAGGATGGGGGTTGGGTAATTTTACTTTTTCAAATACAGGCGATAAACTGAGTGTAGTAAGGTCTGATGGCATTATTGAAGTTTTTGATTTTGACCGTTGCTCTGGTCTTTTATCTAATGCCAATATTATTTCTGATTCATTGTGGGTTACAGATGGGTCTTTTATGGGCTCAGCATTTTCACCCAATGATAGTCTGTTATACGTTATCAAAGGTCTCTATTATCCATTTTATTTGTTGCAGTATGATATTTATTCGCAGGATAAGGATACCATAGCACAGATAACCGGAACGCAAACAGTTTTGAAAAGAGGGAGGACACCCAGTCATATCAGACTTGCTCCTGATGGTAAAATTTACATGACAGCAGCTTATACCGATACATTAGGGTATATTTATTTTCCTTATGCAGATTCCTGTTATTTTCCTGAAAACATGTATTTGGGAGTCATAAACAATCCGAACGTAAAAGGTGTGGGCTGCAACTTTAATAATTTCGGGTTTTATCTTGGAGGCAAACGTACTTATTGGGGTTTGCCCAACAACCCCGATTATGAGTTAGGAGCACTTGCAGGCAGCGGCTGTGATACGCTATCAGCATTAAAGCAAGATCCGGAAGTAGCTAAAAATAATTTATTTGTTTACCCCAATCCTGCTAAGGATTTTGTCACCATTGCGTTTTTAAAGGCTGTTCGTACAACCTTCAATTTACGTTTGTTTAATGTACTGAATAAAGAAGTTTACAGGCAAAATTTTGTACAACAAAAAGTAACCGTGCCCATAGCAAATCTTGCAAAAGGCATTTACATTGTTGAGGTTAGTTACAATGGTTTTAAAGAATATGCAAAATTTGTAAAAGAGTAGATTCAGATTGTTTAGTAATACAAAGCAATAAATTAAGTCCTTTTTATTCAGAATTAGTTGCGTTGTATAAGCATTTAATCACTGTATTATTGTTGGTATCTCATTTTTTATTTATTGGGAATTTTAAAAATTTTAATTCCTAAATACTTCTATAACATTTCATCCGTTACCTTTATGATTTTTAATCAAGGTAAAAACTGCATTATGAGTACCCTTAAATACCATTTCTGGACATTACTCTGTATTGTTCTGCTATCGGCATGCAAAAACCAAAACACGGTTTCTGTTGCCAATAAAAACTTTGAAGATGTTGTAGAGCAACAACAAAACCTCATTTTTACTTTCGATAAAGACCTTGTTGACGATAGCCTGCTTAACCGTTGGGACAGCACACAATTTGTTGCTTTCACACCAGCGGTCAAAGGATTGTTTAAGTGGAACACCAAACGCGAGTTGATGTTTTCGCCAGAAACATCTTTTGGCCCTGCTACTTTTTATAAAGCTGTTGTTACAGATAAAATTCTTTTTGAAAACAGGTTACTGTCTTTAAATGCACCTGCAGCGTATGATTTTCATACACCACTGACACAACTTGAAGGCCTTCATGCACACTGGGCGCTATCTACACAACAAAACAGCATTGTATTACTTGCAAAACTTGATTTTAATTATCCTGTTCCGTCAGCTCAGATGAAAGACCTTGCTCAGATAAAGATTAATGATAAAGTTTATCCTTTTACCGTTGTTACCAACGATGCTTCAACAGAAGTAGTTCTGGAAATAAACAACATGCAGCCTGCAGATTTTAAAAAAGTAAATGTCAGCGTATCTATTAATAAAGGTTTGGCATGTAATGGCAGCAATTATAAAACTGAAAGTGTTCTTATTAAAGATGCAGATGTGCCACTGCCCAACAGGCTCACAGTTATGAATGCATCAGGCGAGTATGATAACACACAACCTGTTATTCATGTTTACACCAATCAGGCAGTTGATTTGAATCAGATTGCAACGTATGTTACTGTTCAGCCAAGAGTAGATTTTACCACAGAAGCAGCCAACGATGGCTTCTTAGTAAAGGGTGCTTTTGACCCGGGACAGTCGTATCAGCTTACAGTTAAAAAAGATCTGAAAGGATTAATTGGCGGCATGCTGGATCAGGATTTTATTGCAACTGTACCTTTTGGCGAAATGCAGCCATCCATTTCATTTACCAACGCTGCTGGTATGTATCTTTCTTCAAAGGGAAATAGAAATATAGGAATACAGCTCGTAAACGTGCCTAAAGTTCGTGTAAGCGTTTATAAAGTTTATGAAAACAACATTCTGAATTTTATGCGTCAAAACAGTTACAGCAATTACTATGAAGAATCGGATGATGGTAGCTACGGTGGTAACCAATATAATATTTATGGAATTGAAAATTATGGCGACTTAGTGATGCAACGTAATTACAGTGCCAAAAGTCTGCCTCGCGGTAACGGCATCAATCTGCTCAATCTTTCTCTCGATGAAATTAATGCCTACAAAGGCATTTATGTAGTTGATGTTGCATCAACTGACGATTATTGGCTGCACGATACAAAAGTAATTGCACTTTCTGATATTGGAATGATAGCAAAATATTCCGAAAATGAATTGACAGTTTTTACCAACTATATTAAATCGGCCTTGCCTGCCGAAGGTGTAAATGTCAGTTGCATATCAACCAACAATCAGGTGCTGTTCAACGGCACAACAGACCATGATGGAAAGGTTACTTTTTCTGATATAGGCAGTAAAGCAAAAAATTTTCGCGTAGGAATGATTTCTGCCAGACAGGGGAAAGATTTTAATATGATTTTGCTGAGCGAAACTAAGGTGAGTACAAGCCGCTATGATGTTGGTGGCTATAAAGATAATCCTGCCGGAGTTATAGCTTACATTTATGGCGACAGAGATATGTATCGCCCGGGCGAAACGGTATATCTGAACACAATAGTGCGTAATGAAAAATGGATGCCCGTTGCCAATGTACCTGTTAAATTGAAAATGACCATGCCCAATGGTCATGAGTTTAAGACACTGCGTAAATCCCTCAACAGTCAGGGTGCAGTGGCAGCAGATTTTTTATTGCCGCAGGCAGCAGTTACAGGAAATTATAATATAGATATTTTTTCTGCCAACGATGTACTTATCGGCTCAAGAACAATACAGGTAGAAGAGTTTATGCCCGACAGAATTGATGTGAAAGTAAAAACTAATAAAAACAATTTTCAACCTGCTGACACCATTATTGCTGCAATTGCTGCTACAAATTTTTTCGGTCCGCCAGCAGCAATGCGCAAGTTTGAAGCAGAGTTTAATCTCGTAAGAAAAAGTTTTTTAAGTAAAGAATTCAGTGGCTATAATTTTACTGTTAAAACAATTAACGAACTACCGGTAGATAAAAAGATTGAGCAAGGGCAGACAAATGAAAAAGGCGAAGCAACAGCTAAGTTTCTGATTCCCGATTCCTGTAAAAACTCAGGCCTTTTGCAAGGTAGAATTTACACAACGGTGTTTGATGAAACCGGGCGTCCGGTAAACAGGCTCAACACTTTTGATGTAAATACGCAAAGAAATTATTTCGGTATTAAGCTGAATGATTATTATGCAAATATTGGCACCAACATGGTCATTAATCTGGCAGCATGTAATAACAATGGCAGTGGTGCAGCGGCTACGGCCTATGTAGAGATAATTAATTACGATTGGTACAATGTGATTGAAAAATTAGATAACGGACAGTATCGCTATGTTTCGCAAAAGCGCGAAGTAACAATGTTAAGCCGCGAAGTAAGTATTGCTGCTGGCGGAAGTAATCTGAATTTTATTCCTGCCAATTCAGGTGAGTATGAGGTGCGCATCAGTGCAGTTAAAGGTGGTAACTATGTGGCATCCAATTTTTGGGCTTATGGATATGGTTACACATCAAACACTTCTTTTAACATAAACACAGAAGGGCAGGTAATCATTAAGGCAGATAAAGACACATTTACACCGGGCGAAAAAGCTAACTTACTCTTTAAAGCACCTTTTGCAGGTAAGTTATTAGTTACGGTTGAGAGCAACAGACTTTTAAAACATTATTATGTCAACACAGATAAACGTTCGGCAATGCTTTCAATACCTGTGGACGAAAGTTTCTTGCCCAATGTGTATGTAACAGCTACGTTGTTTAAGCCACTTGATGATGGCGCAATGCCATTAACGGTAGCCCATGGCTTCATACCCCTTATTGTTTCAAAGCCTGAACTGAAATTACCTGTTGCCATAACCTGTGCTGCAAAGTCAAAGAGTAAGAGTAAACAGACGATTAAAGTACGCACTGTCCCTAATGCAGAACTGACTGTTGCTGTTGTTGACGAAGGTATTCTTGCATTAAAGAATCAGAAGTCACCTGATCCATTCGGATATTTTTATCAGAAAAAAGCATTGCAGACTACAACGTATGATGTATATGCACAGTTGCTTCCCGATTTAAAAATGCGTTCATCCACCACCGGTGGTGATGGATTAGATCTGGCAAGAAGAGTAAATCCTTTATCCAACAAACGTGTTCAGTTGGTAGCACTTTGGAGTGGCATACTCAAAGCCAATGCAGCCGGTGATGCAGTATTCAACATTGAAATTCCGCAATTCAGTGGCAAGCTACGTGTAATGGCATGTAGTTGGAAAGATAACCGTTTCGGAAGCAGTGAACAGTTTATCAGTGTTGCCGATCCTGTGGTTATCAGTCCCTCTGTTCCACGGTTTCTAAGTCCCGGTGATTCGTTAGAGATGCCTGTAACCTTCACCAACACTACGTCAATGCCATTAACGTTAAATGTTAGTTGTTCTACAACGGGGAATCTTAAAATGTCCAACAATGCATTATCAAAACTCACAATTGCACCCTCAGCAGAAGCGCGTTATGTCTGGAATATAGTAGCTTCATCGGCCATAGGACAGGGTTCAATAGAAGTTAAAGTAAATACAGGTAAAGAAACATTTTCGGATAAGACTTCAATCACCATCAGACCGCCATCTTCTTTGGTAAAGGAAACAAGTAATGGTGTAGCCGAAGGAAACACTACTGTAAAAGTTGCATCTGATTTTATTGCCGGTTCAGCCAAAGTGAATTTTATGCTTAGTGCATCACCGTTGGTTCAGTTTACAGATCAGTTGATTTATTTACTCGATTATCCGCATGGCTGTTTGGAACAAACTGTCTCAATTGCATTTCCACAGTTGTATTATGGTAGTCTTGCAAAAAACATCACCAACAAAAATGGTGTGGCATATAATCCTGACTTTAATATTCAGGAAGCTATCAGAAAAATTGAAGGCATGCAGATATATAATGGCTCAATGACATACTGGCCGGGCAGTGTAATTGAAAATTGGTGGGCAACTGCTTATGCTTTGCATTTTCTGACTGAAGCAAGAAAAGCAGGATATTCAGTTAACGAGAATACCATCAACAGAACTTTTGAATATCTGAAGTCAAAAGTAAAAACCAAAGAAACAGAGATAGTATATTTTGCTAATGCAAGTAATGTTATTGAAAAGCAGGTGAAAGTAAAACGTGAAATTATTTATTCACTTTATCTGATGGCACTTAACGACAAGAGAGATTTGTCTATGATGAATTTTTATAAAGCAAATCATTCACAACTGACATTGGATTCAAAATACATGCTTGCCTTAAGTTATCTTGCAATTGGCGATACAAAAAGTTATTTGGCATTATTACCCGAAAAATTTGCAGGAGAAAAATCAGAAAGAAGTCTTGCAGGTAATTTCTCATCCTACATCAGAGATCAGGCATTGACTTTAAACTGCCTTCTCGAAACCGATCCGGACAATGCACAGATTCCAATTATGGCGCGCACACTTTCGCAATTGCTAAGAGGAGAAAAGTGGTTGAGCACTCAGGAACGCGCATTTGCTTTACTTGCATTGGGTAAGTTTGCTAAACGCAGTACATCAACAAATATTCGTGCAACAGTGTTTGCCGATGGAAGACAGATTGGTGTTTTTAATGGCAGTGATTTGCCGATAAATAGCAATCTTGCCGGAAAGAAGATAGAAATACGGACAGAAGGCAAAGGTCAGTTGTATTATTTCCTTGAAGTGAGTGGAATAAAAGAAAGCTTAAGGTTTAAAGATGAGGATAGCAAACTGATTGTTAGGAGAAGTTACTTCAATCGCTTTGGTCAGCAAATGAATAACAATTTTAAACAAGGTGATTTGATTGTAGTGCAGTTGGCTTTAAGTTCTCCAACCGGTAATGATGTAGAAAATGTTGTACTTACCGATTTAATTCCTTCAGGATTTGAAATTGAGAATCCACGAATTGTTGACGATAGAGAGATGACATGGGTAAAAAGTAAAGCGCAACCTGATTATTTTGATATCCGTGACGATAGAATTAACCTATATACTCAGGCAGGTAAAGTAACGAAGTATTTTTATTACACTGTGCGCGCTGTAAACACCGGAAGTTTTGTTGTTGGGCCTGTCAGCGCTGATGCCATGTATGATGGAGAGTTTCATTCTTATAGCGGAGGTGGAAGAGTTACGGTGGTTAAATGAAGGCAGCAGTTAAAAGCTTCCGAAGTATTATTTTAAAAAGTGCAATTCTTATTGCAGCATGCATGCTGTTGGTGTATGTGTTGTCATGGTTGATTCCTTTGAACGTAAACATTCCTTATGCTGTAACAGTTACCGATAGCCGTGGCACAGTGCTGCATGCCTTTTTATCCAAAGATGAGAAATGGAGGATGAAAGCATGCCTGAGTGAAATAAATCCACAATTGGTAAAAGCTATTATTCAAAAGGAAGACAGGTGGTTTTATTTTCATTATGGCGTAAATCCCGTTGCTGTTGTCAGGGCAGCAGTAAATAATTTATTTTATCAGCGAAAGACTTCGGGTGCATCAACCATTACAATGCAGGTTTCAAGATTGCTTAATCCTGAACCACGCACATTGTTTAACAAAATGATTGAAGCTTTCCGTGCAGTACAATTGGAATGCAGGTATTCAAAAAAAGAAATTTTAGAGATGTATCTCAACCTGATTCCGTATGGCGGAAATATTGAGGGTGTAAAAGCTGCTTCAGTTTTATATCTCGGCAAATTACCTGCCGACTTATCACTTGCAGAGTGTGTAACCTTATGCATCATTCCTAACAGACCAAATTCTTTACGCCCGGGTTATGACAATGATTTAATAAGACGTGAAAGAAATAAATGGCTGACAAGATTTGAAAGGAATGAAGTTTTTAAAAAGGAAATCATCAACGATGCTTTGGATGAACCTGTTGAAATGACGCGACAGGCTGCACCTGCATTGATAACACAATTAGCCTATCGCCTGAAGGAACAGTATCCAACTTCGGAGAATATTCATTCTACCTTACAAGCACCTTTACAGCATAAAGTGCAATCGCTTGTTTATAATTACAGTAAACGTAAGTCATTGCAAAGTATTTACAATGGATCAGCAATTGTGATTGACAATAAGAATCACAAAGTAATAGCCTATATTGGCTCTGCAGATTTTAAAGATCAGTTACATCACGGACAGGTTGATGGAGTAAATGCTGTTCGTTCTCCGGGCAGCAGCCTCAAGCCGTTAATTTATGCAATGGCATTTGACAAAGGTTTAGCAACACCTATGACAGTAATTAATGATGTGCCGGTAAATTATATGGGATATAATCCAGAAAATTATAATTCAAAATTTAATGGTAGAGTTACTGTAGATTTTGCATTGTCACATTCACTGAATATTCCTGCAGTAAAAATTCTGAATCAGTTGGGTGTACCAAATGTAACACAGGCATTAATTAAATGTGGTTTCACTTCAATTGAAAAGAATAAAAACAGACTGGGATTATCTTTGGCTCTTGGAGGTTGTGGTGTGCGCCTTTATGAACTTACAAACTTGTATTCTGCCTTTGCAAATAGTGGAGTTTATCAGAAATTAAAATATATTGAAGCGGATTCATTGAGTAATGATACTGTCAGAATAGTTTCTCCCGGTGCAGCCTATCTTACTACAGAAATACTCAGTAAGGCTACGCGCCCCGACTTGCCTGATAATTATGCAAACCTACTTCGTATTCCTCACATTGCATGGAAAACAGGAACATCTTATGGCCGAAGAGATGCATGGAGCATTGGCTATAATAAAAGGTTTACTGTTGGTGTATGGCTGGGAAATTATAACGGCAATGGCGTTGCCGAACTTAGTGGAGCTTCTGTGGCCACACCTCTGCTCTTCGATATTTTTAATGCAATAGATTATAACAGTGACTCAACATGGTTCAGTCCGCCTGCCGATGTAAATTCCAGATTGGTATGCAGCGAAACAGGTCTGCTTCCCGGTGTCAGTTGCAGCAATCAGATTATGGATGAGTTCTTACCCGGCATAACCTCCAATGCTGTTTGCAACCATGTAAAAGAATTTATGATTTCTCCTGACGAGAAAATAAGCTATTGCACATCATGTATGCTGGCAGCAGGGTATAAGAAAAAGCTGTTTTCTTCTCCTGACGCTGAATATCTGGCATTTCTGAAAAGTGAAAACATCAGTCTCAATCTTCCGCCACCGCATAATCCTGCTTGCACCAGAGTATTTGCAGGGCAGCCTCCAAGAATTGTTTCTCCCAATATGCAAAGTGAGTACCTGCTTGATTTAAAAGGTGGAGATAAAATTATGCTGCAATGTCAGGCATCTCCGGAAGTAAGAAATGTTTACTGGTACATTAATGATTTGTTTTATCGTGCTGCAGCAGCTAATGAGCAACTGTTTTGTTCTCCACCAAAAGGCCGTATTAAAATTTCATGTGCTGATGATATGGGTCGCAACAGCGACATCTTTATTAAAATAGAGGAGTTGTAATTCAAAAATTTTCCAGCATCCTTACACGCATAAAGCCTTTCCGTTCCCAAAAATCTTTTAACTTTAGTGCTTCTTGCTGTGTGGCAATATTCAAAACTAAAATATGATACAACGGTCTGCCATTTTGATTTTTTTTGCCAACATAAAAAGACTGAATGTATTCTTCTTGTTGCAAATATTTTGCAAGTAGCAGTGCATGATCAAAATCGCGTGTGCGCCAAATACTGATAGTGTAACCTGAAGGAATTGTAATTCGGCCATCTGCATCTACAATTTGATTTGTCATGAAATTTTTTTCGATTGAATCTGTATTTTGCGATGGCTGAATAATTTCAAGCTTCACTTTTGTAATGCCATGTTTATAGCTTCCGATAATACGTGCTGCCTGTTCAGTAAGGTCAATGATGCGGTTTTTTGCATAAGGACCTCTGTCATTAACACGAACAATGGTCACTAACTTGTTTTTCAGATTGGTTACTTTTAAAAAAGTATGAAACTTTAATGTTCTGCTTGCACAGGTCATGTCATAGTTACTGAATAATTCGCCATTGGCTGTCTTTCGGCCTTCAAAGCTTTTTGCATAATATGAAGCACCGCCTGTAAACACTTTGTTTTGTGCACCGGACATTAAAGTTGTCAGGCTCAAAACCAAACCCAATAAGTAGCTTCTAATCAATTTTAAATCAATAGGTTTTAATTTATTCTTAAATGAATAAGCCGGTGTAAGAAATAGATTTTTGTTCATCTTTTTAAGTGTATTTCTTTTTCTGAACCAAGCAAAGCACACGTTCAAAATACCTACATTTGCACTCAATATTTAATATCATGTCAACGGTAAAATTCAACAATAAAGATGCAATATTTTTTCCTGAATTAAAACAACGCATCAATCAATATTTTGAACAAAATAAAATAAAGCCTACCGGTAATCTGAAGTTGTATGCTAAAACCATTATACTTTTCACCGTTTTAGTGGCACTTTATATTTTATTGGTATTTTTTACCCCCGAAAACGGATGGTTGTCTTTACTATTAGCTTCACTCTTAGGTTTGGTAATGGCATCTATTGGCTTTAACGTAATGCACGATGGTGCACATGGCAGCTACTCCAGTCATAAATGGGTGAATGAATCTATGGCACATTCACTGAATTTGCTGGGTGGCGTTTCATTTATCTGGAAACAAAAGCATAACATCAACCATCACTCTTATACCAATGTTGAAGGAATGGATGATGATATAGACATCAAACCTTTTATACGTGTGCACGAAGGTCAAAAGAAATACTGGTTTCATCGTTACCAGCATATTTATGGTTTACTGCTGTATGGAATAACTTATTTCTTCTGGGTTTTTTATAATGATTTTAATAAATATTTTTCAGGTAAGATAGCTGAACATACCCACATGCAGAAAATGTCTGTTTGGGATCATGTTATTTTCTGGGCTACCAAAATATTTTATGTGTTGGTGTTTATTGTATTCCCAATATATAATGTAGGGTTTATTGACACACTATTAGGTTATGGTGTGATGGTGGCAGTTACAGGAATTACTATTGCCGTTGTTTTTCAATTGGCACATGTTGTTGAAGATATGCCATTTGTAAGTCCTGAAGGTGATGTAATGAAAATTGAGTCAGAGTGGGCAGTGCATCAGTTGCAGACAACTACCAACTTTGCAACAAAAAATAAATTTATAAGTTGGTTATTAGGTGGTTTGAATTTTCAGGTTGAACATCATTTATTTCCTCGTATAAGCCACATACACTATCCATCAATCAGCAAAATTGTTAAAGAAACTTGTTTGGAGTATAATGTACAATACAAAGAGTTTCGTACCATGCGTGGTGCATTGGCATCGCATATTCTTCATCTTCGCGATATGGGTAGAAAATAGGCTGCATTATTTTAGCCTGTTTAACTCAGTTATTACCTGAGTACTGTAAATTTTTAGTTAAAATTTGGTTAATTCAAATTATTATTAACTTTGTGTGAAGTTTTTCTGAAACCACATACATGAAGTTGTTTTTCATAAAAGGTTATTCGCAATATAAAAAAGATCTGTTTTTCATAGACACAGACAGTAGATTAAACCGCCAGTTTCATTCTACAACAAATAAATTAAATAAGTTAAACTCAAATTAAAAGCAGTATGAAGAAAACAATCACATTGTTTATTTGCCTGTTCTCGTTGTCATTGGCAACCTGGGCACAGGACAAGACTGTAACCGGAAAGGTTACTTCATCGCAGGACAAACTGGGTATTCCCGGTGTTAGCATCCTCGAGCCCGGAACTACCAATGGTGCCGTTACGGATATTGATGGAAAATATTCCATAAATGTAAAATCTACTACAACCCAACTCCGTTTTTCCGGAACAGGTTTGGTAACCCGCACAGTGGATATACCTGCCACAAATGCACTTGACATTACTATGGCGGCCGATGTACAGAAAATTGGTGAGGTAGTTGTAACAGCTTTAGGTGTTAAGCGCGAAGAAAAGTCTTTAGGTTACAGCACACAGAAAGTAAGTGGTGAGGACTTGTCGGCTGCAAAAGAAGCTAACTTCATCAACTCACTTCAAGGTCGTGTTGCCGGTGTAAGCATCACAGGTTCCAGCAATCTGGGTGGTTCTTCAAGAATTTTGTTACGCGGTATGCGTTCCATCAATTTTGAAAACCAACCTTTGTTTGTTGTTGACGGAATTCCAATGAATAACGAAAACGTAGCCACCGTTGACCAGCAACGAGGTGCATTAGGTTATGATTATGGAAATGCTATTCAGGATATTAACCCTGATGACATCGAATCTGTTAACGTACTTAAAGGGCCATCTGCAACAGCACTTTATGGTTCAAGAGGATCAAACGGTGTAATTATCATCACAACTAAAAAAGGCGTTGCCCGCGAAAAATCTGAAAAGTACTCACCAATAGGTGTAACAATTAATTCAGGCTGGAGCATGAAGAAGATTTATAATCTTCCTAAATATCAGAACCGTTATGGTGGAGGAGCCTCTTCCGATTTTATTGAGAGTGATATTCACCCGGGCGAGTTGCGCTCTGAATTTGAATATGATGGTAGCTGGGGTCCCGAATTGCTTGGACAAGAAGTTTATCAGTGGGATAGCTACTATCCTTCAATGCCTAATTATAATAAGAAAACTCCATGGGTGGCACATCCCGACAACGTAAAAGATTTCTTTGAAACGGGTATTGTTAAAAATAACAGCATTTCGCTTGATGGCGGTAACGAAAAATCACTTTTCAGATTAGGTTATACCAACTATGACGAAAAAGGTGTTATTCCAAACGAAAGCCTCAACAGAAATATTATAAGCTTTAATGGCTCCAACAAATTTAACGACAGGCTTACAGCTTCATTAAGCATGAATTATGTAGTTGCCAGAGGTAAAGGCCGTGCAGCAACAGGTTACAACAGTATTGCTTCTAACTTCAACCAGTGGTGGCAACGACAACTCGACATCAAGGAGCTAAAAAATTATAAAAACCCTGATGGCTCACAGCGTGCATGGAATATGAATGCAGAAGATGATCCATCACCACTATATTGGGATAATCCATATTGGGTTTCTTACGAGAATTATGAAACCGATCAACGTAATCGTTTATATGGTGGATTGACTTTTTCTTATGATATTGGTAAAGGATTTACTCTTGCTGCATCAGGAAAAACAGATTATTATAACGACAACCGTCAGGAACGTGTTGCCGTAGGAAGTGCCGTTGCAACAGCAATACCTGCTTATTCAGAAAACAGCATTACCTTCAATGAGAATAACTACGAAATGATACTGTCATACAAACATCGTTTGGGTGATGATTTGGATTTTAATGGCTTTGTTGGTGTAAACAGACAAGATCAGAAATTCAGTAATAAATTTATTGCTACACAAGGTGGTTTAAATGTTCCAAATTTTTACAACATCAATAATTCAACAAGCAGCGAATTAATTTATTCTTCGCAAGTAAGACAACTTCGTAAAAATTCTCTTTTTGCAAGTGCATCTTTCGGATATCAGAGTTTCTTATACCTTGACATAACAGGACGTAATGACTGGAGTTCAACATTACCTGAAGGCAAGAATTCATACTTCTATCCATCAATTACAGCAAGTTTTGTTTTCTCCGAAAAATTAGATTTCAACTGGTTGAGTTATGGTAAACTGCGTGCAGGTTGGGCACAAACAGCTATCGATCCTGTTCCTTATCGTTCAACAAGTACTTCACCAAGTATGTCTGACAATTTTAATGGATTACCTACAAGTGTTATTCCGGGTACATTTAACAATACTGATTTAAAACCGGAAATGACTTCAGGTTTTGAAACAGGATTGGAATTGCATTTCCTTCAAAAACGAATCTCATTCGATATTGCTTATAGTTCAACACGCTCAAAAGATGTAATCTTCAATGTACAACAATCTGGTGCCAGCGGTATAGATTTTAAAATTTACAATGCTGCCGAAATAACCAACAAAACAGTTGAATTGATGATTGGCCTTGTTCCTGTTAAATTAAAAAATGGATTTGAGTGGGGTGTTGGCATGAATTGGGCAAAAACCAACAACGAAGTGGTTAAGCTGTTTACAGATGAGTTAGGTAATGAAACTGAAAGTGTGCAGATTGGTACAGCGCCTTTCTCTGCAACGCTTCAAATGCGCAAGGGCATGGAAGCTTCTCAGATTGTAGGTTATGATTTTGTTTATGATGACAAAGGAAACAAAGTTGTTGATGCAGATGGTTTCTATATGCGTTCCGAAACAGTTAAACCATTAGGTTCAGTATTGCCTGACTATACCGGTGGTTTTAATACCTATGTAACATTTAAAGGCATTCGTCTTGCAGGATTAATTGACTTCCAAAAAGGTGGTAAGGTTTTCTCTCTTACCAATGTATGGGGAAAATATTCAGGAATTTTTGCTGAAACAGCCGAGGGCGACATCCGCGAAAATGGTTTGGTTAACGAGGGTGTAACTGAAACAGGCGAACAAAACACAACAGTAATTGCTGCCGTTGATCACTATTTTCAGGATGGTGGTTATGTAATTACAGCAGCCGATGTATATGATGCATCATTCGTTAAACTTCGTGAGATTACATTGTCTTATGAATTGCCACAGTCATTATTCAAAAAAGCAATACGTGGTGTGTCAATTGGTCTTTACGGTCGTAACCTTGCCATCCTTCACAAAAACGTACCAAACATTGACCCTGAAGCAGGTTTGTCAAGCGGCAACGTTCAAGGATTTGAAGGTGGTCAGTTACCAACTGCAAGAATTTTTGGTGTTAACCTGAATGTAAGATTTTAACTTTAAAAACGAGAGATCATGATAAAATTTAAGATAAATCAAAAAGCAATTGCAACGGTGATGGTATTCTCGCTGTTGCTGGGTTCATGTAAAAAGAATTTTGAATCCATAAACGAAGACCCGAATAATCCCAAAGAAGTACCTAATGCTTATCTGCTAACAGGAGCCATTCGAGGATTAATGGATAATACCATTGATGCGTGGTGGGGTGCTAACGTTGGTAATCAGTTGGGTCAGTATTGGTCTTCAAACCAGTATTCCTCAGAGAGTCGCTATCTCTATCGTTCTAATGTTACCAATTCATATTGGCGATATTTTTACGGTGGCGTACAAAACGATCAGTTAGTTGCTGTTGGCGGATTGTATGAGCTGAGTCAGATAGTTAAGAAATGTAAAGAAGATTCAATAGAAGCTTCTCGTGATGGTTATGTCCCCAATCAGATTGCAGTTGCAACCATTGTCCGTGTTTGGACATTCCAAAACATGACTGATATATGGGGTGATATTCCTTACTCAGAAGCCTTACAGGCCGATGCCAACAAATCACCTAAGTATGATAAGCAGGAAGACATCTACAATGGTCTTTTAAGCGAGATTGATGAAGCTATCGCAATGATAAACGATGCTGAATCAGGACCCAATGGTGATGTTGTATATAATGGTGATATGGCTGCATGGAAGAAGTTTGCCAATTCATTAAAGATGCGTTTAGCTTTAAGAATTGTTGACCGTAATCCGGCTAAAGCACAGTCAGAGTTTGAAGCAGCTTTCACTGCAGGTGCCTTTAGCGCCAACAGCGACAATGCATTATTACAATATGGAGAATTTCCAAGCGGCAACCCTATTTATTATAACCGCTACATCTCCGGTCGTAATGACTATGCCTCAAGCAATACTTTCCTCGATTCTACTTTAACACCGTTAAACGATCCGCGCAGAGAGTGCTTCTTCGTACCTGCCACAGCAACCGGTCTTTGGACTGGCGAAGTATATGGCTTGTCTGAAGCCAATGCTGCACAAACACCAAACTCACGTATTGCACAACGTTCTCCTTTGGTTTTATCTGCTTCATTGCCCGGCATTTTCATGGACTATGCTCAGGTAGAATTTATGCTGGCAGAAGCAGCCGAAAGAGGTTGGGCTGTTACAGGTTCTGCAGAAAGTCATTATGATGCAGGTATTACCGCAAGCATTTCTTTCTGGACAGAACTCAATGGAAGCCCTGCATCTGCCGGTGATATTGCTGCCTACATTGCACAACCTACTGTAAATTATCAAACAGCCGGAGGCACTTGGCAACAACGTATTGGCGTTCAGAAATGGATTGCTTTATTTGATCAGGGTATTCAGGGCTGGGTTGAATGGAGAAGACTTGACTTCAACAAACTCATGATGCCTGCCGATGGTGTTATTGACGGAACAGGTATTCCTTTGCGTATGAAGTATCCTGTTTTAGAGCAAACACTAAATAGTGCAAGCTACAGTGCTGCAGTTGCTGCACAGGGAGCCGATGAGCAAGACACCCGCATGTGGTGGGATGTTAACTAATAGTTTAATTTAAAATATATTTAAGGCGGAGTAAATCTCCGCCTTTTTTGTTGGAATTCCAAAGCCCTGAAAGGGCGTAATCTCACAGCGAGGTGGTAACGCCCCTCGCTGAAAGGGCATAATCTCACAAACATCCACGCCCTGAAAGGGCTGCATATCTTAACATAGGGAGTAGCCCTATGAAGCCCTGAAAGGGTGTAATCTCACAGTGAGGCGGTAACGTCCCTCGCTGAAAGGTGAAAGGGCGTAATAGTAAATGCTGTTATCATGTTGTTATCATGTGTATTCTCTTTTCTTCGATGGCTATGCACTTTTTCCTATCATTACGCTGATTTCTGACTGTAAAGATGTTCTTGAAATTCTATAAACAGTCTGCTAATGTTTGCAACGTCTCCCAAAATTTCCTTTGCATCTTCCAATGATTGATACTTGTTTGTCAGCAAGATTGGTAGTTTCTCTTGGTCGAGTTCGTCCACACCTGTTTCAATGTATTTGCTCAATACGAACGTGATAAACTCTTTTTGTTTGTCGTTGAGTAAGGCAAAAATTGTCGCTTCGGCTGCTTTGGCTCTGGCTTCTCTGGTCATTGCGATATAGTCGCCATTGAAAACATACTCCAACACATCATACAAGTCGCTTTTTTCCATATCTACCAACTTTTGTAAAGTCAGTAAGTCGTCTTTTGGAAAACCTGCTGCATCTAAATTCTCTAACAAAGTTTTTCGGGTTAGTGGATTGCTCCACAGTTTCCGCAATTCTTCTTCGTCTTTGAAAAGTTTGGGCAATTCGCCAAAAAGATTATTCAAAAATTCTTCAGCCGAAATGGGTTTGCCGTCTGCACTCCAAAACGAAGTGGTTACCATGCTTTGCAACTCTCGTTCTTTGCCTTTACCCAATTTTATGCGCACTTTTTTAGGACACACACACGGTTGTTGCCTGCATATTTCACACGGTTCAGGTTGGGGCTTTTCACAAACGCAAGGTTGTTGAGCGCATATTTTGCAAAGCGGTTTCGGTTGTATCTCTGTCTCTTCGCCTCCTTCGGGTTCTCCGTCCCACTCAGGGTCAGAGAAATGTTTATAATTATCAAAGTAGTCGTAAATGGTGAAAAACTCTTTGCCATCAAACAAACGTGTGCCACGTCCAACAATTTGTTTAAACTCTATCATTGAACCAACCGGGCGCAGCAACACTACATTACGGACATTGCGGGCATCTACACCTGTCGAAAGTTTTTGTGAAGTGGTCAGAATGGTTGGAATTGTTTTTTCATTGTCCTGAAATTCTCGCAATAGTCTTTCGCCTTCTTCTCCGTCATTGGCTGTAACACGAACGCAATAAAAAGGGTCTTTACTTTTGGCGTTTTGGTTCACCAAATCTCTTATCAATGCTGCATGTGCTTGATTGGCACAAAACACAATAGTTTTTTCTTTTGGGTTGATTTGTTCCATCAATACTTTTACATTGTATTGCTCGTAGGCTTCAATAAAAAGTGTTTTGTTATATTGCGTTTGTTTAAACTTTTGTCCTTGCGAAACATTGCCCTCCAACACTTCATCATCGCTTGTGTAAGTGTAACCGTCAGCAAAACTGGTTTTAATACGTTTAACCTTAAATGGTGTTAAATAACCATCATTGATTCCTTCTTTTAGGGAATAGATGTAAACAGGTTCGCCAAAATATTTGTAAGTATCAACATTGTCTTTTCGCTTGGGTGTGGCTGTTAAACCCAATTGCACTGCCGGACTAAAATATTCTAAAATACTTCTCCAATTGCTTTCGTCATTGGCTCCGCCACGATGGCACTCGTCAATGATGATAAAATCAAAATAGTCGGCTGGATATTCGCCAAAGTAGGGTGCAGGTTTGCCTTCTGCATCCGTGCCACTCATAAATGTTTGAAAAATGGTAAAGAAAATACTGCCGTTGGTGGGCACTTTTCCGCTTTTCTTTATCTCATTGGGTTTTATCCGCACCAAAGCATCTTCTGGAAATGCTGAAAATGAGTTGTAGGCTTGGTCGGCTAATATGTTTCTGTCGGCTAAAAATAAAATTCTTGGTCTTCTTGGAGCGTAGTCTGAGCCTGTCGAAGACAAGTTCCAACGGGTTTGAAACAGTTTCCAAGCTATTTGAAAAGCAATTGCCGTTTTTCCTGTTCCCGTGGCAAGGGTGAGCAAAATTCTTTCTTTGCTTTGTGCAATGGCTTCAACAGTTCGTTGAACGGCAATTTCCTGATAATACCTTAACTGCCAACTTCCGCTTTTGTCTTCAAAAGGAACATTTGCAAATTTTTCTCTCCACCTTTCGACATTTCGACTACGCTCAATGTCCGATGCGGTGGCTGAGCCTGTCGAAGCCACCGGAAAGGTTTTATTCCAAAGTTCAACAGGGCTTAAAAAGTCTGTTACCAAACCTTCTTCGCCTGATTTCATACAGATTTGGTAAATGGCTTTTCCGTTGGTGCTGTAGGTGGTCTCTAATTTTAGTTTTTCTGCATATTTCTTGGCTTGCATTACGCCTTCGCCCACTTCCAATTCATCACTTTTGGCTTCTACCACTGCCAATTTGATGCCTTTGTAAACCAACACATAATCGGCAATTTCTCTTTTGCCCCTGCCACCGCCTGTTTGAATTTTACCTTCTGTTATGTTGTATTCACGAAGGACTTTAGAGCCTTCCACAACGCCCCAACCACAAGCCTTTAGCTTTGGGTCTATGAGTTCTGCTCTTGTTTCTGCTTCGTTCATTCTGTTTCTATAATTTCCGGCATTTCTAAATACTTTCTGCCGTTAAGCAGATTGCCTGTTTTCTTTTTATTCGTTCCGCCCCATTGTTTAAAGAAAAACGCTACATCCTTTTTCTTGCATTGTTCTTTGATGTCCATTACCCATTCCTTTTTCATTGGTCTTGGCGTTCTGCCGCTTTCACCGCCCACAATTACCCAATCAATTCCTTTTAAATTCAAATTCGGCAAAGGGCTGATTAACGGTTCGCAACTCAAAAATTTTACTCTTGCATTGGTTTGTCGCAATAGGTCAATTCGTTTCATTACTTTTTCGCTTTCTACCGAAACTCCCATCCAAATATTGTGTGTCCAATCCAACAAACCTTCTTTGTCGTAATACAAAAGCACATCAGCCCGTTTTGTCAAAATTTGAAAAACGTGTTGCGGATTTTCTTTCATTACCCTGAAAACCTTTTGAATAAACTCAACAGGCACGTCTTTGTGAAATAAGTCGCTCATTGAATTAACAAAAACCATTTTCGACTTTTTCCAAGTATAAGGCGTTTGCAATTCATCTTCGTGAATAGCCAACTCAAAACCATTGGCATATTTTTCAACGCCCATTGCTTTCAATCGCTTTGCCATCACTTCGGCATAGCAGAATTTGCAACCTGCCGAAATTTTATCGCAACCCGTGGTTGGGTTCCAAGTCATTTCAGTCCATTCTATGCTTGATTGTGCCATAGGTTAAATGTTTTGAATAATTTGTTTAGCAATCTTTTTTGCATTCTGATTATTGGATGCGAAAACAAAATGAAAAATAGGAGAGCCGTTTCGGTTCTTTAAAACTAATGGTTCATCCGTAACGTGTTTCCAAATAGTTTTCATTCGTTCGGCATATAATCGTGCTATTTTTTCAATGGGTTGAGAAACTTTAGTAATAATTTCTTCGTCCCCGAAAAGTGTTTGCACTTTCTTTTCTTGGTAGAAATGGGCTTTGATTTCTTCTATCGTCAAACCGAAAAAAGATTGAAGTTTATCGCTGAAATCCAATTTTCCCGCCCTGTCAAGCAAACGGTTTACAATGACACCCGTTGGAACTAAAATCCAAACGTCAGAACGCGTGTCTTTTAATTCTGCAATGGAGTTCCAATCTATTTGCATACCGAAAGGGTCAAGAAAAATCAATGCAGCATAATCTTTTGTTCGCAAAGCTTTAGCAAGTTCAGTGATTTGATGATTTGCATCTCCTGACCTATAAACAATCGTTTTGTTTTTAAATTTCTCATCCAGTTTAGCTTTCAATTTGTTCAGCGAAGTGTCTTTTTTATCAATGAAATAGTAAAAGTCAAAACCCAATTCCTGCAAACCTAAAACTCTTTCGGCTGCACCTTTGTAGGTTCGTTCTTCTTCTTCTGTGATTTTAAGTTGCTGCATCAAATCAGCGTTCATCTGCTTTTCTCTTGTGCCACTTCCTGCAAAGCCATCAAAGTATATAGTTTTCCAATATGGAAACTTCTTCATTATGGTCAGATAAGACCACACATATTTCGAAAAAGCTTCCAGTTTCTTTTCAGTCCAAGGTCCGCCCCATTCTCCGGGTGGTTCATTTAATATGTTTTTTTCGTTCCAGCTCATTTGTCAGAATCAGGATTTACTTGATTTTAGGATTAGCAAGATTATATTTTGGGTTAAACACCTTTTTGAATTGCAAACTGCTTACTCCAAAATTGATAAGCAAACCTATTGGGAAATCATAAGCCACTACGTAATTCTTTGCCTGTGCCAAATGCACATCTTCCAGATTTATTAGCGCTTTTAATTCAACGATTACTTGATTTTCAACAACAAAATCTGCCCTTCTCGTTCCTATTTCAATACCGTCATAATAAATTGCTTGTTCTATTTCTCTGCCAAAATTCAATCCGGCTCTTTCTAACTCAATAGCCAAACATCTTTGATAAATAACTTCCTGAAATCCATTACCCAAAGTATTGTGCACCTTCATTGCACATCCATTGATTTTATATGTTATTTCGTCAAGTGTCATACAGTTGCTTTATTAAAATCCTGTTCATCTTTTAATCCTGCCAATCCTGATTCAGACAATTGCCCACTAAATGCCTTTTGCAAGATTGATTTTTTCAGTTCTTCAAGTCCTTCAATTTTCTTTAAATACACACTTTCAAGGTTCTCCTTTTGTTGCTTTAGTGTTTCTGCTTTTTCAATTATCAGTTTTTGTTCTTCAATGCTCGGAACTGGAATTTTATAATCCTTAATCATTGGAACGGTTAACTGTGGAATGGCACTTCCGCTTCGTTGAATTACTAAATTATCTATAGTGTATTTAAGAAACTCGGTTGAAATTTGGCTGGTGTCTGGAATACAAACAATAAGCCTTACAATCGGCAAAAAGTATTCGTTTCTTAACTCAGTGTGCCCTGTTCCGCTTCCCCTTGCCGCTATTGTAACACAAGGTTTGGTAACTCTTGCAAAATCTGTATAGCCATAAAGTCCCCTGTCTTTTACAGCATTTGCATAAATGGGAATATTGTGTTTTTCATTTGGTTCTAACGAATAGTTGTCTTTCGGTGCGTCACCACCTGCAAATATTTCATCACAAACCATTGCAATAGTTTTCATTTCCCATTTCCCATTCTCAAACACCCCCTGCAAATAGCTTTCAAAAAGTTCTTTGGCGTTTTTGAGGTTTTGTTCGGCATTGGCTTTTGCTTTGGCTATGGCGGCAAAGGCTTCATCTAAAATGGAAACAATGCGTTGTTGTTCGGAGAGAGGGGGAAGGGGGATTTCAAATTGACCTAAATCGCTAAATTTTAAATTATTGATGTTTGCTCCGTCAGAAAGCTCATTTATAAACTTTTTGTAATTATCTGATGTCATCAAATAGAACAGAAACTTTGAATCCAAATTCTCTTTTGGAGTAACTTGTCCCATAAAACCACCAAAAGCATAATTGTAATCATCATCAATAAGTGCAACCTTGCCAAGATGACTTTTGCTGCCGTTTGCTGTGCAAATCAAAAGTGAACCCTTTTTTACCTTTTTACTTTCCTGAACTTCAATTGCAGGGTTGATGTATTTTAATTCAGTAAAGTCAAGTTCATTTTTTATTAAATCTACATTGTTTGAACGCAATACAATATTGTCTGAAAAGTCAACTTCATCCTTTTTGGAATAAGTCAACCCCCGCTGAAATTCAACTGCATCTTCTAATCTCTTTATTTCCCAACCTTGCTTCATATCAATTCCAAAATTGAGTTTAAGATTTCGGCACTTTCTTCATCCAATGCTTTCATTTCTTCCAAAATGGCTTGAGGTTGGCGAAGCGTTACTTCTTCTTTTTTGTTCGGGTTCTTTACGCTTAAATCAAAAGTGTTTTGGTCAATGTCTTTCACATTTACCGTCCAAGAGTTTTCGCTCTCGGCAAAGGTTTTTTGCAGTTCAACAAATTCTGTTAAGTCGTTTTCGTTAAGTGGGTTGGTCTTGCCTAAATTGCGGTCAAGGTTCAACTGGTAAAACCAAACCTTTTGTGTGGGTTTGCCTTTTTCAAAAAACAGCACTACGGTTTTTACACCTGCACCGGTAAAGGTGCCACCGGGTAAATCCAATACGGTATGCAGGTTGCAGTTTTCCAACAAGGTTTTGCGAATGGCAACGGTGGCATTGTCGGTATTGCTCAAAAAAGTGTTTTTAATCACCACACCTGCCTTGCCACCTGCTTTCAAAATTTTAATGAAGTGCTGCAAAAAGAGTGATGCGGTTTCGCCTGTTTTAATCGGGAAGTTTTGTTGCACTTCGGCACGTTCCTTTCCACCAAATGGCGGATTGGCAAGCACCACATCGTAGCGGTCTTTTTCCTGTATGTCGGCCAAGTTTTCAGCAAGTGTGTTGGTATGTATGATGTTGGGCGCTTCCACACCGTGCAAAATCATATTCATAATGCCAATGATATACGCCAATGATTTTTTCTCTTTGCCGTAAAAGGTGCGTTTTTGCAGTATCTCGGTTTCTTTGGTAGAAAGTGATTTGCTGTTTCGCAAATAATCGAACGCTTCGCAAAGGAAGCCTGCACTACCAACAGCACCGTCATAAATTTTGTCGCCAATTTTTGGGGCAACCACTTTTACAATGGTCGTTATGAGCGGTCGGGGTGTATAGTATTCGCCACCGTTTCGCCCTGCATTGCCCATATTTTTGATTTTGTCTTCATACAAGTGGCTCATTTCGTGTTTCTCTGCGTGGGTGCGGAAACGCAACTCGTCAATACGGTTAATTACTTCACGCAAATTGTAGCCGCTTTGTATGCGGTTTTTCAGTTCGCTGAAAATCTCGCCAATCTTGTATTCAATAGTGTCGGCACTTTCGGCACTCAACTTAAACTTTTTGAGGTAAGGAAAGAGTTTGTTGTTTACAAAATCGGTGAGGTCGTCACCTGTGAGGGCTTTGTGGTGGTCGAGTTTTCCGTCTTTACCTTTTGGCATTGCCCAAACTGTCCATTGGTAATCTTTGTCAATGATAGGCGTATAAGTCTTGCTTGTAAGTTCAGCTGCTGTGGCACGGTCTTTCTCCAAGTCGTCCAAATATTTGAGGAACAAAATCCAAGAGGTTTGCTCCACATAGTCTAATTCACTGCCGCAACCTGCGTCTTTGTGAAGTATATCGTCAATATTTTTAAAAGTCTGCTCGAACATTATTTATGTCTGTTTTTATCAATTTGTAAAGTTATCATTACTTTCCTGCCTTTCAATATCATTCTCATTTCAGAGGTGTTTTTTAAGAAAAGTTGGTTCAAAACTAACAAAAAAAGCCCCCGATACTTCGGAGGCTTTTCTAAATTTTAGAACAAAAAAACTATTCCGTCTCTTCTTCTATGCCAATTCATCTTCTGTAGGAATAACTACTGTTGGCTGCATAACAATTGCAGGTTGCATAAGTACTGTTGCAGTCACAGAGCGGCCGCGACTAAAATCAACATTCGCTATAGTATAAACATCATAATTTGTTTTTCTCAACACAACATTGTGGCTGCCTTCCCCTACATTAGTTATGGTGCATTTTCCTTGCATATCCGTCATGCCTTGCAGTGCTGTGCCTGTTATTTCTATCAGCACTCCTGTTAGTGGTGCTGCTGTTATCGCATCTTTCACTGTCAGGCGTATCTTAGCATGTATGTTTTTATTTATCACCTTGGCATTGGCTACCATACCTTCATAAAAATTTGGATTTGTAGTTTTAAACTGTCTGCCCATCTTCAACAACTCTTTGCGCATAATCACATTGCCTTCCTTTACCAATTGTGTCAGATTATTCGTCAGCACAGTTTTCATCGTCACCACATTTCTAGTGCTCGGAGCCACAGCTTTAAAACTTTCAATAACATCAGACAGTGCATCCAGCACAGGTGTTGATATGCCAAATGGTTGCAAATCTACTATCGGAAAACTCTTCGCTTTGCCTAACACAAGCTCCGCTGCCGATATTGCATTCTCATTCTTTGCATAATAAATCTTTGAGTAGCACGTACTCATTTGCGCAAACAATGTTTGATTACCGATGCTCAGTGCAAACGACTGCATGGCATTCGATATTGCCACAACTGCATTCGCCAGTTCATTCTTGGTTTCTGCCTTGGTATGTGTCACACCTTTGTTATTCTCTTCCTGTCGGCTTTCAGTAGAATAAATGCTGTTAATCTTTAGCCGCAATGCTGTTAATGCAGTGCCGAAGGCTGTTACTGTATTCCACACATCTATGTTTTCTGTGCAGAATTTTTCGAATGCTTCCATAGCATCCACTTGTTCTTTTAATACTCTTTTCATTTTAATTTAATTTTATGAGCGTTAGATTTATTAACTTTGCATCTGAAATTTAGCTCAGTAATTTCAGATTTCATTTTTCATTTATAGCTTATTTCAATTTAAAGAGTTACAGCAAAAACATCTTTATTTTTTCAACTTGTTTGAAATCAGCATAATAAAAAGTCTTTTTTGATTTCTTTAGCCGCCAAATAGACTTCACAAAACGCCACGACAACTTCACAAAACAGTTAAAAAAGTACCATTTACTGTTGCCAATCCAATACGTAAAACCGTAATAGCAAAAACATATCATTTTCAAAGTGCCACCTTGTGTTATTAACTGTTTTAAAGTTTACATCGCCTTTTTTATTGGTAGCCACTCACCATTTTATACTTTCTGATAACTTTGCAGCAAACTTTACTGAATAATGAGCCACAGTTATATTAAAGCTTTATTAAATACAGAACCAACAGGTCAGATTGTTAAAGCAAAAGGATGGGTGCGTACAAAAAGAGGAAACAAAGCCATTTCATTTATTGCAATAAACGATGGCAGTACTATTCATAATATTCAGGTTGTTGCAGAGAATAGCAGCTTTGACGAATCGCTACTGAAAAATATAACTACAGGTGCATGTATTGCTGTTCAGGGTAAACTGGTTGCCTCGCAAGGGCAGGGGCAAAAGGTAGAGATGCAGGCCACACAAATAGAAATTTATGGCACTGCCGACCCTGAAACATTTCCACTGCAGAAGAAAGGTCATACCATGGAATTTCTTCGTGATATTGCCCACCTGCGTCCAAGAACAAACACTTTTGGTGCAGTTTTCAGAATAAGACATACAATGGCCTATGCCATCAATCATTATTTTCATACCAACGGATTTTTTTACATCCATACACCAATCATTACAGGCAGCGATGCTGAAGGTGCAGGAGAAATGTTCAGAGTAACAACGTTAGACCTTAACAAACCTCCCCGCAATGATGACGGAACTATTGACTACAGCCAGGATTTTTTTGCAAAAGAAACCAACCTTACAGTAAGTGGACAACTTGAAGGTGAATTGGCTGCTATGGCATTAGGCAAAATTTACACCTTCGGCCCTACCTTTCGTGCCGAAAACAGCAACACACCACGCCATTTAGCCGAGTTCTGGATGATAGAACCTGAAATGGCTTTCTTCGACCTGAACGACAACATGGATCTGGCAGAAGATATGCTCAAATATCTGGTGCGCTATGCACTCGATAATTGTATGGATGATTTGGAGTTTCTGAATAATATGTACGATAAGGAACTCATTGCGCGTTTACGCAGTGTCATAGAAAATCCGTTTAAACGCTTAACCTACACCGAAGCAATAAATGTTTTAGAACCCAACAACAATAAGTTCGAATATAAAGTTAGTTGGGGTGCCGACCTGCAGAAAGAACATGAAAACTTTCTGGTAGAGCATTTTAAAACACCTGTTATTTTAACAGATTATCCTGCTGCTATCAAAGCATTTTATATGAAGCAGAATGATGATGGAAAAACTGTCAGAGCAATGGATATTTTATTTCCATGGATAGGCGAAATTATTGGCGGCTCGCAGCGCGAAGAAAATTACAATAAGTTAGTCAGCCGTATGCAAGCCATGCATATTCCCGAAAAAGAAATGTGGTGGTATCTCGACACCCGAAGGTTTGGTGCTTGCCCGCACTCAGGCTTTGGCTTGGGCTTCGAACGCTTGATGCTTTTCGTAACGGGCATGAATAACATTCGCGATGTCATTCCTTTTCCGCGTACACCTCGCAATGCAGAGTTTTAGTTTTTACTGATTAAGGTAAATTTAATTCCTTAAGTTTTTTTGCTTTCAGAAAGGTAATTAATACCACAAGCAAGGTCATACCTCCGCCAAAGAGCACAGAGGGTATTAAGCCCATCAGCTTTGCCATAACGCCCGACTCAAACGCACCCAACTCGTTGGACGACCCCACAAAAATACTGTTCACTGCCGATACCCTTCCTTTCATCTCGTCAGGTGTAAAGCTTTGAATAATTGTTGAGCGTATCACCACACTCACATTATCAAAAACGCCACTCATGAACAGGAGCAAAAGCGACAAAATAAAACTTGATGAAAGCGCAAATCCTATCATACATAAACCAAATCCAACAACGCTTGCCAGCATTTTATAGCCGGCATCTTTTCGCGGTGGATGAAATGCTAAATATATGGCCATCACTACAGAACCAACAGCAGGGGCTGCACGTAACAAACCCAAACCTTCTGCACCTACATGCAAAACCTGATCGGCAAAAACAGGAAGTAGTGCCACAGCGCCACCAAAAAGTACTGCAAACAAATCGAGAGAGATTGCTGAAATGATAAATTGATTTTTAAAAACAAAATTGACACCTGTTTTTAATGATTGTAAAACAGATTCGGTTTTGTTATGATAGTCAACATGCCTGTCTTTAATCAACAAATAGCAAATCATTGTTACAATGATAAATGCGCATACCACCAACGAAGAATAAAATACACCAATCCAGCCATAGAAAAAACCACCCATTGCAGGACCAATAACTGCTGCCACCTGCCAAAGACTGCTGTTCCATGTTGATGCATTAACATAATGTTCTTTAGGCACTAACTGGCCCCAAAAGGCCGCCTGTGTTGGAGCATGAAATCCGCGTGCCAGACCGATGAGAAAAATAGTAAGGTAAATAGGCCAGGTAGAAATTTTACCAAAATCATAAACGTAAATCGCCAAGAATGCCGATGCAGAAAGGGTAATGGCACTACTCCATATTAAAAGTTTGCGCCTGCTAAGTCTGTCGGCCAAATGCCCGCCAAACAAAGCAACACTCAATGCAGGAATAGCTTCAATCAAACCAATTATTCCTAAAGAAAGCGGGTCATTCGTCATCTCATAAATCAGCCAACTCAGGATAATGCTTTGCATTTGAATAGCTATTGTCAGGCAGACTTTAGCTATCAGAAACAAACGGTAATCTTTATGTTTCCAGGCTACAAATGCATTTTTAGTTTTTGTCATAAAAAATTAAGGCCAAGCATTAATGCTCAGCCTTATTTTCAGATATCATTTATAAAGATTAATACTCATCTTCGTTGAAAAAGAAGTCATCCTTAGTTGGATAATCAGGCCAAATTTCTTCAATACTTTCATACGATTCACCTTCATCCTCAAGCTCCTGAAGATTTTCAACCACTTCTACGGGTGCTCCTGAACGGATGGCATAATCAATCAATTCGTCTTTAGTAGCAGGCCAGGGGGCGTCTTCAAGATGCGATGCTAATTCCAGTGTCCAATACATTACAATATTCTTATTAAAAAATTAAACTAATTGTGCCTTAATTTTTAAGGGCTGCAAAAATATGTAAATTAAATTGGAAAAAACAAGTGTTTTTTTGAATAGTTATTAAGATTCTAAACTCTTGGCCTCCAGGGAGTTTCTGTAATATTTCGGACAAAGCATACATGGCGTGCCAGCATAAAAAGATAGTCAGAAAGCCTGTTAAGGTAGATTAGTACCATTGGCTCTACCCATTCCAACTCACTGAGACCGGTTGCCAAACGCTCTGCCCTGCGACAAACACAGCGTGCCACATGACTGTGGCTGTTTAAAAGATGACCACCAGGCAATATAAATGACTTCAGTGGTGGCAGTGCAGCTACCATCCTGTCAATTTCCTTTTCTAACAGGGTAATATCTTCTGTATTCAAATCAGGAATTTTCATTTTCGACTTTTCAGGATCAGCAGCCAAAGAAGAACCAATGGTAAAAAGTCTATCCTGTATTTCAGCCAATATTTCTTTACATTGGTCTTTCTCTTCAGCAAGGTCCTTCAGTAGTCCTATGGTAGAATTTAACTCATCAACAGTGCCGTAGGCATCAATACGCAGATGGTGTTTGCTTACTCTAGTGCCTCCAATGAGTGATGTTTTGCCACTGTCACCCGTTTTGGTATAAATTTTCATTGATTAATCAGATAAATAACAATTTTTGTACAACAAACCTATTAACAATTTGTTACTGAAAACAAGTGACAGAAGTTAAAATGTTAACAGCTTAGGCTGTTTTCTTTGATAATTAAATTAAAGTTTGTTAAACTATCATACAGCTTGTTGCATACCACAAACCGCATGGATTAATTTTGGTATGTTTACTTTCTGTAACAACGGATATTTAAAGTTCAATATAATGTTTAAAAAAGTAGGATTAGTATTATTACTGTTAGCGTATTGCCGAAGTACATCTGCACAAAACATCGAAATTCAAAAGTTAGGTGCATTGCTTCAGATGATTGATTATTATTATGTGGACACCGTTAACAAAACAAAATTGGTTGACGATGGCATCAGAGCTATTTTAAAAGATTGCGATCCGCATTCACAGTATATTCCGGCAAGCGAGTTAAAAGAAATGAACGAGCCATTGGTAGGTAAGTTCGAAGGTGTAGGAATTCAATTCAATATTCTTGAGGATACTATTATGGTAACACAAACCATTGCAGGTGGACCTTCAGAGAAATTAGGTATTCGACCCGGTGACCGTATTGTAAATATTGATGGAAAAAAAGTGGCCGGAGTAAAAATTACCAATAAAGATGTCATCAGCAAACTCAGAGGCGACAAAGGCACAAAAGTAAAAGTTGATATGTACAGACGTGGCGAAGCAGAACTTTTAACTTTTGATATCACACGCGATAAAATTCCATTGTTTAGTGTAGATGCATCCTATAAGATAGAACCCGATATCGGATACATTAAAATAAGCCGTTTTGCCGATAATACTGTTGAGGAGTTTAAGGAAGCACTTGCCAAATTAAAATCGCAAGGAGTAAAAAGCCTGATACTTGATTTAACAAGCAATGGTGGCGGATATCTGAATCGCGCACATCAGTTAGCCGATGAATTTTTAAGTGACGGAAAACGCATTGTCTATACAGAAGGTCGCTCACAATCCAGAGAAGATTACTTTTCTACTGCAGCAGGCGGATGGGAGAAAGGCAAACTTGTTGTCATGATAAATGAGTACTCTGCATCAGCAAGCGAAATTGTTTCAGGGGCTATTCAAGATTGGGACAGAGGATTAATTGTCGGCCGCAGATCGTTTGGTAAAGGTTTGGTTCAAAAACCCTACTCACTACCCGATGGCAGTGCTGTACGACTTACCGTTGCAAGATATTATACACCTTCAGGGCGATGCATACAAAAGTCCTATCAGGAAGGCGATGAAGAATACAGTGACGACATCAGCAACCGTTTTAAACATGGCGAACTCTATCATGCCGACAGTATTAAATTTAATGACTCACTAAAATACACTACCAATGCCAAACGTGTGGTGTATGGCGGAGGAGGTATTATGCCCGATGTGTTTGTGCCTTTAGATACCATGTTCAGCTCTAAGTACTATTCTGATTTAATACGCAAAGCAGCATTAAGTGAGTTTGCATTAACATACGCAGATAATAACCGTAGTAAATTAAAGTCGGCATACACAACTGTAGAAAATTTTAAAAAGAATTTTATTGTTGACGATAAAATGATGAATGACTTTATTGCTTTTGCAGAAAAGAAAGATGTGAAAAAAGACGATGAAGGATTAAAACGCTCCGGCAGTATGATTAAAACACAGATCAAAGCTCTCATTGCCCGTGATATTTTTAATTTCGGTGCCTACTTCTATATCGTAAACGATAGTGACGATACATTTAACAAAGCAGTAGAATCCATTAAGGATAATACGTTTAATAAAATGAAAATTGCAGTAAATTAAGAGAGAAAATCTGTTGCTGTTATTACGCTACATGTCCGGTTTTAAAAAACAACTCAACAGACGAGCCATTGTTTGAAAAAATAATCTGATCGGTTAAATGTTTCATTAAAAAGACACCGCGCCCAGTTGGTTTTTCAAGGTTTTCCGGAGCAGTAGGGTCGGGCAGGTTATAATAGTCAAATCCTTTTCCCTGATCGGTAATGACAAAAGAAATAGTGTCGCTTTCTACTTCGTAGCTGATTTTAACTTTCAAGTTTGGGTTGTATTTGTTTCCATGCTGAATGGCATTATTTACAGCCTCAGTTACTGCTACTAATATGTTGCCGTAAGCATCTTCGTGAATGTTGTATTCGCCTTTAAGATCGTCAACCAAACGCTCTATAATATGTATGCTTTCGGGTTTAGATTCTATCTGAATTGTCTGGATGTTTTTTGTTGTCATCTGTCTTAAAATTGAAGTCCTTGAAAATAATTGTTTACCAAATTTTTGTAAAATGTATTTAAGCCCGGGGGCACTGTATTTAAAAGCTCTGTTTGTTTTTCTTTAAGTTTTTTATACTCCTCAAATGCGGCAGGGTTACGTAAAAATTGCTCTTTTGCTTGCTCTGCCTTACGTGTCTGATCTTGCTCTCTTTCGCGCTGTGCATTTTCCGCTTCAAGCAGTCGGGTAAGTATTTCCTGCTGCCTTTTAAGTGTTTCTTGTGTTATTTTTTTGTTCACAATATCGCGCTCGTTTTGCTCCATTTGATTGGCCAAATTACCGAGGTTGCCCATCGAGTTTTTACCATCTTTATTTTCCTGCTGATTCAACTGGTTTAACTCATTTCTGATAGCCTCTTGTTGCGCAGCCATTCTCGCTAACTCTTCGCTCATACCTTTGTCGCCCTTACCCCCGTTTTTTTGCATTCCTTCTAACTTTCCTTTCATTTTTTTCATTTGTTCAGAAAGCTGTTGTTGCATCATTTTTAATTTTTCTGCAGATGGTCCTGGTTTCCCTTTGCCCGGTTTCTTACATGAGCCATTGCCTTGCTTCTGTTGCTGCTGCTGCATTTGCATTTGTTGTAATGCTTCACTGAGCAGTAGTGCCAGATTGTTGGCCGATGTCATAATGTATTGCTGCGAGCTGCGAGCCACAGGTACCTGCCTGTCCTGCAAAAATGCAATAGATTTTTGAATATTTGACTGAATGTTGGAAATTTCAGTATTTACCGTCTGCTGAATCTGAATTACACGCTTGCTAAGGGCAAATAACGAATCTTCTATAATCTTCAGGTCGTCCTGCAACTTTTTCTGCCTCTGACCCATTTTTACATACTGCGGATTGTTAACATCTGTTGTTTTCAACGACTGCATCAGCGCTTCCTGTTCAAATGAAAAACGCAGAAGGTTTTCTAACAGATACCTGAGTGATGCCATATCCTCTTCCGATTGTTCCATTTCACTTTGGGCCATTTGGTTTTTCATCTTCTGCGACATGTTCTGCATCTTTTCCGCAGCATTTTTTTGCGATTTTCCTGCATTCGACTTCTTATTTTCATTCAACTGCTGCTCGCTATTCTGCTGCTCCTGATCTATGTCTTTTTGCTCCTGCTCTGTGTTTGCCAGCTCCTGTGGAAACTCCAACTCCTGATTTTTCTTTTCTAAGGTTGCAATATCTTTTTTGATGTCTTCAAACTGTTTGTTAAGAACTTTCTGTTGTTCTTTTAATTTTTCTGCATCGGAATTTTTATCCATGCTTTGTTCCGATAGTTTTTTCTGATCTTCTGCCAGCTTATCTAAATTTTCTAAAGTGGTTTTTAACTTTTGCTCTACTTCTAATTGCTTAAATAATTCCAAAGTGCGATCCATTTGTTTTTCAAGATCCTTATTATTGAGTTTCATTTTGTCCAAGGCCTCTTGCACACTCTGTTTGTCGAGTTGCGAAAGCATTTGCTCTAATTGCTTCATCAACTCTTTTAATTCAGGATTCTGCAAACGGTCAAACAATTCCTGTATTTGCTGTTGTTTTTCAGCTAACTGACTTTCATTATTCTTAAACTCATTCTGCTTGGCAAGATTTTGTTGCTGCTCATTTTTTATCTTGTCTAACTTTTCGTCCAATTCTTTTTGTTGCTTCAACAAATCTTCGATACGCTTGCGGTCTTCAAAGTCAGTTTTTTTCTTTTCTGTAAGTTTACGAGCAGCATCGGTAATTTGTTTTTGAATTTTTGATGCCTGTTTAAGGCTTTCCTGCAAGTCTTTTTTTATTTCATCATTACTTTTCTCTGTATTTTCTGCCAACTCTCGAAGTGTAGGAGCTTTAAAAATTAAAGACTGTGATTTCGCTGACTTAGGACCATTGACACCATCATTGTCCCAAACCTCAAAAAAATATTCAACCTCGTCACCGGGTACAACACCATGTAAAGCACCATCCCAAAAATGATAAAAATCTGTTTGATTATTATTCTTGTTGATTGTAAGAATTTCTGTATTTAGTTTATCGCTATGTGATGATGAATCATTTTTACTTATAATAAAACGATAATGAAAAGCCAATTTTGAAAAGCCATAATCATCCTTTACAGTCCCTTTAAAAAATATTCTTTGTAATGATGATGAATCATTTTGTTGTTCTACCTGAATGATTGGATATTGATCTGGAATAACGTTTATAGAATATTTTAATGTGTCTTTATTAGTGATAATTTTATTGGCGGTTGTAATGGAATAATTAGCACTTGCTAACATTTTTTTGCTGTAGATGTATTGATTTTTGTCCGACACTAACGGTGTAAGGCTGTCATTAAACCAAAGTTTGAAAACGGAGGTATTTACGGTGTTGAATGTCCACTTTACAAGTGTGCCGGCAGGTATTAATAAGTCGCCTGTGTTGTTTAGTGTTTCGTTTTTCTTTTTAAGATAGGCAGGATAGTTTAAATCAATTTTGAATGCAGAAATTAATGGATTGGGTACTGATTTTAATTCATAATTTTCAGAATAAAAACCATCAGCCATTAATTGAAAGGGGGTGTTTTTTGTAATGCGATGAAAAGTAAATGTGAAATGTTGTTTATCTTCTTTATCGGCTTTAATCTGTCTTCCTTCGTAAGTCACATAAACCTGATCCGGAAGTTCCTGACCATCTACTTTAAAGTTAAGTGTAAAGTCATTTTGTTCTATGACATTAAAATCTTTATTAAGAAGAATAAAATTAAAAGGTGCCGGTTTTTTATACGCTACATCGTAATTGACAAGTCTGCTTGTACTTTCTTTAATAACGTTTGGTGCCGCAAACAGCAGAATAATTAAAGTGCCTGCCGGTATTAAAGCTAAGGGCAAGTATTTTCTGTTCTTCTTAAAATCAATAGCACCTGTAAATGGAATGGGTTTCAGGTTTTGAATTTTCTGATCGATGCCGGCCTGAACCAATTCATTGTTGTTGTTTTCGCTGAGTTCATTAAGTTGAAGCGTATTCAACAGTTTATCTTTTACTTCAGTAAAGTGATTACCGATAATTGTTGCAGCTTGCTCGTAAGAAAGTGTTTTGCCTAATTTCCATGTTTTGAAAAGAGGAATAATTATTAATCTGACAATGACAGCAAGAACTGTAAATACATAAATAAAGAAAAGCGCTGTTCGGAGTGAAGAGCCCATCCATGCAAAGTATTCTGCCAATGAAATGAAAAGAAAAAAGCCAATAGTTATTCCTGTAGCATAAATACTTCCTCTGATTACCTGATTGCGGTAATACTTACGAATAAACTCATCGAGTTTTTCAATCAGTACACGGTAATTTCCTGTCATGTCTCTTTGTTCAATACATAACGCTGAAGAATGGTTTCAGGTTATGTTTGACCTTAAATTTTAATCAACTTTTTACAGCCTAAAAATAGTAAAAATCAATAGGCAGAATGCCATGTATTTACGAAGATTACATGAAGAGGCAAACAAACAAATGTTAAAAGAAAGTAAGATTTAAAGTAGTTTAAACGATTCCAGGAATTTAGTTGTGTAATTGCCTTTACGGAAGTCTTCGTTTTTCATCAGCTGAATGTGAAATGGAATAGTTGTTTTTACACCTTCTATCACATATTCGCTTAATGCACGCTCCATAGTATTTATGGCTTCTTCTCTGGTTTGTGCAATGGTGATGAGCTTCGCTATCATACTGTCGTAGTTGGCTGGGATAGTGTATCCGGCATACACATGCGAGTCAACGCGCACACCGTGGCCACCCGGTACGTGAAGGTTGGTGATTCTGCCAGGCGATGGTCTGAAGTTGTTGTAAGGATCTTCTGCATTGATACGACATTCAATAGCATGCATGGTAGGGTAGTAGTTTTTACCTGAGATAGGTTCGCCTGAGGCAATTTTTATTTGTTCTTTTATAAGGTCGTAGTTAATTACTTCTTCCGTTACAGGATGTTCAACCTGGATGCGGGTGTTCATTTCCATGAAGTAGAAGTTGCGGTGTTTGTCCACAAGAAATTCTACAGTACCAACGCCTTCGTATTTTACAGCTAAGGCAGCTTTAATTGCAGCCTCACCCATTTTTTCACGTAATTCTTTTGTCATGAAAGGCGAGGGTGTTTCTTCAACAAGTTTCTGATGTCTTCTTTGAACAGAGCAATCACGCTCAGAGAGGTGACATGCTTTTCCATATTGATCACCTGCAATCTGTATTTCTATATGTCGTGGTTCTTCAATATATTTTTCAAGATACATACCATCATTACCGAAGGCTGCACCTGCTTCCTGACGTGCACTGTTCCAAGCTGCTTCAAACTCTTCGTCTTTCCACACAATGCGCATGCCTCTTCCACCACCACCGGCAGTTGCTTTTAGAATGACAGGATATTTTATTTCAGCAGCAATTTTCAATCCTTCTTCAACACTTGTAAGCAATCCTTCTGAGCCGGGAATAGTGGGTACACCGGCTTTTTTCATTGTATCCTTTGCATTGCTTTTATCGCCCATACCATCAATCTGTTCCGGAGTGGCACCAATGAATTTTATTTTATTCTTGGCACAAATAGCGCTGAACTTTGAATTCTCAGATAAAAATCCATATCCGGGATGTATGGCATCAGAATTGGTGATTTCTGCAGCTGCTATAATGTTAGGAATATTCAGATATGAATCTTTGCTTGGCGGTGGACCAATACAAACAGCTTCATCAGCAAAGCGAACATGCAGACTTTCGCGATCGGCAGTAGAATAAACTGCTACCGTTCTTATATCCATTTCTTTACATGTGCGGATGATGCGTAAAGCAATTTCACCTCTGTTTGCAATTAAGATTTTTTTAAACATAATTAGTTTGGTAATGATGAAATTAAGAAAGTCCCAAGGTACTTATGATTCTAAGAAAAATTTTGTTGTATGAATCAGGATGGGTCAATTAAAAATAATGGTTGATCGTATTCTACAGGAGTGGAATGTTCTACCAAAACTTTAACAATTTTACCTTTAATGTCACTTTCAATTTCATTAAACAGTTTCATTGCTTCAATAATACATATCACCTGGCCTTCTTTTACTTCATCACCAACATTTACAAAGTTTGGCTTGTCGGGCGATGGCGTTCTGTAAAAAGTGCCAATCATTGGCGATTTAATTGTTTTGTATTTTGAATCATCACCTGCAGGTTTTGCGGCAGGGGTTGCTGTTGCAACCGGTGCTGCAGGAGCAACAACCATTTGTTGAGGTTGTGCAGGAGCAGGCATTTGCATGACAGGCTGTACAGATGATGCTACATGTACAATTTGTTCTTTGGTTGGGTTTTTAATAGTAATTTTAAAATCCTTTTGTTCAAGGTGCACTTCACTCACTCCGGCTTTGGCAACAAAGCGAATCAGTTCTTCAATTTCTTTTTTGTTCATATACAGTTGTTTTTAACAAGTCTTTTCATGAAAATGAATCAATTATAGCATAACAACTATAAAAGGTCACTTTAAAAGACAGCATCAAAAGTAGAAACTTTTTACAAATATGATGAAATGAGCAAAAAGAAAAAAGGGCAGCCATTTGGGCTGCCCTCGCTTTATTTGGTTTCAGCGTTGCCGGTTTACTCTATAACCAGCTTATTTCTTTGACCATTTAGTTCAATCATGTACACTCCTTTAGCAAATTGAGTTAAGTTGATCTGAACTGATTGACGTCCGTTAATGGTATTTATTTTTTGAACCATAACAGTGCGTCCGCTCAAATCAAGTACTTTAAGTACTTTTTGCACACCATCTTTATCAGACCAGAATTCTATGTTTACTATGTCTGACGCAGGATTTGGATACATGGTGAAGTCAGTTGCAGTCATCTCTTCCGATTCGCGACAATTGGTGGTTGCATTATAAGTTTTGGTTGCAGAACCACAGCCATTGCTGGCAGTAAGTGAAATCACTCCATTACCAGTACCCCAGTCAAGAGTAAGGTTGTTTGTATTACCACCACCGGCAACATAAGTTGCAACAGGAGCAGATGGATAGCTCCAGTTCAAGGTATAAGAACCGGTTGTATTGCTGATATTGGCTGTAAGTTCAATTCCCTGAGTGTTTGCACACCAACTTGAAGGTAAAGCACTGATGTCAGTTGGCGGGTTTGGTGCACCTTTTACAGCAACACAGCGTGGTGAACTTGCTCCACAAGTATTGCTTGCAACTACACAAACCTGTCCTGTTGTTAATGATGAAAATTGAATGTTTACAGAGTTGTTTCCTTGTCCGATTACATTGGCACCGGCAGGTGCTGTCCAATTGTAGCTTGTACCTGATTGTATAGGCGTGCTGTAGGCCACAGATTGATTACACAAACCATTTGTAATACCTGTAATTGCAGGAGGCACCGTTGGTATTCCGGGAGCCACAGTCTTACATTTTAATGGAGATGTAACACCACAAATACTGGTAACGCTTACACAAACATCGCCAACACTATTGTAACCATTACCAAAGGCAACGTTTATAGAGTTATTGTTTGATGATCCGGAGGCACCATTGGGTAATGTCCAATTATAAACTGCGGCACCCGGTAATGGAGTTACAGAATAAGTCTGATTTGTATTTGGACATGCAGTGAAATTACCTGAGAGATTATTAGGTAATCCTGCCGATTTACTAATGCTGATACATTTTGCCGGACTGGTGTAGCAGGATGTTTGTGCAGCCACACACACGGTTCCGTTATTCCATGTAGGACCGAAGTCAATATTTACATTAGTACCATTTCCTGAAACAGTAGCATCACCTGTAATATTCCATTGGTATTGAGTTGCACCATCAATTGGGGCAATATTATAGGCTACATTATTCGTGTTTTCACATACCGTACCGGGACCAAGAATTGTTTTAGGTGTAGAAACCACACCACGTGTTTGATGTATTTTACGTATGGTACTTCCACAGGCATTTGCTGCTTGTACACCTACTTTATAGAAGGATGTAATAGGGTTTCCAAAAGTTACCTGTACATTAGGAGTGTTCGTAATGAAGGGTGAAACATTTAGGGGGTTTCCATTAAAATAACTTCCTAAAGGAGCATCCCAAATATATTGTGTTGTATTACCTACGGCATTTATAGAAAGGTTTGCTGTTGTTCCGGAACAGACATTTTGCGGCATTCCGGTCATTGGAACGGTAACCGCTGCTGATGGAACGCCAACAGTAATTGCTAATGATAAATCAGCACAAGGTGTGGCACCGCAAACATCTTCTGCACGTACATAATAAGATGTACTTGATGTTGGATTTACTGTAATTGATGGTCCTGTACCAACAGGTGTTGTACCGCAACTGGTTTTATACCATTTCCAGTCAGCAGTAGAACCTAATGTACCACCTACTGCGGTAAGTATTGTTGAACCACCGATACAAAGTTCATTTCCGTTTTGAGAAGAAACAGTCGATGCAGCAGTTGATGGTGTATTTACCAACACAATATTCTGTTGTTCTGTATTAGTTACACACATGTGAGCATCTTGAACCATTACATCATAAGTACCGGCAGTAATATTCAGATTTGCGTTGTTGTTAACAAATGTGCTGCCATTATCAAAACTGTACATGTAAGGTGTTGTTCCACCGGTTGCATTCATAGTGATGCTACCAAAAGTTGATGGACATTGTTGATCTGTATAAGTTTTAGTAAACTGCAGTAATGCCGGCTCCGTTATTGTTGTCGTTACTGTATTCTGGCAAGCATTTGCATCACTAACATAGACTGTATATGTACCAGTTGGAAGATTATCAAAGATACCATCCACATTAAAGTTTATAAAGTCAATCGTATAGGCATAAGGGCCGGTACCATTTGTTGTGTTAGTGGTAATTGATCCATTGCTTTCACCAAAACAATTAACATTAATTTGTGATGAAACGCTGATTGTCGGATTTGGATTAACATCAACTTGTACAGAAGTTGTTGCAGTACATAAATACTGATTAGTAACTACAACAGTATAAATTCCATTATTTGCAGAAGTAGCACCAAAAATATTGGGGTTTTGTTGAGAGCTGAAAGGAAGATTGTTTGGATCGTACCACTGATAAGTGTTTCCACTTCCCTGTCCGCTGGCTAAGTTATCGGCAATAAAGTTTATGTCATTACCATCACAAACAGGAGCATTGGTGCTTGCTAACGCCATAGGTCCCGGAATTGCACTTACTCCCACAGTGGTGTTAGTTGTACAACCATTTGCGGTTGCTGCCAGATTATATGTAGTTGTTCCTGTTACAGTAGCCGAAGGATTTTCGTCTGTTGAATTGAATCCGTTTGGAGTAGAAGTCCATGAATAAGTAATACCTGTTGAAGTCATTATAGTTACTGTCCATGACACTAATGATCCGAAATCACCACCCGCTCTGTCAGACATGTTAAGTACCCAGTTGCCACCGGCATTCATTGGGAAAGTCATTCCGCTCCAATTTGTGTTTATTGTACCATTTGTATTTGAAGGAGCATAAGTGCCGGCAGGAATCGTTGTTGGACCAGAGTTTGATTCAGGAAGAACTGTCCCTGCACTTACATCAAACTCATAATAGCCACCAAAATTCTGACCATTTCCAAAACTTGTAGCAGGTACACCAAGACGGTCAAACACAGTAGTTACTCCTCCGGGTGAAGTTACTTTTGCAATAACATCACCTGAAAAAGTATGCGTAAGATTAATACCAATTTTCAGTTGGGTAGCAGAAGCAATAGTTTGTGCAGGAATTGTTATGGTTGAATTTACTCCGCTAACATTATTATCCGGTATGCTCACATTGGGTGAAGCAGAATAGGAAACTGGTAATCCCTGATTGGCATTCAAGGTCACGGTTGAACCTTCACATATAGTTGCATTTGAAACGGTAGGAGTACCGGTTGGCGCCTGATTAACTGTAACAGTTGTTGTAGCTGTTGAAGAACATCCACCTAAGGTAACAGTAACAGTATAAGTACCACTCATTGCTAATGTTGCATTGCTGCGTGTTGGGTTCTGAGCAGAACTTGTAAATCCTGCAGGACCACTCCATGCATAAGTTGCACCTGATGGACTTGCAGAAAGATTTAATGTTGTTGCAGTACATACCGGTGCATTGCTCGATGCAGATGCTACAGGAGCATTATTAACATTAACAGTTACACTTGATGTATTGGTACATCCGGCAGAACTGGTAACAACAACTGTGTAGCTACCATCATTAACTGTTTGAGCATTAGAAATAGAAGGGTTACGAATAGAGCTGGTGAAACCATCAGGACCAGTCCATGCATAAGTAGCACCAGATACAGTTGGAGTAGAAAGATTAATTGTTAAACCAACACAAACTGGTGCATTGCTACTTGCAGTTGCTGTTGGTAATGCATTAACCACAACATTTGTTGTTGCAGTTGCAGAACATCCGGCTAAAGGATCTGTAGCAGTTACTGTATATACACCTGCATTGGCTACAGCAGCACCACTTATTGAAGGGTCTTGTAATGTGCTATTAAATCCAGATGGTCCAGACCATTGGAAAGTTACTCCTGAAGCTACAGCATGTAATTGTATTGTTTGACCTTCGCAAACAGCACCATCATTACTTGCAGTAACTGTTGGTGCTGCATTAACTGTAACAGAAACAGTATTATTGGTGGTTATTGTTGAAGAACAAATTCCCCCAGGAGCACCTGAACTAATATTGGTAACAGTAATAACTGATGAACCACTCGATGTTAAACCTGTTGCTGTAAAAGTTCCGCTACCTGCAGTTGTAACTGTCATAGTAGTTGTTAATCCAACTGCAGCCGGCAAGCTGCGGCTATAGGTTACAGTATAAGATCCAACAGGTAAATCTGTAACAGAACCTGTTAAGCTAATATCAGAAGTGCCGGGTAGAGGACAAATAGGAGTAACAGCAGAAATTGCAGTAATATTATAAGCTGGACAAACCCATGAAACAATTATCTGACCTTTGTATCCATCACCACCTGTGCGACTTCCCCATTGACTGCTGCTGTTTTTGCCACCGGCACCACCACCCGACAATGCTGAAGCATCAGCACCATCACCATTGCTTGATCTTCCGTTAGCACCATTACCGCCACCACCAGATCCTCCGGTTCCACCAGTCATACCAGAAGCATTTCCACCATTTCCTGTTGAACCTGCACCACCACCGCCACCACCGGAATTACCACCGGATGCTGCTGCACCATTACCACCATTGCGTGTACCAAATGAACCGGTACCTGCTGCACCATTAGCAGGTGAATTACTTCCATGCTTACCACCATTACCACCACTAACAGTTACCAAGCCTCCAAATGAAGATGCCCCACCATTATTTCCATCAGCACCGTTTACTCCGGTACCACCTGCTCCAACGGTAACAGTTATTGCACTACCGGGGATTACAGTTACAGCAGTGTTTTTTGCGTAAGCGCCACCACCACCACCACCACCGGCACGTGTAGGTGGAAAAAATCCTGCGGCTACACCACCACCGGCACCGCCACCACCCCAGGCTTCAACCTGAACGGTAGTTACTCCGGCAGGAACTGTAAATGTTCCTGAGGATGTAAATGTTTGCGTTTGTGCAATTGCTCCTTTAAAAAAGAACAAAGCGATAAAAACGAATACCACTTTTAATGCACTAAATAGTTTTTGCGAGTTAATTTGTTTTTCCATTTTTAGTGATTTTTATTATGAATTAAAATTTAACCCGAGCAAGTTAAGATAGCATCACTGCTCATTAAATTGTAATTTGGCGAATGGTAAATTTTTTGGGGTGAAAAGCAAAAAAATAAATAGCGGAACACACTATTTATCTATTTTTTAACGCGGTTATGCCTTAAATTAAGGCACATGTGGTTTTTAAAGTCGTATTTAAATTGATACTAAATGCAAATGGAATTACTATTTTTGGCATAAATTAAATTACAGATGAAACAAATTTTTTGGATGGTTCTGATTATAATAATGGGTGTTTTTAGTGTTAAAGCACAAGACACTAAATCCTTAATTCAACGAACGCCAATAAAATCATGGTACGCAATGAATTCAGGAGAGTTTATTTTTTCTGCAGGCGAATTAAAAATTTCTGATAAGGCAGTTTATGATCCCTTTGGTAGCATAAGTACAATTACAGACCCTGATAATAAAATTAGGTTTAGCGCTTTTTTTCACACAAGTCAGGAGTTGCATTATAATTTTTCTAATGCCTTTGGTTTTTATACCGGTATTGCTTTGCGAAATGTTGGGTTTATCAATACCATGAAAGTAGGTACAGAAAAATTAACCATAAAGCAACGCTCCTATTCATTAGGTATTCCTGTTGCTTTAAAATTAGGAAATATGCAAACCTATTTCATTACAGCAGGTATTGAGCCTGAGATAATGTTTGCCTATAAACGAAAATTATTTTTCGATGGTGATAAGTCAAAAAAATCACAATGGTTCAGTAATGATGTAAATGTGTTTAACCCTTCTTTGTTTGCTCAGATAAATTTCAAAGGCGGTATGTACATCAGGGTTAAGTATTATCTCAACGATTTTCTGACAAACAATACAGAAAGTTTCAGCTTGCCCGAAAAACCTGTTTCTGTCAGCTATAAAGTTGATTCAAGTAAACTCTATTATATTTCCATTGGAACAAGTATTAAAAACAGGAAAATGATGAAAAAACCAATTCAAACCTCAGTCGGAATTTGATGATTGGCAAATGCAAATACTCAATGATTTTTCTTAATAAACATTAATGGTAAAAGCACAAGTGAAAGTTTGTTGTTGGTTTAAAAGAATAATACCTTCTTTATCCAAAATATTACCCGAAGCATTTACATTATCAGCAATGCCATGCCAGGGCTCTATGCAAACAAAATCTGCATTTTTTGCAGCCCAAATTCCGAGGTAAGGAAAATTTTCTGTTGAAACACTTAAGCCATAAATGTTTTTTTTACTTTTTATCTCAATCAAATCAGATTTTAGATTTTTAAAAACCAATGCATCATTTTCAAATAAACTTTTTGAGAGTGGAATCTCAGAGGTGTCATCAAAAAAAGGTGTTTCATTCTTTAACAAGCCATTTTCAAGTTCCCATTTTCCACTATTTTCTTTTTTATTGAATTGCAAGTAATAATCGGTGTAAGTTTCTTCTGTGCTTAAAGGAATATTAAAAGCAGGATGTGCGCCAATTGAAAAAGGCATAGAAAAAACATTGTTGTTTTTAATTTTATAGTTGATAACTAACGTTGCACCATTCAGGTTATAATTAATCTGGAAGGAAAATTTGAATGGATATTGCTGAAGTGTATTATCATTGTCGGTTAGTTCAAATGTAGCAGAATGGGAATCATTTTGAATTACATTAAAAAGCATATTTCGTGCAAAGCCATGTCGTTCCATTGTGTAAGTCTTGTCCTGCCATTTATATTCATTATGCTTAAGTTGACCAACTATTGGAAATAATACAGGTGAATGTTTTGCCCACGCTGTTTTTGCCTGCCATATATATTCAATAGAATTATTTAAGTTTAACAAACTGCATAATTCAGCACCTTGCTTTTTTATTCTGATTTTAAGGGTGTTATTTTGTAATGTTATCATATCAAAAAGGTGAAATTTAAATCAATTTAGTCCTCAATGATAAGAAAACATTAATTTTAGCGGCAATTCAGTTTTATTCAGAACATTTTCAATATTTTACGTATAAGATTAAAGTCGCTTTTGTCAAACAATAATGAGTAAATCATTTTTCTGTTTTTTATTTTTTTTGTCAATACAAATGGCAGATGCGCAGCATTGTCAGATAAAAGGTAAGGTTTTAGAGAAGAAAAGTATGACGACACTCGATTCTGTGAAGATAGAAATTTACGAGGGAAGTCTTATGTATAAGATAATTTATTCAGATCAAGGTGGGCGATTTGATACTAAAATGTTTCAGGTAATCAGCAATGTAAGTTTCAGGATATCTAGACAAGGATATGAAAGACGAGTCATCAGGTTTAATAAACTGAAGGGTAATAATGTCATTTTTATGGATATTTCTCTCAGAAAAATTACTGCTGAGGAAGAGTCTAAAATTCTGCGCAAGGAAGAGAAGAAGCACAAAACTAAGTCAAAACGGAAAAAATATGCCAGACCGGGAAAACGAATTTTGTTGCCATTTTAAATTTTAAAGAAACATCACATTTTTCAGGGATTTAAGTTATTTTAGCCAATAGATTTTCTGTGCTTAAGATTAGTGAAGTATTTTTTAATCCGGGTTTTGTATTCTTATGGGAATTTTTCTGCTTATTACCTCCAAGGAGCTGATGCTTTTTAGTTTTGCAGCTTTTTTATTGGCATTTATTTTTTTGATTTTTATTTTCTATCGGTCAAAGCGCGAAGCAGAAGTTCAGATAGAAAAAAGCCGCTTGCAGTTGCAGGTTGCACAAGTAGAAATGAAAGCACTGCGTGCACAGGTGAACCCACATTTTATGTTCAATGCATTAAACAGCATCTACATTTTAATTAGCCACAGTGAAATGCAAAAAGCAGGTAACTATGTTTTAAAACTAGGTACATTAATCCGCAAGATTCTCGAAAACTCAAACCATCAGAATATTTCTTTGAAGGACGATAGTGAAGTTATTGATCTTTATATTCAGGTAGAATGTATGAGGCTTAATTATAGTTTTAAATATCAGTTGACAATAAATGAAAGCATAGATGATGAAAGTGTAATGGTTCCGCCAATGATTATTCAACCGCTTGTGGAAAATGCAATTTGGCATGGACTAAAGAACAGAACGGAAGGTGGTCTTCTTACCATCAATGTTGACAGTACAAAGGACGAATTAGTTTTTACAATAAAGGACAATGGTTGTAAAGCAGATGCCCGAATGACAGAGGATGAAAAACTACGTAATGCCAAACGAAAATCAATGGGAATGCAAATCACAAAAGAGCGTTTGGATATTATCAATCAAACCAACAATGCCAATGCCAGGATAGTTGAAAAAGAAATTATTGGTGATGATGGAAGTTATCAGGGTAAGATTGTGCAGCTTTATCTTCCTCTGTTGGATTAATACTTTTGCTTCTTAATTCCTGAGTTCAAAATTCTGACCCAGATATACTTTTCGTACCTGCTCATCATTAGCAAGGTCTTCAGCAGTACCGGCTTTTAAAATTTTACCTTCATATAACAGATAAGCACGGTCGGTTATTGTTAGCGTTTCGTGAACGTTGTGATCAGTAATTAAAATTCCTATATTTTTTTCTTTGAGCTTTGCTACAATTGATTGTATGTCTTCAACGGCAATGGGGTCAACACCTGCAAATGGTTCATCGAGCAGAATAAATTTTGGACTTACAGCTAAAGCACGCGCTATTTCTGTTCGTCTGCGTTCGCCACCGGATAGTAAATCACCACGGCTTTTTCTTATTTTCTGTAATCCGAATTCACTAAGTAGTTCTTCTGTCTTGGCATCCTGTTCTTCCTGTGAAAGTTTTGTCATCTCCAATACAGCTCTAATATTATCTTCAACACTTAGTTTACGAAAAACAGAAGCTTCCTGAGCTAAGTATCCAATACCGGACTGCGCCCTTTTGTACATTGGCAAGGCGGTAATATCATTATCATCAAGAAAAATTTTACCGCTATTGGGTTTTATCAATCCAACCGTCATATAAAAAGTTGTGGTTTTACCGGCACCATTTGGGCCAAGTAATCCTACTATTTCACCTTGTGCTACCTGAATAGACACATTGTTTACAACGGTTCTCTTTTTATAAATCTTTACTAAGTTTTCTGCGCGTAACAGCATTTTTGTCTATTCAATATGGTGCAAAGATAACAGCTATCAGAATGTTAATTGCAAACTTCCCCGGATTCCGAATTTTGAAATATCAGGATTATCTAAATAACTGAGACGATAAATAAAATCAACACGAATTATTTTTAATATATTTTCTACTCCAAAGCCTGCTTCAAGATAGGGTTTTTTAGACAGTGTATTGTAAGTTGGGTCAACCATCAAATCATGATTTTTTTGTGACATGCTGCCATAAACACCACGAAGACTTGCTACTTCGCGCCACTTTAATTTTTTAAGTAATGGAATTTTATCTAAGAAGAAACCTTCGAAGTGATGTGTAGCATAGAATGCAAAATATTGATCGCTGACAAATTCATAGTAATTCATCAGGTTAAAAGAAAGATAATCATAAAAGTAGGATTCATTGCCACGATGCACTTCCAATAAGGGATAGGGTAGCTTACCCCAAACTTTTCCGGCTTCTAAAACATAGTATAAATAACCGATTGGTGCAGTGTATAAATAATCATCTACTTTAACAATCAGCTTCTGATAGTCGAAGTCGCTTCGTAAAACACCTTTTAAACCTTGTGTATATACAGCCTGCAGCACCGGATATTTACTACCCAAACTTACTCTGCCATGTTTGCTCTCCACAAATTTTTCACGATAGGCAAACCTGAAATAAGCAGAAATATCAGAAGTGTTTATTTTATCTCTGATGTTGCTTTCGTTTTCATTTGTATAGTAACGATAATCTAATTTCCCTAAAGGGATAAACTCATTGTGTTCAAAACTGATACGTCCACTAACTCCCGAAAGCCATTCTTTTTCAAAATAAATTTTTTCGCTTTCTGTGTAGGTTAATTTGTTTGATGCTGATCTTCTGAAGAGCGAAGCAAGAATATTATCATCCTGAAAAGCATTATCACTTTGACCCAGTTGCATTACATCATGTCTGTATTTGAATCCGACACCCATGCGAGGTTTTGTTGTAAATAAATAGCGTGTTCCAAAGCTGTAATTGAATTGTTCGTTTTTTGTACCATAAGCAACAAATCCTTCAAGTCTTAAATGTTTACTGAAATCCTGATTGGTTTTTCCGCCAAGACGAAAACGATAGCCTTCAATTTCATTAAAGCTAAATACAGTGAAATACGGACCCAAATCAACTTTGCCTAATGTTTTATATCCTGTAACAAAAAGTGTAATTACATCAACATAAGTTTTGTAGGCTGGCAACGATTTAATGGTGTCAACCATAGTGTAAATTTTCTTTTCGCGTTCGTTCAATGAGTCGTGTCGTACTGCATCCCAAAATTTGCTGTCTTTCTCTAATGCCCCTTCAACCACAACTACATCCTGTGCGCCTTTCATTACCTGTGCAGGTATTGGTTTATTCAACTCAAAGTTTTTATAAGAAGTTGACTTGCGCCCAATGAGCCCAAGTCCTTTATCGCGTGCAGCAAATTCAATAACCAGCAAATCTTTGGTGAGCATCCACATAGTGCTGTCCACAAATTCATATTCTTTTACAACGGCACAGTCTTCGACAAAGTTTATATTTGCTTTATTGGAAATACGCATATTTACTTTTTTAACTGCCCATGAAGTATCTGTAATATACATCTCTCCTGTAAAAGTAAGATCTTCGGGTCTGCGCGGCTTAAATTTCAACTTGTAGCAATGATTGTTGCCCATGTATAAACTATCGAGCAGATAATATTTGTAGTAAATTAATCCAAGACTCGATATAGGGCTGACAAATTTTTTGCCAAACACATCCATAAAATTATCATAGATATTTATGTTTTGATACATATCACCCAAAAACTGAGTTACTGTTTCGTTCTCAACACCGGATACCTTACTTGCTTTAATGATTTCGCGTTTGTCTTTAGGATTGTTAGAAAGATAGCGGTCGCTTAAAGATTCTGTTATGAAAATAGGCAGAAAAGGTTTTTCATTGGTAGTAGTGCTGTCAATATTATCAAAAATGAATGCGAAGGGTTTAAAAATTTTACGATTTTTAAATTTGTCGGTAATGTTAGTTAAATCAAACTCTAATTTATTGTATGTTTCGAAGGAGTAACTGTTTAGCTTTTCAAAATTATTGTTATCTCTGTTTGCAATAACTTTTTTAATGATGATATTGGCCGGGTTTTCTCCTGCATGAATCACTGCTTCTTTCAGCTCAACCTTGCTTGCTTTAAGTAAAAAATTTATAGTTTGTGTCTGACCCTTTTTTACCGGTAGGCTTACAGTAATATAACCCAAAAACTGCGCAGCGATGCTGTCACTTGGAGTGTCTGATTCTAAAGTGTAGAATCCATCAATATTGGTGTTGACACCTATGGTGGATTTTTTAAAAACTACACTGGCAAAGGGTATTGGCTCACCGGTGAGTGCATCGGTAACTTTACCTGAAATTCTGGTAAGCTGTGCCAGAGAAGTACTGTGAAAAAGAAGGAATAAAGCAATGCCTGCAAGCGATTGGAAAATAGTTTTCACAAATTGATTTATGTAGAAGTTTTTACCTTGCTAAGAACGGAAAAAAGTTCGATTCCTTGCCTAACAAGGTTTTAGTTTTATTTTAAACGGGTAGTTCTTCATTTAGTTTTTTAAGTTTGCACAATAGATTAATCAACAAAGCAGTGAAAGATAAATTATCATTACTTGAACAGAAAAAGAAGGAAGCATTAGCCGGTGGCGGTACCAAGCGGATTGACGATCAGCATAAGAAAGGAAAACTAACAGCAAGAGAGCGGATACATTTTTTACTTGATGAAGGCAGTTTTGAGGAGATAGGTATGCTGGTGACACATCGTGCAACAGACTTTGGTTTAGCAAAAGAAAAATATCTTGGTGATGGTGTTGTAACCGGTTACGGAACAATTCATGGCAGGTTAGTGTATGTTTTTTCGCAGGATTTTACTGTATTTGGTGGCTCACTGAGTGAAACACATGCAGAGAAAATTTGCCGTGTTATGGATTTGGCAATGCAAAATGGCGCTCCGGTAATCGGTTTAAATGATAGCGGAGGTGCGCGCATTCAGGAAGGTGTTGTATCATTGGGGGGCTATGCAGATATTTTTTATCGCAATACGTTAGCTTCAGGAGTTATTCCTCAATTGAGTGCTATTATGGGTCCTTGTGCAGGTGGTGCAGTTTATTCACCTGCCATAACAGATTTTATTATGATGGTACAAAACACATCATATATGTTTGTTACCGGTCCTAATGTTGTAAAAACTGTGACCCATGAGGAGGTAAGTGCAGAAGAGTTGGGTGGAGCATCAACCCATTCAACCAAATCAGGGGTAACACATTTTTCATGTGCCAATGAGATGGAATGCATTCAGTATCTCAAAACTTTACTGAGTTATATTCCGTCAAATTGCGAGGAGCTGCCTCCTTCTGTTGAATATGTTAGTGGTAATGAAAACCGTGAAACATTGAACCATATTATTCCTGATAATCCCAATCAGCCATACGACATTCGTGAAGTAATTGCACAGGTAGCAGATGAAAACACTTTTTTTGAAGTACATAAAGACTTTGCAGAAAATATTGTAGTGGGCTTTGCAAGGTTAGCCGGTCGCAGCATTGGCGTAGTTGCTAACCAACCAATGTTTCTGGCAGGAGTTTTAGATAATCATTCATCTACAAAGGCGGCACGGTTTGTTCGCTTTTGCGATTGCTTTAATATTCCGTTGCTGGTATTTGAAGATGTTCCCGGATTTTTACCCGGAACAGATCAGGAGTGGAATGCAATTATTACCAATGGTGCAAAGTTGCTCTATGCATTCAGTGAAGCTACCGTACCACGCATTACCGTAATAACACGCAAAGCGTATGGTGGTGCTTATGATGTGATGAACTCCAAACATATTGGTGCCGACATGAACTATGCATGGCCTTCGGCAGAAATAGCAGTTATGGGAGCAAAAGGTGCAGCAGAAATTATTTTCAAAAAAGAAATTAGTAAGTCAGATAATCCTGCTGATAAACTTAAGGAAAAGGAACAGGAATATATTGAGCTTTTTGCCAACCCTTATAAAGCAGCAGAGCGTGGTTATATTGATGAAGTCATTGAGCCTGCACAGACAAGAGAAAAATTGATTAAGGCATTTAAAATGCTTGAAAACAAAGCAGCCAAATTGCCTAAGAAAAAGCATGGAAATATTCCTTTGTAGAGAGGAATATATTTTATTACGTATAGTATAATATTAAAACAAGAAGCCCTCCTTTTAAGAGGGCTTCTTTAATGATTGACTAAAAATCAAGGTCAATGTTTAACCGTAACCTTCATTACAGATGATTTTCCGTTGACATTCAACTTAAGAAGATACAATCCTTCCGAAAGCTGATTGGCATTTAAATTTGTGTTATGTAAACCTGCCTGCATCATGACTTCGGGCATTAATATGGTGCTGCGTCCGGCTGCATCAAACAATTCAAGTCCGACTAAAGAATTTTGTCCTAATGTAAACTGTATGGTTGCAACATCACTGACAGGATTAGGATAAACACTATGTAAATTGGCTTCACCTTGTTCGTTAATTCCTGTCGGATTAACCATGGTAACAACAGCAATATTGGTAGTTACCGGACTATTAAAGTCGAAATAAATTTTTGAAAAATCAGAAATTTGTGTTCCAGCTACAAGTCCGTTAACAGCATTGATTTTATATGACACAAAACCATGGCTCATCGGTTCATTGCTGTTGGCATCAGGAAGCATAATGTTCTGAAAATTATAAATCACATTCATGCCATTGCGACTTACAGATACATTGTGGCTTGCACCTGTTAACTGATAAGAACCAGCAACCAAATCAGTAGAGAGGTTGTCAACAACCACTACATTCACTGCAGGTGCTGTTCCTAAATTCTGGAAGTTAATAGTATATTCAATTTCCTGATTGGCATTTACAGAAGAAACAATTTGTTGAACAGGATTGTTGTTGTTGGTTTGAACAGAAAGTTTATTGTTCGGATCCCAAGAACCGGTAACAATCTGATGAACTGTATCGGTATTGTTAGTTAAGTCTATATCAGTTCCTGATGTTGGATAGGCACTGCAGAATTCAAACGTTGCGTCACCAATCTGATAGGATGTTGAAGCACTGAAGTCAGCCTGAATATAAAGGCATTGTCCGCTTGCCATTGTTGGAAGATTCCATGTTATGACATGAGCAGAGGTGTTTACAGATGCAGGTACAGGGCTACCAAAGGTGTAGGTTAAGCCCGGATCGTAGTTCATGGTGACTGTTGCACCTGTTGGGTTGATGCCAATGTTGCAAACCTGAATATCGTACCATGCAGGAAATCCCGGGGTAATAGTTGTATGAGGTAATAAATTGACAGCAATATTTGTTGCACCTGCCGGTAAATTAAGCCCATAATCACCACCCTGATAAGTTATACCAACGCCTACGACATTTACGCTGTTGCTACCGGCAGTGGTTAACGGATAAGAGGCATAAATTCCTGAAGGTGTATAGGACACAGTATAAGTTCCAACCGGTACATAACGTTCATATTTTCCTGTTAAATCAGTGTAGGCAGTAAGTGATCCAATTTGTACAGGCTGATAAGGGATACCCGGCTCACCGGCATCTTTAGTTCCATTATTATTACTGTCTGCAAAAACATAACCTACTATTGAAGAACTGTTGAGCGAAACGCCAAAGTTAAAACCGCATATAGTATCACCTGCTGCAATAGTTACCTGATAAAAACCACAGCCACCGGAATCGGGCGGTAAGGTAAGACTGTAAGGTTGTTGAACACAGTAAACGATATTATAAGTTCCCGGAGGAACACTTATGCTATAGTTACCATTTGAATCAGGCATAGCAGTATATTGCATTCCTGAACCCCATATCATAACCGGTGTATTCCCAAAGCCCGGTTCATTATCATTAAATCCATTGGCGTTAATATCCTGAAAAACATTTCCGCAAATAATCGTATTTCCAGTTTGTGGAACTATAACAATTGTATCACAATATTGTGAACACACTGCACCTGTTCCATCGTAAGCAGTTAAACATGCATAATACGTTCCTGCTTGTGCATAAGTATGTGTTGGTGATGTGGCAGCAGATGTGGTGCCATCGCCAAAGTTCCACAGAAGTGACGAAAAACTTTGTGAGTTATTACCGAAGACAACTACATTGCCCATGATGTTTGTAATAAAGGAAGCGCTGCATCCACTGCCGCCTACCAGATAGCAGGCTGTGTAGGTGCAGCCATTGGAATCAGTAATGTTGCAACAATACATACCCGGATTGGGAACAAAAATACCTATTAAAGTTTGACCATTTGTCCAATTATAGCTATACGGAGGAGTACCTCCTGATGCAATAGCAAATAGATTTTGCTGTAATGAGTCATAAACAAGTGTTGCTGTAAGTGTACATGGATTTAACGTGATGACCTGGCAAGTTGAATCACTGCATCCTGTTGAGGTGGTGATGAAGTAGCAAACCGTTATGAAACCTGAAGTATTGTATTGATGGGTTACCTGGGTTCCTGTGCCTGTAGTACCATCGCCAAACATCCAGGTGGCACTTGTAATGTTGCCGTTTACAAAGCTAGAGTCATAGAATGAGACTACTCCATTAGGGTTGACACTGTAAACAAACCCTGCACTGCAGTTTTGTGACATTGTATAGCCTGATATCATCAGAGCCAGCATAGTAAGGAAGTATTTTCCTTTGTTGTAGAATTGTTTTTTCATGTTATTGAATTTTAGTCCAAAGAAAAGATAAAGGCTTTTAGCTGCCAAACGGATTTCCTTATTTTCTTACCCGTTTAAAATCATATTATTTAATAGAATAACACATAAAATCAGGTAAAAAACTTACCTGCCAGAAGCTTTTAAAAATTCTTCTGAGGTGTAATTTTTATTACAGGAAGTAATTTCTGATGATAAAAGCACTTTAGTAGTGATATCTTTCAGTATAGGTATTCCCTCAGCAAAATGACTGCCACTAATGTCTAACACTTCTGAAAAATCGCTTTGCATGAATTTGGGTACAAATCCAAAATAACACTTGCGGAGTTCAACTTTGTTGGCAGTTATTTTCAACATTTCAAATCTTTTGCTAAATACACTACTATTAAAAATAGCCTGTTGTTGAAATTTACAATAATTAAAGAATACGCCCATCTGAAATGTGCAAACAGTAAAGTCTGCATATTTCTGAAACTCTGCATTGCTGAATTGTGAATCAAAATAAAATGTTGCATTTTGAAAATATACATTTGATTCAAACCTTGCATTCATAAAGACCAATTTTTTAGCAAATACAGCATTTTGAAAATAAGCTTCTTCACGATATTTTGTTTCATTAAAAAAAGCATCAGTATAAAAATGAGATTCCTGAAAATCAGCTTTTTTTACAAAGCTACATCCTTGAAAATTTGCCGGAGCAGAAAATATTGCTCCTCGTAAAATTACATCATCTTCAAAAATACAATCAATAAATGCTACACTTTTTTGAAAGTACGTCATAGTAGATTTTCCCGATTCATCGGTAACATAACCTGTAAGTTTTCCTTTAAAAGTACATTGCTTGAAAGTAATTGCAGAATTGATATAACATCGGTTTATACCATTGCTTTCAACAACAGGCTGCAGCAGATTTATAAAATTTAAATCAGAATCAATGGTTTTATTTTCAAAAAAAATATTAGTTCCGTTTTTAAGCTGATTGTTCATGTCGGTATCGTTAGGAGCACTGTTTTTCTGACCTGTAGCACAGGAGATATTCAGTGTTGTAAAAATTGTAGCTATAAGAATTGCTGTACGCATAATATTTTTTTACAAGTTTAAAAATCATTTGATGAAAAAGAAAAAAATCCCGGCAGAAATTTTCTTGCCGGGATGATATTGTTTGCGGTTTAAATGTTAAGCCTATTTGGTGCCAAAACCACCGTTGCCTTTTTGTCTCATCTTAAATTCTGCAAGTTTACGGTTAAGGTCACCGGTTCTTTTCTTAATCTTCAACATTTGCCCGATTTCTTCAGATGAATAGGCATTGGGCATTTGTTTGGTAACAACAGAATTATAAATGTTAGAAGTCAGATTGTGTTTTGAAGGTTGAAGTTTATTGATGAACTTATATTCTACAAAGTTAGTTGCATTGGTTGATTGCATTTGTGCTGTTACACGTCCGCTATATCCGTTTTGGAAAAATTTTGGATACTGATCGGTTGTGTAAAAGAAGTTGTTTTGCTCGTTATCTTCTGTAAAAGCCCCTTCTGCATCGGCAACCATTACAATATAATATTCTCCATTTAATGATGACGGTGTGTAATAAACCTGATACAATTGTTGTGTACCGAAACCAACATTCCCCAGGTCGTTGTTTGCAGGTATATCAATATTCAGAATAATATGATTCGGATCGTTTGGGTCAACCTGATAAGTGTTTTGTGCAATAGAAGTGTTGAATTCATCATAAAATAAAACACCATAATCATTGGCATCATAAGCATTAAAGTATATGTAGTACAAACTCCAATTAGTTGAACTAGCTGCAGCTGAAGCACCAATATTATAAAGATTCCAGTAAACAACACGCTCATTGTAATATTGTGTTTGTGTAGATCCATAAGTAGTTTCATCACCAAACACCCAAGAGGCAAGGTCAACGCCTCCTGATGGTGTTGGAGAAGGTGAAGGAGGGTTTGTGCCTCCATCGGTTGTGGCAGTATAAAAGTTTTGATCAAATACGAATTCATTCAATAGAAAATTGTAGTCTATCCAAATATATCCGATATCACCCCAATTGGTTCCCCATGAATTTACAACTTTGAAAGCACCATTGGCACCTTTACTATCATCATAACCGGATATTATCAACGCATGATATGAATGCTGTCCTACCTGATTGTAAGTAGAGTTTGAATTGTAAACTGCATCACTATTCCAAGTCATAAAATTGTCGGAAAGTTTAGCTCCGATAACTACAGGTATTTTATTGGCTAATTGTTCTTTAACACTCTGAATGGATGCCGTTATTTTTCTGTAATTTTTTATTTTACGTTGATTGGCTTCCTGTGTCCAGTTGCTTTGTACTCCTGAGCTGGCACAATTTCCAAGATTAGTATATGGAACAGTTTGCATCGTTGCAGCTCCACGACTCAATAACAAATCCATTGCATCAGAAAAGTTTGTACCACTGCAATTTTGTCCTTTTTTTGCATCCGGAATAGCAAGAAAAAGATCTTTAGGGCTGGTTTGCCTGTTGGTATTTGTCAAGTCGTTTGTAGTAAGATTTTGCTGTATTGCATCTATAACGGTTTTCATATTGTAACCGGCTGCCCATGCCACACAGGTTCCATATTGCCCCTGATCGCCAATGGGCGGAAACTGTGGTAATAGACTAACTGATTGTGGTAATGTTCCGCTATTATAAATGGGCGTATTGGTAACTGACGTTGGTACTGAATTAGGGTTGTCGGTTCCATTCCACCCTAAATTTTTTGGTGTATTACCTGGTGGTGTAGGAGGAATAGGAGTTGGAGGTGTTGGTGACGGGCTGTCATCTTTTTCTTTCTTACAGGCACTAAGGGTTAAAGATAATGCCAGTGAAACTAAAAATAATCGCTTAATCCATTTCATTTCTTAAGATATTAAGTTGGTGAATGCTACAAAACTGATTATAAAAATTTTCATTGTCAATCACCAAAACTGGTGATTTTTATGGCTGAAATCAATACTTAATTTGATGTATTAAATCGCAAGTTATTGAACAATAAAGTTTTAATTTTGACGCATGAAAATCAATAAAATTAAGCAACTTGCAGAAGATGCATTTAATACAGTACTTGCAGACAGACGGCATTTGCATAAAAATCCGGAATTATCATTTAAAGAATTTCAAACACAACAATTTGTTTGGGAGAGGTTGGATGAAATAGGAATAACTAATAAAGTGAAAGTTGCAGAAACCGGCATTGTTGCTATGATTGAAGGTAAAAATCCTTCTGCCAAAATTATTGCACTGCGTGCTGATATGGATGCACTTCCCATTCAGGAAACCAATAAAACAGATTATGTTTCACAAAATGCAGGTGTCATGCATGCTTGTGGTCATGATGTTCACACTTCTAGCTTATTGGGTGTTGCTTCGGTTTTACAGCAATTTAAAAATGAGTTTTCAGGAACTGTAAAATTATTGTTTCAACCCGGTGAAGAAAAACTCCCCGGAGGTGCATCTATGATGATAAAAGAAGGCGTACTAAAAAACCCTTCGGTTTCAGGAATTTTAGGGCAACATGTAATGCCGTTGATTGAAACCGGCAAAGTGGGTTTCAGAAGCGGTGTGTATATGGCCAGTACCGATGAGATATATGTAACCATAAAAGGCAAAGGAGGTCATGGAGCTATACCACATCATAATATTGATCCGGTATTGATAGCAGCACATATCATTGTCGCATTGCAACAGATTGTAAGTAGAAATGCAAACCCCATTATGCCAAGTGTTTTGTCATTCGGTAAAGTTGTTGCCAACGGAGCAACCAATGTAATTCCCGACAGCGTTTATCTTGAAGGAACTTTCAGAACATTGGATGAGAGATGGCGTAATGATGCCCATGCAAAAATGATAAAAATGGCAGAAGCTATAGCCGAAGGAATGGGAGGGAAGTGTGAGTTTAAAATTGTGCGGGGATATCCTGCATTGGTTAACAATCCGGAACTTACAGCATCTGCCAGAAAAAATGCTGTTGATTATCTGGGAGAAGAGAACGTGCTTGATCTTGACATCTGGATGGCAGCAGAAGATTTTGCATTTTATTCGCAGGAGACCAATGCTTGCTTTTACCGTTTGGGGACAAGAAATGAAGCCAAGGGTATTACTTCATCGGTACATACATCAACATTTGATATTGACGAGAACTCATTGAAAACAGGTGTAGGTCTAATGGCTTATTTGGCACTTTGCGAATTGAAGCAGTAACAAAGGGTTAATAATAGCGCTTCTTCAAAGTTGGATGCTCAATAAAAGATTATTTAAAACCGTGTAGGATAGTAATGTTATCTATATGTAATAAGTTTCCTGTTTATAATATTTCCGATGTTGTGAATAGAAATAGTGTTCATACCGTTTTCAAATTTGTTTATCACTTACTTACGATTACTATTGCTAAACAATTGATGTATTTTCAGACTTTGTAAGTCAACAACAAAAGCGTTTAGCGTGAACTTTGTTCCACAAACAAACGCTTGTGCGATAATATTAGCAATAATATTTTAAGAGAGAATGATTTTTTTCGCAGCATGACGGTTTATGTATTTGCGAAGTATAATAATTTTGTCACTGAATCTTAATCGAAGAATCCCGATAGATATTGGGGTTGAACCTTGCTAAAAATCAAAATCTTGGTTCAACCATCACTTTGGCAAGGTTAAATCAATGAGGATACGTAAGTTTGTTGGACGTTTACTCAACACTAAACCAATCTATCTGTGAACCGTCTGCCACGGCAGATAGTGTATGAATAACTTGTTATTTTTCTAATGGAATTCATGATTTCGAACACCCTACCAGGGAACTCTGGTGGAGCTGCTTACTCGATTATTTGTCGTTTTTCTTTCCGTAATGTGCTTTTCTATGACAGTTTGGGCAGAGTGCTATTGCATTTTCAACTGTGTCATCACCACCGTCTGCCAAAGTCATTGTATGATGAACTTCTAAATATGGGGAATTATCTAGGTCCCGTAAAAATGGAGCAGTACTATTGCATTTTTCACAATGTCCATTGGCTCGATACAATACTTCTGCAACTACAAATTGATTTCTTATAAAGACTGTTTGTTTAACTATTGTCTGAATTGGCTTTTTGTTTGAGTTACTAAGAATTTCTAACCTTTCTTTTTGGCTTAGACTTTTTGCTTTGCTTAATTTATATTCTTCGGATTGCAAAAATTCAACAATGTCGGGAAGTTCATGTTCTTTATCTGTGTCAAACTCAGAAAAAATATAATCAACAGCACCTTTTGAGTGTGCTTGTCTCATACTTGGCATTAAACGAGTATTCATTGCTGCCCTAATAAAGTCCTTATTGCTTTGGTTGAAATAATCAATAAAGTATTCTATGTCTCCGTGTTCAATAACACAGCCGATACTATTTTTTGTCTTGATTAGCAAGTCTGGCACTTTGCTAATTTCAGTATCTACAATAAATCCACTTTCCTTATTATAACCTTGATAAAGTACAGGAATATTATGTTTCTCAATGATTGGCTTTATGGTTGTTCTGTCGCAAAGTATTAATATCCTTTCCTTTACTAATTGAATGCAATATTCGTGCCCAGTATTGAAACGTAGAAAACGACCACTTAAGTCTAAGTTTAGATTCCAATTGTCAATTTTGATACTGTCTGCATAACTAACTGCGTCAACTAAGAAGTTGATAAATTTTTTTCTTGTAAGTGAGTCTTGAAGTAGTGCCTCAATTGCATTCTTAGCATCATTGAAATTATCTCTGTTTAGTTTAGTCATAAAGTCGTGAAAAGTGTCGCTCTAAAATCTCATATAACGTCAGTCTGTGAAAAAAATAATTTAAAAGCATTTACAAATATAAATTAAATTCAATAGTTTTAAGGAGCAA